>Ga0208300_100003_pt1 | contig 666724 bp, 597 predicted proteins | sample 23_taG_FD_184096 | JGI IMG/M metagenome (GOLD analysis project Ga0208300, IMG submission 184096) | Marine viral communities from Cariaco Basin, Caribbean Sea - 23_WHOI_OMZ (SPAdes) (version 2) | ecosystem: Environmental > Aquatic > Marine > Oceanic | place: Caribbean Sea: Cariaco Basin...
GGGAATGGAGCAGGAATAAAGAAAGAACAAGTATAAACTGGCTATTTAATGTTGAATCAGCTCGTGAAAAACTTGAGAGGGCTTATGGTGCCCTCAACTAGTCAGAACTTGTGTGATGAAGTACTAGTTACTTATTCGTGATGGCCGTGCTGCTGACCTATATGTTGTTCAGGGTGTTTTACCCAGCCCGGAGGCCAATTCAAGTTAGAACCTGCATTACTGCGACTGCCTGATTCTGATTCACCATTTGTACCAGTTTCTGTACTTGTACCAGTTTCTGTACTTGTACTCGTTTGGCTACCCGTGTTGCTATCACCACTACTTCTATCTGGAGGTGGGGTGTTACCTGTGTTACTTGCATCGGGAAGTTGGGGGTTACCATTATTACTTGCTTCAGGTTGCTGGCTAGTCCCAGCATTAGCTAATTTAGGTGGTTGATTGATTTTGGGAAGGTTTGAATTTGCAGCTAAAGGTTCTTTATTTGTTTGGTGTGTCTCATAAGGTGTTGCTAACGCAATAATCATCATATTAGGAGTCACAAAAGAGTGTTTTAACTCAGTTATGTGATCTAAGGCATTAAGTACATTTAAACCGTTTTGACTATTTGCTTTTAAAAATAAAACAGGAAAAGCCTCATGACCGGTAAAATTAAAAAACCCAGAATGATTAACTAATTGAGCTGAAAATCCAATATCAAACTCTTCAGAAAACTGACTGGCAAGTCCTGGTAAATAGCTTGGGGCTTGACCAAAACTTGAACTTGAAAGCTCATTTGGCTTTGCCAGTGCATCTGGTGAAGTTGCTATAACATCCTGATATGCAAGCCCTATAGAATGGATTCTATATAATAAGGTAGCTGCTTTAGATTCATTTACATAGCTTTGATAATTAGGTAGGGCGATTAAGGATAAGATCCCTATAATTGATATAGCCACCATAAGCTCTACCAATGTGAACCCATTACTTTTAAAAAAGTTGAGCTTTCCCAAAATCGTTGATTTCATTAATACAATTCACTATTTAAGTTATATCTTCTTAAATATAGACAAAATCATAGGTTTTTCATCTTAGTTTAATTTATATTTTTCGTAACTTAAGGATGGTTAATTAAGTAAATTCAATGTTCTACAGTATAGTTGTTTGAAGGTTTTTCAGAGTTACTTTGTCAAACGATATGAGGAAACGAAAAGTTGTTACATGAATTAAAGTCAATGAGGAAAATTGCGCTTTGGCAGGTTTTATTAACCCACCTTAGCAAAGTGCTTTTCGAGATAACATTTAGCGCGCATGGCTATGTGGCTACTGACCTTTCTGGCAAGTTCTATTACTAATAATTCAAGTTGTTCACGGCTATAGCCAAGTATTACACAGCGCTTTAGTTGCTCACTAACTAATCTGCTGACATCGTCTAACGCAAATAATGCACCTAAAGAGGCAAGCTCAAACACGGCGTTGTTTTGCTGCTCTTTGTCAAAAGGCAGCTGACCCAATGTCAGTGCGGTTTTTAGTTGCTGTTCTGTGCGTTTGATAAGCAGCGAATTTGAACCTTGAATATCATCAAGTGAGTTTAAAATATCTAGCGCCAACAATGCTTTTGGCACCCCAGAATACACACTAATATGCGGTAAAATATCACACAACTCTTGCATTGATACGCCATCATTCAATGCGTGCTGACATGCTCGTTTTAACAAAGGCTTGTCATGAACGGTTACCAAAGCAGCGATCGCGACAAACACAAATAGATCCGTGTTATTTGGGTTCATAATTTCTCTTTTGATTTTAGGTATTGAATATATTGAAGTTTTGTAGCAGTGGCTGATTACATAGAGTATGTAATCGAAAAATTGAAAATACATTATGGTCGATGATGGCGGTTTCTGCTTGCCATAAATGATGTAATTTTTGCCTAAAGCAACGAACTGTTACCTTAAATGGTCCTAACTTCAAATTACGGTGATACACTTAATGGAGTATTTATTAGAGGTAATCTAAATGCGTCAGGCATTATTAGAAGCAGTGAAAGCGATAGCGGTTGCAGATGGTAGTTTTGAAACAGCTATTCCAGAGTTATTGGTGTTCAGACGAAGCGAAGTTTCATTGCCGATGGCCTGCGTGTATGAATTAGGACTGGGCATTAGCTTGCAAGGCGCAAAGCGAGTGGTACTAGGTGAGCATAGTTATGATTACACTGACGGCCAATCACTCGTAACCTCAGTCGATGTGCCTGTTGCCTCCCATATTACTCGTGCTAGTAAAGAGCAGCCATTTTATGGCTTATACCTACGTTTAGATGCCCATGAAATAAGCCATATTGTTGCTGAAATGGAGTTTACAGGGCAAGACAAGTTCCCTAAACATCAAGCTATGTCCGTGGTTGATACTGATAACGGCTTACTTGATGCTTTGCTTAGGCTTATTCAACTCGACAATGAGCCACATTTAAAAGCTAATCTTGCGCCACTAATTAAAAAAGAAATCATATTGCGTTTATTAAATAGTCCGCATAGCCCTTATTTAAGACAGATTGTGATGTCTGGCTCCGCCCATCAAAAAATCGCCAAAACCTTATGTTGGTTAAAAGAAAACTTTACCAGTCAATTTTCAATCGATGATTTGGCTCGTGACGCACACATGAGCCCGTCAACATTCAGGCTGCATTTTCGTGATGTAGTAAAAATGAGCCCATTGCAGTATGTAAAAAACTTACGATTGCAGGCGGCAAGGCAATTAATGCTAAATGAGCGAATAGATGTAGGCTCTGCTGCTTTAAAAGTGGGTTATGAAAGCCCATCCCAGTTTAGCCGCGAGTACACTCGCTTTTTTGGTAAGCCACCGATAAAAGATATTTCAGCACTGCGCTTACAACAAATAGCATAAAAAAGGGAGCGCATGGCTCCCTTGTATTTAAAATCGTTTTTTCGGCACTCTTAGTTGCGAGTCAAACTCATCGGGGAATAAAATCGTGCCATCATCCTCATCAGTTGGGAATACAGCAATCAGTAAGTCATCTTGTTCAAGGCCGGGTGTCCAGCGGCTTAACCAATCTTTTACTGGAATCGCTTTGGGCTCGCAATCTTGCCATTCACCGGTTGCCCAGCTTTGTGCAAATTCGCGGCTAGGCCATACAGGAACACAGTCGTCGTCTTCGTTAGAGAGCATGACACAGCCATGTTCATCATTGAGGATCCACACTTGTTTAAACTCTTGAACCGTTTCAAACATATAAGCGAGTCGTTTCTTTGCGCCTAAGGCGAGTACAGCATCAAACTCAGTTTCAACACGTTTAGCAGTTGCATTATTCATGACAGGCTCACTCTTTTAGTTATACACAGCTACACCTTAATCATAAGGTGATAAATAAATATGACAAGTAAAGTTAATAGCTAAATTAATTTACTAATGCAGCAAATAGATCGTCAGCAAGTTGTTGCAGAGATTTAGGGTCTTGATTTGTCAGCGCATAGGTACGAATACCGTATATACCCATTACTAAAAAGCGCGCCAACTGTTGAGCCGGCTTGCTACTTTTAAATTCGTTGTTATCAAGGGCTTTTTGAATTTGTTCAGCGAGGGCATTTTCGTAGGCATTAAGGTTACCACGCAGCACACTACAAATTTGTGGATCATTGCCTTCAACCTCAGAAATACTTTTTGTAAGCAAACATACCTTGGCAACTTCACCTTCAATACATTCATCAACAATCACAGTTAAGTAATGTTTGAGGGTCGATAAAATTGATTGTTGGTCATTAAAAAGGGCAGTAAATTGTTGGTTTCTGTCTTTTTGATACTGCTCAGTAGCGGCTAAAAATAAGCCTTTTTTGTTGCCATAAGCCGCGTAAATAGAGCCCGGATGAAGGTGAGTCACTTCTTTTAATTTTTGCATACTGGTCTTCGCATAGCCATATTGCATAAAGGCATGCATGGCTTGGCGTAGTACAAATTCAGTATCAAATTCAGCAGTTCTCATTAAAGCTCCTCATGGTATATAATACCAATCCGCAATAATACTTAGTCATTTTGAGGGATTAAACCTGTCGCTACCCGCGTTAAAAATTTCTGATTTAGAACAACTAAATAACGAAATTTTTGCCTTGTTATCAACGAGGTTTTCTTGCCTCAAAATAGACCACTTAATTAAGCGAATTGGTATAAACGAAGTTTACGTAATCTTGAACGAATATTCAAAATAAACCTTGAAGTGTGTATGTTTCGCCCTTATCTTGAATGTATGTTCAAGATAAGGATAAAACCATGACAACCGATTTACTTTCTCCGTTTAAATTAAACGACAGTATTGAGCTGCAAAACCGTGTACTAATGGCCCCACTTACACGCTGTATGAGCGACGATAACCTCGTTCCAACCCAAGCGATGGTTGATTATTATGCGCGCCGTGCCGATGCCGGTTTAATTATTAGCGAAGCAACAATTATCCGCCCAGATGCTCAAGGTTACCCAAATACACCGGGTCTATTTACCAGTGAACAAATTCAAGGTTGGAAGAAAGTGACCGATGCTGTGCACGCGAAGGGCGGCAAAATGTTTGCTCAGCTTTGGCACGTAGGTCGTGTTGCACACCCTCACTTTTTTGGTGGTGATGTTCTAGCACCATCAGCAATTGGTGTAGAGGGGTCGGTACCAAGAATGCGCGAGTTAACTTACGTTACCCCAAAAGCTGCAACAATTGAAGACATTCAAGGTTTAATTGCTGATTACGCTAAAGCGGCTGAAAATGCAATTGAAGCGGGTTTTGACGGCGTTGAAATTCATGGTGCGAATGGTTACTTGATTGATCAATTCTTACACTTTGCTGCCAATCAACGTGAAGACCAATACGGTCAAACACCAGAAAACATGTCGCGTTTTGCTCTTGAAGTTGTTGATGCTGTAGTGGCAGCAATTGGTGCAGATAAAACAGCATTACGCTTATCGCCAGGTGCGTATTTTAATATGACTGAAAGCGACGGTGATAAAGCAGTATTTGATTATCTATTGCCAGCACTTGAAACACGTAACCTTGCGTACCTACATGTTGGTATTTTTGATGACAGCATGCGCTTTGCAAGTTTAGGTAATAAGTCGGCGTCTGAATATATGCGTGGTGCTTATAAAGGTACCTTGGTAGGGGTAGGTAGCTATAGCTTTGAAACAGCAAATCAAGCTATCGATAACAACCAATTTGATTTAATTGCGATTGGTCGCCCATTCATTGCGAACCCAGATTACATCAGTAAAGTTAAAAATGGTGAAGCGTTAACACCATATAGCGAAGAAATGCTGGCTGAGTTGATTTAAGCAAATCTAATAATATTGTCCAACCAACAAGCGCCCAGTTAATTTAACTGGGCGTTTTTTCTAATACTTTCTTATATATTAAACAGTTAAGTCTTAAATCTGCCATGAAAATGCATTAATTGTTTAACTGTTGTGTCAAAAATTTTGACCCTAAATGTCATACACGCTCTGCATACTGTGCCCGCTTTTATATACGTAACCTTGGAAAAACAATGAGCACAGTAACTAAAAAAACAAAACTAAGCCTTGTAATCGCAACGCTTTTAGCAACATCGGCAAATGCAAACACCAATAACGAAATTGAAGAAATTACCGTTGTTGCAAAGCCAACCAGTTATGCAAATAACGTCATTGAACCTGCCATGCTTGAGCAACAAAGTTCAGTATCAAGTGTGTTAGCCGTGATTGATAACTTACCGGGTATTAGCATCAACGAAGGTGATGCATTTGGTGGTGACGATTGGTCAACCACCATTACTATGCGTGGCTTTAGTATCGATGGTAATCAACAGCAATTAGGTATGACGATTGATGGTATTCCTAATGGCGGTTCTAACTATGGTGGTGGCGCAAAAGCAAACCGTTATCTTGACAGCGAAAATTTAGCAACGGTTGAAGTAGGGCAAGGTACGTCTGATATTGCCTCTGCATCACTCGAAGCGCTAGGGGGGACTTTCAATTTTGTGAGTGCACAACCGAGTACTGAGCAAAGCACCACGTTTGCTTATACAACGGGCGATCACAATGCTAGCCGTTACTTTGTTAAACATGAAACCGGCACAGTGTTTGATAACACGCAAGCCTATATTAGCTATTCGCAGACAGACACTAGCCGCTGGATTGGCGATGGCAGCAATGGTGGTAAAGACAACCAGCACATCGAAGCTAAGTTTGTGTCAGATTTTAGCGATTTAACCGTAACGGGTCGTGTTTCGTATGATGATGTTCACGAAATTAACTATAACAGCATCAGCATTAGTGAGTTTGAACAAAACCCTGATTGGGATCGTTTAACTTGGAATTGGACTGGCGTGCCGCATTTTGATCAAATGTTTGCTGAGGGCTGGGGTACACTGCGTGAAAATACCCTTGCGTATGTAAAGTTTGATTACGCATTAGGTGCCACTTCAAACTTAAGCTTGTCGCCTTACTACCATAAAAACTCGGGTCGTGGTGATTGGATCCCGCCTTATTTAACGTCACCAATTGATGGCGATGGTAACCCAACAACAATTGGTGGTGAAAACGCAGGCAGCTATGGCTTTACAGATAGCGACGGTAATCCACTTGCACCTGCTGCAGGTTGTACGGCAAGTTTAGAGTGGCCATGGTCATCTGGCCCCGGCTTAAACCCAGCCTGTTACCCAGATGATGCTATTCCGGTTATGTCGTATCGTCATACTCACTACAAAAAAGACCGCTTAGGTATGACCGGCGAGTACCAAGTAACGCTTGGCAATCATGATATTGAAGCCGGCTTTTGGTTTGAACAAACAGACCGTGATGAGTCACGTGACTGGCACAAAGTTATTGATGCCCGTGTATATCATCATTTTGACCAAACACCTTATTGGACACAGTATAAAAACACCTTCGAAACAGATACATTCAAGTGGTACGTACAAGACTCAATCAGTTTAGGCGACTTCACACTTAATTTAGGTGCTAAACAGTACCTTGTTGAGCTGCAGCGTTATAACCATTTTGAAGATAAATACTCAGATAAAATCGACAGTGATTCAGACGTACTATTCAGCGGTGGTGTGCTTTATCAGCTATCTGCAAGCACAGAGTTATTTACCAGCTACAGCGAAAACTTTGCAGCAATTAAAGATGGTGTACTTGAACGTGATTCATCAACACTGACCGAAATTGAACCTGAAACAGCTGAAAACATCGACCTAGGTGTGCGTTACAGTGATGACCGTTTACGTTTAACGGCAACGGCTTACAGCATTGAATTTGATAACCGTATTACTTTTATTGCCCCGGGCAGTGATACCGATGGTATCGACTACACGATTGGTACGAACGGTTCTTACATCAACGTAGGCGGTATTGAGTCAACAGGTGTGGAGCTTTCTGCAAGTTATATGCTGACTGACAAATGGAACCTTTACACATCGTATACCTACAATAACTCTGAGTATCAATCGAACGATCCAAGTGCATATAACGGCGATGGTGAGTTACTTGATGAAGCATCTGCAAGCTTTAAAGCGGGTGATGAAGTGATTGACTCAGCACAAGATTTATTTGTGGTATCAGCAGATTATTACAGTGGTGATTTCCGCTTTGGTTTATCGGCTAAATACACTGGTGAGCGTTTAGGTGCATGGACTGATGAGCAAACCCGTTCGCGTAATGAGGTTGATGGTTACACCTTGGTTGATTTAAACATTGGTTATAACACCAGCCTTGATTCAGGCGTGTTTAAATCAATCGACCTTGCATTTGTGGTGAATAACCTGTTTGATAAATCATATCTCGCAGGTGGCACAGGTAATGGTTCTACCTACTTTATTGGTGCACCACGTACCGCAGCTTTAACACTTACAGCGCAGTTTTAAGTAATAAACTAACGTTTTAAATAGCCCATCGTTGATGGGCTTTTTTGCAGGTGATATATGAAAAAATTAATTTTAGCCTCGGTGGTGGTAGCGGCATCACTATTAAGCTTAAACAGTAAAGCTGCCGACAATGTTGTGTTCGTTACTCTTGATGGCCTTCGCTGGCAAGAAGTGTTCTCTGGTGCAGATAAAAACCTAATCGATAACACTGATTTTGTTGCAGATACAGATGAACTAACGGCGCTTTTTTGGCGAGATGACCAAGCACAGCGAACTCAAGCGTTAATGCCATTTTTTAGTCAAACATTGGCAAAGCAAGGCGTTTTGATTGGCGATAGAACTCAAGGCTCATTGATGTCGGTAAGCAACCCGTGGTATTTCTCATACCCTGGTTACAGTGAAATTTTAACCGGTATGGTAGATGAAAATATCGATAGTAACGATAAAGTGCCTAACCCCAATAAAACCATTTTAGAGAGTTTAAATTCTCAACCCGAGTTTAAAGGTAAAACCGCGCTTTTTGGTAGCTGGGATGTGTTTCCTTATATTGTAAATCGCGAACGAAGTGGAGTTTTTGTTAATGCTGGCTTTGAATCTTTTGATGCGGTGAAATCAGCCGAAGTGACTCTGCTAAACCAAATGCAAAGCGAAATTCCAAGCCCTTGGCACAATGTTCGCCTCGACAGCTTTACCTACCGATTTGCCAAACAATATTTATTAAATAAACAGCCGCGTTTGCTGGTTATTAGCTTGGGTGAAACCGATGACTTTGCTCATAACGGTAAATATGATGCCTACTTAAAATCGGCTAAACAAAGTGATGCGTTTATTCGTGACCTTTGGCAAACAATTCAACAAACACCGGGCTATAAAGACAATACCACATTGATCATTACCACCGATCATGGCCGTGGCAGCCATGCTGATGATTGGCAGCATCATAGTTCGAAGCGTGCTCTGGCACGTTCAGAGCAAGCTATTAAGCACTTTCCAAATGGTATTGTTGGCTCTGAACACATTTGGCTAGCAGCCATCGGCCCAGATATAAAAGCAAAGGGCTTAATAAAGCCCAAAAATGAGCTTAAACAAGCACAAGTAGCGGCAACTGTGCTGAGCATTTTAGGTGTAAATAGTCAGCAAGTTAATCCGAAAATGGCGGCGCCGATTAAGGAGATTTTAAAATGAGTGTAACGCTTAGTTTTTTTAGAAGCACCTTATCTGGGTTAATGCTGGTTAGTTGTGCGAGTGCGATTGCTGCGCCAAGTAAAATTTTGTTTGGCTCATGTGGTCATCAAGATAAAGCTATTCCAATTTTTGATGCCATCAACAAAGAGCAAGCGGATTTATTTATGTTCCTTGGCGATAACATTTATGGTGATACCGAAGATATGTCGGTACTTGCCGATAAATATCAACGCTTAGGACAAAAGCCGGGCTTTAAAACATTACGTGCGAATACCCCGATAATAGCCATGTGGGATGACCATGATTATGGCGAAAATGACGCTGGCAGTGAATACCACAAAAAACAGCAGTCACGAAAAATCATGCTCGATTTTTGGCAAGAGCCTGCGGATTCTGCTCGCAGGACTCGTGAAGATGGTATTTACACTTCGTACACTTACGGTGAAGGTGAACAAACAGTAAAGGTGATCATGCCTGATCTGCGTTTTAATCGCGCACCGTTGAATCACGTATCGGCGATGACCTATCAGCTTGAACGAAAACCTGCAAAACAAGGGCCTTATAGCCCAACAACCGATAAAAACGCCTCTATGCTTGGTGAAAGACAATGGCAATGGCTCGAGCAAGAGCTTAAGTCAGACGAAAAGATAAAAATCATTGCCTCAAGCTTACAGCTATTGGCTGATTTTACAGGCTGGGAGTCATGGGCAAATTATCCGGCTGATCGTGAGCGTTTATTTGCGCTTATTAAAAAGCATAAAGTAAATGGTGTGATTATTGTCAGTGGCGATACCCACTGGGGGGAGTTGTCTAAGTATCAACAAAACCTAGATTACCCACTTTATGAGATGACCAGCTCTGGACTAACAGAAAAGTGGAAAGATGTTAGCCCCAATAAACACCGTGTTGGTGATTACACTCATGAGGTTAACTACGGCGATTTAACAATCGATTGGCAAAAAGCAGATCCTACCATTCGTATTGCGCTTAAAGGTATCAAGGGTGATGAGATAATGCACACCGAGTTTGCGTTATCGACGATAAGTCCATACCAGTAAATATTGCCTGTAGCGCATACCCGTAATACGTACCCGCAGCTCATGGCAAACATGGAATTAAGCCTTGTTTGCGGGTATTTCTCTCTATCCCATCTAATTAAAATATCTTACACTGTGTCAATTAGTTAGTTTCAAGCAAGGACAGTGTAGAGTGCTGAATATAATTCAATCAAATCGCATGGAAGCACTGCAAGCGCGGTTTCACGCTCTTCTTAAAGTTAATCCATTAACGAGCCCCTTTAAAAAAGAAATTGTGCTCGTGCAGTCACCGGGTATGTCGCAGTGGCTAAAAATAGGTTTAAGCGAACACTTAGGGATTGCCGCTCAGGTCGATTTTCCGCTGCCTTCGAGTTTTATTTGGCAGCTTTACCAACAATTATTGCCTGATGTACCCAGTGAATCACCGTATAACAAAGCTAACCTTGCTTGGAAGCTGTTTGCGATTTTACCAAACTGCATTGATGAGCCGCTGTATTTACCACTGAAAACCTATTTAGAGGGTGATAGCGAAGGGCAAAAAACCTTTGCCTTGTGCGAGAAAATTGCCGACGTTTATGACCAATACTTAATGTATCGCCCTAATTGGATTGCCACTTGGGAGCAGGGCATCAATGAACTTGATGATGTTGATGTAGGCATTGCGCCATGGCAACCGGATCTTTGGCGCAAGCTGGTGGCGCACAGTAAAGAACTTGGGCAAAGCCAATATCACCGTGCCAACATGCAAGACAAACTCCTTGCAGCTCTTGAAAAAATGGACGCAAGCCTATTACCTGAGCGTATTAGTTTATTTGGTATTTCTGCAATTGCTAGCAGCCAGCTTGAAGTATTTCAGGCCATTGCGAAAAAAACGCAGGTGTTTTTGTTTTTCTTTAACCCAAGTGAACATTACTGGGGCGACACACTCGATGAAAAAACAGCAGCCAAGATTGCTGCTAAATATGCCAAACGCCCGCAGTTACAAGCGCTTGAAGACAGCGCTAAAAACCCTGAACACGAGTACTTTTTTATTGGTAACCCGTTACTCTCGTCGTGGGGTAAATTAGGCCGAGATTATTTTGAGCAGTTACTACAACTAGACGCGCAGTGGCTTGACGGATTCGATAACGAGTTTGATCAAAGCTTGCTATCGCAAATTCAGTCTGAAATTTACCAATTAGCATTTAAAGGTGAATCACTAACGCCTGATAAAGAATGGTTTATTAATGACGAAGGCAAATTGCCGATTCAGGCTGATGACACCAGTATTGTGCTGAGCGATTGTCACACGCCACTTCGTGAAGTAGAACGACTACACGATTACTTGCTTAATTTATTCAATGAAAATAAAGCACTAACACCGAAAGATATTATTGTAATGATGCCGGATGTTGGCACATATAGCCCGTATATTGAGGCAGTGTTTGGTGGTGCAGAGGGGCGACGCTTTATCCCTTATGCGTTAGCCGATTTAGCCATAGAGCAAGAAAAACCGGTGCTTAGTTCGTTTGCTAGTTTAGCTGATTTACCATACTCACGCTTTGGTGTATCTGACATTCTTGATTTACTGCAAGTCACGCAAATTGCCGAAAAATTTAAACTCGAAGCTCATGAGTATGAGCAAATAGGTTTTTGGCTTGAACGCGTTGGGGTTAAATGGGGCTTAGATGCCGCTCACAAAGACAGTTTTGGCTTACCCGCAATAGATTTAAATACCTGGCAACATGGCTTAAACCGTTTGTTATTAGGTGTTGCACAACGGGATGAACAACTGCCTTTCTCGGGGATTTACAGTGCCGATGAAGTTGAAGGTATGGCACTAAATACCTTAAATAAACTCATTGAATTTATTGATATACTGGCCCGTTATAAAGCCAAGCTGCAAGCTGATGCACCGCTTAATGAAAAGGCAGAAATCCTAAAAGAGTTATTAAGCGATATATACAGTGATGAAGGTGAACAAAGCTGGGATTTATTAGTACTGCAAAAAGTGCTCGATACACTGATTAAGCATTATGATAATGGCGATTACCAACAAGCCGTTTCGCAGCGTATTGTGAGTTACTTGGTTAAACAAGGTATTCAAGAAAAAGGCGTAGGGCAGCGCTTTTTAGTGGGCCAAGTTAACTTTTGTACCTTGATGCCAATGCGTGCGGTGCCATTTAAAGTGGTGTGCATGCTAGGTTTAAATGATGCAGATTACCCACGTACCGTTCAGCCAATTGGTTTTGACTTAGTCCCTTACTCAAAACGCCAAAAAGGCGACCGCTCTCGCAAACTTGATGACCGATACCTGTTTTTAGAAGCGATTTTAAGTGCCCGTGAGAATCTATACATCAGTTATATTGGCCGCTCTTGCTTTGATAACCAACCAAGAATGCCCTCAACTTTAGTGAGCGAGCTTTTAGAATACATAGCCCGTAGTTTTGAGTTTGCTGATCAAGACACTCACTTAAAGCTACCAGAGGCGCTGATTAATTATCAGCACTTACAGCCATTTAACCCAGCCTATTATCTGACCACTAACAAAGAAGGTAATAAAAGCCAAACTGATGGCGAGCAAAAAGCAAACAAACCGCTAGCCACACAATTACACAGCTATAACCCAGTGTGGATGCCAACTCAAGCTGTTAACCCTGAACCTCAGCAAGCGCTTAGTGTTCAGCCAGAAAGCAGTGTTGAGTTAACTCAGTTTATTCGCAGTATTTGCCAGCCGCACGAGAGCTTTTATCAGCAAAGTTTGGGTTTACGCTTACCGCAATTTAACGATATTGCTAAAGATGAAGAGCCATTTAGTTTAGACGCATTACGCCGCTACTTTTACCTAGACGAAATTCTCGAAGCCAGCATTCAAGAAATTCCTCTGAACCAAGCGCAAATAATGCAGCGCGGTGAATTACCTCAAGCCCATGTTGGCGACCTTGTGTTTGAAAGTATGCAGCACCGAGTTGATGCGCTTGCAGGGCAAGTAAAAGTGCATATTCAAGGTGATGAAGCATTACCCGTTGAAGTAAATATTAAAATTGCCAATACCACACTAGAAGGTTGGTTAAATCATATTTATGGCCAAAAACAGGTGTTTTATCGCACCGCCAGTATTAAAGCAAAAGATGTTATTCGTGGCTTTGTGCATCATTTAGCGGCGCAAATAATGGGTCAGCCAGTTGAAACCCTTATTCTTGGCTTAGACAAGCAAATTAGTTTTTCACCCTTGTCAGAAAATGATGCCCGCAAGTATTTAAACGATTGGTTCTCGCTTTATGAAACGCTTTTAACTCGCCCAGTGGCGTTCTTTCCGGTCAGTGGTTACGAGTATATAAAAACAGATAAAGACATGGTCAAAGCAAACAATAAATTCGCGCCGCAATACATAGGCATGGGTGAGGGGGAAAATCCGTATATTCGCTTAACCATAAAAAGCCTTAAAGACTGTGAAGAAGAGTTTATAAAATGGAGCGAGCTGCTGTTATCGCCACTCGTTGAATTAGCTCAGGAGGCCGATCATGCAAACGCTTAATCCAATGAGTATGGCGCTGTGTGGGCAAAGCCTTATTGAAGCCAGTGCCGGTACAGGTAAAACCTATACAATCACAGGTTTGTATTTACGGTATTTGTTGGGCTTACAAAAAGCGACCGGTGAAGATGAAGCATTAAATACGCCGCTTAGTGTTGAGCAAATCCTAGTGGTGACCTTCACTGAGGCCGCCACCCAAGAAATTAAAGACCGTGTGCGAGCGCGTATAATCAATGCCAGAGATGCTCTGCTTGGCAAAGAGCCCGATGATGAGCTGATTGAGCAAGTAATTAACGAGGTGACTGACAAACACGCCGCATTTGATTTGCTAGACGCTGCGGCAAAGTCGATGGATGAAGCCGCTATATTCACCATTCATGGCTTTTGTCAGCGAATGCTGAAACAACATGCTTTTGAATCTGGCGTGGCGTTTAACTTAGAGTTTATTTTAGATGAGCGTGAGCTTATTCAAGAAACCCTTAATGACTTTTGGCGTGCCTTTGTTTACCCACAATCAAAAGAGCGAACGCAAGCAATTACCGATATTTTCCCAGTGCCGGCGTCACTGTATTCACAGGTAGTGAGTTTACTCAATAAACAAGGAGCAACAATTACCCCCGAGTATGACCTCGACGATATATGGCAAGCGCGCGACAACTTTGTGGCAAAAGTACCGGCATTTAAAACGGCGTGCCGTGAGAGTGAGTTTATTAATGCTGTAAAAGCATCTGATTTAAGTGGTTCAAAAACCCCAGGTCGAAAAAACAGCCTTGCTGCGCTTGAAGAGTATATAAACAATGATGAGCTATTTTTTGTATTTGGTACCAGTAAATACTCGTTCGAAGTGTGGAGCACAGAGAATTTAAGCGATCCTGCAAATTATAAGAAAAACGGCAGCTTGCTGAGTCATGAAATGCTGGCTCAGTTTGATGAAATGGCTAAACTCAGTAGCCTTATCAATAACGGCTTGAATATTGCGATAGTGCAATACGCAGCTAAATGGGTCGCAAATGCATTAGTTAAACGCAAGCAAGAGCAAGGCGTTATTACTCCAGATGATTTACTGAGTAACTTGCATCAGGCACTTTTAAGTGAGCAAGGCCAAGCATTAAGTGAAAAAATTGCCGCTTTATTTCCGGTTGCCATGATTGACGAATTCCAAGATACCGACCCAGTTCAATATGGTATTTTTAGCCGCATTTATGGCATTAAAAACACCACGCTTGCCATGATAGGTGATCCAAAACAGGCTATTTATGGATTCCGTGGTGCTGATATTTTTACTTATATTGGCGCAAAACAAGCTGTTTCAGAGGACAAGCAATACACCCTAGATACCAACTATCGCTCAAGTGAAGGGGTTGTTGATAGCGTAAACCGTTTATTTGCTAAAAATGACAATAGCTTTATTTATAACGATGCAATCCCATTTCAAAAGGTTAATGCGAAGGGAAAACAGCAAGACAAAGCGTTTTTAATAAACGGTGAAATGCCAAGTGCGTTTGAATTTTCGGTTTTTGTTGATGAGTACGCCGAAGCTAACAACAAGCCAACCAGCAAAGGGGTTGCTCAACAAGCATTGGCTTTGCAATATACGAAAAAAATCACCGAGCTACTCAAGCAAGCTGATGCAGGCGCTGCAACCATTGCAGGAAAGCCTCTCACCGCCGCCGATATCTGTGTGTTAGTGCGTGACCGAAACGAAGCACAGTTGATGAAAAACGCACTAGCAGAAGCCGCCATTGCCAGCGTGTATTTGTCCCGTGACAGTGTGTTTAACCAAGAGCTTAGTCATCATTTACTGAACTTTTTAACGGCATTGCATGGACAGTATGATGAATCATTACTGCGCGGTGTACTTGCTGGCCCGTTGTTTTGTTTAAGCTACAACCGTATTTATGAGCTTCACGAAAATGAAAGTGCATGGCAAGAACATCTAAACTTTTTTGCTCAACTTGCCCACATTTGGCATAAACAAGGCGCTATGGCGATGCTTGAGCGTTTATTAAGCCATAATCAGCTCGCAGCGCGTTGGCAAGGCTTAGGCTACAACGTTGAACGCTGGCTCACCGATTTCCGTCATTTAGGGGAAATCTTGCAGCAAAAGCAAATTGAGCTTGAGGGCACCCACAGATTGCTGCGTTGGTTTGCGCAAAAAGTCAGTCAACAAGATGGCGAAGCGGTGCAAGTTCGCCTAGAAAGCGATGCTAATTTGGTGAAAATTGTCACCATGCACGCCTCAAAAGGCTTAGAGTACCCGATTGTATTCATGCCGTTTGCCTGTGGCTATCGCGAAAGCAAAGAAGCCCTTTACCATAAAGACGGTAAGCTGATTTATGACCTTGCTAAAAGTGACGAGGCAATGCAAAAAGCAGAGCAAGAGCGCTTAGCTGAAGATTTACGCTTACTTTATGTGGCGCTGACCCGTGCCGTGCATTTTTGTTCTGTGGGTATGTATAACATTTCGCAAGGTCGTAGTGCTCGCCCTGGTATTCAAAGTACCAGCATTGGCCATGTATTATTTGCAGGGTTAGAGATCAAATCGGGCGATGAATGGCGCGCGTTGTTACAACAATTTTGTGAAGGCTCAGCGCACATGCACTATGAGGCGTTTCGCCAAGCAGATGAGCTTGAAAAGTTAACATTTGCTGGTACAGACAGTGAGCAAGAATATCAAGTTAATACTGTAAAAGCAGACATTCAGCGTGATTGGCGCTCAACCAGTTTTAGTAGCTTAACGCTGAAAAAGCATACTGACCATATTGAGCTTGGTCGCAGTGATGAAGATCACGAAAAAGATGAGTTTTTAGCCCAAAATGCCAATGCTTTAACACCTTACAGCTTCCCTAAAGGGGCTAAGCCGGGTAGTTGTTTGCATGAAATATTTGAGCAATTGGACTTTACCGACCCTTATGCGTTAAAGCGCCCGGCCAGCGAACAAGATGACCATGCACTTGATAAAGTGATCAAAAAGTTATTCGAAAAATACCATATTGATGATAGCTGGCAGGAAATGACCGAGCAGTGGATCCTTGCTGCGCTGAATTGCCCATTGAACGATAAAGGGCTTAGTTTATCAGTACTTGAGCCTGATACCTGTTTAGTCGAAATGGAATTTAATTTACCGCTGTTATCGCTCTCAAGCGATAAGCTTAACCAAGTGTTGGTAAAACATTTTAACTTACCTGGGCAGCTCGACTTTAGTGAGGTACAAGGCTTACTAAAAGGCTTTATAGATTTAATATTTTGCTGGCAGGGTAAGTATTATATTCTTGATTATAAATCGAACTTTTTAGGCAACAGTGCGGCTGATTACCACCATGAGCAACTAGAACAGGCCATGACCAGTCATCAGTATCATTTGCAGTATTTAATTTATACCGTGGCACTGCACCGTTTATTAAAACAACGTATTCAAGATTACGATAGCGATACGCATTTAGGGGGTGTTTACTACACCTTCTTACGTGGTATGAGCGAAGGGCAAGGGGTGTATTTCAATCAGTTAACAAAACAGCAAATAACTGAGCTTGATAGCTTATTCGCACAAGGAGCCATGCTATGAGTCAACTGACATTCGGCTTTGATGACCATGAGCCAAACGAGCCAATGAATAAGCAGCCAGAACAACCAGCACAACATGCCCAAAGCGATTCAGTGTTGCCTGCCACAGAACTTAAAACACAGCCTTTACTGAGTTATTTACTTGAAGCAAAACGTATTCGCTTGGTTGATGTTAAACTCGCTGAGCTATTGACTGGTTCAGAAACAGTTACCGGCTCACAATCGTTGATAGAGAATAACGATGCAGCGCACAGTGAGGTTTTTTACCTGATTTTATTGCTTGCGGTAGCGCAGCAAAGTCAGCACAGCTGTTTAGAGCTCGCGAATATAAACTGGCAAAATCCGTTTGAAATTAAACAGCAAAGCTTAGCTGATGCCAGCATCGCAGCCCCTGATGTTTTAACCCCGTTTGCGGCAGAATTTGGCCTTACTGAGGCCGTTAATAAATTAATCAATGCTGATTGTGTAGGGGACGACAAGCCACTGCTATTGTTTGCGAATAAACTTTACTTTGCCCGCTTGGCAGAATACGAAACCACTCTGGCATCGCGTTTACATCATTTAGCAACGAAAGAACTGACTCTAGATGAAGCCGCATTAACGGCATTACTTGAGGTGTATTTTCCTAGCAGTGAACATACACCCAACCCAAGCGATCCTATTAAAACATTAAACTGGCAAAAAGTAGCCTGTGCGATTGCTGCAACAAAAGGTTTTAGTGTGATCACTGGCGGCCCGGGTACCGGTAAAACCACCACAGTAACTAAGCTACTAGCAATATTACAATCCTTGTATGCCAGTGCACCGCTAACAATAAAGCTGGTTGCACCGACAGGTAAAGCGGCAGCGCGTTTAACCGAGTCGATTTTAGGGGCAAAGCAAAAGCTTAGTATGATCCCTGATAATATCGCGCCGCTTATTCCAGACAGCGCGCAAACGATTCACCGTTTACTGGGCGTTATTCCGCATACCAATAAGTTTCGCCATAATAAGCGTAACCCACTGCATTTAGATGTACTGATCATTGATGAAGCATCGATGGTTGATTTGTCGCTTATGGCAAAACTAATCGAGGCATTACCGAGCCATGCAAGGCTTATTTTACTGGGTGATAAAGACCAATTAGCCTCGGTTGATACGGGCAGTATTCTTAGCGACCTCTGCCAAGGGTTAGAGCTTGGCAAAATGCCAGATTACAGCAGTGAAAGAGCAGCGCAGCTTAATCGCGTTTGTTTTAATAATCAGAGCGAGATACCTGCGGCGAGCAGTCATTTTGTACTTAACGATTGTATTGCGTTTTTACAGCAAAGTTATCGTTTTGATGGCAGCAGCGGCATTGGTCAATTAGCACAAGCTGTAAATACCAATAACACAGGCTTACTGGGCTATGTAGAGCAAACGATTAATCAAGGTGGCTTTAAAGACCTTAAACTTAATTACAGCGTAATTAGTAAACCGATTGAGCAATTTGTGCAACAAGCGGCGTTGCAATACCAAGATTATTTGCAACTTATACAACAAGGGGCAAGTGTTGCCAGTGTGCATAAAGCATTTGCGCATTATCAGTTACTGGCTGCCGTCAGAGAGGGTGATTACGGTGTAAATAGCCTTAATCAGCGTATTGAAAAAGCACTGGCTCAACAAGGTTTAATCTCGCCTTATCAAAGGCATTATGTGGGTATGCCAATTATGATCAGCCAAAACGACTACCAGCTAAAACTGTTTAATGGCGACATAGGTATTTTAATGCATGATGAGCAAGGTCAGTTAAAAGCCATGTTTGTTGATGAACAAGAAAATATTCGCGCCTTTTCGCCCGCACGTTTACCTGCTCACGATAAAGTGTATGCCATGACAATTCATAAGTCGCAGGGCTCTGAATTTGCTTACACTGCAATGATTTTACCACCAATAAAACAGGCTAATCAGGGCATTAATAGACAATTGGTTTACACGGGTATCACCCGCGCGAAAACCACATTTGAGCTGGTGGCCGATAAAAATGTATTGCTTATGGCGATGAATAAATCTGTTACTCGTGCATCAGGTTTATACGATAGGTTAAAACATGAAGCTAGTTAAAGTAACGAGTGAGCAACTCAACGAGTTAATGGGTTGGTTTAACACAGAGGCAGAACTGCGTATTTGGTCTGGGCCATTTTTTAATTACCCATTTGATAAGCAAAGCTTTAAAACAGATTTAAAGCTAGATACGCTGAATTCTTACGCGCTGGTTAATGACGAAGGTCGCATGTTAGGGTTTGGGCAATACTATTTACGTGAAGGGCGTTGTCATTTAGGGCGGCTAGTTATCGCGCCAAGTGAACGTGGCAAAGGTCTTGCAAAAGTGTTGATAAACTTACTAGGAGAGCAGGGCAAACAGCAGTTGCAGTGCGATAGCTTGTCGTTGTTTGTGTATAGCCACAATACCCTTGCTAAAACGGCCTATGAAAAGCTGGGGTTTATACAAACCGAGTACCCCGCTGACATGCCACTCGATGGCTGTATTTATATGACTTGCTAAGAGCGTTTAAAGCTGCTTTTACGAAACAGATTAGGCTGCCAGCCAAAGTGTATGGCGCCTAATCTTAAACAGACCGTCACAGCAAATGCGCCAATAATGCACCAAATATAACTGACCTCAAGGGTGAATAAAGCCGCATAAGTTAACCCGCCAGATAAGCAAGCGGTTGAATAGAGTTCTTCGCCCATTACCAGAGGCACTTCTCGACAGATCACATCACGCATCAGGCCACCAAAAATACCTGTGGTCATACCCATGGTGATGGCTACAACCATATCTGCGCCGCCAATCAGTGCCTTTTCGATACCGATAATGTTGAAAATCGCCATCCCCACGGCATCCATTAATAACATGGTGGTGTTACTTAAATCGGGTAAGTGACGAATTGATAGAATAGACGCGAATATGGCAATGTAAGTTGCGTACAAGTAATCAGGCTGAGCTATCCAAAATACCGGTTTGTTAAGCAATATGTCTCGAAGTGTTCCACCCCCAAGGGCTGTGACGGTGGCAACGACCACCACACCAAAACCACCAACACTTTTTTCATGGCCCAGTAAAGTGCCAGAAATAGCAAAAAATGCTACACCGATAATGCTTAAAAAATGAAAGTATTCAGATGTCATGGGGTTTCCTTACCTGTTTATAGTAACTAAACCCTAGCAAAATGAACTTTATTGATGCTGAACAGCTAATAAAATAGGACGGGTAATGGTATTACCCGCCGATAATAAAATTTTTATTATTTTAGGTAATCAACCACTAATTGCGTCATTGCATTTACGCCAAGCTGTAAAGCTTTTTCGTCTGCAAAAAAGTGTGGTGAATGGTTACTTGGTGCTGTGACTGCATCTTGACCTTTTGGTGTGACACCTAAGAAAAAGAACATGCCTGGTGTTTCTAAGGCGTAGTAACTAAAGTCTTCGGCACCTGTGATAAGTGGCGTTGTGATCAGGTTTTCTTTACCAACTACACCAGCAAGTGTTGTTGTCATTTTCTTGGTTAATTCAACATCGTTCACTGTTACAGGGTAACCATGGTCAATGTGAACATGTGCTTCTGCGCCACCTGATTCAGCTACCATCTCAGCGGTTTTAGCTAAACGTTTTTTTATGTCAGCACGCATTTCTTGGTCAAAGGTACGAATTGTGCCCACCATTTCAACTTCATCAGGGATGATGTTGTTACGCACACCGCCATTAATGGCACCAAATGAAACCACAGAAGGCGCTTTGGTCACATCAACTTGGCGAGAAGCGATGGTTTGTGTTGCCATAATAATTTGTGATGACGCTACAATTGGGTCAACCCCATTCCAAGGACGTGAGCCGTGAGTTTGGCGGCCTTTTACTGTGATTGTAAATTTGTCGGCGCTGGCCATTAGCGGCCCTTCACGAAAACCAATTTGTCCGGTATTAAGTGAGCTGGTTACGTGTAAACCAAACACGGCTTATGGCTTTTCTTTAAATAAGCCTTCTTTAAGCATAAGCTCAGCACCGCCTTCTTCGCCATCAGGTGCACCTTCTTCAGCAGGTTGAAAAATAAACAGAATATCACCTGCTAGTTGATCTTTAATTTTTACTAAAGACTCAGCGGCCGCCATTAAAATAGCCACATGGTTATCATGACCACAGGCATGCATTACGCCAACGGTATTGCCTTTGTACTCTGTTGTTTGCGTTGACGCGAAAGGTAAGTCTACTTGCTCTTTCACAGGGAGTGCATCCATATCAGCACGCAGGGCAATAAGCGGGCCTTTTTTACCCCCTTTCAGTTTGGCAACCACACCGGTATGAGCCACACCTGTTTAAACCTCAAGGCCTAATGAACGTAAATGCTTAGCCACGTATTTGGCTGTTTCAAACTCACGGTTACTAAGCTCTGGATATTGGTGTAAATGACGGCGCCATTTAATGACCTTTTCGCTGACGCTTTTATTGGCAGACTTAAGTTCAGTATTAATATCACTCGCAAATGCAGGGGTCGAAATCGCACTGAGAAGTAGGCTGGTCGAAAGTAGTTTGTTTAACATCCCGTATCCTTTTACTATTAGTTACTAATTATTTAATCAATGTAAAGTATAACCACTTGAATGAACAAGACCTTTCGGTAATTAACCAAGACAAATGGTTTAAAAATCGCACACAATTATTTAAAGACAAGCTAGTTAAACATGCTAAATTAATCACCTTAAAGGCAGGTGATGCATTGTTTTTGCGTGGTGATGAAAATACCGGTCTGTATTGTGTTATTAATGGCGTGCTTAGAGTTTCTGGGGTTAATAGCCAAGGCAAAGAAGCGGTGCTTAGTTTTGTAACCAGTGCGATGTGGTTCGGTGAGGTTGCTTTGTTTGATGGCGGTCGACGCACCCACGATGTGTATGCACAAACTGCGGTACGGCTACTACACGTGCCTGAGCGGGCATTAACTCAGTTATTACAAGAGCATCCCGCTTATTGGCATGATTTTGGGCTGTTGCTTACCGATAAAGTGCGAAGCCTGTTTGACTCCTTAGAAGATCACGCACTCCTTACAGCAAAGCAAAAGGTGAGTAAGCGGTTATGTATGCTTTATCAGTCGTCACTCCAAAGGTGTTTGCCGCTTACCCAGCAACAACTTGCCGATATGACCTATTTAACACGGCAAACCATTAATCAAATATTACAATCCCTACAAGCTGATTCAATTATTAATCTTAAATATCAATCAATTGAAGTAATTGACATCGAAAAATTACAATCTCAATGCTAGTTTGGAACTAAAATTGCTACAAAGTTGTATCAAGCTTAAACGGAAGACAACTTGTGGCAATAACATTTCATAATCAATATAACCCTTATCACGCTTCGGCTGCTGCTAAGCTGTCGCAAACAACCCGCATCGATGATGTGAAGGCCATGCATACGCCTGCATCTTCAGCACAGCAACTTTTACAAAAGCAGTCTGAGCCCAGTTCTTTTTTAGCACAGGCGCAAGAAGCCTTGGTTTATCAGCGACTCGGGGTTGATAAAGAGAAAATTGACGAAATAAAAGCGCAAATAGAAAAACTTGCCGAACAAATGCAGCAACAAGGTGCCGACACCAAAGCACTGCAAGAAAAAATGAATGAGCTGCAAGGAATGCTTGATGAAGAGTATCAAAAAGGACGCGAACGCATGGATATGCAGCCAGAAGCTGAAAAAGGCAAAGTTATTGATGCGCTGGTTTAATGTGTGAGTTTAATATAGCCATTTTGAAATGTCGGTTAGTTGACATTCTTGACGGTGAATTTTCTGCTAATCTGAATTTTGAACACAGTTTTGGCAGGAAAAATAATGAAAACATTAAAACAACAACTGACAAATTACGCTCTCTATCACCGCTCTAAACGTAATATTTACACCCATTTTATTGGCATCCCATTAATTGTATTTGCGATTATTTGTTTATTGCAACGAGTCACGGTTATTTCTGAGCCTGCTGTTATCTCCTTGGCAACCGTGGTGATTGTACTTAGCTGTCTTTATTACTTGATGCTAAGTTTATCAATGGGGTTAATTATGACTGTATGCTTAAGTTTGTTGAGCATTGCCGCTGAGCCCGTGGTGTCACTTGACGTGGAATTATGGCTAGCGGTAAGTATTAGTAGTTTTGTTGTAGGTTGGGTATTTCAGTTTATTGGCCATTATTTTGAAGGTAAAAAGCCAGCCTTTGTTGATGATTTAATTGGTTTAGTAATAGGGCCTTTATTTGTATTAGCTGAGTTATTGATTATGCTTGGTTTTTATAAAGATATTGCTGAACATATCGAACAACATGCAGGCCCTAACAAAGCATAACAACAATAAAAAGGAACAAATATGCAATTAAATGATAAAACAGTTTGGGTAACTGGGGCATCTTCTGGAATTGGTGAAGCACTTTGTGAGCAATTAGCTGCAAAGGGCGCAGTGCTGATATTGTCTGCTCGTAATGAAGAAAAACTCAACGCTCTAAATACAAGGCTCGGTGGCAATCATCATGTGGTTGCCCTAGATTTGGCAAAACCCGAAGCCTTACTTGAAGATATGCCCGCAGTGATTGAGCGAATTGGCCGCATTGATGTGCTTATCAATAACGGTGGGGTGTCGCAGCGTAGTTTATTTTTAGAGAATGAATTTACGGTTTATCGCCAACTGATGGAAGTGAACTATTTTGGTTTAATAGCTTTAACCAAAGCGGTAGTACCGCAAATGGTTGAACAGGGTATGGGCATGGTCGTTTCAATTAGCAGTGTAGCGGGTAAAGTCGGTTCAAAGTTCAGAACAGGTTATTCGGGTTCTAAATATGCGGTAGTGGGTTTTATGGATTGCTTAAGAGCAGAGTTGGCCGACAAAAATATAAAATGTTTAACCATTTGCCCAGGTTCAATTAAAACTGCAATTGCCCATAACTCGCTAGATGGCCAAGGTAAGCCACAAAATAAACCCGAAGAATCAATCGAAAACGGCATGGATGTGGCAAAAGCGGCTGCAAAAATGATTAAAGCCATTGAAGCCGAGAAAGATGAAGTTGTGATTGGAGAAGGGATTAGCGGTTTAGCGCCAACGATTAAACGCTTCTTTCCAGGGTTTTTTAATCGTTTAACAGCAAAAATGAACTACAGGTAATTTCGCTTAGTAAGCATATAAATAATTATCATTAAACAATGCGCACATGAGTTGCGCATTTTTTATACCAGGCGAACGTTTTTTTATCATTTTTATCGAGAAAAGGCACTAGTTTGCTATGGTTAAACAGGGATGGATTAGCATACAATGGGGCAAAAGTAGTCCAAACAAGAGAGAACAACAATGGCCGCATTTGGTACTGTATTTATGCCACAAATGATCCAAGCACGTTTTGCTGATAACTCATGGAGTGAAAGCGCGCTGGTCCCATCTGATAAAATCGAATTACATGCGGGTGCACACGTATTACATTACTCAAGCACCTGTTTTGAAGGATTAAAAGCGTTTCGTCACGAAGATGGCTCGGTCTATATCTTTCGTATGGATGCTAACATTGCTCGTATGAAGCAAAGCTCTAAATTACTAAACTTACCTGACTTTGACGAAAGCATGCTTGAGCAAATGATCAAAGACATTGTTAAAGAGTATGCAGACGAAACACCAGCACCGCCGGGGTCTATGTATATTCGCCCAACTCACATTGGTACAGAAGCCGCAATTGGTAAAGCCGCTGCACCGTCAATGAGTTCCTTGCTTTATGTATTACTTTCGCCAGTGGGTGATTACTTTGCAGGTGGTGCTACTGCACTGCGTGTATTACTTGAAGAAGACGGCATGCGCTGTGCACCTCACATGGGTATGGTTAAAAGTGGTGGTAACTATGCAAGTGCATTAGGTCCAATCTTACAAGCTCGCTCTGAGCATCAAGCTGACCAAATTTTATTCTGCCCAGGTGGCGATGTTCAAGAAACCGGTGCTGCGAACTTTATTCTAATTGATGGTGATGAAATCATCACAAAAGCACTTGATAGCACATTCTTACACGGTGTGACGCGTAATAGTATTTTAACGATTGCGAAAGATTTAGGTATGACCGTATCTGAGCGTAACTTTACTGTGTCTGAGTTACTTGAAAGAGCTGCTAAGCCGGGCACTGAAGCTGCATTATCAGGTACTGCTGCGGTACTGACGTCGGTTGGCACGCTTATTCATAACGACCAAGAGTTTAAAGTAGGGTCGGGTGAACCAGGTGAAAAAGTCGCTAAATTACGCCAAGCATTGAATGATATTCAATGGGGCAAATCAGCAGATACTCATGGCTGGTTAACAAAAGTATAATTACGCAAACAGTGTTTACTATTGCGAAAAATTAAAGGCCACGCTATTGCGTGGTTTTTTGTTTTTACATTGGTTTACAGCGCTTCCTGTGTTTGACCGCAAATAACTAGACATTCTTTTGTATTAACTTTACTTTCATTTTGTTAACAATAACTAAAAAGTAAAATTATTATGATTAAAAAAGCGCTTGCTTGTGCAATTGTGATTGCACTGACGGGGTGTAGTGAATCTACCCCAACAAAAACAGAACAAACTATAAAAACTGCAGAGGTTAAAGCTGCTGTGAATTATCCAGAAACGAAAAAAGGCAATGTTGTTGATGAGTACTTCGGCCAGAAAGTAGCCGATCCGTATCGTTGGCTAGAAGACGACATGAGCGAAGAAACGGCGCAGTGGGTAAAAGCCGAAAATGACGTTACCTTTTCTTATCTTAAAAATATTCCTTATCGCGATGAGCTTAAAACCACACTTGAAAAGCTGATGAACTATGAAAAAGTCACAGCGCCATTTAAAGAGGGTGAGTACACTTACTTTTATAAAAACGATGGCTTGCAAAATCAGTATGTGGTTTACCGTAAAAAAGGTGACTCTGAAGCTGAAGTGTTTTTAGATCCAAATACTTTTAGCGCCGATGGCACAACCTCAATGTCGGGCTTAACTTTTACTGAAGATGGAAGTTTAGCTGCTTATCAAATTTCTGAAGGTGGTAGTGACTGGCGTAAAATTATCGTTATTGATACAGCGACTAAACAGCCTATTGAAGAGGCATTAGTCGATGTAAAGTTTAGCGGTATTTCGTGGTTTGGTAACGATGGCTTTTATTATTCAAGCTACGATAAGCCAAAAGGGAGTGAGCTGTCAGCAAAAACAGATCAACATAAGGTCTATTATCACAAGTTAGGCACAGCACAAGCTGATGACCAATTAGTCTATGGCGGTACAGAAGCACAGAAACATCGTTATATTGGCGCTGAGGTAACGCGTGATAATCGATACCTAATAATTGCTGCAAGTACTTCAACATCAGGTAATAAATTGTTTATCAAAGATTTAACTAAGCCTGACAGCAAGTTAGTAACCATTCTAGATAACACAGATTCAGATACATCAATTATCGATAATGACGGCTCGAAACTGTATTTAGTGACTAACTTAAATGCGCCAAATATGCGTGTAGTGACAGTTGATGCCGCTGATCCAAGCCCAGAAAATTGGCAAGATTTAATTCCTGAAACTGACAATGTACTTAGTATTTCAAAAGGCGGTGACTATTTCTTTGCTAAGTATATGGTTGATGCGATTTCGCAAGTAAAACAGTACGATAACTCAGGTAAACTAGTGCGTGACATTCGTTTACCGGGTGTGGGCACCGCATATGGCTTTAGCGGTAAGCACGACGCTGAAACGCTTTATTATTCATTTACCAATTACATCACACCAGGCAACATCTATTCATTTAATGTTGATTCTGGCCAGTCTGATGTATATCGCAAGTCGGGCGCTCAATTTAATAGCGAACAATACACATCTGAACAAGTGTTCTACACATCTAAAGATGGCACTAAAGTTCCGATGATTATTTCATACAAAAAAGGCACTGAGCTTAACGGTAAAAATCCAACAATTTTATATGGCTATGGTGGCTTTAATGTAAGTTTAACACCAAGCTATAGTCCAACTGTTGCCGCTTGGCTTGAGCATGGTGGCGTGTATGCTGTTGCTAATATTCGTGGTGGTGGTGAATACGGTAAAGAGTGGCACGTAAATGGTACACAGCTTAAAAAGCAAAATGTTTTTGACGATTTTATTGCTGCTGCAGAATACCTTAACGAAAAACAATTCAGCTCACCTGATTACCTAGCGGTACGTGGTGGCTCTAATGGTGGCTTATTAGTTGGTGCGGTTATGACGCAGCGCCCTGAGTTATTTAAAGTAGCACTGCCTGCTGTAGGTGTATTAGATATGTTGCGTTATCACACCTTTACAGCGGGTGCTGGTTGGGCGTATGACTACGGCACCAGTGAGCAAAGTAAAGAAATGTTCGAGTACTTAAAAGGCTACTCGCCAGTTCACAATGTTAAAGAAGGTGTTAGCTACCCAGCAACCTTAGTAACAACAGGGGATCATGACGACCGTGTTGTGCCTGCGCATTCATTTAAGTTTGCTGCTGAGCTACAAGAAAAAGGTGCGAAACAAAATCCGTATCTAATTCGTATTGAAACAAATGCAGGTCATGGTGCAGGAACACCAACCAGTAAAATTATTGATCAATACGCTGATATTTATGGCTTTACCTTATACAACATGGGTGTTAAATCGCTATAAGATAATATTTACTCAACTAAAATAAAAACGCCGAGCTTAAGCTCGGCGTTTTTTTAGCAATTGCTATAAATCTATACCCAGTGCGAAAATCATTTTGTAATCTTCTTTTTCGGGGACTACACCATTTTCATCGGCTATCGGGTCGGATAGATAATCCCAGACTAATGAAATATCAAAATCAATGTCATCAGTAACGTCTATTTCAAAGCTTGCCATTGCATACTGTGAATCGCCACCAGTGTCTTCACTGGCTGTCAAATATCGATAGTTAAAACTAAAATCGATATTTTTGGTTACTTCCAGTTCGTAATTAGTGCCAACAAAATAAGACATTGAAGAATTTGATTTATCTTCACCATTTGCAACGGTATCAAACTCTGTTTTTTGATAAGCAGGACCTGTTGAAAAGTCCCACTCAATTTTGTCGGTATCCATTACGTAATAACCTACACCCGCACCTACAGTGTATTTATTGGCAATGTTTTGAAATGGGTCACGATAGTATTCAAAGAAAATAGGGCGAAAATACATTTTTTGCGTATAAAACCAGTCGAAGGTTCCATTTGCTCGTATGTTATTTTTAGTGACTTGCTCATCGCTGGTGGTGCGATACCCTAAAAATTCAGCTAAAAAGCGACTCGACGCTGTTCTGCGTTTGATATCGGCTCTGGCTGAATATTCAGTTTGATCAGTATTACCTCGAGATAGGTCGGCGCCCAATGATATTTTTACTGTCCAAGCACTAAGCTCACTATCAATTGACGGAGCGATAGAGACTAAATCACGATAACGATACTTAGCAGGAGCATCACCTACTTTTACATAACCACCCGATATATTTAGTGTGCCGCTGAGTTCTTCACCATCATTAAAACGAACTGTGTGATGACGTTCAGAAATAATCATGTAGATATCTTCGCGGTCGATCATCAGAGTATCGAGTACGTCGCTATCGAATTCGAGCTCCTTATCGTACATTGAAACGAGCTCACCTTTGAGCCATTCACCAGAGTTAAGTCGGATCCAATCAAAATGAGTGGCATCTTTTATGATTATGCCGCGTTCTTCAAGTAGTGGATCAGGAAGTGATTCTGCTGCATAGCCTGTAAATGGGCTAGCAACTAATAAACCAAGAAGCAGGTGTTTTTTGAGCATTATTTCAATCCATGTTTAATAAAACCAGCCCACGTTACTATAGGCTCAAATTGAGCAGGAATACCCACAAAGCTCTGACAGGATGTACAAAGCTCATCAAAGTATTCGTGTCTCAAGCTGCCCATAAGGTAAGCAGATTGGCTAAAATCCATAAAGAATTAGTAGGTTATTTGCTAAAATAACCTACTTAATTTTAGAACATAATATTTAGCTGTTCAAAAAATAGTTAGGCTGAGGGTAAAAATAATCGTTGATAGGTTTTATATGCATACTCGTCACTCATACCTGATAAGTAATCACAGATCACCCGCATTGCATTACCATTATTGTTGTGTGCGTTTAACCACATCTCTTGAGTTGTTTCTGGTAATAAACGCATCGGGTCGCTAGCAAAAGCGCTAAATAATTCTATAAGCAGGTTTTGCCCTTTAAATTCAACCTGTTGCATTTTAGGTTCACGAATTAAACGCTTGAATACAAATTGTTTGAGCACATTGAGTATTTTTGAAAACTCATCAGGCAGGCTAACGGTATATTGTAAAATCTCTGATTCGAATTCGTTATTTTGTACCTCTAAAGAGGCATGGATAATAAATGTATTTACTAACTCACCAATGGCGTCTTTGCGTTCATATTCATGATGTGAGAAAAGCCTTGCGGTAATTGCACTTAAATGAGTTGTTAACCAAGGTGAATTGAGTTCTTGTAATTGAATAAGTGCATGGTTTTGCCAATCAGCAAACGTTAGTACTTCAGTGGCAATCGCATCTTCTAGGTCATGAACTGCATAGGCAATATCATCTGCTAATTCCATTATTGCAGAGTCAATAGACTTATAATGAGTTTTAGACCTAAACTCATCCACCTTGTAGTGGCTAGTCAATAATGCTTTGTCGTTTTGTGATAGCGGCGCAATAATCCAATTAAAAACATCGTTATCATCTTTGTAAAGCCCTTTAGCCGGTCGCCAGTGATCGGCTTTTATGAAACTTCGCGTATCAGATAATGGTGGGATGGTATGCCATACATCATCAATAAACGCAGGGTACTTGATAAATCCCAACAAAGTCCGGCGCGTTAGGTTCATACCATAACCGTTGCTGTAGGGTTCAAGTTTAGAAACAATGCGTAAAGTTTGCGCATTGCCTTCAAATCCACCATGCTCGCGCATCATGTAGTTTAAAGCTATTTCACCACCATGACCAAAAGGTGGATGGCCAATGTCATGAGCAAGACATAAGGTTTCGAGCAAGCTGCCACTCGGGAAGTGTGCAAATTCAGGGTGCTGTTTTTTTAAATGGCGCAGCAAACCACTGCCGATTTGTGCAACTTCAAGAGAGTGGGTTAGGCGAGTGCGGTAAAAGTCGTTTAGGCCAATACCCATAATTTGAGTCTTTGCTTGTAAACGTCTGAAAGCAGCGGCATGGATTATACGAGAGCGGTCAACTTGCCATGGTGAGCGGTTGTCATTGGGACGATATTTTTGTTGATCTATAATTCGTGCTTGCCAAGGTTGGCACATAATAAAAAAGCCTATGGTTTCGCGACTGAGTTAATGAAAGTATACGCAACCGCTTGAAAATTGCGAGTATATTGAATGTATTATGAGACTTTTTAAATACGATTGAGGTGAAAAAAATAGCGCCGAATTCGCCAAAGATTGGCTTGTTTGATATACTCCGCCTTTGTATGTGTGCGATGTTACCGCACATGAGTAGTAGTTTACTTGAGAGAATACATGCTTAAATACGTTTTTCAAATTTTACTAGCTGCCTTTTTTACTTGGGCACTGTTGTCACCTTTTATAGATAATGAAAGTGATGTTGACGTATCTTCACAAGACCTTGCAGCTAGCAAGGGCAGCCAGAAAACTATAAAAAAAGAGAAGCCATTACATAATGTTAAACTCCCTGATTTTGCTGCGTTCAGTGATGTAAAAGAGAAGAAACATGCATTTTTTGATTTTATACGCCCGCATGTTGAGGCTGAAAATAAGAAAATTTTGCAGCAAAGAGCAACATTAGAAATAGCTCGCATGATGCTGGAATATAATGAGCCCTTAACAGTTAAACAAAAATCAGATATAAAGAAAATCCTCACCAGTTATAAACTGCCGACGACGATTGATGTACTGTCACTATCTCAGGCATTACGCCGTGTTGATATTATTCCAAAAGAACTTGCTTTGATGCAGGCTGCGAATGAATCGGCTTGGGGAACATCGCGATTTGCGCGAATTGGCCTTAACTTTTTTGGTCAGTGGTGCTACAAAAAAGGTTGCGGTATGGTACCACGCCGTCGTGCTGATGAAGCTGCTCATGAAGTAACGGCTTTTAAGTCTGTAAGAGCTGCTGTAAGCTCTTACTTTAAAAACATTAATACTCATGCGGCATACAAAGATTTACGTTCAATCCGAGCAGATTTACGCCGTCAACAAAAGCCTATTGAAGCCACAGTTTTAACGCAGGGTTTGTTATCTTATTCTGAGCGACGAGAAGCTTACATTGAAGAGTTAAACACAATGATAAATCAAAACAGAGCATATTTTGATGAATAAAGTTATGTCATGTTTCAAGGCGGTAGTGTTTGCCGCTACCTTAGGTGCTTCTGTAGGATCAGCAACCGCAGGCGAGTTTGTTGTTGCATACGATGGCTTTTATGACCGCCTTAAAGTGGTTAACAAAGGTGACTTTCAGTACGCGCAAGTAAACTTTTATTTATCTGACATTGCTACAAATGATGTATGCAAAATTAAGTCAGGGAAAATAATAACAGAACAACAAGAATTTGATCTTACCTATACAGATCAAGCCCAGTTGTTGCTACCGTTTGATAAACAACTCGATACAGATAAGGCGGTAATTGTCGTACAACCTGAGAATCCTCAGCATGATTGCCAATTAAAGCTACAAATTGAAGCAACCAACCTGAGTGACTTTGCACTGACAAAAGCAAACCTTTATAAGTTAAATGAAGAGTTTGATGAATTGCTATCTGATTTATCAGGATTCTTCGTCAGTAAATTAATGTGGTTTTTGTTGCCAGAGCAACAGGGAGTTGTGCTTAAATTTGCGGATGAAAATGTGGCAATATCAGAGGCTGATAATTGCAAGCAAAGCCGTTGTGCAATAATGGTGACTGATGATTGGCAAGACAATCAAACAAAACTGCAAACAAGTGCTCGGTTGATCAGCGCAACCCCATGGATTGTTAAATAACTGCATCAACAACATGCCCTGTGCGTATGTAAAGTGTGCTATATGAGGGAGCTTTTTATGCTCCCTCATTTATTTTAGCTTGCTTTTATATTTAATTAACCCTTTCATCAACAAGTATTGTTCTAATACTATCTTCTCTATTTTTATTTTCTTTACTACTCTTATTTTGTTGGTTTTAAGTTAGGTAAGATAAAAATAATGAGTAAAAAAATATAGCTTCAACTAATTTAGGTAGTTTTCTTACAATAAAAGATCTTAAGGTGTGAAATTTAATTATTATTTATTAATTACTTATGTTCTTGACATATTTAATGTTAGTAATTTTGTTTGCTAATTTAAAACTAACTAAAAATTATTAAATATACTCCTTGGTGTTGTTAGTAAAAAATAACTAAATTAAATATTTTTAAGGTTTTTCTATATCGATAAATAATAGATGTAGATCAATAAATAATGCTGCAACTGGCATAAAGTAAAAATATACAGTTCTTAATGAAGGTACGTAAATATTTACTAAAAAGGAGTTGCCATGCAGACAGTAAACGTCGAATCAGTATTAATTAAGCCTACAAAAGTAAGTAAGGGAAAAACTAAACAGGATGTTGTATTTGACTTAAATGTAAAGAACCCAAATTTAAAATGGAATGCTGATGGCCTATATCCATACAAGCGTAAAATGGACGTTGTAGAGTATGAGCGCCATAAACATGAACTTCAAATTGAGCTATTAAAAATGCAAGGTTGGGTGAAAGAGACTAACCAACAAATTGTTATTTTATTTGAAGGCCGTGACGCAGCAGGAAAGGGTGGAACAATAAAGCGCTTTATGGAGCACTTAAATCCGCGTGGGGCGCATGTTGTAGCACTTGAAAAACCCACTACCCGTGAACGTGATCAATGGTATTTTCAACGTTATATCAATCATCTACCTGCAAAGGGAGAAATAATTTTGTTTGACCGTTCTTGGTATAATCGCGCTGGCGTAGAGAAGGTCATGAGGTTTTGTGAAGACCAAGAATACCTCGAATTTATGCGGCAAACACCTCAGCTTGAACGCATGTTAGTTAACAGTGGTATTAAATTATTTAAATATTGGTTTTCTGTGAGTAGAGAAGAGCAATTTAGACGCTTTAAATCACGCCAAAACGATCCTCTAAAGCAATGGAAACTGAGCCCGGTTGATATGGCATCATTAGCCAAATGGCATGACTACAGTGCAGCAAAAGACGCCATGATGTTTCATACCCATACTAAAGACGCACCGTGGACTCAAATTCGTTCTGATGACAAAAAACGTGGTCGTATTAACTGCATGCGTCACTTTTTAAGTTGTTTAGATTATCCAGGCAAAGACCATGAAATTGTTGATCAAGTTGACCCATTAATTGTTGGTGAACCAACAAAAATGTCTCAACGTTAAGATTAGGAGAGTGAAATGGAAATTACAGATCCAATGTATGACGAGCGCCTAGCAAAGTTAGAGAAGAGCCTCGCTAAAAGTAAAAAAGAAGTACAAAGAACCGCTGCGATTGCAAAAGAGGCTGCTGAACAAGCCCAAGCAGCCGTTGATAAAGCAAACGAAGCTGAAAGTCTTGCTAAGAATGCTCAAAAACGTCTTAAAGCAGCTAAAAAGCAACTAAAAGAGGCCATAGTGCTCAAGATAGCGCAAAAGAAAGCATCAAAAAAATCTGCCATTAAACGCGCTAAATGTATGGCTAAAAACAAAAAGGCGAAAACAGCAAACGCTTAGTTATAAGTTAAAACTGAATCGAAGCCATTGTTATATGTTGTGGTTTATGAACAGCTGACTAGGTGGAAGGAATAATATCAGTTGGCAGTCATGCTTAATCATTTAAGAGATTAAAGCTTTTTAACAGCTTTAAAAATTACTTATTTATGACTGTATGGATGTAGTAATTAGCACAATGTTGAGGCAATTTTCGAGAACAAGTAGATAACGAAGTTTGTGTTTTGTTATCAGCCAGTTTTTTGCATCAAAGTAGACGGTTTAATTAAGCGAATTGGTATAAAAAAGAGAGTTGCTCTTTTGCTAAGGCTCATAGAGCCTCAGCAATCGAGATAACTCTCTTATTTTTTAGAAGATTAGCGAGTTCTAACGAATTACACTAATTTTGCTAAAATATCGTTAAATGTTGTGCTTGGGCGCATTGCTTTGAATGCAAGCTCATCATTTGGTTGGAAATAACCACCCACATCCATTGCTGAACCTTGTGCATCGTTCAACTCAGTGATGATTTGCTCTTTTTGAGCTTCTAAATCAGTAGCGATTTGCGTGAATTGCGCTTTTAATTCCGCGTCATCATTTTGTGCAGCAAGTTCTTGTGCCCAGAATAATGAAAGGAAGAAGTGCGAACCACGGTTATCAATCTCTTTCACTTTACGTGAAGGTGATTTGTTTTCAGCTAAGAAAGTACCTGTAGCTTTGTCTAGTGTATCAGCAAGTACTTGAGCTTTCTTGTTACCTGTATTAACCGCTAGATGCTCTAAAGAAGCCGCAAGCGCTAAGAACTCACCTAATGAATCCCAACGTAAGTGGTTTTCTTTTTCGAACTGTTGAACGTGCTTAGGCGCTGAACCACCTGCACCTGTTTCGAATAAGCCACCACCATTCATAAGTGGTACGATTGAAAGCATTTTAGCACTTGTACCAAGCTCAAGAATTGGGAATAAGTCAGTTAAGTAGTCACGTAAAACGTTACCAGTTACTGAAATTGTGTCTTTACCTTCTTTGATGCGCTCTAATGAGAATTTAGTCGCTTCAATCGGTGCTAAAATGTGGATCTCAAGACCATCAGTATCATGTTGTGGAAGATACGCGTTTACTTTTTTGATTAATTCAGCATCGTGTGCGCGGTTTTCGTCTAACCAGAAAACTGCCGGTGTGTTAGTTGCGCGAGCGCGGTTAACAGCAAGTTTAACCCAATCTTGAATTGGTGCGTCTTTTACCTGACACATACGCCAGATATCGCCTTGCTCAACAGCATGCTCAAGTAATGTTGTGCCAGCTGTGTCTACTACACGGATTTTACCAGCTGCTGTAACTTCAAACGTTTTGTCGTGTGAACCGTACTCTTCAGCTTTTTGCGCCATAAGACCAACGTTAGGTACGCTACCCATTGTTGTTGGATCGAATGCACCGTTTTCTTTACAGAAATCGATAGTTGCTTGGTAAACACCTGAGTAACAACGATCTGGAATTACAAAGCTTGTGTCTTGTAATTTGCCTTCGCTGTTCCACATTTGACCGCTAGAACGAATTGCAGCAGGCATTGATGCATCGATGATTACATCGCTTGGAACGTGAAGGTTTGTGATACCACGGTCAGAATCAACCATAGCAATAGCAGGGTTGTTGTCGTATACAGCTTGGATATCAGCTTCGATTTCAGCTTTTTTAGCTGCGTCTAGGCTTTCGATTTTTGAGAATACATCGCCAAAGCCGTTGTTTACGTCAACATCTAATTCTTTGAAAAGATCAGCGTGTTTTGTAAATACGTCTTTGAAGAATACTTTTACAGCATGACCGAAGATGATTGGATCAGACACTTTCATCATGGTTGCTTTCATATGTAACGAGAACAACACGCCTTTGTCTTTCGCAGCTTGAATTTCTTTAGCAAGGAAAGCTTGAAGTTTAGCGGCACTCATACAAGAAGCATCAATAACTTCGCCAGCTAATAGTGGCGTGCTTGCTTTAAGAACCGTAATATCGCCGTTTTCAGCAACATGTTCGATACGCACGTCAGTTGCTTCAGCTACCGTTACTGATTGCTCAGAACCGAAGAAGTCACCTTCTTCCATGCTTGCAACGTAAGATTGAGAATCTTTGCTCCACGCACCCATTGAGTGAGGATTGTTGCGAGCGTATTCTTTAACTGAACTAGGTGCACGACGGTCAGAGTTACCTTCACGAAGAACCGGGTTTACAGCAGAACCTTTGATTTTGTCGTAAGTTGCTTTGATTTTCTTTTCTTCATCAGTTTTTGGCTCTGATGGATAATCAGGTAAAGCGTAGCCTTTAGCTTGCAACTCTTTAATTACAGCACGTAACTGAGGAATAGACGCACTGATGTTTGGTAGTTTGATAATGTTAGCTTCAGGTGTTTTAGCCATATCACCTAATTCAGCAAGTGCATCATCAATTCGTTGTTCTTCAGTTAAATACTCAGGGAAGTTGGCAATTACACGGCCCGCTAATGAAATATCGCGAGTTTCAACTTCAACACCTGCAGCGTTTGTGTACGCTTGGATGATTGGTAACAATGAATACGTAGCAAGAGCTGGCGCTTCATCTGTTTTAGTATAGATAATTTTTGATGTCATCATCATTCCTAGATAGTTGGCGTAATGTTTGATTGTAACTGCGCTAACAGTAACCCTTAATTAGCCATATTCAACAATGCAATTATACTGCTATGGTATATCAAGTCTTAAATATAAGTATTTCGATATAACGACAGCAAGCAGTCTGTTAGCTGTTGCAACTTAATACAGAGTATCAAAATAACCACAGCTGACAGACTGTAATACCAATTTGCAAAATAAATCTTTTAATTATGCAAAAAGGCATAAAATTCTTATAGCTCAAATAAGCTAGCTTTGAAATTAGCCAAAAGCCTTACGTCAAAATGACGAAAAAGCTAAATTTAAGCAACAAGAGTGTAACAAGCTTGGCTCTAAAGGGCTAATAACAATTAAACTATTGGGGTAAAGAAATGGAATTTCAAGTTGAAAATAAAAATCAGTGGGAGATAGGGAAGTAAGCGAGGATCTTAACAAGGTCGCTCGCTTGGTACTCGAATAGGTTCACCTAAGAGATCTCATCGTTAGGCGCAATATTCGTTGCGTGTAACCCTTTAGGACCTTGTTGCAATTCGAATGTTACATCTTGACCAGCTTTAAGTGTTTTATAACCGTCCATTACAATCGTTGAGTAATGAGCGAATATATCAGTCTCGCTGCCGTCTTCTACGATAAAACCAAAACCTTTGGCATTGTTGAACCATTTGACTTTTCCACAAGCCATACTTCTACATCCTTCTATAAGTTGACTAATTTAGTTATTCTAAACCGTGTAATTTGCTAGACTGACTAATGATTAATCAATCTATCTTTGACTGTAGTTTATTTGGCCAATCAGTCAAGTGTTTTGGGCTATTTTTTAACTATTTATTTATTTTTTTATTCAAGTTTGCTTGAGTTCTAAAGACAAGACTATATTTATATGAGTGGTATGAAAGATTCTGGTGTTATTGATACAGTTCGCGATAGTGAAAAGCAAAAATTGCAGCCGCCGCGAAAATATAAAGTCATTTTAAACAATGATGATTACACGCCTATGGACTTTGTGATAGAAGTACTTATGACGTTTTTTAATATGGATAGCGATAGAGCAACAGATGTGATGCTTCAAGTTCATCATAACGGTAAAGCAATATGCGGTGTTTACAGTGCCGATGTAGCCCATACCAAAGCTGAGCAAGTTAATCGTTACGCACGAGATAACGAGCATCCACTGCTTTGTAGTTGTGAGCAGGAATAAATACCAAGGTAGGGTGAACCGATTAACCCGTCACAACGGTATATAAAATATTATCTCAGTAAGGGGTTGCCAATGCTAAACAAAGACTTAGAACTAACTCTGAATGCGGCGTTTCGCGAAGCGAGAACGCGTCGGCATGAATTTATGACCGTCGAGCATCTTTTACTTGCGCTGCTCGATAACCCTTCTGCTGGAGAAGCGCTAAACGCCTGTGGTGTTGATATGGGCGCATTAAAAGTTGAATTATCAGAATTCATTGATGAAACTACGCCTGTGATTCCTGATCTTGAAGAAGACAGAGAAACACAGCCAACATTAGGTTTTCAGCGAGTATTACAGCGCGCTGTATTTCATGTGCAATCATCAGGCAAAAATGAAGTTACTGGCGTGAATGTGCTGGTTGCTATTTTTTCTGAGCAAGAAAGCCAAGCGGTTTATTTACTGAAAAAAGCCGACATTAACCGTTTGGATATTGTGAATTTCATTTCGCATGGTATTTCTAAAACTGATGACGATCTTGGTGGTGAAGACCATGATGATATCCATGAAGAAGTGCAAGAAGTGCAGGGTGAAGAACCAACAAAACTCGAAAACTTTACAACGAACCTTAACCAACAAGCTATCGACGGTAACATCGACCCATTGGTAGGCCGCGATAACGAAGTTGAAAGAACGGTTCAGGTATTATGCCGTCGTAAGAAAAATAACCCACTACTGGTTGGTGAAGCAGGGGTTGGTAAAACAGCGATTGCCGAAGGCCTTGCTTATCGCATTGTCAATAAAGAAGTGCCAGAAGTCATCGCTGACGCGGTGGTTTATTCACTTGATATGGGGGCGTTGCTTGCCGGTACTAAATACCGGGGTGATTTTGAAAAACGTTTCAAATCACTATTGAAAGAGCTACAAGCAAAACCTGGCTCAATTTTATTCATTGATGAAATCCACACTATCATTGGTGCAGGTGCTGCATCGGGTGGGGTAATGGATGCATCAAACCTTATTAAACCGCTGCTTTCAAGCGGTAAGCTTCGCTGTATGGGTTCTACAACCTATAACGAGTTTAAAAATATCTTTGAAAAAGACCGTGCTTTAGTACGTCGTTTTCAAAAGATTGATGTGCTTGAACCAAGCGTGGCTGATACCACAAAAATTCTTAACGGCTTAAAAGAACGTTACGAAGAGCATCATGGTATTCGTTACACGCAAAAAGCGCTTAAAGCGGCTGCTGAGTTAAGTGCAAAGTACATTAATGAGCGTCATTTACCCGATAAGGCAATTGATGTCATCGATGAAGCTGGTGCAAATCAACGTTTGCAACCAGCATCAAAACGTAAAAAAACCATTGGTGTGGCAGATATTGAGTTAATTGTATCTAAAATGGCTCGTATTCCGCAGCAAAGTGTTTCGTCAAGTGATAAAGAAACGCTGAAAAATCTTGATCGCAACTTAAAGATGCTGGTGTTTGGTCAAGACCAATCTATCGATGCACTGACATCTGCTATCCGCTTATCTCGTTCTGGTCTTGCCAATGAAGATAAACCGATTGGCTCGTTCTTGTTTGCTGGCCCAACAGGGGTTGGTAAAACAGAGGTTACTAAGCAGCTTGCTAAGTGCATGGGCGTTGAGTTTATACGGTTTGATATGTCTGAGTATGTTGAGCGTCATGCGGTGAGCCGTTTGATTGGTGCGCCTCCTGGCTATGTAGGTTTTGAACAAGGCGGCCTACTGACAGAAGCAGTGATTAAAAACCCGCATGCGGTTGTGCTTTTGGATGAAATTGAGAAAGCTCATTCCGATATTTACAACATTCTACTGCAGGTTATGGATCATGGCACATTAACCGATAACAATGGCCGTAAAGCAGACTTCAGAAATGTTGTACTGGTTATGACAACTAATGCTGGTGTGCAAGAGACTGTTCGTAAATCAATCGGGTTTACTGAGCAAGATCACTCTCATGATGCGATGAGTGAAATTAACAAGGTATTTTCGCCTGAGTTTAGAAACCGTTTAGATAATATCATTTGGTTTAACCACCTTGAGAAAGAGGTTATCTTGCAAGTGGTTGATAAATTCATTGTTGAATTACAAGCGCAACTTGATAAGAAGTCAGTTAATCTTGAGCTTACCTCTAAAGCTAGAGAGTGGTTGGCAGATAAAGGCTACGATAAGGCAATGGGGGCACGTCCGATGGCACGTGTTATCCAAGATGAGCTTAAAAAGCCACTGGCAAATGCAATCTTATTTGGTGAATTAGCCGATGGTGGTTCGGTTAAGGTCTCGGTGAAGGATAAAAAGATTCACTTTGACTTTGAGACAAGCCTAGAAACAGCTTAAGTTGATTCTTAGCTGAAAACAAAAAGCCCAGCAATTGCTGGGCTTTTTGTTTATTAAATGGAATTAAAACTAAGTTAGTTTTAACACCATTTAACAAACGCTTTTAGCTCTTTGTAATAAACACACCTGCTCACTCAAAGCAGCAAAAAGCTAAATTTCTCGTTATCGCACTAACTTAGCGAGCACGGAATACGATGCGACCTTTCGATAAATCGTAAGGAGTCATTTCTACGGTTACTTTGTCGCCAGTTAAAATGCGGATGTAGTTTTTGCGCATTTTACCAGAGATATGAGCCACAACTACGTGACCGTTTTCTAGCTCAACTCGGAACATTGTATTTGGTAAAGTATCAAGGACCGTACCTTGCATTTCGATTACGTCTTCTTTCGCCATGTTTAGCGTAACACCTCTTTAATAGTTAAACGCTGCAGATTTTGCCGAAAATACGGCAATAAGTAAAGCTACAGGGCTCAAATTTGTCAATTAAATCGCCAACCACTGATCGCCAATATGCTTTTGTGCCGGCAAAAATTGAGTTTTATATTTCATTTTGTTGCATTCATCGATTTGATAACCCAAATAGACAAATTCTTTTGCTTGTTGTTTTGCAAACTCAATTTGTTCCATGATCATAATACTGCCGATACTGTATTGTTCATAATCTGGGTCAAAAAAAGTATAAATAGCTGAAAGTGAATTCTTCATACAATCGGTAACCGCGACTGCGACTAACCGATCCTCATCACGCAACTCAATAAAAGTCACAGGAAGCCATTTGCAAAATAAAAAGCTCGCGTATTGATTTTGCTCGGGAGGATACATAGAGCCATCTTGGTGTCTTTGCGTGATGTACTTACTGTACAGTGGGTAATACTCAGCACGTTCATGATCACTATAGCTAACAGTAAAGCGCTTTTTGGCTTTATTCATTTTACGCTTTTGCGATTTTGAAGGAGTAAATTGCTGTGCAAGCACCCGCACTGAGTTACAAGCATTACAACTTGGGCAGTGGGGACGATAAATCTGATCACCACTTCGTCTAAACCCTAAAGCAAGTAGTTCCTCAAACCTATCAGGGCCATAACAACTTGGATCAAGAATAACCAATAGTTGTTCTTGGCGATTTGGTAAATAACTACAATCAAATTGTTGGCTTAAACCTAGTCTTGCGGGTAAATGCTCAGTCATAAATATCAATCAACTCTTGCGGTTGCCACATACTTGCTGTGGGGATATAGCTATGGGCTAATTTAAGTCTAGTTAAAAATTCTCTACGTGGAATAACTTTTGCGCCTAAAGTGATCAAATAGGGGTTTTCTAATTGACAATCGATAAAATGGGAGTGGTGTTTTTTTAGCCAGTTAACTAATGCCCACATCGCAAGTTTAGAACCATTGCTGATGGTATGAAACATGGATTCACCACAAAATATACCATTTTGCATGATGCCATACAAACCAGCAACTAGTTCGTTTTCCTGCCATATCTCTACACTGTGAGCAATATTTTGATGATGTGCTTCGATATAAGCATGCATCATTTGCTCTGTGATCCACGTTCCTTCGGCGTCGAGTCGTTGCTCACGGCAAGCATTGATAACGTGCGAAAAAGCGTGATTAACAGTGACTCGAACCGGAGCACGTTTTAAGTGCTTTTTTAAACTACGACTGACATGAAATTCATTTAACTCAATAATACCGCGCATGCTAGGTGACCACCACATAATTGGTTCGTAATCACTAAACCATGGGAAAATACCATTTTTATAAGCATGTTTAATGCGGTTAACTGATAAATCACCGCCAATAGCTAATAAACCATCAGGCTCATCGAGGGCATATTCAGGATTTGGGAAATCTACACTCTCGGGTGAGAGCTGATAAAGTTGCTTGATCATATCAGCATTATCGTTGTTATTTATTATGATTCTAGCAAAATTTTAGCCATAAAAAAGGGGCTGTTCTTCGACAACCCCTTACAAAGCTAGTATTTAGCAATAGATTATAGATTATCTAAAAAGCGCTCAGCATCTAGGGCAGCCATACAACCTGTACCTGCTGATGTGATTGCTTGACGATAAATGTGATCACACACATCACCTGCAGCGAATACACCTGGTACGCTTGTTTGTGTCGCATTACCGTTTAAGCCTGATTCAACTACTAAGTAGCCATCTTTCATTTCTAGCTGACCTTCGAACATGTCAGTGTTTGGCTTATGGCCAATTGCGATGAATACACCAGCAAGGTCAAGGTTTTCGGTCTCTTCTGAGTCAGTTGCTTTAATGCGGATGCCAGTTACACCCATTTCATCACCAAGAACTTCATCTAAAGTACGATTGTAATGTAAAACAACATTACCGTTTGCCGCTTTTTCATTTAAACGATCAGCCAGAATCTTCTCGCTACGGAAGCTATCGCGACGGTGGATCACGTGTACTTCGTCGGCGATGTTAGATAAGTAAAGAGCTTCTTCTACTGCCGTATTACCACCACCAACAACAGCAACTTTTTGACCGCGATAGAAGAAACCATCACAGGTTGCACAAGCAGAGACACCACGACCTTGGAAGTTTGTTTCAGATTCTAAACCTAAGTACTTAGCAGACGCACCTGTTGCAATGATTAATGCATCACAAGTATATGTGCCTGAATCACCTGTTAAAGTGAAAGGGCGCTTAGTAACATCAACTTTGTTAATGTGATCGAAGATAATTTCAGTTTCGAAACGTTCAGCGTGCTCTTTCATACGTTCCATTAATGCAGGGCCAGTTAAGCCATGCGCATCACCAGGCCAGTTTTCAACTTCGGTCGTTGTTGTTAATTGACCACCTTGTTGAATTCCTGTGATTAGAACAGGGTTAAGGTTGGCACGTGCAGCATAAACTGCCGCCGTGTAGCCCGCAGGTCCAGAACCCAAAATTAATAGTTTACAGTGTTTAGCGTCACTCATGGTTTTTCCTAAAAACGTTTCAATACGATGTCTATGCGACCGATTCTAAGAAAAACAAGGCGGATGTAAACAAAAGGCTCGATTATTTTTTTTGGTAAATCGCAAAGCTGTCAAATAATCCTTACTCATTATGATTTAAGCTGCTCTTTTTGCTTGTTAAATGAACTACTTCTCAATTGTTATGCCTTCAAAGTACGTTTATTCATGACCAAGCAATATTTTTTTGGTATGTTTTAGCTAATTTTGATATTAGCTTTAGTTATGAGCTAAATAAATGAACAGGCAATTATGGTATTTTGGCAGGAAAAGCCCGCATTCGGGCTGACTACGGAAGACTTACAGGTCTTAACCAATGCAAAAGAGTATCGCATTGAACTATTGCGTTTAATTCGTTCAGCGACAAAAAGAATTTATATAACTGCTTTGTATCTTCAAGATGATGAAGCAGGTCGAGAAATTTTAACGGCATTACACGAAGCCTCATTAGCTAATCCAGATTTAGAGGTAAAAGTACTGGTTGATTTTCATCGCGCTCAGCGAGGTTTAATTGGCGCTGCAAAATCTGATGGCAATGCCAGTATGTATTGTGACTTTCAGGAAAAATACCAGTCTAATGTAAAGGTTTATGGTGTTCCTGTTAAAGCGAAAGAGCTTTTTGGCGTGTTACATTTAAAAGGCTTTGTGATTGACGATACTTTATTGTACAGCGGTGCAAGTCTTAACAATGTCTATTTGCAGCAGGACGACCGTTATCGTTTAGATCGCTACTTTTTAGTGCATCAGGCTGGTTTGTGTAACTCAGTGGTAGAGTTTATTGAATCACACTTATTAAGTTCTGAGGCTGTTCCTCGTATTGATAAGCGACCTCTAGTTAACTTCAACGATATTAAAAATGCGCAAAAGCAGTTAATGCGTGATCTTAAATCAGCAAGTTATGAAAGTGCAGCAGAGGCGAGTGCGGGTGAATTAGGTGTTCGTCTTTTCTTAGGCTTAGGCCGTCGAAGTAATAAACTAAATCGTTTGATTAAGTCATTATTTGATACCACGGAAGAAGAATTAGTACTTTATACGCCTTACTTTAATTTCCCAGCACCATTAATGCGCTCTTTACGTCGATTACTAAAACAAGGTAAGCAAGTAACAATTGTGGTAGGTGATAAAACTGCGAACGATTTTTATCTGCCTCCTAGTGAGCCTTTTAGTAAGATTGGTGCACTCCCTTATTTATATGAAACAATCCTACTTAAATTTTTAAAGTCTCAGAAGCGCCACATCGCAAATGGCAATTTAAATGTTTATCTATGGAAGCATGAAAGCAACTCTTTCCATTTAAAAGGAATTTGTTCAGATAAGCGTTTACATTTGCTTAGTGGACATAATTTGAATCCACGAGCATGGGGTTTAGATATCGAAAACGGGATTTTAATTGACGATCCGAAGCAAAATATTCTTGAGCAAATAGAAAACGAAAAACACGCTATTTTGCAGCACTGTCGTCGTTTAAATGGCCCGCAAGACTTAGAGACAATGGATGATTATCCTGCGCCTGTTAAGAAACTTTTGGGTCAGGCAAAGCGTGTAAAAGTAGATTTTATTATCAAACGCTTTATTTAGTGGGCTTAAAGATTAAAAAAAGCAGCGAAAGCTGCTTTTTTGTGTCTAGCTATTAGCTTACTTCTGTTGAGCATCTAAAGATTGGCCGTTCACCTCTTTAGAGTCGTCGCTCATCAAGTATAAATAAGTTGGCATTAAATCTTCTGGCGTTGCTAATTTATCTCTATCTTCACCAGGGTATGCAGAAGCACGCATAGATGTGCGAGTTGCACCAGGGTTGATACAGTTCACGCGAATATTGGTTTTGCCCACTTCACAGGCCCAAGTTTGCATCATGCCTTCAACAGCAAATTTTGAGATTGCATATGCACCCCAATGCTCACGGCCTTTGCGACCAACACCAGAGGATGTAAAAATAACAGATGCACTTGGTGACTTTCGCAATAATGGAAACATAAATTTAGTGATCATGGCTTGCGCAGTCACATTCACTTTCATAATGTTTTCAAAGGTAGAAACACAAAAATGTTCAAGCGGCCCTAATGAACCCAAAATACCTGCATTGTTTAATAAACCATCTAACTTGCCAAACTGCATTTCTATAGTTGCGGCTAAATCGCGGTAGTTTTGTTTTGTTGCACCTTTTAAATCCATCGGCACGATAGCCGGCTGTGGGTAGCCTGCGTTCACGATTTCATCATAGACACATTCGAGTTTATTAGTTGTTTTACCAAGTAATATAACAGTGGCACCATGCTTGGCATAAGTTAATGCGGCTACGCGACCAATGCCATCACCCGCACCTGTTATTAGAATTACTTTGTCTTTTAGCGCATTCTCTGCGGCTTTATAAGTGTGCATAAAAGTACCATCAATTAGATTTTTTGCTATTTTAACATAGCAAAAAGCCAAGTTATCGAATTTATTGCAAATTAAGGTGGCGAAAATTGAAACTTTACGTTAACTTTAACTGGTCTAATGTCTTATTAATAATCTAATTACATTAATTTAACTTAGAATAAAGGTAGTAGAACAACTACGTTTAACTTTGAACACACAATAACAATAAGATTTGCGCGGAGCGAAATTATGAAAAAAATGCTACTCTCACTAGCCATTGCGTCAGTCATTACCGGCTGTGGTGGAGGAGAAACATTAGAAGATGTTAAAAATGACACCCCACCTGTCATCCCAACCGCGACCGTTAAATTTGACCCTGCAAATAGCGTTATCTCGGTACCTAATGACTTACTGATGAGTGGTACACTTGATGGCACTTTAAATATGCCGGGTGAATTAGACGACAACAATGTTAGTGTTGAACGCGCAGCCTATGCTGATCCTCAGCTTGCACTAGGTGCCCTTGATGGCTGGTCAACACAAACTCCGTTTAAAATCGATTTAGCATTCCCTGCGGGTATCTCACTTGATATGGCTTCTGCCGGTTCACCTGGTGCAGTTCGTATTTTTGAAGTAGTGATGGGCGCAAGTCAAACAGATGAAACCTGTTCGCAAGTACCTGCAGGCATTGCCTGTAAGTTGGTTTCTGAGCTTACTTTTGGTGTTGACTTCATTACACAAGGTTCTGGTGATGCAGTTGCTGTGATCCCACTTAAACCTTTTAAAGCGGGTAGCACCTACATAAACGTTTTAACAACGTCTTTAATGGACTCAGAAGGGCGTTCAATCGAACCATCTTCAACTTATGCACTTGTTAGTGAAGAAACACCGCTAATTACTGATTCACAAAAATCTCTGCAAGCGGTGATTAATAGCTACGAAAATGCAGTCACCTCAGGTGGCGCAATTACAAAAGATGAAATTATTTACTCTGCTGCGATGACAATGCAATCAGCAGGTCAAGTACTAGGTACTGTTAAGCAGCTTTTAGCAGCTAGCCTTTCGCAACCTGCCTTACCAACACCGATGGTTCAAATTCCTGAGCAACCTGTAATTACAGTTGAGCAAGTATTCGCATCACAAGGTATTACAGGTGTTTCACCAGTATTTGGTGGTGTGCAATATCAAAAGGGTAGCGTGATGTTACCTATGTATTTAGCAACGCCTACAGGCAAAACGGTTGATGATTTATCAGCAACTTATTGGCAAGGGCTATGCGACAGTGGTGTTGCTGTACTTGGCTATGCATCTACTGCAGGTGACTCATTCCCAACAGATCCAATCAGCGAAACTGATGGTTTATGTATGGCGCTAAGTGGTGGAAAACTGCGTGATTTAGGTTTAGATCAAACTAAACACTTAACCAAATACAACACAATTCCAAAAACACAAAGCATTGCTAACGTTCCAGTACAAGTTACTAAACCAATTTTACCTGTGATCAACGCAATACGTGGTCAGTTAGGATTGGATCCTCTGGTAATGCCTGAAGGTGGTTGGCCAGTAGTGATTCTTCAGCACGGTATTACTTCTAAAAAAGAAGATATGCTAGCAATTACAGCACAATTAACAATGCAAGGCTTTGCAACGGCTGCAATCGACCACCCAATGCATGGTGAGCGTGGTGTAGATGTAGACGGCGATGGTACTGATGACTTTAATGCTTCTACAGGCTCAGTTTTAAGCTACATGAACTTACAGTCATTATTAGTTGCGCGTGATAGCTTACGTCAATCAGTTGCTGATTTACTGGGGTTACGTTTAGGTCTTAACTTTACTGGTGCTGCTGATTTAAATGCCCAAGATGTTTCATTCTTAGGCCATTCATTAGGCTCTGTAGTTGCTCCAGCATTTGTTGCTGTGACTAATGCACCGCTAGCTGAGCAAGTTGATCCAATGTTCAACGTGAAGAGTGTTGCACTTGCCAGTGGTGGCGGTGGTATCGCCAGTTTCTTAATTGAGTCAAATACATTTGGTCCTTTTGTGCAAGGCTCTGTTTTACTTGCAGCAGGCACAGCTGAATCTGCAGAGTTTGGTGCTTATGCTCAAAATGAAGCGCTGTCTAACTGTGGTTCACTTGCTTCTAACCAAACAGCTTTTGTTACATGTGCGTATAAAGAGTACATTGGTTCGCTAACTATGGCTGGTGAAACTGTCAAACTTGCTAATATTCAAAGCATTATTACTCAGTTTGCTTTTGCTGCACAAACGGCGCTTGATAGTGGTGATCCTTCAAACTACGCCGCATCAGTTGCAGCGCTTGGCACACCAGTCTACATGAGTGTTGTCGTGGGTGACGGTGAAAATAACAATGCTGATATGGTTATCCCACCAATGGTGGCGAGTAATCCAATTGCTGGTAGTTTACCTCTTGCCAACTTAATGGGCTTATCAACGGTTGCTGAGACACAAGGTCCAACTGCTGATGCGATGAGCTATGTGGTTAAATTCACGAAAGGTCATCACAGCTCAGTGTTAACGCCTGTAGCTACTGCTGACTCAGGTGCTACAGCACAAGAAAGTGCAGCAGCTACAGCTGAGATGCAACTGCAAATTGCGACTTTCTTAGCAAGCCGTGGTCAGTATCTTCAGGTTACAAACTCAGATGTTGTCACTGAATAACTGAAACTTATTAATTAAGTAATAACCAATTAAGTAAAAAGCCACATCATGTGGCTTTTTTTTGCTTTAAAGCATGGTAAATTGTGGCGAATAATTAATAAGTGGAGAGTTTGATTGGAATTTTTATATGAGTACGGGTTATTTTTCGCAAAAACCCTCACATTTGTCATCGCTATTGCTGTCATTGTTGCCATTATCATGGGAGCTGCAGTAAAACCTAAAGCGAAGAAGGGCGAGATAACCATTGATGATTTAAGTGAACAGCTTGATGATTTAAAACAAAGCTTTATCGAAAACACACTTTCAAAGAAAGAGTTAAAAGCTCACCAGAAACAACAAAAAGCAGCCGCAAAAAAACAACACAGTGAAGACCCTAAGTCACGTCTATATGTAATTGACTTTAATGGCAGTGTAGATGCGCACGAAGTAGAAAGCTTACGTGAAGAGATCACAGCTATTTTAACTATTGCAGATAAAGAAAAAGATCGTGTTCTTGTTCGTCTAGAAAGTGGCGGAGGTGTAGTGCATGGTTACGGACTTGCAGCGTCTCAACTACAACGCTTACGTAATGCAGGAGTGCATTTGACTGTAGCCATTGATAAAGTAGCGGCGAGTGGTGGCTATATGATGGCATGTGTTGCTGATGAAATCGTAGCTGCACCATTTGCAATTGTTGGCTCAATTGGGGTTATTGCGCAGATTCCTAATTTTAATAAAATTTTGAAAAAGAATGATGTGGACTTTGAGCAAATTACTGCAGGCGAATACAAGCGAACATTAACCTTATTTGGTGAAAATACAGACAAAGGTCGCGAAAAATTCAAACAGGAAATAGAAGAAACGCATGGCTTATTCAAAACATTTGTTAGTGAACAACGCCCTTCACTTGATATAGATATGGTTGCAACAGGTGAGCACTGGTTTGCTACTCAAGCCTTTGATAAAGGCTTAGTTGATAAAATTGAAACAAGCGATGATATTTTATTGAGCCAAGCAAAAGAGCGTCAAATCTTCAAAGTGAAATACCGTATTAAGAAGAATTTGAGCGATAAATTAGCGGTGGGCTTAAGCACTGGTTTGAGTAAAGCAGGTGTGAGTTTAATGTCGCGCTTTAAAGGCTTAAACCCTTAAACTTCAGTTTTAAAAAGTATGTAGGCAATAAAAAACCCGCTATTTAAGCGGGTTTTTTATGAGTCGTTCATAAGTAAATTATTACTTAATCGACTTATGATAGTCTTCTAAATCTTTAGCGGCATTTGGATCGTTAAATACGTCCTCATCAAATTCACCTTCAGATTTTGCAACCACACAGGTCACCATACAATCACCTGTAACATTTACAGCGGTACGTGTCATATCAAGTAAACGGTCAACACCAATGATGATAGCAATACCCTCTAAAGGTAAGCCTACTTGGTTTAACACCATCGCTAACATGATAAGGCCAACACCTGGCACACCGGCAGTACCAACAGATGCTAGTGTCGCGGTCAAAATAACCATTAAATAATCAGAAATTGTTAAATCAACTGAAAAGACCTGTGCAATGAACACGGTAGCAACACCTTGCATAATTGCTGTGCCGTCCATGTTAATAGTTGCGCCTAAAGGTACCGTAAATGAAGCAACTGAGTTGTGAGCACCAAGTTTTTTGCTAGCAGTTTCAAGGGTAATAGGCATTGTTGCACTTGAACTTGAAGTACTAAACGCAAACAAACAGGCGTTTTTCATTTTCTTTAAAAACGTCACTGGATTTAAACCAGTTAATACTTTTAATAAGATACTATAGTTTACAAAGCCATGAATTAAGAGCGCGAAGACCACCACGCCAAAGTATAAGGCAAGGCTTGTGATGAGTTTAAAGTCTATAGTTGTGAATAACTTAGCCATTAAAAAGAATACACCGTAAGGGGCGATATTCATCAGTAGGGTAACAAGTTTTAAAATAACGGTGTTTAAGTCTTCGAACACGGTTGCAACACGTTTACCTGCTTTACCGCTTAAAGCCATCGCCACACCAAATAACAAAGCAAACACAATAACTTGCAGCATATTGCCATTTGCCATTGCATCAATTGGGTTGGTAGGAAACATTCCAATAATGACTTGTGCAAGGGTAGGTGCTTCTTTAGCACTGTAGGTCGCATCTGATGGTAGGTTAATACCTTCACCAGGATTAACTAATAGCGCTAGTGTTATAGCAACGGTGATCGCTATTGCTGTTGTTACTAGATAGAGTAAGATTGATTTTCCACCCAATCGACCTAGTTTTTTAGGGTCACTTAAGCTACATGTACCACACACCAGCGATACAAAAACCAATGGAACAACCAGCATCTTTAAACTTGCGATGAATATTTGCCCACCTACATGGAAGATACCATCCACAAAAAATGCTTTAATTGGTAAAGAGAATAATCCTAGTGGAATTAGGAAATCGTCTTCACCCGCTAAAATCGCTTGAAAGATAAAACCAACAAGCACACCCAGTACCATACCTACCATGATACGAGACGTAAGGCTTAAAGATCGTACTTTTGACATATACCTAGTCTATATTTTTATAAATTTCGCCATAGCCTACCAGCCTGAAGATTTTTATACAGGAAAATTCGACAAATATTTTAAATTAATTCGCTGTAAATCTGATAAAAAAATTATGATATTCGTTCAATTTTTAGGTTAATATTAGGTAAATATATAAATAAATTTAAAATAGCTAACTAGGGAGAGGTCAATGCCTTTATTGCGATGGCTAAGTATTATAGTTTTCAGCTCATTGTTAGTTGCCTGTGGCGGCGGTGGGTCGTTAGAGAACGATAGCGGTTCACTTGATGGAGGGGATGGTGGTACGACTGATACCCCAAGTTACTCTGTATCTGTGAAAGGTTATACAGCGGGCACAAATGAAGAGTCGAGTTCTGTAACGGTCGAATCACCATTAACTATTTCAGCAACTCTGACCAATCAGGGGGTTGCTGTATCTGGTGAAGTGATAACTTTTAGTCTTGATGGTAGTATTGGCTTGATAACACCTGCTTCTGGTACTAGCTTGACCGATTCAAATGGTGTTGCATCAATTACTGTCACTGCAGGTGATACGGCAGGAGCTGGTATCATTACTGCATCCTACATAGTTGGTGAAGAGACTTTTAGTGATACTTTTGGTTTCACATCCGATGGTTCACAAACGGGTGATAGCAGTGGCACAGTTTCATTAGGGCTTTCGATTGTTGACAGTTCTGGTTTACCTTTCTCTTCAGACAACCCGGTTAGTAAAAACAACAAAGGAACGGTTACAGCTACTTTACTTGATGAAAGCACTCCAATTGCTGGCCAATTGATTTCGTTTACTACAAACTTCACAGGTAAAATTACACCCGTACTAGGTACTGCGCTAACAGATGAAAATGGCCAAGCAAATGTCACTTTAAGTAGTGGCGATTCAAAAGGCGCTGGTCAAGTTATCGCAACATATACAGATGAAAATGATAACACCATTACGAAAAGGGTAGGTTTTATATCAAATGGTGATGATGCTTCTTCTGATGCTGCCCAATACTCAGTGTCTGTTCTAATGCTAACAGGCTGCAACCCTTCGTGGGATCAAAATCGAAATAATGTGAAGCTTGATCCAACTTCGCAAGCTTCTGGCTGTACTATTACTAATTCAATTTCATCAACCGAGTTAGGTGATTTATTTGTAGAAGTAATAAATGACCAAGGCGGTGATGGTGTTGCTAACTCATTGGTTGATGTAACAACTGATCTTGGTTCTGTATTACCTTCTTCAGGTCGAGCTCTGACTGATAACTTTGGTGTTGCACTTTTAAAATTACAGCCAGGAAATACAGGCGGTGCTGGTACTATTTCGGTGTCATCGTTAGGTGAAAGTGCAGATCTTAACTTTGCTGTTGGTATCGCTGATCTAGTGTTAGAAGTTGATAATGGACTAAACACAGATAGTGAAGGCAATACAATTCCTTTGAAAGCGGGTGGTAGTACTATTATTGAAGTTACCCTTCGCGACGAGCAAGGTAATTTATTTACCACGCCTACAGAAGTAGAATTTAACTCTACGTGTGTTTCAAATAATGACTCGACAATTGATGCATCAGTACAATCGTCAGCAGGTATTGCAAGCTCAACATACCGTGCTAACGGCTGTTCAATCAATGATGTGGTTAATATTACAGTTGAAACGGGCGGCAAAAATTTTACGGCGTCTACTGTTATACCTGTTGAAGTATCGGCTGTTCAATCAATACAATTTCTTGATGTTTCGGAGCCAGTGATTGCGCTTCCACCTGGTGAAGGTGGTTTACCAACACAATCAGTCGTTCGTTTCAGATTACTTGATGCGGATGGTATTGTTTCTGCACAGCAACGTATTGATTTTAAATTGACGGACTCAGTAGGTTTAGCAAAATTAACGCAAAGAACTGCTAATACAGACAACAATGGTGTTGTACAAACAACAGTGACTTCAGGCATCGTTCCTGGGCCACTTGTCGTTAAAGCATGTTTTGTTTCTAAAGAAGATGTTGCTGCCTTGCCTGAAGGTGATGATTTATCTTGTTGGACAGATGAAGTTGAACTATGCGAAGCTGAACCAAGCAATGAAATTTGCCCAGCAGGGACACTTCACTTAGTACCTTTAACTGAGCAAATTAACGCAGTGTCATCTCAACTTGCTTTATACTCTGGTGTTACAGATCAAAACAGTTTTGACTTAAGCCCAGAAGTCTTAAATCCAAATGCATTAAATTATAATGGCGTCACTAATAACCTGACAGTTTATTTTGGTGACCAATTTAATCAATTCAATAGTGATGGTGTTGAATCAACCGTTTTAACTGAGTCAGGTGTTATAGGTTCACAAAGTAATGAAGCAGTATGTCGTACTACTGATGCATCATGTGTTGTTACATGGCGCTCTCAGGGGGAACGACCTTTCTATGACTACAAATGGGGTAATAGAATTGGTGAAATTGATGGTAATACTGCAACTACTGAAGGAATAAACCCTAAAACTGGTGAAGTAAACTGCGACCCTTATTTTGGTATTGCAGCCCCATGTATTGGCACCTTAGTTCGCGCTAAAAATGATCCAAATGGTGTAATTCGAGGTGGACGAACAAGCATACTTGCGGTAGCGAAAGGTCAAGAGAGCTACGAGGATGAGGAGTCATCAGATGGCGTTACTCGTCGAAACGGGTTATTTGATGTTGGTGAATATTATACGTTATATGATTTACCTGAAGCATTTAATGACCACAATGAAAATAATACCTTTGACAAAGCTAACTGTAGCGATGCAACCAGAGATTCTTACGATGCTGATTCAGACCCATGCTCGGAGAAAAATTCACGAGGCGGTCATAATGAAACATGGCGAGATCTTGATAATGATGGTGTATATGACGGCCCTGATGGTAAATATAACGGATTGTTATGTAGTGAAGCTGCCTTTAATGCTGGGCAATGTACGCGTGATTTAATTGAAGTTCGTAAGCAGATTGAAGTAGTTATGTCTGGTGATGAACCTTATGTACGATTCGCCGTATTAAAATCAAATGAAGTTGTGACTGCTCCTTACGAAGTAGTTGTGCCAGCTGATTGTAGTTCGACATTTGCAGGTGGCTTTGAAGAATCAGATAATGCAAGCTGGTGTGATGTTGAATCGATTGATTTGTCGAGTGTTACACGCCCTAACCCGAATTACGATGAGGATGATCCTGATTCAGGCCCAGAAGATATTGATATAGGTTTAACGGGTATCAATATCCAAATTTTCTACAGTGATGAATTTGGTAATCCATTACCTGCAGGTACAGAGGTAACAATTACTGCAGACAATGGTGATTTTTCTATACTGCAACATCAAGATATTATCGGAAGCACAAATAGAGACTCAACAATGTCTTCAAGTGTACGTATAGCTCGAGAGGTTGACGGTAACCAAGACGCAGATGGTGTGCTGACCATTACATTTAATTTCGAGAATCAATTTGGTACTACAAAAACAGTAAGTAAATCAATTGCTATACTTGATGATAAATAAATTTAAGCACAATTAAATTTAAAAAATGCCAACCAGAAGGTTGGCATTTTTGTTGCTGTTCTATATATTCCCCTTGAAATTACCGCAAAACACCACATTGACTAAATTAGCAACAAAAATTGTTTAATTATTCAGTCAATGAAGAAAAGTTTCGATTAAAAGCTTGTAACAATTGGTGTTTGTAGATATACCTATAAATATTCGTGCTCCAATGTTAAAAAATCATACTTATTTGTTTAATGTGATGGATATACATTTATAAGGGCAAAAAACTTTAAAACTTTCGGTCAGAAATAGGCAACTATGGGCAAATCACTAGTAATTGTAGAGTCTCCGGCAAAGGCAAAAACAATTAACAAATACTTAGGAAAGGATTTTATCGTCAAGTCCAGTGTTGGGCATGTGCGTGATCTTCCAACTTCAGGTTCAGGCAAAACGAAAACAGCGGCGACCAAAACGCCTGCTGAAGTTCGCAAAATGTCACCAGAAGAAAAAGCTGCCTATAAAAAGCAACGAGATTATAAGAATCTTGTTGCCCGCATGGGGATAGACCCTGAAAAAGGTTGGGAACCACATTACGAAATACTGCCAGGCAAAGAAAAAGTTGTTCAAGAATTAAAAAAGCTTGCTGAAAACGCCGATAAAATCTATCTCGCAACCGATTTGGATAGAGAAGGGGAAGCAATTGCATGGCACCTCGAACAGATTATTGGTGGCGAGCCTGAAAAGTATAAGCGAGTTGTTTTTAACGAAATTACTAAAAATGCAATTCAACAAGCATTCGAAACACCGGGTGAACTAAACACTGATATGGTTTACGCACAACAAGCGCGTCGTTTTCTTGACCGTGTAGTGGGCTTTATGGTGTCACCATTACTTTGGGCTAAAGTTGCTCGTGGTTTATCAGCCGGTCGTGTGCAATCTGTTGCGGTGCGTTTACTCGTTGAGCGTGAGCGTGAAATCAAAGCATTTATCCCTGAAGAGTTTTGGGATGTACACGCTGATGTTAAAAATAGTGAAGCTGCATTACGTTTAGAAGTTACGAAACACGCTGACAAAGCATTTAAGCCTGTTAATGAGGCGCAGGCAATGGCTGCGGTTACTGACCTAGAGAAAGCTCAGTACAAGGTTGTTAGCGTTGAAGAAAAGCCAAGCAAGAGTAAGCCTAGTGCACCATTCATTACCTCAACCATGCAACAGGCTGCTAGTACACGTTTAGGCTATGGTGTTAAAAAGACTATGATGCTGGCTCAACGCTTATATGAAGCGGGTCACATTACTTATATGCGTACCGACTCAACCAACTTATCAAAAGATGCGGTTGAAATGTGTCGTGATTACGTAACCGAGCAATTTGGTGAAAAGTATTTACCAAAAGCACCGATCAGTTACAGCTCGAAAGGCAATGCACAAGAGGCGCACGAGGCGATACGTCCATCAAGTGTCTCGGTATTATCAGGCCATTTAGATGGTGTTGAAGCCGATGCGAAAAAGCTCTACGAATTAATTTGGCGTCAGTTTGTTGCTTGTCAAATGGTACCTGCTGAATATGACCTAACAACTTTAACCGTAGGTGCGGGTGATTATCAGCTAAAAGCAAAAGGCCGTGTACTTCGCTTTGATGGTTGGACAAAAGTTCAGCCAGCTGTTCGTAAAAAGAATGAAGAAGATCAATCATTACCAGCTGTAAAAGAGGGTGATGTACTAACGCTTGTTGAGTTAGATCCTAAGCAACACTTTACCAAGCCACCTGCGCGCTTTAGTGAAGCAAGCTTAGTTAAAGAGCTTGAAAAGCGTGGTATTGGTCGCCCTTCAACTTATGCATCAATTATCTCAACGATTCAGGACCGTGGTTATGTGCGCGTTGAAAACCGCCGTTTCTTCGCTGAAAAAATGGGTGAGATAGTTACTGACCGCTTAGTGGAAAATTTTGAAGATCTGATGAACTTTGATTTTACCGCTAAAATGGAAGGTCGTCTGGATGATATCGCAGAAGGTGAGCGCCTTTGGACACAAGTACTAGACAAATTTTACGCAGACTTTTCAACTCAGCTTGAAATTGCTTCAGGTGATGAAGAGCAAGGTGGTATGCGCCAAAATCAAATGGTTGAAACAGACATCGATTGTCCAACCTGTGGCCGTAAAATGGGGATTCGTACTGCGTCAACTGGTGTATTCTTAGGCTGTACAGGTTACAACCTGCCACCTAAAGAGCGTTGTACAACAACCATGAATTTGGTGCCTGGTGATGAAGCGATTGCCGCAGATGTTGAAGATGTTGAAACAGAATCACTAATGCAAATGAAGCGTTGCCCAATCTGTGAAACGGCAATGGATTCATACTTGATAGACGAAACACGTAAACTGCATGTCTGTGGTAATAACCCAGCCTGTAAGGGTTATATCGTTGAACAAGGTACCTTTAAAATTAAAGGCTACGATGGCCCAATTATCGAATGTGATAAATGTGGCTCAGATATGCAGTTAAAATCAGGCCGTTTTGGCAAGTATTTTGGCTGTAGTAATGAAGAGTGTAAGAATACGCGTAAATTACTCAAAAATGGTGAAGCTGCGCCACCGAAAGAAGATCCGGTTCATTTACCAGAACTAGAATGTGAAAAATCAGAAGCTTACTTTGTACTTCGTGATGGTGCTTCAGGTATTTTCTTGGCGGCGAATACTTTTCCTAAGTCTCGTGAAACTCGTGCACCTAAAGTTGAAGAGTTAAAACGTTTTAGAGATCGTATTTCTGAGAAGTTTTACTATTTAGCTGATGCGCCTACGCAAGACCCAGATGGTAACCCATCAATTGTTCGTTACAGCCGCAAAAATAAAGAACAATATGTGATGAGTGAAGTTGATGGCAAAGCGACAGGTTGGACTGCTCACTACCAAAATGGCAAGTGGGTTGAAGAAAGTAAAAAGAAAGCGCCTGCAAAAAAGAAAACATCGACAAAAGCTAAGGAATAATTCCTTAGCTTTTCAAGACAATAAAAAACCGGAGCGCACGTCTTTGTGTCATTCCGGTTTTTTATATCTGGTTTAACGACAAATTAAATTTGTACGTCTTTTACTTTCTTAAAGCCTTCAGCTTCAAGCTCATCGTTCACACATTTTAGTACGTATGGCTTTAATTCTTCGTTGCTGATGTCATCATCTTTAGCCCAGTTTAAACACATCTCAGTGTATTCTTTGATCATTTCAGCTGATGCTTCAGGTGCTTCGTTAGCGATTGCGTTAGACGCTGACACGCTTAATACAGGTGCCAAAATTAGTGCTAGCAATGCTTTGTTCATTTAATTATTCCTAATCAACATAATTAATAATTACTGGCTTAAAGTGCTCAGTAAAGGTGCGCAAAGGGCATACCGCTTTGCTTAAGTGAATTTATAAACGAAATCTGTAAAAAAGATAACGAAATATTTTTATCGTAAAGATAAACAAAAAATAGTCACAGTAGTGCGCTGCAAATATAGAAATTACTAATAAAAACCGCGTATTATCAAACTAATATTTATGGGAGTGATTTTAGAAATGTCTGAACAGATTAATCAAACTAAAAACAAAAAAGTGCCTTCTACATTAGAGAGAGTCGTCGAAAAATTTATTTTTCGTTCTCGATGGCTGTTAGCGCCATTTTTTATAGGTTTATTAGTCGCTGTAGTCTTATTGTTGTTAAAGTTTTTTAAATATCTTTACAGCATGGCCTTAAATACGTTTTCGGCAACTAATCAAGAGTTATTGGTGGGAATATTAACTTTGGTTGATACTGCGCTTTTAGCTGGGCTTTTGCTTATCATTATTTTTAGTGGTTACGAAAACTTTGTTTCAAAGTTGAATATAGACAATCACGAAGACAGACCTGTATGGATGGGAAAGGTTGGTTTTTCAGGGCTTAAGATGAAATTAATAAGCGCCATTGTCGCTATCTCTGCTGTAGAGCTTTTAAAGGTGTTTATCAGCTCAAACAACCATTCAACGGATGAGTTACTTTGGAAGGTGTTAATTCATGTTACGTTTGTGGTTTCGGGAGTGTTATTTGCACTAACTGACTACATTAATAGTAAAACCATGAATCACTAATCGTGTTATTAGTAATAAAAAAGCCCTGCATTGCAGGGCTTGGTGTTTAACAACTGATAATTAATTCAGGGTTGCATAAAAGCAACCGAACCCGGGCAGAGTGACTGTATTATTGTTTAACTCAGCTGTGTGATGCGATAGCTCCGTATGCAGTGAAGACACTGTATCAGAGATTGTTAACTCGCTACTTTGTGCGCCTAGGTTGAATGCACACAGCATTTTGACGCCTTCAAAGGTTCTATAAAAAGCAAGTACAGGCTCTGGAGTGTTTAAAAACTCAATGTCGCCTTCTAACAGAACATTTTTATCTTTACGCCATGCCATAAATTCACGGTAGGCATTCAAAATCGAATTTTTGTCTTGATCTTGTGCATTAACAGCAACGGCTTTGTGAGCATTGCCTATAGGTAGCCATGGCTTAGCTGTTGAGAAGCCAGCCTGTTCAGTATCGCTTGCGTCCCATGGCATTGGAGTACGGCATCCATCACGGCCTTTAAAGTTTGGCCAGAAAGTAATGCCGTATGGGTCTTGTAAGTCTTCGAAGGCGACTTCAGCTTCACCTAAACCAAGCTCTTCACCTTGATACATACATACGCTGCCGCGTAGTGAAGCAAGCAGGGCGGTCAGCATTTTACATTGCTGCGGATTGATCGTGTTATCTTTACTCCAGCGACTAGCAACACGTTCAACATCGTGGTTACTAAATGCCCAACATGGCCAGCCTTCAGTCATACGCTCTTCTAATGTACTCACGGTATTACGAATATATTCTGCACTGTAATCATTAGTAAGTAATTCAAAGCTATAACCCATGTGGAGTTTATCACCACCTGAGGTGTACTCAGCCATAGTAGCTAATGAGTCTTCTGATGAGATTTCACCTAAAGCAACCGTGCCAGGGTATTTATTTAATAGGGCACGAATGTCCTGCATAAAGCTTAAGTTTTCTGATTGCGTATTATTGTAGTAGTGATACTGGAACGCATACGGGTTATCTTCGCTAAAGCCACGACCCTGACGCTTTTCAGGCGGCTTAGCAGGATTGTCACGTAATTGTGCATCGTGATAACAGAAATTGATCGCATCTAAGCGGAAACCATCAACACCTTTTTTAAGCCAAAACTCCACATTATCTAATACGGCTTTGCGAACTTCAGGATTATGGAAGTTTAAATCAGGCTGTTCTGCAAAGAAGTTATGCAAGTAATATTGACCACGACGCGGTTCCCATTGCCATGCTGGACCACCAAATATAGATAACCAGTTATTTGGTTGTGTGCCATCCGGCTTCGCATCTGCCCAAACGTACCAGTCAGCTTTATCGTTGGTTTTATCTTCACGACTATCGAGGAACCACTGATGTTGATCTGAGGTATGGCTCAATACCTGATCAATAATAATTTTAATATCACGTTGGTGAGCTTGTGCAATTAAATCATCAAAATCAGCAAGGTTACCAAAAATAGGGTCGATATCACGATAATCACTTATGTCATAACCAAAATCTTTCATTGGTGATTTAAAGAAAGGTGAAATCCAAATAGCATCAACACCCAAGCTCTTAATATAATCGATGCGATCAATGATACCTTTGATATCACCAATGCCATCGCCATTGGTGTCTTGGAAACTGCGCGGATAAACTTGATAGATAACCGCACCTTTATACCACTGCTTTTGAGCCATGTTTTTCTCCATCGTGACACTCAGTGTTTGTAAACTGTTGGGCAACTAACTAGATGTTGCCGGAATGTCAAAAGCATACGTGAAGGCTGGGATAGTGTAAAAACTCTGCATACGTATGCACGCTAAATTCATATTTTAATTACTGAAAAAATATCCGTCGTTGCACCAGTTCAATTGGCTATTTCATCTATGAAAAAATTTACCAATTGGCTTTGCTTGTTATTTGTAAAAACAAAAAACCCCAGCTTGGTGCATAAAACAGTTGCTTCTGGCCAAAGTAGTGCAAATAAAATTTGGTAAGACCAATTTCCAGTTTGTCGAACTTTTTCTGTTTATTAACATTACTTCTTTTGCTAACACCCTGTTGAGGAGGCTTTTGTGTTTCTACTGGAGAGTTAGGGTTCAAAATTATGGCGAAAATGTTTCATTCTTATTAAATTGTGCTGGTATCATACTAAAGTTAACAATTACAATGGGTTAAGTCTTAATTGTGTAAATGTATTGTTAATTTTTGAGTGGTTAAACTACGCTGAATACGTATGCATAAATTTGTTAAGGAAATAATCTCGGCGTTAATATTCATTCCGACAACAAAATCAGTCAACGACTTCAGCTATTAGATAATAAATATCTGCATCGCGTTGGCATTACAATTTGGGTAATGGGAAAAGCATCATGTCTATGTTCAAACCAAGTATATTAACTCTGGCTTTAACAGCCGCAGGTTTAAATAGCTTTGTAGCGTATGCTGCAGAAGAAGACCAAAAAGCAAAAAACGATAACGTTGAAGTTATCGAAGTAAAAGGTTTTCGTGGCAGTGTTGTAGAATCTATTAATACTAAACGCTTCACTCCTGAAGTTGTTGAGTCAATCTCAGCAGAAGATATCGGTAAACTACCAGATTCATCAATTGCAGAATCAATTGCACGCCTTCCTGGTTTAACTGCTCAACGTCTAGATGGTCGAGCTAGCCGCGTAAGTGTTCGTGGTTTCAGTGAAAACGAAAGTGCTACTACTTTTAATGGCCGTGAGCAAGTATCAATCGGTGACAACCGTGGCGTAGAATTTGACCTTTACCCATCAGAAATTATGAGTGGCGTAACGGTATATAAAACACCAAGCGCTAGTCTTGATGCAGAAGGTATTGCTGGCGTAATCGACATGCAAACTGTTAAACCTTTAAGCAAAGGTGAGCAAGTTATCATGTTCAATGGCCAATATGAGCAAACTGGTTTTGATAAATTAAACCCAGACGGTGACGATAAAGGTTTCCGCGGTACTGTTTCATACATTGATCAGTTTGCAGATGACACAATTGGTGTTGCATTTGCTTACAATACAATGAGCTCACCTAACCAAGAAAAACGTTGGAATTCATGGGGCTACCCTGAGTTTACCGGTGGAGATGGTAACACGTATTCAATTTTAGGTGGTGCTAAACCATTCGTACGTTCATCGACTCTTGAGCGTGACACAGCGATGCTTGTTATTGAAGCTGCGCCGACAGATCGTCTTAACATGACATTCGATGCTTTATACGTTGATTTTTCGGATGAAAAAATCTTACGTGGTATTGAAGTGCCATTTGCTTGGGGCCAAGGTTCAATCGACCCAAGCTCAGCTGTAATTGATGCTGACTCTGGTTTTATCACAAGTGCAGTAACTGAAGGTCAACGTGTTGTTGTTCGTAACGACTACGAAGAGCGTAACGCTGAGCTAACTCAGTTTGGTTTTAATGCAAAATACGACATCAGTGATGACTGGTCAGTAGAATTTGACGTAAGCCGTTCTGAAGTTGAACGTCAAATCTGGAGTATCGAAAGCTACTCAGGTACAGGTCGTGGTGACGCAAATGGTGTTGCTGATACGATTGGTTACGAGTTTGACGGTGGTAACACTGGCGCGCAATTCAGCCACAACCTTGATTACAGCGATTACGACTTAATCCAACTTGGTGGCCCATTATCTTGGGGTGCAAGTGCTGCACTTAACGATAAGTATGGTTTAACAGGTACTGAATACCAAAATACAGCGCAAGATGGCTTTATCAACGCGCCAGAAATCAATGATGAATTAAGCACATTAAAACTTGCTGCAAGCAAAGTACTTGATAACGCTTACATCAGCCGTGTGTCATTTGGTATGTCTTACCGTGACCGTGAAAAGAGCAAAGTGTCTGAAGGTTACTTCATGACATTAAAAGATTTCTCTTTATCAAACCCAGGTATGTTATCAATCCCTGAGCAATACCGTTTAGGTACAGCGAGCCTTGACTTCATTGGTATGGGCAACATGGTTGCATACGATACCAACGGTTTAGTAAACGACGGTTATTATAACCTTCTTCAAGAAAGCTTAACTGATTCAAAACACAAGACACAATCTTGGACTGTACAAGAAGAAGTAACAGCGTTTTTTGCTCAAGCTGACATTAATGCTGAAATTGGTTCAATCCCTGTAACAGGTAACGTTGGTGTGCGTTATGTGAAAACTGAACAGTCTTCACAAGGCTTTGCCGCTAACACTGTGAATGGTTTAGTTGTTGTCTCACCAACTGATGTAAGCCACGATTACAGCCACTTCTTACCAAGCATCAATTTATCGTTTGCAATTGATGAAGAGCAAACTGTACGTTTTGGTGCGGCGAAAACGATTTCTCGTGCTCGCTTAGATGAAATGAACTCATCAGTTAATGCTTCTTACAATCAACAACCTGATGAAAATGGTAACTACTGGAGTGTGTCAGGTGGTAACCCTGAACTTGAACCAAAAGAAGCAACAGGTTTTGATGTAAGCTACGAAAACTACTTCCATGAAGAAGGTTACTTTGCAGCTGCTGTATTCTATAAAGATATCACTCAGTGGATTTTCGATGGTACTTATGAAATCGACATGAGTGGTGTAGCTGACCCGTCTACCGGTGAAATCCCTGCAACTTCAACCGGTACTGGTTCTGGTAAAGTAAATGGTGGTTCTGGTGACCTATGGGGTTATGAGCTTTCATTAACACTACCGTTCACTATGTTCAGTGAATCACTAGACGGTTTTGGTTTAATCGCAAGCCATACAGGTGTTGAGCAAGACTTAACTGACCAAAATGGTAACGAATATGAGCTACCTGGTTTATCTGACCAAATCGATAGCTTAACAGTTTACTTTGAGCGTAACGGTTTCCAAGCACGTACTAGCATGCGTAAACGTAGTGACTTTAAAGGTGACGTATACGGTTTAGGTTTTGCTACTACACAAGTTGATATTAAAGGCGAAACAATTTGGGATGCACAAATTGGTTATGACTTTAGTGAAGGCGGTGTAGAGAGTCTTGACGGTTTATCTGTAACTTTCCAAGTTCAGAACATCACAGAAGAGCCGTTCACATCACTACAAGGTGATAACTCACTTCAAGTACGTGATTATCAAGACTACGGTCGTACATTCCTGTTAGGCTTCAGCTACAAGCTGTAATGAGCTAAATAGAGATATAAAATTGCCCTTGTGATTTGTTTTACAAGGGCTTTTTTATATCAGTGAGCTACACTCAATGAATTGAAATTGGCGTTAGGTGTACTATGGAATCAAAAAAAATAACCAAAGTAGTGATTGCTGGCGGTGGTACCGCAGGGTGGATAACTGCAGCATTACTCAATAAAGTGCTGGGTAAAGTGCTTGATATAACCCTGATAGAGTCAGCAGAAATTGGCACTGTCGGTGTAGGCGAAGCCAGTATTCCACCTATTTTGCATCTAAATGGTGCGCTAGGTATAACCGAAAAAGAATTTATTAAGGCCACTGGCGCAACGATTAAACTGGGTATTGAGTTTGAAAATTGGCGCAGTCAAGGTCACAGCTATATGCACGCCTTTGGTGAGATAGGTAAAGACTTCCCGTTTTGTGAGTTTTACCACTTTTGGTTAAAAGCAAATCAAGCTAATAATGCACCTGACTTTTGGGATTTTTCACTTAACTACCAAGCTGCCAAAGCACATAAATTTGCCCACCTTAAACAAATTCCAAATACTCAGTTAGCGGGCTTACATTATGCCTATCATTTTGATGCCACTCGATACGGCGAATTCTTAAAAGAATTAGCACAATCACGGGGCGTAAAACGGATTGAAGGCAAAATTGAATCGGTTAATCAATGTCACCTAAGCGGGCATATTACCTCTTTATTGCTTACAAATGGCGAGCAAATTGATGGCGACTTATTTATTGATTGCACCGGTTTACGTGCTTTATTGATAGAACAAACTCTTAATACTGGCTTTGAAGATTGGTCACATTGGTTACCATGTGATAGTGCGATTGCGGTGCAAAGTGAATCAGCTAACGATGCAATTCCATATACACGTTCAATTGCAAGAGACTCAGGCTGGCAGTGGCAAATACCATTACAGCATCGTGTAGGCAACGGCATTGTATATTCTTCTCGTTTCTTATCAGACGAAGCGGCAAAACAACAGCTCTTGGATAACTTACCTGCTAAAGCACTGACAGAGCCCCGCGTTATTAAATTTAAAACAGGCCGCCGTTTAAAGCAGTGGCATAAAAATGTGGTATCGGTTGGCTTATCGAGCGGATTTTTAGAGCCATTAGAATCGACCAGTATTCATTTAATTCAAAGTGCAGCCATTCGTTTAATTAAGCTTTTTCCGCATCAAGGTATTAAACAAAGCCTTGTGGATGAATTTAATCAACAAAGTAAAACAGAATTTGAGCGAATTCGTGACTTTATTATTCTTCATTACAAGATTACTGAGCGTGATGACAGTGCGTTTTGGCGTTTTTGTAAAGGCATGGATATTCCAAGTAGTCTTAAAAAGAAAATTGAGCTATTTAAAACCAGTGGCAAGCTCGTAAGAGAAGACGATGAGCTATTTGCCGAAGTTGCATGGCAACAAGTGATGATAGGGCAAGGGCTTATAGCAGAGGATCACCATCCATTAACTGATGCGTTATCAGATGAGCAGTTAAATGAGCTATTTAGTAATTTAAAAACCCTGATTAATAGCACTGTAGAGCAACTGCCAAGCCACAGTCAATTCTTAGAAAAAGTACAAAATTAACTATGAAAACAACACGAATATTTTTAGCGTTAACGACCGCATTTACGCTTTTCAACTCGACAGCCAGCTTTGCAATTACTGCGTCACCAGAAAACTGGTGGGTAGGAATGCAAAATGACTCGTTACAAGTCATGCTTTACGAGAACAATATTGCTAACAAAACCTGGCAAATGATGCCTTATGAAGGTGTTGAGTTTAAAGGGGTGACAACAACGAATAACCCTAACTACGCGTTTTTAGATTTAACCATTAGTGATAATGCAAAGGCGGGAACGCTGACTTTTAAAGCTGAAGATGGCACAACCTTTACTTACTCGTTAAATGCCCGTGATAAACAAAGTGCCAATCGTCATGGCTTTACAAATAAAGACACGCTTTATTTAATCAATCCTGATCGCTTTGTAAATGGTGATCCAAGCAATGACACCGTTGCTGGTATGAAGGAGGCTGCAAACCCAAGCTTTAAAGGTGGCCGACATGGCGGTGATATTCAAGGTGTTATTAATAGCCTAGATTATCTTGAGGACTTAGGTGTGACTCAACTTTGGTTAACACCGGTGCTTGAAAATGACATGCCAAGTTACTCTTATCATGGTTATGCCATTACTGACTTTTACAAAGTTGATCCGCGTATGGGTAGTAATGCACTTTACAAAACCTTATCAGCAGAGGCGAAAGAGCATGGCATCGGCTTAGTGATGGACATGGTACTTAACCACTTTGGTTCATCGCATCAGTGGATGGCTGATATGCCAACAGCAGATTGGGTTAACTTTGATGGCAAGTTTGAAAACGGCAAAAATGCCACAAGTCATGCCAGACAAACAATTCAAGACCCACATGCGAGCCAATACGATAAACGTCAATTTAATGATGGTTGGTTTGTTGAGTCTATGCCTGATTTAAATCAGCGCCAGCCGTTACTGTCTACTTATTTGATTCAAAATGCCATTTGGTGGATTGAATACGCCAACTTAAGCGGCATTCGTGTTGATACCTATTCATACTCAGATAAAGCATTTTTAGCCGATTGGACTAAAGCCATTATGACCGAGTATCCAAACTTTAATATTGTAGGTGAAGAGTGGACAACCAACCCGGCAATTGCTTCTTATTGGCAGCGCGGCAAAGTAAATCAAGATGGCTATACCTCTGACTTACCGAGTGTGATGGACTTTTCATTACAAGAAGCGCTGATCCAAGCACTCAACGAAGAAGAAAGCTGGAATACAGGTTGGGTAAAAGTGTATCAATCGCTAGCGAATGACTTTTTATATGCTGATACAGATAACATTTTAGTGTTTGCTGATAATCATGACATGAGCCGTGTTTACACTGAGCTTGGTCAAGACCTAGCAAAAACAAAATTAGCCATGACGCTACTGTTAACGACTCGCGGTATTCCACAAATTTATTACGGCACAGAACTGTTGCTTGATAACACGCCAAGTAATGACCACGGTGATATTCGCATTGACTTCCCGGGTGGGTTTCATGGTCAAAAAGCGAATGCCTTCACAGGCGAAGGCCTTTCAACTGATCAGCAAGAGATGTTAACTAGCATTAAAAAGCTGCTTCAACTGCGCCAAGAAAAACCAGCGCTAAGCGAAGGCCGTTTAATGCATTTTTCACCGAAGCAAGGCGTGTATAGCTATGTGAGAGAACACAATGAGCAAACTGTATTAGTTATTCTTAACAAAAACCAACAAGCCATTGATTGGGACTTAAGCTACATGCAAGAAGTGCTGAAAGGCAACAATAAAGGACGTGATTTAATCAGCGAAAAACCTGTTGATCTTGCAGCGCCAATCCGCTTAAAAGCTATGCAAGCACGCTTAATCGAGCTTGAATAATTGCAACTAATAGGCTGAATACGTATGCATTTACTGTCCGTATGCAGCCCTTAACATTAGTATGAACTGATATTTACAGAAAAATGAAGTAATGATGACAACATACAAAATAACTGCGCTAGTAGTGGCTTCGGTTTTAGGTTTAACTGCCTGTGGTAACGATGCGCCAGTACAGCAGAACACGCAAAAGCAACAATCAGAATCTAGCCAAGCAGCTATCTCTAAGCCTGTGGTTTATCAAGTATTCACTCGATTATTTGGTAATACAAACACCACGAATAAACCGTGGGGCACATTAGAAGAAAATGGGGTTGGCAAATTCGCTGATTTTAATGATGCAGCATTACAAGGTATTAAAGAGCTAGGCACGACACATGTTTGGTATACCGGTGTGCCGCGTCATGCATTAGTAACTGATTATACTGAATACGGTTTGTCTCAAGATGACCCTGATGTTGTAAAAGGGCGTGCAGGCTCGCCTTATGCGGTGAAAGATTATTACGATGTTAATCCTGATTTAGCAATTAACCCTGAGCGCCGCTTAGAAGAGTTTGTTGAGCTTATCAATCGTACTCATGAGCACGGTATGAAAGTTATTATTGATATTGTGCCAAATCATGTAGCGCGTAACTACGAGTCGGTTGCCAAGCCTGAAGGTGTTAAAGATTTCGGCGCTGATGATGACACGACGAAAACCTATGCTCGCGATAATAATTTTTATTATGTAACAGGGCAGTCATTTCAAGTGCCAACAAGCGATAGCTACCAAGTATTAGGTGGTAACCCGCATCCACTTGCAGATAATCAGTTTGATGAAACACCAGCAAAATGGACGGGCAATGGGGCACGCGCTGCTAAACCCGACATCAATGATTGGTACGAAACAGTTAAAATCAATTACGGTGTGAAACCAGACGGCAGCTACGATTTCCCAACACTACCAGCTGATTACGCTGAAAAAGATTACCGTGCGCACTATGCTTTTTGGCAGGATAAAGACCTACCAAATAGCTGGTATAAATTCCGAGATATCGCACTATATTGGTTAGATAAAGGTGTTGATGGTTTCCGTTATGACATGGCAGAAATGGTGCCTGTTGAGTTTTGGAGCTTTTTAAACTCATCAATCAAAATGCAAAAAAGTGATGCCTTTATTCTGGCAGAGGTTTATAACCCAACACTTTATCGCCCTTATATTCAGCAGGGTAAGATGGATTATCTGTACGACAAAGTCGGTTTTTACGACACAGTTAAAGCTGTGATGCAAGGCAAGCAATCAGCAGAAACTATTTTTGAAATCCAAAGCCAAGTGGCTGATATTGAAGAGCACATGCTCCACTTTTTAGAAAACCATGATGAGCAACGCATTGCTAGCCCGGATTTCGCTGGTAGCAGTGAAAAAGGTAAGCCAGCTATGGTGGTTTCTACATTAATGTCGCGTTCGCCAACCTTACTTTATTTTGGTCAAGCTGTTGGTGAAGATGGCTCTGAAGACGGTGGTTTTGGTGACCCAACGCGTACCAGCATTTTCGATTATATGGGTGTACCTGCGCATCAAGCATGGATGAATAATGGTAAATTCGATGGCGGTGCGCTTTCAAAGCAGCAAGCTGATCTTCGCGCTTACTACACGAAGTTAATGTCATTAAACACACTTCCTGCAATTGTTGGCGGTGACATGCAAGCGGTTGAATTGACTGGCTCAGAGCAAGTAATTGCCTTTACGCGTAAGCTAGGTCAACAGCTGGTGCTTGTAGTAAGTAACTTTTCAGAAAATCCACAGAATGTTGAGCTTACTCTTAACCAAGCGTTATTACCTAAACTTAACCACAGTGGTTTAACGTTAACTGACAATCTAGAAAATCATGCCGACATTGTGATTTCTGAGGCAGCAACGAAGGCGCCAATTCAATTACAACTGAACGGCTTAAGCAGTGCAGTATTTACCTTAAAGGCTGACTATGAATAATAACAAACCAACGCTAAGCTTTTGGCAAATATGGAATATGTGTTTTGGATTCCTTGGCATCCAATTTGGCTTTGCATTACAAAACGGTAATGTGAGTCGTATATTTCAAACTTTAGGTGCCAATGTTGATGACATTCCAATCCTTTGGGTTGCAGCGCCGCTTACAGGTCTTATCGTACAACCTATCATTGGTTACTGGAGCGATAAAACATGGAATAAGTTAGGTCGCCGTCGTCCGTTCTTTTTCTATGGGGCAATTTTAACGACGTTATCGTTATTCATTATGCCTAACTCACCAAGCCTGTGGATTGCGGCGGGTATGTTATGGATCATGGATGCGTCAATTAACGTGACTATGGAACCTTTCCGTGCACTTGTCAGTGATAATCTGCCGAAAAAACAACGTGCAACTGGTTATGCAATGCAAAGCTTCTTCATTGGTATCGGTGCGGTTGTCGCGTCTGCTTTACCATGGATGATGACTAACTGGTTCGATATTGCTAATACAGCACCTGCTGGGCAAATCCCGGATTCTGTAAAATTCTCGTTTTATTTTGGTGCCGTTGTTTTAATTATTGCTGTGTTTTGGACCGTCTTTACAACTAAAGAATATTCACCAGAAGAGCTTGAAAGCTTTCATGAACAAGAGCAAAGCGATGACTCGGCTGATGTTCAAAGTAATGTCAACTTTAACAAAGGCGCTGCAATCTTTACGGTGCTTGGCCTTGTTGTACTTGGTATCGTTACCGGTCTTTCTCTTGAGAAAGAGCTGTATTTGCTTGCAGGTGGTTTGATTAGCTTTGGTGTTATTCAATTTATTGCCGCTGCTTTAAAGGCTAAAAACGCAACCAGTGGTGGCTTTTATCAGGTTGTGAATGATGTATTCACTATGCCTGAAACGATGAAACAATTGGCTTGGGTACAATTTTTTAGCTGGTTCTCATTGTTTGCAATGTGGATTTATACCACCTCGGCAGTAACTAGCTTCCACTACGGCAGCAGTGACACAAGTTCTCTTGCTTACAACAACGGTGCTGACTGGGTTGGTGTATTATTTGCCGCTTATAACGGTTTTGCAGCTATTGCAGCACTGTGTATTCCAATAATCGTTAAAAAAGTAGGGCTAAAAATGGCTCACGCTATCAACCTAGTGTTAGGTGCATTGGGCTTGGTGAGCTTTATTATTATCAAAGATCCAAGTTTACTGATCTGGCCAATGATTGGAGTAGGGTTTGCTTGGGCGTCAATTCTATCTTTACCATACGCAATGTTAAGTACCTCAGTACCAAGTAAAAAAATGGGTGTGTACATGGGTATTTTTAACTTCTTTATTGTTATTCCGCAGCTTTTAGCGGCAAGCGTATTAGGCCTAATTTTACGTCACTTTTTTGATAATCAACCGATTTATGCGTTAGTGCTAGGTGCAGTGTCATTTGTACTAGCAGCGGTCGCTGTACTGCGCGTTAAGCAACAATAATAAGGACACACCATGAAAAAATTTAATCTTATTACCGCAAGTTTTTTAGCGTTAGGTTTAACAGCTTGTAGTTCAGAGCAATCAGTTAATACAGCAGTTGAGCAGGTGTCTGCGCCAGGTGCTCCGGGTGTTGAGCCTTTTTGGGCTTACTCAGGTAAAACGGGTATTGGTACCTCTTACGAGCAATACCAAGACGGCCACTATAGCGATGCAGCTGCTACTGGCAAAGTATCAAAAGTTTGGTTTTCAATCGCTAAAGGCATGATCACCGAAACTATGTTTGGTTTAATTCACCAAGCACAAATCAAAGATATGCAGTTTGTTGTAGTTGGTAAAGACTTTACCGTAACAGAAAACGATGATCTGGATGTTAGCATTGATTATTTATATAAAGACGACGCGGGTCGTCCATTATCGCTTGCGTACAAAGTGGTAAGTAAAGATAAACAAGGCCGGTTCACCCTAGAAAAACACATTTTTACAGATCCTAACGGGCAAACATTGTTTGTTCGTAGCGTGTTTAATACTGACCTTGAAGGTGTGAAAGCCTACGTTAATGTAAATCCTTACATTGATAACAACGGTTTAGACGATTTCGCAAAAGTGACCGACAAAGGTCTAGTTGCTTGGCAAGATGATAACTTTTTATCTTTACAAGCCGCTCAACCATTTAAAAAGGCAAGTGTTGGCTTTACAGGTGTGAGTGATGGCTTAAAAGAGTTAAAAGCATCGCAATCACTCTCAACGACTTACCAAAATACCGGTGATAAGTCGGGTAATGTAAGCTTACTTGCAGAGCTTGGCGAAGTATCTAAAAACACCACCTTTGATTTAGCTTTAAGCTTTGGTAATTCTGAAGCTGCAAGCTTAAAAGAAGGTCAAACAAGTTTAAACCAAGGTTACCAAAAAGTGCTTGCTGCTTATAACGGCGAAGGTGCGGCAATTGGTTGGCAAGATTACTTAGCAAGCCTTGAACCTTTGAGCACATTAACTAACAGCACTGCTGATAATGGTAAATTGCTATATACCAGCGCCATGGTATTAAAAGCGCAAGAAGATAAAACTCATGCAGGTGCTTTAATTGCGTCACTTTCTAACCCTTGGGGTGAAACGGTTTCGGCTAAAACTGGTTCTACTGGTTATAAAGCCGTTTGGGTGCGTGATTTCTATCAAGTTGCTATGGCATTTATGGCTATGGGTGATACACGTACAGCTAAAACGGCGTTTGAATATCTAGAAAAAGTACAAGTGACGGACAGCACGCCAGGCAATGGTGGTGACACGGGCTGGTTCTTACAAAAAACGCACGTTGATGGTGAGCTTGAATGGGTAGCTGTTCAGCTTGATCAAACAGCAATGCCGATTATGTTAGCGTGGAAACTACACCAAGCTGGCGTACTTAGCGATCAAGAGCTGACAGATTGGTATGGCAAAATGTTAAAACCAGCGGCTGATTTCTTAGTTGATGGTGGCGTTGCGAAAATTCTTTGGAACGACACACAAATTACACCACCAGCAACGCAACAAGAGCGCTGGGAAGAGCAAAATGGTTTTTCTCCTTCAACAACAGCTGCGGTAGTTGCAGGCCTAGTAACGGCTGCTGATATTGCTAAAAAAGCAGGTGACACTAAAAATGCAGAGCGTTATCTAGCAACGGCTAAAACCTACAACAGTGAAATTGAAAGCACGATGTTTACGACTCAAGGTAACCTTAAGTCTGAAAACAGTGATGGTGAATATTTCATCCGAATCGGTCAAGACAAAGATCCAAACTCATCAACCACACTTAATGCTAATAACGGTCGTAAAGGCTTTGATAAAAAGCAAATCCTTGATGGCGGTTTCTTAGAGCTTGTTCGCTATGGTGTGCGTGATGCACTTGCTCCAAGCATTGTAAAAACTTTACCAGAGTATGATGACGAAACCTTAGTTGATAACCTGCAAGTGCGCTACACCTTTAACTTTGCTGATGGTTCGGGTTCATTCCCAGGCTACCGTCGTTATGGTAACGATGGTTACGGTGAAGATGAAGTGACAGGTAACAACTATGCTGAAGGTGGCAATAACACTCCAGGTCAACGTGGTCGTGTTTGGCCGTTTTTCACCGGTGAGCGTGGTCACTACGAAATCGCTGCGGCAAACGCAACCAATAGCCTTGATGCGATGAAGCAACAAGCGATTAAAGACACCTATGTAAAAGGCATGGAAGCATTTGCTAATGAAGGCATGATGTTACCTGAGCAAGTTTGGGATGGCGTTGGTAATAATAAAGCAGGCTATCAGTTAGGTGAGGGGACAAACTCAGCGACACCACTTGCTTGGACTCACGCTGAATATATCAAGTTACTTCGCTCAGTGAGCGATAAACATGTGTGGGACCATTACCCAGTTGTTGAAGACGCATTGAAATAATTCAGCTTCATATGATGAAACCGCCGATTAACACTTGGCGGTTTTTTTTGTTTTGCACTTTTTTACATTAATTTTCAAATAGTGTGATATTTTAGCATTATGCAAATATAATTGTCTGAGAAAAACACCTATTTAAGTAAAAGCAAAAATTGCACTATTTTTTAAAAATAGAGGTTTTGCTCAGGTTAAGTAGCTTTGTTTAAATTAAAAGTAAAGGGAATTTAATTAATATGCTAAAAAGAATTTCACTTATATTATTACTGATTTTACAATGTTCTTGCTCTATTAATTCTAACTTCGGTAATTATATTATTGCTGACGCCGAAAACAGAGGAAGAGGTGAACAAGTCCAGGTTTATAACGATCGAGAAATTTTCAACTTTAGATCAACCTATTTAGGTAATGTAGAATCGAACTTTTGTCACGAAAAAAATGACTCTCTTATCCCTGAAGATGCTTATTATTACAATCCTTCCAATATAAAAGGTACTTTACAAGATTCTTTAAAAGTTAAAGCACATAAAATGGGTGGTAATGGTATAGTTTTTTCTCAATGTTATACTACGTCAAATACATATCAGTGCTATAAATCAATGCGTTGTGAAGGCTCTGTTTATAATATTGAAAATTAACTATGAGCTCAAAAACAATGAAACACATGCTTCGCTTTGTTTTTCTAATGCTACTTACTTACCCTTTCTTAAGTGTTGCTAATGCAAAATTAAAACCCTTCAGCAGTGATGGTTGCAGCTCTTTCCCTGATGGAACTATAGAACATAAAAACTTGTGGTTGTCTTGCTGTACAGCCCATGATCTCGCATATTGGCAAGGCGGTACTTTCAAGCAACGTGAGCAAGCTGATGTCGATTTAAAAGAGTGTGTTGCAAAAGTAGGTGAGAAAGAGATTGCGGTATTGATGCTTGCTGGTGTCAGAGTGGGTGGTACACCTTTTTTACCAACCAGCTTTCGCTGGGGTTATGGCTGGCCATATCCTAAGTTCTATGGCGAACTAACAGAGCAAGAGCGGATGCAAGTTGAAAGCCGTTTAGCCGAACTTAATACTGAGAAAAATAACTAATTAATCGTTTATCTAAGTTCTTTACAGGTTTTAGATGCATCATTGATTACAGTTGCTTCAGCGCTTTTGGCAAAACGTGTTGACATATAGAGGCCTAATTGGTGGTCTGGCATTTTTATGCGTGTAACGCCATCAAAGTGGTGAGGCTCGATATCTTTTGCAATTACAGTGGGTAGGGCTGTAATACCAGCTCTGTTTTTAGCTACAAACTCAACAGCTTGTTGCCATGTATTAACTTGTTGCTCATGGCTTAGTATTTCATTTTCATCAATGTCTAAATATTTAAGTATTAAGGTGCGCGCACCAGTACCGCGCTTATATGCTATGCCTTGTAATAATGCCTGCTTGCGTAAATTTTTAATACTTAAATCTGTTTCATTTGCCTGGATTATGAGCTGGTAACCAACTTGATAAATTGTTTTTGAACGAGTCGCAAATAGATCTCTTTGAGGAAGCAGTAATAATGGCATAGCGATATCTACTTCATTATTTTTTAACATTTTAATTAAACGAGCTTGCGGTACTGTAATAACGTCAAAGTCGGATTCGAGATGATTAATAACACAGCTATATGCTGACTTTAATTCACCATGAAATTGTTTACGGTAGTACTTTAAAGATTCGCCATTTTCACTTGATACACCTATCAGCAATTTAGCTGAAACTGAATGGCTGAATGAAGCAATAAATAAAGCACATAAGGTGATAAAAAAACGTATAAAGTCCATTTATAAACTTGTCATGTTTTAATTAATTATTAATTTATCAATGACTAGCTATAAAAACAATATCAAGGTAACAACCTGAAATAACATCGTTGTATGTATTTAGCTTGAGTTATTCATTTATATATTTTAAAACAGTGCGTTAGAATTTTTTACTTGAGGGAAAAACTGGAAACTGCAATGTTGAAATCGTGTAGCATTTTGTAGCCTGTGAAGTACTGTATTATTTTTCCAAATGGAGTTTGTAAATGATAAAAACAGCCTTAATTTTATTTTCATTGATTGCGTTTAATACGCAAGCACAAAGCTTTCAAGCAAAATTAGTCAAAGCTGCGAAAGAGCGTACTGAACACGTTGTAGTTTATAACGGCAGTTATCGAAAAATTGACTACCCCAATGGCGATGTACCAAAAAATATAGGTGTGTGTACCGATGTGATAATTCGCAGCTATAGAGCTTTAGGAATTGATTTACAGGCGCTTGTACATGAAGATATGCGCGACAACTTTACCTTATATCCTTCAAAGCGAATTTGGGGCTTGACCAAACCAGATACCAACATTGACCACCGAAGGGTACCTAACCTGCAAGTGTTTTTTGAAAAATTTGGCACAAGAAAAGTTATTAGCAAAACAGCTGCTGATTACCAAGCTGGTGATATTGTGACTTGGGTTTTACCTAATAATAGGCCTCATATCGGCATTGTTACAGATGAGCTATCTGAAGATAAATTAAGACCTCTCATTGTTCATAACATTGGCTGGGGGCCGAAAATGGAAGATATGTTATTTAACTATAAAATTACAGGTCACTATCGATTTGAACCAAATCTTAGCAAATAGTTTTTCCTGTATCAGAATTAAGCCATAAGCAATTGCTATCGTCTTGCATTTTATAACCTCGTGTTTTTGCTATAACAGCGTGCATTGTTCGTTATTTGTTAAAGTTTATAGCTCTTTGTATTAAGAATATGGAATAAATTTTGTTTTTATAATAATTTAAGGTATTTTGTACCTATAACTTATGCTGAGCATTTTTATAAAAAGCTTCAAGTAAAATTGTCAGTTTCAATCTTTTTAAGTGCAAAAAAGGAACAATTCGATAAGTGAAGGGAATTATGAAAAAACGTATCAAAGAGAGCTTTGGTGTAATAGCCTTAGTATTAACATTAATAACATCATTAATAGGCATATATTCGTTGAGTGAATTTATTACTATTTATGGTTCTATATTTCTTGTCTGTTTGATTTTTGGAATGTATAGATATGCTTAGTAAGTTTACAGTTAAATCAACATTAGCTGAAAAGCTTACTAAAGATTCTTTTGTCGCAATTGAACCAATCTATTCAGATGAAACCATAGAGTATTTGAATACTAAATTTGATCAATTATTCTTACAGCAGAATCAATCTAGACGCTATGTAGATGCTTTAGATATGCTTGATTTAGGGGTTCTTTACGATGTTTTTAACCCAAGCTTAATATCATTAATTTATAAGCTAATGCCCAATCCAATTCTTTATCATTGTCATTCATATGAAATTGATGGTAAGTCTCAAAAATCACATATAGCAGGGGACAACTTTTTAGACGGTTGGCATAGAGACATAGACTGTATTCATGATTTTGAAAAGGGAGGTATTCAGCATATAAGCCTTTTTGTATATCTAACTGATGTAGGTGCCAATGATGGTGCATTTGAAGTTTGCACAAAAAAGTTAGGTTATCTTCCTAGATTGTTTAAGAGCTCAAAATTTTACAGTATAACAGGTAAAAGAGGACATTCTTTTTTATTTAATAGAACTGCATTTCACAGAGCTAGCCCGAATAAAAATAATAATTACCGAAGAGTATTGAAAATTTCATTCCAAGATAAAAATACTAGCTCAATAAAACTGAATGAAAAAATAAAAAGTCATAAAAAAAGATTTAACCTACAAAAAGTACGTGATTCTGTACCAAAAGAAAATGTTATCATCAGGTCGTTATTTGGTGACGAAAAAGTAAATAATGAAGAATTGAGAAGGGCAATAGAAAGTAAAAATCTATCCAGCATAAACTATGCTTTTATCCCAGAGTCTACATTTGAAATTAAATATAGTATGTCATTATTAAAAGAATTTCGGGGGGCTGCGAGAGATTTAATGTATCTAAAGAAAATGATGTACTCAAAAAAAATTAAATGTAGATAGTATTCTTCCCCCCTCAAAGTGTGAATTTGAGGGGGGTATGGATTTTATAACCCGGCTTTTTTAGCGCGAGCAGTATGTAGTTTTTTATAGCTTTCGATTAAACGAAGGTGTCTATCTAATCCCTCAAGCTTCATGCTGGTCTCTGTTAGACCATAAAACATCACATCGCCGTTGATTGAGCCAACCACGGCATCCATTGTTTCTTGGCCAAACATACGGGTAAAGCTGTGGATGTAATCTTCAATTTCAAGGTCATCACTAAGAGCAACTTCTAACGTTGCGTGCATTGCTTGGTAGAATAGGCCACGTTCTACAATAGTATTGTCGTTATATTGTAAGAAAGCTTCAACAAGCTCCATTGCTGCTTCTAAATCACCAAGTGCTAAGTAAATAAGTAGTTTAAGCTCAAGAATCGTTAACTGACCCCACACTGTGTTTTCATCAAACTCAATGCCGATTAAGGTGATGATATCAATGTAGTTATCAAGTTCACTTTGTTCTAAGCGCTCAACTAAATCAGCAAGTTGATCTTCTGATAAATGGTGCAGATTTAAGATATCTTCGCGGAAATTAAGTGCTTTATTGGTATTGTCCCAGATTAAGTCTTCTACTGGATACACTTCTGAGTAATCAGGCACCAAAATACGACATGCAGTACCAAGATCTGAGAACTCAGCAATGTAAGCTTCTTTACCTAAGCTTTCTAAAATACCGAATAAGCTCGCTGTTTCTTCTTCATTGCTGCCAGAGAAATCCCACTCAACAAACTCATAATCGTGTTTAGCACTGAAGAAACGCCATGAAATCACGCCAGTTGAGTCAATAAAGTGTTCTACAAAGTTTTCTGGCTCAGACACAGCCATGCTATTAAATGTTGGCTTAGGCACATCGTTTAAACCTTCGAAGCTTCTGCCTTGTAATAGCTCAGTTAAGCTGCGCTCTAACGCAACTTCAAAGCTTGGGTGTGCACCAAAAGAAGCAAATACACCGCCAGTTTTAGGGTTCATGAGTGTTACGCACATGACAGGGAACTGACCGCCTAGTGAGGCATCTTTTACTACAACTGGAAAGCCTTGTTCTTCAAGGCCATTAATACCTGCAACAATCCCTGGGTATTTGTTTAAAACCTCTTGAGGTACGTCTGGTAAAACAATTTCTTGCTCAATGATCTGGCGCTTAACAGCACGTTCAAAAATTTCAGATAAACATTGTACTTTTGCTTCGGCAAAGTTGTTACCTGCGCTCATACCATTACTTAAGAATAAGTTTTCGATTAGGTTTGATGGGAAGTAAACAGTTTCACCGTCAGAGTGGCGTACATAAGGAATAGAACAGATACCACGTTCTTTATTGCCAGAGTTGGTATCAATTAGGTGTGAGCCACATAGCTCACCATCTGGATTATAAATTTCACGGGTATAGTCATCTAAAATGCCCTCTGGTAGAGAGTCATCGTCAGTCAGAGCAAACCACTTTTCATTTGGATAATGAACAAACTCGCTATTAGCAATGTCTTCGCCTAAGAACTGATCGTTATAGAAGAAGTTACAGTTTAAGCGCTCAATAAATTCACCCAATGCTGAGCATAACGCGCTTTCTTTAGTTGCACCTTTACCATTAGTAAAACACATAGGCGAGGCTGCATCACGAATATGGAGTGACCATACATTAGGCACAATATTACGCCAAGAAGAGATCTCGATTTTCATCCCTAATTCTTCAAGGATGGCCGTCATATTTGCGATGGTTTCTTCAAGCGGTAAATCTTTACCTAAAATAAACGTGTTGCTGTCATCACCTGGTTTTGCCATCAGCATTGCTTGTGCGTCAGCTTCGATACTTTCTACAGTATCGATTTTAAACTCTGGCCCAGTTTGAATAACACGTTTTACCGTACAACGTTCAACAGAACGTAAAATACCTGTGCGGTCTTTTTCAGATAAGCTTTCAGGTAATTCAACCTGAATTTGGAAAATTTGGTTATAGCGGTCTTCTGGGTCAACGATATTGTTTTGCGCCACACGAATACCATCAGTCGGGATATCGCGTGAATTACAATACACTTTAATAAAGTAAGCCGCACACAATGCAGAAGACGCTAAGAAATAATCGAATGGACTTGGTGCAGTGCCATCACCCTTATAGCGAATAGGTTGGTCTGCAATGACAGAGAAATCATCAAACTTGGCTTCAAGTCTGAGGTTGTCGAGAAAATTAACTTTAATTTCCATTAAAAAATTCCACCTTTGTGCGCATTGCTATCTGAAGCTTTATACAGCCAGATAAGCATTTTCATCATAATAGGTGTAATTATCTGCTTTTTCGAAGTAATAGTCTTGGGTAAATCGAAAAAAAAGGGATTTTAATAAATAAAAGCCTAGTTTGCAGAGCAGATAGCGATAACTGTGGCGTTATCGCTAAGGGTTAAACACTCGAACCGCGAATAATTAAACGAGGCGGTAAAAGCGTATTTTCTACTTGTTCACCACGAATAAGCTTAAGTAGATTATCAACTAACATTTGCCCCGCAAGAGTGGTGTCTTGCTGAACAGTAGTAAGAGGCGGATTAACAAAGCTGGCAACAGCAATGTTATCAAAACCGACAACGTGAACATCGTCAGGAACTTTTATTTTTGCTTCTTTCAAGGCGCGAATAGCACCAATAGCAATAAGGTCACTGGCTGCAAATAAAGAGTTAAAACGAATATTATTGGCAATCAATGATCGAGTAGCATGATAGCCTGATTCTTCTGTAGAAATGGCATTAGCCATTTTACGTTCGTTAAGGGTCACACCTTTGGCTAAAAATGCATCCTTAAAGCCTTGGTAACGGGCAAAAAACTCAGGGCTATGCTCAGAGGCATCACCAATAAAAGCACAATCCGTTCTGCCTGTTGCTAATAAATGCTCTGCCGCTAACTTACCACCACCATAATTATCACAGCTCACTGTTAAGTCAGGGCGGTTATCGACGCTTGCACCCCAGCAGACAAACTTAGTGTGTTGGTCAATTAAGGTTTTAAATTTGGGTTGATAATCGAGGTAATCCCCATAACCCAATAAGATTAAGCCATCGGCACGGTGACTATCTTCATAATCAGCTTGCCAATCTGAGCTGCTTGATTGAAACGAAACAAGCAAGTCATAGCCTTCTTTCGCACACGCTCTGGTAATACTACCAAGCATCGCCAAAAAGAAAGGGTTTATTTGTGATTCATCTGAGGTTGGATCTTCAAATAACAAAAGGGCGAGGGTGCTACTTTGTTGTGTTCTTAGGTTACTGGCATTTTTATCAACTTTATAGTTGAGCTGTTTTGCTACCTCATGAACACGTCTACGCGTTTCTTCGTTGACCAAAGGGCTGTTTCTTAATGCGCGAGACACGGTTGACTGTGACACACCCGCATAATGTGCAATGTCAAAAGATGTCGCCTTACCTTTCATATTGTTACCAAATAACATAAGTAGTAATTGCCATTTTCGGCTATTTAATATTTTTTTCAAGCTATTTGTGACGAGTGGTTAATTACAAGCAAAACTCAGAGCTAATAGGTGTTATTTCTGTGCATTTTGTTGATTTTTAGCACTTAAGGCGTGAGTTTTTTAATAAAATACGTATGCATTCACAAATAATGAAAATTTTTATTGATTCGAATCTGACACCGGTGTCATAATGTCACTGTTTTATCATTTTGTTGTCAAAACGTATTTGGCTGCCCATTCATTTGGGCAGCATTTTTTTAATACAAAAGATAGCTTCTTTGAGGCAACGACCCAAAGTTTAGCAGACACAGTGGCTTTGCCATTGAAAACTAGAAAAATAAGCGGCAATAGCTTAGACAAATAGAGAAAACAACATGAACACACAGACAACTACAGAATTCGCTCCTATTCTTGTTGCCGATATCGGCGGCACTAACGCTCGTTTCGCTTTAATCACAGACTTTAATACGCAAACAAATCAGTTTGTTATAAAGCATAATTTAACATTCCCAAGTGCTGATTTTGGTTCTTTAGAAAGTGCAATTAATCAGTATTTCAGTCAAATATCGTTTCCAAAGCCTAAGCGTGCATGTTTAGCGGTAGCGGGCCCTATAAAAGCAGGCCAAGTTCACTTAACAAACCTTGGCTGGCACTTTAACGTTGCAGATTTAAAAGCTGAGTTTTCATTTGAGCAACTTGAAGTTATCAACGACTTTGCCGCATTTGCTTATGCAGCACCATATTTAGACGATTCGCAAAATATGGCCGTTAAGGCAGGTCAAGCAGATGAAAATGCAAATATTGCAGTAATGGGCCCAGGCACTGGTTTTGGTGCAGCGTGCTTAGTGCGTACCTCTCAAGGCAGCGCAGTACTTAGCTGCGAAGCGGGTCATATTACCCTTGCCGCAGTAACAGAATTAGACCGCCTTTTAATCACTGAGCTTAAAAAACAATTAAATCATGTGTCAGTAGAGACAGTGTTCTCAGGCCCAGGTATTGCGCATTTGTATCGTGCTATGGCTGCGGTAAAAGGTGTTGAAGCTAAAAATTTAGATGCAGCGCAAATTAGTGAATTAGCCACTACAGGCCAATGCGAAGTGTGTGATGCGACATTAAATCAGTTTTGTGATTGGATTGGCAGCGTAGCCGGCGATTTAGCACTTACATTTGGTGCATTAGGTGGTGTATTTATTGGTGGTGGTATTTTACCACGCATGCAACAACGTCTATTATCTAGTCGATTTATTGAGCGTTTTGCAGACAAAGGTATTATGTCGCAATATACTTCACAGATCCCTGTTACACTAGTAACACAAGACAACATTCCATTCATTGGTGCTGCTGCGTGTTTACATGTAAACAGTAACGCGTAATTTGCAGTTGGATTAAGAGCGGATGAAAAAAGTTACCATCAACAGTGTTGCCAGCCATGCTGGTGTTTCTAAGAAAACAGTCTCTCGCGTGCTGAATAATGAGCCAAACGTGAGTGATGCAACGCGCGAAAAGGTACTAAAAGTATTTAAAGAGTTAGATTACACGCCTAATCCTATTGCCCGTGGTTTAGCACAAAATCGCAGTTTCATAATTGGTTGCTTATACGACAACCCAAGTAAAAGTTACATTACCCGTGTGCAAACAGGTGCTTTAGCGGCGTGTCATGAACTTAATTACAACTTATTGATCCATCCTTGTGAGTTACGTGGCGAAGAGTTAATTAGTAACATTGAGCAGTTAATTCAAACCTCTCGTTTAGATGGTATCGTTTTAACTCCACCTTTTTCGGACTTTCCTCAATTAGTGAGTTTTTTAAAGTCGAAAAAGATCCCGTATGCTCGTGTAGCCTCAGCCACCCTTGAAGATGATTCTATTTCTGTACGAAGTAATGACGAGCAGGGCGCTTTTGAAATAACTGAGCATCTAATTAAGCTTGGTCACAAAGAAATTGCGTTTATTAAAGGTCACCCAGATCATAGTGCTACAGAACAACGTTTTAAAGGCTACCGCCGTGCACTTGCCTCAAACGGCATTGAATTTGATGAGCGTTTAGTCGAAGAAGGTAACTTTAGTTATCATTCTGGTGTTGATAGTGCCCGTACTATTTTAGATTTAAATCCTAGGCCAACGGCAGTCTTTGCTTCAAATGACTACATGGCAGCAGCGGTATTAAAGTTAGCTACGCAAATGCAATTGAAAGTGCCAGACGATATTTCTATTGCAGGTTTTGATAATGCACCTATTGCCCGTCATATTTGGCCAGGCTTAACCACCATCGCACAGCCAGTTGAAGAAATGACACAACAAGCAGTCAAGCAATTAATTACACATATTAGTGAACCACAAGAGTCACCTTATCAAGTGACACTTGAAGCAAAGCTAATTACTCGCGAATCAACAGCCGCAATTAAATAAATTTCATCATATTTTTCACAGTAGCCCGAGAATGAGTGACGCGTTCTCGGGCTTTTTTATTTTGAAGCTAGAAAAGAGCGGACTTTAATTTAAGTTGCTGTTTATAAATAATAAATTTGGCAATGTGTAAGCTTTATCTAAGTCGTTATAAGTAGATATAAACATGAAATATCCTCATATTCTACTAAAATTAAATTGTTCATTATTTGGTCATTTAAAAAAATTAAACTAAATTTAACAGATAGGGTTGACACCGGTGTCACAGTCATGAGTTAATACAGTGACACCGGTGTCAGGTTGGTTGTGAGAGACAGCCTGATAGCGTACCTTTGAACGGGTAAATCAAAGATGCTCAGTACAGTTATATTCGTGGAGTCTGTAATTGTTACTGAGCCTTTATCCTCTAACTATAGAGATGAGTCGAATTTTATGTTGCATCCTCGTATCCAAGAAGTCACCGACCGCGTTATTGAACGTAGTAAAGAGACCCGCCAAGCTTATTTAGAGCGAATCGCGCACGCAAAAAAACAAACAAGAGTTCGTGCAGGTTTAGGCTGTGGTAATATTGCACACGTTATGGCTGCTTGTAGCAGCGATGACAAAGCTCGTTTAAAAGCTGACGAGCAACCAAACCTAGCTATCATCAACGCTTATAACGACATGCTTTCAGCGCATGTACCTTACAAAGATTATCCAGAAATCATTAAAAGCCTTGCAACCAAGTACGATGCAACAGCACAAGTTGCTGGTGGTGTACCTGCAATGTGTGACGGTGTAACACAAGGCCGTGATGGTATGGAACTGTCATTGTTTTCACGTGATGTGATTGCAATGTCGACTGCGGTTTCTTTATCGCACGACGTGTTTGACGGTGTTTTCTGTTTAGGTGTATGTGACAAGATTGTCCCAGGACTTTTAATTGGTGCCTTATCATTTGGTCATTTACCAACGTATTTCTTACCAGCAGGTCCAATGCAATCGGGTATCCCGAATAAAGAAAAAGCCCGCGTACGTCAAAAGTTTGCACAAGGCCTAGTAAGTCGCGAAGAGCTGTTAGAAGCAGAAAGCGCGTCGTATCACAGTGCCGGTACTTGTACTTTCTACGGTACAGCAAACTCGAATCAAATGTTAATGGAAATCATGGGTCTACATTTACCTGGTAGCTCTTTCATTAACCCATACACAGAACTACGTGATGGTTTAACAGGTCATGCTGTAGAAACCATGTTAAAGCAGTTAATCGAAACAAAAGATGCTAACTGCCTTGCAGACGTAGTGAGTGAAAAAACAATTATTAATGGTTTAGTCGGCTTGTTATCAACAGGCGGTTCAACAAACCACGCAATCCACCTAGTAGCAATTGCTAAAGCAGCGGGTGTGATCCTTACATGGAAAGACATGGCTGACTTATCTGAAGTTGTGCCACTTCTTACACGCATCTACCCGAATGGTTCAGCAGATGTGAACCACTTCCAAGCTGCTGGTGGTATGGGCTTCCTAATGAAGCAACTACTTAGCAAAGGTTACCTACACAACGACGTGAAAACGATTGTTGGTGATGGCCTTGAAGCTTACACCACAGAGCCAATGTTAGATAAAGATTCATCAGTGATCATGACTAACAGCACAGGCCCAAGCAAAGTTAAATGGGTAGCGTGTCCTGAAAAGTCACACGATGAAGAAGTTTTACGCCCGATTGATAACCCGTTTAGCAAGCAGGGTGGTTTACAGCTTCTTACAGGTAACCTTGGTAAAGCGGTTATTAAAGTATCTGCAGTGGCTGAGTCACATCAGGTTGTTTCTGCGCCAGCTAAAGTATTTAGCTCACAAGGCGAGTTACAAGAAGCGTATAGCCGTGGTGAATTAAACACCGACTTTATTGCTGTAATTAAAGAGCAAGGTCCGAAAGCGAAAGGCATGCCTGAGCTTCATAAATTAACGCCAGTAATGGCAACACTCCAAGATCAAGGCTACAAAGTAGCTATTGTGACAGACGGTCGTATGTCGGGCGCATCAGGTAAAGTTCCTGCAGCAATCCACTTAGCACCTGAAGCTGTTGAAGGTGGTGTAATCGCAAAAATTCACGAAGGTGATTTAGTGACACTTGATGCACCAGCGGGTGTATTAAAAGTACACGTAAGCGATGAAGAATTAGCAAAACGTGAATTACAACTTAGCCAACCAAGCCAAACATATGGTACAGGCCGAGAATTATTCGCAGGTTTCAGAAATATAGTAAGTAGTGCAGACCTTGGCGCTAGCGCCTTCGGTTTAGAATAATAATACGCCGTTACTGGGCTATGAGGAACATACAATGAGCATTGAGAAAATTTTATCATCGGCACCTGTGGTACCGGTTGTTGTTATCGAAAAACTTGAAGATGCAGCACCCCTTGCACGTGCGCTTTATAACGGTGGCTTAAAAGCATTAGAAATTACTTTGCGAACGCCGATTGCGGCAGAAGCAGTAAAGCTTATGAAAGAAGCTGTACCTGAAGCATACGTAGGCACAGGCACTGTTATTGATAAAGCGACATTTAATGCATCTGTAGAAGCTGGTGCTGATTTTATGGTTAGCCCAGGTGTAAACGACGAATTATTAGCACTGGCTAAAGAGTCTGATATTCCATTTTTACCCGGTGCAGCAACACCAAGTGAAGTAATGAAATTAGCAAGCCAAGGCTTTAAGTTCTTAAAGTTTTTCCCTGCAGAAGCGGCAGGTGGTACAGCAATGCTTAAATCAATTGGTGGCCCTTTACCGCAAGTGACTTTCTGCCCAACTGGCGGCATTAGCCTTGAAACAGCGCCTAACTACCTAGCACTTAAAAACGTAATCTGCGTAGGTGGTACTTGGATGTTAGATAAACAACTTATTGAAAACAAAGACTGGCAAGCCATTGAAGCGCTTGCTCGCCAAGCAAGTGAAGTAAAATAATTAACGGGAGATATTAGAATGATTAATGTTGCAATTAATGGCTATGGACGTATCGGTCGTAACGTATTACGTGCTCTTTATGAGTCAGCTCAAAACAACGAAATCAAAATTGTTGCTATCAACGATTTAGCACCAGCAAATGTTAACGCGCATTTAACTCAATTTGACTCAGTACACGGTCAATTTTCTCAAAAAGTAACACTTGCTGAAAACACCATGCTAATTGGTAATGATGAAATTACCCTTACGCAAGAGCGTGATCCTGCAAACCTTCCTTGGAAGGAATTAAACGTCGATATCGTATTAGAATGTACGGGTTTATTCACTTCACGTGACGCAGCGGCTAAACACATTGAAGCGGGTGCTAAAAAAGTAATCGTTTCTGCGCCTGGTACTGATATGGATGCAACGGTTGTTCATGGTGTTAACAGCGAAGTTTTAAACGCTGACAGCAACATCATTTCAAACGCATCGTGTACAACAAACTGTTTAGCACCGATTGCAAAAGCAATCAACGACACAGTAGGAATCGAGCAAGGTAGCATGACAACCATTCATGCTTACACAAACGATCAAAACTTATCTGACGTTTATCACCCAGACTTATACCGTGCACGTAGCGCAACTCAGTCAATGATCCCAACTAAAACCGGTGCAGCTAAAGCGGTTGGCTTAGTGCTTCCTGAACTTGCGGGTAAACTTGACGGCATGGCAGTTCGCGTTCCAACAATCAACGTTTCTTTAGTAGACTTAACGTTCGTTGCTAAGCGTGAAACAACTGCAGCAGAAATCAACGAAGTCGTTAAAGCTGCATCAGAAGGTGCAATGCAAGGTATTCTTGAATACAACGAACTACCGCTTGTTTCTATCGACTTTAACCACAACCCAGCGTCTTCAATCTTCGATTCTACGCAAACTAAAGTAGATGGTAAGCTTGTTAAAGTAATGGCTTGGTACGATAACGAGTGGGGTTTCTCAAACCGCATGTTAGACCAAGTTAAAGCGCTAGGTCAGTTCTTATAATAGAACAGTAAAAGTTTAAGCTTTATCCAACAAAGCCACGTTTACCGTGGCTTTTTTGGTTTTTACTGCTCGATACGTGACAGTAATTTTAGTATTTCTGCTACGACCATGTCTGGCTCATCATTTTGTGGATAGTGATAACTTTTATTTGTTAATACAGCTTTCCCTTGTGGGAATGTATTTGCCCAAACTGAATGCAATTTGCCCCACATATCCCGCGCTTGATCTGTAAAAAATAACAGCTTGGGATCATTAAACTTTTTTGTGGACGCTATAACGGTTACTGGAATATCGGGAATTTCGGGGTAATCTGGTAAAGGCCGTTTTGACCAAAAATCTAGGTACTGATTAGACATTCCATTTGCTAAATCATCTAACTTTACTTGAGCTATTTGCTTTTCAGCTAATTCCAGATCAATTCTGCGCATTATATCAACATCATGTTCTGAAGCTGGCTCGATTAACATAAGCGCAGCGACTTTTTCAGGGTAAGTTGCAGAAAATCTTCTAGCTATGTAAGCTCCGTATGAATGAGCTACATAAACGATAGGTCGCTCTATTTTTAAAGCTGCGAGAAGTAAAGACGCTTCTTGAGCATATTCTTCTGAAGTGTAGTTTTTTCTGATTTTTTCTGAGCCACCATTTCCAATTCTTGAGTAGCGAATAACTTTGGCTTTTTTTGATAACTTCTTAAAGATAGGATCCCAATCGGATAAACCTGCTGATCCTCCTGCTTCTAGAAAAATAATATTTTTCCCATTTCCTTTTATCTCGTACTCAACGCTATAACCATTCACTTTGATAAAGTTTATATCTGCCGAAGCATAAAATGATATCAAATAAAGCAAAAAATACAGCACAACCTTCATTATTACTCCTTTAAAGTAGCGACGTTTACAATAGGGCGAATTTACCTGACAAGAAATATGATTCTTGAAAAAGGCAATCTGGTTTCGAGCCAATTAAAACTGTTAGATAAAGTAAATTTTTAGCTCAGTACTATCATCGCGGATCCAAAAAAAGACTTCACAGTCATAGTTTATAGATTTACTTTGATCAATATAGATATATCCTAAACACTTTTCTTTTATTAAAGACTGAATAAGCAAACGCATCCCTTAATTCAAATTCTTGCTTATGAATCCTTAAGCTTCTGATACTCTCTTGTAGAGTCATATTTTCTTTAGGCTACTCAGATTCAGGGCTAAATATTCCTTGTAGCCTTTTTTGACTCGACATTACAGCTTCAAAATCTAACTCTGTAACTCTTCCGAAAGAATTCGGAAGTGAAAAGTATCACTATTAAAACATAATGCAGGTCCGAAAGTTCCAGTAACGAACATTTTACTCATATTCAGGCTATCCTTAGAAATAAATGAGATAACAATATAATATTTAGGTAAATATTTCTTGGCTTTTATTTTACAAATGTACTTCTAGTAACTTAAAAGGATTATTATTTCAACGAGTATTAGACTTAATTATAAAGCTAAAAAATGCTTTCATGAGTTTTGAAAAACATAGTTTGTGCTATAGGCCAAAGGCTTCACACATTATTGCAATGCCTGCGTTGATTATTCATTACCTACCTGAACGCAGCATCGTTTTGGGTTTTTTGAGCTTAATATCAATTTGTTGTATACACATGTTCGTGATGGCTTAGCGTATATTTGTTCCTAAATTCTTCTGTGTTATGCTGCAAAAAAATTGATAAATGGATTTTTATATCATGACACGTCTTTATCATCGGCTATTTAGGGCTGAGCAGTTTCAAGTGGGTGAAGGCAATATAAGCGGCTATATTGCTTGCTTCTTAGCGGTTTTATCCTGTTTAGGGGTACTAGCTTTTCATTTTCCTGAGTATTTAACGACCCCAGAGCTCAGGCAAAACTACAGTGTAGAGTTTTTACGCCAGTTGATGTTTGTGGCATTGATTATTTCAGGCAGTTTAGGGTTGTTGAACTTTGTTCGTAATACTAATAAACGGCTCGGTGCAACGGCTTGGGTGTTTATAGTTGTGGCTATTGCATTTGGTGGGCCGAATGTTGAAGTGGGCGACTTTAAAGATAATACGCCGTACTTGGGGCTTGATTGGTTCATCCTTGACTTACTTGGCTCCACACTGATTTTTATTCTAATTGAAAAGCTACTGCCGCACCGTAGAGAACAAAAAATCCTCCGTTCTGAGTGGCAGGGTGACTTAAATCATTTCTTTGTTAATCACTTAATTATTGGTTTTGTGTTGTTGGCAACCAATCAGTTCGTGCATCACGCATTTGGCTGGGCTGTGTCTGATACAGTGCAAGGCTTTATTATTCAACTGCCATTTTTACTGCAGCTATTTTTAATCATTTTAGTAGCCGATTTAATGCAATATTTTGTGCATAGGGCTTATCACGAAGTGCCTCTGCTTTGGCGTTTTCATGCCGTCCATCACAGTGCAAAAGAAATGGATTGGCTTGCAGGCTCTCGTCAGCATATTTTAGAAATACTCGTGACGCGCAGTTTAGTGCTCACGCCTATTTTTGTGCTTGGCTTTCCATCGGATGTTATTAGCCTATATGTAATAATTGTAGGCTTTCAGGCAGTATTTAACCACGCCAATGTTCGTGTGAGATTTGGATGGTTAAAGTATTTGCTGGTTACGCCTCAGTTTCATCATTGGCATCATTCATCTGATAAAGCGGCCATTGACCGTAACTATGCTGCGCATTTTTCTTTTTTAGATTATCTATTTGGCACTGCTGTCAAAGGCCAAGCAGAGTGGCCCGACAAATATGGTGTAGTCGGCGATTACATGCCCGAAGGTATGTTCAAGCAACAGGTGTTCCCGTTTAAAAAGCAAAAATAAAGCCTCACTGAGGCTTTATTAATAAGGACCCTAAATCATAATCGCGAAACTAGCTCAGAAAGGCGAGGGCGTTTTTCTGAGTTGAGTACCAAGCACTCTTGAGCTATGTCAGCAAGCATCTTAGTAATGTCGTTTTGTTCACTCACTACAGTCAGTAAATCATCGATGAAATAACCAAGGGCGCGTACTTCAATGCCTTCTAATAGCTGCTGTTGATCAGGCGTCAGCATTGATAAGTCTGTTGCCGCACCAAAGTCACCAAATAATAACTCGCCTTGTGAATTGATCATGCTGTTATGGGCATAAATGTCACCATGGCTTATTTGCTTTTGATGCAAATGGGCGAGGGTACTGGCCATTTGCTTAACGACTTTTAGCACTATTTCTGGCGCGTACTGGCAGTTGTCTTCGAATGTGTCTCGTGTACAAGTTGCAAGGGAAGGTGGCAAACCAAGATTCGTAAATTCTTTACTGATAAGCTCCATCACTAAACCGAGTTGAGACTCTTCATCGACATAGCCCAATGCTTTTATGAGATTTGGATGCTCACTGGCTTTTAAACAGCAATTTAGCTCATCGAGTGGATAACCATCACTGGTGATCTCGCCTTTAAATAACTTAAGAGCAACAGGCTGTTGATGCAAATTGGCTAAGTGAATAACCCCAGATGCACCTTGGCCAATCTGCTTTTTAACTTCGATTTCATCCAGTGCGATTTGGCTAAACAGCTCACAGTGCAAGCTAGTTGAGCGATTTAAATCGTTACCAGAGAAGGCAAGCCAAGCAAGTTTCGGTAAAGCTAAAAGCCAATCTTCAACTTTTGTAAGCTTATTGGCACTTAAACGTATTAGCTCAAGCTCTTTACAATTAGCCATTGAGACTGGCAAATGTGTTAACTGATTACCTGCCAGTGCGAGCTTTTTAAGCTTGCTGTACTCACCAAATGTATCAGGTAAAGCAGGAATTTGATTATCAGTTAAGATTAACCATTCAATCTGCGTTGGCAAACAGTGCGCTTCAAATTCAGTTATTTGATTACCTTTAAATGCCACCATGATTAAGTTTGGGCATTCTCTTAGCACGTCTGGAATATGTTTAAACTGATTAAATGATAAAAACAGCCGTTTGAGATTTTTTAATTTGTAAAAATCGTCAGGTAAATCACTTAGCTGATTATTAGATAAATCGAGAATTTCTAACGTATCGGCTAGGGTATAAATTTCTTTTGGCAATTCGGTTAGTTCTGCAACAAGCTGAAGCCGGGTACAACCTTGTAGAGAACCGGCTTTTAACTCTTCGAGGGTATTCAATGTTGATTCCTTTGGGCTAAAAAGGTAAAAGGCCAACTTGGTTGGCCTTTTTTATTAAAACTGTGCGTTGTGGTAAACGTTTTGTACGTCGTCACAGTCTTCTAGCATGGCTAAAAAGCGTTCCATGACTTCAACGTCTTCACCTTCAATGGGTGCTTCTACTTGCGGCACAAAAGCAATTAGATCTTCGTGGAAATCAGTAATTCCCATTTCTTCAAGTGCTGTACGGGTATTGTTGTACTCAGTGTGTGGAGCGAATACAGTCACTTTACCGTCTTCAACTTCTACATCTGTTACATCAACATCAGCCATCATTAGTGCTTCTAAAACAGCCTCGTCATCATCACCATCAAACACAAAAATAGCAAGGTGATCAAATAAGTGTGAAACTGAGTTTTGCGCACCAATTTTGGCATTAGCTTTAGTAAAACAAACACGTACGTCAGCAAAGGTACGTTTGTTGTTGTCGGTTAAACAGTCAACAATAATCATACAGTTACCAGGTCCGTAACCTTCGTAGCGAGTTGCTACGTAATCTTCGCCGCCACCACCTTTGGCTTTATCGATTGCACGCTCGATTACATGCGTAGGTACTTGGTCTTTTTTAGCACGATCGATTAAGCGACGAAGCGCTAAGTTGCCATCGGGATCAACACCACCATTCTTAGCGCAGATATAAATTTCTTTTCCGTACTTTGAATAAACTTTGGTTTTTGCACCCGCAGTTTTTGCCATTGAGTCTTTTTTGTTTTGATAAGCTCTGCCCATCTGCGTGTTGCCTTTTTGTTATAGATAAAAATAAAGCGGTTATTCTAATCATTTAACCCACTAGTTAACAGTGTTTATTCATCGCTTTGCTGCAACTGCCACATTCGAGCGTATTCACCATTCGCAGCAAGTAGCTGTTGGTGCTGACCTTGTTCAACAACCTGTCCTTGTTTCATCACAATAATTTTGTCTGCGTCAGTAATTGTTGATAAACGATGTGCAATCACTAAGCTGGTGTGCCTTTGTGCGACTTCACGCATCGCACTGAGAATGGCTTGCTCTGAATGCGAATCTAGCGCCGATGTTGCTTCATCAAATAATAAAATCGGTGAACCTTTTAAAATGGCTCTGGCGATTGCAATGCGCTGCTTTTCACCGCCCGACACTTTTAAACCGCGCTCACCAACAAGGGTTTTATCGCCTTTGTCTAGGCTGGCAATAAACCCATCTAAATGGGCAAGGCTTATGGCTTTATCAATTTCATCTTCGCTTGCAGTTGGGTTTCCGTAGGCGATGTTTTCGCGAATGCTGGTATTAAATAGCACGGTATCTTGCGGTACGATGGCAATAGCTTGGCGCAAGCTCTCAAGTGTAACTGTGTTGATTGCTTGCTCATCGATGTAAATTTTGCCCGCATCCACATCATAAAAGCGGTAGAGTAGGCGGCTTAGAGTGCTTTTACCTGCGCCACTGGCACCCACAATGGCCACCTTGCTGCCAGAAGTAACCTCAAAGCTTAAGTTATTTAAAATTGGCCGTTGTTTGTCGTAACTAAAAGAGACATTTTCAAATCGGATAGCTGCTTTGGTTGCTTTTAATGGTTTTGCATCTTTGTCATCGCTAATGGCGGCTTTTCGATTTAATAGCCCGAGCATGTTTTCAAGGTCAGTCAGCGCACGGCGTATCTCACGATAAACAAAACCTAAAAAGTTAAGTGGTAAAAATAGCTGGATCATGTAGGCATTGATCATCACAAGCTCACCTATTGTCAGCTCTTTATTGACCACTGAACTGGCACCTAGCCACATTAGCGCTGTAATAGCCGCGGCGATTATAAGTGCCTGCCCTGAATTAAGCGCCAGTAATGATAAACGATTTTTTAGCCTTGCTTGCTCCCATTTAGCTAAAAAGCTGTCGTAGGTGCTCGCTTCATATTGTTCATTGTTAAAGTACTTAACGGTTTCGTAATTTAGTAAGCTGTCGATAGCACGGGTATTAGAGTTGTTATCGGCAGTATTTGCTTCACGAATAAACCGGTTACGCCACTGAGTTACTATCACAGTGAAAGCAATGTAAATAGCGACCGCGATAACGGTGACTAGTGCAAACCACGGCGAAAATAAGGTCGCAAAAATAATCGCTACTGTGATTATTTCAAATAAGGTTGGTACGATATTAAACATCAAAAAGCGCATTAAAAAACTAAGGCCACTTGTACCACGCTCTATATCGCGACTAATTCCACCTGTTTGCCTGTCAAGATGAAAGGCAAGCTCTAAACTATGCAAGTGTTTAAATACTTTTAAGCCAATATGGCGCATTGCGTGCTCTGTAACTCGGCCAAATAATGCATCGCGTACTTCACCAAAAAACACACTGGCAAAGCGCAGCAAACCATAAGCGATGAGCAAGGCAACAGGAACGCTTAATAACGGGTTGATACTCGCATCAACCGCGTCAATTATTTCTTTTAGTGCCCAAGGCATCAGCAATGTGGCGCCCTTTGCTGCAATAAGCGCCATTACGGCTAAAATAACGCGGCCTTTAAAGGTCATTAAATAGGGCCAGAGTGTTTTGATGCTTTGTGATAGGTTCATTGCATCAGGCGATCTCGTCACCTGTTCTTTGCGGCTCATTCCACGCATTGGGGTCTCTTAAAAATCAATTTGATAAAAATAGGCAAAAGCTTTCGTGTTTTAGGCAAGTGTATTTTGCAAATTTACCTCTATACTGAGTGCAGTATACACCAGCGCATTAGCAAATTTGTTAATTGCATGAGTTAAACACGAAGAAAATTAAGGAGTAAGCATGAAAACCGTCGGTTATGCAGCACATGATTCTGAAAAACCATTAGAGCCGTATCATTTTGAACGCCGTGCACTTCGTGATGAAGATGTATCAATTGAAATTCTTTATTGTGGCGTGTGCCATTCAGACTTGCACACCGCAGAAAACGACTGGGGCTGGACTCAATACCCAGTCGTGCCAGGCCATGAAATCGTTGGTCGCGTCCTTGAAGTAGGCAGCGGCGTTACTAAATACAAAGTGGGCGATAATGTTGCTGTAGGTTGTATGGTTGATAGCTGTTTAAGCTGTGACCAATGTCATCACGGTGAAGAGCAGTTTTGTCGTGAAGGTATGGTAGGGACTTACTCAGGACAAGATCGCATTAGCGGTGAACTCACTCAAGGTGGCTATTCAAAACACATTGTGGTGCGTGAAGAATTTGTACTGAGCGTGCCTGAAGGCTTAGACCTTGCTAAATGTGCACCAATTTTATGTGCGGGTATCACAACGTATTCGCCATTACGTACCTGGAATGTCGGCCCAGGTAGCCGTGTTGGTGTGATTGGTTTAGGTGGTTTAGGCCACATGGCGATTAAAATCGCAGCTGCAATGGGCGCACATGTTACGGCAATTAGCCGTAGTGATAAGAAAAAACAGCAGGTTTTATCTTATGGCGCAAAAGATTTATTGGTATCAAGCGATGAAGCTGCCATGCAAGCGCATGCTAATCAATTTGATGTGATCATTAATACCATTCCGGTAAAACACGACTTTACGCCGTATATCCCGCTTTTAGATATTGATGGGACTCAAGTATTGGTTGGTCAAGTAGGTGCGCTTGCTGAGTCTAATTCAGTGCCGTTATTAATGGGGCGTCGCCGTGTTGCAGGCTCATTGATTGGCGGTATTGCGCAAACTCAAGAAATCCTCGACTTCTGTGCACTACATAATATTTTGCCTGAAGTTGAAATGATCAAAATGGAGCAAATTAATGACGCATTCGATAAATTAAAGCAAGGTGATATGGCCTCACGCTTTGTTATCGACATGTCATCATTAGAGGTTTAACTCGTTTAATAAAGTTAAATTACTAAGCGGGCCAAAATGGGCTCGCTTTTATTTTAGTTATTTTTATTTAAGTAATACCTTGTGTTTTATTTTTTTACCCTCATTATAGCCATGTTATCCGCTTAATTTATTGGTCAGTTCTTGTTACGGTTTTTCTCAGTCATTATCTTGCTATTTACTGTGTTCTTTAGTGCACAGAGCATGGCTATGCCTGATACTCACTCACACTTTGCTGCGACTAAATTGTTCCAAGTCGAGCTGACTAAAACCCCAGTTATTTCCCAAACTCATACAGCAGAACACCACAAACCGGTAGAACCATCGGGGTTTGATACCCTTGTGCCGCGTTTAACTGCCAGTAATTCATCATTGTTTCTTTATCATAGTCAGGTTGACCCTGATTACGAGCTATTAATAGAATTCTTTGCTGAAGATTGGGGGAAAGAGCACTTTCTAGCGCCGCCAGGGGCTGTGCGTGAGATCCCATGGTTTGCCTTAGCAACCCAGCGTAAATCCCGCATTAGTGGCTGGAAAGACGCTAATCTTTTGTACAAAGCCAACACGACCTACCATAACTAAACGACTTCCTTCGTTACTTTTGTATTTTTGGAGTTAATTTTTACCGGCTGACAATGCCGGAAGGAAGTCATGTATGTCACATAAATCAAAGCCGGCGCTATGGCGTCGTCTAAAAATGAGTTATGTCGCTATGATAGCGGCGTGTATTTTACTAGCGGTAAGCGCATTACCTAATCTTTATCCTAATAAATCTTGGTTGCACATTAGCTTGCCAGATCAAACTGTGACGCTGCAAAGTGTGACAACTTCTCTAAACCAACATGGTTTTGAAGTGACTGAAGCCAATGATAGCCAAGCACAACTGGCTATTTTATTAAGCGAGCCAACCCAAAGTGCCAATGCGCTGAGTTTTATCAAAACACAATATCCACAGTTAGACGCTAAAATTGTTGAGCATGCGACAAGCCCACAGTGGCTTCAGCAGCTTGGTCTTTCACCAATTAAGTTAGGACTCGACTTAAATGGTGGGGTGTTATTTGTGCTTGATGTTGACTTAGATAAAGCAATGCAAGAGCACTTAAGCAGTGTGTATCAACAAACTAAATTGGCGCTTCGTAAAGATAAAATTCGTGGTATTCGGGCAAGTGAAGTAAAAGGAGGGGTTGAGCTACAAATTTTACCAAGCTCCGAGGAGCAACTCGCAGGGCTCGTCTCAACGTTACAAGGTCAATTCAAAGGCCTGATGCAAACTAAATCAACCACTAATAACCTAACCACGGTATTACTGCATTTTAATGAGCAAAGCCAAAGCGAATTCAATAAACAAGTTATGGCGCAAAGCTTAACAACCCTGCGTGGTCGTATTGAAGAGCTTGGCATCACAGAAGCGGTAACGCAACGACAAGGTAAGCAGCGCATTCGCATCGAGTTACCCGGTGTGCAAGACCCATCTGAAGCTAAGCGTATTATTGGTGCAACAGCGACCCTCGATTTTTATCAGGTCGTCGAAGTAGGTGGTAAAGCGTTTAATGTGCAAGGCGGTGGCGTTGTTAATTTAAATCCTATAGCGATTTTTTCAGGTGATCACATCAATAATGCCAGTGTTGGTAAAGATGAGTGGGGCAAGCCTTTAGTTCAGCTCAGTTTAGACTCGCAAGGTGGTGATGCGATGTCTGCTTTTTCGAAGCACAACATTGGTAAGCCAATGGCCACTGTGTATTCTGAATACTCACGGGGTGAAAATGGCGAAGTTGTGAAAAAAAGCGAAGTGATCAATGTGGCAAACATTGCTCAGCACTTAAGCTCTCGTTTTAGCATTACCAATATGAAAAGCCCACAAGCTGCTTACGATTTAGCGCTTCTATTACGTGCAGGGTCGCTCACAGCACCAGTGACCATTGTACAAGAGCAAACCATAGGCCCAAGCTTAGGCAGTGAAAACATTGAGCATGGCTTAGCTGCGTTAATGCTGGGTATCGGTATTACCCTTGCATTTATGGCGCTTTGGTATCGTCGCTTAGGGCTGATTGCCAATATTGCTTTGCTACTAAATTTAACTGCTTTAGTTGGTTTAATGTCGTTATTGCCGGGCGTTGTACTGACCTTACCGGGCATTGCAGGTCTTGTTCTGACGATAGGTATGGCTGTTGATACGAATGTGATTATCTTTGAGCGAATAAAAGAAGAGAAACGCAAGGGGCGACCTACATATCAAGCGATTGAGCAAGGTTATAACCAAGCATTTACGACCATTTTTGATGCCAATGTAACAACCATGATCACGGCGATTATTTTATATGCCATAGGTTATGGGCCTGTGAAAGGCTTTGCCATCACGTTAGCGCTCGGCCTATTAACTAGCGTATTTACTGGCGTTTACATTTCAAAAGCGCTTAGCCAAACACTGTACATTAAACTAACCAATTTAACGGGGGCAAAAGCATGAGTTGGTCTACTTTAACTGCCGCGAGTAAAGCGCGCGTTTTAGGGCTATTGCTAAGTTGTATTTTAGTCATCGCGAGCTTGGGTGTTTTATCTGTTAAGGGGCTTAACTTTGGCCTTGATTTTACAGGTGGCTACATTACTGAAATTAATACAACGTCAGTCACCACAATTACTGATTTAAAAGCAAAGTTAAGCTCTGAGGCTGCGAGCAAATTAACCATCACTAAAGCGGGTGAATATCACTTTGTTTTAAGAGAAGCGCCAGAGGTGAGTAAAGCCAGTACTTGGCAAGCAGAGCTGAATGAACAAGGCGTCGACTATAGCGTATTATCTAGCTCATTTTTAGGCTCACAAGTGGGTGATGAGCTTTTTGAACAGGGCTGTTTAGCTTTATTTGCAGCGCTGATTGCAATTATGGTTTATCTTGCCGTGCGCTTTGAATGGCGACTCGCAGTAGGTTCAGTGGTTGCACTGTTACATGATTTAACTTTAGTGCTTGGTTTGTTTTCTTTGCTAGGGCTTGAGTTTAATTTAACCGTGCTGGCGAGTTTACTGGCTATTATTGGTTATTCATTAAATGACTCAATTATTGTTGGCGACAGAGTCAGAGAGCTTTTACGTATTCAGCCAGACAATCAACGCATAAATACCCATGTTGTGATTAATGATGCAATTGGCTCTACGTTAACGCGTACATTGATCACCTCAGGCACAACACTTGCGACCATTGCCTGTATTTGGCTGCTTGCAGGGGCTGCATTAACGGGTTTTGCTATCGCGTTATTTGTGGGCATTGTGGTGGGGACATTCTCATCGATTTGTATCGCCGCGACCTTGCCGCAGTTATTGGGGTTAAGTTCAGAAAATTACACCCAAACACTGGATGATAAAACCAAAGCCTATATGGAGATGCCGTAAGTCAGTTTTATAACTTACTTTCATCAGCCGCTATTTTTCCATAGAATAGCGGCTTTTCTGTTTTAACTGCTTTGATATGAATAAAACACACGTAATTGAACATTTACGCTTTGCGCTTGAGGCACAACTGCAAAACGCTAAAGAAGCGGCAAAAGCGGCCCATGATGCAGCAACTCACGAAGAAAGTGTTGCTGAAACTCAATACGATACCTTGGGTTTAGAGGCTGCATACTTAGCGCAAGGGCAAGCTGAGCGAGTTAATGAGTGCTACCGTGATATTCAGGCATTCAATACGGTGTTTAAAGAAAGCGAATTTAATAAGGTTCGTGAAGGTGCATTAGTGTGTCTTATCGATGAGCAAGATAACGCAAAGTGGTTCTTTATGGGTCCAAGTGCTGGTGGCTTAGTGGTCACCGTAAAAGAGCAACCGATTTATGTTGTAACCCGAGAAGCGCCGTTAGGTAAGCAACTGATTGGCAAGCAAATTAATGATGAAGTAACACTGACTATTGCAGGAAATAAGCAGTTTTACAACATTACTGAAATACTCTGATCTAGAAAATTTATTAATCAATAAATTTCATCTTAAGGTAAAAAATAACTCGTTGGTCACAAAGCTAAAAACCCTCTATAAATCACATCAAGCTTAATGCTTATACCAATACGCTTAATTACACAATTATTGTGAATTGGTATTCCAAGCACCCATCTAGTTAAGTGAAGTTTAGCCTCATGCGTTCACTTAATTGGTTGGGTGTTTTCATTTTTTTCATAAGACTTAATTTAGGAAAAGTCGTGTTTAAAACCTTGATTGTGGTTGATAACAATGAGCAACGTATTGCTCAAAATTTCGAAAATGTCATTACCTTTGACACCTACTTACGTGATTACCCAAAACATAATGAGCCAAAAACGCGCATTTTAAACTTGTGTGATACAGGGCAGTATTTAAGTAAAGGTTATTATTGTTCTTTGCTTGCTGAAGCGAGAAAGCATCAGGTATTACCGAGTGTAAAAACAATTAATGCGCTCCGTAGCGATGAGCACAGCACGCGTCATAAAGAGCTCGCTGGTGGCACTGTCTTTTTTGGTCACACAGATAAAGAGCAGCAAAGTAAAGCAACCAAAGCATTATTCTCACAATATCCTGCGCCTATTTTGGTGTGTGATGAGCAAGGTGTTGTAAAACAAGGCACAATTGCATCATTAGATGACACTGGCTTTACAGAGTTTGTAAAACAACTCAGTAGCTTTACCGAGTCTGTGTGGCGCATTCACGATAAAAAACGTCGTTACCGTTGGGATATGGCTATATTGGTTGATCACCAAGAAAAAGTGCCGCCAAGTGATAAAGATGCCATTGCTAAATTTATTAAAGCAGCCGCTAAACATGGTATTTATGCTCAAGCACTGACATTTGATGAAATTACCAATATTGCACAATTTGATGCGCTATTTATTCGTCAAACAACGGCTATCGACCATCCAACTTATCGCTTAGCAAGTAAAGCACAAAGCTTAGGCTTAGTGGTCATTGATGATGCAGAGTCAATATTGCGTTGTTGTAATAAAGTGTATTTACACGATGCCTTTAATTATCAAAAAGTGCCGAGTTTAAAAACTCATGTTGTGGCTGATACAAACGAAGAGACAATTGAAAGTTTAGAAGCAAACTTTAGCTACCCACTGGTATTAAAAATGCCAGAAGGCTCTTTCTCTAAAGGTGTATTTAAAGTTGCTAATCGTGATGAGTTAGTTGCTAAGTTAACTGAGCTGTTTGAGTTCAGTGCACTTGTGCTAGCGCAAGAGTATATGTACACCGAATATGATTGGCGTGTCGGGGTGTTAAATGGCCGTGCAATTTATGCATGTCGTTATTTAATGGCGCGTAATCACTGGCAAATTTACAACCATGATGCAAAACGCTTTTTCTCAGGTGGTTTTGAAACCTTGCCAACATTTGAACTACCTAAAGTGGTACTTGATGCAGCATTAAAAGCCTGTAAAACGGTGGGTAAAGGTTTGTATGGCGTTGATGTTAAAGAGCATCAAGGTAAAGCATACGTGTTAGAAGTGAATGACAACCCGAGTATCGACCATAAAGTCGAAGATGCTTATTTAGGTGATGAGCTTTATATGATCATTATGGATGAGTTTAAACAACGCCTAGAAGCACGAGGCCGCGGTTAATGAACGCATCTGTTTGCCAAATCCGTTTTGCTCAGGCAACGGATTTGGCGGCCCTTGTAGCGATTGAAGAACAAAGCTTTAGTCAAGATAGGTTAAGTAGCCGTAGTTTAAAACGCTGGATCAGCGCAACGCATGGTTTACTGATGGTGGCAGAGGTAGATAACCAACTCGTTGGTTATGGTTTAGTGTGGTGTCACAAAGGGACGCGCCTCGCTCGGTTATATTCACTGGCTGTTTTACAATCTCAGCAAGGCAAAGGCATTGCCTCAAAGATACTGCTTGCGCTTGAAAACGAAACGGCTAAACGTGGCCGTTTATACATGCGTTTAGAAGTTGCGGTAAACAACCATTCAGCAATTCGCTTATATGAAAAACTGGGTTATCAGGTATTTGGTCATTACAGTGATTATTATGATGACCATAGTGATGCCCATCGAATGCAAAAAAACATTCGTCGTAATATCGAATTTAATGCCGATAAACACACGCCTTGGTATCAGCAAACAACCGAGTTTACCTGTGGTCCTGCGGCGCTATTAATGGCAATGTCATCCTTGAATGATACCGCAATGAGCCAACTCAAAGAGCTGGATATATGGCGTGAAGCGACGACTATTTTCATGACATCAGGGCATGGCGGTTGCCATCCTCTAGGGTTAGCACTTGCGGCAATGAAGCGAGGTTTTAAAGCTGATGTTGTTTTAAATACCCGTGATACTTTGTTTATTGACGGGGTGAGAAGCGAAAAGAAAAAAGCCATTTTGCATACCGTACACAATCAGTTTGTGGCTGAAGCAATCGCTGCAAAACTGCCTGTGAGGTATCAAGAGTTAACCTTGGCCTCCATTGAAGATTGGCTTGCTGAGGGTAAAGCGGTGGTGTTATTGATCAGCACCTATCGATTTGATGGAAAAAAATCACCGCATTGGGTGTGTGTAACCCATATTGATGAGCACTGCTTGTATGTTCATGATCCATTCTGTGAAAACGAAAAGCAATTGGCGATTGACTGTCAGCATGTGCCAATAGCCAAAGCCGATTTTAGCAAAATGGCGAGTTTTGGTTCATCACGACTCAGCACTGCGATGGCCTTTTATTTATAATTTTGATTGTTAGTTTGATTTGGAAGTAAAGTGACACTGAGTAGTTTATTTGATATTGCCCCTTATTCTTGGTCAGCAATTGGTAGCGCCGCTTTTTGCGGCGCAATTATTGGTATGGAGCGCCAATTACGCGGCAAACCTGTTGGTATACGTACCTCAGCACTCATTGTGTTGGGTACCTATTTATTTCTTGCTACTGCATTTATGTTACATGGCGATGTGATAGACCATTCACGTGTAGTGGGGCAAATTATCACCGGTATTGGCTTTTTAGGTGCCGGAGTAATGCTTGCAAAAGATGGCGCGGTTGTCGGAGTAACATCCGCTGCAACGATCTGGGTGCTAGCCTCTATTGGTGTTGTGATTGCCACTGATAACTTGTTAGCTGCAATTAAACTTTCAGTATTAGTGGTCGTTATTTTGTATGGCGTTGATGTACTCGAAGCTAAATTTAAAAGTTTAGGTCGCGGTGTACATGCGCGTGTAAAACGCTATTCAAAGTTGTATTATCGAAAAGAAAAGTGAAACAAGAAATTAGAGTGGAATAATCCATGGAACCTTGCTACACAATAAAGCCTGCTAATCTACAAGATTTACTGCTCGTGGATAGTCAAATCCCTGAGTTTGATGGTAAAAATACGCTCGGTAAGTTACAAGCAAGGATAGCAGGTGTTGAGTATTTAATTTTAGTAGCCTTTATCGATAATGAGCCTGTGGCCTACAAACTGGGTTATGCATTAGATTCAAATACTTTCTATAGCTGGCTTGGCGCAGTAGCGCCAAAGTGCAGAGGAAAGGGCATTGCACAGGCATTATTAAACGCACAAGAAACATGGGTTCAAGAGCACAATTACCGAGCTATTAAAGTTAAGTCGATGAACCGTTTTCCTGCAATGCTGAGTATGCTGATTAAAAATAGTTATGCAATAGTGGGTTATGAAGACAGAGGCTGCCCACAAGCTAGCAAAATTTTATTCTCCAAAGTCTTTGATTAGCCTAATAAATTCTAGACTACTCATACTCGGTGTGATGCCATTTTTAAACGTTTGACCATGAATATTGGCCATCTCGCCTGTTGTTAAAACAAGAATACTTCCGTCACTGAGCTCAAACGGAGTATTGACGGTAGCTAAGCCACACGTTTTCTCGCCAACGAGTGTTACATTTTCAAGCGATGATAGGCCAATTGCTAAAGCTTCAGCAGAACTTGCGACACTAGAATCAATCAAAACATAAATCCCAATAGGCTGATGTTTTAAATGATAGGTATCTGGTTGGAAATTGATTTTTTGTAGCGAGCTTTCATGGGCTATTCCATCTTTAAAACCAAATCTAGTAATGCTTCCAGATGACAAATGGAATTCACCTAATGTCTGTGTAGCGTCGAAAAAAGGGGAAAGTGCTTGTAACATAGGCCACATATTGCCGCCGCTATTTTTTCTTAAATCAATAATCCAGTATCGAGAGTTCTCGTTGTCTTGAGATCTTATCTTATTGATTGAATTACTAACATATTGAGATTTCTCTTTCGTGGTCGTTGAGCCAATACTGGAAATTTTTAGATAAGAAAATTTACCTTTTTGAAAATTCAGCTTAATTTTACTGTTATTAACACAGCGTTTTTTTGCACTAAACAAAGTTGTATTTAAACCTTTAACTTTTAGGTAAGAGTGTGGCTCATTAAGTGATTTTATGAGTGATTTTAGGTTTAAGTTACCATATTCGAGATAAGCTGCTTTATTAGCATAATCAGTTTTATGGATAAAATGTAGGTCAATTAACTGCTTTACTTCTTGATAATTTGGTTCTGCAAATAAAGTTAAACTGCAAAAAGAAATATGGGCTAAAAGGCACCATTTGAAAATAGTCATTTTCTGCAATTTACTACTCACTATTTTGGCAGGCTTAATAAAAAGTGTACTCCCTCGTTGCTATCTATTACTGAGATATTACCTTGTAGTTGCTGCGTTACAATTTTTTTAGCAATACTAAGACCTAACCCCATTCCTGTATGGTTGTTTTTTCCTTTATAGAAAGGTGTAAAAATAGCGTTGATCTGATCATCTTCGATTCCGATGCCATTGTCAGTGTAATGAATTTTCAATATACCATTGTAATCTTGCATATCAATTTTGATTCGTGGTTTTTCAACGCCTAAAAATGCGTGCTCCATAGAGTTTTGTAGCAAGATAAACAGCACTTGTTTTAGTAAATCTATTTCAATTTCACATTCTGACTTGGAAGGCGAGTAACTAACCTCAAGCTTGGCATTCGTATCTTTAAGTGGTTGTGTTAAATGGTTAGTTAATGTATCAGCTAATTGTTTGAGGCTAAAGGGAGACTTTGATGATTGAGCTTTTGTGTATAGCAAGTCTTGTAAAATACGTATTTTATGGGCACAGGTGGTGAGGTTCCGTGTTAATAACTCATTAGTATTAGCCATTGTTTCAAGAGCCTTATATAAAGCTTTTTGGCCTAAACTTTTATTTTCAAGACTTTGCTGCGTGTTAGTAATTGATAAATTAGCCACATCAACTGCGGTTATGCAATTACCGAGTGGGGTGTTGAGTTCATGGGCAATCCCTCTTATTAGAGTAGCCAACTCCTCGAACTGTAGTTGTTCAAATGCTTGTTTTTGCTGATGAAGTAATTTTAGTTGGGCTTCAAAACTATGCTTGATGGTTTCAAGTAATTTAATAACAGGTTCACTGTAACTATGCGGTTTATTATCTAAAATACATATCGTACCAAAAGGGGTCGCATCGCCGGCTGATATAGGTAACCCCAAGTAAGAAATCATATTTAACTTTATATCTGGGTTATCTTTCCAATTTTCATCAACCAGTGCGTTAGATATTGATAATAGCTTTTGCGTTTTTATGACATGCTCGCAATATAGGCCAGAGCCATCTAAGTTTTCACAATCACCGATGTTATAAGGATTTTCTAGATGATCATTTTTTGAAAAAACACTGATAACGTTGTCTTCAACTTTCATAATTAAAGCAACGGGCACTTTTGCAAACATCGCTAAAACCTCAAGGGTTTTATTCCAACTTTGTACTAATTCATTATAATCAGGTTGATACATTATTTCCGACTCAGAGAAAAAATTACTGCTATCTGAAAGCTTAGTTACAAATTTAATTTCGGCAAATTAATGCTTGACTTAAATGAAATTTTCAAAAATTTCTGAGTTTATCTTACTCGTTATCCGAATAACTTACGTCGCACAACTGTCCTGTATTCACTAGGGGTTTGTGATAGTACTTTCTTAAATACCCGTGTTAAATGACCTTGGTCGTTATACCCGACTTCAAGGGCGACTTCTTGAATCGATAAGTTTGAAGAGGCGAGTAATTCTTTTGCTGTTTGCACGCGAAGTTGTTGCCAGTATTCAATGGGGGTTTGGCTGGTGGCTTGGCGAAAGCGTCGAGTAAAGGTGCGATAGCTAAGGTTGAATTGTGCTGCAATCTCTTGCAAAGATAACTCTGATGTTAGGTTGTTTTTTAACCAAAACTGTATTTGAGCAATGAGTTCATCAGGATGCTTATCGACAGCTCCCTCGAGATAACGTTGATCTTCATATGGCTTACGGATTTCATGGGAAAAATTACGCTCAACATGTTGTGCAGCTTCTCGGCCGTAATATTGACTAATAATATGCACAATAACATCGGCAAGCGCATTTAAACTCGCAACTGTGTACATGCGCTCAGATTGCGTGATAAAAAAGTCAGGCTTGAGCTGGACTTTAGGGTAGTCACGTTTAAATTGCTCTGCGTAATGCCAGTGAGTGGTAGCAGGGTGACCATCCAGTAATCCTGCTTCTGCAACTAAACAATTACCTGTGCCTACACCAATAATATGACTTCCTTGCTGCCATGAATCCTTTAACCATTGCACTAATTTTTTTTGTTTATTGACGACAGGACGCGGATTGCGCCAGATGCCAGGTACAATTATTAAATCACTTGTAGGGGCGGTGACTGTTTCACAGTCAGGTATGATTGCCAGCCCCGTTCTGTTGGGTATAGGCGCCAAGTTACTGGCTACTAAGTTGATATTTAGAGGGCAAAACTGTTGAGACTGATGATGGCTTTTGGCAAATGCTTCGCCAGCCCTCAACATCTCAATTGGTAGCGTGAGGCTGGTAATTAATAAATGGGGATAAACCAAGATACTGATTTCGGTGGCTTTAGTTTGTTGAAGTTTTGTCACTTTAATTGCTCCGACCAGTTGTTTTTGGCATTTCATGCATAATATTTGGCTATTTAAGCATAAAGAAGCGTTGGTAATCCATTTAAACTTAAGCGAATTATCGTAACACGTTTTCTCAAGGTAAATTATGACAGCATTACCCGTTATTGTTGGTATGGGTGGTATTAATGCCGCTGGCCGCACTTCTTTTCATCAAGGTTATCGTCGTATCGTGTTAGACAGCTTGGACGCAAAAGCCCGTCAGGAGACATTTTTAGGCTTAGCGACTTTAATGAATTTAGTTACATTGACAGACGGTGTTTTAAAAGATGCAAATGGTAATACCGTCAATGAAGCAGATATTGAAACACAATTTGGCGAGCAAATTTTAGCTGGCACACTTATTCGTAAAATTGAAAAAAATCACTTCGATGTAGATGCAACGCCATGGCAGCAAAAAATGACGTTAACAGCGTCTGATGAACAACAGATTGTTTTTGAAACGCGTCGTCGTGATTTACCATCTCCAGTGCCAGCAAGTTGGCAGGTCGAAGACCTTAGTGATAAAAAAGTGAAAGTCACTATTAGTGCTGATCTTGCTATCAAGCATGACAGCACGCGTGATAATCCAATTAAAGCGGCAGGTCAATTACCGACAGGTTTTGAACCTTCAGCTATGTATAACAGCCGTTATCAACCAAGGGGCTTACAAGCAACTATTTTTGCCGCAACCGATGCTATTCGTTCAACAGGTCTGCCGTGGCAGCAGGTAATGAACAGTGTTGAGCCTGATCAAATTGGTACATACTCAGCTTCTGTGGCAGGTCAAGTTGATGATGAGGGTTTTGGTGGATTGATACGTGCGCGTCAACAGGGCGATCGCGTAAGTACTAAACAGCTTGCACTTGGCTTAAACACCATGTCGACTGACTTTATCAATGCCTATGTAACAGGTAATGTGGGTACAACTTTTACCACATCAGGCGCGTGCGCCACGTTTTTATATAACCTGCGTGCCGCAGTAAACGATATTCAAGCGGGTCGTACACGAGTAGCTATCGTAGCGTCTGTTGAGTGTGCTATTACGCCAGAAATCGTTGAAGGTTTTGGTAATATGAGTGCACTTGCAAATGAAGAAGGTTTAAAGCGTCTTGATAATACTGATGTGGTTGATCATCGCCGCACAAGTCGTCCATTCGGTGAAAACTGTGGCTTTACTATTGGTGAAGGTGCACAGGTTGCAATTTTAATGGATGATGCACTGGCATTAGAGTTAGGTGCTGATGTGTTAGGCAGCGTTGCTGATGTGTTTGTCAATGCAGATGGTATTAAAAAATCAATCACAGCGCCGGGTCCTGGTAACTATATTACAATGGCTAAATCTGTTGCATTGGCGAGCAGTATTGTTGGTCAAGAAGCGGTACAAAAAAGAAGCTTTATTTTGGCACATGGCTCGAGCACGCCACAAAATCGCGTAACAGAATCATTAATTTATCATAAAGTAGCACAGACATTTGCGATTGATAATTGGAAGGTTGCAGCACCTAAGGCGTATGTGGGTCATACTATAGCGCCAGCTAGTGGAGATCAGTTAGCTATGGCGTTAGGTGTGTTCAGTCATAATATTATGCCGGGTATCACGACAATCGATAAAGTGGCGGATGACGTTTATAGCGAGCATTTAGATATTCGTACTCAACATTACCAATGCGATGCAATGGACATTGCATTTATTAACTCTAAAGGATTTGGTGGTAATAACGCAACGGCAACAGTACTTTCACCAACAATCACATTAAAAATGCTAGCAAAGCGTCATGGTGATGCGGTTATGGCGCAATATCAAGACCGTCATACTCAAGTTGCACAAGCCCAAGCTGACTACCAAAAACAGGCTGATTTAGGTCATTATGAGCTTATATATCGTTTTGGTGATGGACTAATTGACGAAAATGACATTGAAATTTGTGAAGATTCAATGACAATCCCTGGTTTTGATAAGAAGATTTTGTTAACAAAATCAAACCCATACCAGGATATGTTTTAAGATCAAGACATGTTTAAGCACATTCTTGACAGCAAGGCGCTTTTAAAGCGCCTTTTTTAGTGCTATAAATGTTCCTATCTAAGGGAATAGGAGCAATTACTCATGATCAAACTTACTAAATTTGCTGTACTTTGTTCACTAATCGGATTACCAACACATACTTTAGCACGAGACGTTAATGACTTAGGTATTGACGTACAAGCTGCTACATCGGCCTATATCGTTAAAAATCAAAATCCGCGTTTTGCTGGTAGCTACAATGGCTCTCGATTAGAAGGGTGGGCGTTAATGTCGTATGTAGTTGACACACAAGGTAAAGCGAAAGACATTGAAGTGATCATGGCCTCCGATACCCGTGGTAGTGAAGAAAACGCAGAGAAATATTTAACTAATTTAGAGTTTGCACCAGCCACTAAAGAGGGTAAAACAGTTGAAGGTGGGTATCTATTTTCATTTGAAGTAGGGAAATATTTTAACGGTTACTCAAATGATAAAGCGAGCCGTGGTTTTATTAATGAATACGATGAAATTAATAAAATGCTGCAAGCCAAAGAGTTTAAAAAAGCTGAGCAGGCATTGGCTAAGTTATATAAAGATCACACCAAAAACACCTCTGAGCAGGCGTTATTTGCTTGGTTAAAAAGTCAATATTATTACTACCAACAGCAATGGTTTGGCTTTGATGAGCAATTGTCGATAGCCTATTTATTGCGAGCAAAATTACCAACAGATATTCAGTATTTAGTCGCTAAAAGTGCTCTGCAGTGGTATAGCTTTAAGGGCGATTTTAACCTCGCTTACAATGCTATTTATGCACTTGATAATATCGAAGGTAAAGAATTCTCAGAAGAAAACAAACTTGCTACAATTAAGCAAATTGATGACTTGTTAGCCCGCACACCGCAAATCAATTCACAAATTAGTGTTTCAAAAGATAAGCTGTCTTATTTATCTTTGTCTCGCGGTTCTATCAAGATAGAGGGCGCAAGTGATGTATCTAAATTACAGATCCGTTGTGCTGATCAAGTCATTGATCTTGAAGCCAGTGAGTTAGTTAACTATGTCATTGATGAGCAAAGTAGACGCTGCGGTTTATTAGTTAAATCTGCAAACCCAGCTGAAATTAAAGTTAAACAAACCGGGTATGCCATTGTTAACTCTAAATACGATGCTAGTTAGCTGTTTACTTTAAGCGTTTAACATACCTTAGCGTTACGAAATTAATTAATGCCATTAAAAAGGCAATTTCGTAGCGACTGAATGCCACAGCTATGCCAATAAGTCCCATATTCCAAATACTGGCTGCTGTGGCTGTTCCATAAGTTGAATTTTTGTTCTTCAAAATGGCACCGCCACCGATAAAGCCAATACCTGTGATAATCCCTTCTAGTACTTTTGATTCTGCCTCTGAGCTTGTTAATACAGACATGCCTACTAATGCATAACCACAAGATGCAACGGCTACTAACGGAAAAGTTCGAAGACCAGCGCCATTACTGGTTTTTTCACGGTCAAATGCCATGGGCAAGGCAAGTAAATATGCAATCCCTAAGTGAATTAAATTATCGAGAATTTCATACCAATCAAAATTAAAGTCCATACTTAGCTCCTTGCGATGTTAATTTTGACTGAGCTGCAATTTCAATACCCGATCAACAAATTTAATAAAATGAGGAAACTAGGGACATGTAGCCGGGTTTTAAAAAGTAAGGCTTGGTATAATTTGCGCTTTTTACGCATTGCTATGTCATTTTTTCAGTCTTTTGGCTGTTTGAATTTCAGCCATGCTAACAGTATGCTAATCACGCTGAATAAATAGGCTTCACTTTGAAACATTCCACCTCACCTCTTGAAAAGACCGCGCTTGCACTGTGTATGTTTGGTGCTCTCATTGCTGTTATATTGCCGGACATTATCACTGAGCAAGTACAACCGTTTGTACAAATGGTTTTAAAGTGGATAGGTAGTAGCTTTTTCTTGATGATCAATTTTTTATTGTTTGCCATCATAATATTAGCCGTAAGTCCATTAGGAAGCCGCAAAGTTGGTGGCGAACATGCTGTTGTCGAGTATTCAAACTTTGGTTGGTTTGCTATGCTGTTTGCTGCTGGAATGGGCTCAGGGTTGGTTTTTTGGGGTGTAGCAGAGCCTGCATTACACTCCCTTGACCCACCACTTAAACAAAGCTTATACCCAGACAGACTAGCAAGTAGCTTGGCTTTAACCTTGGTCAATTGGGGAGCTCATGCTTGGGCTCTTTATGCAGTCTTTGCATTAGTTCTTGGCGGGTTAACACAGTACAGTGGTAAGTCAGGAGATATATGTGCTCCTGTTTTAACGGCACTTGGCAACCGGTTTGATAGGTCTGCAAAATATACAGTCTCGTTTATTGTAAAATTAACTGCGGTGCTCTCGATATTTTTTGGTGTAGTGGGGACCATAGCAAATTCAACTTTACTGATCAGTAAAGGTGTTGAGATCGAGTTGGGTGTTACTTCAACATTATTAGTTGGGTCTTTAATCGTTTGTTTGTTAGCAGTTATTTATTCTCTGTCGGTTAAGTTTGGTTTACGTCGCGGTGTGCAATCACTGAGCATATTTAATGTGCTTTTGGCATTTAGTTTGCTCGTTTGGTTGCTAATAGTGGTGCCGATTGCGCCTATTATTAAAATTGCATTAGATGGAACCGGCTACTATTTACAGTTACTTGCGACCGGCACTTGGCAATTTGATAGCCAATTAAAAACACCAGATTGGGCCAATCATTGGACATATAACTACTACTTTTGGTGGTTAGCGTGGGGACCATTCGTCGGCGTGTTTCTAGCCAAAATTAGTCAGGGGCGTAAGGTTTGGCAATTTATTATGGCGGTTGTGTGCATTCCAACTTTAGTCACAATTATCTGGTTTGCGACTTTTTCAGGCGCAGCGATTGAATGGGATAGACTCAATCAAGCAGGCATTTTAGCTGCAATTAGACAAGATTACAGCCAAGGCCTATTTGTATTTTTTCATCAATTAGGTTGGCAAGGGACCGTGTTTATTTGGTCAAGTTTGTTATTACTATTGGTATTTGTGGCAACCTCAGCTGACTCTGCAATTTTAGTGATAAGAGAGCTTGTTGGAGCGAAAAATAATCGTGTGACCCTCTACGCATGGTGTTTTGCTTTATTTATATGCAGCTTTTCATTATTGCTGTTACAAGATGAGCCCTTAAATCGTAGCGTTGCAATTTTAGGCGCTTTACCTTTCTTACTAATATTTTTATTGCAGCTGGTTGGTTTTTTAAAAGAGTTTATTCGCGATATTTGTGATTAATACCAACCCAAGAACAATTACCTCAAAGTAGATCACTTAATTAAGCGAGTTGGTATCACTACATTTTCTTACAGTAAAATTAAGCGTTTGCTATTATGCTCATAAAATAAGCTTAAGTGTATTGGAGGACCCATGCTTAAATCTTTGTATGTGCTTCTATCTATTAGTTTACTAAGTGGCTGTACTGTAATTGGCTTAGTGGCAGATGGTATTGGTGGCCGCTCTAGCCAAGCACAACCTGCAACAGCCAATTCAGCCCCAAAAGAAAACAACCGTGTGAACTACGGAATGACCATGACGATGATAGGTTACGAAATCGATAAAGCTATTGTTGAAGGGCTAGAGAATGGCAGCAAAGACAAAGATGTTGAGCTTAAATGTCGTCAAATAAGTCGTACAGTAAAAGAGTGTGTTGAGGTTCAAGCTGAACCGAAAAAAAAACCTACATTAATGGATAGCTTCAATGAAGATTAACATTTCGAGACTCGTTATTTGCTTAGTAAGTTATCAATTAGTGGGTTGTACTGTGGCTGGTTCATTAGTAGATGGCTATGCAAAAAACTCACAACCAACAAACCTTGCAACTACAAATGCAAATCATGCTAAGACTACAATAAAAGATCCCGAGGGTTTCTCATTCGCAAAGCTAGGTTTTGAAATTGACAGTGCTGTGATTGGCTTATTAAAACCGAAAGACAAAGAACCGCAACTGGTTTGCAGGCAAATCAGTCAAAGTATCAAAGAGTGTGAGGAAATAAAGCCCTCACACTAGTCATTACACATTACAGATATTTTTGATGAAACATTAGGTGTTCATCAATAAAGCTGCTGATAAAGAAGTAACTATGATCATAACCAGCGTGCATGTTAATTTCAGCTGGGTAATCTTTTTCGTTCACGACAGCAAATAAGTTCTCGGTTTTGAGTTGCTCAGTTAAGAAGTTATCGGCTTCACCTTGATCAATACGCATCGGTAAATAATCGTCAGCAATTGCTTTTTTCATTAATTCACAGCTATCGTATTCGAGCCAATTTGCTTTATCACTGCCAAGGTAATTGCTAAACGCCTTTTCACCCCAAGGGCAATTCATCGGGTTCACAATCGGGCTAAAAGCACTGGCGCTAACGTACTGCTTAGGGTTTTTAAGTGCAATCATTAGCGCGCCATGACCACCCATAGAGTGTCCGGCAATGGCTTTTTTGTTAGTAACAGGGAAGTGCGCCTCAATCAGTGCTGGTAACTCAGCAACAACATAATCGTACATGTTGTAATGCACATTATAAGGTGCTTGGGTTGCATTAACATAAAAGCCTGCACCTTGACCAAAATCGTAGTTTTCGTCGTCAGGAACATTATCACCGCGCGGGCTAGTATCTGGGGCGACGATAGCAATACCTAGTTCAGCCGCTTTTTTAAAAGCTCCCGCTTTTTGCATAAAGTTTTCATCAGTGCAGGTTAAACCTGATAACCAATACATTACAGGTACTTTATTCGTTTCGCTGGCACCAGGCGGTAAAAATATAGCAAAGCGCATGGCACAATGTGTACTGTTAGCTTGGTGGGTATATTGTTTATGCCAGCCACCGCTGACTTTTGTTGAGCTTATGTTTTCTAGCATAACCACATCCTTGAAACAAAAGCGCTAGGTAGTAACCTAGCGCAAAATTAAAAGATTAATAATGAATAACTGAGCGAATACTCTTACCTTCGTGCATTAAGTCGAAAGCTTCATTGATATCTTCCAGTTTCATGGTGTGTGTGATGAAATCATTCAACGCAAACTCACCATTCATATAGCGCTCAACAATCTCTGGTAGCTCAGAGCGACCTTTAACGCCACCAAATGCGCTACCACGCCATACACGGCCTGTTACCAGTTGGAATGGACGGGTAGAGATCTCTTGACCTGCGCCTGCAACACCGATAATTACTGATTCGCCCCAACCTTTGTGACAACACTCAAGGGCAGAGCGCATTACATTAACGTTGCCGATACATTCAAATGAGAAATCAACACCGCCGTCAGTCATTTCAACAATGACTTCTTGGATTGGTTTGTCGTAGTCATTTGGATTGATTAAATCAGTTGCGCCTAATTTAGTAGCTAGTTCGAACTTGCTGGTATTGATATCAACACCAATAATACGGCTTGCGCCAGCCATAGTTGCACCAATGATGGCAGATAAACCAATACCACCTAGACCAAAAATAGCGACAGTATCGCCTTTTTGAACTTTTGCTGTTTTAGTCACAGCACCCATGCCGGTTGTTACACCACAACCAAGTAAACAAATTTCTTCAAGAGGTGCTTCTTTGCTCACTTTAGCAAGTGAAATCTCAGGTAATACAGTGTATTCAGAGAAAGTAGAGCAACCCATGTAGTGATAAATTGGTTGACCATCTTTATAGAAGCGCGTTGTGCCATCTGGCATTAAACCTTTACCTTGCGTTTCACGTACCGCAGAGCATAAGTTTGTTTTGCCAGACTTACACATCTTACACTCGCCACATTCAGCAGTGTAAAGAGGAATAACATGATCGCCTACTTCAACGTGCGTTACGCCTTCACCAACAGCTTCAACAATACCGCCGCCTTCATGGCCTAGGATTGCTGGGAAAATACCTTCAGGGTCTTCACCAGACAAAGTGAATGCATCGGTATGACAAACACCTGTTGCAACAATCTTTACCAGTACTTCGCCTTTTTTAGGCATCATTACATCCACTTCTTCAATTGAGAGTGGTTGATTTGGACCCCAAGCGATAGCCGCTTTTGATTTAATAAAATCAGTCATAACGTTCCCTTATAGTTGTTGGAAGTAAGTAATAAACTTAGTCTATTTTATTTATTTCTCAATGAATGATAATCTTAGTTTTATTAAAACACTTTTACAGTATGGTAATAATGAATCGTTGGCACGGAATTGATGAATTTTTAGCGGTAGCCGAAACCGGTAGTTTTACAAAAGCAAGTAAACTGCTGGGTATGTCAGTGGCGCATGTAAGCCGTTATGTGAGTCAATTAGAAGAACGATTAAACACACAATTGCTAACCCGAACGACCCGTAAAGTAGTGCTAACGCAAGAGGGGCAAGTGTTTGCGCATCGAACAAAACAGTTACAGCATGCTATGGATGATGCCACGGCACTGCTTGCCGAGCAGCAACTGACACCTAAAGGCAGCATCAAGCTGACAGCCCCTGTCATGTATGGTGAAAGCTACATAATGCCTGCGGTGCATACATTTATGCAAAAGCACCCAGATATTGAAGTAATCAGTCATTTAAGTAATGAGCAAGTCAATCTATTAGAAGAAGGGTATGACTTAGCTATTCGGCTTGGTCATCTAAAGGATTCATCTTTAAAAGCTAGGCGCATTAGTCAGCGCAGGCTGGTTATATGTTGTAGTCCTGAATACATAAATAATTATGGTCAACCGCACAGTGTCAGTGAATTAAGTCAGCACCATTGCCTCATCGGTAATAACAGCTACTGGCGGGTAAAAGAGCAGGGCCAAGATAAGCATATAAAAGTGGCTGGGCGTTTAGCATGTAATAGTGGTTGGGCATTGGTGGATGCAGCTATTAAAGGGTTAGGCATCGTGCAATTACCGGATTATTATGTCAATGAGCACCTAGCCAATGGCAAGTTGACCGCTGTACTTTCGAATGTTGCACCTGCACCTGAAGGTGTATGGGGGGTGTACCCACCTAGGCAATTTATAGCAACCAATGTAAAAGCATTACTTGACCATTTGGTCGCTACTGTTCAAGTATCAGATTTATAATTATTTTTTACAATTTCGCGCATCCCATGCTGGCTAAATCTATGCTAACATGAGCGCATATTTAGCCCTTGGAATATTCATAACTTATTATGTTTCAACCTGTTAGCCTTTTTATAGGGCTGAGATATAGTCGCTCTTCAAAGGGTAATGCCTTTATCTCATTCATCTCTTTTTTTTCTATTGCGGGCATTGCTATTGGCTTAATGGCCTTGTTTACAGTTAGTTCGGTTATGAATGGTTTTGAGAATAACCTTAAAACTAACATGCTCGGTTTAATTCCCCATATCGAAGTATCAGCTGAAGATAATTCGAAAGAAACCATGTTGCAGTTACAGCAGCAACTAGCAAACTCTAAAGATATTAAACAAGTTAACCTTTATCGCCATGGCGAAGCCATTTTGCAAACCAACCAAGATTTACACGGCGTGTTATTGCAAGGGCTCTATGACGAAGGAAGCTCCCTGTATAACGTAAAAGATAAAATTGTTGCTGGCAATTGGTCACAAGTAATGGACAGTAACTATCACATTGCGATTAGCCGCTATTTAAGCCGTAAATTGGGTATTTCGCTTGGGGATAAAGTACGGGTGATCATGCCAAATGCCAGTTCTTATACACCCCTTGGTCGAGTACCTAGCCAACGTTTGTTTACCGTTGCGGCACTGTATGAAACACAATCTGAAATTGATATGTCATTGGCATTTACCAGTGGTTATTCGTTAGGCCGAGTTTTAAAGCTGGCAAAATCAGCAGCACCCAACTTGAGTATCTCTTTGTACGAACCTTTTTCCGTAGAGCAAGTATTGCAATCTCAAACAGCAATTTTAAATGATTACACAGTAACTGATTGGCGAGCTAGTCAAGGGACGTTATTTGCCGCTGTGGCGATGGAAAAGCGCATTATGTCTATGTTACTTGGTTTAATTGTGCTTGTTGCGGTGTTTAATATAGTTTCTGCATTAACCATGATGGTAAGTGAAAAACAAAGTGAAGTGGCTATCTTACAAACGCTGGGTTTAACTCCTTTGCAAGTTCAGCATGTATTTATGACCCAGGGTTTATACAATGGTGTTATTGGCACCAGCATTGGTGCGTTACTTGGCGTGCTATTAAGTAGCAATATAAATGAGTTATTGAATATGTTAGGCATTAATTTATTAGCGGGTGTGAGTTTACCCGTTAAATTTGATGTTATGAGTTTGAGCCTAATTGCCGCAGGGAGTATTGCTATGAGCTTTTTAGCTACTTTGTATCCTGCCCGAAAAGCTGCAAAAGTGAATCCAGCAGAGGTATTACGTTATGAGTGATTTAGTGATTAATTGTCAGCAGCTTAATAAAGTGTATCAAGATGGCGATAATCAGGTTGCAGTCTTAAAAGGGGTTGATTTAACGCTCAATCAGGGCGAAATGTTAGCCGTTGTAGGTAGTTCTGGTTCTGGTAAAAGTACTTTATTACATATATTAGGCACCTTAGATAATGCGACAGATGGAACCGTTGAAATCAAAGGTCAACAGGTTGCTAAATTAAACCGAAAACAACAAGCGAGTTTCCGCAACGAAAATTTGGGCTTCATTTACCAATTCCATCATTTATTAATGGAATTTACTGCCATTGAAAATGTTGCTATGCCACTTTTAATTAAAGGTTTAAGCGCAAAAGCGGCAAACGAAAAAGCCCTCAACATGCTTGATAAAGTAGGGTTATCTCATCGTTGCGAACATAAACCATCGGCGTTGTCAGGTGGTGAGAGGCAGCGGGTTGCAATAGCACGTGCATTGGTAACAGAGCCTGCGTTGGTGCTAGCTGATGAACCAACGGGTAACTTAGATAAACAAAACGCAATTAAGATTTATGACTTGATTAAAGAGTTAAATACCAGCTTAAAAACTAGTTTTGTTGTGGTAACCCATGATTTAGAGCTTGCAGATAAACTAGGCAAAATTGCCTATTTAGATGATGGTAAGCTTGCAATTAAAGAGTCTCAGCATGTTGCTTAGTGCCTTTATTTCAAAACGATTTCGCGCTCACAGTGGCCAAAAAGAGGGGCAAAATGGCTTTGTAAGCTTTATTGCTAAAGCATCGACAATCGGCATACTTTTGGGAGTCGCCGTATTAATTGTTGCTCTATCAGTGATTAATGGCTTTGAGCAACAACTAGTGCATCGGCTTTTATCGGTTGTACCGCAGGTTGAATACGTTGCTCCTAATAAACCAATCAATAATTGGCAGTCAAAAGTTGCTTTATTGCGCTCTCAAGCCGGTGTAACAGGTGCAGCACCTTTTATTAGTGTCAACGGCATGGCGCAGTTTAAAAGTGAGTTAAAAGCGGTTGAAGTGCGTGGCGTTAGCCCAGAGTTTGAAAACCAAGTATCGGCGTTAAACCAATTTACAGAAGGGCGCTTAGTTAGTCAGTTACAACAAGAAGATGCACTTTTAGGACAACAAATAGTCAACCGGTTAGGTCTTAAAATTGGCGACCCAGTTACCTTATTAATCCCACAGATAAACCAGCAAAGTAACACCTTACTTGCTCCAAAGCGGGTGAGTTTGAATCTTGCGGGTATTATTAAAATGGGCGGCCCAATTGATGAAACAGCGGCTTTTATTCGCCTCGACAAAGCGCAAAGTGTACTGAGTTTCGATGAAAACCAAGTAACCGGTTTACGGTTACAAGTAGCTGATGTATTTGCTGCTCATCAAACCGCTATGCGGGTGGGGCAAGTTATCCCAGATTATGTCTATGTCTCTAGTTGGTTCAGAACGCAAGGCAGCTTATATCAAGATATTCAAATGGTTCGAACTATTGTGTATATCGTGGTGTTTTTAATTATTGCCGTAGCTAGTTTTAATATTGTTTCATCACTTGTTATGGAAGTACGCGAAAAACAGGCAAATATTGCGATTTTGAAAACCATGGGAGCACAAGACAGTACGATTTTAGCCACCTTTGTTATGCAAGGATTTACGCAAGCACTTATTGGCGTAATACTTGGAACGATTATAGGTGTTATGCTTGCATTAAATATCAGTGAATTATTCTCGTGGATCAGTCATTTGTTAGGTGACAATCCATTACAAGGTGTTTATTTCATAGAGTTTTTACCTAGTAAACTCGTTTGGCAAGATATCGTTATAACGGTGATTGTTACCTTTGTCCTCGCTATTTTGGCAACATTATACCCTGCGTGGCAAGCAACCCGAGTAGACCCAGCAAAAGTACTCGGTAATTAAGGAATGTTTATGGATAAGCAAAGGATTATCGATTTTTGGTTTAATGAATTAGGCTCAGATGCTTGGTATAAGCAATCTGATGACACTGATGCATTAATTACACGTGAGTTTTCAGAGTGTCTTTTGCAGGTTATCGCTGGCGAGCATGCTGACTGGCGACTTGATGCCCAAGGCTCTTTAGCTGAAATTATTGTGTTAGATCAATTCTCACGGAATATTTACCGTAATACGGCTAAGGCTTTTAGCCAAGATCCACAAGCCCTAAGCTTAGCGCAAAGAGCAATTGAACTTGGCTTTGATAAAAAATTACCTAGCTCTCAAGCTGCGTTTATTTATATGCCGTTTATGCATAGTGAATCCAAAGTTATTCATCAGCAGGCTGAGCAATTGTTTAAAGGCATGAGTAATTATGAATTTGAACTAAAGCACAAAGTTATTATTGATAGGTTTGGTCGCTATCCACACCGCAACGCAATTTTAGGTCGTGAATCAACACCTGAAGAGCTGCAATTTTTAACTCAACCTAACTCTTCTTTCTGAGTTGACTGAATAGTAGGCAAGTAAATTAAAATGCCCTTTGATTGCCCGTAAACACTTGCACAGCGCCATTTTAAACCTTAAAGTGTCAGAAATGTTGTAAAAGAGTAACCACCATGGAACAAAAACAAGCAAGACCATTAACACCAGAAGAACAAGCCGAAGCGCAAAAACAAAGTGTTATGTGGCAAAGAGAATGTTTCCAGAATGCACAAAAGCATTTAGCTGAAAAAGGCGTTATCCCGCAAACTGTTGTTGAGAAAGAAAGCCGTTTCATTGCGCCATTAGTGGCTATTTGGAAGTTTAAAGCACAAAATGGTAAAAGCTATTGGGTTATCACAGGGCGTTTACCAACCGATCACGCAGAAGCAAGTGCAGCAACCAATGCCCGTGAAGTACTTAGATATTTCTCAATGCAATGGCAACTAAAGGCTGATCAACTAATGCAGTCAGGCGCTGTAGATAAGACCAAAGTAGATTTTGCTAATTTACTCATTAACCGCGCTCATGGTTTGTATGAGTTATTCGAAAAAGATGATATGTGGCAAAATGAGCCAGCTTAACTTTAAATAAAAAAGCTGAATAATTTTATTCAGCTTTTTAAACCATCTAGTGCACCAAAGTGAATGGCCGCGTATCAAATTGCTTGATAGGGCAGAGCATCCGTTGTCTTGGAATTCCTGCCTCCATAAATACTAAGCCATCAGCCGAAAACCCATTTCGTTTGAATCGATCAACTTCATTTAATATGCAATTGATACTAACGCAATCACAGCCTTGTTTTTCAGCTAAACCTACTAAGTAATTCAATAATGATTTGTAAACTGATCGGTTACGGTGTTCAGGTAACACAGCAATCCGACCAATTAAGCCATCATTACACAAGCGCCCAGTCGCAACTGGACATTTATTACTTTCATCAGTAACAAGTACGTGATGAGCCGTTTTATCTAAATGGTCAAATTCGACGTGTTTTGGAATATGTAATTCGCAAACAAATACCCTCTCTCGGATTTGTTGCAATAGTTCCTTGTCGATACTCCATTCAACTTCATCTATCATGTAGCCCATATAAACACGCTCCTAACAAAACCAAATACCCTCATTTAATAGTGTAGTAAAAGTTTTTAGGAAAATGTGGTTATTTTTTGAACTATTTATATCGCTAGCGGTCAGTGATGTTTGGTCTGTTAATCTTTTTATTAGAGAAAGATCTTCTAGATCATGCATATAATTGACCCCATTAACACTAAAAAGTACTTTATCATCGATGATTTGATAAATTGCACGTGTGCCGCCTAAGCGTTCAAAAATGAGCATATCATCATCTAACAGTGCTTTTACATCATCAAGCGTGTATGGTTCTTCTAGTGGTGCTAGGTCCATTTCATGTTTTGGCTGGCTCATACTATTGCCAAGCCATGTCTTAAATACTGAGTCATCATTGATTGCAGCAATCATTAATTGCTTCACTTTTTCGGCTTCAGTTTGGCTTAGTTCACCTTTTGAGGCACGTAATTTTAGCTCTGGATCACCATATCGTTGATTACCAAGCTCAGTATCAATCAGGTGATCTGCAAATTGTGATAACAAGTCGCGTTGGTTTGGTGCTCTAAAACCTACAGAATAATTAAGTGCTTTTTCAACTGCGTAACCCTCGTGCGGGCAGCCTGGTGGAATATAAAGAATATCACCCGGTTCTAACACACAATCGATTACGGCAGGAAATTGCTCAACTTGTAATAAGCTTTTATTTTGCGCAAATTGTTTTAAGTTCGCATCAGGTAAGCCAACGCGCCAATGGCGTTTTCCTTCGCCCTGAATAATAAACACATCGTATTGATCTAAATGCGGGCCCACGCCACCACCCGGCGTAGAGTAGCTGATCATCAAGTCATCGATACGCCAGTTTGGAATAAAGCGAAATGGCTCCAGTAGTTGCGCTGCATCGTTATGCCAATGGTCAACCGCTTGTACGAGTAACGTAGCGTGCTTCTCAGTTAGCAAGCTAAAGTCTTCAAATGGACCATGGTATGCTTGCCAATCATCTGAGTGATTGGTCACAATACGTGATTCAATGCTTTCTTCCATGGCAAGCCCAGCAAGTTCTTCGGGCTCAATAGGATCAGCAAAATCTTTGAAGCCTTGCTTAATAAGTAATGGTTTTTTTTGCCAATACTCCGCTAAAAATTGCTCTTGGGTTAATGAATTGATGGTTAATTGATACATAACATGACCTAAGCGAATTGATATAAAAAAAGCGAAAGGAAGGCCTTTCGCTTTTTTAAGTCTTAATTTGAATTTAAGCTAAGTTGTCGATGAACTCAACAGCACGACCAATGTAATTAGCCGGTGTTAATTTTTTCATTTCTACTTTTGCTTCTTCAGGTAACTCAAGACCATCGATGAAATCAGCCATGATTTCTTGGTTTACGCGCTTACCACGCGTAAGGTCTTTAAGTTTTTCGTATGGCTTTTCGATACCATATTTACGCATTACCGTTTGAATTGGCTCTGCTAGTAATTCCCAGTTTTGGTCTAGCTCTTCTAGTAAACGCGCTTCGTTTACCTCAAGTTTGCTTACACCTTTTAATGTCGCTTGGTAAGCGATCAAAGTGTAGCCCATACCAACACCTAGGTTACGTAACACTGTTGAGTCAGTTAAGTCACGTTGCCAGCGAGAAACAGGTAGTTTTTGCGCAAGGTGAGTAAAGATAGCGTTAGCAATACCTAAGTTACCTTCAGAGTTTTCAAAATCAATCGGGTTTACTTTGTGAGGCATAGTAGATGAACCAATCTCACCTGCGATTGTTTTTTGTTTAAAGTGGTTTAGTGCAATGTAGCCCCAAACGTCACGGTCAAAATCAAGTAATACAGTGTTGAAACGTGCAACTGCATCGAATAACTCTGCAATGTAATCATGCGGCTCGATTTGTGTTGTGAATGGGTTAAATGTTAAACCTAGGCTTGTTACAAATTGCTCAGCGTGGCTGTGCCAATCGTAATCTGGGTAAGCACTAAGGTGAGCGTTGTAGTTACCTACAGCACCGTTGATTTTACCTAACATTTCTACTTTGGCAATTTGGTCACGTTGACGCTTTAAGCGCATGTATACGTTTGCAAACTCTTTACCCATTGTAGAAGGCGTAGCAGGTTGACCGTGGGTACGCGTCATCATCGCAACTGATTTGTATTCAACTGCTTTTTCTTTCAATGCATTTAGAAGTTGGTCACAGTATGGAAGTAATACTTTATCACGCGCTTCTGTAAGCATTAGACCGTGAGACAGGTTATTGATGTCTTCTGAAGTACAGGCAAAGTGAATGAATTCGTTAACTGCGTTTAGCTCTGCGTTGTCAGCTACTTTCTCTTTAAGTAGGTATTCAACTGCTTTTACGTCATGGTTAGTTGTGCGCTCGATCTCTTTAACGCGTGCAGCATCCGCTTCGCTAAAGTTATCAACAATGGCATTAAGTAAAGCATTAGCCTCGTCGCTAAATGCCGGTACTTCTGTGATTGCGCTTGCTGCAGACAAAGCTTGTAACCAACGAACTTCAACAGTTACACGGTATTTGATTAAACCAAATTCGCTGAAAATGCTGCGTAGTTCCGTGGTCTTGCTGCCATAGCGACCATCTACCGGAGAGATAGCGGTTAACGCTGAAAGCTCCATAATGACTCCTAAATTGTCTAGTTTGAACGATAATTAAATTGATTGTTTAGCAATAGCGAGGATTTTTCTTTTTGCAAAGAAAAAATGACGGCGCTTACCGCCCATTTGTCGCCATAACACGGCACTACGAATTCCGGCCAATAATAGGGCACGAATTTTGTTTTGCGTGAGCTGCTGTTTTAATAACTCTGGCTTGCCGTACACTTGAATACGATGCCCAAGGGGGCTTAGCACCGATGAGTAAATATCAGCAAGCGCTGCTACAACAGTATCATCTGTGATAGCAAAATGGTCGAGGCGACGTTTAACATCATCAATGCGACGACCTAATTCATTTAAGCTGTTTTGTTTTGAACTTAATGCACGTTCTAATTGCATTAAACCACCCACATATTTCACGATTTCGACGTCTTTGTCTGCGCCGGCAGAAAGCTGTGCAATCAAAATGCGATAACCTTCACGTAAATTATGTTTACCCTGATACACATCTTCAGGGCTATTTGGTGATGTTTCAATTATACAGTTTAATAACTTTTCTAATTCGTGGTCGCTACCTTGGCCATATTGCGCAACTTTTTGTACTTGTTTGGCAACTTGACACATGGCAGCTAACGCCATGACTTGGTGTTCTGTCATTATTTGATCACCGAATCAATAATCCCACCGCCTAAGCAGACTTCGTCAGCATAGAAAACGGCTGATTGACCAGGAGTCACGGCTTTTTGTGGCTCATCAAATAACACGCGTGCCATACCATCTTCACCAACGAGTAATGTACAACTGATATCTTCTTGGCGATAACGGGTTTTAACCGTACAGCGCGTAGTCCCTTTAGGGCCTTCGCGGTCAACCCAGTGAAGTTGATTTGCATTTAAGCCATTACTGTATAGGCGAGGGTGGTCTTTACCTTGGCCAACGACTAGTACGTTGCGCTCAACGTCTTTATCTACAACGTACCAAGGTTCACCTGAGCCTTCTTTCATGCCGCCAATTAATAGGCCTTTACGTTGACCCAGCGTGTGGTACATCAAACCTTCGTGCTCACCCACTTCATTGCCATCGGTATCTTCAATTTTACCTGGCTGAGCTGGTAAGAATTTTTGTAAAAAGTCTTTAAATTTACGCTCACCGATAAAGCAAATACCAGTGCTGTCTTTTTTATCATGCGTAATTAAATCTTGCTCTTCAGCAATACGGCGTACTTCTGGTTTTGCAATGTCGCCAACAGGGAAAAGTGTTTGTGCAATATGCTCATGGCTTAATGTGTACAAGAAATAGCTTTGATCTTTGTTGTCATCAAGACCACGACACATGACAAATTTATCACCACGTTTTTCGCGGCGTACATAGTGACCAGTCGCGATATAATCTGCACCCAGTGCTTGCGCTGCAAATTCTAAAAATGCTTTGAATTTGATTTCTTTATTACACATGATGTCTGGGTTTGGCGTACGGCCTGCTTTGTACTCAGCTAAAAAGTACTCAAATACGTTGTCCCAGTATTCGGCTGCAAAATTTACAGTGTGAAGCTCAATGCCTAGCTTGTCGCACACAGCTTGTGCGTCTTTTAGGTCTTCAGCTGCAGCGCAATATTCATCATTATCGTCTTCTTCCCAGTTTTTCATGAACAGGCCTTCAACTTGATAGCCTTGCTGCTTTAATAAATACGCTGATACAGAAGAATCAACACCGCCGGACATACCCACGATGACTTTAATGTGACTATTTTCGCTCATAATATTCGCTGTCATTTTTAACTGCTATGGAAAGGGCGGTATTATATACCCAAACCACCTCAAGATGCGAGTTTCAGTTGGAATTAAAAGCGATTTAGGCAAGGCATTGATTGCAAGTAATAGTGGGTTGGATATAGCATACTTTTAGACGCCCAAACCAGCCAAAATTACAGCGGTTATTGGTAAATCAAACTTAGGGGGTAGGCTTGGCCAGCTAAATGATCTTCAATGCATTTTAAAACCAGCGGGCTTCTAAGCGGTAAGTTTCTTATTTGCTCAATGCTAAACCAATCGGCACTGAGAATGTCATTATCTTGGGGGGATGGTAAATATAGCTCTGGGCAAGTAAAAGCAAAGCTAAAACGCATATAATGGACGCCATTAGCCGCATGTAAATTGTAAATACCAACCAGATGGCTGGCATTAAGGCTAATACCTGTCTCTTCAATAAGCTCACGACAAGCAGCTTCAGCTAAGGTTTCATTTGCCTCCAAATGACCGGCAGGCTGGTTATAACAGATCTCACCTGTGTGTTTATCGCGTTCTTTAACAAGTAAAAACTTATCTTCGCATGTAACGATAGCCGCGACTGTGACATTAGGTTTATGCATCTGGATTGTTCACGACTTTAAACTGACCACTATCCAAACCATCGAGAGTATAGTTACCAATGCTGTAACGAATTAATCGTAAAGTAGGAAAACCAACATGAGCAGTCATGCGACGAACTTGGCGATTGCGTCCCTCAGTGATAGAGATTTCCAACCAGCTGGTAGGTATGTTTTTTCGCTCGCGAACAGGCGGGGTGCGCGGCCAAATTGAAGGTTCGTCAATGCGTTTAACCTTGGCAGGCTTGGTCATGCCATCTTTAAGTTCTACGCCTTTGTTTAGGGCAAAAATAGCCTCATCACTGACATCGCCTTCTACTTGAACCCAATACGTTTTAGCTGTTTTTTTATTGGGTTCAGTGAGTGTATGTTGTAACTTGCCGCAGTTTGTAAGTAGCAAAAGCCCTTCGCTATCTCTGTCTAAGCGTCCTGCTGCATACACGTCTTTAATAGTAATAAAGTCGGCAAGCGTTTTGCGGTTTTGATCATCAGTAAATTGGCAAAGCACATCAAATGGTTTGTTAAACAGCACTACTTTGCGCTGCTCTGGACTAATTGCTTTTTTAACTTGGCGTTTTTGCGTGGGCCTTGAATACGTTCGACCGCTACTACGACGAGGTTTGCTATTGGCTTTGTTTACCATTAAATACACCTAGCCGGTTTAGGCAAACCTGCAATTTTAGTTGCTTGTTTAGCTGGGCCTTTGGGAAATAGTTTATATAAGTACATACTATTACCTTTTTCTTCACCTAGTTTTTGGGCCATGGCTTTGACCAGCATACGGATTGCTGGGCTGGTGTTGTATTCTAAGTAAAAATCACGCACAAAGTGCACAACTTCCCAGTGCTGTTCACTTAACGTAATATTCTCTTGCTCAGCAATGATTGGTGCAAGCTCTTCACACCAATCATTTGAGTCAAGTAAATAACCTTGTTTGTCAGTTTCTATTTGTTTGTTATTAAATTCAAGCATGGTTTACCAAGTAATCGTGTTCTTTGTGTTTAAAGTCATTTTTACAAATTGCGTGTAGTCGATTGCGATGTCGCCCAAGCTTATAGAGATATTTCGTGCTGTGGCATCTTCATTGAGTAAATATAAAGCGGATGAAAATTGCTTAAATTGCGTGCTGCTGTAGCAAGCGTCGCTAACTAGTAGAATAGTATCCTCTGCGGCTATTAAATTTGCTAGCGTATTGGTGCAATAATGAGAAAGTGGTTTAGCAAATATATGAAGTGTGCTCATAATGTTACCACCTGATCTTGTTGGCTTATTAAATGACGTTGCTGCTCAAAACTGGCTACCTTCACATCAATAATTAATTTATCTTTTGTTAAATTAAAGTCTATTAATGATTTTTCACACACATAAATATTTTCTACATCATACAACTCAAGCGTCTTAATGGTTTTAAAATAGTTTTTGATACCAAGTTGTTCTGGCTGTTGATTCTTTTTTAGAGCTAAAACCGCCTCACCACTGAGCAACCAGCTAATGTTTTGTTCAATAGCAGCGAAAATTAGCGTTGTGTCGAGTGAGTCACGAATATGCTGGTCATCAAACGGGCTGTGTTGGCTAATAACTAAAACGTTTTTCATTTAAATTGCACCCATTTATCAGCATCACTGGCAAGCATTGCAAACTCAGCTAACCCCGCCACTGTGAAAACACCCGTTTGGTTAATATCTAATCCTCGTTTTTCTGCCGCTGTAACGCATAATAAAAGCGGAATAGCTTGTTCATGTAAACCTTGCCACAAACGACTTATTGGTAGTTCGTCACTGGCAAGTTCTAAATGTTGACTGGCATGAAAAACACCTGCTTGGTATAAAAAAACAGCTGAAATAGTATGACCTGACTCAATGCATGCCTGTGAAAATTTAATCAGACGTTGTGTAGTATCGTGGTCAGTCGGTGCGGTGTGAAGAGAAAGTACAAATTTTGCCAAAACGCATCCAATAAAAAAGCCCCTAGAAAGGGGCTATTTTAACAGAACTATTTAATTAGTCATCACTTGCACCAAGTAGGTGTAGAAGAGATGTAAATAAGTTATAGACGTTCAGGTATAAAGATACTGTGGCACGAATATAGTTAGTCTCGCCACCATTTATGATACGGCTTGTATCGAATAAGATTAAACCAGACATAATCAATACAACAGCTGCATTAATAACCATGAAGGTGATAGAGCTACCAATAAAGAGGTTTACTAGGCTTGCAATGATAACCACGATTAAACCAACAGTTAAAAAGCCGCCCATAAATGAGAAGTCTTTTTTAGTGGTAAGTGCATACGCAGACAAACCAAAGAAGATCAACGCAGTAGAACCAAGCGCTTGCATTATTAGCATTGGACCGTTCGGCATTGCTGCATAGTAGTTAAGCATAGGGCCAAGGCCCGCGCCCATCAAACCAGTAAATACAAACACCCATGCAACACCTGATGCACTGTCAGCCTTTTTGTTAACAACAAAAAGAACACCAAATGCAATCAAGCTAAATACTAACCCCATAAAATAAGGTAGATTCATCGCCATTGAAATACCTGCAGTTACTGCGCTAAAAGCAAGTGTCATAGCCAGTAAAAAGTAAGTATTTTTTAATACTTTATTTGTTTCAATAGTCGACATTACCGGTCTAGTGGTATTGTACGATTGATTAAACGCCATTGTTAGAGCTCCTTTGAATGAACTTAATTCGTTCGTTAGTTCCAATATTAAACTGAAACTAAGCCTATCAAGAGTTATATGTTTGGGCAAACCTTTGTAGATCAATAGACATGCAAAATAATCAAAAAGTTCAAATCGATTATATTTTGACTTTAATTGTGTTAATGATGAGCGATTTAGTTGTTTTTTAATCACTTAAACAGATTTTTGAAAAAAAAGCTTCACAAACACAGCTGCCTTATCTATTATGCACGCCGTCGGAGAGATGGCAGAGTGGTCGAATGCACCGGTCTTGAAAACCGGCAGGGGTTTGTAGCCCCTCTAGGGTTCAAATCCCTATCTCTCCACCATTATTTTTACTACTGGCGTTAGCGAGTAGGTTTTTCGCATTCGGAGAGATGGCAGAGTGGTCGAATGCACCGGTCTTGAAAACCGGCAGGGGTTTGTAGCCCCTCTAGGGTTCAAATCCCTATCTCTCCACCATCATTGAAGCCGCTGAATTTATTCAGCGGCTTTTTTGTTTCTACAGCCTTTCCTCAGTTTTACAAATTACGACTATTGTCGATATTTCGCATTTCAACCACTTAGTCCATGCTTTACGTATCTCGTATTATCTTTGTGAAATTAGGGAATTTATGAAACATCGTTTAGCAAAGAGTGTAGGACTTTCATTATTATCGCCCGTTATCGTAGGTTGTATCCTCGGCCTTTATTATGCTTTTACCTTAGATGGTAATGGGCTGAGTATTTTTTTTAATCTACTTGTCAGTGCAATCGCTAATGCGCACATTGTGGGTCTTACAATGGCGGCGTTTGTAGTGCCGGGTTATTTACTTATGTATAAATATGCAAAAGTAAACTATTCGGGCGTTTTGACACTGGGATTATTAGGTGGGGCAATTTTTAGTTACTTGTTAAGTGCAACTACAGGGATGGCATTTGTAATCAATGCAGTAATGTCTGCCTTAGCAGCAGGGCTGTTTTTATTTGGTTTAAGACAGGGGTTAGCAACCCAATCTCCACATCAATAGCAGAATATTTAATCAAGCTAGCTTATTTTAAGGGCAAATTGTTTTTTTTTGCCCTTAAAAGGTTTCATTTATTGCTTACAAAGAGTACCTTTAGCTACTGTATGTTTAATAAGAAGTAGTTTGGTATGCAAAAGCAGGATTTTTACCAGTCATTAGTTAAACAAGCTGAATCACTAATTGCAGGTGAATCAAATGTCATTGCAAATATGGCAAATTTAAGTGCGTTGTTGTTTACCTCTTTAGAGGATATAAACTGGGCGGGCTTTTATCTAATGGATTCTCCCGAAGAATTAGTGTTAGGGCCGTTTCAAGGCAATCCAGCATGCATCCGTATTCCAGTAGGTAAAGGAGTATGTGGGACTGCTGCACAAACACAACAAACACAATTAGTTGAAGATGTTCACGCATTTGCAGGTCATATTGCATGTGATGCAGCATCAAATTCTGAAATTGTTGTACCTGTTTTTAAAGATGGTAAAGTGTTTGCTGTACTTGATATTGATAGCCCGAGCATTGGCCGTTTTGATACTGATGATCAAGCTGGTTTAGAAGCATTGGTAAAATGCTTTGAGGCAAATCTAAAATGAAAGATCTGCTAAATGTGCAAGATTACCTTTTTGCGATTCACGATGTAGGTGATTGGGAAGGGGAAGAAGAAGTTGTTGCTGAAAGGCTCAACGACTTGATTCACATGGCTTGGGATCGTCTACCTGATGACCTTGACTGTGAATCAATTGATGAAATTATTAATGGTATTTGGGAACACCTTCGCGGTGATTTAGCGCTTATTGAAGCGGACTTCGAAGAGTTGACCGACTGGGTAACACACTATGTCGATTCATCACTTGATGAAAAGATGTAATAAAAGGTTCTAACATGGAAACCACAAACAAGCTAAAAGATATTAATGAAGTACTGGATTTCTTATACCAAGAATTTCCACAATGTTTTAAACAAAAAGACGGCATTCAACCGCTAAAAGTAGGTATTTTTAAAGATATCGCTGAGCGCATTGAAGGTTCTGAGAAAGTAAGTAAAACTCAGGTTCGTCAAGCGCTAAGAAAATACACCTCTAATTGGCGTTATTTAGAAGCAGTAACTAAATCTGAGTTTCGTATCGATCTTGATGGTAATCAAGACGAAAAAGTGGAACAAGAACACGTTGAACATGCACAAAAAGCGTTAGAAGAAAGCCGTGCAAAAATGGCTAAACGCAAAAAGCAGCAGCGTCCTCGTAAAGACGGTGACACAAAATCTTACAAAAAGAATACGGGTCATCATGCAAAATCAGCTGAAAAAGGCGCTAAAGTTAGCAATAAGCCTGCAAAAGCTGCACCTGCAAAACGTTCTGGAAAAGTTGAACCTTTACCTGCCTCTGAGGTCAAGGTAAATAGCAAAGTTAAAGTTAAACTTGGCCAAGCACTTGTTAATGCGGTTATTACTGAAGTGAACAAAGATGAGGTTCATGTTGAGTTAGTAACAGGGATGCAAGTTAAGACCAAAGCAGACAGCCTGTATATCATTTAATAGCTGTAAAAAATTAAGGAGTTGTGTATGAGTAATAAGTTTACGCTCATTCCGTTAGTCGCTGCCCTGTTTTCAGGTTCATTATTGGCATCTACAGACAATCTTACTGTTGAAGATTTGCCTATTCTTAAGCAAGAAAGCCAGCATAGTACGGCTAGTAAACGGGTGACAAACTTATTTACTCGTGCACACTACAAACCTATTCGTTTTAACGACGAATTATCTGAGCAAGTTTTTGATCGTTACATCGAATCCCTTGATTTCAACAAAAGTGTTTTTTTAGCTTCAGATATTGCATCATTCTCGCAATATAAAGACCAGTTTGATAATGCACTTTCGACAGGGAAGCTTGGGTTTGCTTTTGATATTTTTAACTTAAGCTTAAAACGACGTTTTGAGCGTTATGATTATTCATTGTCATTACTTGATAAAGAAATGACTTTTGATAAAGAAGATGAATACATGTTCGACCGCGAGGACGCGAGTTGGGCAACAACTCAGGCTGAGTTAGATGAGTTATGGCGTCAACGAGTTAAATATGATGCGTTACGCTTAAAAATGACAGGTAAAGATTGGCAAGGCATTAAAGATGTTTTAACCAAGCGTTACCACAATGCGCAAAAACGCTTAGTACAAACAAATAGTGAAGATGCGTTTCAAATTGTAATGAACTCGTTTGCACGAAGCATCGAAGCGCATACTTCTTATTTATCTCCACGACGTGCTGAACAATTCAAGATGGATATGGACCTTGAGTTAGAAGGTATCGGTGCAGTCCTTAGTTATGATGAAGATTACACAGTAATACGTAGCCTAGTACCGGGTGGTCCAGCAGATAAGTCAGAGCAAATTAAAGCTGATGACCGTATTATTGGTGTTGCCCAAGAAGGTGAAGACTTTGTTGATGTTATCGGTTGGCGCTTAGATGATGTTGTTGAGCTTATAAAAGGTCCAAAAGGCACCAAAGTTCGTCTGCAATACTTAAAAGGTGCAGATGCTCACGGCACACCTAAAGTGGTTGAAATAACCCGTGATAAAATTCGCTTAGAAGACCGTGCTGCCAAATCAAATGTGTTTGAAGCAAAGTATTCAGATTTAACCAGTAAAATCGGTGTGATTGAAATACCAGGCTTTTACAATAACCTATCACAAGATGTAAAAGTTGAGCTTGCTAAATTAAAAGAAGCTAAAGTTGATGGTATTATCATCGACTTACGTCAAAATGGTGGTGGTTCTTTATATGAAGCGACACAACTTTCTGGTTTATTTATAGATCAAGGCCCGGTCGTTCAAATCCATACACTAAATAATCGTATTGAAGAGCAAAAAGACCGTGATGGTGTGACTTTTTATGATGGCCCATTAACGGTATTAGTTGACCGTTATAGTGCCTCTGCCTCAGAAATTTTTGCTGCGGCAATGCAAGATTATGGTCGTGCAATTGTGATTGGTGAGCAAACATTTGGTAAAGGCACTGTACAGCAGCATAAACCGCTTGGCCGTGCTTACGATTTATATGATCATCCATTAGGTAGCGTGCAATATACGATTGCAAAATTCTACCGTATCAATGGCGGCAGTACACAGCACAAAGGCGTGATACCAGACGTATCTTTCCCTTCAGCTATCGATCCTGCAGAGTGGGGCGAAAGCCAGCAAGATAATGCACTACCTTGGGACAGCATCATCCGTGCTAAATACAACTCAGTTGATAACCTAAAACCAGCTATCTCTTACGTTAATAAGCTTCATGATGCACGTATTGCAAGTGAACCTGAGTTTGGCTATGTGTTTGATGACATTAAGCGCTATCAAGAAGAGAAAGACCGTAAGACTATCTCACTAGTTGAAGCTGACCGCTTAAAAGAGAAAGACGAAGGTGAAGAGCGTGCATTAGAGCGTGCGAATGAACGTTTGGTTCGTCTGGGTGAAAAGCCAGTTGAGAAACTAGACGACTTACCTGATGTGCTTGATGATTTAGACCCATTCTTAGAAGAAGCGGCTCTGATCACTCAGGACTATATTAAATATGGTCGTATCGCGAAAAAATAATTAGCAATTTTTTAGCAAAATTGTTCAATAAAAAGGCGCTTAGGCGCCTTTTTTGCTACCTAAAACAGGTCATCTTGTTATAATGAAAAATCTGATAGCCTTAAACTATAAGGGTTTGAGGCTTATGAACAATAATAATTAAACACGCCATATAAGACGTGTAGGAGACTATCTTTTGAATTCAGTTGAAGATAAACCTGTTAAACAGGCCAGCTTTTTGGACGCCCTGATCCCAATTTCAGTGCTGGTTTGCCTGCTAGGTGCAGCAGTTTACTTATTCGGTGATAACTCATCATCGGGTCCAAATCAAATCGCATTATTATTTGCCACCTTTACTGCCGCATTAATTGGCTTAAAAAATGGTTATACCTGGAAGAAACTAGAACAAGCCATGATAGAAGGGATCACTTTGTCTCTTGGTGCAATCATCATTCTTTTGATGGTCGGTGCTTTAATTGGTACTTGGCTACTTTCAGGCACTGTACCAACTTTAATTTACTATGGTTTACAGATCATTAATCCAAGCTGGTTTTACGCAGCAAGTTGCTTAATTTGTGGCATTGTTGCGATGAGTATCGGTAGCTCATGGACTACAGCTGCGACCATTGGTGTTGCACTGCTTGGTGTCGCAACAGGCCTTGGCCTTGAACAAGTTGTTACTGCGGGTGCGGTTATTTCTGGTGCTTACTTTGGTGATAAGTTAAGTCCATTATCAGAAACCACTAATTTGGCACCGGCTGTTGCGGGAGCTGATTTATTTGAACATATTCATCATATGCTCTGGACAACAGTGCCAAGCTTTATTATTGCGTTAATTATTTTTATTTTTATGGGCTTTAATGCAGGTGGTTCGACAGAAGCTGGTCGTATTGATGAAATCGTTAACTTATTAGAGCAAAACTTCAATATTGGCTTTGAGATGCTAGTGCCATTAGCTGTATTACTTTTCTTAGCAATCCGTAAGATGCCAGCATTTCCTGCGATTTCTATCGGGGCAGTATTAGGTGCGATTTGGGCGATGTTATTTCAATCAGATTTAATAAATAGCCAAATTGATGCATCACAAGGCCACGCGATTGGCTATTTTAAACTAGTTTGGACAACCTTCTTCGACGGTTTCAGTATCGATACTGGCGATGAAAAAATGGACTCACTATTAAGTGGTGGCGGTATGGCAGGCATGCTAACAACAACTTGGCTGATTATGACAGCCTTGATGTTCGGCGCTATTATGGAAAAAACCGGTTTACTTGATATGTTCGTAAAGAGCATTTTAAAAATAGCAAAAAGCACAGGCTCGCTTATTACTGCCACTATCGCAACCTGTATTGGTACCAATGCGGTAGCAGCTGACCAATATATTGCGATTGTTGTTCCTGGTCGAATGTTTAAAGACGAGTACGAAAAGCGCGGTTTGAAGCCAGTTAACTTATCTCGCACATTAGAAGATGGCGGTACTATTACAAGCCCACTTATACCTTGGAATACCTGTGGTGCTTACATGCAGAGTGTTTTATTAATAAATCCATTTGATTACGCTATGTATGCATTCTTTAATTTAATTAATCCATTCTTAGCGGTTGTTTACGCCTATTTAGGTATTAAGATTTTACGTATTACCCCAAAACACGTTAAACAAGAAGCTAGCGCTGAATAATAAACTTAGGCCCTGTATAGTTGCAGGGCCATTTTGGAGCCAGTTATGTCTGCTACGAGTAAACCTCAAGCTCAATATTTAAAAGATTATCAAGCCCCTCAATTTTCAATTCAACATATCGATTTACGCTTCGAATTAGCGCCTTTACAAACGTCAGTACAGTCTACAATGACAATCAATCGTACTGATGAAAGTAATTCGGACCTTGCTCTTGATGGTGTTGATTTAACGCTCATCTCAGTAGTGGTTGATGATAAAGCCTATGATGATTATACACTCGAAGATGAAAAACTAATCATTCATAACCTACCTGATAACTTTATTCTGAAAATAGAAAACCATATTGATCCGCAAACGAATACTTCACTAGAAGGTTTGTATTTGTCGGGTGGTGCTTACTGTACGCAATGTGAAGCCGAAGGTTTTCGAAAAATTACCTATTACCTCGACCGCCCAGACGTACTTGCTAGTTTTGATGTGACTATTATTGCTGACAAAAAATATACTCACCTGCTCTCAAATGGTAACCAAATTGAGGCTGGTAACTTAGATGACGGTCGGCACTTTGTAAAATGGCAAGACCCATTTAAAAAGCCTAGCTACTTATTTGCATTAGTCGCTGGTGACTTTGATGTGCTACGTGATCATTATACAACCAAGTCAGGTCGCAATGTTGAATTAGCGTTATTTGTTGATAAAGGAAATTTATCAAAAACACCTCATGCTATGACATCTCTCAAAAAATCAATGCGATGGGATGAAGAGCGCTTTAACCTTGAATACGATTTAGATATTTACATGATTGTCGCTGTTGATTTCTTCAACATGGGCGCGATGGAAAATAAAGGTTTAAATATCTTTAACTCTAAATGTGTTCTGGCGAATCAAGAAACAGCAACAGATAAAGATTACCATACAATTGAATCCATAGTCGGACATGAGTACTTCCACAACTGGACAGGAAACCGAGTTACATGTCGTGATTGGTTCCAATTGTCTTTAAAAGAGGGATTGACTGTTTTCCGCGATCAAGAGTTTAGTAGTGATATGGGGTCGCGAGCACTCAATCGAATTGATGCAGTTAAAGTAATGCGAACGCACCAATTTAGTGAAGATGCGGGGCCTATGGCACACCCAATTCGCCCTGAAAAAGTCATCGAAATGAACAATTTTTACACGGTTACTGTGTATGACAAAGGGGCTGAAGTTATTCGTATGATGCATACCTTACTGGGAGAAGAAAAGTTCCAACAAGGTATGTCATTGTATTTTGAGCGTCATGACGGACAAGCTGTTACCTGTGATGATTTTGTTGCTGCTATGAGTGATGCATCAGGTATCGATTTAACGCAATTTAAGCGTTGGTATAGTCAAGCTGGTACGCCAAAACTTAATGTAGAACAAGTTTACGATGAACAAAAGCATACCTTCACACTGAGCATTGAACAGTTTGCTCCTGATAATCAACCTGACAATGCCTTATTGCACATTCCGTTTGCTATTGAGCTTTTAGACAGTGTAGGGCAGTCACTACCTCTTGTGATTAATAACCAGCCACAAGATTCGGTATTAAATGTCACTGAAAAAACGCAGCAGTTTGTTTTTGAAGGTATTAAACAGCGTCCAGTCGCAGTGCTGTTAGAGGACTTCTCTGCGCCATGCATTGTTAATCAAAACACTTCTGCTGCTGATCTTTTACATATTATGCGTTTTGCCCGTAGTGACTTTTCGCGCTGGGATGCTCAACAACGCTTATTTACTAATGAGATGAAACAAGCTGTTGCATCTGGTGATGCTAACTTATCAGATGAAATAATTAATGCGCTTAAAACACTTATTGATGAGCGAGATGGTGATCTTGCACTAATTGCAGAACTGTTAAAACTACCCAGTTACGATACTTTAGCCGCGGAATACTCAATCATTCCTGTGGATGACATCATCGCAGTGCAAAATACCTTTGAAGCGCAAATTGCAAGCAGTTTAGCTGACTCTTTTGTTAATTGTTATAACGCTCTGTTGGATGATGGGTCAACCTCTGCAACTGCTGTAGCCATACGTGCTCTTAAACAAGTTTGCTTGTACTATTTAGCTAAAACAAATCACAACTCAGTAAATAGCTTAATTAATGAGTCTGCTCACAGTAGTAATATGACGAATGTATTGGCAGCATTAAGTGCTGTTGTGAAAGCTAACCACCCATTGTGTGACACATTACTTGATGAATTTGATGCAAAATGGCGTCATGATGTACTTGTGATGGATAAATGGTTTGCACTGCAAGCGATGAAAGAGACAGCGAGCAGTATTGAAGATATTAAAGCTCTTTATAATCATCCAAGCTTCGATTTTGGAAACCCAAATCGTGTACGGGCATTAGTTGGCAGCTTTAGTCATTTTAATATTACCCAATTCCATCGTGCAGATGGTAAAGGTTATGAACTTTTGGGTGACTTATTAGTTAAATTAAATGATATTAACCCTCAAAATGCATCGCGAATGCTAACCCCATTTATGTCATGGCGACGTTACGACGAAAATCGTTCAGCAGCTATAAAAGCGCAGTTAATGCGTTTAGCAAATTTAGAAGGGTTAAGCGATGATTTATTTGAAAAGGTTGAGAAAGCACTTGAAAGCTAATGAGAGAATACTATTTTGCTTTGTACCTTAGTTATGCTGAATGTCTTGATTACTATCATGGTAAATATAAGTCTGTTCAGGTAACAGAAGACGGCGGTAAAATCGTACGATTCGATGCTCGTTATTTACGCCCGCACATTTCTTCTTTAGGAATAAGAGGGCGCTTTCGGCTAACATTAACCGATGAAAATCAGTTTATAAAATTAGAGAAAGTGAGTTAAAAAGCAGCTATAGCTGCTTTTTTATTGCTCAGTACCCAGTAAAAAAGCCTCATTTGTAGTTATTTTCTTGCTCTTCAAAACAGTAATTTTATTATATTTTTGTTAATTCGATTTGTTCTATTGTTAATTTACGTGTATAAAATATCTGGTATGACGTCTTACCAATACGTAAACGTCACATTTTTAAATAAATATTAACCGATTGAACGCGTTCTATATTGTATTTTTATTGTTTCGCTTCTATCGTTAGAAAGATACTAAAAACAACAATTTGATCACAGAACAACCCGTTACAGGGGGATTAACACAATGATAAAACGATCGCTTTTTGTTAAAAACAAAATAGCTTTGGGACTCGCGGCGGCTACACTCGGAATCTCAAGTACATCTTTGCATGCAGCAAACTTCGAGTTAGGGGACTTTGACGTACGTTTTGACTCTAACTTTTCTTATGGTCAAAGCATTCGTGTTGAAGACCGAGATTTTAAACATATAGGTAAAAGTAATAATCCTTCATTTGATTGGACGGGTTATCATTCTGCGTTAAATCCTATTTATTCTTCTGCGGATGTTTGGAACCAACCTGGTGCCTACTCTAATAATGGTGATGCAGGGAATTTAAATTTTGATAGTGGCGATTCATTCTCAAAATTATTAAAGGGCAACCACGAGTTATCAATTAGTAAAGATAACTATGGTTTCTTTACACGCTTTATGTATTTTTACGACTTTGCATTGATGGATGGCGATTTTGCATATAGCAATCCTACATCAGGTAACAAAGTAGACCCATGTGACGATGATGACACTAAAGAACAAGTATGTGCTGATTTACGTTTATTAGATGCGTACGTTTGGGCAAACTTCGATTTAAATGAAGGTCGTAACCCTCTGTCTATTCGCTTAGGTCAGCAAGTTGTAAACTGGGGTGAAAGTACCTTGATTTCTCATGGTATAAACGTTAACCCAGTTGATATCGATCGTTTAAAAGCGCCAGGCGCTGAGTTAAAAGAAGCCTTTATCCCTGTGGGTATGCTTTGGGCATCTCTTGGCATTACAGATAACTTAACACTGGAAGGCTTTTACCAATATGAATGGCATGAAACACGTCTTCCAGCTGCAGGTACGTACTTCTCGACTAACGATTTCGCGTCAGAGAATGGTTATCAGCAAAATATTCAACTAGGTTTTACATCAAACCCAGATATCGATTTAGCATTCTTAACAGAAAGCTTAAACAGCTTAGACGATATTGTGCGTTCGCAAGGTGTTGATCCAACATCTGCGCAAGGTCAAGCTATGATGGCGCAAATGTATTTAGCTTATTCGACTAAAGTAGCTCTTAAAGGTAAGGGCAGTGCGGGTAAAAATGAGCCAGATGATGGTGGTCAATATGGTTTACGTTTAGGTATGTTTTTACCTGAATTAAACGATACTGAAGTGGCTTTATACCACATCAATTACCATAGCCGACGCCCAGTAATTTCTGGTCAAGTGTCTAATTTTACAGCTGGTGCTATCGCGGCTGATATTGGTATGTTGTTATCTACAGAAATCACTGAAGATAATGTAACTAGCTTACAAGCATTCACCAAAGGCCAATTAGAATACCCTGAAGATATTAAGCTTTATGGTATCAGCTTTAATACATCATTAGGCGAGACTGCTTTCGCTGGTGAATTTGCATTCCGTCAAGATGAGCCACTACAAATTGATGACGTAGAGCTTCTTTATGCGGGTATGCCAGAACAACTAGCCGTGGCTGGAATTCGACCTGACTTTGCGGGTATTTCGCAAATGAGTTTGGGTGATGCTACAAGTGTTGTAGGTCCTGGTGAAGTGGCGCAAGGCTTTATATTACGTAACACAGCACAATTACAATTTACAGCAACGCATCTATTTGGCCCATCATTAGGTGCAGACAGCTGGGCGGTTGTTGGTGAAATCGGTGGTGTGCGCATTAATAATATGCCTGAATACGATGAGCTGCGTTTAAACGTTGCTGGTACGGGTCGAAGCGGCATTATGCAGGGGCCACTGAGCGATGATTATTCAACCCTTCATATGGGTTTATCGAATGGTCCTGAAACGAATCCGTTCCCAACAGCATCGGCATGGGGTTATCGTTTAATCGCTAAAGGTGATTACTATAACATTTTCAACGGTGTTAACTTCTCGCCACGTTTTGTGTTCTCACATGATGTGAATGGTATTACACCTGATCCGATGTTCTTATTTGTTGAAGACCGTAAATCACTCGGTGTAACGATGAACTTCAACTATCAAAATGCGTGGTCATTCGACTTTAGCTATAACTCTTTCTGGGGTGGTGGCGCGACGAATACATTCTCTGACCGCGATTATGTTTCATTTAATATTAAATATTCAATCTAAGGGTAAATTATGATTATTAGAAAACCTACCCTCATTGCTGCAGCTTTTTGTAGCGTTTTCGCAAGCTCTAGTGTACTTGCAAAAATTACTGCTGATGAAGCAGCACGTTTAGGTAATGACTTAACGCCAATTGGCGCAGAAAAAGCAGCTAACAAAGATGGTTCTATTCCAGCTTGGACGGGGGGTATCACAACCCCTCCTGCAGACTATAAACCAGGCATGCACCACCCAGACCCATTCGCTGATGATAAAGTGTTGTTCACCATCGATAAGTCAAACGTTGATAAATATAAAGAGTACCTGAGCCCTGGTCAGGTTGAATTATTCAACACTTATCCAGACACGTTTAAGATGAACATTTATCCAACGCGTCGAAGTGCGTCTTATCCGCAGTTTGTTTATGATGCGACTAAAAAATACGCTACGACAGCCGAGTTAGTTGAAGGTGGTAACGGTATTAAAAACACAGCTGTGGGTGTACCTTTCCCAATTCCTAAAGATGGTTTAGAAGCAATTTGGAATCACCTTTTACGTTTCCGTGGTTTATCAATTGAACGCTCTGGTGGTCAAGCAGCACCAACAGCGTCAGGCTCATATAATTATGTTGGTTTTGAAGAGCAACTTTTAGTTGAATATTCATCACCAGATGCAACGCCAGAAAAACTGCAAGAATCTAATATCTTGTTTAAGTTTAAGCAAAAAGTAACTGAGCCAGCTCGTCTAGCAGGTACTGCGTTATTAGTTCATGAAACTATGGACCAAATCTTAACGCCACGCCAAGCATGGACGTACAACTCAGGTCAGCGTCGAGTTCGTCGTGCACCTAATGTTGCATATGATGCACCAGGAACAGCGGCTGATAGCTTACGTACCACTGATGACTTTGATATGTTCAACGGTTCTCCTAACCGTTACAACTGGACATTAAAAGGTAAGCAAGAGCTTTATATTCCATATAACAGCTATAAACTTCACAGCGATAAGTTAAGCTATGATGATATCTTGCAAGCTGGTCACATTAACCCTGAATATGTTCGTTACGAAAAGCACCGTGTTTGGGTTGTAGAAGCAAACCTGAAAGAAGGTACGCGTCATATTTATAAGAAACGTGTTTTCTATATTGATGAAGATAGCTGGCAAGTACATGTAACGGATATTTATGATAACCGTGACCAAATGTATCGTGTAGCAATGGCACATGGTCTTAACTACTATGAAGTACCGACTCATTGGAGTACGTTAGAAGTTTATCATGACCTTAACTCACGTCGTTACCTAGCAATTGGTTTAGATAACCAAGAAAAAATGTATGATTTCTCACAATCATTCAATGATAACGAGTTCACTTCAAGCGCTTTACGCCGCGAAGGTCGTTAAACAATCTAAGGCACCTGACTTCAGGTGCCTTTTGCAATTCGCGTAAGTCATCAAGACACGCAATTGGTTTTCCCAGTGGCTTTTTTGACTTCTCTTTTTATCTTTTCGAAGGCGATTTATCTTTATGAAGTATTTGCTTTATGCCTGTCTTGCTTATAGTGCTTCATGTTTTTCTCAAGACATGCCCACACCGCAACAAGCGATTAGTGCCGTTAATGCAAACAAAACTCTACTCACTGACATCGAATTGGTCGGTGAAAAACTGGTTGCTGTTGGTAAACATGGTGTGGTTATCACTAGTACTGACGCACAAACATGGCAGCAAGCCAGTGTACCAACACAAGTATTACTCACCGCGGTTGATTTTTATAATGACGAATTAGGCTGGGCTTGTGGCCACGATGCCACTATTATCAACACCGTGGATGCTGCTAAAACTTGGCAGTTACAACAATCTTTACCAAACATGGATAAACCATGTTTAGATATTCTTTTTACATCTGAAAGCCATGGTTATGCAGTGGGTGCATACGGCATGTTTTTTGAAACCACTGATGGTGGCCAAACATGGCAGAAACGTTTTTTAGATAGCTTGTTATTTGAAGATGATCGCGACTATTTGAATGATTTAAAAGAAACAGATCCTGAAGGATATGAGCTTGAGACCGCATCAATTTTGCCGCATTTTAATCGTATAGTGAAAACTAAAGACCGATTAATCTTAGCAGGTGAAATGGGGCTAATGGCCGAAAGTGTCGATAATGGCCAAACATGGCAACGTCTTGAAGAGATTTATATGGGCTCTTTCTTTACGTTTGCGTCAACTGCAGATCAGGGTGGTGAAGACCTAGTTGCAGGTTTGCGTGGCAATATATTTACTCGTCAAGCAAATAGTGATCAGTGGTTACCAATTCAAAACACTAATTATGCCACCGTCAACAGCGCAATAAACCACAATAACGAATGGCTTTTATTTGCCAATAGTGGAGTTATTTTTCATGTTAAGGGTGATCAATTATCAGAAGAGCAAATGGCCGATGGCAAATCATTGCTCGACGGTGTTGTGTTTCAAGACAAACTAATTATGGCTTCAGAAAATGGCATTAAAGTGAAGGAGTTGAATCCGTAATGCGTGGTTTATTAGACTTTTTAGAAAGAGCGGTATTTCGTCATCGCTTGTTCGCAATTATTTCCTTTGCTTTGATCACCTGTTTTTTATTATTCAAAGCAACACAAATTCAATTAGACGCCTCGTTTAATAAAAATATCCCTCTTAATCATGAATACATGAAAGTATACACCAAACACGAAAAGCAATTTGGTGGTGCAAATAGTATTTTAATTTCGGTGTGTGATGCAGACGGTGATATTTTCAATGAAGAATTTTTTACCCAACTAAAAGCAGTTCATGACCAGCTTTATTTTATTCCAGGTGTTAACCGTCCATTAGTTAATTCAATTTTCGCACCGAGTGCACGTTTTGTTGAAGTTGTTGAAGATGGCTTCGCTGGTGGTCCAATTATTCCGGCTAACTTCACAGCTGATAAACGTGGTCTTGCAGTTGTAAAAGAAAACATCGAAAAAGCAAAAGTAGTCGGCCGTATGATCGCTAGTGACTACTCGTGTGCAATGGTAACAGCCCAGTTACTCGAGACTGATCCGCAAACACAAGAAAAACTCGATACATTAGCCTTTGCTGAAAAACTAGAAACACAAGTTCGTGAACCGTTAAGTACTGATAAAGTCAGTATCCATATTATTGGTTTTGCAAAGATGGCAGGGGATGTAGCAGAGGGTGCTAAAGGCGTACTGTTATTTTTTGCAATCGCGATTGCTTTTACCTTTGTGATGGTTTGGCTGTTCTGCCACTCTTTAAAACTGACAATTTTACCGATTGCCTGTTCAATCATTGCCGTTGTTTGGCAGTTAGGTTTGTTATCAACCTTGGGCTTTGGCTTAGACCCTATGTCAATTTTGGTGCCGTTTTTAGTGTTTGCGATTGGCGTAAGTCATGGTGTGCAAATGATCAATGACATCGGTAAAAAAGTGACGTCAGGAAGCTCAACCCGGGTGTGTTGTCAGGCAAGCTTTAGAGCACTTTTGATCCCTGGTGGAATCGCGCTGCTATCAGACACAATTGGCTTCTTAACCTTACTCACCATTGATATTGGTATTATTCGTGAACTTGCCATCACAGCAAGTTTAGGTGTGGCGGTAATTATTTTCACAAACCTCGTATTGTTACCAGTGTGGGCATCGTATATGCGCTTTGAAGGCTCAGTGCATATTCAAGCAGGAACACACTCAGACAAACCGAATTTCTTAGATAAATTGCGTGAACTGTTAGTAAAAGCGACGGACCGTAGAACCGCCGGTTTAATTATTATGCTTACAGCGATATTATTTGCAGTGGGTTATTGGCAAGCTGACAAAATGCGCATTGGTGATTTACACGCAGGTGCGCCATCTTTGCACCAAGATGCCCGCTATAACCAAGACACCTTTTTGATTTCTGATAAATACACCATTTCATCAGATATCCTAAAAGTGATTGTAGAAGCGTATCCTGCTGCTTGTACTGAGCATGATGTGATGGAGCGTATTAGTCGTTTCCAATGGCAGATGGAAAACGTTGCAGGGGTGCAATCAGCAGTGAGTTTAAGCTCAGTTGCGCAATCTGTGAATGCCGGCTTTAACGAGGGCAACTTAAAATGGCAAAGCCTGCCGCGCAACACGGCAAGTTTAGTGCAAGCTACTTCACGCGTTGAAACAAGCTCAGGTTTACTCGATGGTAACTGCTCTGTAATGCCAGTGATTATTTTCTTAAATGACCACAAAGCAGAAACTATTGACCATGTAGTAGCGAAGGTTAAAGAGTTTGCTAAGGCTGAAGAAACGGATGAGTTGAAGTTTAAGTTAGCATCAGGGCCTGTGGGTGTAATGGCTGCAACCAACGAATCTGTATCAGCTGCACAGCTACCTATGATGCTTTACGTTTACGGCGCCGTAATCCTGCTATGCTTAATTAGCTTTAGAAGTGTTAAGGCAACGGTTGCGGTTGTATTACCTCTGTATATCGTATCAACTTTAGCGCAAGCCTTGATGGTACAACTTGAAATAGGTTTAACGGTATCGACACTACCAGTTATCGCTTTAGGTGTTGGTATTGGTGTTGATTATGGGATTTATATACTGTCATCAATGATGGGGCAGCTAAAACAAGGTGTGGCACTCGAAGTGGCTTATCGCAATGCATTAGCAGAGCGTGGCAGTGCAGTGCTGTTCACGGGTATTACCTTAGCCATTGGTGTTAGCACATGGATTTTCTCTGATCTGAAGTTCCAAGTAGATATGGGTATTCTTTTGACCTTCATGTTTTTGGTTAACATGCTGGGCGCAGTACTACTTTTACCTGCAATTGGTAGCTTCCTCTGGACTGACCAGAAAAAATAATGTGAATAATTGTGCTCCAATATGGCCAGTAATGGCCATTTATATCTATATTTTGTGAATAGATGACCAAATAGCTGAAAAGCTTAAAATGATTTCATCGAAAAGGCTGTTTATTAGCTGCAAAAGAGTTAGAATTTACCTGACTCCACGCTAATAAATGGCTGTACAAATATTCTACTAATCGATAAGTAGTATAGATTAAGGAACATACAATGACACGAAATGAAGGGCAAGCCTCGGTTATCTTAGATAATGTCTGTAAGCTGATCCAGAAAAAAGTTCACGCTGATAATGTGTTACTCGTTGAGAAATTCGCCAAAGCCTTGTACAGCAATATGTCTAAAGAGGATTTGGCACATCGCAACGATAGTGACTTATATGGCGCTGCACTAAGCCTATGGAACTCGCTAGAAAAAAATAACTCTGATGACGCGGTTGTCCGTGTCTTCAATCCTGAAGTAGCAAAAGATGGCTGGCAGTCATCGCACACTATTGTTGAAATCATCGCGAAAGACATGCCTTTCTTAGTTGATTCTGTGCGTATGGCCATGACTCGCGAAAACATCTCTTCTCACTTATTACTTCACTCTCCACTGAAAATCCAACGTGACAAAAATGCTAAAATCACAGGTATTTCAAGCTTAAAAGCAGAGCAAGAATCAACGTCAACAAAAACGGTGTTCTTTATCGAGATTGATCGCCAAACAGATGCAAAAGTTATTGAGTCTTTCAAAAAAGAACTTGAGTCTGTGTTAGTTGACGTATCTATCGCTGTAGAAGATTGGCAGCCAATTCGTGAAAAGCTAATTGCTGTAACGAAGGATTTACCTAAGCGTCATCATAATAATAACGAAAGTGAAGTTGCTGAAACGGTTGAGTTTTTAGACTGGTTAGCAAAAGATAACTTTACCCTAATGGGTTATCGTGAGTATGAACTGTCGCCTGTACAGGGTGATTATCAATTAAAAGGTAAAAAAGGTACTAGCCTTGGTCTGATGAAAAACACAGACGAAGAGCACAGCCGTTTACTTTCTGAATTACCAGAAGTTGCACGTCAAGAAGCGCGTAGCAATAATTTACTGATTTTAACGAAAACTAATTCAGTGTCTCGTGTTCACCGTCCTGCTTATATTGACTATGTGGGTATCAAGCGTTTTGACGAGGAAGGTAATGTAATTGGTGAAGACCGTTTCCTTGGTTTATTCTCTTCGAGCTTCTACAACAACAGCGCCGCTGATGTTCCGGTACTGAAAAGTAAAATTAATCGCATTATGGAAATGTGTGACTTTGCTAAAGGCACACATGCTTATAAAGCGGTATTAAATATCCTAGAAACGTACCCACGTGATGAACTTGTGCAAGCACGTGAAGCCGAACTACTTGAAGTTGCTATGGGCGTACTACAAGTACAAGAGCGTGATATGTGCCGTATTTTTGTGCGTAAAGACGCATATGGCCGTTTCTTCTCTTGCATGGTCTATGTACCGCGTGAGCGCTATAACACGGCACTACGTCGTGAAACGCAACGTATCTTAGCTAACGCATTTAATTCTGACGACAAAGTCGAATTTACTACTTTTTTCTCTGAGTCAACATTAGCCCGTACTCATTATACGGTGCGTGTGACTGACAATAATATTGAATATAACGTGAAAGACATCGAAAACAACCTAATTGAAGCTGCCCGTACTTGGGAAGATAGACTCCAGTCTGCACTACTTGAAAGTGCAGGTGAAGCACGCGGTAAAGAACTAAACCGTAAATATGCACAAGCATTTGCAAGTGCATATAAAGATCAGGTTTTACCAAGTGCTGCGGTTGTTGATATCGAGAAACTTGAGCTTCTTAATGACGAAAACAAACTAGAAATGTTGTTCTACCGTCCACAAGAAGAAGCAAATACTAATGTTGTTCGTTTAAGCTTATTCCATAAAGATGAGCCAATCCACTTATCTGACGTCATGCCAATGTTAGAAAACTTTGGCTTACGTGTAGTGGGTGAAACGCCTTACTCAGTTAAAACGACAGACGGTAAAGTTAATTGGATCATGGATTTCACCATGCTAATTGACAATAAGGGCATTGCTGACTTTGATAAAGTATCTGCTCGTTTCCGTGCTGCGCTTACTAATGTTTGGAATAACCGTTTAGAAAACGATGGTTTCAACCGTTTAGTATTAATGGGTGGTTTAACCGGTCGTGAAGCGTCTATTCTTCGTGCATACGCTAAATACATGCGTCAAATTGGTGTAACTTTCTCGCAGACTTACATCGAAAGCACATTTGCAAATTACCCACATATTGCTTCGCAAATCGTTAACTTATTCACTAAAAAGTTCTCAGTTAAGAACCCTGGTAGTGAGAAGACGCTTGAGAAGCTAGTTGCACAAGTAAATCTTGAACTAGAAAACGTAGCAAACCTAGATGATGACCGTATCATCCGTTTATACGTTGATATGATCAATGCAACTCTTAGAACGAACTTCTTCCAAAAAGAAGCGGATGGCCAATTTAAGTCATATGTATCGTTCAAGGTTCAGCCTTCTATGATCCCAGAAATGCCATTACCACTGCCTGCGTTTGAGATCTTCGTATACTCGCCGCGCGTTGAAGGTGTGCATTTACGTGGTGGTAAAGTTGCACGTGGTGGCCTACGTTGGTCTGACCGTCGTGAAGACTTCCGTACTGAGGTACTGGGTCTTGTTAAAGCGCAACAAGTTAAAAACACGGTTATCGTGCCAGTAGGTTCGAAAGGTGGTTTCGTATGTAAACAGCTACCGACTGACCGTGAAGCGTTCTTCAAAGAAGGCCAAGAGTGTTACAAAATTTTCATCCGTGGTTTATTAGATATCACAGATAACATCGAACGTGGTGAGATTGTTCCGCCAGTTGATGTTGTTCGTCATGATGAAGATGACCCGTATTTAGTTGTTGCTGCCGATAAAGGTACTGCGACTTTCTCTGATATCGCAAACGGCATCGCAAATGAATATAACTTCTGGCTAGGTGATGCATTCGCATCAGGTGGCTCAGTAGGTTATGACCATAAGAAAATGGGTATCACTGCAAAAGGTGCGTGGGAGTCTGTTAAGCGTCACTTCCGTGAAATGGATATTGACTGTCAAACAACTGATTTCACTGTTGTAGCTATCGGCGACATGGCGGGAGACGTATTTGGTAACGGTATGTTGCTTTCTAAGCACATTCGCTTACAAGTGGCGTTCAACCACATGCACATCTTTGTTGATCCAAACCCAGATGCTGCAACATCTTACCCAGAGCGTGAGCGTTTATTTAACTTACCGCGTTCTTCTTGGGAAGATTACAACAAAGACCTTATCTCACAAGGTGGTGGTGTATTCTCTCGTGCGGCTAAATCAATTAGCTTAAGCCCTGAAATGAAGAAAATGCTTGGCACTAAAAAAGCGAGCATGACACCTAACGAATTAATCAAAGCAGCTCTAATGATGGAGTTTGATTTACTTTGGAATGGTGGTATCGGTACTTACATCAAGAACTCTAAAGAGACTGATGCAGATGTTGGTGACCGCGCAAATGATGCTCTTCGTATTAACGGTTCTGAGCTTGGTGCGAAGATCTTAGGCGAGGGTGGTAACTTAGGTGCTACTCAATTAGGTCGTATCGAATTTGCAGCTAAAGGCGGTCGTGTTAACACTGACTTCATCGATAACGTAGGTGGTGTTGCGTGTTCAGATAACGAAGTAAACATTAAGATCTTACTTAATGGCTTAGTTGCTGAAGGTGACTTAACGCGTAAACAACGTGATGAGCTACTTTATGCTATGACCGATGAAGTATCGCAGCTGGTTCTTAAAGATTGTTATCGTCAAACTCATACCTTGTCGATTACACAGTCAAAAGGCACATCAACGCTTAAAGAAAAAGTACGTTTTATCCATGCCCTTGAAAAAGATGGCAAGTTAAATCGTGCAATTGAGTTCATTCCAACTGATGAAGAACTTGCAGAGCGCGCAGCAGCGGGTAAAGATTTAACTCGTCCAGAACTATCTGTACTAGTTTCTTACGCGAAAATGGTACTTAAAGAGTCTTTAGTGGTTGATGAAATCACTGAAAACCCTTATTACCGTCAGTTATTGGTTAATTCATTCCCGGTACCACTTCGTGAGAAGTTCAACGATGCAATGGATAACCACCCACTTCGTAAAGAAATTATCGCAACAAAACTTGCCAATAATATTGTTAACGATATGGGCCTTAACTTCATGGTTCGTATGCACGAAGAAACAGGTGCTAACGAAGCAGAAATCGCGCTTTGCTATTCAATTGCAAAAGAAGTGTTCCAGATGCCAGAAACGTGGTCATCAATTGTTGCACTTGATAATAAGATCCCAGCAGCTGTACAAACAGAAATGCTTTATCAGTTACGTCGTACGGTTCGTCGTGCAACACGTTGGTTCTTACGTCATCGCAATAAAGCACAAACGATTGAGCAAGCAATTGAGTTCTTTGCACCAACATTTGCTGATTTAAGTGAAAACTTAAATAGCTACATGGTTGAAAAAGAAAGCGAGCGTTTAGTTAAAGCAGCTGAGAAGCTAATTGATAGCAATGTACCAAAAGCACTTGCGACACGAGTTGTGTCTCTATCAAGCCTATTCTCTGTAATGGACTTAGCTGAAATTGCTAATAATTCAGAGCGTAGTATTGCTATGGTATCTAACACGTACTTCAAGTTGGGTGCGCGTATGGGCTTACATTGGTTCCTTGACCAAATTACTAACCAACCGGTTGCAAATCACTGGCAAGCACTTGCTCGTGCTTCTTACCGTGAAGAGCTTGATTGGCAACAACGTACGTTATCGGCTGTGGTACTTAATAGCTTTGCAGCAGACAGCAAAGACATTGATGCACAAATTGATGAGTGGATGGATAACCAAGATCTACTTCTACAACGTTGGAAACAGATGCTATCTGAATTCAAAACATCGCAAAGCCATGATTTTGCGAAGTTCTCAGTAGCACTTCGTGAACTAATGTTGTTAAGCCACAACTGTGACACTTCCAAATAAGTGAAAAGTCGTTAAAATACATACCCCAGCTCGCTGGGGTATTTTTTTGCCCTTAATTTGCAATGGTCCGTTTATAAGCGGCTACCTTGTTTATTTTTACCTAAGGAACAAACCATGTTTTATGATCTAGCTCGCCGTTTTATGTTTACCCGTGATGCGGAGTGGGCTCATGAATTTGCACTTAATAATTTACGCCGATTTGCTCATACTCCATTGAGTGCAGCGTGGTCTCAATCTGTCCCTAATAAACCAGTTAACTTTTTGGGTTTAGAATTTAAAAATCCAGTAGGTTTAGCGGCAGGCTTAGATAAAAATGCAGAGTGTATTGATGCATTTTCACAAATGGGTTTTGGCTTCGTTGAAGTGGGTACTGTTACTCCTCGCCCTCAAGCTGGTAACGATAAGCCGCGTATTTTCCGTTTACCAGAATCAAATGCGATCATAAATCGTATGGGCTTTAACAACAAAGGCGTTGATAACCTAGTTAATAACGTAAAAGCGGCGAAATATGACGGTATTCTAGGTATAAATATAGGTAAAAATAAAGATACACCAAACGAGCAGGGTAAAGATGACTACATTCATTGTATGCGCAAAGTATTTGAGCATGCATCGTACATCACAGTAAATATTTCTTCACCAAATACTCCGGGTCTTCGTGATTTACAATATGGTGAAGCGCTTGATGACTTGCTACAAAGCTTAAAGAATGAACAACTTGATTTAGCTGCAAAGCATAACAAACAAGTGCCTATGCTTGTTAAGATCGCCCCAGATCTTGATGAAATACAAATTGCGCAAGTTAGTGAGTCATTGATCAACAATCAGATCGATGGTGTTATTGCTACAAACACCACACTTGAGCGTGCTGCAGTGCAAGGCCAACAATATGCAAACGAAGCGGGCGGTTTATCTGGACAACCAGTACGTCAGCGCTCAACCCACGTGGTTAGTGAGCTGAAGCGTTTAACTGATGGTAAGTTACCTATCATTGGTGTGGGTGGTATTGATGATGCAGACTCTGCAAAAGAAAAATTTGCAGCGGGTGCCGACCTTGTACAAGTTTATACTGGCTTTATTTATAAAGGCCCAGAATTGGTAAAAACGATCCTTAACGGCTTATAAGGATCAGTTATCTAAGCATTTGATCATTAATAAAATGTTCTAAAAAAGTATTTTATTAATGGTCAGGCTTAGCTATAATTTATGATTAATCGCACAGAATTCTAAGTTAGGGAGGAGACATGTTACAAGCATCGAAGCAATGGAAATGGCTTGCTTGTGCAAAAAATAATCGTCTTTTGGTTGACCTTGACCAAGATATGCAACTGTGCACACCTTACAAATTACGCCAACTTACTGATGCTGTTTTACAAGAGCCAAACTTCAGTCTTGAAGATGCTGCATTTTATCAGCAAGTTTATCAATATCTTGAAACATTCTCATTATGGAGTCCGGCAGAGCTTTGCCAAATTGCTCTTAACGCTACAGCAGTTAAATTTCATTTGAAGCCAGTACTTGCAAAGAGTTGGTTTTTTCATGAATACCAGGGTAGCCAGCCAAGTGTTGAAGCGGTTGTAAAGTTATACTCTAAGTCACAAGAAGGTGAGTTTTTAATTGTCGATCATTCACCAGAAGCATCTGTTTGTATTAATCTGAGCGCACACTTTCAGTTAGACGAAAATCTATCTCTAGAGCAGTTTGAAGCCATCAAGGTTCTAAATAATCGTATCCATCCTGTTTATATTCAACAAAAACAGTTTAAAACGGCCTAGGGCGTGTTGACCTTTGTGAATTAAAATATGTTCACTCTAGAGGCAATTTAATCGCGGCGAGAGATTCGCAACCTAGTGGGTTAAGTAAAAATCTAGCTAATATCCCTGCAAATGTTGGCGTTTTTGTTCGCCAAGCTATGCTATAATCCTGCGCAATTAGCATTTAAGGGTTTTTACTTTGCAATTTATCGCACTTACTTCTATCGGAATAGAAAATTTACTTGTTGATGAGCTTACAGCACTTGGTGCAGAAGTCTCTAAACAAACCGTGGGCTCTGTACGTTTTGAAGCAGATAGCTTGTTAGCACAAAAAATTTGTTTATCGAGTCGCTTCGCCACTCGTATCATGATGCTGATAGAAGAAAAAGAAGGCGTTAAAGACAAAGAAAGCCTTTATCAATTTGCACGACTACAGCCCTGGCAAGAGTGGTTTGGCCCAAAACAAACTTTCGCTGTTGATTTTAGTGGTACTAACAACGAGTTAAAAAATACCCAGTTCTCTGGTCTTGTCGTAAAAGATGCGATTGTTGATTATTTTTCAGATCTATTTGAACAGCGTCCAGATGTTGATAAGTACAACGCTAATGTGCGTGTTGTAGCAAGATTAAATCGCCAAGGTGTTGCGCTTTATATTGACTATTCAGGTCCACGTTTATCTGAACGTGGTTATCGTCAAGACCAAGGTAAAGCACCGATTAAAGAGCATTTAGCTGCAGCACTTGTAAAGCGAAGTGGCTGGCTTGAAAATGTACAACAACCTTTATTTGATCCATGTTGCGGTGCTGGTACCATTTTAATTGAAGCAGCAAGCATGGCTCGTAATGAAGCGCCTGGCTTATTCCGAGAAGGTTTTGCATTTGAGCGCCTACCAAGTTTCCGCATCCAAAAATACAAAGAGTTAAAAGCAGAACTAACGGCTCAAATTACTGATCCAAAGCTTTGGCTTATTGGACATGATATTGATGCTGGTGTAATTAAAAAAGCACAAGAAAACGCGGAACGCGCAGACCTTGGTAATGTAATTAAATTTAAACAAAGCGATGCAACAAAGCTTACCTCAGTTGCTAAGCTTCCTGGTGTGGTGATTTCAAACTTACCTTATGGTGAGCGTTTAGGCTCGATGGCAGAGTTGGTTAACTTACACCGAAGCTTAGGTGTTGGCTTCAAAAAGCACTTTAACCATTGGAAGCTTGCTTTACTTGGCACCGACGAAAGCCTATTTAAGTTATTAAAGCTTGTTAAATTAAAACGCTATAAGTTCAAAAATGGCCCGTTAGATGTAGTGCTAAATTTATATCAACTTGACGATAAACAAGTCGAGCTAAGCAAAGAAGATAAACCAGCACTTAACTTTGAAGGTTCAACAGCATTTGCAAACCGCTTAAAGAAAAACAAGCAAAACTTGAAAAACTGGTTAAAGCAAAATGAAGTAAGCTGTTATCGTGTTTACGATGCGGATATTCCAGAATATAACGTTGCAGTTGATGTGTACGATGATTCAGCGGTTATTTTTGAATATGCCGCACCGAAAGAAATCGATGACACTACGGCACAAAAGCGCTTACAAGATGTGATTAGCCTGACCGCTGAGCAGTTAGAAATTGCGCCAGAGAATATCGCAGTTAAAGTACGCAAAAAGCAAAAAGGCGAAGAGCAATATACTAAGGTATCAAAACAAAATCGCACACAAGTAGTCGAAGAGTTTGGTGCTAAATTTAAAGTAAATCTATTTGATTATTTAGATACAGGTTTATTCTTAGATCACCGTTTGGCTCGTCGTTATATTCAACAAAACTCACAAGGTAAACGTTTCTTAAACTTGTTTGCTTATACGGGCAGTGCATCTGTTCATGCTGCGCTAGGTGGTGCCAAAGCAATTACTACCGTTGATATGTCAAAGACCTATTTAAAATGGGCGCAAGAGAATTTCGCGCTTAATGACTTGAGCAATACTCGTTTTCGTTTTGAGCAAGCTGACTGCTTGAAATGGCTTGAATACGCACAAGGTCAATATGATTTAATTTTCTTAGATCCACCGACGTTCTCAAACTCAAAACGTATGAAAGATGCATTTGATGTTCAGCGTGACCATATCAAACTCCTTACTTGGGTTAAAAAGATTTTAAGTCCAAATGGCACGCTTATATTCTCTAACAACAAGCGTGGCTTTATCATGGATGAAGTTGGTTTAATGGGGCTTGGCTTAAAAGCAGAGAATATTTCTGACAAAACTTTATCGCCAGATTTTAAACGCAATAAGCAAATTCATAATAGTTGGCTTATTACACATGGCTAGTTTTACCTTGTATCACACAGATGGCTGTCATTTGTGTGAAATGGCAGATGAATTATTAGTTGCAGCAAACGTTTCCTTTGCTGCAAAAGATATCATGGATAGTGAACAGCTTATCGCGCTTTATCAAACCAGTATTCCGGTTGTTGAAGCTCATCAAGGCGAAAAATTATTTTGGCCTTTTGATGCACAGCGATTAGCGCAATTTATTGCTGATAATAAAGAATAAGAGTAGTAATCACGATGGATTTAATCAGAATAGCCAAAGCGCAACTCGCTTATGGTACGCATCCGTTACTAGATGATGCTGATGCAGTTATTGAGTCGGGTGAGCGTGTATGTATTGTTGGTCGTAACGGTGCAGGTAAATCAACATTACTTAAAGTACTTGATGGCCAAGTTATCTTGGATGATGGTGAAATAAACCAACTAGGTGGTATACGAATTTCGCGTCTAGAGCAAGATCCACCAAAGGGGGCTGCAGGCTCAGTATTTGATTATGTAGCGCAGGGTATGCCTGATATTGCTAACTTATTGATTGAATATCACCAAGTTAGTAATCAGATGCAAACAGACTATAACGATAAGTTACTAAATAAGTTAGAGCGCTTATCAAATCAATTAGAAACAGTTGACGGCTGGCGTTTTGATACGCGTATTCAACTTGTGTTATCGCGCCTAGAGCTAGATCCAGAGGCTAAACTTGAATCATTATCAGGCGGTTGGTTACGTAAGGTTGCTTTAGCAAGGGCCCTAGTTAGTGAGCCTGATTTATTGCTACTTGATGAGCCTACCAACCACTTGGATATGAGCAGTGTTATTTGGCTCGAGCAATTTTTAAAAGAATTTAAAGGCGGTATCGTTTTTATTTCTCACGACCGTGCGTTCATTCGCGCAGTAGCTACTCGTATTCTTGATTTAGACCGCGGAAAACTAATTTCATATCCGGGTGATTATGCAACATACCTTGAACAAAAAGCGCATGATTTAAAGGTAGAAGAAACGCAAAACGCGTTATTTGATAAACGCTTAGCCGAAGAAGAAGCGTGGATCCGCCAAGGTATAAAAGCCCGTAGAACACGTAATGAAGGACGCGTTCGCGCATTAAAAGAGTTGCGTAAAGAGCGCAAGCAGCGAGTAGAGCAGGTTGGTAAAACAGATTTCAACATTGAAACTGCTGAGCGTTCAGGCAAACTTGTTTTTGAAGCGAAAAACATAAGTCATGCATTTAAAGACAAAGTGATCGCTAAAGACTTCTCTACACTTGTTATGCGTGGCGACCGTATTGGCCTTGTAGGCCCAAATGGTATAGGTAAAACAACACTGCTTAAAATTTTATTTGGTGACTTAACACCAGATAGCGGCAGTGTTAAGCAAGGTGTTAATTTAGAATTTGCCTATTTTGACCAATATCGTCAAAAGCTTGATGAAGAAGCCACAGTACAAGACAACGTAGCTGAAGGTAAGCAAGAAGTGATGATGGGCGGGCGCTCACGTCATGTACTTGGTTACTTACAAGACTTCTTATTTCCACCGGCAAGAGCCCGCACACCTGTAAAAGCACTCTCTGGTGGTGAGAAGAACCGCTTGTTACTTGCAAAGCTATTTTTAAAGCCGTCTAATATTTTGGTACTCGATGAGCCAACCAATGACTTAGATATCGAAACATTAGAATTACTTGAAGATATTATTAACCAATATCAAGGTACCGTGCTTATTGTTAGCCATGACCGCGAATTTATAGATAATACCTGTAATTCAGTCTGGGCATTTGAAGGTGATGGTAAGATTACCGATATTATTGGTGGCTACAGTGACTATGAGGCTTATGCTGCCTACTTAGTTGAGCAAGAGAAACAACAACAGCAACAAACTAAGCAAGAAAAACCCGTGGTGCAAAACCAAGATAAACCACAAAAGAAAAGTAATAAACTCTCTTACAAATTAAAACTTGAATTAGAGGAATTACCCAGTAAAGTGGAACAACTTGAAAAAGCGCTCGATGCTCAGCAAGTTGTGGTCAATGACCCTGACTTTTTTAAGCAAGATGCTGCAATTACATCAGAAGCATTGAACCATTTAGCCCAGTTAGAGTCTGAGCTTGAAGCCGCTTTTGAGCGCTGGGAAGAACTCGAAGATTTAAAGAATCAGTAGTAAGGATTAAAATGAAATATAAATTACTCGCTGCCAGTATTTTAGCTACTCTAAGTACCTCAGCGATGAGCGCGACCTATAAATTAGAAGAGTTAGGTGGTCTGGAAGGCTCTAAGCATAATTATATAACGGATGTTAGTGAAAACGGTCATATCATTGGTCTTGCAAATGGTACCTATAAACTACCTGTAGACGTTTCTTATATCGATTTTGATGCAAGCAACATTAAAAACGCCTACGACCGAGAAAAAGCGCGATTTGAGTCAATTGACAAAGAAATTACGTTTACGTTAGATGATATCCAAAATAACGATGCAGTAAATACCAATGCTGATGCACACGCATTTATGATTTGGTTTTTATCTACTGATAGTCGTCCTAATGATTCTGAGTATCAAAAAATATCGAGTGCAATTGCCACTACTTATACTGCAGAAGGGTCTCAAGAGCAGGTTTTATTTGATGAAGCATCGCTTGATTATGATGGCTTAACTCGCTCAACATCAAACCTTCTATCTGCTGTTGCTGACGATGGCGTGATGGTGGGCTGGGGCAGTGCGCCTTACGAAAAGACCGCCTTTACCCAAACAGATGAAACCGAAGAAGAAACTCACTTCTTACGTGACTTTATAAGTCGCGGTATTGTTATTGGTGCTAATGGTGTCGAAGTACCTTTAGTTCCTGAATTTGATGAGCACGGTGGTATTAGTGCCGCATATGACATAGTCAAAACCAATAGTGGCTACGAAGTAGTGGGTACCGTATCTACCGGTATTCCAGTTGATCCTCAAGATGATATTGACGATCGTTGCGATAACGAAGATGAGCCAGTTTCAGATTGTGTTGAAACGCTTAATCGTAGCTTTAGTACGGGTATTTTCGATAAACGAGCCGTTAAATGGACCTTGGATAACGATCTAAATATTATCAATACGGAAATATTTGGCTTAGGTCTTACGCCAAAAGATGACGAAGATTTTGCATTTAGAAGCAGCGCTTTTGTCATTAATGAAAATGGGGTAATAGCTGGTACTTCAGATGTTCGCTATAAAGATCGAGATATTCGTATCACTATGCCGGTTATTTTTGAGAATGGTGAAGTAAAAGAGTTTCTTGACCAAGAAGATGATTGGACTTCAGGTCAGCCTTTAGCTATCAATAATGACGATGTTGTAGTTGGTTATGCAACCAAAAGAATCGAAGGTACAAACCGTACTAAATTTTTCTATTACGACAAGAAAAGTGACAGTGTTGTTTTCCCGACAGATTATTTCTCAAGTTCTAGCTCAATCGCTAATGACATAAATGATAATGGTGTGATTGTTGGTGAGGGTGAAACCGATATCTACAATACGTCTACACGTCGTCGTGAAGGCTTTATGTACACTATCGGTGAAGATAAAGTCGTAAATTTAAACGATTTATTACCTTGCTATGAAGAAGATGGTGAAACACGATTTAAATACGTTGTTGCTGAAGCCAAGTCGATTAACAACAATAATGAAATATTTGGTGTTGCTACCAAAACGGTAGAAAAAACAGATTCATTCGGTAACACGGTAGTCGATCTTAACGGTAATGTTGAATATGAAAGTATTGCAGTACCTGTTAAGTTAACACCAATTAGTGGTTCAATTGAAGAGTGCCCTGCAGAAGAAGTTGAACAATATGAGCGTCAGTCTGCAAGCTTCCCTTGGTATGCATTAATCTTGTTACCATTTGCAGCGGCACGTCGCTTTTTTAAAGCAAAGTAGCGTAAAAAATAACTTTTCAACTACATTAAAAAACCCAGCTGACAGCTGGGTTTTTTGTCTATACTCATATCTGAATCATCATTTTTTTATTTTTGATGTCGATGTAACCATGCTTTTCTTACAGAGCGCTTCCAAAGCATATCTGTTACGAAATAGCCAAGTATAGCCGCGGCTGTTGCACAAATAAATGAACCAACTAAGAAAGCCGGACCAATGGTTGTTAAGCTTTCTAAGAACCATTGCCAGCTAGGCTCAAAATGGAAGTGTTGTGTAGGTTGCGCTAAGGCAATTGTTCCAACAATATACGAGCAGTAAAAAATAGGAGGCATTGTCAGTGGATTTGTGATCCACACCGTAGCAACAGAAATAGGCAAGTTTACACGAAATGGAATGGCCAGGGCGGCTGCTAGAACCATTTGAAAAGGAACAGGGATGAAAGCAAAAAATAAACCTACAGCAAATGCTCCTCGAGCAGAACGGCGATTTAAATGCCATAAATTGGCATCATGTAATAAACGGCCAAAAATTCTTAAGTATTTATGATCTCTTACCTTGTTGTGATCAGGTAAAAACCGTTGGATCGTTTTCTTAGCCATTTAAAGCAACCATTTACATCTGTTTGGTTATGCAGTGGTTTTATATTGGGTTGTTTTATTACCCTTTATACGGCAAACACTGCAGTGTTTTATCTAATAAGTTTTGCTGTTATTTTAGCAGCTGCCTATTTTAAGCCTTTTTTGCCAATATTGTCAGGGTTTATTTGCGGTATTTTTTTAGTATTTTTTCATTACTTAGTCTTTTATTCTCAAATCGAATGCGACTTAAGACCTAAAAAACCAGTAATTGCTAATTTTCAAGTGATTTCAATACACTCAGCCCAGTCTCCTTTCTACGTTAAAGCAAGCTTGAAAAGCATACAGGGGTGCAGTCTCTCTAAATTAAAACCACCTTTAGCAATGATTAGTGTTAGCACAGCGCAAAAACTGATGGTTGGTGATGAAGTGAGTGCGCAAATAAAGCTTAAGCCGTTTAGAAGCGTAAAAAATTATAATAGTTTTGATCGTGAACGACATGCGTTTAGACAAAGACTTTTTTATAAAGGGCGCACAGTTTCTAAAATACAGATAGAAAATCAGACTGGTAAACCTACTAGTACTGAGGTATATCGCAATTATATATCGACTATAACTACTGGCAGCCAATTACAATGGCTTTACTATGCTTTGCTAACTGGCGATAAAAGCAAAATATCGCAACAAAATAAACAACAACTACGTGAATTAGGTATAAGCCATCTCTTGGCAATCTCAGGACTACACATCGGGCTTGTATATGCAATCGGCTTTTACTTTAGTAAATATATCACCCGTATAATGCGAATACCTGTGTCTCAAACCCGTCAGATTAATAGTTGGTTTATGCTGATAGGTTTTTGTTTTGCAGTTACCTATGTATATCTAAGTGGTTTTGCCGTGTCAGCAGTGCGCGCATTGTTGATGTTAGGCTGTTTGCTATTTATCTACATCTTAAATAAGAATCCATTGCGATGGCGAACAATTCTTTATGCTCTTACACTAGTGCTGATTATTGATCCATTTACGTTATTAAACCCCGGTTTGTATTTTAGTTTTATTGCTGTTGCTATTATTTTTCTTGTTATTCGAAGCTCTCTTGGCAAAAACTTAGGTTTCTACAGACGTGTTATACAGCTTGGCTTAATTCAATTAGCGTTATTTATAGGCCTGTTGCCATTGTCACTGTTTTACTTTGATGGCGTAAGTACGATTGGCTTGCTGGTAAATTTAGTCGCTGTGCCAATAATTAGTGTCATTGTTTTACCATTCTTAGTTTTGTACAGTTTTTTATCCTTACTTTTAGATTTATCGCTACTTTTATATGGCTTAGATTTTGTTTTAAATTACCTTTATCAATCGATAACGTTAGTCCCAAAACAATGGCGCTGGCTTGAGTTCGCATTTGTTGAGTTCAATACCTTAGTTTTGATTTACAGCACTCTGTTATTGTTTCTTTGTTATCCTTATCGAGCATTTGCCATTATTCCTGTATTGATTGTAACTTTTGATTGGCTTTTGTCGCCGAAAAGCACTTTTCAGTTAGATGTATTTGACGTTGGTCATGGCTTAATGGTGATGCTCAGCGAAGAAAATAAGGCGGTGGTCTATGATTTAGGGCCACGTTATTTTGGTCGATATGACTATATTCAGTCAGTTTTATTAGCAAACATAAATGCGCTTGAGCTTGAGGTGATTGCCACTATAGTAAGTCATCAAGATAATGACCACATTGGAGGTCTTCACTCTTGGAATGAAAATGGCTTTGGAGCAACGTTAAAGTATTTTCATCCGCATGGCGTGAATGCTCGTTGTGAGCCAAAGCTTTTAAAAATCGGCAATGTTAGTTTAACTAGCTTTAGTATGCCTGGTGATAATAACAATGATCAATCTTGCATTTTGAGGGTGAAGTCGGGTGAGTATAGTGTGTTATTGACCGGCGATATTTCTGCTGAAGCAGAGCAACAACTCATTACCAGGCTCCCAGACCTGCAAGCGACAGTACTCGTCAGCCCTCATCACGGTAGTAATACATCGTCAAGTCAGGCGTTTATTGAGCAGGTGCGGCCTAAACTGGTTATCCACTCAAGTGCATACCAAGGGCAGTGGCAGTTTCCTCACCCTGATGTTGTAAAACGTTATCAAGACCGTGATATAGCACAGTTAAGTACAGCAGACAGTGGCCATATTAGAATCAAATTCTATAACGATACCTTTTTAGTTGAATCAGCTCGCGAGCATGAAAGTTACTGGTTCGAACAAGATTGACGTTTTGTTTTTACCCCCATAAGGCTACAATAGTCGAAGTCTATGAATAAGAGAGTGTTATGGATCAAACTACATCCCAAATTTATAAGCGATTAATCAGTTATGTGGGTGATTATAAATTAATCGCGTTTTTCGCCATTGTTGGCATGGTTGGCTATTCTGCCATGGATGCACTGTTTATCAATTTAATGAAACCTTTTATTGATGAAGGCTTAAATGCTCGTAATACTGATGTATTAACTTATGCACCATTCGTTGTTATCGCGTTAGTGCTTGGTCGAGGCATGTTTAATTACATGTCATCTTACTGCTTGAGTTATGTTGGCTCCCAAGTTGTTAGAACTCTTCGCCAACAATTATTCGAACATATATTACATTTACCTGTGTCTTTTCATGACAAAAATTCTAATGGTGATTTAATTTCTAAAATCACTTTCGATACAGAGCAAGTACAACAGGCAATTACTAAAGCGCTGTTAATTGTGGTGAGAGAAGGGGCGTTTGTTGTTTTTTTACTTTTCAATATGTTTTATACAAGTTGGAAGTTATCGCTGATTTTCTTGGTTATTATTCCACTGGTGGCAGTGATTGTTGCCTTCGTATCGAAACGCTTTCGGATGATCTCTAAAAAAATTCAATCAGCGATGGGGCAAGTTACTCGTAGTTCAGAGCAGATGCTCTCTGGGCATAAAGTAATCCACGGATTTGGTGGTCAGCAGCAAGAGATTGCTCAGTTTTCAGCGATTAATAACCATAATCGTCAGCAACGCATTAAAATGGATGCAACAAAGGCGTTAAGTGTTTCGGTTATTCAGATCTTAGCAGCGAGCGCAATGGCAGTGATTTTATGGGTCGTGTCAATGCCATCAATGATAGACACAATCAGCTCTGGTGATTTCGTATTACTAATATCATCAATGATGATGTTATTACGTCCACTTAAGCAACTTTCAAATGTAAATAGTGACTTACAACGTGGTATTTCTGCAGCACAAAGTATCTTTTTGGTACTTGACGAAGATGTAGAAAAAGACACTGGCACCTATAGTATTGATAAAGTGACAGGGCACATTGAAATAAACAACGTTACTTTCAAATACCCAACTAAAGATGAACCAGTTTTGAAAAACTTGTCGCTAACGATTAATGCCGGCGAAAGCATTGCATTAGTGGGGCGCTCTGGTTCAGGTAAATCGACCATTTCAAATTTATTGCCACGTTACTATGAGCTAGAAGGTGAAAGTGAAATTTTACTCGATGGTGTCAATATCGCTGACTACAAGCTAACGGATCTTCGTAAGCAATTTGCATTGGTTTCACAGCAAGTGGTGTTATTTAACGATACTATTGCAAATAACATATGCTATGGCCTTGAACGTGAACTCAGTAATGAAGAGTTAATGGCGGTTGCCAAACAAGCCCATGTTTGGGAATTTGTTAAAGACTTGCCAGAAGGTTTAAATACCATGGTGGGTGAAAACGGCGTGATGTTATCTGGCGGTCAGCGTCAACGTATCGCGATTGCACGTGCCATTTTAAAAGATGCACCTATTTTAATTCTCGATGAGGCGACATCAGCTCTCGATACTGAGTCTGAAAAGCTGATCCAGCATGCACTTGATAGCTTAATGAAAGAAAAAACATCAATTGTGATAGCACACCGTTTATCAACAATAGAAAACAGTGATTGTATTTATGTTATTGATCATGGTCAGGTTATCGAAAAGGGCACGCATAGCGAGCTGCTTGAAAATGACGGCACCTATTCCGCTCTTTGTAAAATGCAATTTGGTGAGCAGTAGTGAGTGTTATTGAAAAAAGCTGGTATAAAAAACCAGGTTTACTCAGTGTTTTACTATTACCTTTGAGTGTGCTTTTTTGGCTAATCTCAACGCTTCGTGTATTGCTATACAAGCTTAATATTCTGAAGGCTTTTAAAGCGCATGTACCTGTTATAGTGGTTGGTAACATAAGTGTGGGTGGCAACGGCAAAACGCCATTTGTAATTTGGCTTGCTGAGTTCTTACAACAACAAGGTTTAAAAGTGGCGGTGATCAGTCGTGGTTATGGTGGTCAGTCTGACTCGTATCCATTGTTAGTTACTGATGAGACGACTACAACACAAGCGGGTGACGAACCTGTACTTATTAGACGTCGTTTAGGTTGTGTTGTTATGGTTGGACCTGACCGTCAAGCCAGTATTAAAAAATTAGAACAGCACGATATTGATGTCATCATTTCTGATGATGGTATGCAACATTACAAAATGGCCCGAGATATAGAATGCTGTATAGTTGATAGTGAACGCCAGTTTGGTAACGGTTTATTAATGCCAGCAGGTCCACTTCGTGAAACCAAAGCGCGCTTAAAATCGGTTGATTTAGTCATAGAAAATGGCGGCAATGCACAAAGCCGCTATGATTTAGCATCGAGCCCATTTCGAACCGTGAGTGATTCAACACTCGCCAATTCAGTTCAAGATAAAGGCCATGCAGTCAGTGCTATTGGTAACCCCAAACGCTTTGAGATAAGTCTTGAGCAGCAAGGCATTAACTTGCTATCGACTCATCATTTTCGCGATCACTATGCCTATCAAGCAAGTGACTTTACTATGTTTGGTGATGACGCTGTTTTTATGACAGAAAAAGATGCAGTTAAATGCTTTAGCTTTGCCAAGCCAAATTGGTATTATTTGCCTGTTGATGCAAAGCCGACAACAACGGTTATCGAAAAACTAAATTTATTATTAAAACAAAAAGGGATCCTCAATGGCCTTTGATACAAAATTACTTGAAATTATCGCCTGTCCAGTGTGTAAAGGTAAATTACGTCTTGATAAAGAAAATCAAGAGCTGATTAGTACAGCAGCGAAACTTGCTTATCCAATCAAAGACGATATCCCAGTGCTTTTAGAAAATGAAGCACGTGAACTAAGCCAAGAAGAGGTTGATAAGTGGAATTCGTAGTTGTAATTCCTGCCCGTTACGCATCGACACGTTTACCAGCTAAACCACTTGCTGATATATGTGGTAAGCCAATGATCCAACATGTTTATGAAAAAGCAGTTGCTTCAGGCGCATCACACGTTTATGTTGCCACCGATCATCAAGCAGTATTTGACGCTGTTAGTGAGTTTACAAGTAATGTTCTAATGACGCGTGAAGATCATCAATCAGGGACAGAGCGTTTAGCTGAAGTGGTTGAACAACTCCAACTTGAAAGTGATACCATTGTTGTTAACGTGCAAGGTGATGAGCCTTTATTAGCTAGTGAAAATGTCTCGCAAGTGGCTAAACTGCTCGCTGATTCTGATGCGCCTATGGCAACATTGAGCACAAGTATTGATGATATCGACGATATTTTTAACCCTAATTGTGTAAAAGTGGTTAGCGATGCGCACAACAATGCAGTGTATTTTTCGCGTGCAACCATTCCTTATTATCGTGATGCGATGATGAGTAATCAAACTGATAAAATCAATCTTGATGATTATGCCCGCCATATTGGTATTTATGCTTACCGAGCAGGGTTTATTACTCAATATATTGAGCTGCCAGAATCTCCGTTAGAGGTCCTTGAATCTCTAGAGCAGCTTCGTGTGCTTTATCATGGTTATAAAATCAAAATAGCTAAGGCATTATGTGCTCCACAAGCAGGTGTAGACACGCCAGAGGACTTAGCCCGCGTCATTGCAGTGCTGAGTAAATAATCAATGCACGATGTAAATACAGTTCATCTTCATGCAAGTGAAGATGACTTTTTTGTATTTTATAAACCCGCAGGTGTAAGCTTTCATAGTGAAGAGTGTGCTGGTTTTGTTGTACTTGCAGAGCAACTTGTAAACGAAAAACTATATCCTGTACATCGCCTTGATAAAGTCACCTCGGGTTTAATTATTTTAGCCCGTCACAAAGAAGCAGCAGCAAAGTTCACTGCGCTATTCAGCGCCCATCAAGTGCATAAATTTTATCTTGCACTCAGTGATGCAAAACCAAAGAAGAAACAAGGTTGGATAAAAGGGGATATGGAAAAAAGTCGTCGGGGCGCTTTTAAATTGCTAAAGAGCCAAACCAACCCGGCTGTTACCCGCTTTTATTCAAAAAGTATTCGCCCTGGGCTACGTGCCTACCTATTAAAACCTTTTTCGGGTAAAACACATCAACTAAGAGTCGCGATGAAAAGCTTGGGTGCGCCAATTCTTGGTGATAGCACGTATGCAGGAAGTAAAGACGAGCGCACAAATTTGCATGCTTATGCACTACAATTTAGCTATAAAGGGCTGCTTAAAGAGTATCGATGCGATTACACTTTGGGTGCTCATCTCAATGAAGTTTTTAACTCAGACGAATTCAAAGAGTGGACAGCTCCTTGGACGTTGGATTGGTAAATGAAAGAAACAACACAAGACATCCGTTTTGGTGGCATTAAACGTTTATATGGTCATCAGCAATTTGATTGGTTACAACAAGCACATTTTTGTGTCATTGGTATTGGTGGTGTAGGTAGTTGGGCCGCTGAAGCGCTAGCTCGCACGGGTGTAGGACAACTAACCTTAATAGATCTTGATGATATTTGTGCAACTAATGTTAATCGTCAAATCCATGCTTTGACTGGCACCGTAGGTGAAGCAAAAGTTGAAGCGATGAAAACACGTTGTGAGCTGATAAACCCAGATATCAAAATTAATGTTATTGATGACTTTATAACGCTAGATAATATTCGTGAGCATATTCAAGGCTTTGATTATGTGATTGATTGTATTGATGCAGTGAAAGAAAAGGCAGCGTTAATTGCACATTGTAAGCGTGTAAAATTACCCGTTATTACAACCGGTGGCGCAGGCGGACAAACTGATCCGAGCCAAATTAGCTTTGGTGATGTAGCTAAGACAACCCATGATCCTTTGCTTGCAAAAGTACGGTATATTTTGCGAAAACAGTACAACTTTAGTAGCAATCCAAAGCGTAAATTTAACGTAGATTGTGTTTATTCAACTGAACAGCTTGTATATCCAACCTCTGAAGGCGAAGTTTGCCAAGCAAAACAAGGCGCAGATGGTTCAATGAATATGGATTGTAACAATGGTTTTGGCTCAGCCACAATGGTAACAGGAAGCTTTGGCTTTTTTGTCGCAGCCAAAGCAATCAGAAAATATTTAGATAAAAAACAGCGTTCTTTATAACATTTAGCGGTTTTGCTCAGCCATGGTTTGAATTTTATCAACCATGGCTTTGATGCCATTGCCGCGAGAAGGGCTTAAATGGCTAATTAGACCGAGTCGTTCAAATTCATCATAGGCATTTATTTGTGCTGCTTGTTCCGGTGTTAGACCATTGTATAAGGCTAAAATTAAAGCCAATAGTCCTTTAACGATACGGGTATCTGAATCACCAGCTAAAACAAGGCTATTTTCTGTATGATCAAAGTCGATATATAGCCACACTTTACTTTCGCAGCCTTTAACTAGGGCATCATCTACTTTAAGCACTTCTGGCATAACTGGTAATTGCTTACCTAATAGCATTATCTGGCGGTATTTTTGCTGCCAACCTGCAGCTGTTTCAATGTTTTTACTAACGGCTTCAAACGTTGAATTCATAACTTATCCAAATTTAATCTAATAACTCAATACTGTTTTTAAGAGCATCAATAAACGCATCTACATCATCTTTATTGTTATATAACGCAAAGCTTGCTCTTACTGTACCAGGAATGTGCAAATGGCTCATTATAGGTTGTGTGCAATGGTGGCCACTGCGCACGGCCACACCAAACCCATCAAGCAGAGTGGCTAAATCGAAGGGATGTTCATCGCGATAATTAAAACTAATGTTACCAATGTTATGTATTTGGTTTGAATAGATATTAATACCATCAATAGCTGATAATTGTTTTATCGCATAGTCAAAAACTGTATGCTCATGTTGACGCATTTGCTGAAAATCTAACGATGTTAAATACTTTATTGCCTCACTAAAGGCGATTACACCCGCAATATTAGGTGTTCCTGCTTCAAATTTACCCGGTGCATCCCGAAAAGTGCTTTGCGTGAGGCTCACTGTTTCGATCATTTCGCCACCGGTTTGATAAACATCGAGCGAATTTAACAGCTCGAAACGTCCATAAAGACCACCCAGACCTGTAGGCCCGAGCATTTTGTGGGCAGAAAATACGTAAAAGTCACAAGAAATTTCTTGTAGATTAGGGCGTAAATGCATCGCAGCCTGCGCACCATCAATCACAGAAATAGCATTAATGGCTTTACATGCTGTAATGATAGGCGCTAAATCAGTGATATTACCTAATGTATTTGATGCATGAGTAACAGCAACTATCTTAGGCTGATACAGTTTTATAAACTCACTGCACCTTACGCTATCAATGACCAAGTCATCTTCAATAGGTAAAATAATCAGTTCTGCACCAGTACGCTTTGCTAGTTGTTGCCATGGCACTATGTTGGCGTGATGTTCAATCGCAGAGATAGCAATTTTATCGCCTGGTTTAAGCCGTGAAGCCAGACCATTTGCGATTAAATTAATAGATTCAGTCGCTCCTTTGGTCCACACTAACTCATTGGCTTTAACAGAAAAATAATCTGCAAGTAGCGTTCTGGTGTGTTCATATTGGCGGGTCGCGTTTTCACTGAGTGTATGACGGCCACGATGCACATTGGCATTCTCATGACTATAAAAACGGGCAAGGGCATCAATAACTGCTTGTGGCTTTTGTGAGGTCGCTGCTGAGTCTAAATACACCAGAGGCTGCTCATTAACCGTTTCATTCAGTAATGGAAAGTCAGCGCGTATTTTTGCAATATCGAACATGGAAGGCCTTAAGCTACGAGAATGCGACGATTTTAATTACTTTGCACAAATAGACAAGTGCAGGGCAACAAAAAAGGCCGCATAGCGGCCTTTTTTAAACGCAAATTCGTATTAACGCTTGTCTGTTGGTACGTAATCGCGTGAAGTTTCACCAGTGTATAACTGACGAGGACGGCTGATCTTGTGACCAGGTTGAGAAAGCATCTCATCCCAGTGAGAGATCCAACCAACAGTACGTGACATTGCAAAGATTACAGTGAACATGCTTGTTGGAATACCGATAGCTTTTAAGATGATACCTGAGTAGAAGTCTACGTTAGGGTAAAGTTTCTTCTCAACGAAGTATGGGTCTTCTAGTGCAATTTGCTCAAGCTTCATTGCGATATCAAGAAGTGGATCTTGAATGTTTAGCTCAGCTAGTACTTCGTGACATGTTTGACGCATTACTGTCGCACGTGGATCGAAGTTTTTGTATACACGGTGACCGAAGCCCATAAGACGGAATGGATCTGACTTATCTTTTGCTTTAGCAACGTATTCGTCGATACGGTCTACTGAACCGATTTCTTCTAACATGTTAAGACATGCTTCGTTAGCACCACCGTGCGCAGGACCCCATAAAGATGCGATACCAGCCGCGATACACGCGTAAGGGTTTGCACCTGATGAACCAGCTAAACGTACAGTTGACGTTGAAGCGTTTTGCTCGTGGTCTGCGTGAAGCATGAAAATTTTATCCATTGCTTTAGCAAGAACAGGGCTAACTTTATATTCTTCAGCAGGTACTGAGAACATCATGTGTAAGAAGTTTTCAGCGAAGCTTAAGTCGTTACGCGGGTGTACAAACGGTTGACCTACGTTGTATTTGTAAGCCATAGCAGCGATTGTTGGTAACTTAGCAATTAGTTTGATTGCACTAGTTTTACGTTGTGTTGCATCAGTGATGTCTAAATCTTCGTGATAGAAAGAAGATAAAGCACCTACAACACCACATAGCATCGCCATAGGGTGAGCATCAAAACGGAAACCTTGGAAGAAGTTTGCGATTTTAGTATCAAGCATAGTGCTATGCGTGATTTCTTTTGCAAACTCATCGTATTGTTCTTTAGTTGGTAATTCGCCGTTTAACAGTAAGTAGCAAACTTCGATGTAGTTAGACTCATCAGCTAGTTGCTCAATTGGGTAACCACGGTGTAGTAATACACCTTTACCGCCGTCGATATAAGTGATTGAAGATTCACAAGAACCGGTCGACATGAAACCTGGGTCGTAAGTGAAGTAGCCATGAGAACCTAACGTACGTACGTCGATTACGTCTTGGCCAGCAGTGCCTTGGTAAATTGGAAGTTCGATTGGATCAAGACCATCAATATGGACCGTGGCTTTATTATCCGCCATCTATTTATCTCCTATTAAGATAACAACTCTGATTGTTATGTTCTGAATCTGTTTAAGCACATTCTTTTCATTTTAACGTGAAAGAGGGGTGTAAAGTCAATTTTTATAAACATTATGCATAAATGGATAATAAATATTCTGCCAGGATTAAATATTATACCATTGGCTAATTCGCAAACGACTCTTACTAAACAAGAATTGTAAAAAGACCTTTGGCTATATATACTATCCAAGGTTTTATACCGTATTGTCTGTAGGTAAACTTTATTTTTACATTTAAGTTTTGCATAAGTGTGAACTTTTTGTGTATCAACACGGTTTACTTAGATAGTTCCATCGAAATTCATTTTGATGGGTTTAGAAAAACAAGTAGATGAGCTCCTAAGTGGGCAAGATGGGCAAGTAACTGTGAAAAAGCAAAGACCTGTAAATCTAGATCTAACAACTATATCTATGCCGGCAACGGCTAAAGCATCAATTCTTCACCGCGTCACCGGTGTGGCACTATTTTTTGCTTTAACGTTTGTCATTTGGGCTTGGTCTGAGTCTCTTTCTTCTCCAGAAGGTTTTGAATTCGTCAAGGGTCTGTTCAGCGGATTCATTGCCAAATTCATAGCGTGGGGTACCATTTCTGTGTTGGCATATCACCTAATCGGTGGTGTTCGTCACATCATTATGGATATGGGTCACTGGGAAGAACTTGAATCAGGTAACTTCAGCGCTAAAGTTGCGATGGCTTTAGGTGTTGTAGCTGCAATTCTAGCAGGAGTGTGGATATGGTTTTAAATCAAGCAACTCTTAAACGTGATGGTGTACAAGATTTTGTATCACTTCGTACAACAGCATTAATAATCAGCGCTTATGCGATTTTTATTATCGGCTATTTTTTATGTACACCAGAAGTCACTTTTGAAGCCTGGCAAGGCCTATTCTCTAATCTAGCAATGAAAGGGTTTACACTAATTGCCCTTGTTTGCATTATGGTTCACACCCGTATCGGTCTTTGGCAAGTTCTAACTGACTATGTCAAAAATGCGAAATTACGTGCTGTTTTAGGCTTTGTATTAAACCTTATGGCCGTTGCTTACGTAGCAATTGGTCTAATCGTTTTATGGGGTGTTTAAGTGAATTATTCTGTTCGTGAATTTGACGCAGTAGTAATTGGTGCAGGCGGCGCGGGTATGCGCGCAGCACTTGCTATTACTGAATCAGGCAAAACCTGTGCACTTATCTCTAAAGTTTTCCCTACACGTTCTCACACTGTGTCAGCACAAGGCGGCATTACTGTTGCGTTAGGTAACTCGCATGAAGATAACTGGGAATGGCACATGTACGATACTGTTAAAGGTTCTGATTTTATCGGTGACCAAGACGCTATCGAATATATGTGTAAAACAGGCCCAGAAGCTATTACTGAATTAGAAAACATGGGCTTACCATTTTCTCGTTTTGAAAATGGCCGTGTTTATCAACGTCCTTTCGGCGGTCAGTCGAAAAACTTTGGTGGTGAACAAGCAGCACGTACTGCAGCAGCAGCTGACCGTACTGGTCACGCACTGTTACACTGTCTTTACCAGCAAAACGTTAAAAACAAAACAAACGTATTTTCAGAGTGGTATGCACTAGATTTAGTTAAAAACAGCGATGGTCATGTTGTTGGTTGTACAGCAATCGACATTGAATCAGGCCAAGTTGTTTACTTCAAATCAAAAGCCGTTGTTTTAGCAACAGGTGGTGCAGGTCGTATCTACGCATCAACAACTAACGCACACATCAATACAGGTGACGGCGTTGGTATGGCAACCCGTGCTGGTGTTGCATTGCAAGATATGGAAATGTGGCAATTCCACCCAACAGGTATCGCAGGCGCTGGTGTACTAGTAACTGAAGGTTGTCGTGGTGAAGGTGGTTACCTTCTAAACAAAGACGGCGAACGCTTCATGGAACGTTACGCGCCAAATGCTAAAGACTTAGCATCTCGTGACGTTGTTGCTCGTTCAATGATGACTGAGATCCGTGAAGGTCGTGGTTGCGATGGTCCTTACGGTCCACATATCAAGCTTAAACTTGACCACTTAGGTGAAGAGACGCTTAATTTACGTCTTCCTGGTGTATGTGACCTTGCGAAAACATTCGCACACGTTGACCCAGCTAAAGAACCAATTCCAGTAATTCCAACATGTCACTACATGATGGGTGGTGTACCAACTAACGTAAATGGTCAAGCATTACAAATCGATGCAAATGGTCAAGAGAAAGTAGTTGAAGGTTTATTCGCTGTGGGTGAAATTGCCTGTGTATCTGTACACGGTGCTAACCGCCTAGGTGGTAACTCACTTCTTGACTTAGTTGTGTTCGGACGTGCAGCTGGTAACTTCTTAGGTAAATACCTAAATGGTGTTGAAGCAGGTAAAGATGCGTCTGAATCAGATCTTGAAGCATCACTTGCGCGCTTCAACCGTTGGGAAAGCTCTAAAGCTGGCCAAGGTGAAGACCCAGTTCAAATCAAGAAAGACCTACAAATGTGTATGCAGCTTAACTTCTCGGTGTTCCGTGAAGGTGATGCAATGGCTACAGGTCTTAAAGAGCTTAAAGAAATTCGTGAACGTCTGCAGTATGCTCGTCTTGACGACAAGTCAACAGAGTTCAACACTGCGCGTATCGAATGTCTAGAGTTAGACAACTTAATGGAAACAGCTTACTCAACTGCAGTAGCTGCAAACTTCCGTACAGAAAGCCGTGGTGCACATTCTCGTTTTGACTTCCCAGATCGTGATGACGATAACTGGTTATGTCACTCTATCTTTAACCCAGTTACAGATGAAATGACAAAACGTGAAGTAAACTACGCGCCGAAACTGCGTGAAGCTTTCCCACCTAAAGCACGTACATACTAGGAGCGAGACGATGGCACAAGTACAATTTTCCGTTTATCGTTACAATCCAGATGTTGATAATGCACCACGTATGCAGGACTTCACGCTAGAAACGCAAGAAGGCCAAGATATGATGGTTTTGGATGCTCTAATGAAACTAAAAGAGCAAGATCCAACATTATCATTCCGTCGTTCATGCCGTGAAGGTGTGTGTGGTTCTGACGGTATCAACATGAATGGTAAAAACGGTTTAGCATGTATTACTCCTTTATCAACGCTACTTAAAGGTGGCAAAGGTAAAATCGTAATTCGTCCATTACCTGGTTTACCTGTGGTACGTGACCTTGTTATTGACATGAGTCAGTTCTACACTCAATACGAAAAAGTTAAGCCTTATCTAATTAATGACACGCCAGCGGCGGGTGAGCGTCTTCAATCTATCGAAGAACGTGATAAGTTAGATGGCTTATATGAGTGTATTTTATGTGCATGTTGTTCTACATCGTGTCCTTCGTTCTGGTGGAATCCAGACAAGTTCATCGGTCCTGCGGGTCTTCTTCATGCGTATCGTTTCTTGGCTGATAGCCGCGATACAGCGACTGAAGAGCGTCTTGCAGATCTTGACGATGCGTTCAGCGTGTTCCGTTGTCACAGTATTATGAACTGTGTTAGCGTGTGTCCTAAAGGTCTTAATCCGACTAAAGCAATTGGACAAATCAAATCAATGCTTTTAAACCGCGCTGTTTAAAGCTTGAATATGTAAGGTGGTTAAGTGATTAACCACCTTGTTTTTACAACAATTAATTTCTGCGCTAAAGAAAAGGGCTTATAAATGCACGAAGGTGTGATGAAGGCATGGCTAGAATCTTCTCACTTAAACGGCGGAAACGTTGCTTACGTAGAAGAGCTTTATGAAGCGTACTTAGATGATGCGACTTCTGTGCCAGAAGAATGGCGAGAAGTGTTCGAACAATTACCAAAAGTAGATGGTGTGGATGTTGACGTAAAACATTCAGAGGTTCGTTCACAATTTGCGGAGCTTGCTAAAAACAAGCATAGAGAAGTAGTGGTAGCAGAGGGTGGCTCTGGCGATCCTAAACAGGTCAAAGTGCTACAACTTATTAATGCTTTCCGTTTCCGTGGTCACCAAAATGCTAACCTAGATCCATTAGGTATCTGGGAACGCGAACGAGTTCGAGATCTTGAACTTGAATACCACGATTTATCTGAAGCTGATTTTGACCGTGAATTCAATGTGGGTTCGTTTGCCGTAGGTCGCGACACCATGCCTTTAGGTGAGCTATACCAAGCACTTAAGACCACGTATTGTGGGTCAGTTGGTGCAGAGTATATGCACATCACTTCAACTGAAGAAAAACGTTGGTTACAACAGCGTTTAGAATCAGTGCAATCACGTCCAACGTTCTCTAAAGAAGAAAAGCTACGTATCCTTAAAGGATTAACAGCTGCAGATGGCCTTGAAAAATATTTAGGGGCTAAGTTCCCTGGTGCAAAACGTTTCTCACTTGAAGGTGGTGATGCGTTGGTACCAATGCTTAAAGAACTAATTCATCGTGCAGGTGAAAGCGGACAAAAAGAAGCTGTTATTGGTATGGCTCACCGCGGTCGCTTGAACGTACTAGTGAACGTTTTAGGTAAAAACCCATCAGAATTATTCGATGAGTTCGCTGGTAAACACAAAGATACTTTAAGCTCAGGTGATGTTAAATATCACATGGGTTATTCATCTGACTTCGCTACAAAGGGTGGCAACGTGCATATGGCACTTGCGTTTAACCCATCTCACCTTGAAATCGTTAACCCAGTAGTTATGGGTTCGGTACGCGCTCGTTTAGACCGTTTAGGTGATAAGTCAGGTATTAAAGCATTACCAATTACTATTCACGGTGACTCTGCAATCGCAGGTCAAGGTGTTGTTCAAGAAACATTTAACTTATCGCAAACTAATGCATTTAGTTGTGGTGGTAGTATCCGTATCGTGGTAAACAACCAAGTTGGTTTTACAACGTCAAAACAAGCGGATGTTCGTTCTACACCATACTGTACTGACATTGCGAAAATGGTTCAGGCACCTATTTTCCACGTTAATTCTGACGATCCAGAAGCGGTTGCATTTGTTACTCAAATCGCACTTGATTTCAGAAACCAATTCAAACGTGACGTTGTAATTGATTTAGTATGTTATCGCCGTCATGGTCATAACGAAGCGGATGAGCCGAATGCGACTCAACCACTTATGTACCAGAAAATCAAAAAACACCCAGTTCCACGCCTAATTTATGCTGACCAACTTGTGTCTGAAGGTTCATTTACAGAAGATGAAGTCAAAGCACTTGCTGATGAGTACCGTAACGGTCTTGATGGCGGTAACTGTGTTGTTGAAGAAATTCAACCAGAAACATCTCACTCTTCAGATTGGGCTAAATTCGTTGGTCACGATTGGGATGTTGAGTACGATGCAAAACTTTCTGTTGAAAAACTAAAAGAACTTGGTGAAAAAGTATCAAGCTACCCAGAGAGCCACAAAGCTCAGTCGCGTGTTAAGAAAATTTACGACGACCGTAAGCTAATGGCATCAGGTGAAAAACCGCTTGATTGGGGTATGGCTGAAACGCTAGCTTATGCTTCACTTGTAGATGCGGGCACAGATATCCGTTTAACAGGTCAAGACTCAGGCCGTGGTACTTTCTTCCACCGTCATGCTGTTATCCATAACCAAAAAGATGCATCAACCTACTTGCCGCTGCAAAACATCAGCGAAAAACAAGGTTCATTTGAAGTATACGACTCAGTACTTTCTGAAGAAGCGGTACTTGCATTTGAATATGGTTACGCAACAGCTGAACCAACTTCACTTGTAATGTGGGAAGCACAATTTGGTGACTTCGCTAACGGTGCGCAAGTTGTATTTGACCAATTCTTAAGTTCTGGTGAACAAAAGTGGGGCCGTTTATGTGGTCTTACATGTTTACTTCCACATGGTTATGAAGGTCAAGGCCCAGAGCATAGCTCGGCACGTCTTGAGCGTTTCTTACAATTGTGTGCTGATCACAATATGCAAGTGTGTGTGCCTTCAACACCAGCGCAAGTTTATGCAATGCTTCGTCGTCAATCTGTACGTCCTTTACGTCGTCCATTGATTGTTATGACACCTAAGTCACTACTTCGTCATCCGCTGGCAACTTCAACACTTGAAGAATTATCTGAAGGTGTGTTCCACAATATGATCGATGAAATCGATGATATTGCAGCAGATAAAGTAGAACGCGTTGTATTCTGTAGTGGTAAAGTTTATTACGAGTTACTACAAGAGCGTCGTAAACAAGAATTAAATAACATTGCTATTGTTCGTGTAGAACAATTATATCCATTCCCACACGCTGAGATGGATACAATCATGCAACGTTACCAACACGTTAAAGATTTTGTTTGGTGTCAAGAAGAGCCGCAAAACCAAGGTGCATGGTATTGTTCTCAACATCATTTTGTTGATGCAATTCCTGAAGGTGCTAAATTAACTTACGCAGGTCGTAAAGCATCAGCATCACCAGCGTGTGGTTACATGTCAGTGCATAATAAAGAACAACAAGCGCTCGTTGCAGACGCGCTTACTATTGAAAAGAAAGGATAAGCAATGAGCACAGAAATTAAAGTTCCTGTACTTCCTGAGTCGGTTGCTGATGCTACTGTTGCAACATGGCACGTAAGTGTTGGCGACAAAGTAAGCCGCGACCAAAACTTGGTTGATATCGAAACAGATAAAGTTGTTTTAGAAGTTGTTGCACCAAACGATGGTGTAATCACTGAAATTTCACAAGAAGAAGGTGCAACGGTACTTGGCGAGCAAGTAATTGCATTACTTGGTGATGCAGATGCTGCACCAGCAAGTGACGACTCTGCCAAAGAATCTGCACCAGCAAAATCAGAAGACGCGCCAGAGGCGCAATCAGTACCAGCATCAGAAGGTAAAGAAGTGGACATTAAAGTACCTGTACTTCCAGAATCAGTCGCAGACGCGACAATTGCTACTTGGCATGTTCAACCAGGTGAAGCGGTAACTCGCGATCAAAACCTAGTTGATATCGAAACTGATAAAGTTGTTCTTGAAGTGGTTGCTCAAGAAGACGGTATCATGGGTGAGCACATTCACGCTGAAGGCGAAACAGTACTTGGTGAGCAAGTAATTGGTACAGTTAAAGCAGGCGCAGCGCCAGCTAAAGCACCTGCAGCAAAAGCTGAAGAGGCTACTGCAAGCGAATCAAATGATAGCTCTGATGTGTTAACACCATCAGTTCGTCGTTTAATCGCTGAAAAAGGTCTTGATGCATCTAAAATCAAAGGCACAGGCAAAAACGGCCGTGTGACTAAAGAAGATGTCGATACTTTCTTAAAAGCACCTGCAGCAGCACCAAAAGCTGAAGCAGCGCCAGCAGCACCTATGGGTGACCGTACACAAAAACGTGTTCCTATGACACGTTTACGTAAAACTATCGCTAATCGTCTTCTTGAAGCGAAAAACTCAACTGCAATGTTAACTACATTCAACGAAGTTAACATGAAGCCAATCATGGATCTTCGTAAGCAGTATCAAGAAGTGTTCGAAAAGCGTCATGGTATCCGTTTAGGTTTCATGTCTTTCTACGTGAAAGCAGTTACTGAAGCACTTAAGCGTTTCCCTGAGGTGAATGCATCTATCGATGGTGATGATATCGTTTATCATAACTACTTCGACATCAGCATTGCGGTTTCAACTCCACGTGGTCTTGTTACACCAGTTCTTAAAGACTGTGACAAGCTATCAGTGGCAGAAATCGAAAAAGGTATCCGTGAATTAGCACTTAAAGGTCGTGACGGTAAACTATCTATCGAAGATATGACTGGTGGTAACTTCACAATTACTAACGGTGGTGTATTCGGTTCATTACTTTCTACACCTATCATCAACTTGCCACAGTCTTCAATCTTGGGTATGCATAAAATCCAAGATCGCCCAATGGCTGTTAACGGTAAAGTTGAAATCTTACCAATGATGTATTTAGCGTTATCTTACGATCACCGCCAAATCGATGGTAAAGAATCAGTAGGCTTCCTAGTAACAATTAAAGAGTTACTTGAAGATCCAACTCGTTTACTACTAGATGTTTAATCTGGTTGTATAAAAACTAAGCTGTGAACCCTGTTCACAGCTTTTTTTTTGCGCCTTTGGTCTAACTGGGGTTTTCATGTGGAGCCTTGGGATTTATACTAAGTGCGCAATTTGGGATAGCTGTTTATTTTGCATAAATATTCAGCTCTTTTAGTATAAAAAATTGGATAAAGCATCATGAATTTGCATGAGTATCAGGCAAAACAACTTTTTGCCGAATATGGTTTACCAGTTTCTCAAGGTTTCGCTTGCGATACACCTGAAGAAGCTGCAGCAGCTGCTGAGAAAATCGGCGGTGATATGTGGGTTGTTAAAACACAGGTTCACGCAGGTGGCCGTGGTAAAGCTGGCGGTGTTAAGCTAGTTAAAACAATCGACGAAGTAAAAGAGTTCGCTGCGAACTGGTTAGGTAAAAACTTAGTTACTTACCAAACAGACGAAAATGGTCAGCCAGTAGCTAAAATCCTTGTTGAAAGCTGCACTGACATCGCTAACGAATTATACCTTGGCGCTGTAGTAGATCGTGCTTCTCGTAAAGTTGTTTTCATGGCATCTACTGAAGGTGGTGTTGAAATCGAGCAAGTTGCAGAAGAAACTCCAGAACTAATTCACAAAGCTGAGATCGATCCACTAGTTGGTCCACAAGCATACCAAGCTCGTGAATTAGGCTTCAAACTAGGTTTAAACCCTACTCAAATGAAACAGTTCGTTAAGATCTTCATGGGTCTTGCTAACATGTTCAACGATTTCGATTTCGCACTATTAGAAATCAACCCGCTAGTAATTACAGACGAAGGTAACCTTCACTGTCTAGACGGTAAAATCGGTGTAGATGGTAACGCGCTTTACCGTCAACCTAAAATCCGTGAAATGCACGATCCTTCACAAGAAGATGCACGTGAAGCTCACGCTGCAAGCTTCGAGCTTAACTACGTTGCACTAGACGGTAACGTTGGTTGTATGGTTAACGGTGCAGGCCTTGCAATGGGTACTATGGACATCGTAAACCTACACGGTGGTAAGCCAGCTAACTTCCTAGATGTTGGTGGTGGTGCTACTAAAGAGCGTGTATCTGAAGCATTCAAGATCATCTTATCTGACGACAACGTTAAAGCTGTTTTAGTTAACATCTTTGGTGGTATCGTACGTTGTGACATGATCGCTGAAGGTATCATTGGCGCAGTTAAAGAAGTAGGCGTAAACGTTCCTGTAGTAGTACGTTTAGAAGGTACTAACGCTGAACTAGGTCGTGAAGTACTTGCTAATTCTGACCTTAACATCATCGCTGCTGAATCACTAACAGACGCAGCTGAAAAAGTTGTTGCTGCTGCGGAGGGCAAATAATGTCTGTATTAATCAATAAAGATACAAAAGTTATCTGTCAAGGTTTCACAGGTGGCCAAGGTACTTTCCACTCTGAGCAAGCGCTTGAGTACGGTACACAAATGGTTGGTGGTGTAAGCCCAGGTAAAGGCGGTCAAACGCACCTTGGTCTTCCAGTATTCAACACAGTACGTGACGCTGTTGAAGCAACTGGCGCAACTGCATCAGTTATCTATGTACCAGCACCTTTCTGTAAAGATGCAATCTTAGAAGCTATCGATGCTGGCATCGAGCTTATCGTTTGTATCACTGAAGGTATCCCAACACTAGACATGGTTGACGTTAAAGTTAAGCTTGAGCAAACTGGTGTTCGTATGATCGGTCCTAACTGCCCAGGTGTTATCACTCCGGGTGAAACGAAGATCGGTATCATGCCTGGTCACATCCACAAGCCTGGTAAAGTAGGTATCGTATCACGTTCTGGTACTTTAACTTACGAAGCGGTTAAACAAACTACTGACGCTGGTTTCGGCCAATCAACATGTGTTGGTATCGGTGGTGACCCAATCCCTGGCACTAACTTCATCGACGTTTTAGAAATGTTCGAAAAAGACGAGCAAACTGAAGCAATCGTAATGATCGGTGAAATCGGTGGTACTGCAGAAGAAGAAGCTGCAGAATACATCAAGCACAACGTGACTAAACCAGTTGTTTCTTACATTGCAGGTGTTACGGCTCCTCCAGGTAAGCGCATGGGTCACGCAGGTGCAATCATCGCAGGTGGTAAAGGTACTGCTGATGAGAAATTTGCTGCATTAGAAGCTGCTGGCGTAAAAACTGTACGTTCACTAGCTGACATCGGTGCTGCACTTAAAGAGAAAACAGGCTGGTAATCAGTTTTAATCTCTTAAAAAAGGCTCGCTTATGCGGGCCTTTTTTGTATCTGAGAGTTTCCTAGTTTGTGCACGAAAATTCTAGCTTTAAATTAAGAATAATAATGCTTTATTTGTGAATAAAAATTCCATACACTGATACCTTGTTTATTTGTTTTTATATAAAACGCTGTTATTAAAAAAGGTAAATATCACGTGCGTACCACAGAATTGGTAGATGGATTTCGCCAGTCAACTCCTTATGTTAATGCTCACCGAGGTAAAACTTTCGTTGTAATGCTCGGCGGAGAAGCAATTGATCAGCCAGGTTGTCGTAGCATCATTAATGATGTTGCATTATTAACGAGCTTAGGTATCAAAATTGTTTTAGTGTTTGGTGCAAGGCCACAGTTCAATGCGGCACTGCAAGAATTTGGCATAACTAGTCAGTTTCATAATGAAATACGTGTTACTGATAACGCGACTTTTGATGTAATAAAGAAAGTTGCGGGTGCAATGCAGTTCGATATTACTGCACGTTTATCGACCTCGCTAAGTAGTACTCCTATGACTGGCTCATACTTGAATGTGGTCAGCGGTAATTTTGTTATCGCTCAGCCTTTAGGAGTTGACGAAGGCATTGATTATCATCACTCAGGCCGTGTAAGACGTATTGATGTTGAAGGGATTCGTCATCAATTAAACAATAACAGTATCGTACTACTTGGTCCGATTGCCGCCTCAGTGACAGGTGAAAGTTTTAATTTAACTGCTGAAGAAATTGCCACTCAGGTTGCATTAAAACTGCGCGCTGACAAAATGCTCGGTTTTTGTAAAGAGGCCGGTATCTTGGATGAAAACGGTGAAGCAATTGCCGAGCTTATGCCAAATGAGGCAGAATCTGTCTTAGCAAACTACCGTAATCAACCTGATTCATGTTTAAGTGCAACGGTATTCTTACAAGCGGCCATTGATGCATGTCGTGGCGGCGTACATCGTTGTCATTTAGTTAGTTACAAAGAAGATGGCGCATTATTACAAGAGCTTTTCTCATTAGATGGCATTGGTACGCAAATCGCGCCGCAAAGCTCCGAACAGTTACGTAGTGCAACAATATCTGATATTACCGGGATTATTAATCTGATCAGACCGCTTGAAGAGCAGGGCTATTTAGTTAGGCGTTCTAGAGAGCAGCTTGAGATAGAAATAGAGCAATTTACTGTCATTGAGCGTGATGGTTTAATTATCGCCTGTGCCGCTTTATACCCATTTGCTGAAGAACAAGTGGGGGAGTTTGCAAGTCTGGCTGTTCATCCACAATACCGAGATGCAGATAGAGGGAGTTACCTACTGCGTTTTATTATTAATAAAGCTAAACGTGCTGGTTACTCGCATTTATTCGCTTTAACCACACGCAGTATTCATTGGTTTTTAGAACAAAGCTTTGAATTGGTGACCGTTGATGAGTTACCGGCGAAGAAAAAGGCACTGTATAACTATGAGCGCCGTTCTAAAGTACTGCGACTGGACCTTACTAAACTAAGTAAAAACCGTTGATAGGACAACTGAGTGGGTTGCTATAAAAAAGGTGACGCATGTGCGTCACCTCTAATTCTATATATTGTATTTAATTAATACTCATAGTTAATGTGCTGATAAAAGCGCACACGTAAATCTTGGCGCGTTGGATTAAAGGCCAGCTCGTCAGTTACTTCATTAATTGCGCTTTGCACTTGATTCATAAACTTACCATAACCAATGTCATGCTTGTCTTTATCGGCTGCGGCAATCACAAAATGTAGAGAATCAACAAGTTGATTTGCATCCCAATAATGTTGTAATTGCACTTGCTCTGAGCTGCAATCAAAGGTTAGCTTTTGCAGTTCACTGTTACTTTGTGCGTTATCAATATTGCTATTACGAACAATAGGGCGGGTACCATTAGCGATAAAAGCACCAAGGGTTAGCGCTCGTTTTTCGCAAGCTCGTTTAAATGCATCAAAAATATATTGATAAAATTGCGTGTAATTCTCTTCATTCAACATATGTTGAAATTGCGTTTTAATCGCGCGGGTTACTGGAATAGAAAACCCAGCATAAGTCATTTCACTGTGCTGTGTTGGTAAATGACATTGGCGAGATTGATAGCGTGGATATAAGCTACGCAATTTATAGCCATAGCTTTCTTTGTGACCTTTTGCTTTAGCAAATAAATCATAAGTAAGATGCTGGTGATCGCGAATTTTAAGTGGAGGTTGACCGCTTAATAGCTTTTCTTGTAATGAGTTTATTACGCGCTGTACGTTATGGTGAAAACTTGCTGCATTAGCACGAATATCTTCACCTGTAGCCAAAAATAATAAACGAATTTTTTTGCATTTTACTTCATCAGCGGCAAACACATTATGTGCTTCGTGGTATTGTGGGTTATAGAAAAATAAAATCTGCTTAGCGGTTTCTAAACTATATGCCTCATCATGGTAACGAACGACAGGTAACTTATCGTTAGCGATCAGATGTACATTGTGCAGTTCATATTCATCACATAGTGCAAATAACTCCCTTGCAAGACGCTTATAAGCACAGCTTACATTACTAAACTGAGCAAAAAACTCATCAGTAGGTTTAAACTCAACTAGCACATACTGGTTAGCACGCGCAGAGCTTGGAATATAGACTCTATGTTGATTGAGCGAAGCCATCTTTTTTCCTTATTGGTAGTGAAACTGACGGCACTATATCGCTAGTCAATGATCATTTTATTGCGTTAGAACAATTTTTTTACCGATTTTGCAGCGTCTGTAAACAATGTATTCAATAATCGGCTTATTATCTTCAATAAACATGGTTCAACTACTGTATGTTAGGGTTTGTTTTTGTAATAATGCATTAGTTTTGTCACCATGCAATATTTTGAGGATTATGCTCCTATGGCGGAAATTGAGAATCGCCCAAGTAACTTTATTAGAACGCGTATCGACGAAGATCTCGCAAGCGGTAAGCATGCGACTACACACACGCGTTTTCCACCTGAACCAAACGGTTTTTTACACATTGGTCATGCAAAGTCTATCTGTTTAAATTTTGGTATTGCCCAAGATTATCAAGGTCTTTGTAACTTACGTTTTGATGATACGAATCCAGAAAAAGAAGACATCAATTACGTAAATTCAATTAAAGAAGATGTGCAGTGGTTAGGTTTTCAGTGGGATGGTGAAATTAAGTATTCATCTAACTATTTCGATGCGTTATACGGCTATGCTGTTGAGCTTATCGAAAAAGGCCTTGCGTATGTGTGTTTCTTATCGCCAGATCAAGCACGTGAATACCGTGGTACTTTAAAAGAGCCAGGTAAAAATAGCCCGTACCGTGATACGCCAGTAGAAGAAAACCTAGCGCTATTTGAAAAAATGCGTAATGGCGAATTCAAAGAAGGCGAGTGTGTACTGCGTGCTAAAATCGATATGGCAAGTTCATTCATGGTATTGCGTGATCCGATTTTATACCGTGTACGTTTTGCTCACCACCACCAAACAGGTGATAAGTGGTGTATTTACCCAATGTACGACTTCACGCACTGTATTTCAGATGCACTAGAAGGTATCACGCATTCATTATGTACGCTTGAGTTCCAAGATAACCGTCGTTTATACGATTGGGTATTAGATAACATCAGCCTTGAGTGTCACCCACAGCAAATCGAGTTTTCACGATTAAACCTTGAATACACCATTATGTCTAAGCGTAAATTAAACGACTTAGTGGTTAATGGTCATGTTGAAGGTTGGGACGACCCACGTATGCCAACGATTGCTGGTCTGCGTCGTCGCGGTTATACACCTGCATCAGTACGTGAATTCTGTTCTCGCATCGGTATCACCAAGCAAGAAAACATGGTTGAAATGGGTATGCTTGAAGCGTGTATCCGTGAAGATCTTAATGAGCATGCACCGCGTGCAATGGCTGTTCTTGATCCGGTGAAGATTGTTATCGAAAACTATGATGCAGATAAAGTAGAGACTTTATCAGTTGCCAATCACCCGAATAAAGAAGAGATGGGCCGTCGTGATGTGCCTTTCACACGTGAGATTTATATTGAGCGTGAAGACTTCCGTGAAGAAGCAAATAATAAGTTTAAACGTTTAGTACTTGATAAAGAAGTACGTTTACGTGGTGCTTATGTAATTAAAGCTGAGCGTGTTGAAAAAGACGAGAACGGTGAAATCAGCACTATTTTCTGTTCTTACGATCCAGAAACGCTAGGTAAAAACCCAAGCGATGGCCGTAAAGTTAAAGGTGTAATCCATTGGGTATCAGCCAGTGAGTCAATCACCGCTGAAGTACGTTTATACGACCGTTTATTTAACGTACCAAACCCAGCTGCTGCTGAAGACTTCAATGCAACGCTAAATCCAGAATCACTCGTGGTTCTTGCTAACGCGAAACTTGAACTGTCTCTTGCTAATGCACAAGCAGAGCAGGGCTTCCAGTTTGAACGCATGGGCTATTTCTGTCGTGATAACAAAGCCGACTCACTAGTATTTAATCAAACTGTGGGTCTTCGTGATTCATGGGCAAAGATTGAACAAAAGGGCTAAACTTTTAACTAATTGTTTAAGTTTCTAAGCTTAATAAAAAACCCTTTCACTTTTAAAGTGAAAGGGTTTTTTTATAACTATTAAAAGTGATTAAAAATAGCCGCGAATACCTAAGCTAAAGTTGCGACCAGGTAGTGGTGCTTTTTCTTTAATAAATGAACTGTGAACGAAACCTAGTTCATCCGTTAAGTTATCAGCATTAATGTACAGCTGCGTATCGACAGGGCCTAAATCAAGTTGGTAATTTGCCGATGCGTCAAACAGGGTATAACCGTCAGTTTTTGTTTCATAAGCGGTAATATCTGACTGCTCAAAATAATGAGTGCCTGCTAGGCTAAATTGCCAACCGCCAACAGTATACTGTAGTTCAGAACCAAGTTTGTTTGCTGGAATACGTGGTAGGTAACCTTCGCCATCTTTTAATTTAGCAGTTGTTGAATCACCAAACACTTTAACCAATGTGCTAGGTGACACTTGGTAGTGGACGTCAAACTCAATACCGTAAAGTTTTGCATCTTTACTTGCAAATTGATACACCGCCATTGCGTCTTCGTCAGCCTCTGCTGCTGACTCTAGACCGTGCTCTTCATCGAATACGAGCCCAGTACTTTGCTGGTAATAGTAGTTTTCAATGTCGTTGTAGAAAAAGTTAACGGTGTAACCAAAGTCACCAATAAAGCGGCGGAAACTTAAATCAAAGTTGGTTGCAGTTTCTTGATCGATATCTTCAGGCTCAAAATGTATTTCGCCGTCTTCGATATGATAACCAAGGCCTAGCTCATATGTGCCAGTTGCAATATGAATACCGTTTGATAGTAATTCAGCACTTAGTGGCGCACGTTCTGAACGAGATACACTCAAAGCAACACTTTGACCTTCTTGATATTGCCAGATTGCACCTGCAGAAAAACTTAGATTTGTGAAATCTTCGCTGTAATTGATGATTTCTGCTTCTTCGTCATCGTGACCTTCTTCCTCTTCGTGAGCGTGGTCATGATGGTGCTCTGCCATACTAACAGCCGAGTCAATTTGGTAATCCTCAATACGTGCGCCCAATTCAACGGTTACATCACCAAATTGACGCTCTTCAAGCATGAATAGTGCATTGGTTTTAGTTACACTTGCTGGTGTAAAGGCTTCTTCACCATCAGCATCGTAGTCTGATTCTGTGTAGTGGTAGCCAGCCATACCGTGCCAAAGGCCTAATTTATGTTCAACGGTTGCACGTGCTTCAGTGGTTTTGTTAGAAAACACAGTGCCAACTGCACCATCTTCAATTTCGGCATGTTTATAGTCTGTGTAACCCACACGTAGTGAGATATTTTCAATCCAGTTATCATGTAGCGCATAGCTCATGTAACCTTGCCAGCGATCTTGCTCTAATTGCGCGAAGACAGACTCTTCATGTTCTTCTTCACCTTCGTGTTCATCATGATGCTCACCTTCTTCATGCTCTTCGTGATGATGGTGTTCATGAGCGGGAATACCGTAATCTGTTTCAATACGACCATATGACACACCTAGTGTTAGGTGATCGCCAACATAACTCGTACCAAAATTAACATTTTGGCTATCGATAAAGGTGTTTTCTACGCGGTTAGCGGTTTCGTGTTCTTCATGATCTTCACCCTCATGTTCGTCATGCTCTTCAGGAAGCTCGAATGTTGGTGTTTTGTAATCATGACCTTTGCGCTTTGTGCCATCAAAATGGAAGTTGAAGCCTTCATTACCGGTTTCAAGTTTTGCGGCATAAGTATTGGTGTTTGATACTGTGTCATGGGTGTATTGCGCAGCACCTGTTAAAGTGTCGATATTGTCGGTAGGAATACGATTATCAACAACATTTACCACACCACCTATCGCACCTGAGCCGTAAAGTAGGGTAGCAGGGCCTCGTAACACTTCAATTTGTTCAGCGGCTAGGCTGTCATTTGATGTTGCGTGATCTGGGCCAATACGTGATGCATCACTGCTATCAAGGCCATTTTGAGTGATTTTCACACGCGGACCATCTAAGCCGCGAATGATTGGACTTGATGAAACTGGGCCAAAATAACTAGCATTCACACCAGGTAGGCCTTTTAGTGTTTCGCCTAAGGTCGGCTTAGCCTTATTTTTAAGATTATCACCAGCCAATACGTTAACGGGTGAGATCATTTCAAGGCTATTTTTATGAAGCGCAGAAGCATAGACAACAACTGTTTCTACAGATGTTGGCGTGAGAGTAATAACTAGATTTTGATTGTCACCATTAATTTCAACACGTTTATCGATAAAATCATCTTTGCTGATGTGTAATTGGCCTTTGTTATCTACATCGATTTTAAACTGGCCTTGTTTGTCAGTGACAACGCTTTGTGACTTACCATGAACGTGAACTTCAGCGTTACTGATAGGTTGCTGATTTTTATCTAATACTTGACCTGTGATCACAGCAGCCATTGTTGATTGAGAGAACAGCGCAGCGGCAACAGCACTAGAAAGAATTGAAATTTGCTTCATTATTACTACTTCTAAGTTTGTTGTTGAGTGTTGTGATATAATATAACACTGCAATTTTTTATCTGCAATAACGTTATACTATAACTTTAAACTAAGTCGCGAATTTTACACCGTAAACTATACTTAGAATGTTTCAGTTAGATGGACATTCGTTATGTCTGATAAGAATCGTGTTTTTAAAGCCAATTTTACTATTGCAGATTTGCGCGAACAGCGAAATCACCAAGAGGTTTTCACCACGGCATGTGATAGGCAAGAAAGCTATGAACATTTTGTGTTAAAGCTTTTAAGCTACTGCTTATTTTCTCATAATAAAATGGCAACCATGAACGCACGGCTTAAAAGTAGTGAGCCAGATGTGTCAATTAAAGCCCTTGATGAGCATTATGAAATGTGGCTAGCAGTTGGAGAACCTGATTTTACAATATTGAGTAAAATTGCTAAACGTGTCGACGAACTATGGGTAGTAACTACGCTAAACAATGAGTGGTTACAAGAATATGAGCATCAATTAGAGCTCATAAATAATAGCCATTTAATTGCCTTTGATGGAAACTTTATTGAGCAATTGGCGAGCCATTTGACTAAAAACTTACAGTGGGATGTAACGATAGATCAACAAACAGTGAGTGTCTCAGACAAAGAAAACTTCTACCAAACAAACGATCTTGTGTGGCATTAAAGCTCAATTTTTACCTTACCGTTGGGTTTACTACAACACAACAACACTTCACCTGAGCGAACAAACGCAAGTGGTTCTTGGTTATAATTCACATCACCTTCGACTAATTTAGCGCGGCATGCGCCACAATAACCTTCACGGCATTGGTAGGGGACGTCTATTTTGTGTTGTTCTAGGCATTCAAGGAGAGATGAACAGCCAGAATCAAATTCGAGACTCTGGCTGTCTGTTCCTGCAAGGATAACCTCTGCAGTAGTGTTAGTGCTCATTACAGATCGAAGTCACCAAAATCTGATGCATCAACCTGAGAATCAATTTGGCCTACAAGGTAAGAGCTAATTTCAGCTTCTTGTGGAGCAACTTGAACGTTGTCTGATACTAACCAAGAGTTGATCCATGGAATAGGGTTACTCTTACTTTCGAACTGTGCAGGTAAGCCAACCGCTGTCATACGCGCATTTGTGATGTATTCAACATATTGACATAAGATATCTTTATTTAAGCCAATCATAGAACCATCTTTAAACAAGTATTCAGCCCAATCTTTTTCTTGCTCAGCAGCTTCAACAAACATCTGAATCGCTTCTTCACGGCATTGTGCAGCAACGATTGCCATTTCAGGATCGTCTTTACCTTCTTGCATGATATTTAGAATGTGTTGCGTGCCAGATAAGTGGAGCGCTTCATCACGGGCAATAAGCTTGATGATTTTCGCATTACCTTCCATTAGTTCACGCTCTGCGAACGCGAATGAACAGGCAAAGCTTACATAGAAACGAATAGCTTCTAGAATGTTAACCGACATCATAGCTAGGTAAAGTTGCTTTTTAAGGTCAAATAAGCTGACTTTAACTTCTTCACCGTTGATCACATGTTTACCTTCACCATATAGATTGTAAACAGAAATCATATTGATTAAATCATCGTAGTATTTGGTAACCGCATCAGCACGTTCACTGATCTTCTCGTTACTGACGATATCATCAAAGATAAGCTCAGGAGACTGCGTAACGTTACGAATAATATGCGTGTATGAACGGCTGTGAATTGTTTCACTAAACGCCCATGTTTCAATCCAAGTTTCAAGCTCAGGAATAGACACAATGGGTAGTAACGCAACGTTAGGTGAACGACCTTGCACGCTATCTAGCAAGGTTTGATATTTCAAGTTGCTTAAAAAGATGTGTTTTTCGTGGTCCGGTAACGCTTGGAAGTCAAGACGGTCTTTACTTACGTCAACTTCTTCAGGACGCCAAAAGAACGATAATTGTTTTTCAATTAGCTTTTCGAAGATAGGGTACTTTTGTTGGTCGTAACGTGACACGTTTACAGTTTGGCCGAAAAACATCGGTTCTTGTAATTGGTTATTATGGTTTCGGCTAAAAGTTGTATATGACATAGTGATTTCTCAAAAAACAGTCAGGACAAAGCGGGCAAATGAGCCCGCTTTTGTTATGTTATTAATTTAATTAGATTTTACAAGCGCCGCCTGCACAACCGTCATCTTCTACCTCTGGTGTTAGCTCATCTTGAGCATCCGATGCACCATCACGTGTGTTGTGGTAGTACAAGGTCTTCACACCAAGTTTATAAGCAGTCAGTAGGTCTTTTAATAGCACCTTCATAGGTACTTTACCGCCTTCGTACTTAGATGGATCATAATTAGTGTTTGCAGAAATCGTTTGGTCAACGAATTTTTGCATAATACCAACAAGCTGTAGGTAACCATCGTTTGAAGGAATATCCCACAGTAGCTCATAGTTGTCTTTCAGGTTTTCATAATCTGGAACTACTTGCTTTAAGATACCATCTTTACTTGCTTTAACGCTGATATGACCACGTGGTGGCTCAATACCATTTGTTGCGTTAGAGATTTGTGATGATGTCTCTGATGGCATTAATGCAGATAGCGTAGAGTTACGCATACCGTGCTCTTTAATGCTCGCACGTAAAGAATCCCAATCTAAATGAAGTGGCTCATTACAGAACTGATCTAGGTCACGCTTGTAAGTATCTGTCGGCATGATGCCTTGAGAATACGTTGTCTCGTTAAATTTAGGACACGCACCGCGTTCTTTCGCTAACTCGTTTGATGCTTTCATTAGGTAATATTGAATTGCTTCAAACGTTTTGTGAGTTAGGGCATTAGCACTACCATCAGAATAACGTTTACCGTTTTTAGCAAGGTAGTATGCGAAGTTAATTACACCGATACCCAGCGTACGACGACCCATCGTTGCGTTTTTAGCCGCAGGAACAGGGTAGTCTTGGAAATCAAGTAAGTTGTCAAGGGCACGTACTGCAAGTTCAGCAAGTTCTTCTAACTCATCAAGCGACTCAATCGCACCTAAGTTAAATGCAGATAGCGTACAAAGTGCAATTTCACCTTCTTCATCCATTACATTGCTAAGTGGCTTAGTTGGTAATGCGATTTCTAAACATAGGTTAGATTGACGAATTGGCGCCACAGTCGAGATAAACGGGCTGTGTGTATTACAGTGGTCAACGTTTTGTAAGTAAATACGACCTGTGCTTGCACGCTCTTGAGCAAACATTGAGAATAACTCAATTGCTTTAATACGTTTTTTACGAATTGACTCGTCTTGTTCGTACTTAACATATAGCTCATCAAATTTCGCTTGATCTTCAAAGAATGCATCATATAGACCCGGTACATCTGACGGGCTGAACAATGTGATGTAATCGTCTTTGATTAAGCGGCTATACATTAATTTGTTGAACTGTACACCGTAGTCAAGATGACGTACACGGTTGTCTTCAACACCACGGTTGTTCTTAAGGACAAGAAGGTTTTCAACTTCTAAGTGCCAAAGTGGGTAGAACAACGTTGCTGCACCGCCACGAACACCACCTTGTGAACAGCTTTTAACCGCAGTTTGGAAGTGTTTATAAAACGGAATACAACCTGTGTGGTAAGCTTCACCATTGCGAATAGGGCTACCAAGGGCACGAATACGGCCCGCGTTAATACCAATGCCAGCACGTTGCGAAACATATTTAACAATCGCAGACGATGTCGCATTAATAGAATCAAGGCTATCACCACATTCAATCAATACACATGAGCTGAATTGACGTGTTGGTGTACGAACACCGGCCATAATTGGTGTAGGTAATGAAATCTTAAATGTAGACACTGCATCATAAAAACGCTTGATGTAATCAAGACGTGTCTCTTTTGGATAATCAGAGAATAAGCTTGCAGCAACTAAAATATATAAAAACTGTGCACTTTCGTAAATTTCGCCAGTAACACGGTTTTGAACTAGGTATTTACCTTCAAGTTGCTTTACAGCAGCGTAGCTGAAGTTTAAATCACGATTATGATCAATATATGAGTCTAACTCATCGATTTCTTGCTCTGTGTAGTCGACAAGTAAATGCTGATCGTAACGTTTGTCTTCAACTAATTTTGTAATGTGATCATATAAACGTGGTGGCTCAAATTGGCCATACGCTTTTTTACGCAAGTGGAATACAGCTAAGCGAGCAGCTAGGTATTGATAATCAGGCGTATCTTTTGAGATTTGATCCGCTGCCGCTTTGATGATTGTTTCATGAATGTCGTCGGTGCGAATGCCATCATAAAATTGAATATGTGATTTTAATTCAACTTGTGAGACAGACACATTATTCAGACCTTCTGCGGCCCAAGCGATTACGCGATGGATCTTATCTAGATCGAGTGACTCTTTACGGCCGTCACGTTTGCTTACAGATAGCTGTTGGTTCATAGTTTTGCCTGTATTCCTTGGGAAATTTTAGTTGTAAAGACAAAGGTATTCTTTATGTAATTATTATTATTAAACACTATATGCAGCTAATTGAATAACATTTAGCCACAATATCTGGTGTTGTTTAAATTGCAGATCACAAGATAGTGTGGTCTGCGCTGTTTTGCAAGGGATAGAATTGCCCCATTTTGTGGATAACTATTGGATAAGCGCATTGTGTTAGTGACCATTAACCTTTGAACATTCACAGACGACGAAATTTGTAGAAATCAACTCAAGATCCAGAAAATTTACCGTTTTAAAAAATAAATTTCGACTGATTTTTTTATCATCAAAGAATGTTCAAAAGTGAATCAGATCACAATATATGGTGTTTTAGATAATAAATAACACTATATATGGTTAAAGCCATCAATTGGCGAATGCCAATTAAAATCTGCCTGCCAGCCAAGCGCAGCGTCAACACTCGGTATGTAACCCCAAAGCGCCGTTGCACTGTACATATTAGCTGCTTTTGCAGCTTGAATATCTCGCTCAGCATCACCGATATACAAACAACGAGTTGGATCAACCGCTAAGATCTCAGCTGTATGTAACAGTGGATCCGGTGATGGTTTTGAAACAGCTAATGTATCGCCACTGACAACGGCTTGAGCATTGCTTAAAGATGGGATCGCTTGCACTAAGGGCTCAGTTAAAAAGCCGGGCTTATTGGTCATAATGCCCCACTTAATATTGTTTTGCTCAAGTGCAATTAAAAGCTGCTCGATGCCGTTGAAGCATTTACTGTGTACGGCAATATCATCAGCGTAATAATCGAGTAACTGTTGACGTAAAGCCAGTTGTTCTACATCAGGCCACTTATCACCAAAACCAATCTCTAATAATGCATTGGCTCCGTTTGAAGCTGCAGGACGATAAATATGTTCAGCGACTGGGGCAATATCTGCATCGGCTAATACACGATTTAATGCATGACCCAGATCATCGGCGGTATCAAGGAGCGTACCATCGAGATCAAAAATAAAAGCATCAAAATCGATAGAGGGTGCGTTTACACCACTCATTAGGCTAATTTCTCAAAGTGCAGGATGTAATTAACACTTACATCATCATTTAAACTGTACTGCTTAGAGAACGGGTTATAGTTCAGGCCTGTGCTGGCTCTTACTTTTAATCCCGCTTCTTCAGCCCAGGCAATAAGTTGTGCAGGTTTGATAAACTTTTTATGGTCATGGGTACCTTCAGGCACCATTTTTAAAAGCTTTTCTGCACCCACAATGGCAAATAAATAAGCTTTTGGTGTTTTATTTAATGTTGAAAAGAAGACATCGGCGCCCGGTTTAGCAAGTTCTGCTACAGCACGAATAATAGACGCAGGATCTGGAACATGTTCTAGCATTTCCATACAGGTAATAACGTCAAAGCGAGCAGGGTGCTCAGCCGCAAACTGTTCTGCTGGTACTTTTATATAGTCAACAGGGACACCTGTTTCTAAACTGTGTAACTTAGCAACGGTAAGTGGCTCTTGGCCCATATCGATGCCGGTTACTTTAGCGCCCATGCGCGCCATGCTTTCACTTAAGATGCCGCCACCACAGCCAACATCTAAGGTTTCCTTATCAAATAAGCCGCCTACTTTATCGGCGACAAAATCCAAGCGAAGAGGATTTATTTCATGAAGAGGTTTGAACTCTCCGTCGCGGTCCCACCAACGTTCTGCGATGGCTTCAAACTTTGCAATTTCTGCATTATCTACATTTTGATGTTCGGTCATAAAAAACTTCCTCGTCAATCTGAGGCCATTATATAGGGGGAAATTACTAAATCGCAAAGATTTAGCGCCTGTAAATCTAAATAAATTGTGATAGCATGGTCTGGAAATAATAACTAAAGCTCTTAAGACGGCATTGTGCCTCTTTATGAGTCAATACTGAAGGAATGTGAAATCAAATGACTGATCTCGCCAATGAAATTCTGCCAGTCAATATTGAAGATGAATTAAAAAATTCGTACCTTGATTACGCAATGAGTGTAATCGTTGGACGTGCATTGCCAGACGTACGTGACGGCTTAAAGCCAGTTCACCGTCGTGTTTTATTTGCAATGAACGAACTCAATAATGATTGGAATAAACCTTACAAGAAATCAGCACGTGTTGTTGGTGATGTAATCGGTAAGTACCACCCACATGGCGACAGCGCGGTATATGACACCATCGTTCGTATGGCGCAGCCTTTCTCATTACGCTATATGCTTGTTGACGGCCAAGGTAACTTCGGTTCTGTTGACGGTGACTCTGCGGCAGCAATGCGTTATACGGAAGTCCGTATGGCGAAAATGTCACATGAATTATTAGCTGACTTAGAAAAAGAAACCGTTGATTACGTACCTAACTATGATGGTACTGAGCAAATTCCTGACGTATTACCTACTAAAGTACCTAACTTACTAGTAAATGGTTCATCAGGTATTGCGGTTGGTATGGCAACGAACATTCCTCCGCATAACTTAACAGAAGTTATTAACGGCTGTTTAGCGCTTATTCAAAACCCAGATATGTCAATTGCTGATCTAATTGAATATATCCCGGGTCCAGATTTCCCGACTGCGGCGATTATCAACGGTAAAAAAGGCATTGAGCAAGCGTACCTAACAGGTCGTGGTAAAGTATATATCCGTGCTCGTGCTGAAATCGAAGTTGACGAAAAAACCGGTCGTGAAACAATCATCGTTCACGAAATCCCTTATCAAGTTAACAAAGCGCGTCTTATCGAAAAAATCGCTGAGTTAGTTAAAGATAAGAAAATTGAAGGTATTAGCGCACTACGTGACGAATCAGATAAAGACGGTATGCGTATCGTTATCGAAATCAAACGTGGTGATGTTGGTGAAGTAATCTTAAACAACCTATATGCACAAACTCAGTTACAAACTGTGTTTGGTATGAACATGGTTGCACTTGATAACAACCAACCTAAGTGCTTTAACCTTAAAGAAATGCTTGAAGCGTTTATCATTCACCGTCGTGAAGTTGTTACACGTCGTACAGTATTCGATTTACGTAAAGCCCGTGACCGTGCTCATACGCTTGAAGGCTTAGCAATTGCTCTTGCGAACATCGACCCAATTATCGAACTAATTCGTAAGTCACCAACACCTGCTGAAGCTAAAGTGGCACTAACAGCTCGCCCTTGGGAGCTAGGCACTGTTAAAGCTATGCTTGAAAAAGCTGGTGAAGATAACGTTGCTCGCCCTGATTGGTTAGCTGCAGATTTAGGTATTCGTGATGGTCAATACTATTTATCTGAGCAACAAGCACAAGCAATTCTTGACCTACGTTTACACAAACTAACGGGTCTTGAGCATGAGAAGATCTTAGACGAGTACCAAACGTTACTTGATCTAATTGCCGAGCTTTTACACATTCTTTCAAGCCCAGAGCGTCTAATGGAAGTTATCCGTGACGAGCTAGTAGAAATTAAAGAACAATATGGTGATGAGCGTCGTACTGAAATCAGCGCTGCTGCTCACGATATCAGCCTTGAAGACTTAATTAATGAAGAAGACGTTGTAGTAACGCTTTCTCACGAAGGTTACGTTAAGTATCAACCATTATCTGACTACGAAGCACAGCGTCGTGGTGGTAAAGGTAAGTCAGCAACGAAGATGAAAGATGAAGACTTCATCGAGCGTCTATTGGTTGCTAATACACACGATACAATTCTGTGCTTCTCAACTGCAGGCCGCTTATACTGGTTGAAAGTATATCAGTTACCTTTAGCAAGCCGTGCAGCGCGTGGTAAGCCAATTGTTAACCTATTACCACTTGAAGCAGATGAGCGTATTACTGCTATTTTACCGGTACGTGAGTACGAAGAAGATAAATACATCTTCATGGCTACTGCGTTTGGTACAGTTAAGAAAACACCATTAACAGCTTATAGCCGCCAACGTGCGAGCGGTATCATTGCCGTTAACCTTAATGAAGGCGATAGCCTAATTGGGGTTGATATCACAGATGGCACGAATGAAATCATGCTATTTACTGATGCTGGTAAAGTTGTACGCTTTAAAGAAGCTGAAGAGTCTGAAGTATTAGACGAAAACGGCAACCCTGTACTTGATGAAAACGGTAACCCGGAAATCCGCTTTAAAGGCGTACGTCCAATGGGCCGTACAGCAACAGGTGTTCGCGGTATTAAGATGGCAGACGATCAACGCGTTGTATCGTTAATCGTTCCTAAATCAGATGGTGCAATCCTAACTGTGACAGAAAACGGTTACGGTAAGCGTACAGCACTTGAAGATTACCCATCGAAGAGCCGTGCAACACAAGGTGTTGTATCAATCAAAGTTAGCGAACGTAACGGCGCTGTGGTTGGTGCAGTACAGGTTGATGAAAACGACGAAATCATGATTATCTCTAATCGCGGTACACTTGTACGTACTCGTGTAAATGAGGTTTCTACGGTTGGTCGTAATACTCAAGGCGTTATTTTGATACGAACTATTGACGAAGAGCAAGTAGTTGGTTTACAACGTATCGAAGAAATCGAAGTTGATGAGCTTGCAGCCATCGAAGGCGAGGCCGTTGAAGTAGTCGATACTAATCCTGAAGAAGCGGGTGATAACCCACCTTCAGAATAACATTGATTTAAAAAGCGGCTTCGGCCGCTTTTTTTATCCGCACTATAATTACTGGAATGAGGCAAAGTAATGACTAAATATAATTTTTGTGCAGGACCGGCAATGCTACCGCCGGCAGTTATGCAAAAAGCACAAAAAGAATTTATTGATTGGCAAGGTTTAGGTGTATCTGTGATGGAAATTAGCCATCGCAGCAGCGACTTTTTAGCGCTTACTGCTAAATGTGAAGCAAGCCTGCGTCGCTTAATGAATATTAGCGATGAGTTTGAAGTATTATTTATGCATGGCGGTGGTCGTGGTCAATTTAGTGCTGTGCCACTGAATCTTCACCTTGATGGTAAGCCAGCTATTTACTGTGAAAATGGCGTGTGGTCGAAAGGTGCAACAGAAGAAGCGGCAAAATTCACCACAGTTCAAAGTATCAACGTACGTGATGATGAACAGCAAAATGGTCAGTTTTCAATTAAGCCTGCAAGCAGCTGGGAATTACCTGCTGATGCGTCATACATTCACTATTGCCCGAATGAAACCGTAGATGGCATCGAAATTTTTGACGTACCATCACACCCATCAGCACCGATTGTTGCTGATATGTCGTCGACTATTTTATCGCGCGAATTTGATGTAAATCAGTTTGATCTTATTTACGCTGGTGCGCAAAAGAATATCGGCCCATCTGGTTTATCTATTGTAATTATCCGTAAAACCTTACTTGAACGTGAAGGTCTTGCAAAGCCAGGTATTCTTGATTACGCATTAGAAGCGAAACAAGGCAGCATGTACAACACACCACCGACATTTGCATGGTACTTAGCCGCTGAAGTGTTTGAATGGCTAGAAGCAAATGGTGGCGTTAAAGCGATGGAAGAGCAAAACATCGCAAAAGCCGAGCTACTTTACAATTATATTGATAGCTCAGATTTTTATAGCAATAAAGTTGCTAAGCATTGCCGTTCGCGTATGAACGTTCCGTTTTGGTTAAATGATGAATCGCTGAATGATAAATTCATTAGTGAGTCAAAAGAAGCTGGCTTATTAGCCCTTGAAGGTCACCGTATTGTCGGTGGTATGCGCGCAAGTATTTACAATGCAATGCCACTTGAAGGCGTGCAAGCCTTGGTTGATTTTATGGCTAAGTTTGCAAAGGAGAATAGTTAAATGGAACAACTACGTCTTGAACCTATTGCAAAAGTTAATGGTAGCGTAACCTTACCCGGCTCAAAAAGCTTATCAAATCGTATTTTACTTTTAGCAGCGCTTGCTAAAGGCACGACAGTGGTCGAAAACCTGCTTGATAGCGACGATATCCGTCATATGCTTGGTGCACTAAAATTATTAGGTGTTAATGTTACGCTTAATGAAGACAAAACAGTGGCGACCGTTGAAGGTGTTGCTGGTCAATTCAAAACGCCAAGTGAGCCACTGTTCTTAGGTAATGCTGGTACAGCTTATCGTCCTCTTACAGCGGTGTTAGCGGCAGTAGAAGGTGAATACCAGCTAGTGGGTGAGCCACGTATGGAAGAGCGCCCAATCGGCCATTTGGTTGATGCATTGCAAGCACTTGGCGGTGATGTTGAATACCTTAAACATAAAGACTATCCACCACTGGCTATTAAAGGCGGTAAAATCAATGGTGGTAAAGTAGCCATTGATGGCAGTATTTCAAGCCAGTTTTTAACAGCACTATTAATGGCAGCACCGTTATTTAATGGCGACACAGAAATTACCATTGAAGGCACGCTGGTATCTAAACCTTACATTGATATTACCCTTGATGTGATGAAGCGTTTCGGTGTTACTGTAAGCCATGACAACTACGAAACGTTTTATGTAAAAGGCTGTCAGCAGTATCAAGCACTTGAGCGTATTATGGTTGAAGGTGATGCATCAAGTGCTTCTTATTTCGTTGCTGCAGCTGCAATAGCGGGCGGCGAAATTGAAATTAATGGGGTAGGTGCGGCGTCTGTTCAAGGTGATATTGGCTTTGCCAAAGTTATGGAACAAGTGGGCGCAAAAATCGATTGGTACGATGAAAAGCTGGTGGTTCGCAAAGGCGAGCTGAATGCTGTAGATATTGATGCTAACGCAATACCTGATGCGGCCATGACACTGGCAACTGTAGCACTTTTTGCAAAGGGTAAAACGGCGATTCGTAACATCTATAACTGGCGTGTTAAAGAAACCGACCGTTTATATGCAATGGCAACCGAACTGAGAAAAGTAGGTGCAGAGGTTGTAGAAGGTGAAGATTTTATCGAAATTACTCCACCTGACACATTTAATGATGTTGCGATTGATACCTACAACGATCACCGTATAGCAATGTGTTTTGCGATGGTTGCAGTGGGTGGCAAGCCGATAACCATTAACGATCCTAAGTGTACGTATAAAACGTTTCCTACATTCTTCAAAGTTCTAGAGTCTGTCTCAAGTCAATAAAACAGAAGAAAATATAAAAAGTTACACTCTAAGTGCGGATCTATTTTAATAACTGGCGTATAATATTCCGGTTTTATTTTGGTGTGCATTGCAGGAGGTTATAAATGCAGGCGTTATCAATGCCCGTAATCACCATCGATGGTCCAAGCGGTTCAGGTAAGGGAACTGTATGTCGCTTGTTAGCCGAGAAATTAGGTTGGGATGTATTAGACAGCGGTGCGATTTACCGTGTGCTGTCACTTGCTGCGCTTCACCATCAGATTGAATTAGATAATGAAGATGCATTAGTACCACTTGCAGCAAACTTAGATGTGCAGTTTTTGGTTGATAGCCACACTCACACATCGAAAATTGTGTTGGAAGGCGAAGACGTCACAACCACGATTCGTAATGAAGAAGTGGGTGCAGCTGCATCGAAAATAGCAGCGTTACCACGAGTGAGAGAAGCATTATTACGCCGTCAGCGTGCATTTCGTACAGAAAATGGCTTAATTGCTGATGGTCGTGATATGGGCACTGTTGTGTTTCCTGATGCACCGTTGAAAATATATTTAACTGCTACAGCTGAAGAGCGCGCACGTCGTCGCTTTGCTGAGTTGAATGAACGCGGTCTTGATGTTACACTAAGTGGTCTACTTGAGGACATAAAAGCGCGAGATCACCGTGATATGACACGTGAGGTTGCGCCATTAGTGCCTGCAGAAGACGCCATTGAAATCGATACTAGCGATTTTGATGCGATGCAAGTGTTTGATAAAGTAGTAACTTTACTCGACGAAGCAGTACTTGCAGGAAAGCTTCCAAAAGCTAAAAAGTAAATTTATAAGGTGCCGGCAGGATGCTAGCGCGATTTTAACAACCCCATGCAGCATGGTTGCTAATTGGTTATTTAATTATTTAGAGACGTATAATGTCAGAAAATTTTGCGCAGTTATTTGAAGAAAGCCTAAAGGGTTTTGAAGCAGAGCAAGGCTCTATCGTTAAAGGTACAGTTATCTCAATCGAGAACAACATCGTACTTGTTGATGCTGGTCTTAAATCTGAAAGTGCAATCCCTGCTGAGCAATTCAAAAATGCTGCTGGTGAACTAGAAGTTGCTGTTGGCGACGAAGTAGATGTTGCTTTAGACGCAATCGAAGACGGTTTCGGCGAAACTATCCTTTCTCGTGAGAAAGCGAAGCGTCACGAAGCGTGGATCCGCTTAGAAAAAGCATGTGAAGAGCAAGAGACTGTTACTGGTGTTATCAACGGTAAAGTTAAAGGCGGTTTCACTGTTGAAGTTGATTCAATCCGTGCCTTCCTACCTGGTTCACTTGTTGATGTTCGTCCAGTACGTGACACAACTCACCTTGAAGGTAAAGAGCTTGAGTTCAAAGTAATCAAGCTTGACCAAAAACGTAACAACGTTGTTGTTTCTCGCCGTGCAGTTATCGAATCAGAAAACTCACAAGAGCGTGAAGAGCTTCTTGCTAACCTTGTTGAAGGTCAAGAAGTTAAAGGTATCGTTAAGAACCTTACTGACTACGGTGCGTTCGTTGACCTTGGTGGTGTTGACGGTCTACTACACATCACAGACATGGCGTGGAAGCGTGTTAAGCACCCTTCAGAAATCGTTAATGTTGGCGACGAAATCGCAGTTAAAGTTCTTAAATTCGACAAAGAAAAGACTCGTGTATCTCTAGGCCTTAAACAGCTTGGCGAAGATCCATGGGCAGCTATCGCTGGTCGTTACCCAGAAGGTTCTAAGCTTTCTGGTCGTGTAACTAACCTTACTGACTACGGTTGTTTCGTTGAAATCGAAGAAGGCGTAGAAGGTCTAGTACACGTTTCTGAAATGGATTGGACTAACAAGAACATCCACCCTTCAAAAGTTGTTTCACTAGGTGACACTGTTGAAGTTATGGTTCTTGAAATCGACGAAGAGCGTCGTCGTATTTCTCTTGGTCTTAAGCAATGTATTGCTAACCCATGGCAAGAATTTGCTCGTCTACAAAACAAAGGCGATCAAGTTACTGGTAAGATCAAATCAATCACTGACTTCGGTATCTTCATCGGTCTTGAAGGCGGTATTGACGGTCTTGTTCACCTTTCAGATATTTCTTGGAACACACCAGGCGAAGAAGCTGTACGTGAATTCAAGAAAGGCGACGAAATCACTGCTATCGTATTACAAGTTGACCCAGAGCGTGAGCGTATCTCTCTAGGCGTTAAACAAATCGAAGCTGACCCATTCAATAACTACCTGGACGCAAACAAAAAAGGTGCTATTGTTAAAGGTAAAGTGACTGAAGTTGATGCGAAAGGCGCAACTGTTGAGCTAATCGAAGGCGTTGAAGGTTACATCCGTGTAGCTGATATCGCTCAAGAGCGCGTTGAAGATGCTACTACTGTAGTTTCTGTAGGCGACGAAATCGAAGCGAAATACGTTGGTGTTGATCGTAAGAACCGCACTTTAAGCTTATCTGTTAAAGCTCTTTTCGAAGCAGAAGAGAAAGAAGTACTAGAGAAGCTTAAGAAAGAAGAGCCAGCGTTCGAAAACGCTATGGCTGCAGCATTCAAAAATGCTCAAAAAGACTAATATCTAGTCTTTTTAAATTGGAAGGGCAGCTTTGCCCTTCCTTTACCACTCTTTAAGGAAACGCTATGACTAAGTCAGAATTGATAGAACAACTTGCTGAGCAACACGCACACATCCCTGTGAAAGATGTTGAAAATGCCGTTAAAGAAATTCTTGAACAAATGGCCGGCTCATTATCTAGCTCAGATCGCATCGAGATCCGTGGCTTTGGAAGTTTCTCATTGCATTATCGTTCTCCTCGCACAGGTCGTAATCCAAAGACTGGCGAAACAGTTGAGTTAGACGGTAAGCACGTACCACATTTTAAACCAGGTAAAGAATTACGTGACCGCGTAAATGCGAGTATTGCCTAGTTTTATACAGGAGTAGTTACTTGTTTAGGGTATTAAAAATTGTATTAATTGCGCTGTGTTTATTTATTGCGTTTGTACTTGGTTCACAGAATCCACAATTGGTGCAAATCAATTATTTAATCGCCAGTAATACCTTACCCCTAGCTGTTGTAATAAGTATCTGCTTTATTTTAGGTGTCGCAATTGGTTGTTTTATAAGCTTTACACTGTTTTCTCAGTTAAAGTGGCAGAATTATCGCTTAAAGAAGAAATTAGCGCCTGAAAAAAACAATAAAAAGCTTGTTGCTAATAAAGACACCTAATCATGATTGAGCTTCTGTTTTTACTTTTACCCGTTGCAGCCGGTTACGGTTGGATAATGGGCAAAAACAGCGCTAAAAACCAAGCTCATCAGCTTAACCGCCAAATTACCTCTGAATATTCTAAAGGCCTTAAATTTCTCTTAGACAGAGAAGAAGACCAGGGCTTAGAACACCTTATTAATCTACTCGAAGTTGCAGCTGACTCAGTTGAGCATTATTCAACACTGGCCACCATGTTTCGCCGCCGCGGCGAGCTTGATCGCGCAATTAAAATTCATGAGCTGCTATTAAAACATCCAAGCCTTGATGAACAACAAGCTGCAACCAGTCGTCTAGAACTTGCTGAAGATTATATTATGGCAGGTTTGCTAGACGGCGCAGAAGAGCATTTAGTGTGGCTTGTAAAGGCAGGGCATAAAGAGGCACTAGAGCCAATTATTAACCTTTATTCACAAACTCGTGAATGGGAAAAGGGCATTAACATGTTCGAGGCGCACAGTGATTTATTTACTAAACCTCAGCATGTGAAAGCCATTGCTAATTTTTACTGCGAAGCAGCCTTACAAGATAACGATACGCAAATTATGCGTAAAGCCATAAGCTTAAACCATAAAGCCATTCGCCCATTGTATGAGCTTGGCCACAGTGCCTTTACCAATGAAGATTATGTAAAAGCAATTTATTATTGGCGCGAGCTTATTAGCCAATTTACATTTTTTGCGCCGGTTTTTATTGAAGAGCTTGCAGTTAGTTATCAAAAATTAAACTTAACCCATCAATTTCATGAGTTACTCAACGAGTTGCTCGATAAAGGTGGTGTATTAATAAAAATAAAACATTGCCAAGCTTTACTTGAACAAGGCCATATCGAGCAAGCAATTAAATTTTTAACGGATAGTTTAAAGCGTCATCCGACTATTCGTGGCTTTAGCTTTTTATTACAGCTACTTGCCAAGCAAAACAACGATATTAAAGATGTACTCGATCAAATTGATAAGCTAGTAACATCTTATATCGCAACCAAACCTGATTTTCAGTGCCAGCACTGTGGCTTTACCAGTCATACCATTTATTGGGTATGTCCATCGTGTAAGCACTGGGAAACAATTGTTCCAAGCCGTGGCATAGACGGTTTTTAATTCATATTAGTCCATTAGTTTTTAGGAAAGTTATGTCTGTCGAAGATTCAAAAAAAGTATTAATTGCCCTTGATTACGATGATCAACAAACAGCTCTTGCGTTTGTAAAGCAATTATCGCCTGATACGTGTCGCCTTAAAGTAGGCAAAGAAATGTTCACGTATTTTGGTCCTAGCTTTGTTAAGGAACTAATCGACTTAGGTTTTGATGTATTCTTAGACCTAAAATTTCACGATATTCCAAACACAGTGGCTAAAGCTGTAACCGCTGCTGCAAAAATGGGTGTATGGATGGTTAACGTGCATGCCTCTGGTGGCGTTGAAATGATGACCAAAGCAAAACAAGCTTTAGAGCAGTTTGGTGATGATGCTCCATTACTGATTGCAGTAACTGTACTTACTAGTATGGATGCCGCAGAGCTTACTCGTTTAGGTGTAGATAAAACACCAGAAGAGCAAGTGATTTACCTAGCAAAGCTTGCTAAAGAATCAGGCCTTGACGGGGTAGTGTGCTCAGCACAAGAAGCGAAAAAGCTAAAAGCAGAACTTGGCGCAGACTTTAAACTAGTTACCCCGGGTATTCGCCCAGCAGGCAGCGATGCAGGTGACCAAAAGCGCATCATGACACCAAAACAAGCCGTAGAAGATGGTAGCGACTATTTAGTTGTAGGCCGCCCAATCACTCAATCGGCAGACCCAGTTGCAACACTAAAAGAAATTAACGACTCACTAAAATAACCTTTGTTATTTTAAAGTAGACTTTAAAGAGCATTGTAAGCGAGAATTATATCGCGCTAAATACAGTGCTCTTTTTGTTTGTTGCTATCACGAATAAAATAATTTAAGCCAAATATCCTATACTCTCTTTAATTTATTAATAAATATTCGCTATTATTGTTTAAAAGAATGTTTCTTATTGAGTTTTTATGTATTTTACGAAGTTAAAATAATTGTAATCCACTATTTCTAAATGTAGTTTATTAATAAACGTATTTTATAATTCTGGCAATTTATATATTGACTGTCAGTATAAATTATCATTAATACGGTTTTAACTGTAAGGTAACTTGCAATAAATAACGTATTTGTAATAAGGATATTTAAAATGAGAAGAATTCAACTGTCAGTCCCCTTTTCTGTTGACCTCATAGAGGAAAATGCATGGGAAGCATTGAATGATAAGGGGACTTCATTCAGAATTGTAAGATGTCATTTTCAATTAAATGAAAGAATTCTAAATGAACCACACCAAGTTGGAGAGTCATTAGCTGTATACAAATCACCAAAAGGTGTAGGCTCTCAACATGTGATATCTTCTAGTTTTGAGCTTGAAGAAGTTAAGCAAATTAACTCAATAGAAAAGTTTCTTTTTGAGAGTGAATCAACGGCTAGATTTGCTTCAGAGTTAGCTGCGCATTTAGGTTTTAGTAAAAAAAACTCTATTAGCGCAAAAGTTAAATATGAAATTTCCGAAAAGTTGAAACATAATATTGTTAAAAGTTTGGAAATAACTGAAAGCCAAAAAATTAGAGCTACTACATCTTTTGAAATAACAAATACAATAGATCCTAATGTTACTGACCCAATAGTTGCTGTTCCAGTTTTTAGAAGAAAATCATTTGACTTGCTTCTAGGGCATGTTGACTACCTAAAAGTTGATTATGAAAGAGGATTATTTGGCCTTAGAAAAAAATCAAAAAAATATCCTAAAATAGAAGATTTTAATAATCATCCAAACAGAATAGAATTTGGTACTCCTTTAGCAACTATAAAATACTGGGAGTTCTTGCCCAAGAGTTCAGTTCTGATGTTAGAAGAAGAACATAAAGTTCAAGTAAAAAATTCAGAACAGTTATTTATTGAACAGCCTCATTGTACAAAAAGAAAGTATGTAAATTTCCCAGATGTACCAAGTTTATACCAAATAGCTAATGCTGCATTTCCATTAAAATGGATTTTAAGAAAAGCGCCTAACAATCAATGGACAGAAGATATGTTAAAGGAAATTGAGCTAGAAGAAGTTAGGGAGAGAAATAACGGGTGGTGGCAAAGGTATAGAAAAAATAGATAACAAATCAATTAAGGTAAGGATACAAAACGCTTGGTGTACGCTCGTTCTTCGCTAGCTTTAGACAACACTTATGCGCTCTTTTAATGAGTTCGCTTTTAAGGAGACAGAATGAAGAAATACTTTATTTATGGATTGGTTATATCGCTTGTAGTTGCTGGCCTGCTAGGCATTGCTGTATTGTTAAACGGTATATTCGACGAGCTACAAATTAGAATACTGTTTACGACGCTTGCGTTTACTATCTATAGCATTATAGGTTTGTGTTGCAATTCAATCATTGAGGGCAAATATTCTGTTTTTGGCAAGCTTGGCTTAGGTGTCACCTTTGTTGGGCTACTCAGTGCTGTTGTTACCACTTGGGAAGCACCTGAATCTGAGGAGTTTCTGAAATTGAGTTTCAGCCTGTTAGTCATCGGCTTTTGCTTTGCACACTGTTCTCTAATGTTATTGGTGAAAACCTATAATTCAACCATTTCAGCTGTCAGAGTAATTTCAATCTCAGCAAGTATATTTGCTGCTCAAATTACAGTTACCATGATTACCAGCCTCGATGTAAATGAGGGTACATTCAAGGTACTTGGTGTGGTTTCCATAGTAGGTGTTATTTCAACAATTATCGCACCTATATTGGCATTCACAGCAAACAAGCAAAGACAGTTGGATACGTAAACGCGCCACGGCTTTGGGCGTTAGCTAACTGAAGGATAAGTTGTACTAAAACTCTCTTTAGTTTGCCGAATTTCAAAAACTCTTTAAGGTTATTCGTAAGGATAAATATTAGGACATGGGAAAATTGTATTCGCAATTTCAGAAATCTCACTGGTTATTGAGTATGTAATTTTTTCTGTTTCATATTTATATATATCATTTGATGGAGAGCTGGGGTGCTAGCCTAGTATCGTAGAAAGAACTATGTATAGAAAGTGCTCGAGTTTTTCCTTCCCCCATAAGGTATGGTTCCAATCTACATACATTGAAGGGCTTTTGATTGATGAAAAGTATTAGCTTTACTGAGTTATCTATTTTATTTCTAGCTTAATATAGTTAACAGTTGCTAAGGATTATTTTGAGTAAATATCTATTTTTATTAGTTTCATTTACTTGTTTAGCTATACAAGGAAATGAATCGCCTGACACTGTTTGGGCTTATTCACCAAAGCATTTTGACTGTAGCCCTAATGAAATTAGCGTAAACGGTAGCGTCTCTATTTTGTTTGGAGAGAACTCATTTAAAGAGTTAGCTATTTATCGTGAACCCGATAGCAGATGGTTATTTTTAGTTGTCGATAGTGCTCCAAAAGGAATGAAAAGTTTAATGTCTACTTCTCAGCTTAAAGCTACAAGTTTAATCAGCTTAACCCCCGAAACCATGGGTTTTCGCTGGGAAGCTAATGGGTATAATGAGATTGTTTTCACAGTTCCCGGTAAATATACTTTATATAATAGTGATAATTTAGAAAGCGAAATGGGTGGGTATAAATGCGATATTGTTATTACCCGAAACTAATTTTTCAAACTAAAAGGTGTGATGTGTGGAGTGAAGTCGATAACGGAGAAACCATAGGAACGATAGGTTCTGAAAGTGGTGAAATAATTAAAGACGAGGATCACTCAAAAGGTGCTCGCTTAACTATAGAAAAGGTGGTGATATTGCATCATGACACCAAAACAAGCCGTTGAAGATGGTAGCGACTATTTAGTTGTAGGTCGCCCAATTACCCAATCGGCAGACCCAGTTGCAACACTAAAAGAAATTAACGATTCACTAAAATAACCTCGTTATTTTAAAATAGTCTTTAAAGAGCATTGTAAGCGAGAATTATATCGCGCTATATACAATGCTCTTTTCGTTTGTTGGTAGTTTGAAAAATACTCTTGGTTATCTACAAGCGAGAATCAGGAGGTTGAGTAAACTCGTTTTTGGATAGAATCGACTTAACGTAAATGCTCTACAATCCTGCTTTCAGGTAACTTTTTGTATCCAAAAACGTCTAAGACTACTTTTATTAGCGGTGGTCGCAATAGAAAGTTCTAGGCATAAATGGCTTTATAACTTTGAATACCTCTAAATGGTTTTATACATATTAGAGTGAGCTTTATCCAGTTAGCTAGCTCTGCTTCGTTACAGAACCTATAAATTATGGGTTTAAAGGAATAGTTGTATTTGTCATTTTAGCCAGCAATCCACCAACTCGTTTACGCATCTCACGCCTATCCATAATAATATCTATAGCGCCATGCTCTAAGAGGAACTCGCTCCGCTGAAAGCCCTCGGGTAATTTCTCCCGAACGGTTTGTTCTATCACGCGTCGTCCAGCAAAGCCGATAATCGCTTTCGGTTCACCAATATTAATATCCCCAAGCATGGCTAAACTCGCTGAAACGCCACCCAGTGTTTGGTCTGTTAATACAGAAATATATGGTAAGCCTTTACTGGATAAACGATTTAACGCAGCACTAGTTTTTGACATTTGCACTAACGATATCAGAGACTCTTGCATACGAGCGCCGCCACTCGCTGAAAAGCAAACTAATCCACAATTTGCATCTACAGCAGCTTCAACTGCCTGAACAAAACGTGCACCTACAACTGAGCCCATCGAGCCTGCCATAAAAGAAAACTCGAATGCGCAAGCAACAACAGGTAAGCCCATAAGTTTTCCTTTTATCGCTACTAAGGCATCTTTTTCTCCAGTACTTTTCTGGGCTAGAGCTAGGCGTTCTTTGTAGCGTTTAAGATCTTTAAAATTCAGAAAGTCCTTCGGTTCAAGCTCACTCGCAATCTCAATTCGCTCTCCTTTATCTAAAAAGCTGTCTAAGCGGCGGCATGCCGACATTCTCATATGATGACCGCATTTTGGGCATACCTCTAAATTTTCTTCGAGGGCAATGCGATATAAGATCTGATCACAGGATGGGCATTTAGTCCAAATTCCCTCTGGGATCGAAGCTTTACGTGTACTGATTATATTCTTCTTATCTAATAGTTTTTCTAACCAACTCATCGGAATCCTTTTCATATAACCTTAGTGATAAGTATTGTATAGACCTATCTTTGGTAATAAAGTGTGCTTTATTGTTTTTATAATCCAACAAAATGGGATTAAAATATGGTGCTTGATAAAATTGACCAGCAGTGGCTAAAAAGTTTTCACTCTGTCTATGAGAACAACAGTTTTAAACGGGCTGCTGAATTTTTAAGTTTGCCTACATCAAATGTCAGTCGTCATGTTGCTTTGCTGGAAGAACGACTAGATATACGGCTATTCAACCGAACCACACGCCGAATTGCTCCAACAGATGCAGGAGAACATCTCTACTTACGCACACAGCCTTTGTTTGACAAACTTAATGATGCTCTTGAGGAAGTGAAACTGCACTCTCATGAAGTTATAGGGCAGCTTAGAGTTTTAATGCCAGACTCGCCTGCTTTAGCTCAAGCAGTTGTGTCTTTTTGTACCAAGCATCCCTCAATTTCACTATGTTGCGATACAAGTATCAGCCCGAAAGAGGATTTACTTGATGGGTTTGACATCATATTAAGTTTTCACCGAGGAAAGCTCGAAGATAATAATTGGGTAGCTAAGGAGTTAAAACGTTGGCCAAGTACTGTTGTGGCATCGCCAAAACTCTTAAAGACCTATCCTAGACCTTTTCTGATTACCGACTTGAAGCACGTCCCGTGTATCAATACTTTTACTGCGTTAAATGGAGTACCTTGGGTTTTCAAAAATACTAAAGGTGAGCTTATTACTCAAAAAGTTAAGTCTTCATTTAAGGTCAATAGCGGGCATCTTGCTAAATCTGGCACATTGGCAGCTCTGGGCTTTGCTATACTGCCAACCGAATCCTGTCGCAATGAGATAGATTCTGGCTCTCTGGAAGTAGTGAAAATGGAATATGAGCCTGAAGATTTGGTTTTGTATGCCTTTTACTCTTCCAGCAAATACTTGGCAAAAAAGGTCTCGGTGTTTATTGATCATTTAAAGCACCAAGCAAGTTTAGATAGAGGCTGATAAGTAAAGAAAGATGTCAATAAAAAGATTTGTCTGAACCACTTTTTAGAGAAGGTGATTGGCTAAGCAAGTCTTTGTACAAAAGTGAGGCTGCGGGTTGTACTATGGAGGATGCACTAAATTGGGATGAATTGAGTACAAGCTTTCAACTAATAGCAAAAAATGTTTGTTAAAACTCAGTACTATGCTCTGCACTGTGTAACGAATATATTAGGAAATAGGAATAAATGTTCCGACCCAGATCCGACTGACTCGAAGTTAGGGCTGTGGTTGAAGAGATTGTTTTTCTTTGAAGTAAAGATACATTGGGAGCCCAAACGACACTCCAATTAATAAAGTTCCCAGCACGGCAAAATATCGATACTTCACTTTATGTCTTTGGCCATCTACTATGACAAAACCTAACAAAACAATCGCCGTAACTAAGACATCAAGCCAAGCAAATATACTAATCGGGTTTGCGACCGCTTCACTGAACAAAAGACCTATATCTAAGCCATTGGTTATTAGCCAAGGAACAAACGCTCCATAGGGTAGCAATACACCTAGCACAGTAAGAATTAGATAAAACCTTACCATTTCGTCATCCTTGTTAATTTTTGTTGTAAATCCAAACATGTTTATAGCAAGCAAGTCGCGCGTTTTTCTACCGCAGCGTCATTCGCTTTTCAGAATGACTCATTTGTAACAAACTTCTTAACTAATTGCCAATACTACTAAAACACAGTGGTTTTAGCTTTTGTCACGGAACAAAAACGTGCGATTGGGTCGTTTTCTTGACTATGCGAGCAATATACTTTTACGAAATAGAAAAGCAATTTTGAATGGCCGAAGTTCGCTCTTTTGAGTAATTCGCCTTAACACGTTTTGGGGCAGGAATGAGTTAAAGCAAACCGGAAAGGCAGTTCATGGCACAATGCCGACTTTCACTTCTAAATGAAAATACTCAATATAGCGTTAGAAAGTTTACGGCTATCAAACCTATAAAGAATAAAAAAGAGTAAAGCGTTCACTTTACTCTTTCAGATAATTCACTATCTTGTTAACTCGCAAATTACTTCAATCTAATCGACGTCGCTTCAATCTCAATCAAACCTTGCTTAAACAAACCGCCAATGGCTTTTTTGTAGTTTGCTTTACTGGTTGAGAAAGTCTTTTTAATTGCTTCTGGGTCTGACTTATCACCTAGGTGAAGTACGCCGCCTTCGGCTTTTAATTTTGCTAAGATTTTTTCGCCTAAGTCGTTTACTTTGCCCATACCTGGCTTTTCAAGTAGTACGTCGATTTTACCGTCTTCACGTACTTTTTGAATAAAGCCTTTTAATCGCTGGCCAACAAATAGCTTTTTAAATACGGTGTTGTAGTAAACCACACCAATGTGAGCTTCGTTTACGAGTACTTTGTAGCCTAGGTCTGTTTTACCGGCAACGATTAAGTCAACTTCTTCCATCGTTGAGTAAGTTGGTTCTTCTTTCGATAAAAACTTATTAAAGTTGCTTGATGCACAAATACGTTGGCTGGCGTTATCGAGATATAAGCGTACAAGATACGAAAAGCCTTCTTTCATTTTTGGCTTTTGTTCATTGTATGGCGCAAGTACATCTTTTTCGAGGCCCCAATCCATAAACGCACCAGTGCTATTAATAGCTTTAACACGGAGTAGAGCATATTCGCCCACTTCAGCTAAAGGTTTTTTTGTGGTGCCTGTTGGGTGGCCTGCATGATCTAAATAAATAAATACTTGCACGCTGTCACCAGCTTCAAGTTCGAATTCAATTTCTTTACTTGGTAAAAATACTTCACCTAAGTCACGGCCATCTAAATAGGCGCCTTCGTTTGACATTTCGTTAACGAATAGTGTTTGGGTTGTTCCAAGAATGCTCATTATTATTCCTGTTCTGGTTTTTTCTTACGACGCATAGGTGAAAAACCATCGACATCAATAGGTGGTTTAATAGGCGTTTTCGGTTTTTTAGGGGCAGCTTTACGTTTTGGTTTAGCAGGCTTTGCGGCGACTTTTTTCTCTGCTTTATTCCAAACAGCTTGTGGTTTTTTCTCACGTAGGCCTTTAAATTTACCAACAAGGCCATCAACGGTGAAAAAGCTTAATTCATCATTTAAAAATGCTTTAATTGCTTTGTAACTTGGCCAATCTTTTGGGCCTACTAACGAAATAGCAGTTCCTTTAAAGCCTGCACGACCAGTACGACCAATACGGTGCACATACTCTTCAGCATGCTTTGGTAGGTCAAAGTTAATTACATGGGTCACGCTTAATAAATCAAGACCACGTGATGCAACATCGGTAGTGATTAAGATTTTAAAGTTTTCACGGCTAAAGGCATCCATGATTTCAAGGCGTTTGGCTTGGGTTAAGTCACCAGCGAGTGCTTGTGCTTTAAAGCCTTTATCAGTTAATAACTGGCTTAAACGCTGAGTATCGGCACGTGTTGCGGTAAATATAATGCATTGTCCGACATTGTCTTGTTTTACAAAGTGCTCAAGTAGCGCTTCTTTGTGATCTAGATGATCAGCTAAATAAAGCTGCTGGGTAATGTCACTATGCTGCTCATTAGAAGCACTTAACAGTATTTGTTTTGGTGAACGTAATAAGTTACGTGACAGGGCATCAACTTGTGCATGGTCAAGCGTTGCTGAAAACAATAACGTTTGACGTAATCGGTGATCAGCAAGTTCGTTGATCATTTTAACTTGATCGGTAAAGCCTAAATCTAGAATACGGTCTGCTTCATCAAAAATTAAAAGCTCTAAGCCTGAAAGCTGTAATGAACGTTGACTTAAATGGTCAGCTAAACGCCCCGGTGTGCCCACTACAAAATGAGGGTCTTTGCGTAGCGCCTTAATTTGGTCATTAAAGTTTTCGCCACCGAGTATTTTAACGGCACTAATATTTGTGCCGGCAATTAATAGTCTTAATTGACTGTATACTTGGGTTGCTAATTCGCGGGTAGGCGCAACGATTAAAACGCGAGGGTCGCGTTTACTGAGTGCTTTTTGTTTCATTACACGCTGTACAGCAGGTAATAAAAACGCCAGCGTTTTGCCCGATCCTGTTTTTGACTGTGCAAAAATATCATGGCCTGCGATAGCTGTTGGTACCGCGTGAGCTTGAATGTCAGTGGGCTGGGTGATGCCTTGATGCGCAAGTTGTTTTTCGAGGCGTGTATCAATCCCAAGTTCAGTAAAATGCAATGCGTAATCTCCGATGAGCAAAATTTAGTAAATCCTGTTCATTATAACGTACTTGCCTTGCTAGGAGACAGTAAAAACACAGCTATTTCGCATCAGTTTTTGCAATTATCGCTAATTCGCGTAAAATACACGCCCTCAATGCGCCGGATTTACGATTCGGTTAACGCCCCATATGGGCATTTAAGGCAAAAGGTAAAACCATGACTGCTGTTCATAAAGACAATGTAACCAGCGAGCACTTTGTTGTGTGCGCACTCTACAAATTTGTAGCCCTTCCAGATTTTGAAGCTATTCGCCAACCATTACTTAAAGTGATGGAAGACAATGAAGTACGCGGTACTTTGTTACTTGCGGCTGAAGGTATCAACGGTACTGTTTCTGCTAAGCGCGAAGGTATCGATAACCTATTAGCATGGTTAGATGCACAACCAAATCTAGATAACATTGTGACTAAAGAGTCATACGATGACGAATGCCCGTTCTACCGTACAAAGGTAAAACTTAAAAAAGAAATCGTAACTATGGGTGTTGAAGGTATTGACCCACGTGAAGTAGTGGGTACATACGTTAAGCCTGCTGATTGGAACGCGTTAATTTCAGACCCTGAAGTGATTCTTATCGATACGCGTAATGATTACGAAATCGAGATTGGTACTTTCCAAAATGCGGTTGATCCAAACACGAAGACATTCCGCGAATTCCCAGCATGGGCAAAAGAAAACCTAGATCCAGCAAAGCATAAGAAAGTTGCTATGTTCTGCACCGGTGGTATTCGTTGTGAAAAATCAACTGCATATATGAAAGAGCAAGGTTTTGACGAAGTATTCCACCTTGAAGGCGGTATCCTTAAGTACTTAGAAGAAGTACCAAAAGAAGAAACCATGTGGGAAGGTGAGTGTTTTGTATTTGATAACCGCGTTGCGGTAAATCACGACTTACAAAAAGGCTCTTACGACCAATGTCATGCGTGTCGTATGCCTATCACTGAAGAAGAAAAGCAAAAGCCTGAATACATGGAAGGTGTTTCGTGTCACCACTGTCACGACAGCCTAACAGAAGAGCAACGTGCACGCTTTGCTGAGCGTCAAAAGCAAATCGAATTAGCACAAGCGCGCGGTGAAGGGCATATCGGTAACGAAGCGCAAGAAGTACTTCGTAAACGTAAAGAAGCTAAAAGAGCGCAAAAAGAAGCACAGCGCCAACAGTAACCTTTAGCAAATTTCTTATAAACCCCAGCATAGTCTGGGGTTTTTTTTATGGATTATTTATTAGTTAGCTTTTTAAAAATAGTTACTTTGTTTATTAAGTCACTGTAATTGCTATAAAAGCTACCATTTGTTCCTTATTGCTGTACAATCTGCCGATTATTTATTTTAGATACCATCTCCAACACTATCTTTTCTTAATTTTAAAAAGTAAACGTTTGAAGTATAAGGATATATACAATGTACAAACTACTTACGGTGGCAATGTGTTCAATGCCATTTTTTGCTCATTCAGCGCTTAACGAAAATAAATTTGGTTACATTGGCATTTCTGCTCAAAAAAATTATTACGATGTTAATTTTATCCCCTTGATAGAGCAGCAAGAAATCTTACCGTTACGTTATGACTACAGTGACACAGGAGCTGGGTTTAGAGGATTTGCCGGCTACCAATTTAATCAATATCTAGCAATAGAAGCAGGTTTTAGTGTGCTTGGCGAAGCCGAATTTAATGTCTATAGCGAAACAACTAATCAAAGTGGTACGGTCGTTAAAAATTCTGTTTACAGCGGAGGGCTTGAAACCAATGCACTTGATCTGCGTTTACTTGGTACATACCCAATTACTGGCAATGTATTTGTTAGGGCGCATTTAGGTAGTGTACTTTGGGATAGTAATTTTAGCTTTCTACAAAAATTTTCTGATGATTACTTTATTGTTGATCAAAAAGACTCTGGAGTATCACTTTTAACCGGGCTAGGTATTGGTTATGCATTGTCTAGTGGTACGGCCTTAACACTTGATTATGAAAATACAAAAATTAATGATAGCAACACACATAATATCGTTGCTTCAATAGTGTTTAAGCTCTGATTTATCCGAGGATTTTTTAGTTGAGTTACCTAGTAATAAGTTAGTGCGCTTTTTTACACTTACCTACATATATCTCACAGTCCCTTACGAACTAAGTAGTTATTATTCTAACTAACAGCAATACTTTATAGGACTAAATGGGTATGAAGAAACTACTAGTGAGCTTATTATTACTAGGTGGCTGCGCGACACAAGGTGTTGATAGAGCCGATCAGCAGGTCATTATTAAAAAATTTTACGCCAAAGTTGAAGATGTTAAACCTGTAAAACTGTCATCTAATGTAAAAACAGGCATTGTTGGTGGCTCTGCAATAGGGCTTATCGATGAATTAGATGGCAATCATGAAGATATGGTTGCTGGGGCATTAGCTGGTGCAATTATTGGTGGGCTTTTTACTGCCATTGCAGAGGGCAGCAACAATGCCTTTGAATACGCACTTAGATCAGAGCAAGAAGGGCGTTTTTCTGTTATTCAAAAGGACGAAATTGATCTTAATTCTGGTTGTGTAGAAGTGACTATTGCCTCAGAAGCGCGTTTAAAAACCGTGCCTGCAGTTAACTGTATTAATTTATAAGATTAATCTGCATTCATACAAACCAGTTTGAGGGATAAAACCTGTTGCTACATGCGTTTAAAGTGACTTAGTTATCTGTAAGGTTTTATTGCCTGAAAATAGCTCACTTAAATAAGCGATATTACAGATAGAAATGCGGCAAAATCAGCGCCGTATTTCTAATTATTCATTTTAACTTATCAATTTGTTTATTAAACGAAGCATCCTTTTTATTGATCACAAAGCTGTTACACTTCGTAACAATTAAAACGATTCTTATTTAGGTGACACTTTTGATAATTGGCAAATTGCATGCATGGACTTTTCTTGCCTTAATTAGTTGCGTATCAGTCGCTGAGGCTGCAAACGTAGTTGTTGAATCAGTTACGGTTGAAAAAGCAAAACAACAAATAAAAGCAGTTGGTAGTGCTGAAGCTGTGCGTTCTGTAACCTTATACCCTGCGGTTGGGGACAGGGTGACAGCTGTTCACTTCAAACCCGGTGACAATGTCAAAAAAGGAGATTTGCTACTTGAGCTTGATTCGCGCAGGCAGCAAGCTGCTCTTTTAGAAGCACAAATAACGTTAAATGACACAGAGCGAACAATGAAGCGGCTCGAAGAAAGCCATGCTCGAGGTGCTGTACCACAAAGCGATTTAGACGATGCAAAAACCCTGCATGAGCTTGCGAAAGTGCAGTTGATGCAAGCAAAAACAGAGCGTGAAGACCGCGAAATTCGTGCTCCGTTTAGTGGTGTGATGGGGCTAACAGATGTAGAAGTTGGCGACCGGATCACAACACAAACTGCTATTGCAACGATTGATGATGTATCAACACTGTACATTAACTTTAATGCACCAGAAGCAGCAATTGATGTTTTAAAGGAAAAATCAGCTGTTGACGTGATCCCTTGGCTAGGCGACAAAACTTACAGCGCACAAGTTGCCCAGTTAGATTCTCGTATTAATCCTCAAGCGCGCACCTTAAGAACCAAAGCAAAGTTAAATAATGAATCTCATCAGTTTATGCCTGGTATGAGTTTTCGTGTGCATATTAATTTACTTGGTGAAGAGCATGCTGTGGTTCCTGAAGCTGCCATGATGTGGGGAGCTGCGGGCCCTTACGTGTGGAAAAGTGTTGATAAAAAAGCCACACGTGTTGATGTTAAAATTGAACAGCGTTTAGCCGGTCGGTTATTGGTATCTGGTGGCTTAAAAGAAGGTGATTTATTGGTTACTGAAGGCGTGCAACGTTTACGCCCAAACCAAGAGCTTACTTTTATGAATGATACAACGCTTGCCAAGGAGTGATAATGAAACAGCAACCTATGATGGAAGATTTACCATCAATGGCGATACGTCGCCCCGTATTAATCGTGGTGCTGAATTTGTTAATCATCATAGCGGGTATTGCCGCTATTGCTGGTATTGAAATACGTGAACTACCAGATGTAGACAGGCCACGCATTACTGTTTCAGCATCGTTTCCTGGGGGCTCGCCTGAAACCGTTGATACCGAGGTAACCAGTAAACTTGAGGGGGCTGTTGCTCGGGTAAGTGGTGTTAAAACAATTCGTGCGCAAAGTGAAGAAAATAATGCCCGTATTGTGGTTGAGTTTCGCCCGGGTGTTAATCTAGATGATGCAGCCAATGAAACGCGCGAATCGGTTGCCCGTGTACAGCGAGAATTGCCCGAAGAAGTAGAGCGTGTATCTATTATTAAAGCTGATAACGATGCCGAAGCGGTTGTATCGCTAACGGTATCAAGCAACAGCTTATCATTAGAAGCACTTACTGAACGCGTTGATGTTGACTTAGCCCCGCAGTTTTTAACTATTCCTGGGGTTGCCGATGTTCGCTTAAATGGCGACCGCGAGCGGGTATTAAGAGTACGAATTGACCCGCTAAAACTAAGCAGCTTTAACCTTACAGTGCCAGATATTGCAAATGTGCTACGCCAAGCTCCCTTTGATGTGCCTGCCGGTAGTTTAAAATCAAACGATCAACAGGTGATTGTTCGTGCCGATGCTACGTCAATATCAGCTGAACAAGTGGCAGATATTATAGTGCGTGACGATACCCGAATTGGTGATGTTGCTGCAGTGTATTTTGGCCCAGCTGATCCGCGTTCATTCGTGCGATTAAATGGGACTCCAGTGATTGGCATGGAGATAATACGGCAAGCTCAATCAAATACTATCGAAATTTCTGATGAAGTGCTGACCTTAATCGAACGTATGAGAGAACGTTTTCCTGAAATGGAATTTACCTTAACCTCCGACGATGCGCAGTTTATTAGAAGCTCAGTGGATGAAGTAATAAACTCTCTATTACTGACAGTGCTGTTAGTAGTGATTACACTTTGGGTGTTTATTGGCTCATGGCGAGCAACGCTCGTCCCCGCATTTGCCATACCTGTTGCGTTAATTGGTTCTTTAGCACTGATTTGGGCGCTTGGTTTCTCGATTAATATCTTAACTTTGTTGGCGCTGGTATTAGCGACAGGCCTTATTGTTGATGATGCGATTGTGGTCAGTGAAAATATTCAACGTCAGCGTGGCTTAGGCCTTGGCCGCAGAGCTGCGGCTGTAATTGGCACCCGCGAAGTATTTTTTGCTGTGGTGGCAACAACCGCTGTATTAGCAGCTGTGTTTGTGCCGATTGCCTTTTTGCCTTCAACAGCAGGGCGATTATTTAGAGAGTTTGGTGGTGTGCTTGCTGGAGCTGTCATTATATCAAGCTTTGTAGCGCTTTCTTTAGTGCCTGCACTAACCTCAAAACTTAAATTAAAGCAGGGTGGTTTTCATCCTTTTGCAAAAGTTGGGCATGCTTTAGCGAATATATACAAACGCTCAATTCATGGCGTACTTAAACATGCATGGCTAACATTTTTTGCTTGCTTACTCGTTGCAGCAGGCTCTGGTGCGCTGTATTTCAATTTAGATAATGAATTATTGCCGACAGAAGACCGCGGTAAAATTCGCATTTTCGCCCGTGGCCCAGATGGTGTAGGCCTTAACTTTATGGACAGGCAAGCGGTGCAAATGGAAGATATTTTACTGCCCTATGTTGAAAGTGGTGATATTGAGTCAATTTATACCGTCGTTGGGCAATGGGATCCGAATATCGTATTTATCACTGTGCCGTTAAAGCATTGGGACGAACGAAATTTTAGTCAGCAAGAAATTATCAATAAAATTCGTGGACCTTTAGGAAACATTCCAGGTGCGGCTGGCTACCCAGGCGGTTCAAATAGTTTGAACTTGCGTGGTCAAGGCGGTGGTATTGAGCTTGCATTATTGGGGCAAGATTACCTTGAGATCTTTAAAGCGGCACAGAGTTTCTCGGCAGAAATAGAAAAAGCCTTGCCAGAAGTGGCGCCAGTACGTATCTCGTACCAACCGTCACAACCACAATTACGGGTTAATATTGATAGACGTCGTGCTGAAGAGCTCGGCGTATCGCTCAGTGATATATCTATTACGCTTAGAGCAGCCATTAACGGCGATGACATTGCTGATTTAAACATCGGCGACCAATCAATCCCTATTATGCTGCAAGCACAAAACCAAACTATTACAAATCCAAGTGACTTAGCAAACTTATATGTTGGTGGCCGAAATGGTCAGTTAGTGCCACTGAGTAGTGTGGCAACCATTACAGAAGAAGGTGTTGCAGCAGAACTAGAGCGCCATGCTCAGCGCCGAGCAATAGAATTAAGCATGGAAATGCCAGATGACATTACTATTGCCGAAGTTGTAAATAAAATCCGTGAAATATCAGAGCAAAACCTGCCAGCTGGTATAAGTTTAGTCTTTAAGGGTGAGGCACTCACCTTTGAAGAAACGGCTAATGAAGTGCTGATCACCTATATTTTGGCATTTTTGATTGTATTACTTGTGTTAGCTGCGCAATTTGAAAGTGTTAATAGTGCCATTGTAGTGATGATCACTGTGCCATTTGGCATTACATCGGCCATTTTGGCCTTGTATCTAACGGGTACATCATTGAACATTTATTCACAAATAGGTTTGGTCATGCTTATTGGCTTAATAGCTAAAAATGCTATTTTGCTGGTGGAATTTGCTGACCAATTACGAGATAAAGGTCGCAGTGTTAGAGAAGCAGTTGAAGAAGCTGCTCTTGTGAGGTTACGCCCAATTGCGATGACCTTAGTGTCAACTTTGCTAGGTGCATTACCACTTATATTATCCACCGGTGCCGGTGCCGAAGCGCGTAACGCGATTGGCTGGGTGGTATTTGGTGGTTTAGCATTAGCAGTGCTGTTCACATTATACCTTACACCTGTGATTTATCTTGGTTTAGCGCGCTTTACCAAACCTCGTGGTGATGAGTCGAAACTTCTGGCCGAAGAACTAGAAAAGGCTTAATCCATTTAAATCTGCTATTTTTTCTTTGAAAAAATAGCAGATTACACTCACAATCAAGGAAAAGCTCAAAACTAGGTACGCTTATGCAAGCCGAACACGTCGATATAGCACAATTTTTAAGTGATCATGCTCCATTTGATGATTTGCCCGAAGAAGCGGTTAACACTCTCGCTTCACAAGTAGAGATAGCCTACTTCAGAGCGGGAACACAAATCCTTAATTACGGCGATGACATTGCCGATTTATATGTAATTAGAACCGGAGCCGTCGAAATGTATCGACGCGATGGTGATTTGTATAACCGTTTAACTGTCGGTGGTATTTTCGGACAAATGGGTTTGCTGATGAACCGCAAAGTCCGATTTCCTGCCAAGGCCCTCGAAGACACCTTAGTGTATTGCATTAATGTAGAGCTATTTAATCAATATTGTGATGAATACGAAGCCTTTGCAGACTTCTTTGAAGCAGATGGCAATGTTCGTCTTCATCAGGCCATTGTAGAGCAGGCTGACAGTAACGATTTAACAACTGCAAAAGTTAAATCATTACTGCACAGAGATGTAGTAACCGTAGCAAAAGACGCGTCTGTGCAAATGGTTGCCCAATTGATGACACAAGAGTCGGTATCGTCTGTATTAGTAACAGATGCCGATAAACCCATCAGTGATGATCCTGACGATGATGATGGTCAAGTAGTTGGCATAATTACAGACCGAGATTTGCGCACCAGTGTGATTGCTGAAGGTTTAAGTTACGAATCACCTGCCGAGCAAATTATGCAAACGGACCTTATCTTACTCGATAGCAACGCCTATGTGTTTGAGGCTGTGCTTGCTATGCTCAGAGATAACATTCATCACCTACCTGTCGTTGTTAAGAAAAAGCCCATCGGCGTTATTTCTTTATCTGACATTTTGCGATATGAATCACAAAGCAGTTTATTGTTAGTGCGGGGAATTTTAGCTCAGCAATCTGTGGAAGATTTAGCGCATTATGCACGTCAGCTACCTAACGTGTTTGTACGCATGGTAAACGAAGACGCTAACTCTCATATGATTGGTACAGCAATGGCTGTAATAGGGCGTACCTTTAAACAGCGTTTACTTGATTTAGCCGAAGAAAAATTTGGCCCGCCACCCATTCCTTATTGTTTTATTGCCTTAGGTTCAATGGCTCGTGATGAGCAATTAATTGTTACCGACCAAGATAACGCCATTATCCTTGATAATAGCTTTAACGAGGAATTACATGACGAATATTTTCAAAAGCTCGCTGATTTTGTCTGTGATGGTTTAGCCGAATGTGGCTATAAATACTGCGAAGGGGAAATTATGGCGTCATTTAAAAAGTGGCGTTTAACTCGTGAGCAGTGGAAAGAGCAATTTGCAGGCTGGATGGCAGAACCAAAACCACAGGCTTTATTACACAGCTCTATCTTTTTTGATTTAGATGGCGTTTACGGTAAAACCAAATGGGCTGATGAGCTCAAACGATTTATTGCAACTGAAGGGCGTAAGAATAAGCGTTTCTTGGCTAACCTTGCAGCCAATGCCCGTAACAGAACACCGCCTTTAGGTTTCTTTAAAGATTTTGTGCTAGAGCATAATGGTCAGCATAAGCGTTCTATGAACTTAAAACGCCGTGGTACTGCGCCATTATCAGATGTAATTCGTGTTCATGCTTTAGCAATAGGCAGTCGTAAACAAAATTCATTCGAGCGTTTAGAAGATATCATCGAAGCAAAGCTTTTACCCGCAGGGAAAGCGCAAGATCTTCGAGATGCCTTAGAATACATTGCGATGGTTCGTATTCGCCACCAAGCATGGCAAATTGAAAAGTTAGACGAAGCCCCAGATAACGATCTTGAGCCACATTTACTATCGCCTTTTGAGCAGCGCAACCTTAAAGAAGCGTTTGCGATTTTAGATAAAGCGCAGAATTTCCTTAAATTCAGATACTCTGCCAATACAGGGATGAAGTAATGGCTAAACAAGGTGTAAAACTTGATTGGCCGACTCGGTATCAGCAGTTATTGGCGGCTAGCAAACAGCCGTTAATTCAAGAGTTTTATCAAGCCGCTATTTGTGATTTAAACATGCCAATTAGCGACGTACCCTTAGTGGCGCTTGATTTTGAGACGACCGGTCTAAATTTTCAAAATGACGATATAGTCAGTGTTGGTTTAATTCCATTTAATGCTAGGCGCATCTTTTGTAAAGATAGCCAGCATTGGATTGTACAACCAAGACGTAAGCTCGCTGAAGAGTCGATCGTTATTCATGGTATTACCCATTCAGAAGTAAGTGACGCGCCAGATTTTTCATCTATTATGGAGCCATTACTAGCAGCATTAAAAGGTAAAGTCATAGTGGTGCATTTTGCTCCCATTGAACGACACTTTTTGTATCAAGCGCTACAATCGCGATTGGGTGAAGGCCTTGAGTTTGCAGTAATAGACACGTTAGAGCTTGAAAGCAGGGCGCTTAGAGCAAAACAAGGTCTACTAGGTAGGTTGTTTAATTCTAAGCTTGATTCCGTTCGTCTTGCGGATTCTCGCATTCGTTACTCGTTACCTGCGTATCAAAACCATAACGCACTGAACGATGCCATTGCCACCGCAGAGCTGTTACAAGCGCAAATTGCTTATCATTACCGCCCAGATACACCGCTAAGCGAATTGCTCATATAGCGTGCTTAACAGCACAGACTTTATGACGAGTAATTTAAATTAATTGAGCAAAGCTTATAAATAAAAAACGCCGCATATAGCGGCGTTTTTTTATTTAAAGGTAGTGGTTAGTTTCTTGGCTCTGTACGTAGACCAAGGATTAAACTTACACACATTAATAGCAATACAAAGGTAAACGGTAAGCCCGTAGATACGGCACCGGCTTGTAATGCTTCGATAGCTTGTGTGCCACCAATCCAAACAAGCGCTGCAGCAATCGCACCCTCGATTGTTGCCCAGAAAATACGTTGTGGCACTGGCGCGTCAACTTTACCACCGGCAGTGATAGAGTCGATAACTAATGAACCTGAGTCAGATGACGTAATAAAGAACACGAGTACCAGCACAATTGCAATGAATGAAAGCACTTGCGACATTGGCAGGGCTTCAAACATTTGGAACATCGCAAGTGGTACATCAGTTAAACCTTTCTCACCTAGTACACCCACTTTATCAATAACTTGTTCAATAGCGATACCACCATAAATAGACATCCAGAAGATAGTCACAACGGTAGGCACAAGTAATACGGCAATTAAGAATTCACGAATTGTACGACCTTCAGATACACGCGCAATGAACATACCTACAAACGGTGACCATGAAATCCACCAAGCCCAGTAGAATACTGTCCAGCCGTGCATCCAGGTTTCATCTTCACGGCCATGTGGGTTACTTAACGGAATAATGTTTTCAACATAACCCATAACAGTATTAGGAAGATTACCAAACGCTGCTGAAAAACCAACGAGAGCAACAAATACGAGTAATACAAATGCGATAACCATGTTTACATTACTAAGCAGCTTTACACCGCCGTCGATACCACGAACAACAGAGATCACAGCAAGGAGAGTAACACCAACAATAACGCCGATTTGTAGACCAATACCGCTATCAGTACCAAACACATGGTTTATACCTGCTGCGGCTTGCTGTGCGCCTAAACCAAGAGACGTTGCAAGACCAAATAAGGTGGCAAGTACAGCTAGAATATCAATAAGATGGCCCGGCCAGCCCCATGCTTTGTCACCTAAAATAGGATAAAAAATAGAGCGGATTGATAACGGCAGGCCCTTGTTGTAGCAAAAGAATGCTAACGAAAGCGAAACAACGGCGTAAATTGCCCAAGGGTGTAAACCCCAATGGAACATAGTTGCACCCATTGCTAATTTCGCAGCCTCTGGTGTGTTTGCTTCAACGCCGAGTGGTGTTTCGTACCAGCCTGTAAAGTAAGCGACAGGCTCTGCTACGCCCCAAAACATTAAGCCAATACCCATACCCGCAGCAAATAACATTGCAAGCCATGAAATACGAGAGTGAGTTGGGCGCGCTTCTTTACCACCAAGGCGGATATTGCCGTATGGTGAAACAATCAACGCCAAGCAAAACAATACGAATAAGTTTGCTGACCACATAAAAAAGCCATCAAAATTATTAATAATGTCGTTTTTAATTCCATTCAGGGTTGTTTTTGCTGTTTCAGCATCTGACACAAGTGTTGCCACTAAAAATAGCGCAATTAAACCTGCACTAATGCCAAATACAGGGTTGTGCACATCAAAACCCCATTTTTGTACATTGTCCTGACCGACGGTGTAGTCGGTATTGTCGATACTGTACTTATCATGATGTTCGCTCATGAATACCTCTTGTTGTAGTTATATCTAGCAGAAAGCTAAACGGCCGGTTGGCACATCTCGGCTAATACTATTTATACGAATGAAACCGAAAAATAGTTTGTAGACGAACTAAATTTGTACCAAAGTTTAGTCTTTAGTGTAGGAGTTCGAAAAAAAATGTAAATGGTTTTGTCCCTAAACAGCCGAATAAATGCGGTTTTTTACGTTTTTTGTTGGAATTGTGAACAATTTGATGCAGCAGAGGAATAATTTGATGACAGTATTATTTCAAAACAAATTATTTCAATTGAGAGGAAAGTGCTGCAAACACAAGGCTTGCAGCACAAAATTACTACTTTTTATAAGCGTCGTTATGAACGCCGGCAGCACGACCAGAAGGGTCAGCATTGTTTTGGAATGACTCATCCCAAGCAAGCGCTTCAGGTGTTGAACAAGCAACTGATTTGCCATGCGGAACACATTTTGCCGCTGCATCACCAGGGAAGTGCTCTTCAAAAATACTACGATAGAAATACGCTTCTTTAGAATCTGGCGTATTAATCGGGTATTTATATTTAGCGTTAGCAAGGTCTTGATCGCTTACTTGCTCGCTCACATACTCTTTTAAAGTATCAATCCAGTTATAGCCTACACCATCAGAGAATTGCTCTTTTTGACGCCATAACACTTCGTCTGGTAGATAGCCGTCAAACGCTTCACGAATAATGTGTTTCTCGATTTTACCGTCTTTACACATTTTCGCTTCAGGGTTGATACGCATTGCAACGTCTACAAATTCTTTATCTAAGAAAGGCACGCGTGCTTCTACACCCCAAGCAGCCATAGATTTATTAGCCCGTAAACAGTCAAACATATGTAGTTTAGACACTTTACGGTTTAGCTCTTCATGGAACTCTTGCGCATTAGGTGCTTTGTGGAAATAAAGGTAACCACCAAAAAGCTCATCAGCACCTTCGCCAGACAACACCATTTTTATACCCATGGCTTTAATTTGACGCGCCATTAAGTACATAGGAGTTGAGGCACGAATGGTTGTCACATCGTACGTTTCAATGTGATAAATCACTTCGCGAAGAGCATCAATACCTTCTTGAATAGTAAAGTGGATAGGGTGGTGAACCGTACCAATCATATCTGCAACTTTTTGTGCAGCTGCTAAGTCTGGTGAGCCCTCAAGACCAACTGAGAAAGAGTGCAGTTTTGGCCACCAAGCATCAGACTCGTCATTATCTTCGATACGTTTTGCGGCGAAACGTTGCGTGATAGCTGAAATAACCGATGAGTCTAAACCACCTGATAATAGAACACCGTAAGGTACATCACACATTAGTTGACGTTTAACAGCAGCTTCTAAGCCTTCTTTAACATCGCTTGATTTAGCTTCGTTGTCTTTTACTGCGTCATAGCTTTGCCAATCGCGGCTGTAATACTTACGAAGTTGACCATCTTTGCTCCACAAGAAGTGACCCGGAGGAAACTCTTCAATGTGTTTACAAATTGGTGAAAGCGCTTTTAGTTCTGAAGCAACATAAAAATTACCATGCTCATCATGACCTGTGTAAAGCGGGATAATACCAATATGGTCACGACCTATTAGGTAGGCGTCTTGTTCTTCATCGTATAAACAAAAAGCGAAAATACCATTCAAGTCGTCTAAGAATTCAGGCCCTTTTTGTTTATATAAAGCTAAGATAACTTCACAGTCTGACTGAGTTTGAAACTTAAAGTCTGTTTCTAGATTTGCCGCAAGCTCTTTGTGGTTATAAATTTCACCATTTACAGCAAGGATATGTGTGCGCTCTGGATTATATAAAGGTTGCGCACCACTTGATACACCGACGATAGCAAGACGCTCGTGGACTAAAATAGCTTTATCAGATGAATATACGCCAGACCAGTCAGGTCCGCGGTGTCTTAAAAGTTTTGACATCTCAATTGCTTGACTTCGCAATTGGGTGGGATCAGATTTGATATCTAATACCCCAAATATTGAACACATAGTGACTCCTCATTCCAAATATGTGCGCAGTTAACAGAATTTATATAACTGCGAATGTTTGTTTTAACAGAAATAATTACCTAAGTCACACAGCTTTTTTAAATATTTGAGAATAAAATATGCACCAAGTGTTATTGCTTTGCACCAAAATGGGATGGCTGCCTAAGTTGTGAGCAATTTAAATACTTGATTTGAGCAAATGGGCTGGCTTGAAGTGGTAAATAGCGCCATTAAAAGTGTTGTTTTTTGCACTATTTTGGTGCGTAGCGTTAAGCAAACTAATTGTTCAATTTGTTTATCGAAGATGTATAGACAAGTGGGAGCTTTAAGAAAGCAAGTGGCAAGCCACTTGCTAATCAGATTAACTATTTGTTTTTGTATTTTAGCGCAATGGCTAATTGATTAAGGTGAGCTGTTAGCTTTTCTTTCGCCTTAAAAGCATCTGCTAGAGTAACAAACTTGAAATGTAAAAAATCACCTGGCTTTAATTGGGCAAAATGACGAAGATCAGCGTCGATCACAGTTCCTAGCAAAGGATAGCCACCGGTTGTTTGCGCATCATTCAATAACACAATTGGTTCTCCATTTGGCGGCAACTGAATGCTGCCTGGTGCTACTGCCATCGATGGCAATGACACATCATGCTCTAAGCCACACTCATCACTTAATAATCGTGTACCCATGCGGTTACTATTAGGTGATACATGCCATGAATGATTTATAAAATTAACTATGGTGTCTTTAGGCAAAACTGCAGCATGTGGGCCAGCATGTATGCGTATTTGGGTGCTTTTAGGTGGTAGCATTGCACCTAAACCGACTTTAGTGTTGTATTTTGGTATTACCTCAAAGCTGTCTCCAGATTTCAGTGCTTGTCCGGTTAGACCACCAAAACCAGCTGTTATATCTGTTGAGTAGGAATCTAATATAGGGTCAGGTAGCTGCCATTGTCCGCCTATAGCAAGGTAGCTTCTAAACCCATGCCGTGCGGCATTTAGCTTTAACACATCACCTTTTTTAATGTAAAAACTCCAGCCTGGTTCAATCGCATTACCATTAACACTGGCTTTCATATCTGTTCCATGCAAGGCAATGTAGTAGTCGTTATCGAATTTAATTTCAGCAAGACCTAGTGTGATCTCAATGACTGGATTGTTATCTGCGTTTCCAACTAATCGGTTTACTATGATCTGCGCATAAGGATCAATACAGCCAGATTGGCCAATTCCCAAATGACGAGCACCCACGCGGCCTTGATCTTGTATAGACATTTGCATGCCAGGTTTAACGATGGTGATCATTTTAACACCTCCTGAATAACAAACTCTAAGGTATCACCGGGTTTAACAGCACAGGGAGAGGTTGCATTAATATCGAATAATTTAAAGTCGGTGTGACCGATTATTTGCCAGCCACCGGGTGACGTTTCAGGATATACGCCTGTTTGCTCGCCACCAATAGCGACAGACCCTTTTGGCACTGAGATGCGCGGCTCGCTTCGACGTGGCGTATATAATTTAGGATCCAAGCCATCTAAGTAAGCAAAACCTGGTTGAAAACCTAAAAATAAAACAGGGTAGGTTTTACTACTATGTAACTGCGCGACTTCGTCAACAGTTAAGTTGTGCTCTGCAGCTACATGAGCAATGTCAGGGCCATGTTGACCACCATATATGGTGGGTAGCTTGTGATGAGTTGATGCAAAATCTTTAGTCGTAGTCTCTTGCCACTGCTCAAGCAACAATGGCAGCCAACTTGCTAGCTTTTCAGACTCTTTTAGATACAGAGTTAAGTTGTTATTAGCTGGAACAACATCAACGAAATCTCCCGTCGATTGGCAAAATTGAGCCAGCGCCCAAATCTTTTTTTGCGTATTTAAGCCATGCTCAGCACTTTCATATGCATCGAAGAAGATACAATGCGTAGTGAGTGCCATAATCTTTGGTGTGCTTTTTGTCGTCATTGCAGGTCAATCTTATTATTATCCCTTGATACTATTTAGCATATAGGGTGAGTGCTAATGATGTAAATGAGTGTTTAATGTTAATTAGAAAAACTCATGATTGCCAAGCAGTTATAAAATCATTACAGCTGCTTGGCGTATTGCGATGTGTTATTACTTAGCGTTGTTTAAAAGCCAGTTTGATAACAAGCGAACACCATAACCAGTGCCACCTTCAGCTAACTCATCTTTAGCTTTGCTGTTAAGTGCATTACCAGCAATATCGATATGAACCCAACGGGTATCGCCGGCAAAGTTTTGTAAGAAACTTGCTGCTGTCGTTGCACCTGGACCATGCGAACCAATATTTTTAAGGTCTGCGATATCCGATTTTAGTGCATCTTCGTAACCTAGTGGTAAGCGCCATAAGTTCTCGTTAACCTGCTTTCCTGCAATTGTAAGTTGCTCAACAAGTTGGTCATCATCAGAGAAAACCGCTGCGTATTCATTACCTACAGCACCGATTTTTGAGCCAGTCAATGTAGCCACATCAATCATAATACTTGGTTTAAACTTGTCGCGGGCATACCACATTGCATCACTTAGCACTAAACGGCCTTCAGCATCTGTATTAACTATTTCAACGCTTAAACCTTCTGCTGTGCGAACAACATCACCAGGCGCTACAGAGAATTGTGACACCATATTTGCAGCCATACCCATTACAGCCACTACGTTGGTATCTGCTTTTGCAAGTGCCATTGCTTTAACGGTACCCAGTACTGCTGCTGCGCCTGCCATATCTGATTTCATGCGGGCAATCGAAGCACCTGTTTTAATACTATAACCACCAGAGTCGAAGGTAATGCCTTTACCAATCAATGCAATTGGGGTGTCTTTATTACCTTGGTAATGTGCAACAACTAAACGCGAACCTTCTTCACTGCCACGGCCAACAGCTTCTAACGCACCCATGCCTAATTTTTTAATTTGTTTTGGTTCTAAAACGGTAATTTTAACGCCTAATTTTTTTAACTCTTGTGCGGCTTTTGCAAAATCAGATGGCGTCATCTCAGTTGCAACTTCTGAAGTTAAGTCACGCGCTAAAAAGACACCTTGTTCAATGCTTTGTAGTAACTTATGGGTTTTGACCGCTTGGTCTAAATTTTCAACATCAACAGTATAGTTAACTACATGTGTATCTTGTTCTTTTTTGTATTGTTCAAAGCGGTGGTCACGTAAATTAGCACCATGTGCAAATTCAGCAGCGTATTTAGCATTGATTTCACTATCTTTAAGCTCTGAAAAATCAAGGCTCACAGTTGCTTGTTTTGCTGATTGTAATTTTGCATGAACATTACCACCAAGCTTTGCCATTTTAGCTGCATTAAGTTCAGCTTGCTCACCTAAGCCTACAAGTACAATACGTTGGTGTTCGCTGCCGTTTGGTGCAATAACTTCTAATGTCTTGCCATAGCCCGCTTTAAAGTCACTAAATTCGATAACTTTATTTAAGTGGTTTTGGGTTTCTGGTTTTAAGTAATTAAAGTTAGCAACTTGGCTATCTGTGTCTAAAAACAACACTAATGTGTTGTCTTTCGGTTGAATCGATTTTGTAAAAGTGAACTCTGCCGCATTAACTTGCGTAGCAAGTGTTATACCCAGAGCAAGAGCAGACAAACTGTGTGCAATTCTCATTTTTAATATCCCAATGTTAAAAAGCTGTGTTTTACCGTAAATAGGCTTAAGAGTTAAATTGTTAGCGGTGAACAGCCGTTTGCATGCGTTTAAGGTGAAATAATAAATAGGATTACTCGGTCTGCTCTATTACAGGCTTTTACGAGGAAATAAGTATGACAATTAAGTCGATATTACTGACATTATTCACTTGCAGTGCCATTTTCACTATGAATCATACAACAGCGCAAGAGATGCCAGACAACGCAACCGGACATATTGAAACAATTGTGCTTGGCTCTGGTTGCTTTTGGGGAGCTGAAAAACGATACGAAGCACTTGATGGTGTTTTAGATGCGGTATCTGGTTATGCTGACGGTAGCGGTTTTAAAGCAACCTACAAGAATATAACACGTAGCGCACGTCGATTTGATGAAAATAACTACGCAGAAGTTGTCAAAGTGACTTACAACAGTAATCAGTTAACGACAGAAGAATTATTAAAATACTATTTCGAAAATCATGATCCAACTCAGTTAAATCGCCAAGGCAATGATATTGGCACTCAATACCGCTCAACAATTTTGGTTAGTAATAACGAGCAACTTGAGGTTGCTAATAAACTTAAAGATGAATACCAAGATAAGTTAACAGCAGCAGGATACGGCAAGATTGTTACTGTTATAAAACCTCTCGATTCGTTTTATGCGGCAGAGGAATATCATCAAGATTATTTAAAGAAAAACCCTAATGGTTATTGCCCGGATCACTCCACAGGGGTTGTTTTTACGCCAGTAGAAAAACAGCAAGTTGATAACACGGCCTTATTAACCAATAAGCAAATAGTCGTTATTGATGCCAAAGGTTATTGCCCTTATTGTGAAAAATTTAAAAATGAGGTCGCAAATAATTATCAAGGCACAATTCCAATGACTTTTCGCCATGCAGATCAGCTTGATGGCTTAAAAATTAAAACTCCAACATGGGCAACACCCACGTTATTATTTATAGAAAATGGCGAAGAGATATATGGCCGTCAAGGTTATGTGAGTAAAGATGAGTTTTATAAAGCGTTAGGGGCATTTAAATTAGGTGATAGTGAAGCATTCAGAGTTGCATTCCATGCCAGAACAGATAGCCCATTTTGTAAACAATACGATATCTTTAAAAACACACCGGATGGTATTTTTGTTGATAAGCTAAGTGGGGCGCCATTATTCGATACTCGTGATAGGTTTAATTCGGGAACCGGTTGGCTTTCATTTACTCACCCGGTAAAAGACAGTGTGACCATGCATGAAGACAACAGTTATGGCATGCAGCGCATTGAGCTTAAATCTAAAAGCTCAGGTATTCACTTAGGACACTTATTCCCGGGGGAAGGGCCAAGAGGTAAAGATAGATACTGCATTAATGCGACGGTGCTTGATTTTGTGCCACGTGATCAAATTTAACGTAGATACAAAAAAAACCAGCCATTATGGCTGGTTTTTCAGCATTAGAATCAGTCATTACCACAATTTTAATTCCTGTTTTGCGCGATTTAAATTAAATGATACATATTCATTATCATCGAGTCTTGAGGCTTCATAAAAGTCAGCAATTGCTGCCGTATCATTATTAGCCATAAATCGCGCGACACCTCGGTTACTTAATGCAAACGACGTTAATTCATTACGTTTAAATCGAGATGCTTTAATCTCTTTTAATAGGCTTATTGCTTCAGTACAGTCAGCTTCAGCTTTTTCAAACTGCTTTAGCTTTACACTTGCAACACAGCGATTAAAAGGCGCTATATATTGATTTACTGGATCTTCAGCAGACGTTACTAAACCAGCATTGTAGTCACCTTGCATAATCGCAATTGATGAGGCTTCGTCATCCACTACCATTAGTTTAAAGTCGATATCATTTGCTAACACCCAATTCGAACTCATGCAAAGTGAGGTAATCAAGATGGTTTTGAGAGGTATGAACTTGAACATTGTTTATCTCCTTAATAATGTAAGTACATCACTTACTCTATTAATTTAGAAACAGTGTTACTGATTGACAAACGACAAAAATACACCCATTAGATGAAAAAAAATATCTTATTGGGTAGGTGGCTTGAGTGTATATTTTAGACAAAAAAAAGCCCAGTCAGAACACACAAGGACCGGGCTTACGACAACAATTTGGTTGGGCTAACTATTACAGCGCTAAGTTTTGCTTCGCGCGGTTTAAGTTATGATTTACCAGTTCATTTTTTGAGATTTGAACTGCTTCATAAAAGTCTGAGATTGCAGCTGTATCATTTTCTGACATGATGCGTGCAACACCGCGATTACTTAACGCAAATGATGTTAATTCACGGCGTTTGTAACCTGGTACTTTACTTCTGTTTAGAAGTGAAATCGCTTGTGTACATAGGTTTTCAGCTTCTGAAAAATTCTTTTCTTTTACGCTTAATGCACAGCGGTTGAATGCAGTTTCATATTCATTGCTTACATTATCGTTTGTTTGAGCCTGCTCAATAACCATCAGTTTATAATCAGCTTGGTCGGCTACTGCCATCGCTGAGCAAGTTAATAAAGAGCTAAGTGCAATAGTGGTTACAAGTGTTTTTAACATGATAGTTTTCCTCTGAATAAGTTGGTGTTTCTTGCCAACGAGTGAACTTTAAAATATTCCTATAAGCTAAACAAACGATTAAATTAGAACTGATAGATGAAGAAATTTAATCTATAGAGTAATTACTCAGTTCTCAGCGATTTAGTAGGGAAAATTAGAGAGGAGAGTGTCTGAAAATTACTTTCAAACACAATAAGCTTTGTTTTGTGAATGCTATTTATGTACTGATGTTATCAGTTTGGTTGAAAACACATACTCTAGGTCAGCTAGTTATGATTGAAGCTATTTATTTAATGTAATATTCAAAACTAAAATATCTGCTGTATCAGTTTGTTCTTTGAGTAAGATAGTATTACCGCTTATAGCAGTTATTTGACTACATAAATCCGCACAAAACTTTTCAAAATCAATACTTAAATTTTGAACACCTAGTTCATAATCGTAAAAATTCATTGTCCTTGAGTCGTTTTCTTTGTATTGAAAATAGAAGCCATTTTTAATAGGGTAAATGCTTGAAATAAAATGCGTATTATCAAATAGATTGATACCAGAAGCAGTGATTACTTGGCCAATTGAAAAACTCAGTAATTCGTCGTTATCATTTAAAAAAATATCTTTATCTTTCAATTGCGTTTTTAATGACACTATTTCGTCAGTAACTAAATCAAATTTAACTATTTCATCATTGTGAGTGTTCTTATCAACAAACAAAATAGCATCTGACTGTTTATACCACCCGATTGGATACCCAATGATTCCATTTAACCATTCGATTGCGAACTGGTCTTCCTCTAGCTTAATAAGAAATGGTTTGTTATTTATACTGCTTGCGATAAGTGTTCCAGAGGGGTCCCATATTGGTTTTGATAAAGCATATTCTTGCTCAGTGTTAACGAACAATAATTGTTCTTCTTCAGTCTCAATATGTTTAATAAAAAGTTGTGGAAGTCCATTTTTCATTGACATGTAGGCGATGAGTTTTTCATCAGGTGAAAGTGCAGCTTCTTTATCAATGGTATTAGAGTTTACGATTTTTATAGGAGTAGAGAGTGAATCTAAAGCGCTAATCAAAATATCTTGATCAGACTTAGCCTCAATAAAATACAGTTTGTCCTTAACGATTTGTGGATAAATCAAAAAGTTATAGCTTTTAAAATTAAGAGTCGTTAATTGGCCGTTTAATTCAAGTTGTTTTAACTCACTGCCATTACTCAATAACAAAGAGTCACCATCGTTAAACCAAGTCATAAAGTGCCAGTTATGATCAATTTCACCGACTGATTCAAGGTTAAAACTCGATAAATTTAATAGTTTTACCTCCGAGATTGCATCTTCATTGAAGCCAATTATCGCTAATTGTTTCTGGTTAGGTGATAAAGCGAGCTTGTAGGGCTTGAAATCATCATTTGGTTGAAGAATTTCGTAAGAATGGCCAGTAATCAAGTTATGTCGATATAGGCTTACATTACGGCTGTGTTCGGAACTGTTTTGATTTGCTAAATAGAAAAGGTTTTCTTGTTCATCTATAAAAAACAAGCTGTTCCAGGTTATATCTGTACGAGAAAAGAGTTTTTCTTCACTGATCACGTTCGCTTCTGTATCTAGTTGCAGTCGATTGAATGAAATACTCCCTTCATCTTGAAACGAATATACAAGCGTATTTGTATCTGTATCCCATGCAAGGTAGGTAAACGCTTTTAAGTCTGTACATAATTCTTTATATGAATTTAATTGTAAATCTTTGATTAAAAGCCTTCGCTTATTAGGACGATTGGTATTTTGTATATAAGCCATAAAACGCCCATCAGGACTAACTTGTAGGTAACGCTCTTTTTCATTGCTTGCAGTAATAGGCTTAAGATCTTCTAAAGAAATGTGTTTATCTTCGTTAAGGAAATTGAAAAGGAAGATAATGATAAACAAAGCAGGGATAATTAAGAGTGCTAGTTTTGTATTTTTTATCTGATGTATTTTTGCTAATGGAGTGCTCGTTTTTTCATCAGGAAAACGTATTTCAGCCTCGAGACTATAGCCCCGTTTTGGGTGTGTTTTTATAATGTGCTTTTCTTCATCGGATAACGCTTGTCTTAGCAAAGCAATATTTCTGCGAACTGAATTAGGACTGAAAATAGCTTGTGGCCAAACATTAGCAAAAAGCATTTCGGCTGATAACACTTGATGTGGTTTTTGCGAAAATACTTCAAGAAGTGCCATCACCTTAGGCTCTACAACAACAACTTTACCATCTGTTTGAATTTCGCCAGTCTCAAAATTAACTAAAGAGTCATTAAGAAAAAATTGTTTTGATAATTTACTTTCACTCAAGTTGATAGTTATCCATTTGTTATTATTAGTTATTTTCAGCTTAATTTTTTCTTAAGCTTTTCTTAATCATTACTTCATCGCTTTTTGTTATTCGCAAAAGTAAAAGTATCGAAAGGCCAAGCGCCATATTATTCAATAAACAATAAAAGGAATGTAAAGTGAAGCGATATTTACTAATGCTCATATTTTTTATGTGTTTTATTAGCCATAAAGCACATGCAATGAAAGAGTTAGACTATAACAAATTGGCAAGTCAATTTATTACGGTTTTAAACACTAAAGATTTAGATGAGATCGAAAAGTTTGTAGTAAAGAACTTCTCGCCAAATTCTCTTGCACGCTGGGAGGGTAAAGGTAAAGACCGTTATGTTGGGTATTCGATGAATGTTGCGCTTTTTCATGGAGAGTTGAGTGTTATTTCTACAGAACTTGATACGTCAACTAATCGCATCCGTCATATCAGTAAAGTTTATTCAAAGAATACAGATATGCAGCATCAAGTAGTGTTATTTTTTAATGATGACCAATTACAAGCAATAACAGGGTGGTCTATTGAAGAAACTCCACAAAACCAAGGTTCAAAAGGCTCTTTAACTGAGTCACAATTTATTGAAGAGATCAAAATCTATACTGATAAACTGGCGCAAAGAGGTAGCTTCTCTGGCACGGTATTACTTGCTAAAAATAATGACATTTTGTTCAGTGCTGCATATGGCTTTGCTTCACGTCGCTATGATGTGAAAAATAACTTAGAAACGAAGTTTCAAATTGGCTCAATGAACAAAATGTTTACTAGCGTCGCTATCTTACAGCTAATAGAAGCTGGCAAAGTATCGCTTGATGATCTGCTCACTAAATTTATTGATAAAAGCATTTTAGGGAAAGGTGATTTTAGCAAAATTAAGATTCGACACTTATTAAGCCATACATCAGGGGTAGGTAATATTTCTGGCTATGACGAGATACAAAATAAGGTGCGGTCTCTTAAAGATATCCAACATTTATACACTTCAATTGATGCTACATTTGAACCCGGAACTGAATGGCGTTACAGCAATACGGGTATGGTTCTACTTGGTCAGGTGATTGAGAATGTAACTGGTGAAAATTACTATGATTACATAAATGAAAATGTATATAAAAAAGCTAACATGCAACAAAGCGGAAGTTATGACTTAGATGTGCCTGTCAAAAATACTGCCCGTAATTATTGGTTTTCTGTCGAAACTGGTCAAGTAACTGAAAATTTGATGTTTCAATCGGTAAAAGGGGGACCTGCAGGCGGAGGTTATTCAACTGTAGGCGATTTACACAAATTCGCCATGGCAATGCAAAATGCTCAACTAGTAAGTCGTGAACTCTCTAATAAAGCCTTATCAGCAAAACCTGAGCTAAATGCACCAAACTGGGGATATGGTTTCTCTGTGAGAAGTTCAGCAGGGAATACAACTGTTGGTCATAATGGGTCCCATTTAGGCATGACAGCAAGGTTAAATATGTATCAAGAAAAAGGCTATATTCTAGTTGTTTTGGGGAATTTTCAATCTTCAGCATGGCCTGTTGTGGCAAAAGTAGATCAACTCATAAAGCGTTTGTAAAAATTCATTAAAAAGAGGGGCGTATTAAAGCCCCTTATGAACAACCTGCAAATCTATTATTGTTAAATTTAATAACAATGTAATGGTTTTACGTTGTGGTAGTGTTTGTGTCAGTAGGCTATATCCTGTTAAAAAAGCGTTTTAATTATATATGTAGCAATCGGTTAGTAACTTTGTTAAAACTGATCCTCTTAAATAACAGGTGTTAACATCACAAAGGAATACTGGTGCAAGGATATAAAATCAGCACAGATAAAACTGACCTCGATTTTGAAGTAATTTACGGTTTTATTTCAAAAAGCTATTGGGCGTCCGAAATACCAAGGCAGACGCTAGAAACAGCCATTTCAAACTCATTTTGTTTTGGTGTTTATGATAGCCAAGACTCTCAAATAGGTTTTGCCCGCCTTATAACAGACAAAGCAACATTTGCTTATCTTGCTGATGTATTCATAGTAGAGAGCCATCGTGGCAAAGGTTTGAGCAAGTGGCTTGTTGAAAGCATAGTGTCTCATCCCGAGCTTCAAGGTTTGAGGAGAATGGTATTGGCGACAAGAGATGCGCATGGTTTGTACACGCAATATGGTTTTCTACCAATTGAAAATCCAGAGATGTTTATGCAAATTTGGAATCCAAATGTTTACCATGATCTAGAAAAGTAACAACAATTTAAAGGTTATTTAAAGCCAACTACATTTAATTCGTGGTGAACTTAGCGTTTTATAGCAGTTTTATCATATACAGGCATTAGTAAATTTAAGGACAGAATTATGAAAACAGGAATTTTATCTATCGGGTTATTATTTTCATCAAATCTTGCTTTTGCTGATTGTAAAATAGCGCTTGAAGAAAGGTTAAAAGACGATTTGAACCTCACATACCAACAATTTGATCAGACATACGATGCTGGGTTTAGGTTATTAGAAAAATCAGGTTGCCATGCTGAAGCCGCAATTCTGATAAAACGTTTTATTTCTCATAATAATTCAAAAGAAAGCTCGTTAACGTGGCATTTAGCTCAAATGGAAGGCTTGGCGGGTGATTATCAACAAGCGGTTTTTCACGCTAAAAAAGTATTGGAACCGCATGAAGATTTAACTTCCTCAAAAATGTATTGGAATGACTTTGTGTTAGGAAACATTGCTTTTTGGAATAAAGATAAAGAAAAGCTAAAAAACACATAGCAAATATAGAAAAAGGGCAAAGTTTTAAACCTAACCAGATAAACCTGAACTACCTGAATCAGTTACTCAAAAACTTTGATTTAAGTTACAAACAAGCATTGTCTGTGTAGCTATGAATTACTGAGACTTCAACCTATTTGATTTTAACTTTATAAAGATTCTTTATCATAATTATGCGAAATGTATCTAAAATTCATCTATTGGTAACACTTATATTAGTAGTGTTTTCATTTAAGCCACTTGCAAAAGAGCAGTCAGCTGATTTCGAGGTAATTAACCTTGCCGATGACTTTTATTCTTTATATCAGTCAAGCAAGACGTTGACTGCAGAAAATAGAGCAGAGCAGTTTTCTGAACATTTCACCTCTCAATTTGCGCCTTTTTATAGTGATAAAAGCTTTGTTAAAGCTATTGAGGGTTTCAGTGGTGTAGAAGAAGTATATTTATCAAAAAATAGGCGTTTATCTAAAGATTTAAACAGCAGTATGGAATCATTTATTGCTACTTTCCCTGATTTCAAATCTGAAACCCCCATTTACATACTTCACTCATTAGGAAGGTTCAATGGGGCAACGCGAGAGTTAAATGGTAAATCTTACTTAATGTTTGGTGTAGACCTTATGGCCAAATATCATACCTGGAAAAACGATACGCCATTTTTTCATCATGAGTTATTTCATGTTTATCATGAAAAATTATTTCACTGTAAGGATGAGTTATGGTGCTCGATTTGGACAGAGGGTTTAGCTACTTACGTTTCACATCAGTTAAACCCGTCTTCGAATAATGATGAATTGATGCTAAACATACCTAACAATATGGTTGAAAACGTAAGCTCCAGACTTCTTTATTCTCTTACTGATCTTAAGAAAAAGTATTACTCTAGGAACCCTGATATATATTCTTCATTTTTTAATTTCAGTAATGATGAGACAAAGCTGCCATACCGAAGAGGTTATTACCTAGGGTATATTTTAGCTAAAGAAATTGGCAAAAATTACACCTTAGAAGAATTGGCGAAATTGGATAAAAATACCGTAGAGAAACTATTACTGAATGAGCTTGACTCATTAATAGAATCGCAAAAATAAAAACTAATGACACATAAACGACAAAACCCAGCCGAAGCTGGGTTTTGAGACAACACAATTCTGTGAGAACTTATAACGCTAAGTTCTTTTTAGCACGAGTTAAGTTGTGCTCTACTAACTCGTTACCTGAAATTTGTACTGCTTCGTAAAAGTCAGACAATGCAGCAGTGTCGTTTTCAGACATGATGCGAGCAACACCACGGTTACTTAACGTAAACGATGTTAATTCGCGACGTTTATAGCTAGGTACTTTACTTGTACTTAGTAAGCTGATTGCTTTTGAGCAAAGTGTTTCAGCTTCAGAGAATTTTTTCTCTTTAACACTTAAAGCACAGTCATTAAATGCTTGTTCGTATTGACGGTTTTCTGCAATATCAGCAGTGATAGATTGGTCAATTACCATCAATTTGTAGTCACTCTGATCAGCCACTGCCATAGCTGAACAAGTTAATAAAGAGCTAAGTGCAACGCGTTTCATAAGTGTACTAAACATAATCTTTTCCTCTATTTGAATCGGTATCAATCGCCGACAAATGAACTTTAATTGAACAGCGAAAATTCAACAAACGATAAAAAATGACGTAATAGATGAAGAAATTTAACCTATAGACTTTAGTCTAATGTAGTGAGTTAGTCTTAAAGCCGTCAGCCGTCAGCCGTCAGCCGTCAGCCGTCAGCCGTCAGCCGTCAGCCGTCTGATGTGACCCCGATAAAGTAGACACGGGGTTTAAATAGCTAAAGTTTACGCTAACGAACAATAAAGGGGCTGAGTATGCAAAACAAACAAATTGTTGTTTATTAATGACTGAATCGGTACTTTAAGGTGGTATGTATAGTTGATGACTTAATTTATTTAGAATAAGCGTATAACCATGAAACTGATATTTGCGTTGTTACTTTTAGGGCCTGTTATTGCCAATGCAGCTGAAGATAAAGTTGCTGTTTATCTTAATTTTGAGCAGGCTTATTTGAGCAACGATGTATCTTTGTTTACGCCATTATTAAGTAAAAACTATACGATTAGACAAACATTGCATATTCCAGGCATAGGGTCAGATACTGTACCAGTTACTAAAGCTCAGTTACTTCAGGGCATGAAGCAAAACCCAAAGCCTAGTTCATTGCCACGCTCAAAAGCTGAATCAGTTAAAATAGAAACAATTTCAAAACAGCAATTCTGTGCAAGTTCACAAACTTTAGATCAAGTCGTAGTAGCAGGTAAAAACTACGAAGAGAAGGAACTACGCAAAGCCTGTTTTAAACATGAAAATAACCGTTATGAAGCAATATCACATACTATCGATGTTTATTACCGAGAGCTTTAATAGACATAGTTATAGATTCAGAAATTTCCGTGTATCAAATAAACGTACTAACTGATATTAATTACGGATAAACCCTATAAATGAGATAAGGACATAAATATGTACAAACAGTTAGGTTTAGTAGCAGGCGTATTTTTAGCATCAACAAGTTGTTTCGCAGCTGATAGTTTTCAAGTAGAAACATCAGTTTATAAAGCGAATGAGCTACTAGCATCACCAGTAATGCTGGTGGAAGAGAAGCAACCTGCAACCATTTCGGTTGGCGATTCTTTTAACTATGAAGTTACAGTGATACCACAAAAAGAGAATACGGCGGCAATAGAAACATCTATCACGCTCACTGGAAGATCTTTTACACCTTCTTTTATTGTGGAGTATGGTAAACAAGCGTCTTTTGAAATTGGTGAAAATAAAGTAAGTATTTTAGTAACCAAGTCTAAAAGCTAAATTAGCAATAAAAGACCCTCAATGAAGTTGAGGGTCGTTATTATTTGTTATTTTAGATGTTTAAAAGTATCAATCATCCATTTAATAAACAGCTCTAGCTGTGCATTTGTTTCGCTAGGGTCATGTTGCACTAAGTAGTATTTGTCTTTGGTTTTTAATGGCATATCAGTGAAATTAAATAGCCATTGCTCATCAAACCAAGTCTGACTAATAGGTAAGGGGATTAGGGCAATACCCATACCCTGTTGCGCTGCACGTGCCACACCAAACATACTATCAACCTGAATAATTTGCTTTGGTGCGAAGTCTTCTACACCGGCATGTTCTGCCCATTGATGCCAAGCCCAAGGACGCGCTTTGTGAAGTATAAGAGGTACTTCGTTTAAGGCCTGAAATGGGTTTTCTTGCCATGCTTGCCAGTTTTCTTTATTACATGCTGGTGTATACGATAGCGAAAACAGCTCATGTACAACGCCTTCATGCGGTTTAGATGAAGATAATACAATCGACAAATCGCTTTGCTTAGTCAGCTCTTTACGCGTTTTTAATGTATTAAGCTGTAAGTTAGTATTCGGGTGTTCACTAGTCCATTCGCTTAGCTTCGGCATTAAAAGTTCACTGGCGAAAAATTCAGGTAGTGTGATGCTAATAGTCACATTCTCTTGTAATTGACTAAACTCGTTGATGGTTTTTTCAAGCGCTTTTATAAGCGGTGACACAGAGTCATAAAAATTCTTACCTGCAGCTGTCAGGCGAATTGAGCGGGTTTGACGTTCAAACAGTTCAATACCCAATTGTTCTTCTAATTGTTTGATCTGATGGCTTACGGCAGAAGGCGTAAGGTAAAGTTGGTTTGCCGCATCTTTAAAACTAAGAGTACGTGCAGCAAAACAAAATGAGCGTAAGCCACGAATAGGTGTTTGCATAGTTAATTTCAGTAAGTCTCAATAGCGCTTGTTAGTTAATTAACTGCTAAGCAATTATTATCCCAAAATGTAAAAAGTAAGAGAGTAAAAAATAAATATAGCTAATCTTTGCATAAACGCATAAAAAACATTCGGTAATTGATTGTTTAATCTACTTTTATTGTGGATTGTGAATTTTACCATTTTTCTGAAACAGGTAACACCCTAAGCTTCAAAGACTTTCACCTCACAAAGTTAGGGCATTTTAAACCATTTGTGTGACAAATTGGTGCAAAAGTTCTTTAGCTAAGAGATAAAAAAAATCCCTCTTGCGAGGGATTTTGGGTAACTCAGCGCCATTGGCACTGGGAATGAGGTCGGTACATGGGATGATACCAATCGACTTAAATACTTAGTCATTCTAGCGTGCTAAATAAAGCGCTAACTGCGTTAGAAATTTCTAATGTAGAGTAACTACACGTCTAAATTTCTGCCTTGTTATCACTCTATTTTTCCGTCGCTATAAATGCCTAATAACTCAACACGACTGGTATGAGTGGTTTAAAAAACCATCTCTGGAACATCACCTTCAACAAGCAATTTGCCTGCCGTTTTGCTAATAATTTCATCTACTGACACGCCCGGAGCGCGTTCAATTAGATGAAATGCGCCGTCTTTAACTTCTAGTACGGCCAAATCAGTTACGATTTTCTTTACACAGTTAACCCCAGTTAGCGGTAAAGTGCAACTTTCTAATAACTTAGAGTCACCATGCTTGCTTGCATGAGTCATCGTAACAATAATATTCTTCGCGCCAGCAACGAGGTCCATCGCGCCACCCATGCCTTTAATTAGCTTCTTTGGGATCATCCACGATGCGATGTTACCGTTCTGATCAACTTCAAATGCACCTAATACTGTTAAGTCTACATGACCACCCCGTATCATGGCAAAACTATCTGCACTATTAAATATTGCTGCACCTGTGGCTGCTGTCACGGTTTCTTTACCCGCATTGATCATATCTGCATCAACTTGGTCTTTAGTTGGGTACGCACCCATACCTAGTAGGCCATTCTCAGACTGTAGCATGACTTCAATACCTTCTGGTACATAATTAGCTACTAGAGTAGGGATACCAATACCTAGATTAACGTAATAACCGTCTTGTAGTTCTTGTGCAACACGCATTGCAACTTGTTCACGTGATAATGCCATTTGAATGCTCCTTAATCGCGAGTTGTTACACGTTCAATGCGTTTTTCAAAGTTACCTTTGATCACGCGATTAACATAAATACCTGGGGTATGAATTTGGCTTGGCTCAAGTTCTCCAGGCTCAACAATCTCTTCTACTTCAGCAACAGTGATTTTACCTGCTGTCGCGGCCATCGGGTTGAAGTTCATTGCTGTGTGGCGAAATACAAGGTTACCGTAGCGGTCGGCTTTCCATGCTTTAACAATGGCAAACTCGCCAGTAATTGATTCTTCTAAGATATACGGGCGACCATCAAATTCTTTGACTTCTTTACCTTCGGCAACCGGAGTACCGTAACCTGTAGCGGTATAAAACGCGGGAATACCCGCACCACCAGCACGCATCTTCTCAGCCAGTGTCCCTTGTGGTGTTAAAACAACATCAATTTCGCCATCGAGTAGTTGTTTTTCGAAAAGGGCATTTTCACCCACATAAGAAGCGATGATTTTTTTAATTTGCTTATCGTGAAGTAAAACACCTAAACCAAAATCATCAACACCGCAGTTGTTCGAAACAACGGTTAGATTTTTAGTCTGTTTACGCTTAATTTCACTGATAAGTCCCTCAGGAATACCACACAAGCCAAAGCCACCAGCGATAATAGTATCGCCATCTTTTAAACCTTCCATTGCAGCTTCATAACTTGAAACCACTTTATCGAAACCGGCCATGAGCCTACTCCTTAATTATTCTGAGTGTTCTTTAGAGCAAGTGATACCTTGCTGACAGGTTGTTTATTTAATGCACTGCAAATAGCCCAACCAGCTTTTGCCAGTCTTTCTAAATCAATTCCATGCTCTATGCCAAGCCCTTGCAGTAAGTAAACTACATCTTCAGTGGCAACATTTCCTGACGCGCCTTTGGCATAAGGGCAACCACCAAGGCCTGCAACAGCACTGTCAACCGTTGCTATACCGCGGCTTAGGGCGGTGTAAATATTTGTGAGCGCTTGCCCGTAGGTGTCGTGAAAATGTACAGCGAGTTTTGATTTATCAATATGTTGCAAAAGTAAATCTAATAATTCATCGACTTTTTTCGCCGTACCCACACCAATGGTGTCACCTAGGCTAATTTCGTAACAGCCAAGCTCAAGTAATCTTTGTGATACTTTTAATACATCATTGTAGTCGACATCACCTTGATATGGGCAACCCATAACGCAGCTCACATAACCTCTAACACGAATGTTATTCGCTTTGGCAAAAGCCATCACATCTTTAAAGCGATCAATACTTTCATCAATAGAGCAGTTAATGTTCTTTTGACAAAACGCTTCACTTGCCGCTGTAAAGATAGCAAATTCTTGAATGTCGACTTGTTTTGCTGCTTCTGCACCCCGTAAATTTGGGGTGAGGGCACTTAAGTTAACATTAGGCAAATTTAACGCGCTAATTACATCGCTTGAGTCAGCCATTTGTGGCACCCATTTAGGTGACACAAATGCGCCTGCTTCAATATCTTTAAGGCCAGCATCTGCAAGGGCGTTGATAAGAGCGACTTTATCTTGAGTACTAACGGCTGCTTCATTTTGCAAACCGTCTCTGGCGCCAACTTCTACAATGCGAACAAAATCAGGAAACTGTGCCATTACGCCTCCGGCTCTTCTACAATCGCGAGCATATCACCGTGACTCACCAGTTCACCTTCAGCAAAGCAATAGCTCGTTAATACACCATTATGCGGGGCATTGAGTGTGTATTCCATTTTCATAGCTTCAATAATGACGACCGCATCACCTTTAGCAACCGTACTACCCACCTCAACCAAATGCTTAACAACAGTACCATTGAGTGGCGCAGCAAGTGGTAGTGCATCACTTTCGTGTTCACTAATATAGTGTTTATCAATCAGCTCTAGCACTGTTTGTTGTGCTTTGTACATCACTGTGATGTGAGAGTCTGTTTGATTGATATGAGCTACGATTTTTTCGCCATTAACAACTAAGTTTGCAAGGCCATTTTCAACCTTGCCCGAGGTTGTATAGTCAACTCCATCTAGGCTGATTTTAAAGCCTTCTGAGGTCTTAATAGCATGAACGTTAAAATCTACAAACGGAATTGTTGTTTTAGCGTCACTGTTAAGCATAAAGCCTGTTAATTGTTGCCATGGGCTGCTGTTTTCACCTTTTAGTTGATGTGCATACACATAGGCTGCTACAACGGTCGCAATAACAGACTGTTGCTCGTTTTTAGCAACAAGGCGCTCACCTTGGTCTTCAATAAAGTGCGTATCGGGTGCACCTGCTTGAAAAGTTGGGTGGTTAGCAAGATTATGTAAGAAATTAACGTTACAGCTAAAACCTGATAGGTGGAATTGCTCTAATGCTTTTGATAAACGCCCAAGCGCAGCCTCACGGTTATCGTCATGAACAATTAACTTAGCAATCATAGGGTCGTAGAATGGGCTGATTTCATCACCCGCTGCAATCCCTGTATCTATACGTACAAATTCAGATTCGTTCGGTGTAAATAGGGCATCAATGTGGCCAGAACAAGGAATAAAGTCATTACTTGGATCTTCAGCATAAATACGCGCTTCAAAGCTGTGACCTTGCAGTTGAATATCTGCTTGGCTAAGTGGTAATGCTTCACCTGCCGCAATGTTGATTTGCCAATTCACCAAATCAACACCAGTAACCATTTCTGTTACTGGGTGCTCTACTTGTAAACGGGTGTTCATTTCCATGAAGAAGAATTCATCACCACAAAGTAAAAACTCAACCGTACCTGCACCGCGATAGTTAATCGCTTGGGCACAACGTACCGCAGCTTCACCCATTTCTTTACGAAGTGCATCAGATAAACCCGGAGCAGGGGCTTCTTCAATTACTTTTTGGTGACGACGCTGTAAAGAGCAGTCACGGTCGCCTAAGTACACACAGTTACCATGGCTATCTGCAAAAACTTGTACTTCAACATGGCGAGGTTTAGTGACGTAGCGCTCTAACAGTACTAAATCGTTACCAAAGCCGGCTTTTGCTTCACGTTTTGCGCCTTCAAGAGCACTGATAAAGTCTTTTGCGTGTTCAACAACTCGCATACCTTTACCACCGCCACCAAAAGCCGCTTTAATCAGTACCGGATAACCAATTTTTTCAGCTTCAGCTTGTAAGAACTCAGTATCTTGATTGTCACCATAATAACCAGGTACTAAAGGTACATTCGCTTGGTGCATAATTTCTTTAGCGCGGGTTTTTGAACCCATGGCTTCAATGCTTGATGCTGGTGGGCCAATAAAGGCGATATCATTTTTCTCACACGCGAGCGCAAAGTCACAGTTCTCAGATAAAAAACCATAACCTGGATGAATACAATCAACACCTGCTTGTTTTGCAACATCGATGATTTTGTCTGCCACTAAGTATGAGTCTTTACTTGGTGCAGAACCAATATGGTACGCCTCATCAGCAAGCTTTACGTGCTGAGCATGTTTATCTGCATCTGAGTAAACTGCAACCGTTGTTAAGCCCATTTGCTTTGCTGTACGCATAACTCGGCAGGCAATTTCACCACGGTTGGCAACGAGAATTTTTTTCAATGATTTTGTTGTCATAATGGTTCCTATTTCTGCCAGTTAGGGGCGCGTTTTTCAAAAAATGCAGTCAGACCTTCTTGGCCTTCTTCAGATACACGAATGCGTGCAATGCGCTCTGCGGTTAACTCAATAAGTGCATCATCTATTACGTTGCCAGCGACATCATTGATTAGCTGCTTTGCTGCTTTAACGGCAATAGGGCCATTGTTCACAAGGTTTTGTAAGTGTTTATCGAGCGCTGTTTGTAAATCGCCGGTGATCTGGTGAATTAAACCCAGTTGCTTAGCTGTATGCGCGTCAAAAATCTCTGCCGTTAAAAAATAACGACGTGCAGCGCGCTCACCAATAGCTTTAATGACATAAGGGCTGATAACTGCAGGAATAAGACCAAGCTTTACTTCACTTAAGCAAAACTGTGCATCGTCTTGGCAAATTGCGATATCACAACACGCAATCAAGCCTAACGCACCGCCAAATGCAGCACCTTGTACAGCACAAATTGTTGGATGTGGGCTTGTAGCAAGGACTTTCATAAGCTTTGCTAGCTGCATAGAGTCCGCTAAGTTTTCAGCAAAGTCATTGCCTGCCATCGACTTCATCCAGTTTAAATCAGCGCCAGCAGAGAAGTGCTTACCTTCGGTTTTTAAAACCAGTGCGCGCACATCACAGCTATTTGCGTGTTCAATTAAACGGATCAGTTCACTGATGACTTCTTCGTTAAATGCATTGTGTTTTTCAGGGCGACTTAGTACCAGTACAGCCACATTTGATTTTGTTATTTCGAGTGTTACTGACATAAGGCCTCCATTACATTCTAAATACGCCGAACTGCGAATCGCGCTCTGGTGCATTTTTAGCTGCACTTAAGGCAAGCCCCAATACATTGCGGGTATCAGCAGGATCGATAATGCCATCATCCCAAAGGCGGGCACTGGCGTAATATGGATGACCTTGTTTTTCGTATTGCTCGATAATTGGCTTTTTAAACTCACTGACTTGCTCATCAGTCATGCTTTCGCCTTTACGGGCTAAACCGTCTTGTTTAACTTGTGCAAGAACGCCAGCTGCTTGTTCACCACCCATTACAGAGATACGGGCGTTTGGCCACATCCACATCATGGTTGGTTCGAATGCACGACCACACATACCGTAGTTACCTGCACCATACGAGCCACCAATTAATACGGTGAATTTTGGTACATCAGCACATGACACAGCGGTTACCATTTTCGCACCATGCTTGGCGATGCCTTCGGCTTCGTATTTTTTACCAACCATAAAGCCAGTAATATTTTGTAAAAACACCAAAGGAATTTTGCGTTGCGCACATAGTTGAATAAAGTGCGCGCCTTTTTGCGCCGATTCACTAAATAAAATGCCGTTGTTGGCAACAATACCGACAGAGTGACCAAATATTTTTGCAAAGCCGGTTACTAATGTTTCGCCAAAGTATCGTTTAAATTCATCAAATGATGAATCATCAACAACACGAGCAATTACTTCGCGTACATCAAATGGCTTTTTAAGGTCGGTACCCACAATGCCGTAAATTTCGTTAATGTCGTAACGCGGTGGTTTAACATCATCAAGTAACGGTGCAGTAGGGCGCTGATAGTTAATTCGTTCAATACATTGGCGCGCAATCGAAAGCGCATGAGCATCGTTTTCAGCATAGTGATCGGCAACACCTGATGTTTTACAGTGAACATCAGCACCACCGAGCTCTTCTGCACTAACTTCTTCACCCGTAGCCGCTTTAACCAGTGGCGGGCCTGCTAAGAAAATTGTGCCTTGCTCTTTTACGATAATACTTTCATCAGCCATCGCTGGTACATAAGCACCACCTGCAGTACATAAACCCATTACGACTGCAATTTGTGGAATGCCTTTACCAGACATACGTGCCTGATTATAGAAAATACGGCCAAAATGTAATTTATCTGGGAATACATCATCTTGTTCAGGCAGGTTTGCACCGCCTGAATCAACTAAATAAATACACGGTAAATGACAACGCTCTGCGATATCTTGGGCGCGTAGATGTTTTTTCACCGTTAACGGAAAGTAAGTACCGCCTTTTACGGTTGCATCATTGGCGATGATCATACATTCAACGCCTTTCACACGACCAATACCGGCAACAACACCGGCACAAGGAATGGCTTGTTCATACACGCCAAAGGCTGCAAATTGTGAAATCTCTAAAAATGGCGAGCCTTCATCAAGTAGCGTTTCAATACGGTCACGAACAAACAACTTACCACGGCCTTGGTGGCGCTCAATCAGGGCAGGGCCACCGCCTAAACGGATATCAGCTACTTTTTCACGTAAGTCAGTTACGAGTGCTGCCATGTTGTCGTGATTTTGCAAAAATTGCGGATCGTGTGGATTTACACTCGATTTTAAAATCGTCATAACAAGGTCCTATCGGCTTTCAGTGAATAATTCGCGACCAATTAGCATGCGGCGGATTTCAGAGGTACCTGCGCCAATTTCATACAGTTTTGCATCACGTAATAAACGACCTGTTGCGTATTCGTTGATATAACCATTACCCCCTAAGATTTGAATAGCATCAAGGGCCATCTTAGTTGCCAGCTCTGCGGCATATAAAATTGCGCCAGCGGCATCTTTACGCGTTGTTTCGCCGCGGTCACATGCACGAGCTACCGTGTAAACATAAGAACGAGCAGCATTCATTTGCGTGTACATATCAGCGATTTTGCCTTGAATAAGCTGGAACTGACCAATTGGGCTATCAAATTGTTTACGCTCATGAATATATGGAACCACAATGTCCATACATGCTTGCATAATGCCAAGCGGGCCTGCCGCTAAAACAACACGCTCATAATCTAGGCCACTCATAAGTACTTTTACGCCTTCGTTTAAGTTACCTAGAATGTTTTCTGCTGGTACTTCGCAGTTCTCAAACACTAATTCACAGGTGTTAGAGCCACGCATACCAAGTTTGTCTAGCTTTTGCGCAGTAGAGAATCCCGGAGTGTTACGTTCAACGATGAACGCTGTGATGCCTTTAGGGCCGGCATTTAAATCTGTTTTTGCGTAGATAACAAAGGTATCGGCATCTGGACCATTAGTGATCCACATTTTGTTACCGTTAAGTACAAATACATCGCCTTTTTTCTCAGCTTTTAATTTCATTGATACAACATCAGAACCCGCATTTGGCTCACTCATCGCAAGGGCACCAATGTGCTCACCACTAATAAGTTTTGGTAAGTACTTTTCTTTTTGTGCTTGTGACCCATTACGGTTAATTTGGTTAACACATAAGTTTGAATGAGCACCATAACTTAAACCAATCGATGCACTTGCACGGCTAATTTCTTCCATTGCGATTACATGCTCAAGATAACCAAGGCCAGCACCGCCAAATTCTTCAGGCACTGTCATACCTAATAAACCCATTTCGCCAAGTTGTGGCCAAAGTTGATTAGGGAAGGCATTGTCTAAATCTGTTTGTTCTGCAAGTGGGGCGATTTCTTGGCTGGCAAAGCTATTAACGTGATCGCGGATCATGTCTGCTGTTTCGCCAAGTCCGAAGTTCATTTCTTTGTATAGTGAAATAGTGCTCATAATGTGTGTTCCTGTGAGAGTCTGTTGACGAGATTGTTGTCAGGTTATTCGTCTAAATTATTAAGGGTTTCACGACAGCGGCGTTCTGCTGTAACCAATTCCATCAGTACAACTTTAATGTCGTCCATTTGTTGGCTTAGGTCCGCTTTTTTCTCTGCGATAAGGTCAAGCATAGTCACTAGCTGTTTAGCGCTTGATTTATCAGCATCGTAAAGTTCAAACAAACGACCCGTTTCAGCCAAGGTAAAACCTAAGCGTTTACCGCGTAGAATAAGTTTTAGTCTTACTTTGTCGCGTTTTGAATAAATACGGGTTTGACCATTGCGCTCAGGTGATATCAGACCTTGGTCTTCGTAAAAGCGGATAGAGCGGGTGGTAATATCAAATTCTTTTGCTAGTTCGCTGATACTAAACGTTTGCTCATTGCTAGCAGGTTCAACTGCTGCGCTTTCAAAGTTTGTTTGATTGTCTTGTTTCATGATTTATTTACCTCATTCGAATAACTCCAATATAAGTGAAGTTTACGTAAAGGTAAAGGGTGATTTGGGAGTTATACTTTAGACTTATAAAGATAACTGGTTGGATTTGTTGGAAAGCTCTATTTATCTAGCCTTGTAAGCAGATGTTCGATTTTTAATACAACAAAATACAGATAAGTTTACAGTTTTAACGACCGCAAAAAAGTTGATTTTAGATTTACGTTGGCGTAAACGTAAATATTATGTATGCTGAATTAAATCGAAATTAAACTATAACAAATTAACTGTTTGGTTACACATGATTTGAACACATGATGATAACCACTAACATGGAGCCAATTATGACTACTGAAGCCGTTGTTATTGTTGCCGCAAAACGCACCCCTATGGGTGGTTTTATGGGCGCACTTAGTGGTGCTCACGCAACTGATTTAGGTGCTACAGCTATTAAAAGTAGCTTAGAGCAAGCTGGTTTATCTGCCGATAAGATTGACGAAGTGATCATGGGCTGTGTATTACCAGCTGGTCTTGGTCAAGCACCTGCGCGACAAGCAATGTTAAAAGCGGGCCTTTACCAAGGTACTGGCGCAACAACAATCAACAAAGTATGTGGCTCTGGCTTAAAGGCTGCAATGTTTGCCCATGACTTAATTAAATCAGGCTCTATAAACACCGCTGTTGCAGGTGGTATGGAAAGCATGAGTAACGCGCCTTATATGTTACCGAATGCACGTTCAGGTATGCGTATGGGTCATGGCGAAGTAAAAGATCACATGATGTGTGACGGCCTTGAAGATGCTTACGACAACAAAGCAATGGGTTGTTTTGCACAAGATACTGCCGATCAATATTCAATTGGTCGTGAACAAATGGACAACTTTGCACTTAGCTCACTGACTAAAGCAAATAGCGCAATTGAAACAGGCGCATTTGATAATGAAATCGCCGCACACACTATCTCAACACGCAAAGGTGATGTGACCGTTGCGATTGATGAGCAACCAGGCAATGCGCGTCCTGATAAAATTCCAGGTTTACGTCCTGCATTTAAAAAAGACGGCACGATTACAGCTGCGAACTCGTCATCAATTTCTGATGGTGCAGCAGCACTTGTGTTGATGCGTGAGTCAGATGCAAAAGCACAAGGTTTAACACCACTTTGTCGTATCGTTGCTCACAGCACACATTCTCAAGCACCAAGTGAATTTACTTTAGCACCAGTTGGCGCGATGCAATCGCTTTTAGAAAAAGCTGGTTGGTCTGTGAATGATGTTGATTTATGGGAAATCAACGAAGCGTTTGCCATGGTGACTATGCTTGCAATTAACGAGTTAAAACTTGATGAAAGCAAAGTAAACGTAAACGGCGGTGCCTGTGCACTTGGTCACCCAATTGGTGCAAGCGGCGCGCGTATCTTAGTTACCTTAATTCATGCATTAAAGAATCGTGGTCTTAGCAAAGGTGTTGCCTCACTGTGTATCGGTGGTGGTGAAGCTGTTGCTATGGCAGTTGAAGTTATTTAATCGCTTTAGAATTTTAATCTCTCACAGCCGCAACGTATTTTAAAAACTATCATGTTGCGGCCTCTTTATACCCACTGGGGAGGAGTGCCTCATGCACCAAGTACCTTTATTTATCAACGGCGAATTTACCCAATCAAGTTCAACGCAGTTGATTGATGTTATCAATCCTGCAAACCAAGAAGTGTTAGCTCAAGTTCCGTGTGCAACGGATGCTGAAATGGATGCAGCCATTGCCTCTGCAAAAGAAACATTTAAAACATGGAAAGAAGTGCCAATTTCTGAGCGTGCGCGCATTATGATGAAATACGCAGCACTACTAAAAGAAAACCATGACGAGCTTGCGACGATTATTTGTCATGAGCTGGGTAAAACATTTGAAGATGCCAAAGGCGATGTTTGGCGTGGTATTGAAGTGGTTGAGCAAGCAGCCAATGCACCATCACTAATGATGGGCGAAACAATGGAAAACGTAGCGCGTAAAATCGATACATACTCTTACATGCAGCCACTGGGTGTATGTGCGGGTATTACGCCATTTAACTTCCCTGCAATGATCCCTTTATGGATGTTCCCACTGGCTATTGTGTGTGGTAACACCTTTATTCTCAAACCATCAGAACAAGATCCATTAACACCAATGCGTTTAGCTGAACTATTTGTTGAAGCGGGTGCGCCAAAAGGGGTGTTACAAGTTGTTCATGGTACAAAACCACAAGTTGACCGTTTATTAGAAGACCCAGCAGTACGCGCTATTTCATTTGTTGGTTCGTGTGGTGTAGGTGAATACATCTATTCAAAAGGCACAGCAAACCTTAAACGCGTACAAGCTTGTGTGGGTGCAAAAAACCACATGGTAATTATGCCTGATGCAAGTAAATCGCATGTTGTAAATAATCTAGTAGGTGCGTCTGTAGGTGCTGCGGGTCAGCGCTGTATGGGTATTTCGGTTGCTGTGTTTGTTGGTCAAGCAAAAGACTGGGTTGATGAAATTAAAGCAGGCTTTGAAAACGTACGCCCTGGTGTATGGGATGATGCAAACGCGGCCTACGGCCCACAAACATCAAAAGCGGCAAAAGATCGAATCTTATCACTTATCGCAAGTGGTAAAGAACAAGGTGCAACGTGCTTAATTGATGGCTCTGACTTTACTGTTGAAGGCTACGAGCAAGGCAACTGGGTTGGCCCAACATTATTTACTGATGTAACAACAGAAATGGATTTATACAAAGAAGAGATCTTTGGTCCAGTACTGGCTTGTATTTTTGTAGATACACTCGATGAGGCGATTGAGCTTATTAATAACTCGCCTTACGGTAACGGTACATCGTTATTCACATCAAGCGGCGCTGCTGCACGTAAATTCCAACATGAAATCGAAGTAGGTCAAGTTGGTATCAACGTGCCAATTCCTGTGCCACTCCCGTTTTTCTCTTTCACAGGTTGGAAAGGGTCATTCTACGGTGACCAACACACCTACGGTAAGCAAGGTATTCGTTTTTACACAGAAACGAAAACAATTACTTCACGTTGGTTCGAGGATGATATCGCCTCAGGTCCTAACATGAGTATAAACCTTAAATAAGCCGTAATTAATTTACTGCTGAGCGAGCACACGCTCGCTCAAAGAGCACACATTTAAACGACAACAATCGTTATTCACACAAGAATAAGACAACAAAATAGAGGTCTACTATGGACTTTAATTTAACCGAAGATCAGCAAGCGTTTGCTGAAACAGCCCGTCAGTTTGCAGAGTCAGAACTTGCTCCAAATGCAGCTAAATGGGACCAAGAACACATTTTCCCGAAAGACACCATTAAGGCAGCCGGTGAGCTAGGCTTTTGTGGTTTATATACCCCTGAAGAAGCGGGCGGCTTAGGTTTATCTCGCCTAGATTCAAGCATTATCTTTGAACAGCTTGCCATGGGTTGTACAGCAACGACTGCTATGTTGACCATTCATAATATGGCAACCTGGATGATTGCAAGCTTTGGTACTGATGACGTTAAAGCCCAGTACTGTGAACAATTAGTAATGGGTGAGTTACTTGCTTCTTACTGTTTAACAGAGCCAGGTTCTGGCTCTGATGCAGCATCACTAAAAACTAAAGCGGTAAAAGAGGGCGATGAGTATGTGATCTCAGGCTCTAAAATGTTTATTTCGGGAGCCGGTGAAACTGATTTACTTGTAGTTATGGCGCGCACTGGTGGTGAAGGCGCTGCCGGTATTTCTGCATTTGTTGTGCCTGCAGATGCTGCAGGCATTGAATACGGTAAAGCAGAAGAAAAAATGGGCTGGAATGCACAGCCGACACGTTTAATTAGCTTTGAAGGTGTCAGAATTCCTGCGGCTAACTTACTAGGTCAAGAAGGCGAAGGCTTTAAGTTTGCAATGCAAGGCTTAGACGGTGGTCGTATTAATATTGCAACCTGTTCATTAGGTACAGCACAAGCTGCTCTTAATACTGCGCGTGAATACCTAAAAGAACGTGAGCAATTTGGTAAGCCATTAGCTGCTTTCCAAGCACTGCAATTTAAGATTGCTGATATGAACACCGAGCTTGTTGCCGCTCGTCAAATGGTGCGCTTAGCCGCATTTAAACTTGATACGGGTGACAGTGAAAAAACCACTTACTGTGCAATGGCAAAACGTTTTGCTACAGATGTTGGCTTTAAAGTCTGTGACGACGCACTACAAATTCACGGTGGTTACGGTTACATCAAAGAATACCCATTAGAGCGCCATTTCAGAGACGTCCGTGTGCATCAAATTCTTGAAGGCACAAACGAAATCATGCGTGTGATTATCGCACGTCGTATCTTAGCTGAGTCAGCTGGCGACATTCTATAAGGAGCAACCTATGTCTAATCCATCGATTGATTTAAATATTGAAGGTAACGTAGCGGTTTTAACCATGAATAACCCGCCAGCGAATACCTGGACACAAGATACATTAACTGCATTAAAAGAGACTGTAACTGAGCTAAATGCTAATAAAAATGTCTATGCATTAGTGATCACAGGGCAAGGTGAAAAGTTCTTTAGTGCAGGTGCCGATTTAAACGTGTTTGCTAGTGGTGATAAAGGCGTTGCTGCCACCATGTCAAAAGTGTTTGGTGATGCATTTGAAGCATTAACCAATTTCCGTGGTGTATCAATCGCGGCAATTAATGGTTATGCCATGGGCGGTGGTCTTGAAGTGGCCCTTGCTTGTGATATTCGCATTGCTGAAGAGCAAGCTCAAATGGCACTTCCTGAAGCGAAAGTTGGCTTACTGCCATGTGCTGGTGGTACGCAAAACCTTGCATGGCTTGTCGGTGAAGGCTGGGCAAAACGTATGATTTTATGTGGTGAGCGCTTAAAAGCAGACAAAGCACGTGAAATTGGCCTTGTTGAAGAAGTGGTTGGCACTGGTGAAAGCTTAGCCGCGGCAATGAAACTTGCTAACCAAGTTGGCGAACAAAGCCCGGTTGCTGTGACTGCATGTAAAGAGCTTATTCAAAAAGGTCGCACACAACCTATGGCTCATGCATTGCCACTAGAGCGTGAGTTATTTGTACAATTATTTGATACGCAAGACCAAAAAGAAGGCGTGAATGCGTTCTTAGAAAAGCGTAAAGCTAATTGGGTAAATGGCTAATGACTAACGTAACACTACTAAATCATCAAGATGCGCCTGTGGTATTTGAAACTGCAGAGGCCGAAAGCGGCCTCATTGCAATTGCGACACTCAATGCGCCTAAGTCGTTAAATGCCTTAAATTACGACATGATCCAACTGCTTGAGCCTCAGCTTAGAAAATGGGCTGACGATAACGCAGTTGCCATGGTCATTCTAAAAGGGGCTGGCGAAAAAGCATTTTGTGCTGGTGGCGATGTAGTAAGCCTACATAAAGCAATGAGCACAGGTGAGCCTGCTAACTACATTGAAGACTTTTTTACCCATGAGTACAAATTAGACTACCTAATTCACTGCTATGAAAAGCCAATATTACTTTGGGGTAATGGTATTGTTATGGGTGGCGGTCTTGGCTTAATGGCTGGGGCAAGTCACCGTGTGGTAACCGAAACATCGCGTATCGCAATGCCTGAGCTAACCATTGGTTTATACCCAGATGTTGGCGGCAGTTATTTCTTACATAAAATGCCTGAGCAAGTGGGTTTATTTTTAGGGTTAACTGCGGCGTCTATCAATGCTGAAGATGCATTGTTTGTTAATCTTGCTGATCACTATGCAACAGCAGATAAATATGACGCTATTTTAACGGCTATCACAGCTGAAAAGTGGGGAAAAACAGCCTCATTAAATCACGAAAAGCTGACTAACATTCTAATCTCTATTGATAATATTTCAGGCCGTGTCCCTAAAGGTAACGTAAAAGATAACTTAGCGGTTATTCAAAAGCTGGCTGAATTTGACTCACTGCAGGGCAAAGTTGACTACATTCAAGCTTTAGAAACCGAAGACAAATGGCTTACCCGTGCGCAAAAGTCATTAGCGCATGGTTGTCCGCTTAGTTGTGCGCTGGTTGAACGTCAATTAGCTAATTCAAAAGAGATGACGTTAGCACAGTGCTTCAAAATGGAGCTAGGTATGTCAGTACGCTGTGGCGAAGTAGGTGAGTTTCAAGAAGGAGTTCGTGCGCTATTAATTGACAAAGACGGTGCACCAAACTGGCAGTTTAAATCGCTTAGCGATATCGACGAAGCAGTTGTAGATAGCTTCTTTACAGCACGCTGGGATGAGCAATCTCATCCACTTAACTCATTAACGTCATCTTAAGTCCAAGGGGTAAACAAATGGCTAAATTAACAATAGGATTTATTGGTTTAGGCAACATGGGTGGCCCAATGGCGGCAAACCTTGTCAATGCAGGTCATACAGTTCGCGTGTTTGACTTAAATAAAGCAGCGGTTAATGAGCTTGCCGATAAAGGTGCAATTGCTGCAAACGATGCGGCTGAATGTGCCATTGGTGCTGATATTTTTATCAGTATGCTACCGGCAAGCAAACACGTCAAATCGCTTTACTTAGGTGAAACGGGTCTTATTAACTTACTTGATAGCAAAACCTTAGTGATTGACTGCTCAACCATTGATGCAGAATCAGCACGTCAAGTGGGTAGTGAGCTTGCTCAAAAAGGCATTGATTTTGTTGATGCACCGGTATCAGGTGGTGTTGCAGGAGCAACAGCGGGCACTTTAACCTTTATCGTCGGTGGTGAGCAAAGTCACTTTGAAAAAGCCAAACTGGCTTTAGTGGATATGGGTAAAAATATCTTCCATGCTGGTGATATTGGTGCAGGCCAAGTCGCAAAAATCTGTAACAACATGCTGCTAAGCATTTTAATGGCAGGTACTAGCGAAGCACTACAAATGGGCATAAATAACGGGCTCGATCCAAAAGTGTTAAGTGACATCATGACTGCAAGCTCTGGGCGTAACTGGACACTTGAGCTTTACAACCCATGCCCTGGTGTAATGGAAACGGCGCCAGCAAGTAATGATTATAAACCGGGCTTTATGGTTGATTTAATGGCTAAAGACTTAGGTCTTGCTATGGAAGCGGCTCAGCAAAGTAATTCATCTACCCCAATGGGGTCAATGGCGAAGAATCTATACACTATGCTTCAGCATCAAGGTGCGGGTAGTGATGATTTTAGCGCTATTTTTAAATTATTCTCGAAGTAGGAGATTGTTGTGGAAATTAAAAACAACAACATCGTAATTACCGGTGGTGCGCAAGGTTTAGGCTTTGCGATGGCCGAGAAATTTGCATCGCTTGGCGCGAACATCGCCCTTATCGATATGCAACAAGATGTACTAGATACTGCAGTATCAGCGCTTGCCAAGCATGGCACAAAAGTCATGGCGTATGCTGCTAATGTCACAGATGAAGACGCTGTGGTAGCAACGTTCAACACGATTAACAAAGACTTTGGCCATATCGGCGTGTTAATTAATAACGCAGGTATCTTACGCGATGGTATGTTTATCAAAGCAAAAGAGGGCAAAGTGGTAGATAAAATGTCGCTGGCTCAATTTCAATCTGTGATTGATGTGAACCTAACTGGTGTATTCTTAGCAGGCCGCGAAGCTGCGAGCCACATGATTGAGTCTGGCAAAGGCGGCGTTATTGTTAATATGTCGAGTGTTGCCCGTGCTGGTAACATTGGCCAAACAAACTATGCTGCGTCTAAAGCCGGTGTTGTTTCGATGACAACGGGTTGGGCGAAAGAATTAGGTCGCTTTGGTATCCGTGTTGGTGCAATCGCACCGGGTGTTATTCGCACAGCAATGACAGATGCAATGAAACCAGAAGCAAAACAACGCATGATGGCGGTAACGCCAGTGGGTCGTTTTGGTGAAGCAGAAGAAATTGCTCAAACAGCACAATACATTGTAGAGAATGACTTCTTTACAGGTCGTGTTGTTGAAATTGATGGCGGTATCCGCCTTTAGTTTTAAATGGTAACCCTTTACCCATTGAATGTACCAAAACGGTAAGCCTAGCTTGCCGTTTTTTTATTTTTTAAGTATTTTAAATTCATAATGATAAGGAGATTTTTTATGAACACTGATGGCATTACAGTCTCAATGAGCAAAGGAATTAAAGCCAACTTCAATCTGGGTGAACATTTAATTGAATACTGGGGTTCTGCTTATTCTGGAAAAGAAGTTCTGAAAGTTGACGGTGAATTAATAGCAGAATCACGTAACTTTAAAACAAAATCTGTTCATGAGTTTAATGTTGATGGTAAAGCCTGCCAGTTGTCTATACGTGTTAGGCCCTTCTTTAAGTTCTCAGCTGTTATATCGTTAGAGTGTGAAGGTGAATTAGTACAACGCTTCCTACTAACCTACGGTAAAACACGCAAAGTAGCCTGGTATTTCAGGTATCTCGATATATTGGCATTTTTTATTTTGGGATGGGTATTTATGGCAGAAGTAATATCACTTAACGAGCTAATTTTACTTGCTGGTGCCATTTTAATTTTTTCAGAAATAGTTTTTAAAAATCAAGGCTGGATCATCGAAGAGCAAAAGCCTTGTAATTAACTGCCCAGCATTCAATAATTAAGCGGTTAAATGCCGCTTAACTTTGAGAGATGCAGTGAATCCCAAACAAATCCGCAATTTTTATATCAATGAAGAACAGTCTGTTTATTTGCTGTCTCACCATGATGCTAAAAAGCACCGTCAATGGCTTAACATTTGTATTAAACAACTTACCTTGCTTGGTTACAGTGACGTTGAATTAATTGGTTCTGGTGCGTTTGGATTTGTTTTTGCTGGTGTTGATGATGAAGACCTACCTTGGGTATTTAAGTTTTCACGGATAACCCTAGCGCAAAGTGTGCGTGACCGTTTAGAAGACGAAGCCTACATGCTCTCGCAAGTTAAAAACCCACTCGTGCCAAAATTTTATGCCTTTGAGCGTATTAAAAAGCAAGGCATCTTAATGATGGAGCGCGCGCTAGGTGAAGATTTAGAAAAAATCTCCATCAAACAAGGGCGTTTCAGTGCAGCAAAAGTCATGGCGCTGGCTCTTAGGTTACGTAATGTGCTGGTAGATTTACGCGAACACAAAAATGGCTTAAGCCCACAGCCAATTGTGCATGGTGATATTAAACCCTCTAACATTGTTTATGATGAACAAACTAATAAGTTGTCATTGGTAGACTGGGGCAGCTCTGTTTATGCACAAATAGATGCTGAAGGTAATCCGGTTGCTAGCAACTTTATGGATCTTATGTCTGCTGATATAAGCACAACCAATGCACGCATGGGTGATGTGTATTTTATTGGTGATGAGCAAATGTCAGGCGGGCAGTCATCTCCACGTTTTGATGAGCAAGGTGTTGCATCAACTCTTTATGCATTAGCCTCTGCACAATCTTGTCGATTTGGTGCGGCGGTTATTCCGGCTACAAGCTTAAATTTACCTATGGAGCTTGCCCGGGTCATTGACGGTATGCTTTCAAAAGATAAGGCAACCCGAGATGGCGCAGGTGATTATTTTATGCGTAACATGCCTGCAATGGCTAAAGCGTACCTACCTGAACTGCCTCGTAAAGTCATTCGACCTTATATCCCTTATTGGTTTAGCGAGTTTGATGAGCACCCAGATACAGTGGTTTACAGTTCTCGAAAGCAATTTTTAAGACAAGCTGACCATAATAAACAATTACTTGATGTAAACGATGCTCAGCTCGATAGATACTACAAAGAGTTTTTATTTGATACCGGCGACACCGAAAAAGCATTTTTGGCCTCTATTAGTCGATTAGCAAAATACCCGGTAGTAGGGGGCTTAAGTTTTCATTGGAAAGAAAACTCAATGTTTGTTGAATCATCACTTATCCTGCATGATGAAACACTCGGCACTGCGTTTACCGATGCGATTAACAACACGGTGATGTTAGCACAGGGAATTGAACAAAAAGGTCTCTTTAAATGTTGTTTGTTTGATGCGCGTAAGACCATTCAGCTAGAGCGTGATGGCACCGGTGCGTTTAAATTTGAACATTTACCTGAGCTTGATTATGAAGTGATGGATGTACAAGCCTCAGACGTGACCAGACCACACTCTTACTTTGAAGATGGTAAAGACCCAGATGAGCAATTACAGCTCCCGAAAAAGGTCATAAAGTGCGTATTTGAGCTTAACCAAATACACCACACGGGCTGTATCATTTTCGAAGCCTTACCTGATAGGATGAAGATACACCATTACTATCGTCTGCTAGATGCCAGTAAAGAACCTGAATTTAAACGTTTATTAAGTAAGCTTATGCAATACGCGGTTAGTATCACAGATGTTGGTGTAGCAGGCTTTATGAAGCTACCTTACAAAAATACCCGTGAATTTGATTTATGTACCAGACAGCCCGATGAGTTTTTTCCAAGAGATCCGAAAAGAGAAACAATCGAGTAGATTATTTAAAGTTGCTAAATGACCTTCATTATTTGAATCACATTGGAAATGTATTTTTTACGCTGTTTTTGTTCGTAGCTTTTTCTAGAAAATTAATTTTAGCTACATCCTTTAGTCCTGATGTTATCCAAAAGTTATAATTGAATCATTGTAAAATGTAGGGATAAGCCTAATTGTAAAAGTCGAATATGCATTTAAATGGAATTAATATATGTTCTGGCTAATATCCTTTATTATTTTGCTCGCCATTACTGTCGTGCCATTTCCTTTTAAGATATATGGATATCTATCAGGTAAAGATGACAGTCCTAAGATTGTTAAATTTGAAGAAATAGCGAATGCGCTCTTTATGTCATTGGGCTTGTTCGCATTTTATGGTTTCATCACAGATAAAGTTTATCTAACACCTGAATTTTGGAATGGGTGGTTATGCGTCGCCATCGTATGGTCTTTGCTACCTTTATTTTGGTCACCTAAGCTTGATTATGCTAGTGAAATGCTCGGCCGTAATAATATGCGGTTGCTGGCAGCCGTAAGTTCTATTTTGTACCTCCCTTTGCTTTTTGCAGTCTATTTTTATGCAAACTAATTTTTCACTTCGTAGAACACTTTACCCTAAAGCAAGCTCATATTTAGAAATGAAACCTTAGAATGAAGAATAAAATAACCTGCTAAATAGCAGGTTATTTACGGCGCAATTTTACTTATGCTCTTCAATTATCTCAGTGATCCCTTCAGCTGAGAGTATTTCAATCCAATACCCATCTGGGTCTTTAATAAAGGCTAGGCCTTTCATCGAGCCATCGTCTGGTTTTTTTACAAACTCAACATCGTATTTTGCAAAACGTTCGCATGCTGCGTACACGTCTGGCACACTAATACCAATATGACCAAAGCCTTTTGGTTCATCATTTCCACTATGGTAACCAGCAAAGCTATCGTCGTTTTCTGTGCCCCAATTATGCGTAAGCTCGATAAGAGCAGGGCGGCGAAATACCCACTGTGCTTTTTCTTTATCGGTGCCTTTTGGCATGTCTTGCTCATAACCTAAAAAGTAAAGCGTAAACTCCATTTTAGGAAAATCATATTTACCCAGTAACTTCATGCCTAAAACGTTTTGGTAGAAATCTAAAGATGGCTTTGGATCTTTAATACGCAACATAGTTTGTTGCATCACGAAATCTTGCGTTGCGTTTGCGATTTGTTCAGGTGATTCGTTGTAGTTAGACATATACATCCTTTTAACTGACATTAATGATGATGCACTAAGTGTAACATAACCAGATTACCCTTAAATTAATAAAAAATAATATTGACCAGTTTGACTGGTTGTGAAGATATTAACTTGCTAACTCACATAAAAAACCGCCTCAACAGGCGGCTCTTATAAATTGACAGCTTGTAACTAGCAATTGTTGATTAGTTGCCCCAAGGATTACTCGCACTTGAACGCTGTTTACGGGTTCGTGCTTGTTGCTTGGCTTCTTTTTTTGCGTGAATGCGTTTAGCGTCGGTAAAACTTAACTCACACGGTTCACCAGGTTTTTGATCCGCAGGGATCACGCGATCTCGAGGTGGCAGCTCGTAGTTTACATCGTCTGGGCGTGGTAAATTTTTAAGGCGATACAAATAAAAGTTCTCGACTTTTTCTTGAGCCCATTGTGTTTTACGTAAAAACTTAACCGCAGATTTAACATCTGGATTATTTTTAAAGCAGTTTAAACGCATATAGGCGTGGAGCAATTCCCAGCCATATTGCTCGACAAGCTCTGTCACTACTTGCTCGATACCTACACCTTGCAGTGGGTTATTGCTGAAAATTTCTTTATTACTCATTAGACTGTCCGGTATTACAAAACTAGGGTAAGTATAATTGCCTTTACCCTAGTTTTATAGCTAACTTGCTAAGAATGTTTATATTCGAGCTTATTCTTTACAATTAACCACTACACGGCCGCGAATTTGACCTTTTAATAACGCTTCTGCATTTTCTATGGCTTTAGATAGCGGTATTTCTTGCGAAATAGCATCGAGGTACTGAGTTTCAACTAACTCACTAAGACGTTGCCATGCTTCAATTCGATCAGCTTTAGGGCGCATTACACTATCTATACCCATTAGACTAATGCCACGAAGGATAAACGGCGCTACCGTTGCTGGAAAGTCCATTCCTTGTGCTAACCCACAGGCAGTTACAACACCTCCGTATTTAATCGATGCACACACATTTGCAAGGGTGTGGCTACCCACAGAATCAATTGCGCCAGCGAATTGCTCTTTAGCGAGTGGTTTACCAGGTGCTGAGAATTCTTCGCGAGATAAAACGCGTTTTGCGCCTAATTTTTCAAGGTGCTGTGCTTCATTCATTCGACCTGTTGTTGCAACCACATCAAAGCCAAGTTTATTTAATAAGTAGATAGCAAAACTACCCACGCCGCCATTTGCACCGGTAACAAGTATTTCACCACATTTTGGCGTGATGCCTTGTTTTTCTAATGCGATAATACTTAGCATTGCCGTATACCCCGCAGTGCCAATTTGCATTGCCTGTTTTGGTGTTAAATTAGCGGGTAGGGGGATGAGCCAATCAGCACTCATAGACGCCTTTTCACTTAGGCCACCTAGGTATTTTTCGCCAACACCAAAGCCATTTAGTAGCACTTTATCGCCTACTTTAAATTCATCGCTTTTAGACTCTGTTACTGTGCCTGCAAGGTCGATCCCGGGGATCATAGGAAATGTTCTTACCACTGGCCCTTTACCTGTGATTGCTAAGGCATCTTTGTAATTTAACGTGCTGTAGTCAACATCAATATTTACATCATGCTGGTGGATGCTCTCTACAGGAAAGTCTGTGTATTCGGCACGATAGCCTTGATCATCTTTATTAATAACTACCGATTTTACTGATGTTGTCATGGTGACTCCTTTTAGACCGATCGTCTTTTAATGGTTAAAATAAAACCGTATTTAAACGGCTTTATAAAATTAAGCGTAAAAATTGTGCTGTATAAAGGGTAAGCGGTTCACTTGATTTATCAAGTTTAGAGCGCATCACTGCGCCTTCCCAGCCAATCCAGAAGAACTCAGCAAGCATTTTGCAATCTGATGATTGAGGAATTTGCTTTTGCTTCTTAGCATCAACTAAGCATTGCTCGATTAAAGCTTGCCAGCTGGTGTAAGCCTGTTTAATACGATCAATCATTGGCTCATCAAGATAGCTGAGCTCTTGGTTTAAATTGCCAATTAAGCAGCCGCGCTTAAACTCAAATTTTGCCATGCCTTGTTTGGCGTCATTGGCAAACAGCACAATCCTCTCAAGAGGGGTAGTTGCACTATTTGTTAAATGGCGCTTTAACTTGGCCTGAAAATAGCTGTCGTATGCATCAATGAGGGCTAAACCAAAATCATTCTTACTTTTGAAATAATGATAAAAAGAGCCCTTAGGTACCTGAGCTGATTTTAAGATTAAATCAATGCCGGTTGCACTAAAGCCTTTTTCGGTTAATACAGCTAACCCGGTATTAATTAATAGGGCACGAGTATCTGCATTTGAACGTGCTATTTTTGGTGGCCTGCCACGACGGCTTGGTACAGAGTTATTTGTTTCCATGCCAACCATATTAGACCGATTGGTTTTTAATATGCAAGAACTATATTGCTTAAATTGTAATCATCATAAATTTGTCATGATTACAATTAAATTGGGAACTTTGCGCAAATGATGTTGGTCACAAATACTGAAGCTAAAAAGAGCTGTATCGTTTTTAGCTGAATTTAAGTGTATTAATAGATGGTTTTAGTTAAAGAGGTACGACCACTTAGTCATTTTAAATGTTAATTCATTTGAGCATCAGCACGTTAGTTATTGTCAATTTATTTAATTGCTTTTTGCTATTTGAATTTAACAGTTTTATTAACTATTCATTAAATGTAGATGTCAATTTCGCTACATATCTATAAATATAAAAAGGTGAGGATATTACCTATGAAGAGACAGAAAAGAGATCGTTTAGAAAGAGCTCATTCTCAAGGTTATAAAGCAGGCTTGGCAGGCCGTTCTAAAGAACAATGCCCTTATCAACAAGTCGATCCTAAATCTGAATGGTTAGGTGGCTGGCGAGAAGCCATTGAAAACCGCAATATGTTTAAAACTTAATATAGGCACCTTATTTACGCAAAAAAGCCCCATTTAGGGGCTTTTTTGTATCTTTAATTAAAGATTAAAACGCAGATGTATCTTGGAAAAGACCTACTTTAAGATCTTTTGCTTCATAGATAACACGGCCATCTACTTCAACAGTACCATCTGCCATACCCATGAATAATTTACGCTTAATTACACGCTTCATGTCTAATCGATAAGTTACTTTTTTAGCAGTTGGTAAGATTTGACCTGTGAATTTAACTTCACCTACACCAAGTGCACGACCAAGACCTGGACCACCAGACCAACCAAGGAAGAAACCAACTAATTGCCACATAGCATCAAGGCCAAGACAACCTGGCATTACAGGGTCACCTTTAAAGTGACAGTCGAAGAACCAAAGATCTGGGTTGATATCTAGTTCTGCAACAATTTGACCTTTACCGTGCTCACCACCGTCAGCAGTGATAGAGATAATGCGGTCCATCATTAGCATGTTGTCACTTGGTAAACGACAATTGCCTTCACCGAACATTTCACCTTGACCACAAAGGACCAATTCTTCTTTTGTATAGCTGTTTTTAGGTTCCATAACTCTCATTCATCGCTTAGAAATTGCCACGTACTTTAGCGTACACTTGTACGCTAAACAACTCGGAGCAGTTAATTATTTGCTATTTTTCGCTTGTTTTATGACCATTTAATTAAACTGTAGCCGATAAAGGGAGATAAAACCGCGCATTGTGAAGTAAAAATCATTATAATTGCTGTGATTCTTTAACCAGTCTAAAGGAAATTTATGATCCTTTTTGTAAACTCACTGACAGTGATTGATTTTTCTTACTTGTGTAATAAACGCGGCGCAGTTGGCGAGAGCTGGATTGTGGATTTAACTCTGCATGGCCAATTAAATGATGAGTCGATGGTGCTTGATTTTGGCTTAGTTAAAAAGCAAATCAAGGGCATTATTGATAACTGTATCGACCACAAACTTGCAGTGCCTGCCAAATTAAACGGTTCACTAACACAGCATGCTGAGCATAGCGTGCTAGATTGCCATTTTGGTGATAATTATCACTTAGCTATGAGTGCTCCTAACCAAGCATTTTGCTTAATTGATGCGGATGTTGTTGACGAAAAATCAGTAACTGAGTTTTTGATTAAAACGATAATGCCTGAGCTACCTAGTAACATCGAAAAGATCGAAATCAGTTTATATCCAGAGCATAGCCAAAGCTTTTACTATCATTACAGCCATGGCCTTAAAAAGCATGATGGTAATTGCCAGCGTATTATTCATGGTCACCGTTCGCAAATTGGTATTAGCCTTGATGGTATGGCTATGCCACGCTTACAAAAAGAATGGGCAGATAAATGGGAAGACATTTATTTAGCCACTGCTGAAGATGAAATTAACAAAGCAGACCTTAAACATGTAACTGCACAAGATAACGATGTGTGTTTTGCGTATACATCACAGCAAGGCTATTTTGAAATGGTAATTGATAAGTCTCGCTGCGACATTTTACCTTGCGATACCACTGTTGAATGCATTGCAGACTACTTAAGTTCTCAAGTTAAAAACCAATACCCTGAATCAGAGGTAAAAATTACTGCTTATGAAGGTGTTGGCAAAGGGTCAATCAGTTATGCGTAAAGGATTACTAGTAGCAGCGTTTGCAGGGCTGTTCTCACTTACTGCAAGTGCTGTTGAATTAAAAGGACATTTAACCCAAGGTGGTTTAGTAACAGGCCAAATTCAAGGTGCTAAAAGCGTTAGTTTTAATGGCGAGAAACTTAAGCTTTCTGAAAATGGTGAGTTTGTATTTGGTTTTGGTCGTGATGCTGAGACAAATCACAATCTTTCTTGGGTTGATAGTAATGGTGTGAGCCACGAGCAAGCAATTACAATCACCAAGCGTGACTATAAAATTGATAAAATAACTGGTGTTGCAAAAAAATATGTTTCGCCACCAAAAGAAGTGTCTGAGCGTATTAGCCGTGAAGCTGTTGCTGTGCGTAAAGCTAGGCAAGTTGATTCTGACTTAAGATACTTTTTAGACCCAGTTTATAAACCTGCAACCGGCCGTATATCGGGTGTTTATGGTAGCCAGCGCTACTTTAATGGTGAGCCACGCAGACCGCATTTTGGTTTAGACATTGCAAATAAAACAGGCACTCCAGTGTATGCGCCTGTAAGTGGCACTGTGGTATTTGCTGATGCAGATTTATATTACTCAGGTGGCACGTTAATTCTTGATCATGGCCATGGCGTTACCTCTACTTACATTCATTTAAGTAAATTAGATGTCAAAATAGGGGATGAAATTAAGCGTGGTGATAAAATTGCTGAAATTGGCGCGACTGGTCGCGTAACTGGCCCTCATTTAGACTGGCGTTTTAATTGGAAGAATGAACGCCTTGACCCTGCGCTAATGATGCAAGACACATTAGCTAATGAAAAGTAGAGACTATGACACAACAAATCGATCGTGACGCAATTATTGCAAAGCGTATTGCTGATTCAACAACTTCAGTAACAAAAACTGTTTTTCCTGGCCGTACTAATCACCATAATACTTTATTTGGTGGTGATGCACTTGCTTGGATGGATGAAGTGGCTTTTATTGCTGCTACGCGTTTTTGTAGAAAGCCACTTGTAACGATTTCGTCTGACCGTGTGGACTTTAAAGAAGCTATTCCTGCTGGAACATTTGCTGAGCTTATTTCAAAAGTTGTACATGTAGGTAATACCAGCCTTAAAGTAGACGTTGAGATTTTCTTAGAAAGAATGCATAAAGATGATAAGCACTTGGCTATTTCTGGCAGCTTTACGTTTGTAGCTGTTGATGATAACCATAGACCAACACCGGTTGTTTGCGAAAAAATGATCAACGGTTTCGATTAATTAATCGACAAATATTTTTAATGTAATAAGTACCTATGGGTACTTATTATTTATATAATAAGGAACACATCATACAATATTTGGGGTGAATAAAAGCTCAGCAAGGAATGAATTATGCAACTATAAATTCAGCAAGGGGGAATCGATGAATTTCATACTTTTTACTTTATACAGTTGCATACTTATATTGGCTTTTAACCAAGTTGATAACTATTGGTTTGATCTTATCGCCTCATTAAGAGGGCAATTGCTTGCGTTTAGCTTGCTGTTTGCAATGGCTTGTGTTCATAAGGCTAAAAAATTTGGCGCTGTTTGCGTGGTGTTTAGTACGGTACTGATCTTTCATCATTACAATTATTTTAATCAAGCTGACTCTCAACCAGGTGATATAAAAATAGCGCAAGCAAACGTCCATTATAGTAATCCATACTTAACCGACATAATTAATACTCAGCTAGTTAATAGCGACAACGATATACTCATTTTGTTTGAATTTAATGATACACAGCGTCACCTGCTTAGTGAACTTAAAGGACGTTATCATTTATTTGGCTATGCTGAAGTTGAAGGGGCGCCATTTGGAATTATTGTTATCTCAAAACATCCAATTATCCAGAAACAAATTAAGTATTTAGATAACCCAAAACTAGGTTTTGTAAAACTTAACTTTTTGTTCAAAGATACAGTCGTGAGTACAATTTTATTGCATCCGCCATCACCCAGAAATCAGCTTTTATGGGAGCAAAGAAATTATCTTTTATCGCAAGTTGATAAACAAATGCTTCAATTAAAAGGGCATTGGTTTATAGCCGGGGATTTTAATACTGTGCCTTGGTCACGTTATTTTTTAAATCATAACAACAGTTGTTCTCAGCAAGGTCGTAACTATGCAAGTTGGTCTGCTGTTGAAAATAAATTGGCTATTTCGTTAGCGGGTTTACCAATTGATAATTGTATTGTAAGCCAAGGAACGCGACTTTCTGGAGTACACAAGCAAGTCATCAAAGGTAGTGATCACCATTTACTAAGCTATCAACTTTCTTTTTCGACATATTGATTAGCGCGTAGAAAGCTATTTTCTATCAAAAGATTGATTACCATCGTTAACTCAAAATTATCCCATGGTTTTGCTGTAATGATATTGGCAATGTTTTTATATATCGCATGCTTAGTTGCTTCTAACTCAGCATAACCTGTAAGTAGCATTCGCGAGCAATGTGGTTGGATCAGGCGAATTTCTTTAAGTACAGTTAAACCGTTTAACGTTGGCATTAGTAAATCACATATAACTAAGTTTACATTATGTAATTTTGTATATTTGATCGCTGCACATGGGTCACTAAAGCATACAACAACATGGTCTGGTGATAGTAAACGCGAGAGGGCACGTAATATAGCTTCATCATCATCAATGATTACAATGGTTGTTTTCATGATTGAGCCCCAAGTAAATGCCTTAAATCATACAAAACATGTTTAAAATTTCGTTTATGTGGAAATAACCAAAACGCTTTGTAAGAGTAGGCTAATGCCTTTGAGTAGTAACCAAGCTCCCTATAAAATTCACCATAGCATTCACTTAATCTCGCTTTGATTCTTTTAAGTTCATTGTTTGATACAACAGATTGGTTACGATTAATTATTTCGACCATGGCCGCTAAACGGTTTTCTCTATTTGCTGTAATAGAATTGGCGCGCATTAAATAGTGCATTGCACACTGTGTTGAGTAGGCAACATAACCTCGTTTAGCTAATTTTAACCAGCAATCTAAATCTGTAGCGCTACTTAACTTATTGTCAAAACCACCCACATCAACAATGGCTGAACGTTTAACCATTACTGATGATGTACCAACAATATTGGTGGTGATCATTTGGCTGATTGGGTTTTCAAGTAATTGGAAATCTTTACTTTCTTTATTGCATTTAAATTCAGGCCAATAGTCGAAACAACCAATAATGTCCTCGTTCTGTTCATTAAAATGCATATAGTCAGTAAAACTTAACACACAATCAGGATGTTTTAGATGGAATGCAAGTTGACTAGCAAGCTTATCAGCAGACCAATAATCATCGGCATCTAAAAAAGCTAAGTACTCTGACTTTGCTTGTGTAATTGCAAGGTTACGAGCAGCAACAACGCCCTTTCGTTGTTGACTAAAAATCCGTACTTCATTTTTTTCAGCGGCAAGTCGTTGTAGGTAGTTGATACTGCCATCAGTGGAGCCATCATCGACAATAATGATCTCGAACTGAACGTTTTTTTGCTGATAAATGCTGTTAATACAAGTATCTAAATACTGCAAGCAGTTGTAGTTTGGAATGATAATACTGACTTGGCTGTTCATAATATGCTCCAAAAGCATTTCTTCACGTATTAAAGGATACGCAATTTAGACGCCAGCTTTAAATCTGTATTTTCTGTTAAATTACTAAGTCTTTTCTCTTTGTGCGTTGCATTTTGCAAATGCTAAGCATGTTTTTATCTCATTTCGGGAATTTAGCGGCTTTTTTGTCGGGTATGGAACTTGCCATAGCTCTTATAACCGTTTTTGTAGGAGCGTTTTTTTTATGAAGCACATTGCTATATTAGTCCCAAGCTTTCCGATTGCATCAGAAACCTTTGTTGTAACAGAAATAAAAGCGCTGTTAAACGCAGGGCACAAGGTGACGGTGTTAACCTTCGAAAAAACCAGTGTGTTGATTAACTTAACCAGCGCTATTGAAGTGAAAAAAATCACTAAACCAGCGTTTAAATCAATATTTCCTTCAATGCTAAATATTTATAAGTTAGCAAAAGCAGCTCACACTGCAGCTCAATTTAAATCAATTTCAACTCAATCATTACTTGCGTACGGTTATCAAATTGCACGTTATATAAAAGCGGCAAAGATTGATCATCTACATTGTCATTTTATGCATGGGCCACTTGCTTATGGCATTGTCGCAGCGAAACTTGCTGATATAACAGTATCATCAATTGGCCACGGACATGATGTTTATGTAAACAGTGCTGATCTAAAACCTAAACTCGCATTTTGTGATTTTTCGATAGCTGTCTGTGAAGAAATGGCTATGCAATTTAAGCGCTTTTCTGACAGTAACGTTAAGTTACTGCATTGTGGTATCGATACCAGTCAATTTAATCATAGCCCCACATCACTTAATGAGTCCGTCAGGCTAATTTTTATAGGGCGGTTAGTCGAAAAAAAAGGTTTGCAGTTTTTATTACCTGCTTTGAGGCAAATTCCGAAAGAGCTTGGGATCACTGTTGATATTGTTGGTGATGGCCCTATGTTGAACGATTTAATCTTTATGGCTGAAGAGTTAGGAATTAGAAAGTCTGTCCGGTTTTTAGGTGAAAAACCACATGATTGGGTCAGCGAAAACCTAATTTACTATTCAGCTCTTATCGCACCATTTTGTATTGCAGAAAACGGTGATAGGGATACAGGCCCGTTAGTGTTAAAAGAAGCTATGGCCTCTGGTTTACCTGTACTCACCACCACCTTAATGGGGGCAAACGAAATTGTCACACCCCAAGTTGGAATGAAATGCATGCCTGGGAGCATTTCTGCTATTAGCAAAATGCTATTTAAATTCCACCAACTCTCTCCTCATCAGCGTTATATGCTAGGTCAAAATGCTAAACAGCATGTAAATCTAAACTATAACGCAATAAAACAGGCAGAACGGTTATCACAATGGGTTGAATCTTTATAAGGAACGACCATGAGTAACTTAAAGCAAATAGGCTACTTTGCATGTGCAATTTTTGCGGTAAAAGGAATGGGTTTTATACTTTTACCCATTACAACTCGCCTTTTAGAACAACAGGAGTTTGGTCAATTAAACTTCCTAGTAACACTGTCTGCATTATGTTCTCTGGTCGTTTCATTAGGGTTACCTGAGTTATTGCTAAAGCAACAATATGATTCTTTTAAAGAAAAAATGGCATTGTTCCGTGACGCTTTAATCTTAATTCTATTGTTCTGTCTAATGTTCATTCTTTTTGGATTTGTTTTTTCAGAAGATATCATCAAAGCATTACCCGCCAATATCAAGCTGATAGATCTCAAGTTATTAATAATAAATCTTGCGCTAGCAGCCATATTAAGTATTCCTTATACCTATTATCGACTATTTGATCATGCGCAAAAGTATTGTTTTTACAGCGTTTCTCATGCACTGATTCAAACCTGTTTAACAATTACTTTATTAGTGCTTGGCTATAATATCACCGGCATGATGATTTCAGGAGTTGTGTGCACCCTAATTATTTTAGCTTTCACTGTTCATGATATTGCTGATGCAATAAAAGTTAGCTACGCAGAGTTTAGTTGGCGAATCAAAAAATCTCAGGGTGTGTTTTTACTTTCTATAATTTCATCGGGGTTGTTTGTTTATGCAGGTAATGGTGCAGAAAATTGGTTCATTGTTGCTTACTTCGATGAAAAATTGTTAGCTAATTATTATGTTGCGGCTCAGTTTGCAATTATAACCTCATTCACCTTTGAGCCAATTAGACTATGGTGGTTTGCTAAACGCTTTAACCTTATCAAAACAAACAAATTACAGTATCAACAGTATGCTATTTTGTCTCTGAATACGGGTCTTGTATTGTGCGTTATAATGGCCATTATTGCGCCTTTATTACTTAATTTTGTATTACCAGCTCACTATCATGGGCATGACGAATGGCTCGTGTTGCTAATATTAGTTGTTGCTATCAGACATCACAGTGACATTTTAAATATTGGTTGTTACATGCATAAAAATGGTGTGTATGTATCTGTTGTTAATTTGCTAACTGCATGTTTAGGATTAACTTTACTGTATTTCTTGGTGCCACGTTTTGCAGTTGAAGGCGTCATAGCCGCTTTAGCTATCATGCAAAGCTTTAAATTAGTATGTTTTTACATTTTGAGTCAACATCTTGAGCCTTTGCAGCTAGATTTTTTTGCTGTTATCCCAAGTTGGCTTGCATTAGTATCAATAACCTTTGTAACACTGCAATTTGAAAGTTCACTAACAGCTAAAGGGCTTATTCTTGTCTTTTACATTACCGGATTAGCCTTCCAATATAAGTCACTATTTTTACCTGCCATTAAAAAGCTAGTTAAGGGGCATGATTATGCTCAATTACTATAAACAAAACACGCTTTTAATTAATGGCATTTTAATTACTTTTGCTGTAGCAGTGACATACGCAACGGTAGGGCCAATAGCTGTATTTGCTTTGTTGCTCCTGCCATTCGCTGCCTTCACTGCGGTAAAAGTCAGTGTTGCATTTATTATATTATTCATCCTGTTTAGTTACTTTAGACTCCATGAGGCATTTCCAATATTAATGCCTTTTAAAATACCAAAGCTGCTAGCACTTGCATCGTTGCTTGGTATTGTTTGGCATCTTTTCATTTCTCAAAAACTTAAGCCTCACTGGCAAACAAGTCACCTTGTGTTCTTTTTATGGTTTGTTTGGCTCACCGTGTGTGTATTCAGTGCGTCTAATCGTGGACTTGCGATGGAGTACTGGAGTGGCGTTTTAACTAAAGTGCTCATAATGGTCTTTGCAATTTCTTGGTGGATGACATCACTTAAACATTTTAATGCAGTCAGAATTGGCATCATGATTTCTGGTGCTGCCATAGCCTTAGTGGCACTGAGTAACAAAATGAATGGGATTGGTTTAGTAGAAGGGACACGCGTGACAATCTCACGTGAACTGCGTTCGCAATTAGGCGATCCCAATGACTTGTCATTGGTAATGATGTTCCCTGTGTCGTTTTTAGCAGCAGAAGTGTTTGATACAAGTGCGCATAAAGTCAGACGAATAATTGCATTAATTTGCTTAGTGATTGCTATTAGCGGCGTTATTGCGACTCAAAGTCGAGGCGGACTACTCGGTATTGCAGCAGTGATTAGCTTCTTTATTTATCAAAAAGTTAAGAATCCCGTAGTTGTAGCTTGTATTGGTGCTGTTGGAATGCTTGCTATGGTGGCGTTTGCTGGTATTGCTGATAGGCAAAGTGGTGGTTCACATGAAGGCGGAGTTGATGAATCTGCTATGGGCCGTATCTATGCATGGCAAGCAGCGATCAATATGGCGATTCATAACCCACTAACGGGGGTTGGCGTTAATAATTTTGTTGTTAATTACTATTTTTACAGCCCCCATTGGGATGGCAAGAATCATGCAGTACACAGTACATGGTTTCAAGTTTTAGGTGAAACAGGCATTGTTGGCATATGCATTTTCATATTAGTGATTGCCTGTATTTACCGCAGTTTAAACCGAGTATTTTTGATAAATACGCAGTTAAATGATGAAAAAATAGCGGTAAATGCGAAAGCGTTAAAAGGCGGATTAATTGGCTTTATGGTGTCTGGAACATTTTTAACTCAAGCATTTACATGGCCTATTTATATAATCCTTGCTTTAACAATTGCCTTAGAAAAGCTGGTAATGGATAGACAACGGGAGAACGCACATTAGTGAACAACTTAAACATTGGTTAAAATCAAGTGACAGCCCATTTGCAAAATCACTTTTTCAATTTGCAAAAGCTATTCGCAATCCGCAAATTTGGGTGATCCCCGGTGTACATTCCTTGCTGTTTAAACTGCATTTACTTATTAGCACAACTATTAGCGAGATGGCACGTATCTTTTATTACACACCGTTATTTAAAAGCCAAATTAAAGGCACTAAAGCTAATTTATATCTTTATTCAGGAATGCCACAAATATTAGGCAAACTCGAAATTAGTTGTAAAGATAATACGCGCATTAGTGGTATTACAACATTTTGTGGGCGGAGTCAGGGCGAATTTACACCTAAGCTTATAATTGGCAGTAATGTTGATATTGGTTGGCAAAACGCATTTTCAGTGGGGCGTAATATCATTCTAGAGGACGATGTGCGTCTTGCTGGTAGGGTGTTTTTAGCAGGGTTTCCTGGTCACCCATTAAATTCAGAAAGACGTGCAAAGGGTGAGTCTGATGATGAGTGCCAAGTAGGCGATATCATCATTAAACAAGGCGCTTGGATTGGTACTGGTGCAACTGTACTTGCAGGAGTAACAATCGGTGAAGGGGCTATTGTTGCAGCAAGCGCTGTCGTAACTAAAGATGTACCTGCAAACACCATCGTTGCCGGTAATCCAGCAAAAGTTGTTAAACAGCTTAAGGATTCGCTATGAAATTTATTGTATTCGGCGAAGACTGGCAAAGTCACCCAAGTAGTACACAGCATCTATTCAAACAACTAGCAAAACAGCATCAGGTTATTTGGATTAACTCGATTGGGATGCGCAAACCAACATTTCGCTTGATTGATATGAAACGAGTTTTTAATAAATTAAAAAGCCTTTTTTTATCAAAGCGCACCCTTTTTTCATCTAAGCGCAATAGGCCAAATGCTAAAACAACGAATACTAGCCAGAACATTAATTTAACAGCACACACATTAGCGGTTTTACCTTGGCACGATAGCGTTATAGTAAGGCTATTTAATAAATGGATTTTTAATAAAAAAGGTTTCATAGATGATGAGCCAATTGTCTATTGGTTAAGTGTGCCAACAGCAATTAGTTTAATCTCTCCAAGAGAGCAAGATAAAGTAATTTACTATTGTGGTGATGACTTCTCAGCACTGGCTGGTGTTGATCACAAAATGGTTGCGCCATTTGAAAGTGAACTTATCAAAAAAGCAGATACTATCTATGTTGTTAGCGAGCGACTTGCCAACAAAATGCCAAAATCCAAAGTGAAAATGCTTTCTCATGGGGTTGATTTAGCACTTTTTACTACGCAAACAGCAAAAGCCAGAGAACTTGAGCAAATAAGCAAACCAATGATTGGTTTTTATGGCTCCTTAAATGCTTGGCTTGATAAAGCCTTATTGTTGACTCTTGCTAAAGAGAGGCCTGAGTATCAATTAGTGTTAATAGGACACCTCATAGAAGATTTCTCTGAGCTACTCAAGTTGGGCAATGTAACCCATATAAAGGCTGTAGAGCATCATCGCTTAGCTTCATTTGCACAGCATTGGCAAGTATCGATCTTACCGTTTGTTGATAATGAGCAGATAAGATCTTGTGATCCACTCAAGTTAAAAGAATACATAGCCACAGGCACACCAATCGTAACAACACGCTTTGCTGCGGTTAATCCTTACCGTGAGACCATCTTAATAGCAGATACCCATCAAGGTTTTATCGATCGAATTGACTATGCAGTTAGCTTAAGTAAATCACAAAACTTAAACTGGCGAACCAATCAATCTCAGCAAGCTAATAATCATAGTTGGCAAGCAAAAGCCACGTTAGTTTGTAAACAACTAAGATTTTGCTGATTTAATCGTAAAACCTAAAAGCTGCATCTTGTATAGCTACAACATGCAGCTTTTTGCATTTTGGCTCGAGACCTGCAACTTACTAATTAAATGAATGTATCAGGGTTATTTATTTTCAATTTGCAATCAATAACCCAAACATTTTGCAAAATGCAAAGCAATAGGTAAATCATGTTAGTAAAAGAGCAAATCAAACGGTTACTATATTTAGGGCTTTATGCGCTATACACGCGTATTAAGCTTTTTATAATCCCGTTTTGTATTGTGCCACTTGTCGTGATTGTGCTTGCTTTATTTGCACAAAAACAATACAGCAATCATGCAACTATTTTAATCGAAGAATCTGCACTACTTAACCCATATTTAGATGACTTATCTTTCTCATTTCAATTATCAGATCGTATAGCAGCGTTACGCACCTTAGTGATCAGTCGCAAAGTACTTATCTCTGTAGCGAAAGAAACACAATTAATCCCTGAAAATGCCAGCAATAAGCAGGTTGAAGAAATACATCAACAGTTGTCTAAGGCTTTATCTTTATCTTTGATTGGTGATGAGCTGGTCCGCATCAACTTTATTTGGCATAACCAAGCACAAATGAAGCCCGTGCTTGAAAAGGTCGTTGAAAAATTTATAGAGCGTTTACTTGCTCCAACTAAAGCTTCTCTGGATACGTCTGAGCAATTTTTCTACATACAACTTGATAGTCTACGTGAAGAATTAGAGGCTTCAGAAGAAGCACTAGCAGAATTTAAAAGTCAAAACAGTAATACTTTACCAGCCGTGCTTCATAGTAACCGGCAAACATTTGATACCTTACTAAGTGAAAAACAACAAAAAATGATTGCTCTATCTGGTGCAAAAGCAAAGCTTAACGCACTGGTAAGTAAAGTAGGGCAAGCAAATCCTATTTTAGGAAACTTAGAAGAAAAAATAATCCGTACAGAATCAGAACTCAGTTTGCTGCGCACTCGCTATACCGATAAGCACAGCAAAATCATCGAGAAAAAACGTACCCTCGTTAATTTAAAAAGCCGTCAACAAGCATTACTAGAGAAAAGCGAACAGTTAAGTACAACAAATATCGATCAGCTTTGGCAGTTAGTGAACACCTTACCTTCTCAAGATAACAAAGAATCAAGTGTATTGGTTTCTCAACTGTTAGCACTTGAAGAGGCACGCAACAACTTACTACAGCAAGAGCAAGAGTTTGCCATGTTAGAAGAGCAAGTGAAGCTAGTGAGCGATCGTTTATTAGTAACCAGTGATGTTGAAAAGCAATTACGTAAACTCGAGCGTGACTATGAAGTAAAACAATCACTATACAAAGATATGCTCAGTCGTTACGAAATGGCCAAAGTGACCGGCAAGCTTGTTAAATATGAAGGCCCTGACAAAGTTAAGACAATTGAACGCGCATATAGCCCAACGCAACCAATAAATACCTCAATTATGATGACTGCAATTGTAGGTCTTATCTTAGGAATATTTACAGGTGGTGCTAGTGTGTTTGTTGCAGCCCTTTGTGATAGCCATTTAAAAGACACGCAAACCATTGAAAAGTTAACTAACACTGAGGTGGTAACAATACTTCCTATCGTCAATAGCGGGGAAATAACCGGCATTATTGAAGGAGAAAAATCATGAATGTTATGCATTTAGTTCAGCACTTACAGGTAGGTGGCTTAGAAAAAATGGCAATAACGCTACTTCAAAACAGTCAATTTAAGCATTCAAGTATTATTGTTTCGCTTGAGGGGGATAGAAATACTGCATTTGAACAGTGGCCTGAGCTTGAGCCTTTCAGTCATCGCGTCATTTGTTTAGATAAAAAGCCAGGGATATGTTTATCTGTTATAGCTAAAATCAAAAGTCTAATCAGAGAGCATGATATCGACATAATACATAGCCACCACATTGGGCCATTGATTTATGCGGGGATAGCAAGTTCGTTATCGCAAGGTTCAGTACGGCATATTTCAACAATACATGACGCATGGTACCTCACTAATACAAAGCAACGCACTTTTACAAAGTTATTAGATTCGCTAACTAATATATATTGGGTTGCTGATGCACGCATTGTTGCAGACGAATTTAGAGCCAAAACTGCGATTATCCCCGAGCGCACTATTTTAAATGGCATAGATTGCGAAAACTTTATGGCTATTGATGCTAAAGCAGCTCGTGAACAATTCAACTTACCAAATAATGTTAAGTTAATCGGCTGCGCAGCAAGACTCATAGAAGGGAAGGGTCATAAAGATATGATTCATTCACTTCGCTACTTACCCGATGATTTTCATATGGTATTTGCCGGAGATGGAGACCAAAAAGAGTATTTATTAAATTTGGTAAGAAGCTTGCACTTAACTTCGCGGGTTCATTTTTTGGGAAATGTACATGATATGCGTGCATTTTATTCAAGTATTGATGTGATGTGTTTGTACTCTCAACGCGAAGGCCTTCCACTTTCAATAATTGAAGCAATGGCATGTGGTATTCCAATTGTGGCCAGTGATGTGGGAGGCATTCATGAAGTCGTTACTCCAGAGCAAGGAGAACTTGTCAGTGTTAATGACTTTAATCAACTTGCTCCTGCAATTCAAAGAGCCTGTACTTTACCGCGGGGACTCTGTATCCGTCACCATGCAATTAAGGTTGCTGATGCACGAACAATGAGCAGTAAATACGATAATTTATACTCAGCACTGCTGATGTAGGAGGTTAGTATGACATTTGTTACGCTTCTATTTATTACCTTGGTGTGTGTTGTTATATATCACCATATTGGCTACCCAATTCTGTTAAAACTGGTTGCCTCAAGAAAGTTAAAACCAACTACACAGCAAGAGTGTGCTGATAAGTATCAACCAAAAATTGCGATTTTAATGTGCGCTTATAATGAACAGCAGCACATTGCTGAGAAGCTCCATAACCTAGCCTCATTAATTTATGATAACAGTCGCTATTCAATCCATGTTTATTTTGATGGCTGTACAGACAACACGATAGAACAGGCAATGCAAGCTCAACAAGTGCTTCATAGCCAAGAAGTACAGTGCTTTTTTCATATTCGCGATGAGAATATGGGGAAAGTACAAGGCTTGAATACCCTGATGGGCATTGCAAAATATCAAAACGATATTCTACTTTTTACCGATGTCAGTGCCTTATTAAGCATTGATGTGCTCGATAAAATTGTAGAGCATTTTGTTAATCCCTCTATCAGTATTTTAACCGGTGTGTACACATTGGATGACGATGCAGCTGAGTCACAAAAGGTTTATTGGCATTATCAAAATCAAATTAAGAAATCAGAATCGAACCTTGGTGCTGTTATTGGTGTCCCTGGTGCTATGTTCGCTATGCGCTCAAGCGATACGTTTGAACTTGAACAAAACACCATAAATGACGATTTTGTTTTATCGATGAAAGTATTGGGCAAAGGGGGCAAGGCGGTACTTGACGAAGACGTTGTGATATACGAACGTGATTGCGATTCACAAAGCGATGATTACACCCGCCGCGTACGTTTAGGCGCCGGAAATTGGCAACAAATTAAAGCCTTAATGATTTTGTTAAATCCTCGTTTAGGTTGGACTTTTCTTAATTATTTTTCTCATAAAGTTCTGCGTGGTGTAATGCCTATTATTCTAGCCATTATCTATGCCAGCATTTTTTTTGAGGCATTTTTTGCACACACATTGTGGGCACAAGCTCTTGCAACAGCTATAGCGTCTTTACACATTACACATATAGTCAAAGCAACTTGCCAAATTACAACACCTATACCTTTGATTGATAAGAGCAACTATATATTAAATAGCTACTTCTTAGCATTGTGGGGAATTATTCGCTACGAACTTGGCTACTTTAACAAACCTTGGAAACGGGTTAGGTCAATTCGTAAGGCCTCAACCAAAACGCTAGTTAAAACAATAAAACGCACAATTGATATTGTTGGCGCGCTAGCACTTCTCACTCTTGTATGGCCAATCTGCTTAATAACTGCTGTTGTAATAAAACTAACCTCAAAAGGCCCAGTGATATTTAAACAGTTGAGAGTGGGCGAAAGCTCAGATGAATTTGTGTCGCTTTTTTACGTTTATAAATTTCGCTCTATGGTTGTTGATGCTGAGTCACACTCAGGTGCTGTTTGGGCAAGTAAAGATGATCCAAGAATAACAGCGGTTGGCCGTTTTATGCGTAAAACCCGTATCGACGAGCTTCCGCAACTTTTTAATGTTCTTAAAGGAGAGATGTCTTTAATAGGCCCTCGACCTGAACGCCCAGTTTTCTACGGCAAACTGGAAAAAGATATTCCCTATTTTTGTCAACGTACTTACGGGGTGAAACCGGGTATCTCAGGTCTTGCACAAGTAATGAACGGATACGACGAAACAATAGAAGACGCCAGAAGTAAGATAGGTTGGGATTACGCTTATTCATTGAGTATGTCTTCTCCTGTTGCATGGGCAAAATTAGAATTATCAATTATCCTGCGAACCTTACTTGTTGTTTTCACTGGTAAAGGACAATAACAGGTTCTGCAAATTACGTTGCATAATGCAATTTTTGCTATCAAAAATGTTTGCATTATGCATCAGTCAGCCTTTATTGATATATAAATCAATGCGTTATAAACTGGCACTGTAGTTGTACTGTTAACTATGACTAACCAAATACAAAGGTAGAAGATCATGGCTAACAACACAAAAGTATCTGTAGACAGTAAATACATCACACTCCCAAATGATTTTTCGGGCCTTGCAGTAGACGGCTTTAAAGATCAATTCGAAGAAGTAGCACAAGGTAAACAAACCAACGTTGTACTCGATTTTAGTGAAACAACTTTTATCGACTCATCAGGTATAGGTGCGATGGTCTTTTTATATAAACGCATTGAGAAGAAAGGCCAAAAGCTGTCATTACTTAATGTCTCTGGTCAGCCTCATAAGTTAATGAGTCTGTTAAGAGTCGACAAAACAATCCCTTTCATTGAACAAAATGATATAGCTTGAGGTGAGTTATGAAGCACACACTCTTTATAATAATTTTGCTCACGTTAGGTGGATGTGCTTCTTGGCCTGATGAAGGGCAAGGCGGCTGGGCTGAAAAATATCAGAACTACCCGTTAACCGATGAGCAAAACGAGCTTATTTACGATACACAGGAAACCATTGTACTTAGTGAGTTTGAACATCATGTACTCAAACTTGATTTACTAAAAGCACAAGGTATTCAACAATGTATGCCTGCTCAATTATTAAAAGCACAGATATATGAAAACCGCATTCGTCGACTCATTGCGGCTAAAATGTGGTCTGATGCCGAGCATGATTTACTCGTTCATTACCATGGACTAAATCAACTAACTAAACACTTCGAGACGGTTAATGCTTTGACTAAATGCGGTGCAGCAACAAAAGCAGAAGAACCAATGAGTGTTTCTCTTAAAGAACAGATCACAGAGCTTTTGAATAGCGATAATCAATTTTCATTAAACGACTTTCAGGTAACGCCGAAGTATCTCTCACGCTTAGCACAAGCTGCAGATCTAATTAAACAAGTGAAAAATGTTGAGTTATTGCTTGTCGGTCATGCTGATATTAGTGGTCAGCAAATAACAAATTATGAACTGGCTCTTAAACGCGCCGAAACAGTGAAACATTGGCTGGGTGTTTATGGTGTAAACCCTGCAACTATGACCACCTTAACGCAAGGAAGTTTATCGCCTTACAGCGAACAACCTGATTCGAGTTTTAAGCGCCATTCAGATAGACGTGTAAACGCGATTATTATCGACAAGGGTGACGAAAAAGTAAATGAGCAACATCCTGCATTATCTAGTTGGACGAAAATCTTAAACGGGCCTAAGGAGTAATACCATGAAACAATTACTTTTATTACTTTGTTTAATTTTTCTTGCAACCACAGTGGCTGCTGAAGAAATCAAAGTGGGCAATAAGCTTTTCGTCTATTTACCTGGTGAAGCTGATTTTTCTCAACCATTTGAGGTAGATAAAGATGGCTCTATCACACTGCCTGAGCTGGGTCGTTTTAATGTGGCGGGCTTAGAACTTAAAGAAATTGAAGCACAGCTTAAAAAATCACTCAGTGAAGTCTTTGTTGCAATGGATGATTTTTATGTAGAAATACATTCGCGCGATATCTTTATTAATGTAATGGGTTATGTGAATGAACCTTCACAAGTTAGTATTCCAAACGACGGTAACATTCAAATGGTAATAGCCAGAGCTGGGGGCTTAAAACCCGGCGCCCAACTAGACCGCTTACAAATTCGCCGTGCAAATGAAGTTATAGAGTTCAACTATAAAGCGTATCTAGACTCAGGCAACATAGATTTACTACCCAGCTTACAAAGCGCTGATACTGTATTTGTGCCTGTTTCTCCGCTATTAGGTAATGTACAAATTGATTTTGATGCTCAAACATTAAGTGCTTCTGGCGATGCGAGCGATAACAGTGCGATTACTTTATTGGGTGAAGTGCACAACCCGGGTAGTTTCTCTTTTAAAGAAAATATGAGTGTGCTAGATGCATTAATGCGTGCAGAAGGCGTAACTCGCTATGCTGATGTAACTAAAATTCGCGTCATTGTTGATAAAACCCCAGTGGTATTTGATCTAAAAGCATACTTAGATAAACCAAGCAACGATACCATGCCAGAGCTCAAAGCGGGCTCTACTATCTATGTACCAATTATGGTCGATGATGTGAATACCACATCAAGAACCGTGTACATCATGGGAGAGGTACAAAAGCCTGGTGCCTATGAAGCCGCAGAAAATACAAGCTTTTTAGATATTCTTGCTAATGCTGGGGGGCCAACACGCTTTGCTGAAACTCGTCAGATTAAAATTTTAACTCCAGCAGGCGAAAGCATCTTATTTGACTTACAAGGTTACAGCGAAGGCCTTATTACTGCAAAAGTACCTAACTTAAATCCGGGTGATGTAATTTTTGTACCAGAGAAAACCGATCAAAATGAGAAAAGCTGGTTAAAGGTTCCACCCAAGCGAGCAATTAAAATCATTGGTGCGATCATGTCACCAGGACGCTATGAGTGGAGTCAAGAAATGGATTTTACAGATTTACTCGCCCATGCCGGCGGCCCAACAAAAGGGGCCAATATTAACGACATTAAAATTGTTAGAAATGGCGAAGTGACAAAACGCTTTGATTTAGAGCAATACACAATTAGTGGCGCTAAAAAGCATGCGTTACCGAGTTTACAAGCGGGTGATACCATTATAGTTGAAGAGTTACCTGTTGATCCTTCAGACAACAAATCACAGTGGATCCGCCAAGAGTCTGGAAAATCAATTTATATTATGGGGCAGGTTGGTTCACCAGGTCGATATGCTTTTAATACCAACATGCACTTTATTGATATTTTGGCTGCAGCTGATGGTCCGACCGATAATGCAGACCTACGTAATATTCGTATTACTCACCGTAATGGTAATACGGCTAAAGTTAGCAGGTTAAACCTTGCAATGTATTTTGAAACCGGCGATGAAACATTATTTCCCCATGTGTTACCTGGCGACACCATTTATATCCCAGAAAAAAACAAAGACTGGTTACGTACACCTAAAGAGCAAGTTGTTCGAATCATGGGTGCAGTTGAAAAACCAGGACGCTATAGCTTTGACGATACCATGACAGTGCTTGATGTTTTAGCAGAAGCAGGCGGTCCATCAAGTTCAGCACTCATCGACAAAATCGTGGTTGTGAACCACTCTTGCTGCAAAGAGCAATCAAGAGTATTTGATTTAGAAGAGTTTGTGAAAAACCCTAACTCAGCTTACATACCGGTTCTACGAGCGGGCGATACACTTTATGTCCCTGATAAAGGGCAAGATTTAATGAGTCAATTTAAATCAAACTTCTTAGATTTTATTACTGTGCTAGCTTTAGTGGTGGGCTTATGAAATTAATTCCTGCGCAATACCAAGAACTAGAAGCTGTGTGTAACGAAATAGATAATGCTAAAGCACGTTGCATTTGTTTTATTTCTTTAACAGGCAATGAAGGGTCAACGTCATTGTGTGCAAGTGTTGCTAGACGTTTAAGTTTACAAGGTTCAAGAGTACTAATTATCGACTTGAACCCTTTAAACCCTTTTAAATTGGATGCGCAAACAAAAGCAGAATCATGGTGTTTTAGTGATATATCTTGTCAGCTTAATATTATTAATACTGATTATGTTGATTTATTAACCATGCAGCACCTAAAAGAGCTGGAATCGGTAAAAAATAAAACAGTACTCAATGATGCGATTGAACGAATAAAGCAAGAGTACGATTTTATTTTTTTAGATATGAGCCCGGCCTTGAAACGTAACCGAGGTAATGTGCCGCTGCATGCATTAAGTCTGTGTACTGAATTAACCTTTTTGACAGTATCACTTGGTTACAACAATGAAGAGGCGCTGTGTCACGGGGTCGCAAATTTAAACAATGCGGGGATAAAAAATATAAAAATTGTTGTTGCTCAACATCAGTTTGCACCGCTTGGTAGTCGTATTTTAAATACACTCAATAAATACCAACAAAAGTGGCCAACACTCACTAATTTTTTAATTAATAAAGTGATCAAACAACGTTGGTTATTTGTTCCTTACTGAGGCCTTGTATGGATTGTTTATATCAAAAATCATTTCAATTAGATTGGCCTATTGTTAGTGAGATCCGCCATATTCTAAAACATGTATTAACAGCTATAAGTGTTAAAAATCAAGATATTGATGCTGCCGGCTTGGTTGCTACTGAGTACCTAACAAACTTGCTACGTCATAGCGAGGAAAGTGATAAAAAGCTGCAGTTTTCAATGTATAAATTACCTAAAAATAAATTGCTTATAGAGTTCACTGATGCAATGCCAAGCTATAATTTGTTTGAGAATCATAGCTCTGATTGGCATCTAGAAAGTGGTGAGTTAGTAGAAGGTGGTATGGGTGTAGCGCTTATTAAGCACTACTTCCCAAATGCTAAGTACACATCAGAGAAGCACAAAAATACCTTTTCATTTCATTTATCAAACATTGATAAACGACCAACACTGATTTATATCGATGATGACAAATCTCAGTTAGCTTTGCTAAATGCTTATCTTTGCAACCACTTTCAGGTAATTTGCTGTGAAGATATAGAGTCAGGTTGGCAAGAGCTACTTACATCGGGCGCAACGATTTTGTTGCTTGACCATAAACTAAAAAATGGCACAAGTGAGCCATTATTAAAAAAATTAAATCAGTCAAATATTAAAACAAATTTATCAGTAGTCATGCTAACCGGAGATGATAGTGATGAACTTATTAAACGGATAAATTTATTAGGGGTTGATGACTACTTAGTAAAACCCGTAACAAAAACTCGATTACTTCAAAGTATTGAACGAATTGTTCATCGATTCTCTGCGTTAAAATATTTAATTAACGAAGAGCGAATGCAAACACAGCGTAGTTTAACAGATCATACCGCCTATAATTTTGGCTCGATTATTTCACAAAATGGTGGCGATTTCTGTTTATATCCCCACCAGCCACAAAAGCCAGTTATCTTAGGAGATATGATGGGGCATGGCATTACAGCTTTAAAAGAAAGCTTCGCCATCAAAGGTTTTTTGAGTGGCTGTTTGGCCACAGAGATCCCCTTACAAAATGTTCTTAGCACCTTAAACACAGCACTCTGTGAACAACGACTGTGTAAATCGAGTTTAGTGACCTTATTAATAACATTTATAGAAAACAACACATTCCATTGGTTCAATGCCGGTCATCCTGCTCCTTGTGTTATTACTAAAAAAGGGCAGTTAATACAGTTAACTGGAACAGACCCTTTACTTGGTTTAAGTGATGAGCATCACTACTCACATTACCAATATGACCTGAGTGATGTTGAGCATATTTTACTATTTACTGATGGCTGGTTAGACAACCAACATTTTAATGAGGTGGGTCAACACATAGCAAATTTAACGGCCGAAGATCTTCACAGTGAACAATTTGCATATAAGCTTTGGCAATCAAGCCAAGTTAAACTATCAGACGAAGTTGATGATGCGTCTTTAATTGTCATCAATAAACACTAAATATAGAGTTTACAAAGTCACCAATTAAGCACTAAGCTACTAGTAAGGAACTGTAAAATAATCACTTTATCTCAGCATAAAAACTAGAAAAAGGAAGCCAGTAATGCCACCTAAAATACTCATTGTTGAAGATACTGAGTCACTCGCCTTGATGTATCAGTCTTATCTGATTCCAACGGGAGTGAAAACACGCATCGCTTATAACGGTGAGCAAGCAATGTGTGCATTACAAGAATTCGAGCCTGACTTAATAATTTTAGATGTCATGCTACCCGATATAAATGGCTTGGATATTTTATCTTCGTTAGACTCAGACACCGCACCACAAGTTATTGTTCTTACAGGTCATGGCACCAAAGAAATGGCCATTAAAGCCATTAAACTCGGCGCGAGTGACTTTTTAGAAAAACCAATAGAAGCCGATCGTTTTAGGATCACCGTAAATAACGCGCTTAAATTAAAAGACTTAAAGCAAACGGTAAAAAGTTATCAAACTACATACGAAAATGGTAAATATTTTGATTTGATTGGTAGCTCAAGCGTGATGCAGTCAGTTTATCAAATCATAAAATCTGCATCGGCAAGTAAAGCAACCGTGTTCATCACCGGTGAAAGTGGTACTGGTAAAGAGTTGTGTGCACGAGCTGTGCATTTAGCATCACCTCGAGCTAATAAGCCTTTTGTTGCTCTAAACTGTGCAGCTATTCCTAAAGACTTAATTGAAAGCGAAATATTCGGACACTTAAAAGGCGCTTTTACTGGTGCTATAGCAAATCGAGAAGGAGCCGCAGGTCAAGCTGATGGCGGCACGTTATTTCTTGATGAACTTTGTGAGATGGATATCAACTTACAAAGCAAACTACTGCGTTTTATTCAAACGGGATGTTATCAACAAGTAGGCAGTGAAAAAGAAGTAAAAGTGGATGTACGCTTCGTTTGCGCTACCAATCGAGACCCGTTACTAGAAGTACAAGAAGGTCGCTTTCGGGAAGATCTCTATTATCGTTTACACGTTATTCCAATAGCCTTACCGCCACTAAAACAACGGGGCAAAGATGTTATAGAAATTGCTGATGCGTTATTTAAAAAAATAAGTAAAGAAGAAAAGCGTCAATATAAAGGGATGTCTGAAGGCGTAAAAAACTTATTTTTGGGCTACAGTTGGCCTGGTAATGTTCGTCAATTAGAGAACACGATTCGTAATATTATGGTGTTACATGATGAATCATATATCGAAGTGGATATGATCCCCGCATTACCTCAATCCTCTAATCAGAATCAATTAGCATCGTTGCATCAAGTACCGCAACCAGAAGTCATTATTACTGCTGTAGATACAGGCTTGCATACTGAACAAGCTACCATGAATGACACTTTGTTGACGTTCACTCAAGCAGACATTGAACCATTATGGCTTGTTGAAAAACGTTACATTGAACAAGCTATACAAGCATGTGATAACAACATTCCTAAAGCAGCTGCTTTATTAGATGTGAGCCCTTCAACTTTATACCGAAAAATTAAAAGCTGGGAAGAGATGCAAGTAAGCTAGTTCGATAAACTCGGTTAAGTTGCTTGAATTGTTGCTCTCCACCAAACCGTTGCCTGACCAAAGTATGTGCATTAGTAAGCATGTAAGTAATTTGGTCAGGGGTTAAATTGATTAAATTATTTAATTGCTTAGATAGCGCTTGCGCAGAGTTGTCTGTCATTAATAGCCCATTAGTTAAGTGGCTCACAATATGAGGTAATTGCCCAACTGGAGAGACAATAACTAATACGCCATGCGACATTGCCTCAAGCACTACCATTGGCAGTCCTTCAGCCCTAGAACAGACCACTAATACATCGAGTTTTTGCCAAATTTCATGTTGGTCGCACATGCCGTGAAAGGATACTGAAGAAAGCTCAAGGTCGTCACGCATAGGTCCATCGCCAAACATATGAAAAATTAAAGAACTAGTAGCAAATTGCTTAGCAACATCTACAAATATATCGGGCGCTTTTTCTATTGAAAGCCGACCAACAAAACCAACATTTAAATTGCTTTTGCATTTAGGTTCTAATGTCGGGTTAGCATTAGGAATAGAAATGAAGTTTTCAAGCACTTCGGCATTGTAAATATCGGCAGCTAATTGATTTGAAACTGCAAAGTTTTTAGAAAAGAAGCTTAAAAGCTTATCAAGCTTGTTATATAAAAAGACTTTACCACGGCCAACTTCTCCAGCATGGTAAGTCGAAATGCAAGGGCGGTTTTGCCAGCGGCATACTAACTTACCCATGATACTTGCCTTGTACCCATGGGTGTGCAGTAACGCTGAACGAGGAAACGATTTTAAAATATCGTTTAAACTTTTTAAGCTCCCGCCAGCAAAACCATAGACGATATTTTCTTGCTCTAAGCGATAGTAAAAATCCCGATTATTATGATCTTGATAAAATAGGATTGAACTCTTAATATTGTTTCGTTCTAAAAGCTTATTTAAAGCAATTAGGTGACTTTCGATTCCACCTATCAGGCTTGAATCAACAAATAAAATAACACTGTATTTCATATTCACTCCAAGGTGAGACCATGATAGATAATGCTACATTTTCTCAGTTAAAACAGGATGTTGGTGATGACTTAGCTAAACAGCTTTTGCAAGTCTATATCACTGAATCCAGTCAAATTGTTTCAAGCCTAGCTGATCCAAACAAGCAAACTGACATCGAAATTAATGCGCATAGCTTAAAAAGCAGTAGCCTGAGCTATGGTGCATTAGCTGTCGGAAAACTTGCCGAACAAATTGAAATGAAAGCTAAAGCAGAACAATTCGATGACCAACTTGTTAGCCTAATCAGTACGTTACAAGATCAATTTACACAGACCTCAACCCACGCGCAGAGCTTGATCAGCGCGAATTAATTGCTCATGCTCAGTCTCTAAACTGAGCGGCATTTTTAAGATTTCCCCAAACACCGTACTTAACTGCTCTATATCGTGTTGTTGATTAGCCGATTTCACCACATCATTAAAATGCGAAACAATTTCACTAAGTGCATCTAAAGAAATACTTAAATCGCAAAAACTATAGCCCAGCATGCCTTCAAGCCAGTCAACAGGTTTCATATCGAGCGATTTAATAACACTGGTTTCTTTAGCGATGTTTTCAATAAACACTCTACATGCAGATGTGTTTTGTACGGCTTTGGCAATATCTTCTACTAACATGGCTGGCATAACACTGGTAATCAGACTGCCTGGGCCAATAATAAGCATATCTGCGTTTTCTATTGCTTGAATAACACCTGGTGCGGCATTTACATTTTGAGAAAGGGTGACGTAATCAGGTAATTCCGCCAGAGAATCAATTTCGCATTCGCCAAATACTTTTAAACCAGAAGGTAACACCGCAAGTAAATCGGTAGGTTCATCTGACATGGGTAAAATATTTTCAGAGTTTCCTAACATTGCGTTAAACCATGCTACTGCTTGAGTCGCAGAGTTTGTTTGCTGCGTTAAACTTAATAATGCTAAATTACCCAAGCTGTGGCCATCGAGTTCACCGCCACTAAAACGGTGGTGAAATACTTGATGAATAAGTGAATCATTATCTGCAAGCTGTAAACAACAGCGCCGTATGTCACCCAATGCAACAACATCTTGACTATTTCTTAGCTTGCCAGTGCTACCACCATTATCGGTTGTTGCTACAATCGCAGTTAGTTCTGCACAATGAGGTCTTATAGCACTGAGCATATGAGATAAACCATGGCCACCACCAATGCATACTATTTTCATGATTCTTACCCCTTATTCGTTCAATACTACTTAAAAGCATAGTCTGTACCAAAAGATTAAGTTTTATAAGGTAATGAAATTTAAATACTTTATTTTCTAGGTTTAGTGTCTACACTAAAAGTGGGGCATTTATTTGCAATATGCGACGCAATATCAACGTGGAAAAGCAATGGCTGAATTAAATTTACAACAGTTACAGAGTGAACTTCGCAAGTTTCACGGTATAAATGACAGTCGAGCGTTGAAAGCGCAGCTTGAACATGTATTAGCTCCGTACTTTACTTTTAACGAACTTTGTTTAATCAATATCGAACATGACAAAGCATCTTTCGAAATGAGAACCACAAAACACCTTGAATTTGATGAACAATTACTAAAGGAAATACTAAAATCCAGTAACGACGAATGGTGTTTTTTTAATACTAACCATGTTTTCCTAAGCTCAGAGCCACTTAATGATGCCTTGATATTTAAAGTCGCCTTGTCTGAAGAAAGCATGCAATGTTTTGTGTTTTTTTCAGTTAAAGAAAGTGACTATTTTTCTAAAAAAGCATCAACAGCGCTCCATGTGCTATTACAGCAAGTTGCATGGCAGTATTCGCAATTAACACGTTTAAATAGGCAAAAATTTCATTCGACCTCGTTATTAACTCGCCTTGGAGAGCTGTCAGAATTATTTAGAGACTTTGCCAGTGAATGGTTTTGGCGCACCAATAAAGAAGAGCGGTTTATTAATGTGCTGACCACAGCTAGCCACAGTAATTTATATAAACGTCATTTTTTACATAAAAATTTCGATGCGATCATTACTCAGCAAGAACAAAAACAGCTTAAAAAATGGTCTCACTTTAAACATCTTTTAGCCGAGCATGCTGAGTTTCTTGATTTTGAGTTTGAAGTTAACTCCTCACCATCGGCATGGGTATCATTTAGTGGCAAGCCACAGTTTGATGCACAGGGTCAGTTTAGAGGGTACCTCGGAATTGCAAAAGATATCACAGTAAACAAAGACCGTGAGCAAGCTTTGCAATTAGCAAAAGAAAAGGCAGAAGAAGCGAATCTTGCTAAATCTAAATTTTTAACCGTGATGTCACATGAAATACGTACCCCTATGAATGCGATAGTCGGAATGTTAGATTTGCTTGCTGATTCAAAACTTACCGACAAACAAAGCCGCTGGCTTGATTATGCTAATTCAAGTGCCGATTTATTACTTGATTTAATTAGTGACGTACTGGATTTTTCTAAAATTGAAAGTGGCTCATTAGATTTAGACATTAAAGCAACCGACATCAATGCCTTGGTGAAGAATATTGCATCACAGTTTTTAGAGATAACACAAGGCACTAACGTTGTTTTTTCTACACAAATCAAAGACGGCTTACCGGATAAAATAAATATTGATAGTGCGCGAGTAGGGCAAATACTTTTTAATATTCTTGATAATGCTTTTAAGTTTACCAAAGTGGGGACAGTTAATTTTGTAGCAGATTACACTGACCAATACCTACACTTTGAAATATCAGATACCGGGCAGGGAATATCTCCTTCACATATTGATTCAATTTACGATGCCTTTAAACAACATGACTATGGTGTAAACCGGCAGATTGAAGGGGTTGGTCTTGGTTTAAGCATAACAAAGAGCCTTGTTGATCTAATGAAAGGGGATATTAAAGTTGTTAGTGAACAAAATGTAGGTACTAAGTTTACTATTCAGATCCCCTATACGGTTGTAAGTGCTGATACCAAAGTAGTTGACGACGAAAACACATTAGAGCCTATCGCTATTTTGGTAACTGAAGACAATAAGACCAATCAAGTGTTGATTAAAGCTTTCTTAGAAAAGCTTAATCACCATGTCACATTGGCTGATCATGGCCAACAAGCAATTGAAAAGTTACAACAACAACACTTTGATTTAGTTCTTATGGACATGATGATGCCCGTTATGGATGGTATAACCGCAACAAAATACATTCGTGATGAATTAAAGATGACCTTACCCATAGTAGCGTTAACAGCCAATGCTTCGCATCAAGATAAAGCAATCTGTATAGATGCGGGAATGAACAAAGTATTAACTAAACCGATTCGCTTTCATGATTTAAATAGGGCTTTGAGGGTGCTATTTAGTCAGTAACAAAGCCCCGAAGGGCCTTTTACAATACCATAGCTGCAATCCAACCGGCGATCAGCAACGGAATATTAAAATGAATAAATGTCGGTACCACAGAATCCCATATATGGTCATGTTGCCCATCTGCATTTAAACCAGATGTTGGCCCAAGTGTAGAATCTGATGCGGGGGAGCCTGCATCACCTAATGCCCCTGCAGTGCCAACAAGCGCCGCAGTGGCCATTACTGAAAAGTTTAGTTCTAATGCCAGCGGTACAAATAAGGTGGCAATAATAGGCACCGTCGAAAATGAGCTACCAATGCCCATCGTTATTAGTAACCCAACAAGTAAAATTAATGCAGCAGCAAGTGGTTTATTCCCTTCCATAAGGCCAGCTGCTGAACTAACAAGGGAGGTGACATCACCTGTTGCTTGCATTACCGAAGCAAACCCTTGTGCAGAAATCATAATAAAGCCAATCATCGCCATCATAGCAACGCCTTTACTAAAAACATCACTATTTTGTTCCCATTTAACAACTCCAAATAAACTGAAAATCATTACACCAACTAGTCCACCTAATATCATCGAATTGCTAACACTTTGAGCTACTAACGAGCAAAGCACAGCTGCAATTCCCACAATAAGTACTTTTTTAGGTTGTTCGATAACAACATTTGGAGGTGTTTCAGTAAGCGGGTGTGGAGCATAGTCACGGCGTTTTTTATAGCTAATAAACACTGCGATTAACAAACCTACAACCATGCCAAGTGCAGGGATGATCATTGCCATGGGCACCTGGGTATTCACAATTTCTAAACCATTATCGGTTAAGTTTTTATGTAAAATTGAATATAGGTATATTCCACCAAAACCATAGGGCAAAACCATGTACGAGGTTGCCAAACCAAAAGTTAAAATGCACGCAATAGCACGCCTATCTAAGCGCAGTTTGTTGAATATCACTAGCAACGGTGGGATCAATATGGGAATAAAGGCTATATGCACTGGGATTAGGTTCTGCGAAGAGATCGCGCAAAGTAAGATAATAACTAAAATAAAATAACTTAGCGTTGTTTCGCCTTTATGGCTGTGCTCATTCACCTGTTTTAACAGGGTTGAAGCAAGTATTCGGGTCAATCCTGATTTTGAAATAGCCACAGCGAATGCCCCTAACATGGCATAGCTTAATGCTATTTCTGCACCACCAGAGAGCCCGTCATTAAATGCATTCAGTGTTTCTGATAGACCAAGCCCGGCAGTTAGACCAGCCACAATCGCACTCAGTGTCATTGCGACAATAACGTTAATTCGGCAAAGAGTTAGTACCAGCATCAAAATAACGCCAATAATTACTGCATTCATGGTTTTCTCTATTTTGCTGTTTTGATGGAGTTTAACAGAAGTCGTACCTGCTTTTTGCGGTTTTGATTAAAAGCCTGTTGCTGATAACGTACTTCGATGAATATTTGTTCAAATTTAGCTAGTTTGCTGGCAACTGTTGGCTTTGAGCGCTTCATCAAAGCGATATTTTGCAAAGGAGTGTTTGTTTTATCGTAGTGAATTTGTTGTTTTTCAGCCCAGCGATAAAGCTGCATCAGTTCAAAAACAAGTGGTTCAGAACTGCGAGGTAAACGCTTGTTGTATAAAAAGTAACTGGTAAAACAAAGTGCGAGAGTTACCATAATTACCAATGGAGTTAACCAAAATGCATTATTACCAAAAAGCGCTTTAAATAAGTTTTGTTGCGATTGCTCGTCAAAAGTTAAAACCCAATTTGTCCACTTGTAATCAAGCTCTTCTAATTTAATACGAAGCCAATTAATCGCTTTTAAGTGACTCCAGCGCTTTAAGCCAAAGTTTAAATTATCATTAAACCGTTCGCTCAACGCTTGAAACTCTGACAACGAACCGTTGAGACGCTCAGGTGCAACAACTTCAGTTGCATCGAAAACATGCCAACGCTCATCGTAAAATACTTCAACCCATGCATGTGCATCATATTGGTAAATATTAAGGGTTGTGCCTTGTCGTTCCGCACCTAAGTAGCCTGATACAACGCGTGCTGGATAACCTGCCGCACGAAACATAAAAGCTGCTGTACTGGCGTAGTGGCCACAAAACCCACTCTTATTTTCAAACACAAACTGATCAATGGTGTTTTTATTAAGCATAGGAGTAGGAGTTAGGGTATAGCTAAATTGTTGCGTATTAAAATAGCCTAATAGAGCATTGAAATACGATTGTGCGGTAGTATTTTTATTGGCTAAATTATTTACAAGCTCACGAGTCTTGGGGTTACTTTCAACGGGAAGTTGTGTATAAAGCCGCTGCTCAAAAGGAGTTAGGCTATAACTTACTTGCGTACTTTGCACAGCATATTTAATATTTTTATTTAGATTGCCTTTACGTTTTAGTAAACCGTTGTATGTGCTTGCCACATTATTATGACTACTCGTGGCAAACCCTAACGCAAAAAGCCAGTTCGATGATGACGGCTCGGCAATAACATTATATTCAACGTTAGGTTCTTCAATATTGACACTACGATTGTCGTTAAATTGTTGAGACTTCAAAATGTCCGATACTAACCATTGCTGACCGTCAAAGGCATCATGAATTAAACTGCGCCAATAATAGGGCGCTTGTAAGGTCGAGTTCGGCTGCTCTTCAACTCTGAACACAAGGTCATCAGACTCTGCAAGCTTGGCAATTGCAAAAGGGTCAACTTGTTCAGATAAGCCAGTTTTTGCAAGCTTTGGCCCCGGAAGTTGCCAAAATGCAGGGAGTTTAGGTAAAAATATAATTAAAAAAACCGATACTGGTAATGCGAGTAAAACTGTTTTAATACTTTGCTTATTGGCAGACTTGAAGCTTTTAGGGCTTGATAAATAACCCAGAACCGCAAAGTTAATGATGTAAAGCAAGCTGACAAGCAGGGTCTCTAAAATGCCTTGATAGAACAAATATACCGTGGAAAGGTTAAAAAATACCAGTAAACATATGGTTTGATAGTGTTTTACAGCTTTAGCTTGCAACAATTTAAAAGTACTAGCGAGTAACATCATAGATACAAACAGTTTAACTGTATCGCTAATCCCTACAGTTACAAACAGTGCAATTAAACACAGTGCCGCAAGGATATTTGCCATCAGTGCAGTGAGTTTTTTATAAAACCGGTCTAACACGAGATTAAAAAAACTTAAGCCGACTAATATGAATAAAAACGAACTAGGGATCTCACTAAATAATAAGCCACTGATTGCTATAAATAGGAATGATAAAACGGCATTAATAAGCGATAAATTCACAACTAATGCTCCGCTAAGGCTTTTAAACAAGCTGTTTGATGGACATCACCAGACGCTTTTGAAATTTTCTTTTTTGGCAAAGTTAATGAAAAAGCGATTTGTTGTTCTGTAAGTTGATTAACTAAAAAACATAGCTGACTTAAGCGATACTCTGTATTACCACTTAGCATATTAAAATTAAGCGCTAACTCTTGAGTCGTATCACTGGTAAATTCTTTGCTCAACAATTGCTGTGTTTTTGCATAGTGTTTCCATGATACTTTATTCAAAGCTGAGCCTTTAATAAAAGGTGTTAATTGATAAAACTCATCAGAACCTGTTCTAGATTGTGCATTATCACCTGCATCGTTCAGCTCTTCATGTAACTCAATATCTAAGTTTTCTGCTAATTTAGGAGTAGGGTAAACATAGATCACATCACTCGGCTGAATATAACTCCACACAGACACTAAACCAAATGGAAAGTGACTTATTATTTTTGCTTTTTCAAGACCGTAAACACCACGTTTAGTACAGTTAAGTGCTATTTCAATGGTTTTTTTGTCCGAGTTATCCAGCGATATAGTCTCTGACTCTGAGCCAGATATCATTAATTTTACTTGTTGGCTACTAGAGGTTGATTGTAACTGATAACGCGCATATTGAGATTTTGGAGCATAACTATTTATAGCAAAAAGATACTTAACAGATAAACCGCGCATATTCTTATAACCAGTGAGAATCGAGAACACCAAAATAACTACCATCAAATAGGCCATCGCCAAGATCAGATTGTTTTGATAATTGATGCCCATCACAAAGTTAAGCAGTGCAATGAGTAAAAACTTCATGCCTAATTTAGAAGGTAATACATAAATGTTTTTATGTTGAAGAGAGATCTCATTAACGTTATGTTTATTCTTCAAAAATTTATTGAAAATGGATTGGCCAATTTCAGAAATAATAAAAGCAGGGCGCTTTAACATGCTTATAAGCTTACAGGCACATGATTTAATGCATAGCCACTATCTTGATTGTTCAAACCAAGGCGGTGATCAGTCACACTGCTAAATACAGCTTGAACATCCTCAGGTAACACAAAGTCACGTCCTTCAATATAAGCCCATGATTTCGCTGCACGCGAAATAGCAATACTGGCTCTTGGCGATAAAGGATTAACAAAATGAGAGCTTTGGCGTGTGTAATCAACCAGTTCTAAAATATAATCAACAACCGCGTTACTCAATGTAACTGAAGATATTTCTTTTTGAATAACAGCAAGTTGCTCAGGGGTAATGCGAACTGGTAATTCATCATAATTGCGGTTATTCAAACCTAAAATTAAGCTTTTTTCTGCTTGTTTATCAGGAAAGCCTAAGCTAATACGCATGAAAAAACGATCTAATTGTGACTCAGGTAACGGGTAAGTACCTGATTGATTTACTGGATTTTGTGTTGCGATAACAAAAAATGGAGAAGGCAGGGCATGTTTAACCGAATCAACAGTAACTTGTTTTTCTTCCATGGCTTCAAGTAACGCACTTTGTGTTTTAGGTCCCGCGCGATTTATTTCATCTGCTAACACAACCTGACTAAAAACAGGGCCTTGATGAAAAGAAAACGCATGTTCCTTTGCATCAAAAATATTTGTTCCTAGTATATCTGATGGAAGTAAATCACTGGTGAATTGAATACGTTGGTAAGATAACCCTAAGACTGCCGCAAGTGCATGAGATAATGTGGTTTTTCCCATCCCAGGTAAATCTTCAATTAATAAATGGCCTTCGCTAAACAAACAAGCTAGAGCAAGTTTAATTTGTTGTTGTTTACCAAGAATAACAGTAGATAGGTCATCTATAATAAGATTGATTGTTGAGTTCATAAACTACTTAACTTGCGATGGTTTCCATCATTTCTAGGCGCTTCATGACAGTATCGACTTTTTTGGCATTAAATGGTTTTGCAATAAAACCCTTAGCACCAAGTTCCCAAGTATTTTGCACATTCTCAAGACTATTATGGCCGGAACACATAACAACATGAGTATGTGGGTGATGGTCATTTAAGTATTCAAGGATCTCAGTGCCGTCTGTATTAGGAAGCTCAATATCTAGAAAGATAACATTTGGAGACTTTTCCTCAATAACAGTTTTTGCTGATTCAAAATCTCGGCTTTCTAAAATATCGTCAAAACCCAGACCAGTTAAAATTTGATTTAAATAATCTCTGATATCTTGCATATCATCAATTATCAAAATTGGCTCTAACGGTTTCACAAATTCCATATCGTTTACATCTTATCGTTACATCTCAAGTTGATAGTTTTAATATATGCTATGGAGTAGCTAAGCTCAAGAAACAGCCACGAATTAAATGAATAAGTTGATAAAACACTACCGCAATGTCCGATACCGTCTAGTATTGGACTTAGCGCACGCAGAGTATAGGTGTGGTTATCTATAGATGTATCACTTCCTATAATTTATATTATGTTAAATAAAGTATTTATCTTTATAAGCAGCCTCATTAGTCGTTGTAATTAGCACTTTAACTCTGGATCGATCCAGTCTTGTGTGTCAAAAATTCACACCACTATTCAACTGGTTACACATACATTAGATTTAAGGAATTTAAATTTTGATATTTTAACGCTGGATCCCTTTGTTGGGATTTGGTTTGAACAATTCTGCCATTTGATGGCTGAAAACTGACATTATTTGTATATGCTAATAACGCGACGCTACGTGAATTAAATTTAAATGCGTGCACCAACGCCTATTTATTTACGTAGCGCGTCATAACTTTCACTTTTTATTACGCCGGTTGTATTTCTCTTTAGCTTCTCTTACAAAGTTTTCGTTTTCTGTAATTCTCTTTCCAAGTTCATCGACCGCACTCATCGAATAAAGGTGTCTGTCTGATACTTTAATGTAATGATGATACTCGTTGTCGTTGGATTTCCATTTCAACTTATGAATACAAGCGTCGATACAGTTGGTGTTCAAAGATGGTTTTGCACCAGCTGTGTACACTAAGCAACGCCCTAGTTTTACGTCATCATACTTTTGCAGCTTCTCTAAAACGCTAGACAGCAATTTGCTTCGTGTAAATGAATGAGACTTTTCAGGGTTTACCGCTTTTTCTACCATCAGTACGTTCTTGAGATTCTCAATGTCTTCTTTCTTGCCATTGGCCTTGGCAAGTATCACCTGTGTTCCATTCTGATCCTGCGTATACATCAAAGACACGTTAATCGGTATGGCAAACGTAATGTCATCCGCTGCTTCGATATCTTGTTCTAATTGGCTAGCTAATTCTAATATTTGATCTGCGGCGGAGCCATAAAGTGACTTTAATAGTGACGCCGGTGGTAGTTGGAAATCTCCAACCAGAGATAACATGCCTGTATGTTGGGAAGAAATAAATGGCACTTCAGCGAATGACTCAAACTCAGCTGAAAAATTTAGTACGCCTGACTGGAATATTCTGGACGCAATCGATTGAATCTCTGGCATTAATAAATGAACAGCTCATCGCGCCAGTCCGCTATAATTTCAATATTGCGGCGAATATTATTCTTCTGCTCATAGATCCTGTCTAAGCACACACGTAACGGTATCGTGCGTTTCAATCCTTTCTTACCATTAACTTTTTCGTATATCTTGTGCTCACCATCTCTCTCAATTAGTTTAGCTTTTAATAATTGTTCCCATGCTGTACAGAACAACATCACAAAGCCATCGAGTTTATTCTCCAATGAGGGTCTGTTATACAACTCTAATGCCAGCATCATATTATCTTTAGACTTTTTAAGTAGAGCCTTGGCTAGATTGCTTTTACACTTATGCCCAAGTTCTTGAAAGTGCTTGCTTTGAGATAACCGCTTCTTAAACTCAGTTAGCGTAATACCAACGGTATTTATTGCCTCAAACTTATTAGCCGAAACCTCAACCAAGAATTGTGATATCTGACGCTTGTTTAAATATGTCTTAAATGTATTTGCCTCCCAACCGGTGGCAGCAATTACATCTTCACGACTAAACAGTTGTCCAGCGTTTTGCTTTTTCTGTAGAAAGGTAAAGAATTTTTGTTGTCGATCATCCTTTTTCTTAACTGACATCCCTACTCTCCTATTGCCGTAGCCTCGATTTCCTTCAGAAGCGTTTGTTATGTGCCTAATTCAACGATTGATTATAAGGTGTTAGACATAAGGCAATCAAAGTTTAGTTATCTTTACTATAGATTAGCGCGAAGTGTTTCCAATTGCTCGGAAGTGTCACTAAAATCTCAGAAGTGTCACTAATTTTTTAGACTAATCAATTTAATTAAAATACTTTTATGTTTCTGCGCTTAAACATAGGGTGTCATATCTGTACTGGCTCGCCATAATATTGCTTTTTACACTATTACGTCGGATATTGTCATTAATAGTGCTTTTTTTCATTGTTATGAGTCAATCGTGTGTCTAGTTTATGGTGTCGATTCAGTTAGTTAAATCAGACTGTAATTCATTACAGTTTGACTTAGTCTAATAAAAACGAATCAACGACTTTCTCGCATATACTTTTGTAGGGTTTTTGGATCCACCTTCAATGCTTCTGCGGCTTTAACCCATGTACCGAATTGCTTTTTGGCTGCTATTGCAAATTCCTTATGAAACGCTTTCGTTAACTCATCCTTAGTTGTCTTGGTTAAATCACCAAATGCAAACCTTGTGTCAGGACTATCCTCCTGGATAACAGGCTCGCCCAACGCAGCTAATGAGCTAGAGATTGCCGACTCTGTAGTTTGAGAGCTCAAAAACGCACAAGACATGTATGCCAGCTTTTTTAGGTCACGTAAGTTACCTGGTAAATATGCCGAGTTAAAAAACTGGATTAATTCATTTGACACCGGAGCTTCCGCAGGCAGATTGGGGTTAACATTAACTTCCTGCCAGATTCTTTGCCAATCCGACAGAATATCTTCTCTGCATGCACGAAGTGGAGGTATTGATATTGTCAGCATTGATACACGATCAAAGAAATCAGCATCGAGTATCGTTGCCAATTGCTCAAGTGATTTATTACTCGCACAAACTAGCTCGAAGTCTGATGCTTCCTCAGTGTCACTTCCAACAGGGCGAAAACTGTGATGGTTATCTTGAAGCACTCGAACCAGCTTTCGCTGAACCGAAGTTGGTAAATCTTGAATCTCATCTAAGAACAATACTTTTCCATTTGCTTCTTTCAAAAGCCCATTGCGATCCTTTTCCGCGCCAGTGAATGCCCCTTTTACGTGGCCAAACAACATACTATCAACCACCTGAGAATCTAACCCACCACATGCAAGCGTAACAACCTGCTTGTGCTTCACCTTACCAACAACAGTCTCTATTAACCTCGTTTTCCCTATACCACGTTCCCCCAATACAAGTAACGGAGCTTTAGAGACGCTAGAGAACTGTTTTAACGTTTGTAGTGCATCCTGTCTTGCTTTTGATTTAGGGTCTAAATCGTAAAGGGCGTAACCGCCCTCCGAATTTGAAATGGCGGTGATCTCTGCCAAATACGTGTTTACGCTGAAATCAACTTTTGCAATGCTCGTTCTTTTTGTATCGGGGTTATATTGTGATGACCAGAGGATTGTTCCATGTGGGAAATGCCCCCTTGCATGAAAAATCAACCAAACTGCATGCATGGCCGGAGTTCCCGGCGAAATATTGATATGAAGGTGCTGCTCAAGCTTTAGTGTTGGGATGATCTCAGATTCTATTGCGTGATAAATTTCTTTGTGATCAGCTGGGTTCTCAAGATCTACAATTCGAAAGCTAATCTGAATATCGCCAAACTCATGCTCTTTGTAGTGGCTGTTATCATCAGCTGACTGAGTTAGAACTATCACTTTATTAATAGAAACTTTACGGTTTTTAAGCCGCTTTAACGCTTCATCTAATACTTCAACTCCAGCTCTTTTTGAGTGCCAACAAAGTAGCGTGTTTATCATATCCACAGTTACGCCTCCAATACGATTCGGGCATTTGGCAATTCAATTTGCTTCAGACTTTTTGCTAAGGCAAAGTCAGACTCTTTGCGTACAGTAATAGCTAGCTGTTTTTTTGTCAGTCGAACAACCTTTGGCTCATAACTTTTTCTGGATGAGCCTGTATCCTGCTTTTTGGAAGTTTCATCCTTAGCTGTTGGTGGTCTGAAATACTCTGAACTTTTGTTAGTGATAACAGGCGGCTCTATTCGCCATTTATACTCAATCTTGTGAGAGGTATTTTCCCGCCAGTTTGCATTAGGTATGTTTGGTTGTTTATCCATATCAGACAGACAATCTGCTTTTATAGGCGATAACTCAACAACGTCTACTTCGCTAACTGAATACCTCTTGAATGCATTATTTTCCCAAGCTTCAAAACCACCAGAAATAATCCCTAGATTCATATCTATATTCAATTCATTGTGGCTATTAGTTAAAAACACATCTAAGCAGTTCATCAGCTCTTTTACCTGAGTACCGGTGAGTTTTACGCCTAACTCAAAGCCTTGATCCATACCATGCGCTTGAAAATTGGCCGACATCACCATGCCATGCATACCATCCACTACAATCGCCTTGGCATGCAGCCATTTAAAACACATCACCGATGCACCAGCCTGTTTCATAGCCAACAACGCTGGCATGGCTGCGGGTCTTTGGCGAGATAGAATGGTGACTTTTAGCCCCGACTTAGCACGTTCACAAATTGTTTTTACAAGCTGATGGTCTTCTTGCCATCCAAAACTGGATATGATGAGTTCTTTTTCCGCTTGATTGATCAACGCTAATGCGTGTTCCCTAATTCGAGCGCCTTCACTAGATGTGACCAGTATTTCAGTTAATTCCCTTGGATATCCTACATTGCCTGGCGACTTGTATGCTGAAAATTCACCAGGACTTGTCATATGGTGCTGCGCACTCTCGAAGATTGCCCAGCGAAACACTTTCACGATCTCATCTATTTGATGCTGAGAAAGCGAGACACCTAACTCTTCATTACGTTTAAGTGCTTCTTCTGTAAGGTTTGCCGTTAACAGTAACCCTTTCGCATTACTGGTTTCATGCAATGCGTCTATGACAACAGCCTTTGCGTGAAAATGTGGTGCAGATGCAAAGTGAACATGTCCGGACAATTTGTTTAACATTTGCTTATGCTGCACAAGACACTTTTTACCAAAGTCATCATCAGGCACATCGCCATCAAGACGAGTCTCACATGCCAATAGTATATACACACGAACTTTGCGCTTTGCAGCTTTTAGGACAGCCGATTCGACATTCTCATCCGCAAGCAAAAACGTACTAAGAATAACCGAGTGCTCGGCATTATCGATTAATTCGACAACTCTTGATTGCAGCTCATTGCAGAACAAAGAGCTATTAATAGGTTGTGGTTCAGTTACCTGTTTAGGTAAAACAGGCAAAAGCACAGGGGGCAATTTGGTATTTGATTGATCAACAATCTTGGTTTCTGTCTTAGTAAACTTTTCAATTAGATTCATCACTATTATTCCTTATAGGTTCCAATCATGGGCAGCAATTACATGCCAGGTATGCTGATTTTGCTGGTCTTCTTCAATCCAAAACTGATTTGCTAGTTCAGCCCTATCAGGTAGTGTAAAATTCCAATCTCTAAAAGGTTCGAGTGCTTTCTCTCTCCAAATTCGGTATTTGCTATTAGTGGCATACATATTGATATTTTTCTCTAATCTCCATTCAGCCCACTTTCTAGCATCCAATTCAGTCAATGCTGATATAGAAATATTGTGTAACTTCATCGCATCAAACGAGCCCGACTTGTGAACAGATGGTCTTTTTACACTTACCGAGCGTTTCATATTGATTCGCTCAGATTCAGTAGTATTTTCAAAAACCACTGACAAGATTTCCATTTGCTCATCCCATTGTTCAAGCAAGCCCTCACTATGCATAAGTACTTTCAAAACTTGCTGACGACTGATTGGTTCAACCCGACGTGAAAAAATAAGATCTTTTCCTCGCTTCACATCGACATTGCCATCAGTCACATTCCATTCGATGTAATACGGTTTTCCTTGAGGTGAGATGCGCTCACCTTTGAATTCAATTTTGTCAACGCGTACTTCCGAGCCACCACCTATTGGTTCAACCTTCTGGCCACGAACGTCTTTAACTAGTTGAGGAACCTCAACTAGTCGCTTTGCTCTTTCATTTAACTCGTTTCTGTTTTTTCCAAGTCCGATTGACGCTGCACTAGGCTCTGTGTGCGCTTCAATAGTAAGAAGTGGATGAGGTAATAAAGGCTCATGACAAACGCAAATGCTCCAACATCCATCTTCTGGCACGAGGATTTGATCTTTCTCAAGAGCAATCAGTCCTGATTCAGTGAGCCTGTATTGGTCTCGACTAGACTCAGCAAGCCCATATAACTGACATATATTTAGTAATCTATCAGCAACGACACGACGTCCGATTTTGTCTCCAAATAAATGCTCGGAACACTCAGCTGAACTCGCATTCGGATAATCGTGAAGGAATTGCAGCACGCAGTTTATTTCTGGACGGCTATCTGCCAGCGCGATTTCACCCTGTATGAGCCAAGTTTCAGTTTTGATTTCTCGTTTTAGTATGATGTCATGGCTCATAGTGCCTCCTGTGATTCAGTCTTGATTGTTGTAGACCAGTAAGAATTGCTAGCAAAAGTACCTAACACACCCGATGCCTTTTGCATTGCAGAGCGGTTTCCGTACACAATGAGCTGATGCTTGGCTCTCGTAATTGCCACATTCAAGCGATTTGGGCTTTCGAGAAAACTCGTGGGATGATTATTTGCGAAACTAAGCATGACAAAGTCAGCCTCATGTCCCTGAAAACGGTCTGCGGTACATATCTGAATATCAATATACGGTGAGGATTTCTCACCTCGATAGAAATGCCTTACTCCATGATGATTTCCCGTCCACTTTCGTAAAGCTCGACGTATAGCTCGCTCTTGCGCCCGATAGAAAGCCAAAACAGCAACTTCCCAAGGCTTTTGTTGGTTTCTCTCAACATTTGGGTTTGATTTTGCCCAAGAATCAAAGCGACTTAATTCTTTTAATATTTCTCCTACTTCAGCGGTGATTTCACCTTCTTTGCCTTTTCGGCCTTTTACATCGTGCCATATACAACGATGTGAGCCGTTTCGGTATCCCCAGTCCCGCTTTTCAGCTTGGCCATCAGGACTTTGCAGTGCTTTTTCATGGTATATATGTACTCGGGAAAATTCGGCAATGTCTGGATGCATCCTGTGCTGATAACTAAGCCGTATTTGTCGTTGATTTAAAACACTGGCTGGAAGTCCATCAGACAGAGCGGTGCCTTGTTTCTGATACTCTGTTCGTTCAAATCCAACTTGCAGTGATTCAAGAATAGAAGGCAGTGCTATCCTACGTACCCTGTCTATTGCAGTGAACGTATCTTTTTCTGAGTCAAATGGTAGTAGCGCTTTGATATCTTCCTCTAACTTGTTAGCAGTTTTAGAACTTCCGTTAGATTCTGTATTTAGGCGCTGTTCGTACATACGAGCCAGTCGCCACGCTAACTGAGATTCCCAGCTATCGGACTCGGTCTTGATTTTTGTACGACTTAATCTCGAATGCGCTTCAAGTCGCATTTCTAACTTTTTCGGTAACGCAGGCAGTCCCCTTATGGTCGTCAAATCTAGGGGAAGGTGATTAGCATTCTGAGCGATGAACGCTGACGAACCAAGGACTACTGATGCGTAAGGGAGATCTGTCTTCGGTCCTTTAGATGATGCAACTAATACATTTTTGGCCTTTGCTTGCTGATGATAAAATTCAATTGTCTTTTCATCGTCAGTGCAAACCAAGGATACTTCTCGTTTCTGAATATTGATTTGTCGAGCTGAGAAAACATCTGCGCATGCTTCTCGCTGATAACTATCCTGTAAACATGGCTGCAAATTTACTTCGGTAGCTTCATCATCAACATAAGGTGAAAGCTGTTTTGGGTCTCCCACCATGATCCAGCGCTTAGCAAGTACCGCGGGCACCAAAAACTCTTGAAAAGTTGTTTTTGATGCTTCATCAATAATCATCACATCGAAGATTGGCGATGTTGATTGTTTATTTTTGATATCAGGATGCTGAAGCAACCCAATAGTCGTCCCGCAAACTAAATTCGCCGCTTCAAGAACAAGACGCTCAACAATATGTTTACCTTCACCGACCTTACTTTTAAGTAACTTCTGACTAACTGAAATGTGCGGTTGTTGCTGAAGATGTTTTAGCAATCTTGTGCGTTCAGTTTTAACAAACTCTTCCAATTGCCATGGCTTTGCCTTTTGAGAAACACTTGATTTATCTCCAATCCGTACAGGTAACACCATGTCGCGATAAATATTTTCTTCAGACATCATTCGTTCAAGAACATTGTCAACAGCAACGTGTGTTGATGCACAAAGTAAGATCCGCTTACCTCGCTTTATGAATTGAAGAATCAGTTCGCAAATGGCTGTAGTTTTGCCAGATCCTGGGGGGCCTTCAAGGAAGGCAAAGTCTGGTGTATTGAGTGCAATATTTACAAACTCACGCTGCTGAGATGTTCCCTCTCTTGCACCATCGGTAAGAACGTAGTAGTCATCGTTAAAAAAGTGCTCATCATAAGGAACATTCGGCCACTTAGCATGATCCTTACCTTCAAACAGCCTCAATAGCGGAAGATGGTGAATAGAAGGGGTGTCTTGTAAGCTTTGTAATGCATTAATCTGACACTTTAACTGGTATGTGTTTGGACGAATAACCAAATAGTCGTGGTCAGGTAAACGATCCAATAACAAGCTGTCATTCTCTACATTTCTGTCTAGGACTGAAATTGCGTTGGATTTATTGAATCCAACATTGCTTTGTGATTTCCCAGTCAAATGCCAACCATAACCGTCTGGACACTCATACGACGACAGCCCATTGCCTAATTCACTCGCAATTTCGTCCGCGTGCTCCTCAGTTGCATAAGCCATTTTAGCTTTACCGTGACTTCTACAATTTGGGCATTCTCTAGCGGCACTACCCACGGCTTTCCATCTAGCGGGGCTTGCTTCGTATACCGTGTCGGTACTTTCATCTAAAAAGAGCTTTAAGTTCTTTTCGAAATCACCGCAGTTATCGGCAGGCTCAACTAATTGTATCCATACTCCACTTTGAGCATCGTCCAGCTTTTCCCAAGCTATCGCTTTAACAGCCTTCGTACTTTCTAGGTATTTTCGAGTGGTGTCTAAATACTTATAAAAGTCACCAAGACCACTCACTGCTTTACTAAGCAGGATGTCTGGCCTGTGAATTCCTAAGTTTGCGTATCTCAATAACGCCATCTCACTTCCTCTGTTTTAATTAATAACACTCCTTTATTATCAAACATCATACCAACCAACTTTAATTAATCAATATATTGAAATATATATGTAAATTTATAACTGGCAGATTTTGGTGGGTGTATTTCTACACCTATGGGAATTTAAAATAACCATGTGCAAATCTGGCTTTTAATGAAGTTAATCCTTGCTGGTAAATTGTTATATCGGGTGAATAGTTAGCAAAGGAGCTTGTTTGTTATAACAAAGTTGACACTGAAGATAGGTGGCGTACAATAAATCATGTTATAACAATATACTTACTTAAGAGGTGAAATATGCGCACTCAAGTACGAAAAATCGGTAATAGTCTTGGCAATATAATCCCTGCCGCTTTCATCAAACAACTCGGCTTAGTTGAAGGGGCTGACATTGAGGTTAAAGCCGATGGAAAGAAAATTATTATTGAACCAATCAAACGTCAAAAGAAGCGCTTTCCGTTCAGTGAGCGAGAGTTATTAAATGGTTTAGATGCTCATACAGCTCATGCTGATGAGCTGGCGTTAGTATCGGGGAAAGAGTTGGGTGAGTAATGGCTCAGTATGTACCTAAACGAAATGAAATTATTTGGCTAGATTTTGAGCCAGTGAAAGGTAAAGAGATTGGGAAGTATCGCCCTGCATTAGTCCTTTCAAGTAAAGAATACAATCAGCAAACGGGGTTGTTAATTTGCTGCCCTATTAGTACCAGTATTCGAGGTCAAGCTACTGAAGTACCAGTAAATAACCTCGATAAACCAAGTGTTGTAGCTTCCAGTTTGATCCAAACTCTTTCGTGGAAAGATCGTAGTGCGAAAAAAATTACCACAGCTGAAAATGGTGTAATGGAAGATGTTTTGTTACGGCTTATCCCGTTGATTGGGGCTGAATCGTTATTCGATGAATAACGACGGGGAATCATGGATTTTAAGCATCAAGTTAACGGCCTAATTTAGTGAAGAATATAAAAAGGTCAATATCATGAGCACCCCAGAGCAGCGCCTTGCAAATATTAAAGCTGAACTGGAAGATATTGAAACTCGTAAAGCGGCGTTACTTGAGGAAAGCCGTCTACTGACCCAGCAATTGACAGCTGAACAGGCTCACTACTTTAACCAATACGCTGATCCGAGAGCTAAGCTTGCCTTATTTCAAAACTACTTTCGCGGTCGGAATAATATCTATCCGTTTCGTTGGGAATCAAAACAAGGTAAATCGGGCTACTCTCCATCATGTGCCAACGAATGGAAAGCTGGAGTCTGCAACAAACCTAAAATTGCCTGTTCTGAATGTCATCATCAAGCTTTTCATCCATTAGATGAAAATGCCATAAACGCGCATCTGCGTGGGCAACGAACAATTGGTATCTATCCTTTAACTGAGCAAAACCAATGCTATTTTCTAGCTTTTGATTTCGATAAAGCTGATTGGTTTGATGCGATAACCGCCTTACGCCAAGTATGTGATTCGTTACACATTCCGAATTTAGTTGAAAAATCACGAAGTGGTCACGGTGGCCATCTTTGGCTGTTCTTCGAAGCAGCAACAAATGCTAAAACTGCTCGGCAGCTAGGTACAGCCCTGCTTAATCTGACCATGGATAATTATCCGACTCTTAATTTTGATTGTTTTGATCGAATGTTTCCCAACCAAGATGAATTACCTGAAGGTGGTTTCGGTAACCTCATCGCCCTACCTTTGCAGAAACAACCACGTATGCTAGGTAATGCTTCATTTATAGATAAGAATGGAGAAGTGATTGGTGATCAATGGCAGGCGTTGGCAAGTACAGACAAAATTACTGCGGATGTCATGCTCACATTGCTTGAGCGAATTAAAGAATACATCACCATTGAACCACAAGAGCTAGACAGTAAACCATGGGAAAAACAATCGCCTTCTATTTCAACGAAAATACAAAGTTGCCCTGACTCAATAGAAATAATACTGGCTGACAAGCTATACATCGCTACCGATCCACTTCCCAGCCAACTGATCGCAAGTCTCAAAAAACTAGCCGTATTTGGTAATCCTGAATTTTTTAAACGCCAAGCAATGCGCTTTTCAACCATTGGTGTCCCGCGATATTTGTGTGCAGCGCATATTGAATCGGGCTACTTACAACTACCTCGTGGATTGCAATCTCAGGTTGAAAACTTACTGGATAAACAAGAGTGCTCTGTTTCTTATCAGGATAAACGGCAGAACGGTCAATCTTTGTCAGAGGTCAAATTTACGGGTGTGCTTCGTGCTCAGCAAACCAAAGCATTAAAAGCGTTAATGGCAAATGAAACAGGGTTGGTTATTGCAAATACCGGATTTGGAAAAACTGTTGTTGCTTTGGCATTAGCTGCCAAGCGTGAAGTTAACACATTAGTCTTGGTTCATAACAAAGCGCTTGCAGAACAATGGATAGAACGGTGTAAAATTTTCCTAAATGAATTTCAGATGGGCTCTTTACTCGGTGGTAAAGATAAACTCACGGGGTTATTGGATGTCGCTACTTATCAAAGCCTTATCGGTCGGAATGGCGTCGATATTAATGAGAAAGTTTATCAATACGGCCAAATCATTGTTGATGAGTGCCATCATATCCCTGCATCAAACTACGAGACATTACTAAAGAACGTATTACCAAAATATATCCTTGGATTCACAGCAACGCCTAAGCGCCAAGATGGCTTAGAGAAGCTTATGTACTTTCAATTAGGAGATGTGCTATTTGAATCAAAACCAGATAGCGTGAAATTTTCACAAATGGCATATCGATGTGATACGGGTACGTCTTTTCCTAAAACCTGGTTGGATGGTTCCGAGGCAATCAAGATCACACAGGTCTATCAGTACTTGCAAGATCATGAAGAACGTAGTCTTCTTATTGCGAATCAAATATCTGAAGTGGTTCAACTGGATAGAAAATGTTTAGTACTCAGTGAGCGCAAAGAACATATCAGTATTATATCGAAATTATTGAAAGCAAAAGGTATCTCAGCCATTGAGCTACACGGCGGTGTAACTCCAAAAATTCGTAAGCAGCGAATTGCTGATATGCAAGCAGGTTTACCGAACAAGACCGTCGTCATCGCTACAGGGAAATATGTTGGCGAAGGTTTTGATTTACCATATTTAGATTCTCTTTTTCTCGCCTTACCCATTTCATGGAAGGGTACGGTTGCGCAATATGCTGGCCGTATCCAAAGACATCATCCAGGCAAATCAGAAGTAACTGTATATGATTTTGTAGATGATTTGCCAATGCTTCAACGAATGTGGAAAAAGCGAGCTAACGGTTACAAAGCTGTTGGTTACACTGTTTTAGAAAAAGCCCAAGAAAGAAATAAAAAGCTTATTTAAAACAGTTCGTGAGCACTGATTAAAAACTCGACATTATTAGCATTTTCATATATTATATCTCTGTTCATCTATTTTCTTGCAGCCCCTTATTTACGTGGCTTCTAGGTTATTTTAAGTAGGATCCAGCGTTATCATTTAAAAAACACATTGGATCCTGTCTTATGGTGTCATTTTTAAAAAAGTGATCCAGTCAAAACTCAAAAAAACACCTTTAAAATCAGTAGAACTGATCCAATCTTAAAGTGCCATTTACATCGTTAGATTTTAAGGTTTTTTAGCCCCTTTTTTGCTTAATTTGGTTTTTCACGATTTCTTTGTTTCTATAAAATGCTTATTTCTATTTCGTAAATCTATCACCCTGAGCCTGACTTACTTCATTTCCATGAGCATATTACGAGATCATTTTACTGACATACAAATTGTTAGATGGTTTGTAGCTTTCTTAATAGCAGCAAATACAGCAAAGTCTGTATTAATTATGGTTAACTTAATAGCTCAAAGATTAGGTTTATTATTAGCTTCTACATAAGCAATTTTCTTTTTTGGCTACTTCAAATTGTTTAACTCTTAACTTAAATCTAAATTTATATTCGTTATAAAGTGCATCAGTTTCACTTTTATTTTTGAGCTTTATTTCTTCAAGATTATGAATTGTATTGATCACATTATCTATACTTGTTGATTTGTGAATGACAGAAATTAAATGCTCTAGGTTTGTTTTAACATCATTATAATCAACGAGGTGTTCTTCGAGGATTTTCTCAGCTTCAGCATTTATGAACTCATAATCTTCATGTTCGTCAAGATCTAATAAAAAGCTTCATTGCAAAGCTCTCTAACTCGATTAGACGAAATGGTTTGATCAGCTGTCATTTCTGAAATCAGCTTTATTGCATCTCTTTTAAGTGTGTTTAATTCTAAAAACTCATTATGTAACCTTGTTTCTTTAGCATTTTTAAAAGTTATAACACTTATGTAAATCGCTGCACAACCAATGAGCATTGTAATTAGTGGCTGTAAATAGCCGCTAATGATCAAAGCACATTCTATAAACTTGATCATTCTTACGTCCTTTTGGAGAAAGTTTTGATAAGTTTTATCTTAACGTAATCAATACATAATTTATTGTGTAACGGCGACTTCTTGGTAATTTGTAAACCAAGGGTAAAAGCCGAAGCAATAAAAACATGGTTAGTGGCTTTAAATTTCATTGTCATTCCTTGTAATCTACCTACAACCACCCTAGTACGCATATTTTTAAATGACTATTTTATAGAACAATTTGCCTATTACAGCCGATGCTTTCTACAAAGTAATTATCATGACTTACTAGGATAAATCCGCCTTTAAAGTTTTGTAATGATTGAGCCAAGAGCTGTTTTGATTCAAGGTCTAGATGATTATCTGGCTCATCGAGTAACAAAAATGCGGTGCTTTCAATATTACTGACGATACACATGGCAAGCTTCATTTTTTCACCGCCACTTAAATGTGTCGCTTGCTTGAATACGTCATGTTTTCTAAAGCCTAAGCTTGCTAATAATGTACGTGCGGTGCTTTCATCAAGGGTCTTACAGTAGGATTTTAAGTTATCAAGCAAAGTTAGCTCTGCCTTAATTAAGGAAAAGTACTGATCTAAATACAACAACGGGCTATTCCTATGTATGTGCCCTGCTCTCATTTTTAACTCATCTGTTAAGGTTTTTAGTAGCGTCGATTTTCCTGCGCCATTTACACCAATTAAGTGTATTTTTTTATTATTGAATATCTGTAGGTTAATGGGGGTTTGCGACCCATATTGTAAAATTACGTTTTCAAGATTTAGTGCGTTTCGTTGTTTAGTGTCAGGATTATTAAAGTAAAACTGCTGTTGTTTTATTTGTTCGAGCTGGCTAACTATATGTTTTTTATTACTATTAAGTAGCTCTTCTCGCTTTGCGGTATTTTTATTTTGCGAAGATAAATTAGCGCTCGCTTTATCTTTTTTAGCATCCATAAGCACTTTAGGTTGGCTACCAGATTTTCTTGTTACTACACCTTTAGCGGTTCTTTTTGCTGCTTTTTGTTTGCTGCGCTGCTGCTCTAATAGCAGTTTATTTTGCTCTTTAGTAGTATGAGATAGCTTATTTTAAAGCGCTGCTACCTGGTAGTTTTTTTGGGTAACGTAATCACTAAAACCGGTGCCAAACACTGATAACCCCATAGATGTGAGTTCCCATATTTCATCGGCTACTTGAAGTATTTCACGGTCATGACTTATTAAAAGTAGCTGCCCAGTGAATTGTTCTATGTGATTTAAAAGCCAGCTTTTACCTTGTTTATCTAAATGATTAGAAGGTTCATCAAGGATTATAATGTCATGGTGTATGGTAAATAGCGCCCATAATCTGAGTTGGCTTAGTTGACCGCCACTTAATGCTGTTGCACAGCTGTTCGCATTAATACCATAAATGCCTAAACGAGTTAACTCAGCATAAAATCGCTCGGGCAGATCCCAAAATCCATCAAGTAAGTTAAGTTCGTGCTCTGTAAAATGACCGTTATTTATTTGCTGTAATGCTTTGAAATAGTGGTTAAGCCCTAGTGCGTCTATAATCGTTTTATTTTTTAATGTGTGACTATCAACTAGTTGCTCATAAAAACCAAGTTGACCATTGCAAACAACATTACCCGACGACGGGATAAGGCGATTACAAAGTAGCGATGCTAATACTGACTTCCCTACACCATTTCGCCCTACTAAAGCTGTTGTTTTAGCATTTAACGACACTGAAATATTATTCAGAACTTGGCCGCCATTGGCGTGTTGATAAGATAAGTTGGCTGCTTGTAATTTTGGCATACTGCCTCCTGTTATACAGGGACAGTGATACAATTCGTTTAATTATAAAGCGAATTGAACTAAGCGTATGACCACCAAAATGGTAATTGATTTATACTACTGACAAGAGTGAGCAACGCCTACTAGCCCTGTTGTTCCAAAGAAAAATGTAAAAATGGATAACAGGTTTAGTTGTTCATGTTGGCTATTACTCCTAAAATTATGCCCTTTATACTAGCCAGTTAGTATTAAATTGGCAACAATTTATGTTAGGGTTTCATTGATATTGCATTAAAGGAAAGGATTTTGAAGCACGTTAACTGTCAAGCGATAGCCAATAACCCAACGCAAATAAAACTTAAGATAAACGAAAATAAACGTGTATTTATTATCAGCGATCTCGATGCTAATTTAGCTAAGTTTGAGCAAGCTTTAGTCGCTGTCGATTTTGATGAAAGCAACGATGTTTTATTTTCACTTGGTGATGCAATAGATAGAGGCAACGACAATTTTGCGTTGTTATCACGTTTTAAAGAGCTGGGTGTTTATATGACACTGGGTAATCATGAGCACATGATGCTTGAGTCGCTACTTGCCGATGATCATAGCTACTATTCACTATGGGTTGAAAATGGTGGGCGTTGGCATACTCAAGCAACCGATGATGAATTAAAAGCGATAACTGAGCAGCTTTTACAGTGCCCTCTTTCTTATTTGCTTGACTATGCTGGTATGCGAATAGGGTTGTCGCACACAGTATCTGCAGATTGGAATTGGCAAGCTCCTAGTGAGCATAAACCATATGCCGCGGCATCGTTGTTGTGGGATCGCACAATTGTGAAACAAACGATAACAAAGAAAAATGCCAGCATAGACTTTTCTGTGCATGGCCATAACACCACTGCTGAACCTTATTGGCTTGGCAACACTTATCATATAGATACTCATTATTTGAGTGGCAAGCCTACCATTGTTGAACTTAAACCACTCATTAAAGCATTTATGCAGCTAAATTCAGTCTAAGGTTGCAACCTGTGTTAATGCATGTACTTCAAGATATTGTTTATAGGCCAAACGAGCATGCCATAATTGCTCATTATCTTGCTGAATAAATATAAGTGGCCCTGAGGTTTCTTTTGCTAAGCGGTTTAATTTAATATATTCACTGGTGTCAATGATACCATCACTAAAATACTGTTCAGCGGTATATAAAAACACATTATCTTTATATACATCACTGTGCCAAATTAGCGAACGATACATACTAGCACTGATTTCAGTCGGTTTTTTATTCGATTTATATAGTTTTAGCTCTGTATAAATCGAGTTACCTGTAAAAACAATCCCAATTAATGAAAGGGTTGTAAGAGTCATCATCCATTTCATACTTCTATCCCTGTTAAAAGCTCTATTATAACTATAGGAGATAATATGAATGATTTACCGTTTATTTAATCAATTTGGCTGGTTGTAAGTATTTACAAAATACTTAATTATTGTTTTATAAGTACCTATTTTATGTATTAGGTTTTACAACCTAATACATAAGTATTTAAATTAATGTAGTGCCGCGGTAAACGGAATTTTTTTACAAATTTCAGCTTCGGCCACAAGAATTTCTTCTAATCGGGCATCCACTTCGTGTTTATCAAAATACTCGTACGCTAACTCTACAAATAGGTTTTTGTGCTTTTCTTCAGACTTTGCAATTGCAACATAAAACTCTTTTTCTTTGCCCGGTGGCAATGCTTCAGCGACCAATGAAAAGCGTTCATGGCCTCGAGCTTCAATTACACCTGCAACGAGTAAGCGGTCCATTAAAAACTCATCACGACCGTTTCTAAATACCGCACGAATTTGTTTGATATAGGGATCTTTTTGGTCATTACCAAGTGAAACATCACGTTCCATTAATAACTTAAGTACTTGTTTAAAATGTATCATTTCTTCAAGAGCTAAGTCTGTCATTGCTTTTACAAGCTTACGACGGTCAGGATAATGCGATAGCATTGACATTGCCATACCTGAGGCTTTCTTCTCAGCAGCGGCATGATCTTGTAAAAAGGTATCAAAATCTGCCAAGACACCTTCTGTCCACTCAAATGGAGTGTGATATTTTAATTCAAACATGATAACGAACTACTTAACTAACAATGGCGGCGATTTTAGCGTATTTCTGTTATAAAATCTTGTGATTGTAACCAAGTGACTTATCAATTTTGCCGTTTCTGGTGGAGGCAATTTTATCGGGGTGTTTAATATCATTCCAAGCCGTTACTTTACCACCCATATTTAGCTGCTCGAACTGTATATCTGCATCTGTACCTAAAAATGTCTGTAACGCTTTAGCGCTGTGTGGCTGTGCAACATTTAACGTTAATAGGTTGGCTTTTTTGTCTTTAAAGAAATTAGAGACACGTTGTTGATGTTGCTCATAGCAGTTAATCAAATACTCATCAGACTGAATATCTGCTAACGAATATTTACCAAATGTCTCAAAGTAGCAACGCTTTAAATGCGTGTTAAAGCCTCCGTCACTTCGCATTAAATTGGTGTGCATTCGGGCCAGCAGTTGACGGATCGAAGGTACCCATCTAGACAAGTCTCGTTCAAGGTTAATAAAGCGGCTATTAGCAAAGTGCGCATCTAATAACGGGAATTCGCTAAAAACAGGAGTATCAGCAATAACGTCTGCTTCTTTTAAGGCTGTTTCGGTATACGCTGTGTGGGCCGTTTTATAGCCCAATTGTAAAAAACTATGGCACAGACTGGTAGTGCCTGTGCGAGGTAGGCCAATAATAAATATTTTGTTGTTCATTTAACTTTTTGGATCGGTAACCATAAGGACTTATCGCCTACTGGGGTTAGCGGTGGTAGTTCTTTGTTTTCTAATTCTACAATAATCTTGTCATGAATATGGGCGTTTTCTATTAATTTACCATTGTATTTAAAAAAGATTTCATCGAACTCACCGCTTTCTATCATTATGCGTAAGCCTTTATTGACTGCTTTTGCAACTGCGGTGTTGTCTTTGTTGAAGAAGAAATAGATTGGGCTGGTGTATTTCAACATTAAATGAGGCAATACAACCAGAGGCATTTGTTGCTTAAAAACTGCTAGTTCATCTTCAATTTCAAGCACAGAGCGTGGGAATAAGTCGCCCCGGCCTCTGTCGAGCATAACAAACAACGAATCAAAGTTTCCTGACGTTGATATAACCAAGCCATTGTCACGCAATATTTGGGTATCGGGCCAATCTTGTCCTTGTACAAAGTAAACTTTCTTTAAATCGTCGAGGGTTTTTAGTCGGCTTAAATAAGGTAGTTTCGGCTCTGTTGTGAACATTAAACGCCAACCAAACAAGCCTTTAAATATAGGAACACGAACCGGCAGTAACTTGTCTTCTCTTACTTTGTTAGTCATAGTCCAGGTGACATCGATATCACCGCCATGTTCAATTTCTTTTAATACCCTATTTTGACCTAATAACTTTGGTGCAGCAGTTAATTTGTATTTGTAGCCACTGCGTTTTAGTGCTGTATCCAACAAAATAAGTGGGTAATAAACTTCTTCAACTAAACTGGGCAAGGTTTTAGGATAAATTATATTTAAAACTTTTGGTGGAATAGTTGATTTTTTGACATGAGCTGTATCTTCTGTACTGCCGGCAACTTGATTCGAAACAAATACGAATGCAATCGTAAATACAACTCTTATCATATTAAAAAACCTGTGTTATTAATAACATAACCGAACTTATGAAGATCATTAAAAACGTTAAAACCATGCCAACGACGCGTAGCTGCATTTTTTCATCTGCTAATGCATAACTATGACAAAAACGACCTACTAATAACATCGCACCTAAAATATAAGTAAAATGGCTGGGTAACCCTTGATACTCTAATAAAAATAGCAGAATTAAAGAAAATGGCACATATTCTATAAAATTAGCATGGGTGCGGATCGCGGCTTGTAAACTTGCATCACCACCGTCTCCTAAAGAAATACGCTTAGCTTTACGGATTTTAATAACGCGAAAGCTAAGTTGAATATACAAAATAGCCAAAATAGCAGCAAAAGTTGAAACTATCACAATTTATTCCATTTATTATTTAAAGTTAGACGCCTAGCACTGTTTATTGCTAGGCTGACATATAATTTGCTAGGTTAGCTCAAAATCCTAATTAAAGTCTAACAGTTCTTAAGGAAGTGCATGATTACGCCAAGAAAAATAGCCGATAATTACCGTGAAATGATCAGCAGCATAGGATTTTATCCGTCTATGCTGTCTGTTTTATTTTTGACTTTTGCTTTAATTACAACAGCTGTTGAGTATTCTGATCCAGCAATGAGTGTTAAGAAAGTCTTAAGTGTATTGCTAGTAGACAGTGAAGAAAATGCACGTACCATCCTCAGTACTTTAGCCGGAAGCATTATTTCGTTAACTGTATTTAGCTTCTCTATGGTTATGGTCGTGTTAAATAGCGCCAGCGCCAGCCTTTCTCCTCGAGTATTACCCGGACTTATAACTCGTAAATCTCATCAACTAGTTTTAGGCTTTTATTTAGGCAGTATAATTTACACCATTCTAATGCTCATCAATATTCGTACCATAGGAAATGGTAATATGGGCATCCCTTCACTGGGTATATTTATATCACTGGTACTTGGCTTAATTTCACTGGGTTTCTTTGTTTATTTTATTCACTCTATATCCAGAGCTATCCAAGTAGATAATGTACTGAATGACTTATTCAAAAATACTAAAAGTGAACTTAACAGTATTAAAGCTATGCAGCATGAACATCCTGTTGATGATTTTCCGACCTTTGACGACTGGTACAGCATAAAAAGTAAAACGGAAGGTTATTTTAAAGGCGCTCATAGCGATAAATTGTGCGCTATCTGTAAAGAGCACGACATTAAAATTTATATCTCTGTTAAACAAGGTTTTTTTACTGTAAAAGGTTACCCATTTTTAAAGTGCGATACTGATTTAACTGACAAACCAGAGCTCATTGATGAGCTACTTGCATGCTTTATTTTTTACATTGAAGAATATGTTAGCGATCATTACCGATATGGAATGACGCAAATATCTGAGATTGCTGTTAAGGCAATGAGTCCGGGCATTAATGATCCAGGTACTGCAGTAAAAGCTATTGATATGCTGAGTATTTTACTCATTTTGCGATTAGACATTTATGATGTGAATTATTCGCTTAAACAATGCGATGATAACCATCCTAAGTTGTTTTTACATGAAACATCATTCGATGAGCTGCTGCATGATAACTTCACACCTATTCGCAATTATGCAAAAAATGACGCCTATGTAATGGTTAACGTACTTGAGGCGTTTAAAAACATATTGTTTAGAGCATCTGATAACGAAAAAGCGACTAAGAGTTTGTTTATTTACTTAGGGGCGATTATTGAAGATATAGATACGCATATTAGTAATGAGTACGACCGTGAACAAATTACTAATATGCTAAAAGCGATTGCCCGTATTTCAGAGCAACAGGGTGAAAAGTTGCTGGCGCGCTTTACCAGCAACAATCAATAGACTAATTTTCGATAAAATAAACTGCATAACTGCTTGCGCTAATAGTAAGCTCACCACCATTGTATGCATCAGGTACATAGTTTTCTGGTGCAGCATCTGCCATTACCATTTTGCTAGCGCGCATGTAAGGTTGGCTTCCTGTATCGAGTGGGCTGCTTGATGCAGTATAAAGGCCTTTGAGTTCAACCCCATAATCACTGGCAAACTCTTTCGCAGCAGCACGCGCATCTTTAATGGCTAGCTTTTGCGCTTGCTTTTGTAGCTCTTCATAGCGACTCGATACAAATTGCGTTTGATTAATTTCGTTGATACCCGCATTCACTAGTTGCTGAAGCATAACTGGGTACTTTTTAATATCTGTTAGAGTAACAGACAGACTACGCGATACTCTGTACCCTATAAATTCCTGTTTGCCTGTTTCACGGTTGTATTCTGTTTGGCGTTGAATTGAGATATTAGACGCATAAACGCCCTTTTCTTCTACGCCTTGGCTTTTAGCAAGCTTAATGGCTTTGGCCATGGTTGCATCAGCTTTGTTTTTAGCGGCAATTAAATCTTTATCTACTTCAACAATACCTACAGTCAACTTAACGTTATCAGGGATTGCTTTAACCGTTGCATTACCTTGGATATAAATATGCGGCGCATCTGGTGTTGCTTGTGCTAACACATTAAAACTAAGTGCGGCGGCCATAGCGGTAAAAACTAACTTACGCATAATACTGTTCCTTAATTAAAAACTCCGTTCATTATCACCTTAAAGGGTTAATTCAATATGAACAACCCCTATTATTCAGATATAAAAAAACAGGCATTAAAAGCCTGTTTTTTTAACCACTCAAAGCGATATAGTTTAGATACTACGGCGCTTATAGTTACGGTATTCTGGAAGCCAGTAGTTTTTCTCGATTGCAGCCCATAAAGCCTCATCACTTAACTCAAGTGCCACACCTTCTTCCATCGCTTTTTTCGCTACTGCAAAGGCAATACGTTTACTTAACGCTTGGATTTCGGTTAACGCTGGTAGCAAGCTGCCTTTACCTGTGTTTGCACGAGGTGAAGACTCTGCCAATGTTTCACTTGATACAATCAGCATTGCATCAGTGATACGAGTAGCTTTAGCTGCGATAACACCTAAACCAATACCCGGGAAAATGTAGCTATTGTTACATTGTGGGATTGGGAAAATTTGGCCGTTATACTCAACTGGATCAAATGGGCTACCCGAAGCTACAATCGCTTGACCCTCTGTCCACTCAATAACATCTGAAGGAAGTGCTTCTACTTGCTTAGACGGATTACTTAGCGGGAAGATAATCGGTTGTGGGCAAGATGCATGCATTGCACGAATAACTTGCTCTGTGAATAAACCAGGTTGGCCAGATACACCAATTAAGATATCTGGTTGTGCACAGTGCATTACATCTAATAGTGATGCGTACTCACCGCTATATGTCCATTCACTTAAACCTTCTTTAGATTGGCAAAGCGCTTGTTGGAAATCACGTAAACCTTCCATACCATCAGTTAGTAGACCAAAACGGTCAACCATGAAGATTTGTGAGCGAGCTTGCTCATCGCTAATGCCTTCAGCAACCATAGTACTGATAATTTGCTCAGCAATACCGCAGCCTGCTGAACCTGCACCAACAAATACCACTTTTTGCTCTGAAAGTTTCGCACCTTTAACACGACATGCAGCCAATAAAGACCCTACAGTTACCGCAGCAGTACCTTGAATATCATCGTTAAAGCTACAAATTTCATCACGGTAGCGTTTTAATAATGGCATTGCATTTGGTTGTGCAAAGTCTTCGAACTGAAGTAAAACACTTGGCCAGCGACGTTTAACAGCCTTGATGAATAGGTCTAAGAATTCATCGTACTCTTCTTGCGAAATACGCTTATGACGAGCACCCATATACATAGGGTCGTTAAGCAGTTTTTCGTTATTAGTACCAACATCAATCATCACTGGTAATGTATAAGCTGGGCTAATACCACCACACGCTGTGTAAAGTGACAATTTACCAATTGGAATACCCATACCACCAATACCTTGGTCACCAAGACCAAGAATACGCTCACCGTCAGTCACAACGATAACTTTTACTTTGCCTTTAGTAGCGTTACGTAAAATATCATCAATTTGGAAACGATCTTCGTAAGAAATAAATAGACCACGGGCACTGCGGTAAATGTCTGAAAACTTTTCACAGGCATCACCTACTGTTGGTGTGTAGATAATTGGCATCATTTCTTCAAGATGATCACGTACTAAACGGTAGTAAAGTGTTTCGTTGTTATCTTGAATTGCACGAAGGTAAATGTGCTTGTTTAAATTATCGCTAAAGCTTGAATACTGTTGGTAACAACGCTCAACTTGTTCTTCAATTGTTTCATAACGCGGTGGCAGTAAACCGGCTAAGTTGAAACTTTCCCTTTCTTTTTGTGAAAAAGCACTGCCTTTGTTTAATAGTGGCGTTTCGATCAGACCTGGGCCTGAATAAGGAATATAAAGATAATTTGGATCGGTATTTGTAGTCATATTTCCAAGCTTTGATGCGTCATAATTATGACCTGACATTATTACTCTTAAAGGCGAAATTGCAATGACAATTCACCTTGTCAGACCATTGAAGAAAATGAATTTTATGCCCTAAACGGCACAACGAATAGTATACATGAAAACTCAGCAGCTTTAAGGCTGCTGAGCTTGTTTTTAGTGGCTTTTATCACTTAAAGCGATACCTTCGCGGCGCGGATCGGCTGCGCCATAAAGTTTACCGTCTTTTACTTCAACAGCATGTAAACCAGAGTTTAAATCTAGGATACGAACTGTGTGCCCGCGGTTAACAAAATCAGCTTCAAAGTTTGCAAGTTCAGTGCCCTTTTCAAGGCTTGTATAATTGTTGCGATTAGTAATACGCGGTAAATTAATGGCAGTTTGCGCATCTAAGTTCCAATCAAGCACACCTACTACCACTTGAGCAACGTAATCAATGATACGACTACCACCCGGTGAACCGACCACTAAACGTAAACTGCCGTCTTTGTTAAACACCATCACTGGCGACATTGAACTACGCGGACGTTTACCTGCTTCAACGCGGTTAGCTAAAGGTTTGCCATCTTTTGTTGGTGATAAAGCAAAGTCTGTAAGCTGATTGTTTAAAATATACCCGTTCACCATTACTGTTGAACCAAACGCCATTTCGATAGAGCTGGTCATCGAAACCGCATTACCTTGGCTATCAACAATCGATATATGGGTTGTTGAAGGTAGCTCGTAAGCATCATCTTGTGCATAAGCAAGTGAGTTTGGCGGAGTACCTGCTTCTGCGTGAGCATCTTTTTCAGAGATAAGCTTTGCACGACCTGCAAGGTAATCTTTATCAAGTAATCCTTGTGTAGGGATTGGCATAAAATCTGGGTCGCCCATATACACGTTACGATCAGCAAAAGCTAAACGTGATGCTTGGGTAAAGTAATGCAACGCTTGTACTGAATTTGGTTTTAGTTTAGCCATATCTTTATGTTCGAGTAAGGCTAAAATCTGTAATACAGCAACACCACCACTACTTGGCGGAGCCATTGAACAAACCTCGTATTGGCGATAATCAACACATACTGGAGCACGCTCTTTGCTTTTATAATTCGCTAAGTCTTCAACAGATAAAGTACCCGGTGCTACCGCTGAGTTTTGCACTGCATGCACAAGTTCTTTGGCGTTTTCACCTTTATAGAAAGCATCAATGCCTTGTTTCGCTATATCTTTATAAAGCGCGGCAAGTTCAGGGTTCTTTTTCACCGTACCAACAGCAAGCGGTTTACCATCAGGGAAAAAGTAATCACGAATAACAGGAAGCTTTGTAACTCCTGGGTTTAACTCTTTGGCAAGTAATTGATGCAAACGTGGTGACACAATAAAGCCCTGCTCTGCCAATTCAATGGCAGGGCCAAATAAAGTTTGCCACTCTAACTTACCATAACGCTTATGTGCTGAAGCAAAGGCATCTAAAATACCCGGTACACCAACAGAGCGACCACCTACCACGGCTTCAATCCACTTAACGGCTTTACCGTGTTTATCTAAAAACAGTGTTTCATCAGCGTTACTTGGTGCGGTTTCGCGGCCATCAAAACTGGTTAGGCTTTTGGTTTTGTTGTCGAAGTACATCATAAATGTACCACCGCCGATGCCCGACGATTGCGGTTCTACCAGTGTGAGTACTAATTGTGTAGCAATAGCAGCATCAACCGCAGAGCCACCTAGCTCAAGCATTTTTTGACCTGCTTTTACAGCATAAGGGTTTGCCGCTGCGACCATGTACTTATCGCCTTCAACAACCTGTTTATGGGCAAAGCCGGTTGCAGCTTCGGGTTCGCGTATTTCAACTTTTGCAGGAGTCGCTAAAAGAGCCGTTGAATAGATAAATGAAGTGGAAAGAGCTAACAAAGCTTTGGTTTTGAATAACATAAATATACTTAATCCCGTAGTGTATTTGGCATCTTAAAATTAAACGTGCACAATAGTGTCACAATCTCAGATACAACAAAAATAACATGATAAACCTGCCCCTGAAACTAGAATATATTCTGCCCCCATTGTGTTTAATACTACTAAGTTCCTTGTTTGCACTTTTCAACTTAAATGAATATCTCGAATTTAACCGTGAGTTAGTCGCAAATGGTGAGTTTTGGCGTATTTTCACCAGTCAATTCGTACACGCAAATTGGCCCCACTTAGGCTTAAATTGTGCCGGAATTTTATTAATTTGGGCTCTTCATGCTGAGCATACAAGCCCACCTCATTATGCATTGAATATTGCTATTCTTGCATTGTGGTGTGGTTTAGGTGTGTGGCTATTTTGCCCTGATATCCATATTTACACCGGATTAAGCGCATTACTGCACGGTGTGATCATTTGGGGGGCAATTAAAGACGCACAAGCAGGCATGTTTTCAGGCTGGTTATTGTTTGCGGGTACGTGGGCAAAAGTGATTTGGGAGCAAATAGCAGGCCCGAGTGAATCGGTGAGTCAGCTAATCGCCTCTAATGTTGCCATTGATGCCCACTTTATCGGCGCAATTGGCGGCACACTGTTGGCTTTACCTGTCTTTATAAAAATAATAAAAAATCGCGGGTAGCCCTACTCGCTTTTTACAACTCTTTTTAACTCGAAAAGGAACTTTAAATGAATGAAAATAAAGGACATATTTACCTTCGCATTATCCTATTTTGCCTTTACGGACCACTCTTGGCCGGGCTATTTGGCCTATTGGTAAATTTAAAATTTGTTTCAGCAACGTTTATGGCAAGTCTTGATAATATTTATTACACCATAGTATTTTGCTCAATTTGTATTGGGTTTTGTCTGTTGTTAGCAAAATACAGTATCGTTAAAGAATCGTTTAAAAATAAAATTTTTGCTCATTTGACCCTTATTATTAGTATTTTGTATTCATGCTTAATGTTCTTTGGTATTGGTTTACTTATATTATTCAATATCATGTTTAACTCAAATACTGATTACGTTCACCAAGAAAAGGCATTTGAATATCGCACCTTTTATGTCTACACATCAGACCCTGGAGCTTTTGGAACTGCTCACCATTATGTGTATTTAAAGTGCCCTGCTTCGTTTAACCGCTATGAATTGGAATTAATAGCCAATATATCATGGATGAGAGACTATAAAATGAGTTTAGAGGGTGATAATTTAATTTTTGAAAACGACTCAGAGGAAGGTAAGGCAGTACTTGATGTGAGTAAATTTTACTGCAAATAACCCTATAGAGATAAATTCTATTACAAACAAAAACAGCCACTTTAAGTGGCTGTTTTTCATTTACACTATTGATTAAAGCGTTTCTTTAAACAACTTATAAATACGACGGTATTCATCTAACCAGCTTGATGGTTGTACAAAACCATGCGGCTCAACTGGGAAGATCGCTGTTTCAAAGTTTTCTTTTTCAAGCTCAATTAAACGTTGTACTAAGCGAACTGAATCTTGGAAGAATACATTATCATCAACCATAGGCGCATTAATTAATAAATGGCTCTTAAGACCTTCAGCAAAGTAAATTGGTGAGCTCTTTTCATAGGCAATTGGGTCAACATCTGGATGATTTAAGATATTCGACGTATAAGGACCATTGTAGTGAGCCCAATCAGTTACCGGACGAAGTGCAGCACCTGCTTTGAATAAATCAGGTTGTGTGAATAACGCCATAAACGTCATGAAACCACCGTAAGAGCCACCATAGGTGCCTACAGCTTGTGTATCTATGTTTGCGTTGTCTGCCATCCAGCTTACGCCGTCTGCTAAATCTTGGATCTCAGGTGTACCCATTTGACGGTAAATAGCTGTACGCCAATCACGGCCGTAACCTTTTGATGCACGGTAGTCCATGTCCATTACTACGTAGCCTTCTGAAGCAAGTAATGAGTGGAACATAAACTCACGGAAGTAACCAGACCAACCCATGTGTGAGTTTTGTAGGTAACCAGCACCGTGGTTAAAGATAACCGCTTTACGGTTTTTACCTGTTTCGCCTTCTTTATAATCAGCTGGGTAATATACTTTTGCGTAAATTGGCTGATCAGTGTGGCTTGAAGGCACAGCAACAATCTTAGGTGCGATTAGTTTCTTCGCTAAAAACTCATCAGATACCGTGTGCGTTAACTGCGTTGCTTGGGTATTTGCTTTTGCATCAGCAACGTAAAGCTCAGGCGGTGACATAATTTTTGAATGAGTTAGCAATAGTTTGCTTTCATCTGGGCTTAACTGGTAATCAGTCATACCATCAAGGTTGGTTACTTGCTCAGATTCACCGTTTGCAGGGTTTACACGATAGATTTCGTAAAGACCTGGATGCTCAACGTTAGCTTTGTAGTAAATCGCTGAGTTATCAGCTGTTAACGTTAAGTTTGAAACAACAAATTGGCCTTTAGTTAGCTGTGTTGCTTTACCGTTAAGTGGCTTTTTGTAAATATGGCTGTAACCAGACTCTTCAGATAAGTAGTAAAGCGTATCTGAATTGTTTAACCAACCAAAATCGTTGTATGCATAGTTAACCCATGCATCGTCATGCAGACGGTGCTGTGAAACAAGTTTGTTGTTTTGCGTATCAACAGTGGCTAACCAACGATCTTTGTTGTCCCATGCTTCAAGCATAAGTGCCACTTGTGAACCATCTGTGTTCCATTGGATTGCACTTTGGTCCCAACCCCAATCCATCATTAGATTGATGGCGCGCGGTGCTTTTTCAGACTTGTAAGTTTTGCCTTCGCGGGCGTAGTTTTCTTTTTTAACAGCCGCAAGTACGTCTTCATCAAAGCCAGGTAAGGTATCGAATGCAAGGGTTGTTTGCTCGCCTGATTTAAGGTCGATGTAGATAACATCTGAGCTGATTGGTTTTTCATCAGCAACACGACGACGTACTTTCTCAGCCTTTACACGTGCATCATCGGCAATGTAATTAGGCATGATATCGCCTTCGTCACGCCATGAACGGTTCTCAGTGGTTACTGCAACGAGTGCTTGGCCATTTGGTGAAAGCTGAACATCTGCTAAACGTTTACCTTTACCTAAGTAAAACTGCGCGTTAGCAATGCTGTCGTTTTGTTCGTTGATTTGTGCTTTACGCGCTTCACGATCTTTTTTGTTTTTGTGAGTCAGCGCAATGTAATCAATTAGTTTGTGCTGTTCTTTTGCAATGTAAGTGTCAGGCTCTTGTACACCTTTAGGTGCATCGTCTAGGTGTAAGTTTACTAATTCAACTTGACGACCCGTTGCTAAATCAACTTTATAAAATGCATTACCTTGACGAAAAGCAAGGCTACCATCAGTTAAAAACTGTGGTTTTGATTGCTGTGCGCTATCGTGAGTAATTTGAGTAATTTGCCCAGTGCTTAAGTTTTTAACGAAGATATTACCTTCAAATGCATAAGCCTGTTGCTTTTTATCTGCTGAATAAACAGCATTTTTAGCGCCTACAGTGTGTAGTTTATCTAACGCTAATTGTGATGCAGATTGGCTGTTAATTGCTTGAACGTATAAATCACGTAACTCATTGCCCTGTTGCTTTTGTGCATAAACGATGCTGTTAGAATCACCGTTCCAGAAAGCACGCTCAGGCTGACGACCTAACCAATCAGGGTGAGCCATTGCTTGCTCTAACGTGATTTCAGCGGAACCTGTGTCAGCAGGAGTAACAACAACGGGTGCTACATTGGTAACTTGTTCTTCAGAAGGCGTTGAGGCGGTTGATTGACAACCAGCTAGCATAAAGCTAGATGCGACTGCGAGAGCCACTAACGTTTTATTAGCAGTGGTTTTGAAATTCATAGTGCTTCTTTAGGGTAATTATAATTCGCCTTATTTAAGCAGAAGCACTGATGAAATAGCAATTTTTATAGGATAAACAGCCAAACTTTTCCGTTTAATAACAGCTTATTTCAATGTTATATCAAGCCATACCATACGATGATCAGAAGAGGCATTGCGATCCTCAATTAATCTGAATAACTCAGAGTTTTCTGTTGGCCAAAATACTCCGCCGTCATTTATTTCAATACCATAATTAGATGGCAGTACGTAATCGGCTCTGGCTTGCCAATAAGCGGTATAGTTTTTAGCATAATCTTCTTTATACGATTCTTTAGCGCCTTTGCTTGTTGGCGTAAAAGAGGTATTCACTAATGGGTTTTTTAAAATCTGGTCTGTAGTATTTGGACGTGCCTTGCCCCCTTCAGGCGCAGCATTTAAATCGCCAACAATTACAAAACGGCTGTTCGCTTTTAAGCCTCCTTTTTGGCCTTTATCATCGTAAATGTAGTTAGCATTGTTGATGTAATCAGCAATTAAGCTCACTTCATCGTGGTTACGCTTACCGTTGCGGTCTTCTGGGCCATCGAATACCGGCGGCGTAGGGTGCGACGCAAGTAAATGAACTGTTTTGCCTTTTATATCAATCGGTAAGTCCCAAAATGATTTAGAGCTTAGGTGAATTGCTTGCCATTCTTCTGCTGAATACCAGTCTTTACCTGTTTTAGGGTCGATAGGCATTTGTGCATTTGGCATATCTTTGTATTTGAATGTTTGTAATGTTCGCGCTTTATCTAAATCAATAGGGTAGCGAGAAAGTACAGCCATTGCATAATGCCCTTCAAAGAAGCCAAAGCCGTGTGCGTCACCTTTGTAATGCCCCTTTACACCATCGTTATCTAAGTCAAATTCGGTAGGTAAACCGGTGTTGACTGGTGCGATAAAGTAATATGGGTAATCGATGGCAACCTGCTTATTTTGCGATACCTGCAGGTAGTTTTTACGAAATACGTTAATGCCTTTATCAGCATCAATATAGTCAAACTCATTAAGTAAAATAACATCAGGTCTTACGCGCTGAATTATTTCGGCAATGTTGCGAATTTGCTGGTGGTTGCTCGCTAATGCTTTGCTTAAAGCATCTTTATCAATAGCTTCGCCTTTTTTAGCATAGTTGGTTGCATCCATACTCACGTTAAAGGTAGCAACACGTAAATCTGCAGCCACTGCATTGTTAGCAAATACACCTACAGCCAGGGCTAAAGAAGAAGTTAATAAAGCGTTTTTCATGAAATAAATCCGTCTACTATAAGTAGTAAAATAATACTGCTGACAATGATCCATAAGATCATCGCCATGATAAAAGGTTTAATACCTGCTTGTTTTAAGACTGAAATAGATAAGCCACTACCAATCAAAAATAAGGTCATTACCAAAATTTGTTTAGCACCAACATTGAGTGCATGCCAAAGTGTTTGATACTCAGAAAAGCTTGAATTAATCAGTGCAGCTGCTAAAAAACCAAATATAAACAATGGGATACTTGCTTTTTCATCTGATTTCCAAAACACACCCGCGATGCTTGTATAAGGTATGATCCACATTGCTCTGGTTAGTTTAATAGTTGTTGCAATAGCAAGTGCTGATGCGCCATAAGCAGCGGAAGCCCCCACTACACTACTTGTATCGTGAATCGCAAGTGCCGCCCAAACACCAAATTGCTGTTCGGTTAGGCCAAAATAATGGCCAATCATCGGGAACAACACTAAGCCAAGAGCGTTTAATAAAAACACCACAGCGAGTGATATCGCCACTTCGTGATCTTTGGCTTTAATCACCGGGGCCATAGCTGCAATTGCGCTGCCACCACAAATTGCTGTACCAAATGAGATAAGTACACCGGTGTTTTTATTTAACTTAAATAACTGAGATAAAATTTCGCCAAGACCAATAATAGCGGTAATACTGACAATTGTAAGCACAATAGAACTGCGCCCTACTTCTATTACTTGATTAAAATCAACAGCAAAGCCTAAGCCAATAACCGCTAACTTTAGCATCCATTTACTAAATTTTTGTGACTGAGCTGCAAATGGATTGCCTAAAGTCATGGCAAATAGTGCACCGACTATAAGTGCCGTAGCAGAACCAACAAATGGCAAAGCAGATGCTAAAAAAAGCGTAATAAAAAGAAATTGTTTTGGGCGTTCAGCTATCACAACGGCACTCTGATTAGTTTGTTGGTTAATTTATGTACCAGAGGTGCGACAACAATAACGGTAGGAAATGCCACACAAAAAGCAAAAGCCCACGCTTTAAGCCAAATGGTTGTAATGTTATCGATTAAACCAACGTTAAAAATGCTGATCACTAAAGACATAAATCCAGACATAAACAGCGCCATAAAAAAGGCAAACACGACTGTTCTAAATCGAGGATGTAACATAACAAGCTAATATTAATATAAAAATATTAGTCTATAGGAAGAAAAACCTGACGCAAGTGCTTTGAGACAAGAGGTACAAAATTAGCGAAGTTTGCGCGTAAGGCCAAAAATTAAAAAGCCGAGATAAACTCGGCTTTTAAGAATTTAAACTGATTAGTTTAAAATAAGTTGGGTGCTGGTAGCAGCTACACCTGGGTAATCTTGCTCTGGCAATATTTCAGCAAGTGCAGCTAATCGCTCACCTAATTGGTGAAGATTATTGGCAGATACGTTGATGTGTCCCATTTTACGGCCTGGTTTAGCCGTTTTACCATACCAGTGGCTTGTAACATCTTGAGTAGCAAGTACTGAGTGTGGAATTGAAGGCTGTCCTAACACGTTGATCATAGCAGTAGGACGAAGCAATTCTGTACTGCCTAATGGTAAGCCTGCAACAGCGCGCATGTGGTTTTCGAACTGAGAGCAATGCGTGCCCTGCTGTGTCCAGTGACCAGAGTTATGAACTCGCGGTGCAATTTCGTTTACTAATAACGTACCTTGAACATCAAAAAACTCAATTGCTAATACACCCACATAATCAAGTTCATTTGCTAGCTTGTTAAACGCCAGCTCAGCTTGTTCTTGAATTGCAGCTTTTTCTTTACCTGCAACTGAAAGTGTAAGCACACCGTTAGTGTGTTGGTTTTCAGTTAATGGGTAAATTACTGTGTTACCTGCTTTGTCGCGTGCACCGATGATAGATACTTCGCGGTCAAATGGGATCATCTTCTCAGCAATAATAGAATGCGGTGCACTGTCGGTACCAGATGCAATGAAATCTGCCATTTCTGACCAAATTTGGTCAATTTGATCATCTGATTTTAAGCGCCATTGGCCTTTACCGTCGTAACCCGCTTGGCAAGTTTTGATCACAAGTGGCTTACCTAAACGCTCTACCGCAGCAATAAGATGTGCTTTTTCGGTAATTAGCTGATAAGGCGCGCACTCAACATTTGTTTTATCAAGTAATGCTTTTTCAAGTGCACGATCGCCACCTGTTTTAATCGCCGCTTTACCCGGGTAAAACTTGTTGCTTTGACAGCACAGTGTTAGTACATCATCAGGAATGTGTTCAAACTCTGCTGTAATTGCGTCTGCGCTATCAATAGCTTGTTGTAATGTACTGTTATGAACTTCACCGGTTAATGGGTGAATGATTTTTTCACTACCCACATCGTAGGCAACAACATTTAAATCAAGGGGTGCGCCCGCTAAGCTCATCATACGAGCTAACTGACCCGCACCTAAAATTAGAATATTCATATTACTCTGCAGGATTAGGGTTAGCTAAGATAGTGTCTGTTTGTTCTTTACGGAATGCTTCAACTTTTGCGAAAATTTCTGGCTGTTGGCAACCTAAAATTTGTGCAGCTAAAAGGCCTGCATTTGCTGCGCCCGCTTCACCAATAGCAAGAGTACCTACCGCAACACCTTTAGGCATTTGGCATATAGATAATAACGAATCTACACCATTAAGAGTTTTAGATTTAACGGGTACACCTAAAACTGGTAGTGATGTAAAGGCCGCTGCCATACCTGGTAAGTGCGCAGCACCACCGGCACCTGCAATAATAATTTTAATGCCGCGCTCAGCTGCAGTGCTTGCATAGTCGGCAAGTAATTGAGGGGTACGGTGAGCAGAAACAACTTTAGTCTCGTATTCAATGCCGAATTTTTCAAGCATTAACGCCGCATGTTCCATCGTTGGCCAGTCTGATTTGGAACCCATAATAATGCCAACAGTCATAAATACACCTCAGTAAATTGTTTTCTAAAAAGCGGACTTTTGTCCTTATTTTGTGGCGGGTATTATATACCCAAACCACATCAAGATGCGAGTTTCAGTTGGAATTAAAAGCGATTTAGGCAAGGCATTGACTGCAAATAATAGTGGTTCTATTGTTAAAATCGATAACGCAGTATAAATCGCTTTTAAACCAACCCTTTGGGCGCTTCACAAGCACTCACTCTCATCGTTGTTACTTCTTAAAAGGGACTGCCATTTCTACAAAGTAACGCCTTGATATTAAGCACCTGTGAAACGCTGAATTCTGTAACTTGATGTGGCTTGGGTATATCCCCTAACTCACATCAAGATGCGACTCTAGAAGCACAAAAAAGCCATGACATGCATGGCTTTTAATCACTCATAAACGAATTAAGCTTCTTTACTTGCTAGATACTCAGTATACGTACCCTTAAAGTCGATAACTTTGCCGTCTTTGATTTCCCAAATGCGGTTAGCAAGTGATGATACGAATTGTCTATCGTGTGATACGAATAATAAAGTTCCTTCGTATGCTTCAAGTGCTAAGTTAAGCGCTTCGATAGATTCCATATCCATATGGTTGGTTGGCTCATCCATTAATAAGATGTTTGGTTTATGCATCATAATTTTACCAAACAACATACGGCCTTGCTCACCACCTGAAATCACTTTTACTGACTTTTTAATGTCGTTTTGTGAAAACAGCATACGACCTAAGAAACTACGAACAACTTGCTCGTCGTCGCCTTCTTGTTGCCATTGTTCCATCCACTGGAATAAGTTCATGTCTTGTTCGAACTCATCAGCATGATCTTGCGCGTAATAACCAATATTAGCATTATCAGACCATTTAAATTCACCTTGTTTTGGTGCTAAGCGACCTGCAAGGGTATTTAATAATGTTGTTTTACCAACACCGTTCTCACCGATAATCGCAATACGCTCACCTACTTCAACTAAACCTTCAAGGCCACTGAAAAGCATGTCATCAAAACCTTGCGCTAAGTTAGTTAGCTCTAAGGCATTACGGAATAACTGTTTTTCTTGTTCAAATCGAATAAATGGGCTTTGACGAGAAGACGCTTTAACTTCTTCAAGCTGAATTTTATCGATTTGTTTAGCACGTGATGTTGCTTGTTTTGCTTTTGAAGCATTTGCAGAGAAACGAGATACGAACTGCTGTAGTTCTGCAATTTGGCTTTTCTTCTTCGCATTTTCGCTCAGTAAACGCTCGCGGGCTTGTGTTGCTGCAAACATATATTCATCGTAATTACCTGGGTAAATACGAAGTTCGCCATAATCGATGTCAGCCATGTGTGTACATACTGAGTTTAAAAAGTGACGGTCGTGCGAAATGATGATCATGGTGCAGTCGCGTTGGTTTAACACGTCTTCTAACCACTTGATGGTGTAAATATCCAAGTTATTGGTAGGCTCATCCAGTAGCATGATATCTGGATCAGAAAACAGCACTTGTGCAAGTAACACACGCAGTTTAAAACCCGGTGCGATTTCAGACATAGGACCGTAGTGTTGCTCTGTACCGATACCTACACCAATCAGTAGCTCACCGGCTTTAGCTTCTGCTGAGTAACCATCCATCTCTGCAAACTCAGTTTCAAGATCAGCTACACGCATACCGTCTTCTTCGCTCATCTCTGGTAAGCTATAAATACGATCACGTTCTTTTTTTACTTCCCACAGCTCTTTATGACCCATGATAACTGTATCGATCACAGAAAACTCTTCATAAGCAAACTGATCTTGATTTAGTTTAGCAATACGCTCGTTTGGATCTGTACTGACATTACCTGAAGATGGCTCAAGTTCACCACTTAGGATTTTCATGAAGGTTGATTTACCACAGCCATTCGCACCGATTAAACCATAACGGTTTCCATCGCCAAATTTTGCTGAAATATTTTCGAATAAAGGTTTAGCACCAAATTGCATGGTGATATTAGCTGTACTAATGATAGCGGTACCCTCCAGCGGGTAAAAAGTAAAAACAAATCTGCATGCAATTTTAAACTAAAGCCGCTTTGCACGCCATGATAGTTTAAATAAATCAACTCAGTAGTTTTACAAAATGACATACAGCACCTATGCTGAACTGCACATAAAATGAGCACGCTCACAAACGAATGTGAGCGCGCTCAACTTTCAAATAATCATTATAAAACAAGGAGTTTGTTAGCATGAGAAATAATAACACAGAACAGCGAATTTTAGATGCTGCTTGGTCATTATTCGTAAAAGAAGGGTTTTCTGACACCTCTACTAGACAAATTTCTGCGGCCAGTAATATTGCTGTGGGTACTTTATTTAATTATTTTCCAGATAAAGTTGCTATTTTAGAGGGCTGCTTAGAAAACAGATTTGCAGAAGTGTTGGAGCATGCTAAAGAAACAGACATCCACCGCCCTGCCCGTTTAAAAATAAGCCACTATGCACAGTATTTTTATCAATTCTATTGTACACACCATCATTTTTACAAACCTCTTTTCAGCGATCGTTTGTTTAGTGAGTCGTTTCAGGAGCAGCACATAAGATTGATGGAATCATTAATCTTTGCCGATCAACCGCATTTTAATAAAGTTAAAGCGGCCATTCTACTAGACTGCTATTTTATGACCTTATTGCACGGTTTATGCTCAGACAAACCCAATACAAAAGATATGCTAAAAACATTAAGTCAAAAGGTGTCCATTTTTTAGCTACACTAACTTATTGATAATTCAGTATAGTGAACTCAAAATGAATAAATATTCCTCAAAACTGATATCTTTGTTGATTTTTTTTCACTTTTTACCCTATTTTAGCTCTGATAATCTCCTAGTTTTGCAAAATAACACTTATTAGGGACGATGTATAAACAAGGATTTCTATGAAAAGAACTTACATAGCAACATTAATCGCAAGTATGAGCATGGTCACAATTAACAGTCATGCTATTGAGATATATAAAGATGATAAAAACAGTGTCACTGTTGGTGGCTTTATTGATGCCAGAGTGATCAGCACTCAAGGTGAGACTGAAATTGTAAATGGTGTATCCCGTATAAATTTGGATTTTAAACGCCAGCTAAAAAATGAATGGCAAGCCTTGGCATTCCTAGAGTGGGGAGTGAACCCTGTAGGTAATAGTGACATTGTTTACAATAATCGCTTTGAAACTGTGCAAGACGAGTTTTTATACAACCGTTTAGGTTATGTTGGTGTAAAACACGAAAAATATGGACGAATTACTGTAGGTAAGCAATGGGGTGCTTGGTATGACGTGGTTTATAACACAAACTACAGCCTAGTATGGGATGGCAATGCTGCTGGGGTCTACACCTACAATAAAGACGATGGAGCAGTAAATGGTACTGGTCGAGGCGATAAAGTACTGCAGTATCGTAACAACTGGGGAAATGTCCATATAGCATTGCAAACGCAATTGAAATCAGATGACTTTTATACCTGCGATATCGCCGATATTTCGCGTGCATCATGTCAGGCATTATGGGATCAAGGTAATAATGCTGCTCAGAAAGTTGAGTTTAATTCAACTTATGGTGCTGCCCTCTCCTACTATGTAACTGATGAACTTAAATTTACAGCAGGTGTAAACCGAGGCCAATTCGAGATTCTGTATGCTGGCGGGCGAAAACAATCAGTAACAGATCTAATTTATGGTGTGGGTATGACCTATGGTGATTTTAATACACCTGGTTGGTATGCATCAGCGAATATCAATAAAAATGAAAACCATGATACTGATAATTTAGGACGGTTAATTAAAGAAGCTGTCGGTTCTGAATCGTTAGTCAGTTACCGTTTCGATAACGATATCCGCACTTTCTTAGCCTACAACATATTTGATGCTGGTGACGATTACGTGATTCAACCAAACTTTAATGCTGATCCTAATGATGTGTTTAAACGACAATTTGCTGTTTTAGGTTTGCACTACTTTTTGGGCGATGACACTATTTTATACATCGAAGCACGTAAAGATTTTAGTGACTTTTCAAGTAAAGATGCTGAGCAAGAAGCACAGATGTCACAAACCGAAGATGATGGTATTGCCATCGGATTTAATTACACATTGTAATTGCATTTACATAAAGCCCACCTTAGTGGGCTTTTATATATTCTAATTAATGAACAACTCAAATATTTTGCTTTTTGGTCGCAACCCCAATCAATAAACTGATTCTAGTTACATCAATTTCAAGCATTTCGTTGATGCACTTTTATTGACTAACCCAGCTTGCTTGTTATGCTTCATTGTTTCTACTGAGTAACTCACTCAACTCTTTCTTACTTTGCTCAGGATTTTTGCCCGCAGTATCTATGACAATACGTGCTGTTTCCCACAAGTCATAATCTCTTGAAATCACACTTTCCCATGATGGAAGTAAAAGGTTTCGAATATCTGTTTGCCTGTTTTCTACACGTTGTCGATGTTCGGCTTTATTCGAGCAGATAACTTCAATTTCTATATAGGGTGATGAAGCTTTATTTGCTACGCTTTTCCACCCTTCTCGAGATTCCAAAACTGGGTTTGTTGAGTCAGCTACAACAGAAAGGCCGTTTTTTAGATTTTCTAACGCAAGAGCAAAAGCTACCTTGTAACCTTCGTCATGTAGCTTATTAAAACCACAGTTTTTTAGTTCTTGCTCGATAGTATCAATACGAATATGAACTGCGCCCAAGGAAGAAGCTAAAAACTTAGAAAGTTCAGTCTTACCTGTTGCGGGTAGACCGCCAAGGATATATAACATAAAGCCTATGAATTCCTTCCAAGTTACTTTTAAAAGTGTGTATTTAGGGTGTTTAACATTTAAAATGTTGTCATAAAAATTCAAGAAAAACCACCGCATTCGATAAACCGAGAAGATTCCACGCCTGAGTTTCTATAACTACTTATCTTGTTTATCAATATACTTAAATTTAAAGATACGCTGAGGTTATAATGAGGTCAAATACAGTATGATGTGTTCTTATATGACGAATTATTACTACATTGAATAATCACGTTCTACTTTTGCAATGCGCGTTGTAAAAGTGCTGTACCATTTGTCTTTACCAAGTTGCTGGGCATTTAAGTGCTCTACGTTTTGTTTCCAGGCTTTAATTGCTTCTAAGCTTTGCCAATACGACACAGAAATACCTAATCCATCACGAGCAGACTCCATGCCTAAATACCCAGGTTGTTGTTCTGCGAGCTCCACCATTCTATTCGCCACCTCTTCATAACCAGCGGTATCGTCAGATAAGGTATTCGTAAAGATTACGGCGTAATAAGGCGGTTTTGGTGTATTCGCTATCATGCTATTACTTCCCTCTACTAGGTTCAAAGCCATCATAGCATGGGATTTCTGTGTTAAACGTATCCCAGTTTGCTTTAGAGCTCACGAAATTGTGACTAATTGGACGTTCGTTTATATCACTATCTAATAAACCTAGGCGAATACGTAAGCGGCTTGGGTCATCTTTATTTTCGCTATAAACTGGGGAGCCACAGCTACTACAAAAATAGCGAATTCTACCGGGTTTAAATTCAAACGCACTTAGATGCTGCTTGCCTTCTGTTAGGTTAAAACCATCTCGTTGAATAAAGCCGTTGGTTGCGTAAGCTGTGCCAGAGTTTTTACGACACAACGAGCAATGACAATGAATAATTGAGTCTATACCACCAACAATCGTTACTTTTACTTTGCCGCACAAACAACTTCCTTTATACATAGTCCCTCACAAGGTTAAAGCTTAATAGCCGCGATGCTTCCAAAAATCAGTGGCAGTGCCTTCGGCTTCCTTTAATAAGTTAAAGGATTTATCGGCAATTATATGGCCATTTAACTCAATAGTCATGCGCCAAATACCTACTTTATTATCAACAGGTGCCCATATAGTATCACCTAAGTAAAACTGCCAATCGTTTGTTTTAACATACTGTTCACCCTCAAACGGCGGCATAATATCGCCATCCTCATCGGGGATATCTGGGTGGTAAACGCAAAACTTAATTTTTTGTCCTTTGGCCTTTTTAATGTTAACAATAAAACCAAATTCAATATCTAACTGTGCAGGAACGTCTGTTGTAAATTCGGTGATTTGAGGCAGGTCTTTCTCTTTTGCATCCCAATGACTGTAAATGCCGTAACTTTCAATACTGGTAATTGGTTTGGCTTTTGCCATAGTTGCAAGCGCTCCTTTTTAAAAATGAGGCGCTATTTTATAGTAGCAACTCTAGCAGAACAAGATTGTACTATTATAGTAATTAGGTAACATATTTTATCCAGTGAGCGTCATGCTGTTGAAAGCCGCATTTTGTTAAAAGCTTAATACATGAACTATTATTTGGGTTAACTAAAGCTACAATAGTGTTTAGCGGCGCTGGTACAAAGGTTGTCAATTTTCCAAATAACATGGCTAATACCTTTTGCATTATCCCCTTGCCAAAGTATTGCGATGACAATTCAAATCCTAAAATACCCTGCCCGTTAATTATGTTAAATATGCCAACACTACCAATAACTTGGCCAGTACTTCGCAAAACGATAACCAACCGAATACCTTGTTGATTATAAAAACTCTCTATGTCGCCTTGAATAAAGTCGTAAACGTCACCTTTGGTTATGTCAGCACTGTAATCATTAAAAGATTGAACATGGGGATCTTTTAAAATATCCCAAATTGCTTGGCAATCTTTGTGTCGAATTGGGCGTAAGTCAAAGGCTAAGTCATTGTGGCTTGACACGGTAATTACTTCTTTTTCTTTATGAGCTGACATTATTGTCTTACTATAAGGGCAAATACAAGCAATTAGGTTAAGTTCGATGAGTGAAGAGTTTAAAGTAATTCAACCTACCACTACAGTGTATTGTAAAGAACGCGGCGAAGGCTGGACTTTAACAGGGATCACCAGCATTGATGAGCATACTTCTGTGATGTTCGATGGCGTAAGGTATACATTACCAGCCCGTGAAATTGTTGAGGTATTATTACCGCAACAGCTCGAGCGAGAGAAAAACCAACAATAAAAAAAGCCAGCATCAAGCTGGCTTTTTCGTGTTTAAAATTAGCGTAATGCGTTAATACGCTCATCAAGTGGTGGGTGCGATGAAAATAACTCAGCAACACCTTTACCGCTTGCAATACCAAACGCCATCATTGAACCTTCTAGTTGTGATGGGTGGTTTTGTTTTAAACGCTCAAGGGCGCTTCGCATTTTATCTGCACCTACTAGCTTAGCTGCACCCGCATCCGCAGAGAACTCGCGTTTACGGCTATAGTAAGCAACTATCATACTCGCTAGAACACCAAATAACATTTGGAAAATCATATCGAATAAGAAGTAAGTCCAGCTACTACCACCCTCTTCTTCATCACTATTTAAGAAGTTATCAACAATACCTGCTAATACTTTCGCTATAAAGATAACAAAGGTATTCACTACACCTTGAATAAGAGTAAGCGTAACCATGTCACCATTTGCAATATGAGACACCTCATGTGCCAATACCGCCTCGGCTTGATCTTGGTTCATGTTGTGTAATAAACCTGTGCTCACAGCCACCAGCGAGTTGTTCTTACTTGGGCCTGTCGCAAATGCGTTCATTTCAGGGCTATCGTAAATAGCCACTTCTGGCATCGCGATACCTGCTTTTTTCGCTTGCGCTGCTACCGTAGAAACTAACCATTGCTCTGTTTCAGAACGAGGCTGTTCAATAACATGTGCACCGGTTGATTTTTTTGCCATCCATTTCGACATAAATAACGAAATAAACGAGCCACCAAAACCAAATACGGTTGAAATAACTAAAATGCCGCCTAAACTGCGATGGCTAATACCCAGCACGCTCATCACAATAGACAACACAATACCTAACACTAGCATTACCGCTAAGTTAGTTAGTAGAAACAAAAATACACGCTTCATAAAAACCTCAGAATAAACATACCAATTGTATTAACTAACGACATGGTTAAAAATCGTTAGTTAATAAAATTATCTGGGCGTACTACCAACTTAGTTTAGGGCTAATGCAATTGGTTGCAAGGAACTAATTGCAACCAATTGTGACAGAGTATGTCAAAAGTAACAACTCAATTATTATGGGTTAATAGATAAAATTTCAAGTAAGGTTTTGTAAATTTTTAATTTAGGGGTGCCATCTGTATAAGGACTAATCGCTAAAAGCGGGAAAGGTAATGCTGATTTTAAGGTTTCTAAATTGGCGTCTTGTTCACGCATATTTGGATCTACATGATTTGCAATCCAACCCACACAATTTACACCGAGCGCTTTAAAATGAGCTGCTGTCAGTAATGCGTGATTTAGGCAACCTAGTTTCATGCCAACCACTAAAATTACATTAAGATTTTGTGATTTAACCCAATCACAGAGTAAATCGGTTTCGTTGATAGGTAAACACCAACCACCTGCACCTTCTGTAAGAATATAATCGGTATTGAGTGCTTTTACGTTCGCATAAGCAGCATCAAGCTTATCAAATGTCAGCCTGTCGCCTACTTGGGCTGCAGCAATATGTGGTGCAATGGGTGGCTCATAGGTAAAGGGGTTAACAATGTTATATTTAACCCCAATTGATGAGCTTTCCATTAAGGTTAATGCATCATCATTAACTAGTTGCCCAAACGCTTCTTCTGCACCTGCGGCAATGGGTTTAAAACCAACCGCACGCTGTTTATGTTGCGCTAGTAAGTTTAATAATAAACTGGTGACATGGGTTTTTCCGGCATCGGTGTCTGTACCTGTAATAAAAAATTCTTTCATTTTTGAGTTAATTCTATTTTTCTAGTTCTAAAAGGACAACTTGATAGCTCACTCTAGCATGCCCATCAACCAGAGGGTATGCCTTACAAACACTATTAAGTGCCTGCCTTGTTAATAACCCATGGCGCTTTTGCTTAGTTTGCAATGAGGTAGCACCAATCGCTTTTATCGAGCGCAGTGCTTCTAAGGGAGACTTATAGGCGTCTATATAACATCTATCGGCTGCAAAATTCAGTTTAAACCCCGCCAATTTTGCATACTCAATAATGTGACTAGCACAATGAAACTGATTAATATGGTTTTGCTCGTCTAAACAAGCAAAAGCCTGTTTGATCTCTTTGAGCGATCCATCTACCACGCAGCTTAAATAAAGCTTACCGCCCGCTTTTAATGCGGAAAAAAGATTTTTAAGTAGTGCCTCTAAATCAGCAGACCATTGCATTGCAAAATTACTAAACACACAATCAAGGGAGTTTTGCTGTAGCGGTAGGTTATCCATATCAGCACATACTTTTAAACAACGCGGGTTTTGCTCTGTGCTTAGCATGGAATGACTTAAATCCATTGCCAATACAGTATCAAAATGTGTTTTAAGCATTGCCGTGTTAACTAAAGGCCCAGCCCCTAGATCAAGGCAAGTACCCTGCTGATGTTTACTTGCCATCATTTTAAATAAGTGCGCAGCCGCTTGTTTTTGAACATTAGCATGGCTCGCGTAATTTGCAGCCGCTTTAGAGAACTTAGTTTGTGTTGTTAGCTTATTACTGTCCTGAAAGCTTAAAGGTACTTGCAGTTGAACACTCATAAACACTCCACTAGCGAATCAACCAGTTTTTTTATATCGTCAGCTTGATGCGCGCTACTTAGGGTTACCCTAAGTCGTGCCGTATTAAAAGGCACCGTGGGCGGTCTAATAGCGGTTAACCACACGCCTTTTTCTTTAAGCTTATTAGCAACGGCAAGCGTGTGTTCTGCATCGCCCAATACCAAAGGCTGAATAGCCGTTGTTGATTCCATTAATGCTAAGTTATGCTCTTTGGCAAGCGCTCTAAAGTAGGCAATATTATCTGTAAGCTGAGAGCGTCTCTTATCTGCTTTTAGTAACTTTTCGAGTCGTTCAAGAGTACAACTAGCCATCAGCGGAGACATTGCTGTTGAATAAATGTATTCACGATTAAACTGCAGCATGTAATCAATCATTTGCTTTGATGCAAGCAGGCAAGCACCACTACTTGCCAGTGCCTTGCCAAAGGTGATGATCAGTAAATCAGGCTTGATTGCCTCACAACTGCCTAAACCTTGCTCACCCAATACGCCAAAGCCATGGGCGTCGTCAATCATCAGCCAGGCATTGTATTGTTTAGCGAGTTTACAGAGTGCTTCAATGGGGGCTTGATCGCCATCCATCGAAAATACCCCCTCGCTTACTATGAGCTTATGCTTTGCCTTTGATTTTTGTAACCGAGATTCTAAATGCTTAAGGTCGTTATGATTAAACCGCACCATAGCAGCACAAGAATGAAGGCCGCCATCAATTAAGCTGGCATGATTAAGCTTATCTTGGAAGATTGCCGATGATTGCGCCACGCTTTTATCTTGAAACAACGCTTTTAATACACTGCTATTAGCACTAAATCCGCTATTAAATAACATGGCGCTTTCAAAGCCTAATAACTCGCATAAACGCTGTTCAAGCTGTTGCTGTGGTTTATTATAACCATTCACTAGCGCAGAACTGTGGCTACCTAGCTGCTGCGCTTGTATTTCAATAAAATCATCAGCAAAGCCAAGGTAGTCATTACTGGCAAAATTTAAATACTTTTTACCAGCAACTTCTATATAGCGCCCGCTTGCTTGCTCAACAAGCTGACGCTTTCTCAGTAATGCATCAGCTTCTCGCTTAAGAAGATGCTCGGCAATAAAATCAAAAGCCATTTAAATATTACGCTTCGTAAAATAGTTCTGATGTTGCTTTATCAGCAACTTTTGATGAAAGTGATGCCTCTACTGCTTCATCAGAATAATCTTCACGCCTTTCTGGGTTCATGCCTAATTTTTTAATCAGCATCATGTCAGCATCTGCTTCTGGGTTTTCTGTAGTCAGTAGTTTATCACCGTAGAAAATTGAATTAGCACCAGCAAAGAAACACATTGATTGCATTTGTTCATTCATCGCCGTGCGACCAGCAGATAAACGGACATAGCTTTTTGGCATCATAATACGTGCTACAGCAATGGTACGAATAAACTCAAAATGATCTAAATCTTCAACATCTTCAAGTGGCGTACCTTTTACCTTCACCAACATATTGATTGGCACACTTTCAGGCTGTTGCGGCAAATTAGCTAATTGCATTAATAAACCAAAACGATCAGCTGCCTGCTCGCCCATACCAACAATACCGCCTGAACACACTTTCATGCCAGCATCACGCACGTTATCTATGGTGTTTAATCGGTCTTGGTAAGTACGAGTAGTAATAATCTGTTGATAATATTCTGGTGATGTATCAAGGTTATGGTTGTAGTAATCAAGACCCGCGTCTTTTAATGCATGGGCTTTTTCATTATCAAGCATGCCAAGGGTCATACAGGTTTCAAGCCCTAACTCTTTGACTTCTTTTACCATTTTCTCGATATATGGCATGTCGCGATCTTTTGGATCAGACCAAGCGGCCCCCATACAAAAGCGCGTTGCACCCTTTTCTTTAGCTGCACGTGCTTGCTCTACCACTTTTTCAACTTCCATTAGGCGTTCACGCTCTAAATCCGTTTTATAATGACCAGACTGAGGACAATATTTACAGTCTTCTGGGCAAGCACCCGTTTTAATCGATAATAAAGTAGAAATTTGTACTTCATTTGGGTTGAAGTTTTCACGATGAACACTGGCCGCTTTGAATAATAAATCATTGAACGGCATTTCGAATAATGCTTTTACTTCTTGGTGGGTCCAATCGTGACGGACAACAGCGTGCTCCATAATAGTCTCTTTTCTTAAATTAATGGGACGGTATGATTGGCTAAGTCTACGAGTTGACGTAACATTGTCAACGAACAGGAGGCTACTAAAGTTTACATATGAACAAAAAACAATCTACCGATCTAAATTTTGACCGCGAACATATTTGGCACCCTTATACATCAATGACTAATCCTTTGCCTGTTTATCCGGTAAATCATGCTCGTGCTAACCGCATTTTTTTAGAAACGGGTGAAGTATTAATTGACGGAATGGCATCTTGGTGGAGTGCTATTCATGGTTATTGCCATCCGGTTTTAAATGAAGCAATAGCCACACAACTAAACAAAATGAGCCATGTTATGTTCGGTGGCCTAACACATCAGCCCGCTGTTGAACTGTGTAAAAAGCTCGTTAGTATGACGCCACCCTCACTTGAAAAAGTGTTCTTAGCCGACAGCGGTTCTGTCAGTGTTGAAGTAGCAATAAAAATGGCTCTTCAATACTGGCTGAGTAAAGGACATACTGGTAAACAAAAACTAATGACGCCGCTTAAGGGCTATCATGGTGACACCTTTGCTGCTATGAGTGTCTGCGACCCTGTAAATTCAATGCACAGTATGTACTCTGGTTTTTTACCTGAGCATGTTTTTGTTCCTGCTCCAAGTGCTAAGTTTAACGGTGAGTTTAGTTCTACAGAGGCTGAAAACCTAGAAAACTACTTTGCAGCTCACCACCAACACGTTGCGGCATTTATAATTGAACCCATTGTGCAAAATGCTGGGGGTATGAATTTTTACCATCCCGATTACTTAAAACATCTACGCATACTTTGCGATAAGTATGATGTTTTACTTATTTGTGATGAAATCGCCACAGGCTTTGGCCGCACAGGTACCTTGTTTGCTGTTGAGCACGCCGACATAGAACCAGACATTTTGTGTATTGGTAAAGCATTAACGGGTGGCATGATGACACTTTCTGCAACCTTAACCACCAGCAAAGTTGCTATTGGTATTAGTGAAGGTGAAGCCGGAGTGCTTATGCATGGCCCTACTTTTATGGGTAATCCATTAGCATGCGCAACTGCCTGCGCCAGTATTGATTTACTGCTCGAACAACCTTGGCAAGAACAAATAGCACATATTAACCATGTACTCACAGAGCAGCTTGCTAAATGCAAACAACTTGATGACGTAGCAGATGTTCGTACCCTAGGTGCAATTGGTGTTGTAGAGCTAAAACGTAATGTTGATGTAGCAAAAATTCAACGCTTTTTTATAGAGCAAGGAGTGTGGATCCGTCCATTCGGTAAACTTATCTACCTAATGCCACCTTATATAAGTGATCTGCAATGCCTAACTAAGTTATGTGATGCTATATTCGCAGCTATTGATCAACAGGCGTATTAGGGCGTGTTGACCCTTTGTGATTAATTTTGCAGCAGTGTGTTTGGTATTTAGGCAAGGCAGAGCCTATGTAGTGTGGTTGTTCCACATAAATAGGCGATAACGCAGCATCAATGCCAAACACGCGCTAGTAAACAAGACATTAAAAAAGGAAGCCAATGCTTCCTTTCTTATTCATACTTTACCATTCAAACATATACGCCATTTTACTTATGGTTCGTAAAGGAACATTGTGTTCACAACGTTTAGCATAAAGATGCTGCAATGATTTATCTTTAATTTCACCAACAATCACTTCTTTTACTTGATAACCAAGGGCTGTAGCTGCTTGCGCGTAGGCGATAAACTCCCACTTTTTAATATTGGTGTTATCAACAATTACCAATGGGATTTCTTCTGCTAAAGCATTAATAAACCGCGCAAGGTTTAAGTTGTGATACTCAGGAAGCTTGTATTTATCAAATTGATACACACCTTCGCTGTTATAAAAATAATCATCTGTTGCGCAAACGACATACTCACTTTCGTTACCAGCAACTAACTCATCAGCTAGGCTTTGCGCATAATATGATTTACCCGAGCCGGGTAAGCCGCGAAGAATAAAAACTTGTTTCATAGCACCTGTAATACAATAAAAAATAAAAACTAAAGGACAGTTATCCTGTTGAGAATTGTTAATAATGCCACAAAATAACCAATTAGCGCAGTGAGAAATTAAATTATCACGAATTTTACGCAAAAAACCGCTGTTATTTTGTTCAATTGAAGAAAAACTAGTAAAGAGTATGTCTGAATAGTTTTTTTATTTGATTTACGAAGGTAAGATAGTCGATTCAAGTGCAATGCACAGCATTATTATATTAGGCAACTTATATCATTGGAGTGAAGATGAGCCATTTAGCGATTTCAGAGCTATTAGAAGGCAAGGTTGCGGTTGACAGCCAAGTAACAGTAAAAGGCTGGATCCGTACACGCCGCGATTCAAAAGCAGGAATTTCATTTTTAGCCGTTCATGACGGTTCGTGTTTTGATCCTATTCAAGCGGTAGTACCTAATTCACTCAATAATTATGATGAAGTAACACGTTTAACTGCTGGTTGTTCAGTATCTGTCACGGGTATTCTTGTGCCTTCAGCGGGTCAAGGTCAGTCTTTCGAAATTCAAGCTAACTCTGTTGAAGTATTAGGTTGGGTTGAGAATCCAGACACCTACCCTATGTCGGCTAAACGTCATAGCATTGAGTATTTACGTGAACACGCACACCTTCGCCCTCGTACTAACATTATGGGCGCGGTAACACGCGTACGTAACTGTTTAGCTCAAGCGATTCACCGTTTTTATCACGAGCAAGGTTTCTACTGGATCAGCACACCTATCATCACTGCAAGTGACTGTGAAGGCGCTGGTGAGATGTTCCGTGTATCAACTTTAGATATGGAAAACTTACCGCGTACAGATAAAGGTGAGATTGACTACAGTGAAGATTTCTTCGGTAAAGAAGCGTTCTTAACTGTATCTGGCCAGTTGAATGGTGAGACATACGCATCGGCAATGTCAAAAATCTATACTTTTGGCCCTACTTTCCGTGCTGAAAACTCAAATACATCTCGTCACTTAGCTGAGTTTTGGATGGTTGAACCTGAAGTTGCATTCGCAGATTTAGAAGACATCGCGAAACTTGCTGAAAACATGCTTAAATATGTTTTCAAAGCAGTATTAACTGAGCGTCGTGATGATATGGAATTCTTTGCACAACGTGTTGAGAAAACAGCTATCTCTCGTTTAGAAGAATTCGTGACTAAAGATTTCGCACAAGTTGATTACACTGATGCTATCGAAATTTTAAAAGCATGTGGTAAAAAGTTTGAGTTCCCTGTTGAATGGGGTGTGGATTTACAATCTGAGCACGAACGTTACCTTGCTGAAGAACACTTTAACGCGCCTGTAGTTATCAAAAACTACCCACGTGATATCAAAGCGTTCTACATGCGTCAAAACGAAGACGGCAAAACAGTGGCAGCGATGGACGTAGTTGCACCAGGTATTGGTGAAATCATCGGTGGTTCTCAACGTGAAGAACGACTAGATGTATTAGATAAGCGCTTAGAAGAAATGGGCTTAAACAAAGAAGACTACAGCTGGTACCGTGATCTACGTAAATACGGTACTGTACCTCACTCTGGTTTTGGTCTAGGTTTTGAGCGTTTAGTTGCTTATGTAACAGGTATGGGCAACGTTCGTGACGTTATCGCCTTCCCTCGTACTAAAGGCAGCGCGACATACTAATCAGTATCGCCTAGCAAATAAAAAGCCGCTCTCGAGCGGCTTTTTAGTTTTTCTTTTGTACAGATGTAATATCGACAACTCTATCTCCTTCAAAGGTGATAGATACTAAATACTCACCGCCAATTGAGCCTTTAAGCTTATAAGACCAAGTTTCTACCTTTTGACCTGGCTTTATATTACCGCCTGTATCAATACCTAAACTTTGCACGTCTTTGAGTAAGGGAGTGCCTAATTTATCTAAAACTTCGATTTTGCTCATATCTTTAAGTACAAGATCTCCATCAGATAACCTAAAACTGCTGCCAGCAAAGGCTAGTAAAGGACAGAATAAAAAACATAAAAATAAAAGGTTTTTGAACATGGTTCTTGCCTTAAAATAACATTGAAATGTGATTCTGGATTATGAAGTTATAGTTTAATTTTAGAATGTAAAATCCCTTTAGCCAATATCCGAAAGGTTAGATGAAGCAAGCATGAAAACTTCTAAACTATCGGTTTATTGAAAAACGGTTTATGTATAACGTCCTTTCCAGCTCGTGTTTTTAAATTATCATAAAAAAAGCTGCGCACCTAAAAGGTGAACAGCTTTTAACAACCAGAATCGTTATGAATTACAGAGCGCTTTCAAGCTCAGGTAACACATCAAATAAATCAGCAACTAAACCATAGTCAGCGACTTGGAAAATTGGCGCATCAGGGTCTTTGTTGATGGCAACAATCACTTTAGAGTCTTTCATACCCGCTAAGTGTTGAATCGCACCACTGATACCTACAGCAATATATAAGTCTGGGGCAACAATTTTACCGGTTTGACCAACCTGCATATCGTTTGGCACAAAACCCGCATCAACAGCAGCGCGTGAAGCACCAATTGCTGCGCCTAGTTTGTCAGCAATACCATTCAATAACGCAAAGTTTTCACCATTTTGCATACCACGACCACCAGAAATAACCACAGGTGCAGCAGTCAGCTCTGGGCGTTCTGATTCAGTTTGTTCTTCTGATACAAACTCACTCAAACCAACAGAGCCTTTACCTGTAACGCTTGTTACAGCTACCGGTGCTTGCTCTGATGCAATATCAAAGCTACTAGCACGAACAGTGATTACTTTTTTGCTATCCAGAGATTTAACTGTGGCAATCGCATTACCTGCATAAATAGGACGTTTAAATGTATCAGCATCAATCACATCGATGATTTCAGAGATTTGCGCAACATCTAAAAGTGCTGCAACACGTGGCATAAAGTTTTTACCCGTTGTTGTAGCGCTCGCGACAATGTGTGAATAGTTATCTGCTAAAGATAAAACCAGATCCGCTAGGTTTTCAGCAAGCTGATGTGCGTAAGCGGCATCATCAGCAATCAGGACGCTGCTAACACCTGCAATAGATGCTGCTTGCTCACTCATTGCAGATAAGTTTTCGCCTGCAAGTAGTAAATCTACATCAAAACCTAGTTTTACAGCAGCAGTAATCGTTTTATTGGTTTCAGGCTTTAGAACACCTTTGTCGTGTTCAGCTATCACTAATGTTTTCATTTAGATCACCTTCGCTTCTGTTTTTAACTTTTCTACCAATGTCGCAACATCTTCAACGATAATGCCACCACTGCGTTTTTCTGGCTCGTTTACTTCAACCAGCTGCACGCGAGGCGTAAGGTCTACACCTAAGCTATCAGCAGCAATTACATCAAGTGGTTTACGTTTTGCCTTCATAATATTTGGCAATGAAGCGTAACGTGGTTCATTTAAACGTAAATCTGTCGTTACGATAGCAGGTAGTTTAAGAGCGACTGTTTGTAAACCACCGTCCACTTCACGCGTAACATTAACTGTACCCGCTTGTACATCTACTTTAGATGCAAAGGTACCTTGGCCACGACCTGTTAAAGCAGCAAGCATTTGACCGGTTTGATTGTTGTCAGAGTCAATCGATTGCTTACCTAAAATAACTAGCTCAGGTGATTCTTGCTCTACAATCTTGCTCAGTAATTTAGCAACATGTAAAGACTCGAGCTTTTCTTCTGTTTCAATATGAATGGCTTTATCGGCACCGAGTGCTAAGGCCGTACGTAATTGCTCTTGAGATGATTTATTACCAATAGTCACAGCAACAACCTCAGTGGCCGTCCCTGCTTCTTTTAAACGAATAGCTTCTTCAATTGCAATTTCACAAAACGGGTTCATCGCCATTTTTACATTAGCTAGATCAACATCCGTTTTATCGGCTTTAACGCGTGCTTTGACGTTGTAGTCAATTACTCTTTTAATTGGAACGAGGACTTTCATCGTGACTCCATCAATTGTGTGTTCTCAAAGTTGACCTTCGCGTCAACTTATTTATTTTATGAATTCAGACTACTTCCTGTTGACGTAAACGTCAACCTAAAATAACCTTAAAGTATTCACAGCCTGTAACGTTTCATTTGCAAGTATGAAATAAGGTTCTTTACAGCAGGTCCGTCACCGAGAAGAGGTTTATATGGTCGAACGCGAAACCATGGAATTTGATGTAGTCATCGTAGGCGCAGGCCCAGCAGGTTTATCAACTGCGATTAGATTGGCTCAACAAGCACAAGAAAAACAACAAGAATTAATGATCTGTGTGGTAGAAAAAGGCTCTGAGGTGGGCGCGCACATTTTATCTGGTGCCGTTTTTGAAACCAAAGCACTCGATGAATTACTACCCGATTGGCAGTCATTAGGCGCTCCGGTTACTACAAAAGTAACGCAAGATGATATTTACTGGTTTAATAACAGTGAAAAAGCCACCAGCATCCCCCACTTTGCGAGCCCTAAAACATTCCATAACGAGGGCAATTACATTGTTTCTATGGGTAATGTATGTCGCTTTTTAGCTGAACAAGCTGAAAACTTAGGGGTAGAAATATTCCCAGGCTTTAGTGCGCATTCTTTAATCATTGAAGACGAGACAGTAAAAGGCATTATCACTGGCGATATGGGCCTTGATAAAGACGGCAACGAAAAAGACGGTTATATGCCGGGTATGGAGCTTAGAGCAAAATACACAGTATTTGCTGAAGGCTGCAGGGGTCATTTAGGTAAAGAGTTAATCAAACACTTTGCCCTTGATAAAGATGCGTCACCACAGCATTACGGTTTAGGGTTCAAAGAAATATGGCAAATCGACCCGAGTAAACATAAAGAAGGCACCGTTGTACATGGCACAGGCTGGCCATTAACCGGCGATACCAGTGGTGGTGCGTTTATGTATCACAGCGACAACAACCAAGTGGTCGTAGGCTTAATTGTTGACCTTAACTACTCAAACCCACATTTAAGCCCGTTTGATGAATTCCAACGTATGAAGCATCACCCTGTCTTTAAATCTGTATTAGAAGGCGGTGAGCGTATAGCCTATGGTGCAAGAGCCATTGCCAAAGGTGGCCTGCGCTCATTACCAAAAATGCACTTCCCGGGTGGTTTACTTGTTGGTTGTGATGCCGGCACATTAAACTTTGCGAAGATCAAAGGTAACCATACAGCAATGAAATCAGGCATGGTCGCTGCTGATGTGATTGTAGCAGCCCTTAGCGACGGAAAAGAAAATACCGATTTAGCAGAATATAAAACGGCCTTTGAACAAAGCTGGGCGTATAAAGAGCTCTATCAATCGCGTAACTTTGGCCCTGTTATGCACAAATTGGGTAAGTTCTTAGGGGGTGCTTATAACACTCTAGACCAAAACCTATTTGGTGGCAGCTTACCGTTTAACTTTGAAGATAACATGCCAGATCATGCCACCTTAGTTACTGCTGTTCAGGCCGAAAAAATCGACTACCCAAAAGCAGATGGCAAACTAAGCTTCGATAAACTTTCATCGGTGTTTTTATCAAATACCAATCATGAAGAATCGCAACCATGCCATTTAAAGCTAAAAGATAACTCGATTCCAATTACAGTGAATTTGGTGCAATTTGATGAACCAGCGCAACGCTACTGCCCTGCTGGCGTATACGAAATACAAGAAGTCGAAGGTGAAAAACAGTTTGTGATTAATTCGCAAAACTGTGTGCACTGTAAAACCTGTGACATAAAAGACCCAAGTCAAAACATTACTTGGGTAACACCTGAGGGAGCTGGCGGACCAAACTACCCAAATATGTAATAACTAACGTTACTCATTTAATTAAAATTCATCCTAAATTGCAGGGGCTTCGGCCCCTTTTTTAGGCTATGCTTAAGGTCTGTTTACCTTTACAGATTAAGACGTTAAAGGTGAACTGATATTAGTCGTGATTAAAAGTGAGTAAAATATGCCGTCTTCAAGTGTAACCTTTCGTTTTTTAGCTGAACCTACCGATGTAAATTTTGGCGGTAAGGTTCATGGTGGTGTGGTAATGAAGTGGATTGACCAAGCAGGATACGCCTGTGCTGCAGGTTGGAGTGGTCATTACTGCGTTACTGTTTCAGTAGCGGGTGTAAAGTTTCAGCGCCCTATTTTGGTTGGCCAAATTGTCGAAGTGAAAGCCAGTATTGCTCACACAGGTAAAACCAGCATGCAAATCTTTATTCAAGTCCGCTGCGGTGACCCAAAAACACAAAACCTAGTTGAAACCAATCATTGTGTTATTAGTTTTATTGCGATGGATGAAGCAGGTTACCCAATCGAAGTACCTTCTTATACCGCTGTGACTGACGAAGAAAAGAAAATTGAAAACTATGCGATAAAAATGAAAGAGATCGCAATAGAAACAGAAACCCTTTTGCAAAAAGCGTAAAACAACACTGATTTAAAAACTGCACCTAGTAACTTCTACAGAGCACCCTGAAATTGTTACGACTGCCAAACTGAACGCCTGTTTACAGTTTCAACAACCTGGTCATAAAATCGCTTAATAAGGCCTAAAAACAATACTTTAGGCTTTATTTTTGCGTTGGCATTGCCATTGCAATACTCCTAGTGAATGACGCGAAACATTCGTTTTTTATTTTTTAAAGGAGCTATTAAATGATTAAAGCAATTTCAATGTCTGCACTTTCTTTAGCACTACTAGGTTTTAACAATGCTGCATATGCAGATATTACCGAAATGGATTCTCCGCGTATTTATACCGGTATCGGCTACGGTCAATATTCTTTTGAGTTTGAAGACAGCGAAAATGACACTGACTTCGATGATGATTCACAAATGCTAAAAGGATATATTGGTACGCAATTTAATAAATACCTAAGCCTTGAACTTGCATACCAAAACTTTGATGAAGTAAGCGATATCGATTCTAAAGCTGAAATTGACGGTGTTTCACTGGCTGCACGATTAGCAGCGCCGATTACAGAAAGTTTTTCTGTCTATGCCAAAGGTGGCTGGCTAGAATGGGACGCTGAAATTGAGCAAGACTTAGGTGAACTTGGCAGCATTAGTGCCGACACTGATGGTGGTGATGTATTTTATGGTGCAGGTATCGAGTATGCTTTCACTACGAATATGCAAGTACGTTTAGAATATGAGCGCTATGAATTAGAAGATGATATCGACCCAGATATGGATGTTGCCTCAGTATCATTCCAATACATGTTCTAATTTAAACCTATTGGTCTAATTATTAAAAGGCAGTCTCGACTGCCTTTTTTTGCGATTATACCCAAACCGCCTCAAGATGCAGAATTCAGCGTTTCACAGGTGCTTAATATCAAGGCGTTACTTTGCAAGAATGGCAGTCCCTTTTAAGAAGTAACAACGATGAGAGTAAGTGCCTGTGAAGCGCCCAATGGGTTGGTTTAAAAGCGATTTATACTGCGTTATTGATTTTAACAATAGAACCACTATTACTTGCAATCAATGCCTTGCCTAAATCGCTTTTAATTCCAACTGAAACTCGCAGCTTGAGATGGTTTGGGTATATATATAAAATGTCGGCAGATTATCTTAACGACAATGCACAATGAGCGAATACCAATTAACTGCCGTCGGCCACATTCAATCTCCTTATAAACAAAAGTTTGCCATACCTCGCCAACCTCGTTTGGTTCCTGAAGCGAAAGCAAAGCTGGTATTCAGCAGCGATTTTAACCGCGAAGAGTTTGTTCGCGGCCTCGATGAATTCAGCCATATTTGGTTATTATTCAGATTTCACGAAACCGCTGATAAAGGCTACTCAGCAATGGTAAGACCCCCGCGTCTTGGTGGTAATGAACGTAAAGGTGTATTTGCAACACGCGCAACCTTTCGCCCAAACGCAATTGGCATGAGTGCTGTTAAACTGGAAGGCATCGAATATAAAAATGGTCAATTAAGCTTATTACTATCTGGTATCGATTTGCTCGATGGCACACCAATATTAGATATTAAGCCTTATTTACCTTACTCAGATGCGATGACTGATGCCACAGCAGGCTTTGCCGATACCCGACCAGAAACCGATATGAGTGTCGAATTTAGCGATGAAGCCCTTGCCTTTATCGAAAAACAAACTGAACAACCTGAATTAAAAGCGTTTATAAGCAATGTATTAAAGCAAGATCCTCGCCCGGCATACAAAAAGCAACGTGATTCAGAGCAAAGCTACGGCATGACCTTATATGACTTTAATATTCGTTGGCATGTTAAAGATAACCACAATACAGTGATCAGCATTGAAAAATGCTAGCTTTTTTTACATATAGCGCTTTAGTGTCAGTGATTCCACTGGTAAACTGAGCGCCTTGTTACTACTCAAACGTCTTGAGTAAACGATAATAATTTTAACACTACTTGGAATAGAGATGCGTACCAGTCAATATATACTCGCAACACTTAAAGAAACTCCGTCTGATGCAGAAATTGTTTCTCATCAATTAATGCTACGAGCAGGCATGATCCGCCGCGTTGCGTCGGGTTTGTATACATGGTTGCCCTCTGGTTTACGCGTACTTAAAAAAGTAGAAAACATTGTACGTGAAGAAATGGATAAAGCTGGCGCTATCGAAATGTTAATGCCAATTATCCAACCTGCTGATCTTTGGGAAGAGTCTGGTCGTTGGGAGCAATTTGGTCCTGAATTACTGCGTATTAATGACCGCCACAACCGCCCATTCGCTCTTGGTCCAACTCACGAAGAGGTGATCACTGATTTTGTGCGTAAAGAAGTAAGCTCTTATAAGCAATTACCACTTACTTTATATCAAGTGCAAACCAAAGTACGTGATGAAGTTCGCCCTCGTTTTGGTGTAATGCGTGCTCGTGAATTCACCATGAAAGATGCTTACTCTTTCCACTTAAGTGATGAGTGTTTAGAAAAAACATATCAAGTAATGCACAAAGCATACTGCAACATCTTTGAGCGTCTTGGTCTTGATTACCGCCCTGTTATCGCTGATACAGGTTCTATTGGTGGTAGCGTATCGCACGAGTTCCACGTACTTGCAGAATCTGGTGAAGATGCAATTGCCTTTAGTGATGCAAGTGATTACGCTGCAAACATCGAAAAAGCAGAAGCATTAGCACCGACTGAAGAGCGTCCAGCAGCAAGCAAAGAGTTAAAAGTGTTCCCAACGCCTGATGCAAAAACCATCGCTGAGCTTAAAGAACATTACGGTGTTAAACCTCATCGCGGCGTGAAGACATTAATCGTATATGGTGCGCCAGATGAAAACGAACAACGTGGTTTAGTTGCGCTTGTTTTACGTGGCGACCATGAATTAAACGAATTAAAAGCTGAAAAACACCCACTTGTGGACTCACCACTTGAAATGGCGAAAGAAGAAGACATCGTTGCAGCTATTGGTGCAAAGCCGGGTTCATTAGGCCCTGTAGGCCTAACGATGCCAATTATTGTTGACCGCTCTGCAAATGTACTTGCTGACTTTGTTGCGGGTGCAAACAAAGACGGCGAACACTACAGCGGTATTAACTGGGATCGTGATGTAGAAAACTACGAAGTTGCTGATATTCGTAACATCGTGGAAGGCGATCCAAGCCCATGTGGTCAAGGCTCACTGCAAATCAAACGTGGTATTGAAGTAGGTCATATCTTCCAGCTAGGTACTAAGTACTCAGAAGCTATGAAAGCTGGCGTACTGAGTGAATCTGGCAAAAACCAAATTATGACCATGGGTTGTTATGGTATTGGTGTTTCACGTATCGTAGCTGCGGCTATTGAGCAAAACAACGACCAATACGGTATTAAATGGCCACAGCCAATCGCACCGTTTGATTTAGCGATTGTACCTATGAACATGCATAAGTCTCACCGTATCCCTGATATCGCTGAAAACCTTTATAAAGGATTAAAAGAAGCGGGTTTAGACGTGTTGTTTGATGACCGTAAAGAGCGCCCTGGTGTGATGTTCAACGATATGGAACTTCTAGGTGTACCTTTCACACTCGTTATTGGCGAGCGTAACCTAGACGAAAACAAGGTTGAACTTAAAAACCGTCGTACCGGTGAAAAGTTAATGCTTGATTTAGATACTGCAGTTGCAGAAATTGCATCTTTAATTAAAGGCTAATTAGCTAGCTATTAATAAACAAAAAACCGCTTCGGCGGTTTTTTTGTTTTATTAATTGTCATAGATGTTTCGCTAAAGCGTCTTTTTACTGTCATTGATTCTGCCTAGCATTTACTTTATTACACCATGAGTAAATGCCATGAATAACACCACTTGCAGTAGTAAAACCCACTATCCTGCCGTTTGGATCTCCGACGTTCACTTAGGTTACAAAGACTGCCAAGCGCAGTACTTACTCGACTTTTTAAATGCCATTGAATGCGACGTACTGTATTTGGTTGGTGATATTGTTGACTTATGGTCAATGAAACGACAATTTTTCTGGCATCCAAGTCACTACGATGTGTTAGCGCTTATTCAACAAAAAGCGAAAGAAGGCACCAGAGTTATTTATATACCCGGTAATCATGACGAAACCTTTCGCCATTATGCCAATGAGTCGTTGTTCGGTATCGAAGTACACAAACAATATATACACACCACTAAGGCCAACAAACGGTTTTTGCTTTTGCACGGTGATGATTTTGACTCAGCAACCCGATACAACAAATTAATCAGTATTGCAGGCGATGCTGGCTACGACTTGTTATTATTTCTAAATCGTTGGACTAATCGTATTCGCCGTTTATTTGGTGGTAATTATTGGTCTTTAGCGTCTTGGATAAAAGCTAGAGTACATAAAGCGCGTGAAGCGATCGATGCATTTGAAAAAGCAGCCATCCATGAAGCAAAAAAACAAGCTGTCTATGGCATCATTTGCGGGCATATTCATCACCCTGCCGTTAAAGTAGTTGATGGTATTTTGTATTGTAATGATGGCGACTGGATAGAAAGTTGCACTGCATTAGTTGAAAACAGTTCAGGTCGTATTGAATTACTACACTGGAGTGAAACACAAAAAGTGATTCACTCTGCAGACATTAGTAAACTGACACCTAATCACGGACTTAATAATAGCCAAGATGCAGCCTAGTTTTTAAGCCACATTGCTAATTTTTTACGTAATGTGGCTTGTTTTATAGGCTTGGTAATGTAGTCGTTCATACCAACACTTAAACACTTTTCTCTATCGCCTGCCATAGCGCTTGCCGTCATGGCTATTATGACAACATCTTGGTATTGCTGTCCTGCTTTTCCCTGACGGATCGCTTTTGTACAGTCATAACCATTGAGATTGGGCATCTGACAATCCATTAAAATTAAATCAAATTCTGATTTGTTATTTTTCAACACATCGAGAGCGTCCAGTCCATCACTAGCAGACTCAATATGTATATGGCTATCTCGTAATATTGCTTTACTGACTTCTATATTAATTAAGTTGTCATCCACGATTAAAATTGACCGGTTTGATAAATCTAACTCTATACGCTCTTTTTCATCGTGGTTTTTACGTTCAATAAGATGATCTGAATCTTTATAAAGTAATGCTAATCGGTAAACTAACTCATCTTTAGTCACGGGTTTAGCAATGAAGATAATATTATCTGGCAATTGTTGTCGTTTAGACATGGAGGATAAAATCCCCAAAACCATTAAATATTTATCATTATTATGTTTTGCATAGCTGATAACGCTATCAATTTCTGCATGTTTGTGATCAATAATGATTAAGTCAAAGCTAGTAAGTTCATTGCTACTAAAAGACATTATTTTTTGTAAACTTTTATAAGTCGGAAAACATATACTTTGCAGCTTTTTCTCAATATTCTGCGCTAAAACTTCATAACTTACTGCTAAGCCAATTCTTTTTTCGGCCAATAATGCCATTGGTTTATTTAATGGCTTTTCTTGCTGCACAATTTCAACTGAAATTGTCGCTGTAAAACAACTGCCTGCATCTTTTTGACTTTTAACAACTATATCTCCACCCATCATCTGCGCGAGGCGCCGACTGATCGATAATCCAAGTCCACTTCCACCATAATGCCGTGTTGTGCTTGAATCTTCTTGGGTAAATACTTCAAATAGCTTGCTTTGATTTTGCTCTGATATACCAATTCCTGTATCAATTACTGCAAACGTCAATTGTACAGTGTGTTCATCAATATGTTGTTCAGCCACCGATAAAAGCACATGACCTTTGTGCGTAAATTTAAACGCATTGCTTAATAAGTTATTTAATATCTGTTTTAAACGATGACTATCACCTATTACAGTTCGATGTTTTACATCACAAGTATCCAGTAACACTTCGAGGCCCTTTTTATGCCCCTGCATTGCCATTGAGGTGATTAAATCACTACATACCGCCACAACATCAAACTCATGAAAATCTAAATCTAACTTTCCTGCTTCAATCTTAGAAAAATCTAAAATATCGTTTATTAAAGTCATCAACGAGTTGGCACTTGCATTTGCATAATGTAAATACTGTAACTGTTGCTTTGTTAGGGGTTGCTCTTCAAGCATTTCTAGCATCCCCAATACCCCATTCATAGGGGTGCGAATTTCATGGGAGATATTAGCGACAAATTCACTTTTAGCTTTACTGGCTGCCAAAGCTTGCTCGGTTGCAGACTCAAGCTCAGCGGTACGTTTTTTAACTTCTTCTTCTAAAGTGTCATTTAACTTTTCAAGCTGATGCTGCGCGTTTTTTAGCGTATCAATATTCCTAGCAATTGCTGCTAACTGAGTTTGTTGATTCGCTGCGTCATATATCGTCGCGAGAGTAATAGAAAAATAATGCGTTTTATTTTGATCAATATGAATAGCCTCAAATGAACAAGGCTTATCTGATTTTATAGCATGTTTGACACCTAAAAAATCTTCATCGTTAAAATTGAATAGCTGCTCAAATTCAGTTTTGTTTTGCTCAATGCCAAAGAAAGTTTTTGCTGTTTTATTTGCATAGCAAATGATCCCATTAGGCATAATCATGAAAATTGAATCTGAAGAACTTTCGATAATCTTGCTGTTTTTTTCTTTCAAAAAATTTAATTCTAGCTTTCTGTTAATGTTGCGCTGATAGATAATAAATACAGCTATAACGCATATAAGTGCTAAACAGATTAGAAAGATAAATTTGTTTCGCTTTTGCTCTAATTTTTTTAATAAGTTATCTGTATCAACTGACACCGCAATCGTTAATGGTGCCATTTTTATACCGTTTTTAAATTCCACAGTTTGCTTTAAGTAAAGTTGCTTATGTAAATAAAAAGCATCAAAAAAATCGACTGTGTTTATGTTTTGATTTGCAGAAAAATCCTTAGACCATGATTTATCGCTCCCTAACTCAAAACTAAACCGGTATGTTTCATCTGGGTGATACAAATATTGCTGGTTAGCATTAAGCAAGTACACATTAAACTGCTTATCAGTATCAGCTGTAAGCTCACGTAAAAGATTGTCTGCAAAGTAGTTTATGATCAGTACCGCAAATGGGCTTCCATTGGCATCTTGAACCAGTTTAGAAACCCTGTAACTAGTCACATAGGGTCGCTGAATTTGGCCGTTTTCTCGGTTGTAATTAATTGGCGAAATATATACAAAGCCATTTGCTAATTGTGAGGTGATGGTCATGTATTCTCTGTTGCCTTTATGTTGTAGCTTATCCTCTGCCACACGAATAACTTGACCATCTATATTATCGACTCTTACAACTTCTTTACCGTTATCTGCAATGTAAATATACCTTGCTTGGGCTATATTCTTATCTGTAGTCATAAAACCACTGAAAATTTTTGCTAACCTGTCTTTCCATGCTGAAATAGGTGTTCCAAGTACAGGATCTATTTGTTGCTCATTAGTGGCGCGCATAATGGCCATGATAGGTGGGGTTGCATCTAGAAAGTTAAGTGCAGAAATATTTTCTCTAAATACAGAGCGTAAAGCAGCTTCTTTATCAGTCAGTTCTCTTTGCATCTTTATTTGAGTACGTTCAAATAATTGTTCACGCAGCGAGTATTCGTATTGTACTGTGATTAAGCCTGCCGCGATTACTAACACAAACAAGGTAATAATGGGGATTTTATGGCGACTAAAAATACGTCCCGGCTGTACATAGTCCATTTAATCAATTGCCTATTATGCGAGTCTTCCTTCAGTATAGGTCAAAATCATAATAATAAAGATTGATCGTAAATAAAAAACAAAACCACTAAGACGTATTTTTACTTTCACACAGACAAAAAAAGCACCGCTGCGGTGCTCTTTTATTAGCCAGAATTTTGACTAGCGGAACAGTACATCCTCTTTATTAAACCATTTAACACAAAACGCGAGTAATGCACCTGCCACAATGACTGTCGCTAAGAAAATTAACCCCACTAATGTGTAATCAACTGTGCCTTTAATGATTTCTTTTATTGCCAACGCAACGTTTGTCACTGGAATAAAAGCGGTTTTGCTCGTCAGTTCAACATTCGGCATTAAAGCAACCATAATTGGAAAAATGACACCCATGCTTAGTGGTGCCATGTAGTTTTGTGCTTCTTTAAAGGTTCGCGCATAAATAGAAATAGCCAGCGCTAATGATGAGAAGATTGCAGCTATAGGCAATAACAACACAAAAATCAGCCCTAAATCTAATACCGTTAAAGAGCTAAATGCGTTTTTAACAACAGCTAAATCAACAAACGCAATTGCAACCGCGATCCATATTCCCATACTCAATACAGTAATTGTCGTTGTTGCAATCGATGACGCTAATAAAGTAATAAACTTACCAAGTACCAATTGAGTGCGTGTTATTGGTGTTAGTAGCAGAGTTTCTAACGTTCCACGTTCTTTTTCACCAGCACCTAAATCAATCGCAGGATACGTTGCGCCCATCAATACCAGAGGAATAAGTAGATAAGGAATAAACCCACCTATTTTCTCACCCAGATTTTCACGTTTATCTGCGGTATCAACCTTTACAACTTTGATAGGCTCGATAATGGCAGCTTGTTGCTGCTCAGATACGCCAAAGCTTAACAGTTTTGTCGTGCGCAGTTTATCACCATACTCTTTTGCAAGCTCTTTAACGCGGTCAAACAAAAAGTTTATTGCCTTAGCGTCGTTATATACAACTTGCCATTCGCTTTGCTTGGCATCATCTAGTGTTTGCTTTGCGTCTGACGGTAAATAGATACCCATATCGATGGTGCCTGCTTTTACCGCATTAGTGAGGTCTTCTACGCTATTAAAGGTTTCGTCGCCTTTATATAAAGTAAAGCTTTTGTGGTAAAACACCTTATCTGTAAACTCTTGCGCGTAGTTACCATTAATAATTGCGTAGGTGTGCACTTCTTGCTCGGCCTCAAGTGCCGCTTGCGAGCTAATAAATGCCATAACAGCAAATAACAGTGGGAATATAGCAACCGGAAGAGCAACGACGAATATCAAGGTTTTACGGTCACGTAGCAGCTCTTTTAATTCCTTTTTAAATACTTCAAACATCACGGCTCTCCGTTAAAATATTCATAAACGCTTGGTTTAGCTCTTCGCTTTTACCCGTTTGTTTAAACTCATCTAAGGTGCCATCAAAACAGCTAATACCTTGATTAATTACCGCAACCCGATCGCAAAGTAACGCTACTTCATCTAAGTGGTGAGTTGAGAAAATAACCGGTGTACCCTGCTCTTTAAGGCGACGAATAAAGTTAATAACAGTTTGCGTAGTCATAATGTCTAAGCCAGTCGTTGGCTCATCAAGAATAACCACGTCAGGGTGATGAACAACAGCGCGAGCAATATTAGCTTTTTGTTTCATACCCGTTGAAAGGTTTTCGGCGCGTTTATCAATAAAGTTGTGCATATCAAGCAAGGTGAATAGCTCATCACAACGAGCAGCGACCGCTTTTTTACTCATGCCATGTAAACGGGCAAAATATTCTATGTTTTCTTTAACCGTCAAACGTCCGTATAAGCCAGTACTGCCAGACAGAAATCCAATTGATTTACGGCCAACTAATGGCTTTTTAACAATATCGTGCCCAGAGATAGTAATACTACCTTCATCTGGTTTTAAAGCTGTTGAAATCATTCTTAAAGTGGTCGTTTTGCCAGCACCATTTGGACCTAACAACCCTAACACTTCGCCCTTATTACATTGAAAGCTAACGTCTCTTACAGAATGAAAAAACTCTTTATCTTCACGGGGATCTATATTGTCCGTTTTATTTTTTTTATGATCTTTCGTTAGCTTAAACTTTTTCTTAAGCCCTGCGACTTCAATCATGTGCGTTTCCTTCGTTTCGGTCTAAAGTAATCGGTATTACTATAAAAATCTGGATTTTCATTGTCAGTCCACCAACCCGGCACACCTAACAATGGCAGCGGCGATAAATTTTTATTGTCCCGCAAGCAATCATCATTTTTTATCATCTCATAAAGACGTTGATCTAGATACGCATATTGCTCGCTTAAATCTTTACAAAATATGTCATCAGGAACAACAACAAACAAAGCCTTACCTGTTAGGCCTATATAAGGCTGAGTGAGCATTTCGTAATTAGCGTGACCAAACATATATGGCCTAATACTTTTCCCCCATTGTTGTCGCTGCTCAACAAACGCCTCTTGCCATTGGTGGTCGCGTAACAGCTGTTGCCAACTTTGTTCTGTAATTGCAAGCACGACACCACATTCATCAAATAAAGTCAGTGCGTTTCTATGTTTGCTCCGCTCTTTTAGACCGTGTAGTTTAATTTCTTCTATATGTTGATGATTGATCAGCGCTTTGGTTTTTGGGAATAAACACCAAATAAATCCGCCAAAAAGGTCGTGCCAATTTTTTTGTCTTGTTGGTACTTGCCCAGTTTCAAAGATAATTTGTTCGTAATAGCGAGTTTCGTCAGCAAATTTTTCATCTTCAACAAAACTAATAGCGGTGCCTTGTGATGTTTGTGCATTCAGATACTGACTAAACCAGTGACATGAAGGCCAATCTGATAGCTTATCTATATTAAATAGTGTTGCTAAATCAGCAAAGGCACCGGTTGTTAAGTATTGTGTAGACCACTGCTCGGGTGCGGTAAATCGTTTCATTGCGTAATATATTAACTTCTTGATGTATTGTGACTAGTTTACCGCAAAAACTGGTTCTCATTAATAGAACCTCATATACTAATGCCACCATAAAACAAAAAAAGAGCTATTATGAAACGCTATTTTCCAGTGACACTCCTTGCAAGTGCTATCATTGCAGGCTGTGCTTCAACAAGTATCACTTCAAATGATGTAGAAAAAGCCTATCAAAGCATTAACTCAGAGCAATTAGCTGAGCATATTAAAGTGTTGGCATCAGATGAGTTTGGCGGCCGTGCACCATCATCAAAAGGTGAAGAACTTACCCTTGCCTATTTAACTGAACAATTCAAAGCATTAGGTTTTGAGCCGGGTAACGGCGATAGTTTCTTACAAGAAGTACCGCTTGTTTCACTTGAAGCAGATTCAAACATGGTACTGACTATTGGTGGCAAAGATTACCAATACAAAAAAGACATGGTTATGGGCAGTAGCCGCATAAGTGCAAAAGAAAGTATTAAAGACTCAGAACTTGTGTTTGTTGGTTATGGTGTCAATGCACCTGAATACAACTGGAACGACTACGAAGGCCTGGACGTAAAAGGCAAAACAGTTGTCATGCTGGTAAACGATCCTGGTTTTGCGACTAAAAACCCTGATTTATTCACCGGTGATGCCATGACCTACTATGGTCGTTGGACATACAAATACGAAGAAGCGAGCCGTCAAGGTGCAGCAGGTGCAATTATCATTCACGAAACAGCACCAGCTTCTTACCCTTGGTCTGTTGTTGAAAACTCTTGGAGCGGCGAACAGTTTGGTTTCCAAAAAGAAAACAACAACATGGATCGTGTTGCTGTTGAAGGCTGGGTAACCACAGACGTTGCTAAAGAGTTATTCTCGAAAGCCGGTTTAGATTTCGACACCATGAAAGCAAATGCTGCAAAAGGTGCTTACCATGTTGATATGGGCGACCTAACAGCCAGCGTTGAAGTAAACAATACGATTAAAAAGTCAATTTCGTATAACTTTATCGCGACTTTACCGGGTAGCGAAAAGCCAGATGAGCACATCATTTATTCTGCTCATTGGGACCACCTTGGTACAGATAAAACCCGTAAAGGCGACCAAATCTATAATGGTGCCCACGATAATGCGACAGGCACTGCAGGTTTAATTGAAGTGGCAGAAGCGTTTGCAAGTTTACCAGAGCACCCTAGCCGCTCAATGACATTCTTAGCTGTCACGGCTGAAGAGCAAGGTTTACTTGGCTCTAAATATTATGCTGCAAACCCTGTGATCCCAGCTTCTCAAACTGTTGCAAACATCAATATGGATAGCTTGAACTTATTAGGTAAAGTGAAAGATATCAGTGTTGTTGGTATTGGCAAATCAGAAATGGATAGTCTGCTAGAAACAGCTGCAAAAGCACAAGGCCGTACAGTATCTGGCGACCCTAAACCGTCTTCAGGTGGTTACTATCGCTCTGATCACTTTGCATTTGCAAACATGGGTGTACCAGCAATGTATGCCGGTGGCGGTAGTGAAGCCCTTGATGAAGAAACAGCAAATTACCGTAAGCGTATGAGTTTAGTGCTTCGTGGTTGTTACCATCAGCCATGTGATCGTTACCGTGATGAATGGGATTTATCAGGTGCCGTTCAGGATCTTCAGTTATTCTATCAAGTAGGTTTTGATATCTCTGAGCGTAAAGAATGGCCTAAATGGAATGCTACTTCAGAGTTCCAACGCCAATAGATGCAAATGAGATTGATTATCATTAAAATCTAATTTACAGTGTAACCTGATTAATTTTTAGGTTGCACTGTATGCTCTCATTATCACAAACATCGAGTTTCATTCCTAAAAAAGTGAGGTGTTATATTACGGATAATAAACGCTTGTTTTTACCCCTTCTTTTGCTTGTCGCATTAGTAGTACCAACAACGCGTGAATTTACCCTTCAAGCTTTAAGTGATGCTTTTTTTCAAGTATCAGTATTTGTTGCAGCCACCTTATTAATCTATTACTACCTTATTGATCGCCTTCCTCAGTTACAGCTTAGCTATTTACGTGCTAAATCAGGCATTCTAGAAGTGAGTTTTGCTTCAATCTTAGGTGCTTTACCTGGCTGTGGGGGTGCCATTATTGTGGTAACCCAATTTACCAAAAAACAAGCTAGTTTTGGTTCTGTTGTTGCAGTCTTAACCGCAACCATGGGGGATGCTGCTTTTTTGCTATTAGCCACTCGCCCTCTTGATGGTTTATTAATGATGTTAATCGGTGTTGCTGTGGGCGTTATTAGCGGTCAGTTAGTTAATACATTTCATAAAGCTGATAAATTTCAACCTGATGAGGCAAGCGAATACACAGAACCGCCGCAGTGCCAACCAAGCGCTTTGAAATTTAGCCGCCCTGTTTGGAAATTGGCCCTAGTACCAAGCTTGATAGTTGCCTTTGTTATCGCCACCAATACCGACCTTAGCGTATTCGGTGATAGCGTTAATCAAGGTATCACCCTATTTGGCTCGATTATGGCGTTATTCACTGTAGTTGTATGGGCACTTTCATCTAAAGGCAGCAGTTATAAACAAGTAACCAGTGAAGAGGCTCCTTGTACGCCACCTTCAAAACTAACAAAGGTTTTAATGGACACCCACTTTGTTACGGCCTGGGTTGTCGCCAGTTTTATGCTTTTTGAAATTTTAGTTAATCTGGCTGGTATAAATTTGAGCGTATGGTTTTCTGACTACGCATATTTAGCACCGCTGGTGGCTGTAGCCATTGGTTTATTACCTGGTTGTGGGCCGCAAATTGTCGTAATGACACTCTATATTCAAGGTATTATTCCATTTAGCGCTATGGCAGCAAATGCAATTTCGAATGATGGCGACGCCCTATTCCCAGCAATCGCATTAGCACCAAAAGCAGCGTTAATGGCAACTGTGTATTCAACAATACCGGCACTGTTATTCGGTTATGGCTTGTACTTTTACGGAATATAATTTTTGCTTTAGATAATAAAAAACCAGCCGAGGCTGGTTTTTTAATGCTTATTAATGTTAGCTCATCGCCATCATCATTTTTGCAGGATCTTCTAAGTATGACTTCCACAAATTGTTGAAGCGGGCAATCGTTCCGCCATCAATCACGCGGTGGTCGCCAGACCAACTTACTTGCATAATAGCAGCTGAAATTACATTACCTTGTGCATCAAAACGAGGTAAATGCTGCAGTTTACCTAAAGCAACAATCGCTACTTCAGGTTTATTGATGATCGGGGTTGCAATTGTGCCGCCAATCGCACCGATGTTAGAAATGCTAATAGTGCCGCCTTTCAAATCATCTGGTGAAACACGACCATCACGTGCTGCTTCAGTTAAACGAGTAACCTCATTTGCAACATCTACAATGCTCTTTGACTGGCATGATTTAATGTTTGGTACTAGTAAACCAATCTTAGAATCAACCGCCATACCGATGTTATGATCATCAAAGTAAGTCAGCTCACTGCAATCATCATTTACTTGCGAGTTTAGTACTGGGAATTGCTTAATCGCTAACGACAGTGCTTTGATAAAGAACGGCATCATAGTGAGCTTAACGCCCTGTTGCTTATACTGCTCTTTAAGCTCACTGCGCATTGTAATTAGTTTAGTTAGGTCAATTTCATCACAGAAAGTAAAGTGAGGAATTGTCGAAACTGAAGCAACCATTTGCTTAGCCATTGCCGCTTTAATGCCTTTAATAGGCTCTACGCGACTGCCACCAGACACTGCTGTTACAGTTGCCGCTGGTTCTGCCGCTTTTGGCGCAGCTTGTTGTTGTGTTTCTTGGCTTGGTGTTTCGTTTAAGAAATCTTCGATATCTTGTTTGTAAATCCGGCCATTTTTACCAGAGCCTGGTACTTGCGTTAAATCAACATCTAGTTCGCGGGCTTTACGACGAACAGCAGGTGAAGCAACTGCTTTTTTGTTAAGTTGTTTAGTTGCGCTAGATGCAGGTGCTGGCTTTTCTGCAGATTTAGTCACTGCATTTGTTTGTGCTTTAACTACCGCAGAGCTTACATCAGGCTCTGCGCTTTGGCCCGCAATGCTCATTTGAAATAATGGGCTATGAACCGCTGCAATATCACCTTTTTGGTAATAAAGCTTTTTCACTTTACCTGTGTATTTAGCCGGAATTTGCACCAATGCTTTGTCTGTCATTACATCACACACAGCTTGGTCTTCAACGATTTCATCGCCTTCACTCACTAACCACTCAACAATTTCACACTCAACGATACCTTCACCGATATCTGGCAAAATGAAATCTTCTAAGTGCTCACCAGTCTCAGATGGTGCTTCAGTAGCCGCAGGAGCTTGAGCTTCTTCGCTTTGTGTTGGTGCTTCGCCATCAACATCCATTGCAAATAATGGCGCATGGACTTTCGCAATATCACCTTTGGCATAATATAGCTTGCTGATCACACCATCATGGACAGCTGGAATTTGCACAAGCGCTTTGTCGGTCATCACATCACAAATAGGCTGGTCTTCTTTTACAGCATCGCCCTCTGCAACTAACCACTCTACAATTTCACACTCTACGATGCCTTCGCCGATATCTGGCAAGATAAAATCTTTAGACATACTGACTCCTAAAACTCAACTGATTGCTTAATCGCAGCAAGCACTTTAAGTGCATCCGGCACATATTCTTTTTCAAGTGCTAATGGGTATGGCGTATCTAGGCCACACACGCGAGCAATTGGCGACTCAAGGTGTAAGAAACACTCTTGTTGAATTGTTGCAACGATTTCAGCCCCAAAACCATTAGTGATTGGTGCTTCGTGGCTAACGACTAAACGACCTGTTTTAGTCACTGATTTAGCGATTGTCTCAACATCCCAAGGTAAAATAGTACGTAAGTCGATAACTTCACAACTAATACCTTGTTCAGCTGCTTTTTTAGCCGCATCTTCAACGATTTCCATCTGTGCGCCCCAAGCAAGCAAAGTGACATCAGTGCCTTCTTGCACAACTTCAGCTTTGCCAAGTTCGATGCTGTAATCTTCTTCTGGTACTTCGCCCGTTGATGCACGGTATAAACGTTTTGGCTCAAAGAAAATAACAGGGTTATCATCTTTAATTGATGCACGAAGTAAGCCTTTTGCTTGATAAGGATTACGTGGCACAACTAACTTCAAACCCGGTGTATGAGCAAAATAGGCTTCTGGTGATTGTGAGTGATATAAACCACCTGCGATACCACCGCCATAAGGAGTACGAATTGTTAGATTGCCTACATTAAATTCATTACCACTGCGGTAACGGAATTTAGCTGATTCATTCACGATTTGGTCAAATGCAGGGAAAATATAATCTGCAAATTGAATTTCAGCTAAAGCAGGTGCACCAAACGCCGCTAAACCATTAGCAAAACCTAAAATACCTTGCTCAGTTAACGGTGTATTAAACACACGGTGCTTACCATATTTTTCTTGTAAGCCCGATGTTGCACGGAATACACCACCAAAATAACCAACGTCTTCACCAAAAATACATGCATTTGGATGCTCTGCCATGGTGATATCAAGGGCAGAGTTAATTGCATGAAGCATGTTCATTTTAGCCATTACTTTAATCTCCCAGCAGTTGTTGGATAAGCATCAGGATGCTGCAAAATGTGCTCTTTTAATTGTTCGTATTGTTTTTGCAGTGATGGGATTGGCTTATCATAAACATCAGAAATGAGATCTTCTAATGCTGGTTTTGCTACTTTTTCAGCACGCTTAAGCGCTGCTAAAATTTCTTCACGAATTGTTTCTTTGTCTTTTGCGTCTTGCGCTTCGTCTAACCAACCTTGTTTTAGTAACCAGTTACGGAAACGTTCGATTGGACAGCCTTTGTGTTTAGCTTCTTCGTCTTTGCTGCGGTAGCCGCTTGGGTCGTCACTCGTTGAATGAGCCCCTAAACGATAAGCGATTGATTCAATTAAAACTGGCTCACCATGTTTAGTGGCAATTTCACGTGCTTTTTTAGTTGCAGCATAAACTGCAAGGGCATCAGCACCATCAACACGGATTGTTTTAATACCATAACCGACACCACGAGAAGCAATACCATCCCCTTTAAATTGCTCATCAGCAGGGGTTGAAATCGCATAGCCATTATTACGAGCAAAAAAGATAACTGGCGCTTGGTGAACAGCAGCCATATTCAAGCCCGCATGAAAATCACCTTCTGAGGCTGCACCCTCACCAAAATAACAAATGGTGATGTTATCAATTGTGCTGTTTAACTCACCTGTTTGTTGGTCAATATAGCGAACTTTTTGACCATACGCATAACCTGTTGCTTGCGGAATTTGCGTACCAAGTGGTGATGAAATTGTCATGTAGTTAAGTTCGCGTGAGCCATAATGAATTGGCATTTGGCGACCTTTACCCAAATCTTTTTCGTTTGAAAACATTTGGTTCATGAATTGGTCAAGTGTAAAACCTCGGTATCGCAAAGCGGCTTGTTCACGGTATTGGGCCATGATCATATCGTTTTGGTCAAGCGCTGCTGCTGATGCGGTTACAGCCGCTTCTTCACCTAAACATTGCATATAAAAGCTTACACGACCCTGACGCTGTGCTGCTTGCATACGTTCATCAAGTGCTCGAATAAAACGCATTGTCTCGTATAAACGGATTGCGGTTGCTTTGTCGATATCGGGTGCGGTGGCACCTTCATGAATGTCGCCTTCCTCATTAAGAATACTTAATGTAGGGATCGTTAATGCGTGACCATCAATAAATGACAGATCATGATTAATGTTTAGCGATACGTTATTTGGATTACTCATAACCTACCTTCTTTCGTTGTCAGAAACCTACGCCACTGCCCTTATTTGTGTTTATTATCAGCATTTGCTGTAAGGATAAAGTTTGCGCAATATTCAATCTAATTAAATTAAACTGCCGTCACTTTACGTTAACGTAAGTTGTTATTCAACTAATCATAGACGAATAGATGAGAAATGGCTAAAAACGCATGGAAAGTTAACTATACAACAAAATAAACTCTTTATAGTCATATAGTTAACTTAATATAGATGGGTGTTAATGCAGAGATTTTAAATAAAGTTGCTATCAACTTGCATTGGGATAACGGTAAGCAAAGCACGCTGACCTAAGGCTACATCAGCGTTTGGGAAGATAATAGCTTCACCCTCTACCTCCGCTTCATATCTGGTCTGACCATCAATTGCCAATAATTCACCCTTTGCAAAACCGGTGAAGTTTTCTACATCATCAGCAAATGGGAAGCTAAAGTCTTCACACGTACGGTTTATTGTTCTATAAACTGAAAACAACTCAAAATCACCTGCATTAAATTCTTTATAATCCACCTTTTCTTGACTAATTAATGCAGTTAAAGTTTGTTTGGTTTTCTCGAATCGGCTCATGTCGTTTTCACCAAATGGCTTTACTTGACCAAGCTCTACCGTAAATGAATCAGCACCATGTACAAACGACGAGTAGTAACTAAACGTTGTTGCCGCTGATTTCATCATTAATACTGTGTTTACACCACAGCTGAGTAAAAATTGCAGCTGTGATTTTTTCCACGGTTTTCCATGTAAGAATGGGTATACAGCAAACTTTTCATTTTTAGAGCCACGAATTGCAGTATGAAGGTCATAATGAAAACGCTCACTGTTGTGGTTGCCTCTTTGGAAAAAATCAGAAACAACATCCTCAAGCTGCTTTGCACGAACTCGCTCAGGGTTTGAAGCAATACCTTCTACAGTATGGTGACCGTTAAACAGGCGGTTTAGGTTTTCATCTACAAAGCGCTTACCGATATTAATCGACTTTGGATTACCAAAAATAAACAGTACACGCTGCTTAAGCGGCAGTTCTTCTTTAATAATTGCTCTAATTAATTGGTCACAAATTTCAATTGGCGCCGTTTCGTTGCCATGTATCGCACTTGAAAGAACAATATCTTTGTTTGTTTGCTGATTTGGTTGAAATTCAATGATGCCCGTATCATGAACTGTCACAGCAGTGCCATTTTCAAGGGTGAATGCACAAGGCTCAAGTGAAAATTCATTGTTACGGGTTAAGGTTAAAAAGTCGCCATTGCTTTTTAATTCGTCAAGATATGAAGGAATTGAATAGCTCATTGTCCTATCCTAAAAATACGTGAGAGTAGAATACAAAAACGGCTGAGAATCTCAGCCGTTTTAAAAGATAAAAATGAAATTAGCTAATTACTGAATCAACCAGTTTTTTCGCTTCTTTTTCTAGTAAAGCTAGATGTTCTTCACCTTTGAATGATTCTAGGTAAATTTTATAGATATCTTCTGTGCCTGATGGACGAGCTGCAAACCAACCATTTTCGGTAACAACCTTTAAACCACCAATAGCAGCATTATTGCCAGGTGCATGAGTTAGTTTTTGTTTAATAGCATCACCCGCTAAGGTACTGGCAATTACATCATCTGCTGATAACGCTTTTAGACGCGCTTTCTGCTGTGCATTAGCTGGGGCATCAATACGTTTATAGATAGGTGCACCAAACTCTTGCTCAAGTTCTTTATATAGCTGTGAAGGTGTTTTACCCGTTACTGCTAATATCTCAGCCGCTAGTAAACCTAAGATAAAACCGTCTTTGTCGGTGTTCCACACCGTACCATCGAAGCGCAAGAATGACGCCCCTGCACTTTCTTCACCACCAAAAGCAAGTGTCCCCTTGCTTAAGCCTTCAACAAACCATTTAAAGCCTACTGGTACTTCTTTTACTTCACGGTTATTACGTGCAACCACTTTATCAATCATGCCGCTAGATACGAGCGTTTTACCAATTGCAACATCTTTTGACCATTCACGGTTATTTAGTAAGTAGTCAATTGCAACCGCTAAAAAGTGATTTGGATTCATTAGACCATCAGGTGTAACAATGCCGTGACGGTCATAATCAGGGTCGTTACCGATACCAATATCGTAGTCATCTTTTAGAGCAATAAGATTAGTCATTGCATAAGGAGATGAACAATCCATACGGATTTTACCGTCTTTATCCAAAGGCATGAACGAGAATGTTGGATCAACAGACTTATTTACGACTGTTAAGTCTAAATTATATTTTTCGGCAATCACTGGCCAAAAGTTGATACCAGAGCCACCGAGTGGATCCACACCAATTTTGATTTTTGCATCGCTAATAGCTTTTAAATTAACAATGTTCGCTAAGTCATCGACATAAGGTGTTATTAAATCTTGGTATTTGATAAAGCCAGAACGTGATGCTTTAGCAAACGGAAATAACTCTACAGCAACTAAATCTTCAAGCAGTAATTGATTTGCTCTATCTTCGATCCATTTAGTAACGTCAGTATCAGCAGGTCCCCCATTCGGTGGATTATATTTAAAACCACCATCTTCAGGCGGGTTGTGTGACGGAGTTACAACGATACCATCGGCCAATTCATTTGGATTTTCTTTATTATGACAAACAACTGCGTGGCTGATCACTGGGGTTGGCGTATAGTCGTCATTCTCTTGAGTAATAACTTGCACTTCATTCGCAACCAACACTTCAATTGCTGAATTAAAAGCAGCTTCACTTAAAGCATGCGTATCTTTGCCAAGAAACAGAGGTCCAAAAATGTTATTTTCTTTACGATAATCACAAATTGCTTGAGTGATCGCTAATATATGCGATTCATTAAATTTTACATCGAATGAACAACCGCGGTGACCAGACGTACCAAAAGCAACGCAATGCTCTGGGTTTTGTTCAAGATCAGGTTCATTTAAGTAATAAGCAGAGATTAGTTTTGGAACATTTACTAAGCTCTGTTGTGGCGCAGGTTTCCCTGCCTCTGGATGAATCGCCATATTATTTCCTTACCTATTATAAGTAATCACGAATTTTTTCTGCTTCGTCCGCACTATAGCCTAGGCTTAAGGCCACTTCATGAAGCATCATTTTTTTTCTGGTTGTATTTGAGTTAGTCATCACCCAATACTCTGTATCGGTGATATTTTTTGGATTCATACTACTGCCACTTTCAAGCAACGCCTCTTTACTTGTTGCAAAATAGACGCGGTCACGGCCTTTAATTTCTAGAACGTTCGCAAAATCTGCTTTGTGTGTTCTGTAAAGCGCTGCCAAGATAAATAAGAAACGACCAACAACACCTTTTTGCATTGCCAGTTCTTCTTTGTTTAACACATTAAACACATTACCTTTGACTTGTTGCGCTGTTGTGACAGTTTCGACTTGTTCAGGTTCATCGTGTTTAGGAGCTGGTTCTTGCTCTATTGCTTGTTCAGGTTCAACAACTGGAGATTCTTGTTCAGTTTTGCTAGTTGCTGTTTCAACGGGCGCTAAGGTGCCATCAGAAAGGTTTAATAAACGACGTAAAATAGTGGAAGCGCTCTCACCAATACTTTGCGTGTTGCTAGCTATGTATTGATATAACTCGTCGTCTATGTCAATTTTTTTCATGTTATTCCTGTCTTTACGGGTCACATTATAAAAGTTCTCGATGATTATACCTAAGCTCGCAGTAATTCTCTATGTTTTGCAATTTGTTATTTCGCTAGGCAAAATACTGCCATTAAAATTAGGAGTTGAAAATGCTATTAAACTACCAACAAATGGGTCAAGGTTCAGACGTTGTGTTGATCCATGGTTTGTTTGGCTCGCTAGAAAACCTCAATGTAATCGCAAAAGCCTTAGCTGAAAATTACCGCGTAACGAATATCGATTTACGAAATCATGGTAAATCATTCCACAGCGATACCATGAATTACCATGCTATGGCTCAAGATGTCAGTGAGTTACTTGAACACTTGAACATTAATAAAGCTCACATCATTGGTCATTCAATGGGTGGTAAAGTTGCTATGCAATTAGCCCTTAATCACCCAGCGCTAATCAATAAACTAGTGGTGTTAGATATCTCTCCTGTTGCTAATAACCCTCGTCATAGTGCTATTTTCGCAGGCCTGAATGAAGTAGCCGAGTCAAATGTTGCTGACAGGAAAGCCGCTGATGAAGTCCTTGCAAAACACATAGATGAAGTCGGTGTACGCCAGTTTTTATTAAAGAGCTTTGCTAAAAACGATCAAGGCCACTACCAATGGCGCTTTAATTTAGCGGTTATATATCAGCAATATGAAAATATTTTAGCTCAAGTTGATGAAAATGATTCTTGTTTATGTGATACTTTGTTCATCAAAGGTAATGATTCAGACTACATCTTAGCTGAGCACCGCCCTGCAATTATGGCGTTATTTCCTAATGCTAAAGCAAAAATAATTCATGGCGCTGGTCATTGGTTACACGCACAAAAACCGCTTGCCGTAAATAAAGCAATTAGCGATTTTTTAGCCACATAAAAGACAGATAAATTTCGCTGTTTTTGATCGTGCGCACTAAATTATTATGAATTTGTGTGGTATAGTACGCGCCGTTTATTTTGAAGGTTTATACGTTGATGGTCAGTCAGTTAATTAACGAATTTGATACCTTAGGGTTGTATTTTGGCTTAGCCGGCATTTTCTTTTTTATTGGAATGGCAATTCAAGACGTCCTTAAAAAAGGTGATGTACCAAAATTTGGCCGATACATCGTTTGGTTAGTGCTATTCTTAGGCTGTTCTGGGTTTATAGCTAAAGGTCTTATTCAAGTCTTTTGGCAAGGCGCAGGTGTGGGCTAGATATGGCAAAATCAGAAACAGATAGAACAACACCCGATTTATTTGAATACGAGAAACGTCCAGGTAGACCTAAAACAAATCCCCTACCTCGCGACATGCAATTAAAAGTAAATAAACGTAATCAAATAAAGCGAGATAAAGCACGTGGTTTAAAGCGTGTAGAATTTAAGGTTTCATCACAGTTATATCAGGCATTAAGCGATATGGCAGATGCGCAGAATATTAGCCGTAGCGCGTTGATTGAAACAATTTTACAAGAAAGATTGGCTATTGATAGATAGAAGGTTTTAAATCCATGTCAAGCGTAGGTATTTTTTTCGGAAGCGACACAGGTAATACTGAACACGTAGCTAAAATGATTCAAAAAGAATTAGGTAAAAAGCTAGTCGCGGTTCATGACATTGCAAAAAGTTCTAAAGAAGAGATTGCTGAATTCGATTTATTGTTATTCGGTATTCCAACTTGGTACTACGGTGAAGCGCAATGTGACTGGGATGATTTTTTCCCTGAATTAGAAGAAGTAGACTTCGAAGGTAAACTGGTTGCAATTTTCGGTTGTGGTGACCAAGAAGACTATGCTGAATACTTTTTAGATGCAATGGGTATGATCAATGACATCGTTACTGAGCGTGGCGCGATTGTAGTAGGTCACTGGTCAACTGATGGCTATGACTTCGAAGCATCAAAAGCATTAATTGATGACAAAACCTTTGTTGGCTTAGGGATTGACGAAGATCGTCAACCTGAACTGACAGAGCAACGTGTAAAAGACTGGTGCGCTCAAGTTTATGAAGAGATGTGTTTAGCGGAACTTGCTGATTAATAACAAGTACTACTCGCATTTACTAGCTGATGTAAAGATGCACAACCAGTTCGTTTTCGTCTAAAAAAACAGCAATCAAACGAATTGTTCTTTGCACTTAGTAACTAGGCACGTTATTCTAACAGTTGCTAATGTGTCGTGTGCATCTTAATGATGCCTAGTATAACTAAATAAATTGAGACAGATTGAATGACTGATCACAACTTGGAACTAAAAAAAGCAGGGTTAAAAGTAACTTTGCCGCGTATTAAAATTTTAGAGATTCTACAATCTCCAGACAATCAACACATCAGCGCTGAAGATGTCTATAAAATTCTATTAGACAAAGGCGAAGAGATTGGTCTTGCAACTGTCTACCGTGTACTTAACCAATTTGATGATGCAGGTATTGTATCTCGCCACCACTTCGAAGGCGGCAAGTCAGTATTTGAATTATCAGGTAGCACTCACCATGACCACCTCGTTTGTCTTAAATGCGGCAAGGTTGTTGAATTTGAAGATGATTTAATCGAACGTCGTCAAGAAGAGATTGCTACAGAAAATGGCATTAAATTAACTAACCACTCTCTTTACCTTTATGGTGAGTGTGAGGACAAAGTTAAGTGTAAAGAATACGCTGAGTCAAATAGCTAATTAGCTGTTTATTTCAGACATAAAAAAACCTGCTTAAAGCAGGTTTTTTTATACCTATTAAAATCAATTAGATGATTTCTAATAGCTCAACATCAAAGATTAGTGTTGAGAAAGGTGCGATTGCAGCACCAGCACCACGCTCACCATAAGCAAGCTCATGCGGTACGTATAAACGCCATTTTGAACCAGTACCCATCATTTGTACTGCTTCAGTCCAACCTTTGATAACACCACCCACTGGGAATTCAGCTGGTTGACCACGCTCATAAGAGCTATCAAATACCGTACCATTGATAAGTGTACCATGGTAATGCGCACGAATTGTTGAATCTACAGTTGGTTTCTCACCATTGCCTTCAGTAAGCACTTCGTATTGAAGACCTGACTCAGTTACTGTTACTTCAGGACGTTTTGCATTTTCTTCTAAGAAGGCAATACCTTCAGCAGCAAGTACTTTAGCTTCTTCTTCGCGGCGAGCTTGGATTTCAGCATTGATCTTTTCAAAGGCAGCTTGAATTGCTGGGATTTCAACTTGGAAATCGTTACCAGTGTATGCGTCTTTCATACCTTCAAATACAGAGTTTAAGTTTAAACCTTCAAAAGGGTTTGCTTTTAATTGCTCACCCATTTGTAAACCAATACCGTAACTTGCTTTTTCAGCGTCTGTTGTAAAATTATCTGACATGTTTAAATTCACGTTTATTTAGTTAAAAGACGTGCCCATACTAACATAAAAAAACAACGAATATCGCTTAGTTTATTGCGTTTGCTCAGTGTTTAAACTAATTCGTTGCTTTATTTTCTCAATGACTAATGTTGCAACCGGTAAACTTATCACCATAGCAAAAATAAAATATGTATCTTTTAAACTCGCCTGCCCCATTAATATTAAAGGCACTACAACAAGCCCAACTACAGCGATAAATATTGCCGCAATAACAGGCCAATGTTTGTCGTACTTACCAATTAAATGACCTACGAGTACATTGAAACCAATGCCATACGCAATTGAGGATAACAATCCGTAATCTGGTTGTGCATCATGAGCCATAGCAACAAGTACATTAATGCCACTATGATAAAAATAAGAGAAGATACACCAAAGTAAAACATGCTTTATCATTCTTATAGGCGTAGAAGGTGTGCTTGCTGACATTATTTATCTCCAGATAGCAAAAAACCGCCCTGTAGGCGGTTTTTTTAAATAATGGTGGAGAGATAGGGATTTGAACCCTAGAGGGGCTACAAACCCCTGCCGGTTTTCAAGACCGGTGCATTCGACCACTCTGCCATCTCTCCGTACGGCGCGCATAATATTAGTTACCGTGGTCGATGTAAAGCCTTAATTGTAAAAAAACAATAAAAACTCATATTTAGTAATACTGTTTAGGTCGACGTGCAATCATTGAGCAGACAAAACAGACAATTAAACTGATAAGAGCAAACCCTGCCCCCTGAACAATAACGTCTATTTTGTTTAAATTGTTATTCGGTACTATCACTAATAAAAATGCGGGTAAGCAGGTTAAGGTCAATACATAACAACAAACTTTAAAAGCGCGACCAAAATCAAACCGCTTAGTACTGTGCATCCACCACGTAAGTAACAACAAAAACCCAATAGCAGATAAGCCTAGAAATTGTGGCGCTCTAGTTGAGATAGCCACAAAGAAAGTGACGGCAGCACCTATAATGCCCCATATTGACCAAGCGAACCAATTTTCTTTTTCTCGTAAAAATAAGTTTCCCATTGTCCTCGTCTTCTTTATCGTTATTTTTTAAGACTATCCCTACGTTAACAAAAAACAACCGATTAAAAAACACACTGAAGAATAATTATTTTGTTTTTTGCATCCTAATAATTCTTACACTGCAGCCTAAATTAATTAAACTAACACATGCAAGCTTAATAGCATCTGACTGCATAAATATAAAAAAGTTCCTAATTTTTAAAGTCTCTCAAAAAAAGTATCTGGTTTATGCCTAATAGGCTTTTTAATATCAACTTCAGGAGTACCTAAATATAAGAAGCCAACTATCTCGTCATCAATTTTACAATTTAAAGCTTTTTTGACTGATTCACTTTGAGCAAAATAGCCTGTGCGCCAGATCCCACCTAATCCTTGGGCAAAAGCGGCCTGCTGCATGGCAAGCACTGCACAACCAGCACTTTGAACTTGTTCAATACGTGGCACTTTAGGGTTTTCTTTTACATCAGCAATTGCAATGATAATCATAGGCGCACGAAGTGGTAGTTCTTTTGCACGATTAACCGTGCGCTCATCTTGATGTTCAGCAACTGCAGCTTGATGATAAATATCACCTAATGCATGCCGAGCATCGCCTTCAACAACAATAAAACGCCAAGGAGCAAGGCAACCATGATCCGGTACTTTTATTGCAGCTCTTTGAATAATCTCAAGCTGTTCTTCTGATGGACCCGGAGCAATAAGACGTGGATCTGATTGTCGAGTTTGTAAAAGAGTTAAAGCGTCCATTTAATTCCTATTAAAACATTAATACAGCGCCTCATTTTATAAAGGCATTAAAGTTCTAGCTTATCATTTATATTCACTTGCAATAAAGAGCTTAGTGCGATTTCTAACAAGCCAATAATCGAGGCTAAAATAGCGACCTCCCCCCGAAAAAAATAAGCTCAGTAGCATCACGAAATAGATCGCTGAAAACTCAATACCATTATTTAAAATCACAGGTTTCCCTTTAGCATACAGGTATTCCGTATAACCATGAGTCTCTAATAACTCGCGCATTTTAGATAGTCTCTCACCCGCTTCTTTTGAATTAATCAAACTGGCTTCACTTGCAGGAATTGCAAGCCAACTGAGGACTCTTGCAGGGCTGGTACTCGCATCTGTTGGGGTAACAGCAAACCAGCCATTACTTGCGTGCACAGTCGTTGCAGCAACAAGCATAGTTATCATTAAGGGGATTGCTACTAAACGTGTGAACAGACCTAATAACAGCAAAATGCCGCCTAAAAACTCTGTCCATGCTGCTAAAAAGGCCAGTACAGAGGGCATTGGTAGGCCTAACCCCCATTCACTATTGCCAAACCAAGCGACGATATCATCAGAGGGTAAAAAGTATTGATAAAAATGGGTAACATCACCGCTTAAGGCAAGTTTATTAAAGCCGGCAATAATCATCACTGGGGCTAATATTAAGCGAATAAATAGGCTGGGTAGTCCATCTAAAAACTGAAGTTTAGTTAAGATGCGTTGGTAAAGAGGTAATAAGTGTGTGATCAACATTGCGGTCTCGTGACTAATTAGATTAATCACACAGACCGCGGGTTTTCTAGTTTACTTTCAATTAAATTTTACGAGCGACTTGTAGCGCTTCAAAAATCGCACGTTTCGCATCAATAGCGGCAGCTAGTTTGGCTCCACCAATAACGTGAACTTTGGCGTTTTCTGTTTGTTTTTCGAATGTTTCTGTATTTGAAACCTGACCAATACAAGCAATCACAGTATCAACATCTAAGATTTGCTCTTCACCTTTAACAGTAATTTTCAAACCTTGGTTGTCAAAGCTAAGGTACTGACACTCAGCAATTTGTTTTACACCATGCTGTTTAGCAACTTGACGATGGATCCAACCCGTTGTTTTACCCAGTTCACTACCAAAACGCCCTGCACTTCGCTTAAGCATGTATATTTGGCGGTTATCTTTTTCAGGTGCAGCTTCACATTCAATACCCCATTGAGTTTTGAATTGCTCAATAGTCTGCCCTTTGTGTTCACTTAAAAAGGCAACCATATCAAAACCAATACCGCCGGCACCTAGAATCGCTATTTTGTTACCTAGCTCTACCTCACCGCGGATCACTTCATCATAGGCAAACACACGCTTGCCATCGTTACATTCAATTTTTGCTTCACGAGGTCTTACACCTGTTGCAAACACAACATCATCGTATTGGTTTAGCATGTTTTCTGTAAATTCAGTGCCTAGCTTTAAATCAACATTTAAGCGTTTTAACTCATTAGTAAAGTAATTAAGAGTATGGTTAAAGTCTTCCTTACCAGGTACTTGCATTGCTAAATTAAATTGACCGCCCATCTGCTCTTTACGCTCAATTAGAGTCACTTTATGACCTTTTTCTGCTAAATAGCAACTAGCAGCCAGACCAGCGGGGCCTGCACCAACAACAAGCACTAAACGAGAAGATGACGCTTTTTCAAGGCTATAGTCTAATTCAAAAGCAGCCTGTGGGTTAACTAAGCAAGTCGCACGTTTGTTTTTAAATACATGGTCTAAACAACCCTGATTACAGCCAATACAGATATTGATTTGCTCTGACTTGTTATTTACGTATTTATTAAAAAACTCAGGATCAGCTAATAAAGGACGCGCCATCGAAATTAGATCAGACTCACCCGCCTCTAAAATACCATTGGCTATTTCAGGTGTATTAATGCGGTTTACTGCGATTACCGGTACCGATACTGTATCTTTTAAACGTTTTGATGCCTCTTTAAAGGCACCCGGTGGTACCATGCTCGCTATTGTTGGAACACGTGCTTCGTGCCAACCAATCCCCGTGTTAAAGATGTCAACACCCGCTTTTTCAAGTGCAAGCGCTTGCTGTTTAACTTCTTCAGGTGTCGAGCCGTTTGGGATCAGATCCATTACAGATAAGCGAAATACAATAATAAATTTTTCACTTACTTTAGCGCGTACAGCTTTTACAATATCAATAGCTAAACGCATACGATTTTCAAGGCTACCTCCATAACTATCCGTACGTTTATTAGTATGGTTAGCCATGAACTCATTAATCAAATAGCCTTCAGACCCCATTATTTCAACACCATCGTAACCTGCTTTTTCAGCTAGTTTTGCTGAGTTTGCAAAGTCTTTAATAGTCTTTTTAATTGAGCCTAACGACATTTCTTTAGGTTTATAAGGATTAATAGGTGCTTGAATAGCACTTGGTGCTTGATTAAATGGATGATATGCATAACGGCCAGCATGTAATAATTGTAAGCAAATTTTTCCGCCATGTTGATGCACTGCATCCGTATATGCGCGATGTTTAATCACATCATAAAACGAGTTAAACGTTGAGGCGAAAGGCGATAGCTTACCTCGTAAATTTGGACTGTAACCACCAGTTATAATTAATCCAGTGCCACCCTTTGCACGTGCTTCATAAAATGCGCGCAAGCGTTTACGGTTGTGCCATCCCTCTTCTAAGCCGGTATGCATTGATCCCATAACCAAACGGTTACGAAGTTCGGTATGCTGTAATTGTAATTTTTGTTCTAACATTGTGTGCCCCGTTAACTGGTCGAACCTCTACTTGAAATAGATTCTGCGGTAATAACTTAGAATAATCAACTTTTCGCTAGTAAATATTCTGTAGCAAATTGTCTTTTTAAACACTCTGTTACTATTTAACAGTTAAATTTAAAGTTAATCTAAGCTAAGATGAGTCATTACAAAGCTGTATTGAATTAAGGATTTATTTTGCTAGCAAAGATATTTAAAGGCATTTGGACTGGGATTAACTTCTCCCGCCGTTTAGTCCTAAACATTTTATTTTTATTACTAGTAATACTCTTTTTCGTTGCAATAACAGGTGAAGAAGACAAAGTAAAAGTAGCAGACGGAACTGTGTTGCGCCTCAACTTAAATGGCCCAATAGTTGAAGAAAAAACTTACGTTGATCCTGTAGAAGCTGCGATTAATGACGCAACTATGGGTAAAGAAGCACCATCAGAAATTTTACTTGATGATGTAATCGAAGTTATCAACGAAGCAACCAATGATGATCGCATCACTGTAATGCTACTTGACCTACAAAAAATGCCTAGTGCACACATCAATAAGCTTAAGCAAATTACTAAAGCTATCGATGAGTTTAAAGCGGCTGGTAAACAAGTCATTGCTACAGGCTATTATTACACTCAAGCACAATATTATATTGCAGCTCATGCTGACGAAATCTCAATGCATCCATACGGTGGTGTGAGTATCGAAGGCTATGGCATGTTCCCTCTTTACTTTAAAGAAGCATTAGAAAAGCTAAAAGTAACACAGCATATTTTCCGTGTTGGTACTTATAAATCAGCAGTCGAGCCATTTATTCGCAACGACATGTCTGATGCAGCTAAAGAAGCGAACAGCGTTTGGTTAACAGCACTTTGGAAAGAATATAAAACAGATGTTGCTGCAAGCCGCCCATTCGATGAAAGCAATTTTGATGAAGATATGGATGTGTACTTAGCTAAAATGCAGGCCGTTGACGGTAACTCTGGTCAGTACGCTTTGAACAATCAGTGGGTTGATTCTTTAAAAACATCACAGCAAATTCGCCAGCAACTGATTGAATTAGTCGGTGCAGAAGAAACCGGTAAAACCTTTAAGCAAGTCAGTTTCCGTGAATATCTATCATTGGTAAAACCACCTGTTGAATTTGACAACCCAATCACTGAAAAAGTAGCGGTTGTTGTTGCTAAAGGCACTATTGTCGATGGCGAACGTAAAGCCGGTGAAATCGGTGGTGATTCTACAGCTGCCCTACTTCGTAAAGCTCGTTTAGATGACAAAGTAAAAGCAGTGGTATTACGTATAGATTCAGGCGGCGGCAGTATGTTCGCATCTGAAGTTATTCGAGCTGAAGTTTTAGCTCTGAAGGCTGCTGGTAAACCGGTTATTGCTTCTATGAGCTCGGTGGCAGCATCGGGTGGTTACTGGATTGCCTCTGCCGCCAATGAAATTTGGGCTGCACCTAGCACAATTACAGGTTCAATTGGTGTGTTTGGTACGTTCATGACATTTGAAAATACTATGGCTGAACTGGGTATTTATTCAGATGGTGTTGCGACAACAGATCTTGCAGGCTTCTCAATTGCGCGACCGCTTGATGAGAAAATGGCAGATATTATCCAACTAAGTGTTGAAAATGCATATAAACGCTTTTTAGATGTTGTGGCTGAAGCGCGCAATATGACACCTGAACAAGTAGATAAAATTGCTCAAGGTCGTGTATGGATTGCAACACAAGCAAAAGAGCTTGGTTTAGTTGATAAACTGGGTGACAAGCAAGATGCAATTGAAGCTGCCGCTGAACTAGCTAAACTTAAGCATTATGATGTTAAAACCATCAAACAATCGCTTACACCGCAAGAGCAAATGCTTCAAGATATCTTTGGTACAGCAGCAGTTAAAAGCTTCTTTGCTAAGTCTGATTCATCACAATCAGTATTGGCTACACAAGCTAATTTACAGAGCCTGATCAAGCAACTAAGTAGTGAAATTGACAATCTTAAAGATTACAACGATCCACAAGGCGTATACGCTCGTTGTTTGGTGTGTAATGTAATTCAATAAGTTACTTAGCAATTCAATTTTAGGTATACTAGGCCCAGTTATTTAACTGGGCCTTTTTTATGAAACGTAAACGTATATATATCGCCTACACAGGTGGTACCATCGGGATGAAAAAATCGAGCCGAGGCTATGTACCGGCTGAAGATTTTTTAACCGAAACTGTGGTCAATAATGCAGAATTTAATCGTGACGAAATGCCTTTGTTTGATATTCACGAATATTGTCCACTGATTGATTCTTCAGATATGTCACCTGCCCACTGGCAACTAATTGCTGACGATATTAAGAGTAAATACCAAGACTATGATGGCTTTGTGGTTCTGCACGGTACAGATACTATGGCTTATACCGCTTCTGCCCTGTCATTTATGTTTGAGAACCTGACAAAACCTGTAATTGTCACAGGCTCGCAAATTCCGCTTTCGCAGCTTCGTTCTGATGGCCAAGTCAACTTACTCAATGCAATGTATTTAGCAGCTAATTACCCAATTGCAGAAGTAAGCCTATTCTTTAATAACCAATTATTCCGTGGTAACCGTGCAACAAAAGCCCATGCTGATGGCTTTGATGCATTTGCCTCTCCGAATCTTGAACCTTTAGCATTGTCAGGAATTAATATTCAACTTATCAAAGGCCAGCTAAGTCCTTACGTTGATAATGCACTGCAAGTTTCCAATATTACACCACAGCCTATTGGTGTACTTTACTTATATCCGGGTATCAGCCCTGAAGTGGTAAAAAGTTTAGTAAACGACAATATAAAGGCCTTGGTACTCTTGAGTTTTGGTGTGGGTAATGCGCCACAAGACTCTGCATTTATAGATATTCTGAATGATGCAAGTAAGCGCGGTATGGTGATTGTTAATTTAACGCAATGTTTAAAAGGCCAAGTGAATATGGGCGGCTATGCCACAGGGAATGCTTTGCTTAATTGCGGTGTTATTAGCGGCTATGATATGACATTAGAAGCCTGTTTGACCAAGTTGCACTACTTATTTAGTCAAAAACTTGAAGTAGAAACAATTCGACACTTGATGCAAGATAACCTTCGCGGCGAGTTAAGCCGTTAAAAAAAGGCACCAATTGGTGCCTTTTTTCGTTTTTTGATGATTAACGAACTTTTTCGTCAATCTCAACTAAGTCAGTTAAATGGCATATTTCACCGCTGTGGGTTTTAATACCATGTTCACCAAAGTAATCTCGTTGTGCTTGCACAAGGTGACCATTGCTTGGTGTTGTTAACGTCGCAATGTAAGTTTGCGTTGCTGTTAATACAGGGAAAGCAAGACCAGAAGCAACCGCTGCACCTGTCACTTTACGTAAAGCTGCTGACTCACGCTGCATAGAATCAATAAATTCTACACCTTCAGCAACGTTGTCTAAGTAATCAGCACGGATAATACAGCCTGCGCGCCATGTTTGTAGCGTTTTAGAAAGATCAACTTTCCACTGATGAGCGCGTGATGCACCTTTGATAAGTGCTAAACCTTGACGATAAGCAAGTAAACTTGCCAGAGTGAATGCATCTTTTAGCTCAGCTAAGTCTAAATCAACTGTGTCAGTTGCTTTAGCAGCGTAAGTCATTTCTTTAGCAGCATGCGTATCACAAGTATTTGTTAAGTGACGTGCTTGAACAGCTGCCACTAATGATGGTACAGCAATACCAAGCTCTAGCGCATTTTGCGCAGTCCATAAACCAGTGCCTTTAGCGCCAACCTTGTTGTCGATTAAATCAACTAGCGGTTCACCTTCTGTTGTTTCGAGGCTCAAGATATGGCTTGAGATTGACAGTAAGTAGCTATTTAATGTGCCTTCAGACCATTCATTGAAAATGTCAGCCACTTCTTTTGGTGAACGATTAGTACCTAAACGTAATAGTTGATACATTTCTGCAATTAATTGCATTAACGCATATTCGATACCGTTATGAACCATTTTCACAAAGTGACCACTTGCAGATTGGCCAACACGGGCAAAGCATGACTCACCTTTATAGCTTGCAGCTACTTTTTCAAACCACGGCTCAACACGCTCCCAGCCGCCTTCTGAACCACTTGCCATCATAGCTGGGCCGTGACGAGCACCTTCGGCACCGCCAGAAATACCCATAGTGGCAAATTCAAATTTGTTTTGATATTTAAGTTTACGGCTTATGCCGTCTTTATAGTTACTATTGCCGCAATCTACGATAATGTCATCACAGTCAACGCCTGCTTCTGCAAGCTCTGTACATACTTTATCAACCAATTCACCAGCAGGAACTAAAAGTAGAATCGAACGAGGCGGCTCTAAGCGTCTAACCATATCATTTAAATCAGACACAATATGTAAACGGTCTGCCAAACCTAGTGCTTTCGCACAGCTTAGTAACTCGGCACCCGCATCTGGGTTTTTATCATAAGCTACTAATGTCAGCCCTTTTTCAATCAGGTTGAGGGCAAGATTTTTACCCATAACGCCTAACCCTACTAATGCAACTTGCATTTAGTGTCCTCCTCGGTAACAACTATTGGTTAGTTAATCAAAATAAATACGCGCGCATTATACCCAAGCAGCCCAAAAATGCGAGCTTCCGAGCTAACTTGCTATAAATCTATAAAAGGCACGCAGCAAGCTGGGGTTAGTATATCAAATTAATAAGGGCATCGGACCAGATTTTTATAATACCCTTTAAAAAGGTATGTGTATTGACGCTACCTGACACCGGTGTCATAATAGCGTCATTAATGCTTTGTAAACTCTGTATTTAATACTAAGAGCCAGATACTCATACGTAAAAACAATGATTTTTTACTTATGAATTCTGCATTAAGCTTAATTTGATTCATTTATATGCTATTAAATAAGCACAACATTTTAATAGATAACCATCAATTCGCTTAATATTTTTAAGCGCACAGGAGAATTTGATGCTAAGACGCACTAAAATTGTTGCGACACTTGGGCCGGCAACCGATCGCGATAACAACTTAGAAAAAATCATTCGTGCAGGTGCAAATGTGGTTCGTTTGAACTTCTCACACGGCGTAGCACAAGATCACAAAGACCGCGCACAAGCAGTTCGCGATATTGCAAAGCGTTTAGGCAAGCACATTGCAATTCTTGCTGATTTACAAGGTCCAAAAATCCGCGTATCTACGTTTAAAGACGGTAAAGTAAACTTAGCAGTTGGCGCTAAATTTACCTTAGATGCAAAAATGGAAAAAGGCCAAGGCGATGTAAATGCTGTAGGTATCGATTATAAAGAGTTACCAAACGATGTTAAATCAGGTGACTTACTGTTATTAAATGATGGCCTTATCCAACTGACTGTTGATAGCGTAGATGGTCATTTAGTTCACACCACAGTCACTGTGGGTGGTGTACTTTCTAACAATAAAGGTATCAACCGCTTAGGTGGTGGTCTTACGGCTCCGGCATTTACAGATAAAGACAAAGAAGATTTAATCACAGCCACAGAAATTGGTGTTGATTATATTGCAGTATCATTCCCACGTAGTGGCGATGACATGCGCTATGTTCGCTCATTAGCAGAAGCTGCTGGTTCTAACGCGCAGCTTCTTGCCAAAATCGAACGTGCAGAAGCTGTAGAAACAGTTGAAGCAGTTGATGATATCGTACTTGCTTCTGATGCTGTTATGGTTGCTCGTGGCGACCTTGGTGTTGAGATTGGTGATGCTGCCCTCGTTGGTAAACAAAAGCTAATTATTAGCCGCGCACGTTCACTAAACCGTACTGTGGTAACAGCAACGCAAATGATGGAATCAATGATTGATAACCCGATGCCAACACGCGCTGAGGTTATGGACGTTGCAAATGCAGTTCTAGATGGCACTGATGCAGTAATGTTATCTGCTGAAACAGCAGCTGGTGACTACCCTGAAGAAACCGTTGCTACTATGGCCCGCGTATGTTTAGGTGCTGAGTCTCAAAAAGAAACTCACGTTTCTAAGCACCGTTTAGACAGCCGCTTTTCATCTAATGCTGAATCAATTGCACTGTCTGCTATGTATGCAGCCAACCACCTTGATTCTGTAAAAGCGATTGTGACACTGACTGAATCAGGTAGCACAGCTAAGTTAATGTCGCGCATTAGCTCTGGCTTACCAATTTACTCATTATCACGTCACGCTAGCACTTTAGGTCAAACTGCATTGTATCGCGGTGTTTACCCTGTGTTTTTTGATTCAACTAAGTGTGAAGATGAAAATATGGTTCGCGAAGCACTCAATACATTAGTAGAACTTGGTTCTTTAAGCACCGGAGATACTGTGATTTTAACGCACGGTGATGCGATGGAAACTATTGGTGCTACCAATACAATGAAGATTGTGACAGTTTAAACTGTTGCAATCACTGATTAAAAAAAGGCGCATTGATTGCGCCTTTTTTTTCTTTAACTGATTATGAAAGCTTATTAACTTGCTAGTGCAGCTTTTACTTTGTCACGATAGCTGCGGCTAACTTTTAACTCTTGTCCATTATCGAGAACTAACAAGTACTCCCCACTCACCTGAGTGACGAGCTTACTAATTTGTTTGGTGTTAACAATGGCACTGCGGTGAACACGAACAAACAGTTGCGGATCTAACTCTTGCTCTAGCTCTTTCATGGTTTTACGTAAGATATGAGTTTGGCCATCTTGGCAATGTAAACACATATAGTCACCTGCAGCATCAACCCATTGAATTGTAACAACAGGAACACGAACAATTTCGCCCTGCTCTTTTACTGCCAGTGATTCAGGATAACGACGATCTGCAAGGCTATCGCCTGTCGCAAGCTTTTTCAAAATCTCTTCACAATTGTTGCCAGTAATACCAGCCACAAAGCTTGCTAGTTTCTTCTTATGGGCGTTATCTTGTTGTGTTTTTAAATAAGTATGCACTTTTTCTACCGCCTGTTTTAGTCTGTTGTCATCGACTGGTTTAAGAATATAATCCAATGCATGAATCTCGAATGCTTTTACCGCAAACTGATCAAACGCAGTTACAAACACAATGGCAGGCAATGGATTAACACTTTCGCTTAAAGCGCGGGCCACTTCAAAACCATTCATATTTGGCATTTGAATATCTAAGAATACCAGTTCTATATTCCCTGATAAGCACTCATCTATTGCTTCTTGACCATTGCTACATAAACGAATTACTTCTATGTCTTCAAATTCAGAAAGTCGAACGGCTAAGCCTTTCCTTGCAAGCGGTTCATCATCAACGATCAAAGTTCTAATTTTGCTCATTTCTTAACAGCCTTTTCAAACGGAACGCGCAGATTTACTTTTAATCCACTTGGCGTATTGTCAGAGAGAACAAACGAGTAGTTGTTCTCATAAAGTGTTTTTAATCGATCCTGAGTGTTAGCTATACCAACCCCTTGAGAATTAACAAGCTGACCATTTTTAAGCTCAGTGCCAGGACCATTATCGCCTACTTCCAATAATAATTCATTTGCAAAAACTTGTGCCTTAATATCAATGACCCCGCCCTCGTTGAGTTGTGCTATCGCATACTTAATGGCATTTTCTATCAACGGCTGGAGAATTAAACTTGGTACTAAGGCTTTTTTTGCTTGTTCGCTTACATCAACGTTAATTTGTAAACGCTCATCAAAGCGTACTTTTTCAATTTCTAAGTACAGCATTAATGCATGAATTTCTTGCTCTAATGGAACTTTTTTAATTGGATCTGTATTGAGTGTATAACGCAAGAAATCACTTAATTTAGACACCATTAAATTAGCATCTTTATTCTCTTTAACCAAAATAAGTGTAGAGATTGCATTAAGCGTATTAAATAAAAAGTGCGGATTAAGCTGATAGCGTAGCATCTTAAGTTGTGCTTCGTGAGCCATTGTTGTCGCTTTTAAAGCCTTTTGACGTTCACTTTGCAATAACTGGTAATACTTAATACCAAAATATAATCCACTCCAACAAAGGATAATATAAACTGAATCTAAACCTTGCTGAAAGTAATAAAACCACTCATTTGGGCGATAACCATGGCGGTATATCTCCCATAAATTAAATTTTTGTACTACAGCCCAAAGTGTGCCCGTTAAATAAGAGGCACCAAATACCACTAACATGAGTACCCAAGGCGAAGCATTCCACACTTTGCGATACATGTAGCGTAAAGGCACTGTCATTAAACAACCAGCATAAGCATTTAATACAATAACAAACACGTAAATATCACGCATTTCAAATACTTTAGAGCCGATGTAATTAACTAACGCATACCCTATCCAGCCTGCAATTTGCAAAACCCAGAAAAAACGTTGTCGATTATCAACTAATGATTGCCAATTCAAAATATCAAGTTACCTTACAAACTTATAGTTATTATACCGATAGACAGTTATACAAAGCACTGCCGCCTATCTTAATTTTTTATAGCCTTAACGCATAATTCAGGTATAAAAAAAGCGAAGACGACAGCCGCCTTCGCTTTTTAAACATTGTCTATTTAAGCTAACTTATCAGAAGCTACCTTATAATGCGGATCCTCAATCACGTTTACTTCAACTAAATCACGCGCATTATGTAGAAGTTGGATACAATCAGGACTCAAGTGGCGTAAGTGCAATTTCTTGCCCGTTTTAGCATATTTATCTGCTAAGTTATCAATTGCCTCAATCGCACTGTGATCTGCTACTCGGCTATGCTTAAATTCGATGATCACATCTTCAGGGTCATTTTTAACATCAAATAACTCAGCGAAGTTTTTCACTGAACCAAAGAATAATGGACCATGAAGTTCGTATACTTTTGAGCCTTGCTCATCAATATAATTGTTTGTGTAAATATGTTTTGCATGCTGCCAAGCAAATACCAGTGCCGATACAATAACACCAACACATACCGCAATAGCAAGGTCAGTAACTACCGTTACACCCGATACAAGAACAATCACAAAGGCATCAGACTTAGGCACACGCTTCATCATCTTAAAGCTTGCCCATTCAAACGTACCAAGAACAACCATAAACATAACACCGACAAGTGCAGCCAGTGGGATCATTTCAATTAGACTTGCAGCGAAAATAATAAACGCTAGCAGCAATAATGCAGCACTGATACCAGATAAACGTGAACGACCACCAGAGTTAATATTAATCATTGACTGACCGATCATCGCACAACCGCCCATCGCTCCAAAGAAACCGCAGGTAATATTCGCAGCACCTTGACCGATGCACTCTTTGTTACTGTGACCACGTGTTTCTGTTATTTCGTCAATTAAGGTTAATGTTAGTAATGACTCGATTAAACCAATTGCCGCAAGAACAAGCGCATAAGGGAAAATAATTTTTAATGTTTCTAGGTTAAATGGCACCATAGGGATGTGAAATTGTGGTAAACCACCGGCAATAGTTGCTTGCTCATTACCCGTCATACCTTTTAAGAAATCAAGAACGGTACGCGCTTCTAAGTCAAAACCAATTACCAATGCTGTAACTGTGACAATTGCAACTAATGAAGAAGGCACAGCCGTAGTCAGTTTAGGTAAAAAATGGATAATTGCCATTGTAAGTGCCACTAAGCCAAGCATAATATACAAGGCTTGACCTTCCATCCACTGCTGCCCTCCCATGCCATCAGGTACTTTGAACTGACCTAATTGTGCTAAGAAAATAACAATAGCTAGACCATTAACAAAGCCGAGCATAACGGGATGCGGAACCATGCGAATAAATTTACCAAGTTTAAAGACACCCGCTAAGACCTGCAGAATGCCCATTAAAAGCACGGTCGCAAATAAATATTCTACTCCGTGATCTAATACTAAACTTACCATTACAACGGCTAATGCGCCGGTAGCACCAGAAATCATACCTGGACGGCCACCAAAAATAGCGGTGATCAAACCAACAATAAAGGCAGCATACAAACCGACTAAAGGCTCTACATTAGCAACAAAAGCGAATGCAACAGCTTCAGGCACCAATGCCAGTGCGACCGTCAAGCCAGATAAAATATCATTTTTAGCAGAGCTTGGCGCTTTGCTGAGTAAGTTAAACATTAAGTTCCTCTTTGTAGTGAATACGTTTCGGCAAGGCGCGCAATTCTAGCAAAAAGCAGAAAAGTTAACAATTATTAACAACAAAACGGTCAGTACTGTTAAGTACTAACCGTTTTTAACTGTTATCAATCGTAGTAAATAAAAACTAAAGTGGTAAAGACGTACTACGTTTAACACACGTCATAGTGACATTAGAATGAACTTCTTGTACAAACTCTAGGTTTAACAGGTTATCGCGAACAAATTGCTCATAGCCTTCAATACCTTTAGAGATAATACGAAGCATAAAGTCCATTGTACCAGCCATACTGTAACACTCAGTGACTTCGTCGTAGCTCATAATTAATCGTTCAAACTCAGCTAAATTTGTTCTGCCGTGATTTGATAAACGAACATGGGCATAGACTAACATATCAAAGCCAAGCTTTTTCTCATCAAGCAAAGCAACTTTACCTTTGATGTAGCCATCTTGCTCAAGCTTAGCAATACGACGCCAACATGGCGATTGAGACAAACCAACTTTATCGGCAATCTCTGCCGTTGATAAGCTAGCATCTTGCTGTAATAATGCCAAAATTTGGCGATCTACTTGGTTAAGAGACATTTTATTTCTTTTTCTTTAAGATTATGGGTTAAATTATATAACTGATTTAAAAAACAGTCTGCTTATTTTCTACTACTTATGCAATGAAATTGCAATTTTAGCCATACTTACCACTGATAAAAGGGTTTGTTGTTCGCTCATGGCCTACCGTAGTGTTTGGACCATGCCCCGCTAAGATAACAACATCATCAGTCAGCGTAAGTATTTGTGACTGAATAGATTCAATTAACTGACTGCTATTACCCTTAGGGAAGTCAGTACGTCCAATTGAACCTTGAAAAATTACGTCGCCGACAACTACCTGCTGTGACTGTTCATGGTAAAACACAACATGGCCTGGTGTATGTCCTGGGCAGTGGCGAACAGAAAGCGATAGTTGACCCACCTCTATCGTATCGCCGTGGCATAACCACTTAGTAGGATAAAATGGTTCGATAGCATCAAAACCGAACATTTGTGCTTGCATAGGAAGTGCATCAAACCAAAATTGATCATCAATATGCGGGCCGATAATTTCAACATCATAATGCTCTGCTAGTTCTTTAGCGGCGCCAACATGGTCTAAATGCCCATGAGTAAGATATACCGCAACCAGTTTACATTTTAATTTCGTCAGCTCAGTGATAAGTTTTTCTTTATCACCGCCGGGATCAATTAATGCAGCTTGATTACTCTCGGTGCAAATTATAATACGACAATTTTGTGCAAAACCAGTCACCGGAACTGTCACTACTTTCATATTACTGTCCTTGTTCAGATTGCTCAAAGCTCATAAGAATTGGGTATTTTAAATAAGCTTGATCATAAAATGGCGTACGCTCATAAAGCCAATCTAGGCGCGCTTGTGGGTCATTTGCAAACTGCTTGTCCTCACGTATTTTTTGGTCAAACTCTAACGCCAAGGCAGGCTTTTCTTTAAGCATCTGTCTTGCGTAAGGCATCAATGCATAATTTTCAACATACTCAGTCCGCTGAAAAATAGTATTGAAGTCTCCCCAAGAAAAGAATGAATCTGGCGCTTCTGGGTGCAGTAAGTGAATAGCAAGTTCAGAATATGGTTGCTCAGTCGATACTTTATACCAACCTAACATATTTAGGCTGTCTACTTTGGTATAATCAAAGCTGGCATCAACCCTAAAACGTCCCTCAAAAGGCGCTTTGGCAAAGCTGTAATCTTTCACAATTGCTTGAGTTAACGGCACAGATACGTTTTCAGTAACTTTATCAACCTTAATACCATGCAACTTTAACTTTTCAATAATGTGACTGTACGCAGGTGGAATGTAAAACGCGCTTGGCACATTAACAGTCTTTTTAACTTCTTTTTGCCAAAAAATAGGTAACGCGTCATAGTCTTTAGGCTGACCTAAATACTTGACCTCAGATTGACCAGAAAGTGCACTTTCTGAACGACTGTACGCAATTCCTTTAAATTCAATAGTGTCTGGTTGTTTTGCATATCCACGTTCAACAACTAATTGCGTTGGTTTGAAATCAAGCTCTTTTCTAACCGCCTCATTTAGTGCTTTATCGTTTGCAGCTAAGGCATCAATTGCACCATCAATGAAAACATAAGTACCTAACACACGCTGCTTATAGGGCTTTAATGAATGGTTCTCAACTAAAATAGTAGGTAATGAACGCAAGTCACCCCAGCCGTTTGAAAAGCGTGGTGTGGCAACCCAGCCAGCTAGCCCTTTCTTAAATTCGCGCTTATCCATCACAAACACAAGAGGTCCTGGTATGTGCCCTGCCTTTTCAAGCTTCGCATCTATTACAGGCTTAAACAGATTATCTAATGCCTCAGATACACTTGGTGATTCACTTGAAAATACAGGGTTATAGCCATACGTGACATCGTATTGATAATCAGCACCATCGGTTACATGAACATCAACGTATAAATCTGGCTTAAACTGATTGATCACCTTCATCACACCACGAACTTCTGGGGTATCAAGCTTTGTGTAATCACGATTCAAGTTTAAATTTAGACCGTTTGTTCTAAAACCCATTTCTACTGGGCCACGCTGATTAATACGGTTAAATTGACTACTACGCTCGTGACCGTCTACGTTTAAAATCGGTATAAACAGAATATTAACTTTGCTCAAGATATCGCGACGTTTACCCGTGGCAATATCGCGTAGCAGCATAAACATGGCATCTTTGCCGTCAATCTCGCCACTATGAATGCCCGCTTGAATAAAAATCGTAGGTTTAGTGTCTGCAACTAGCTGCTCTGCATCAAATAACCCCTGCTCATTTGCGACTAACATTTTCACTGCACGACCTGCACTACTAGTAGCGATAGTCTTTAATTTAAATTGAGTTGGGTTAGCAGCAACTAAACGGTCAACAAATGCCATTGTCTCATCATAATTAGGAGACAAAGTACCATCACTTAACTCGAACTCTGTCGTTAATGGCCCTTTTTCTTGTAGTAATGACACACTGTTTCCGTGCCATGGCATTAATGGGGGTAAGTGGCTGTCTAACGTTACTACAGCAGATAAAAACACTAAACTCGCAAACATATCACTCTCAAGTGCAGAACTTATTCTAATACCTGAAATTATACCAACTAATTATTATGGATTGCGTAAACTGCGGTGATTCAACAAAAAAATGGAGCAAATGACATGCTAGCTAGCATCTATAATGAAGTAATGAGTGATTTTCAGGATCAAAAAAAGGAGCACTAGGCTCCTTTTTAAACTGTATTAAAAGCGAAATTAAGCCGCTAGGCCTTCTTTTGCTTTTGCAACAAGCGCTGCGAATGCAACTTGGTCGTAAACAGCGATATCTGCAAGGATCTTACGATCGATTTCTACAGATGTCTTTTTAAGACCATTGATAAAACGGCTGTATGAAAGACCGTTTTGACGAGCTGCTGCATTGATACGTGCAATCCAAAGTTGACGGAAAGTACGTTTCTTAGCACGACGGTCACGGTAAGCGTATTGACCCGCTTTAGTAACTGCCTGGAAAGCTACGCGGTAAACACGTGAACGTGCTCCGTAGTAACCTTTAGCTTGTTTTAAAACTTTTTTGTGACGTGCACGTGCGATAACACCGCGTTTAACTCTTGCCATTTCTGAAGACTCCTATTAAGCGAATGGTAACATACGTGAAACTAGACCATGGTCATTCTTATGAACCATCATCTTAGGACGTAAGTGTAATTTACGCTTAGAAGTTTTCTTAGTCAGAATGTGACGAAGATGCGCTTGTTTACGCTTGAAACCGCCTGAAGCAGTTTTCTTGAAACGCTTAGCCGCGCCTCTGTGAGTTTTTAGCTTATAAGCCATTGCAATAACTCCAAATGTATTGCTTAAAACATTAGCAAGCAGGCGAGAGATATATAAAATAGCTCTACTTTATAAGGCCTAACTTACTGCCATAATCCGGTGAAGGTTCATTGCTATTGCTTTGCAACCTTACTTTAAACCGGTTATTTCAGGTGAACAGTAAACTGTTACTTGCAGACCTGAAATAAAATCGGTGCGTAATATAACCTGTTTATTGCTTTTTAGCAATAGGGGCCATCATCATAACCATTTGACGACCTTCAACACGATTAGGGAATGATTCAACTTGTGAAACATCTTCTAAATCGGCTTTAACACGGTTTAATAATTCAATACCAATTTCTTGGTGAGCCATTTCACGACCACGGAAACGGATGGTGATTTTAGCTTTGTCACCCGCTTCTAAGAACTTACGCAAGTTGCGAAGCTTAACCTGGTAGTCACCTTCATCCGTACCTGGACGGAACTTGATTTCTTTAACCTGGATCTGCTTTTGCTTTTTCTTTTGTTCTTTTAGTTCTTTGCTTTTTTCAAAGATGAACTTACCGTAGTCCATAACCTTACAAACAGGTGGCTCAGCATTAGGACTGATTTCTACAAGATCTACACCCGCATCATCAGCGATAGCTTGCGCCTCTTTTAATGACACGATGCCAGCTTGCTCGCCGTCGATGCCAATTAAACGAACTTCTTTAGCTGTAATATCTTCGTTGATACGATTTTTTTGAGCTGTTTGTTGCCCTTTCTTGCCGCCTCTAATGGTACGATCCTCCAAGAATATAAAATAAAAAGCGTGTAGTTGGCTGTTTGTTTTGCCCTACACGCTCATGATTTATTGTCGATTTTTAATTTCTTCGCTTACTTTTGCAATGAAATCATCAACACTAAATTTGCCTAGGTCTTCACCTGTGCGAGTGCGTACTGCCACTTCTTGTTGTTCAACTTCTTTATCGCCAACAACAAGTAAATATGGAATACGTTTTAACGTATGTTCACGGATTTTAAAGCCAATCTTCTCATTTCTCAAGTCAGCAGCGGCTCTAATTCCAAGTTTATTTAATTTTTGTACAATTTCTTGCACATAATCAGCTTGTTTATCGGTGATGTTCATAATCACAACTTGCTTTGGTGCAAGCCATGTTGGGAACAATCCAGCGTATTCTTCAGTTAGAATGCCGATAAAACGCTCAATCGAGCCTAATATAGCACGGTGAATCATCACTGGTGTACGACGTTCGTTGTTTTCTGCAACATAAGTCGCACCTAAACGGCCTGGTAATGCAAAGTCTAGCTGTACAGTACCACATTGCCAAGCGCGGTCTAAGCAATCATAAAGCGTGAATTCGATTTTAGGGCCATAGAATGCGCCTTCACCTGGTAGGTAATCAAATTCAATGTTGTTCGCTTTTAATGCATCGGCTAACGCTAACTCAGCTTTATCCCACATTGCGTCTTCACCAATACGTTTTTCTGGACGAGTTGATAGTTTTACAACAATCTTCTCAAAACCAAACGTCTCGTATGTATCGTAAACCATTTTGATACATGATGATACTTCATCCATGATTTGCTCTTCTGTACAGAAGATATGTGCATCATCTTGGGTAAAGCCACGTACACGCATTAAACCGTGTAAAGCGCCTGATGGTTCATTACGATGACAACAACCAAACTCAGCCATACGTAATGGTAGATCACGGTACGATTTTAAACCTTGATTAAAGATTTGAACGTGACCTGGGCAGTTCATTGGTTTAATTGCATATTCACGCTTTTCAGATTCAGTTGTGAACATTGCATCTGCGTATTTATCCCAGTGGCCTGATTTTTCCCATAAACCACGGTCCATCATCAATGGGCCTTTTACTTCTTCGTAATCGTACTCACGTAGTTTTTCACGAACAAAGTCTTCTAGCTCACGGTAAATGCTCCAGCCATCGTTATGCCAAAACACCATACCTGGCGCTTCTTCTTGCCAGTGCCATAAGTCAAGTGCTTTACCAATACGTCGGTGGTCACGCTTTTCAGCTTCTTCTAAGCGTTTTAAATATGCTTTAAGTTGCTTTTTATCCGCCCATGCTGTGCCGTAAATACGTTGCAGCATTTTGTTTTCTGAATCACCGCGCCAATATGCACCTGCCACTTTCATAATTTTGAAATGTTGGCAGAACTTCATGTTTGGTACGTGTGGACCACGACACATGTCGATGTATTCTTCGTGATGGTATAAACCAGGACGGTCATCTTTTGCAATGTTCTCGTCTAGGATTTCCATCTTGTAAGTTTCACCGCGTGCTTCAAATGTATCACGCGCTTCTTGCCAGCTTACGGTCTTTTTAACCACATCGTAGTTTGTTTTAGCAAGTTCAAGCATACGCTTTTCAATTGCATCTAAATCATCTTGGCTTAAAGAATGATCCATATCGATATCGTAGTAAAAACCGTTATCAATGGTTGGACCGATAGCCATTTTCGCTTCAGGGAAAAGTTGCTTAACTGCATGACCAATAAGGTGCGCACAAGAGTGACGAATAATCTCTAAGCCGTCTTCATCTTTTGCTGTGATAATTTCTAAACGCGCATCTTCAGTAATTAAGTCACATGCATCTACACGTGTGCCATTAACACGTCCAGCGATGGTTGCTTTAGCTAAACCTGGACCGATATCGCTTGCAACATCATAAGTACTTACTGGGTTTTCAAAACTACGCTGACTGCCGTCAGGGAGGGTAATAACTGGCATTATAAATCCTTATACAGTGGTGATGCCTACAATGCATCACATGTAGTATTTTTTAAAAAAATTGAATAACTCTGCAACGCTTTTACGAATAAGCATTGCTAATTAAGCATGCATTTACTGAGTCTTCGCAAATACAAGCGGCCATTGTCGCTGCTCAAGCACTTAAATACAAGTAGTTATGCGAGCAAATTGACAATTACTTAACTCATTTCATAATTAGGAGGTCTGTACTTCGAAGGTTACCATAATGCCACACATGCATACGCTCAAGTTTGCTACGTTAAACTTGCTAAATTATACTGCGCCGCCCTATTCTTTTTATCAGTTACACGAGCGTTACAACAATACTCAATGGCAACAAAAACAACAATTTGTCGCTGACTTTTTATCAACTACAAACGCCGATGTTGTTGCTTTTCAAGAAGTGTTTAGTGCTCATGCTTTAGAGGTACAGTGCAAAGAAGCGGGCTACGACTATTTTAAAACTGTGGATTCTCCTTCTCAAGATGCCCTATACCCACAAGTTTTATTTAACCCAATTGTTGCAATCGCCAGTAAGTTTCCATTTAAAAAAGCTGAAGCATTAAGCCCATGCCCAGAGATGCTTGAGTACTTAAATAATCAAAATGAATTTAAATTTAACCGTACTCCAATAAAATGCTTGTTTTCATTCCCTGAGTTTGGCGATGTATGCTGTTATGTTGTGCATTTTAAATCACAACGTGTGCAGTCTATGGCACATATATTAAATATTCATAATCTTGAAGATCCACTTTTACAACTACTACACCAAACAGTTGGGGCTATGCAATCACAGATATCTCGTTCACTAGAGGCATCGATTGTTTACTATGATGCCTTAAAAACTCAACGAGAAAAGCAATGCGCCACGCTAGTAATGGGGGATTTTAATGATTCACTTACCAGCCCAACCCTTTCGTTTATGACACAAGGCTTTCACCCTACCCGCTGTGAACCTTGCATTGAGCACAATGAACCCGTTGTTGGGTTAACAGATAGCTATGAGTTCAGTGCATCATTTCATCAGCAACAAGAAAAACCGTTTAGTCATTACTTTCATGGTAAAGGGAATGTACTTGATTATATATTGGCCTCTGCTCACTTTAATCCTGACTGCCAGATGTCTAAGGTTAAACTGCTGGAATATGAAAGCTATGCAGCGCATTTAACCCCTACACAATCAACTGAAGACATCAGTGTCAGTGACCACAGCGCAATTGCTATAAAAATTCATTTTTAAAGCAACTGTTTTTCATGACGTTACTTGCTATAATTGCGCAAATTAAGTTATTTAGAGAATGACCATGAGAACATGCGGTGTAGAAATTACGGGTAGTGATGTACTACTGTGTATTTTAACCAAAGACAATGACGTATTTGATATCCGTGATGTCAGACAAACACGCTTCACTTTAGGTGATGGCAATGACACTGAAGTAATGCGTAAGTTTCAGTTTGATTTTAGGAAGTTGATGCAAGATTACCAAATTGACTCTGTTGCAATTAAAGAGCGTCAACCAAAAGGGAAATTTGCTGGCAGTGCTAAAGGGTTTAAAATGGAAACTGCTATTCAGCTTATTGACGAGTTAGATGTACAAATTTTTAGTGCAACGACAATTAAAGAGCAACTTAAACGTAATCCAATTCCTATTGATTTCGAAGATACTGGGTTAAAGAAATTTCAAGAAAATGCTTTTATTAGCGCCTACGTTTACCTTATGCGCAAAACCTACAAACAAGACGAACAATAACTTCCAATAAAACGTGCTACGGCACGTTTTTTATTGCCCATTAAGTATTACTCATAAAAAACCAACATATACATTAGTCTTAAAAAACTTTTCTTTGTCGACAATCTGTGTTTAGTTAGATACGAACGCACGTTTTGAGAATCAAGTTTTTGATTACCTCATTACGCATTGCATCAAGTCCATGACAACTAACTAGCCGGACACGGAGAAAACAATGCAGACAAAGAACACACCAAACAATAATCTTCCACTTTCGAAAAGCTATTTTAAAGGTTGCACCGATGTACCCTTAATCGAACAGACTATTGGTCAGTATCTTGATAATATTGTCGACAATTACCCTGACCACCCTGCTATTGTGGTTCATCATCAACATATTCGTCTTACCTACAAAGAATACCAACAACAAATTAACCAATTAGCAATGGGGTTATTATCATTAGGGGTTAAACCTGGAGACAGAGTTGGTATTTGGTCACCAAATAATATTGAGTGGTGTCTAACCCAATTCGCAACAGCGAAAATTGGTGCCATTATGGTCTGTATTAACCCCGCTTACCGTCCGAGTGAATTAGAGTACGCGTTAAATAGTGTTGAATGTTCAACGTTGATAACTGCAAGTCAATTTAAGTCTAGTAACTATATTGAAATGCTTAATGAACTTGCACCTGAATTAAGCCATTTACCTGCAGATGGATTAAACCTAAAAAAATTACCGCATTTAAAAAATATTATTCGAATTGGCGACAAAAAATCTCCTGGTATGTATAGCTTTACTGATGTAATGGAACGCCCTACAGAAGCCCATAAACTTGAGCTTGATGCTATCGCTGCCACTTTGCATTGCGATCAGGATATCAATATTCAATTTACTTCAGGTACCACGGGTAACCCCAAGGGAGCCACTTTATCCCATAAGAACATTCTAAATAATGGCTTTTTAATGGCCGAAGCGATGAAGCTTACTCATCAAGATAAGTTGTGTATCCCCGTGCCCTTGTACCATTGCTTTGGTATGGTACTAGGCAACTTGGTTTGTATAAGTAAAGGGGCTACAGCTGTTTTCCCAGGAGATTCTTTTGACCCTAAAACAACACTAGAGGTAGTAGAAAAAGAGCGCTGCACGGGTTTACATGGTGTTCCTACCATGTTTATCGCTGAACTTGAACTAAAAGAGTTTAGCAGTTATGACCTTTCAAGCTTACGAACAGGCGTCATGGCCGGTTCGACATGTCCAGAACAAGTGATGCGTAAAGTTCACTCATTAATGCATATGCAAGAAGTAGTAATAGGCTATGGTCAAACTGAGTGTAGCCCTATCAACAATGTAACTGAAACTGACTCACCTCTTGAAAAGCAAGTGACGACTGTAGGGCGTGCACTAGCACATACAGAAGTTAAAATTATTAATGAAGTTGGGGATATTCAACAAATCGGTGTTCCTGGTGAAGTTTGCAGCCGTGGTGCAGGCATTATGCGATGTTATTGGAATGATGAAGAGAAAACCAATGCCACCATAGATAACGAAGGTTGGTTACACTCCGGTGATTTAGGTGTAATGGATGAAGAAGGCTTTGTTGCTATTGTTGGTCGTATTAAAGATATGATCATCCGTGGCGGTGAGAATATATACCCTCGCGAAATAGAAGAAGTGCTTTATAGTTACCCGGGTATTCAAGATGCCGCTATTTTTGGTATAAGTGATGAAAAGTATGGAGAAGAAGTTTGTGCGTGGATCCAACCTAAAGATGACGCAGTGCTTGATGAAAATGCTATACGTGATTTCCTACAAGATAAGCTGGCCTATTTTAAAGTACCAAAGCACATTCGCTTCGTTGAAGAATACCCTATGACTGTAACTGGTAAATTGCAGAAATTTAAAATGCGCGAGCAAATGCAAGAGCTTCTTAAAGAAAACGCATTTTCGTAAGCATTCAGTATTAAAGCTCAGCCATGCTGAGCTTTAACTCGTTTAATTCAATTTAACTTATTTGCAGTACTATTGAGCTCTAACGCCCAATCAACTATTTGGTGGAGTTATGGTTAGCTATTTTAAGGTTTGCGCTAGCAGTGTGTGATATCAAACAGCGCCTTGTTTGATCATAGCCTGTGAAACACGTTCAAACCCTGAAACATTAGCCCCTAACAATAAATCACCTTCATGGTCGTATTGTTTTGCAGTTGATGATACTCGATCAAAAATTTCTTTCATAACTTGTTGAAGTTTTTCATCGACCTGCTGTGGGCGCCATTTCTGCATACTGGCATTCTGAGCCATTTCAAATTGGCTGGTCGCAACTCCACCAGCGTTTGCAGCCTTACTCGGCCCTAGGTAAACATCATGCTCTTTAAAGACAGCAAGTGCGTCTGCAGTCGTTGGCATGTTAGCGCCCTCACACACGGTCATACAGCCGTTTGAAACAAGTGCTTTTGCATCCTTTTGAGTTATTTCGTTCTGTGTTGCACATGGTAAAGCAATATCAGCCTCATATTGCCACACTTGATGGGCATCACTCGGGTACTGATTTACAGGGGTAAATTCAGCATCTGGGTGTTCATTTAAATAATCACGAAGCTTCGCACCTTTTTCTTGTTTTAGGTGTTTGACTAACTCAACATCTAATCCATCTTTGCAGTATAGGGTGCCTTGCGAATCACTACAGGTAAGCACAACCGCGTCATGCTGCGCTAGTTTTTCCATTAAATAGAGCGCCACATTACCAGCGCCTGATACTAAACAACGTTTACCACGTAATGAGTCATTTTTGGCATCAAGCATAGCACTTAAAAAATACGCTACTCCGTAGCCAGTCGCTTCTGTTCGCAAAGCAGATCCCGCCATTATTTCAGGTTTGCCTGTCAACACACCTTGAAACTGATTGGTGATTCGTTTGTACTGGCCAAATAAGTAACCAATCTCCCGACCAGCAACCCCGATATCACCGGCTGGTACATCTGTATTTTCGCCAATGTGACGGTAAAGCTCAGTCATAAATGACTGACAAAAGCGCATGATCTCATTGTCGCTTTTACCTTTAGGATCAAAGTCTGAGCCACCCTTCGCTCCACCTAAAGGTAACCCTGTTAGTGCATTTTTAAGAACTTGCTCAAAACCTAAGAACTTAATGACACTCAGATTCACGCTTGGATGAAATCGCAAACCGCCTTTGTAGGGGCCAAGTGATGAACTAAATTCGACTCGATACCCACGGTTTACTCTAAGGTTGCCCTTATCATCATGCCAAGGTACTCGAAAAATAATTTGCCTTTCAGGTTCAACTAATCGCTCTAATATTGCCTGTTTTTGAAAATCGGACCCGTCTTGCACAACCTGTTCTAGCGAGTGAAATACCTCTTCTACAGCTTGGAAAAACTCAGGTTCGTTTGCATTTGCTTCCTTTACTTGGTTAAGTACATCTTGTAGATATTGCATATTAACTCCTCAAGCTATTGAAAATATTGTATTCACTTAATTACTATTAAACTTCTAAACAGCCTTAAACGATCACTTAGTTTAACGAATCGCAAACCGTTGAGACTCTTGCGAAGCATCAAAGTGCCAAAAATAGCGCATTGGTTCATGCTGGCCATCGTAAAACCATATCTCAGCCACTAGCTCAACCGCTGAGTTTGCAAGCATAATATCCGAATTCAACTTACTCTCGACAAGTGAAGAGCGTAACAAACATTCGGAGTAATCCGCTTTGTTATCCTCACCTTTAAGGCAGATATTTATATACGCACGTGGATTGCCCATATTTATATCAACATCAACATAAAGTAACACTTTACTAGACAAATCAAACGTTGGAGAAATAGTTAAATCAGTCATTGTATCCGTTTGTACTGTTGTTTCAGTTGCTGTTTCGTTTTCTGTAGTGGCGGTTGTTGCCGATGTTGCCAAAGTATTTGAGTTTTCATTAACAGCATCACCTTCACCGCCTCCACCACACGCTGTAAGAATTAAACAAATCATTGTAATTAATAGATGTTTCATGGCTACTGTGCTCCCGAAATCACTTTAGATGTTGTTGCATTGTTAAACCACATTGGACTTTCTCTGCCATCAGATTCAGCAAATGTTTGGAACTCACTATAGGCTTGGGTTATATCAACACTTTCTTTTGGGTGCGCCCATGACGACCCCACTTCAATGGCCCAAGGTAATCCAGATGGCGTTTGGAAGTAATACCCAAACTGAGTATTAGTTGCATCATCACTGCCTACTAAAGAAAACAAGCTTTGATTAAATTTTTCTGTCGGCGGTTGGTTTTTAATATGCACTTCCCATCCGCGAGGATTCAAGCCATCTAAAAAAGTACCGTGGTAATGACCTTCTGCCGCAAAAATAAATGGGTCCAGTGTATATTTAGGTGCATCAACACTCGCTATATAAGTATTTAATGACACACTTAAAGTGAAGCTAACTTTATTATTAATGTTACAACCCGCTTCTGTTCTGAAAAAACTACAGCTAGAGTCTTTACTTGCATAGGCCCATGTGTCTGGCATCACAATAAAAATTGCGTCTTCTGTTCCTTCTTCAAGGATCGTATGTGTTTGCTGTTCGCCATTAATGATTAAACTGATTGATGCTTGGTCTATTTGACTGCGTAAAATGCGTTTGTTTATACCACTGGGGCTAGATTGATAAAGGCGAACTGCAAACCCGTTGTGAAAAGTGGCACCTATTCCTACAAGATCTCCTTCAATTTTATAACCAAGCGCTTGTCCATCTTTATCAATCAACTTTGTACGGTAATTCATAACCAAATCATTAAAGTCATAATCACCAGCGAAGGGCCATTGGTCTTCATAAGCCAGAGTTACCCAGCCATTCTCACTTGGGTAAGCAAGACTACCGTAGGTATTAATGGGATAGTCTTCAACTTCTCCGCCTGTAACCCCACCTGTTGCAGTTATTGGATTTGCTTCGCTACCGTCTGTAACCCGAAAACGTGCCCATGTTGCCCCCATAACAGCATTACTTGGTACATCAACAAGAACACTGTTATCCCCTTGATTAAGGCGGTATTTACTCACTGTGATTTCGTCTGCATCAAACTGGTAATTTTGGTCCCAATCAAACCAAGCATATAAATAGCCATTATCATTTGGTGATGTGACAATAATTTGGCTTGTTGAGCCGGCAACAAAATCAGTCACAAACTTGACCCCATCGTCAGAGCTATCTACTGATGACTGGAGAAGATCACTGGCAGTGTTTAGGTTTTCTCCATCAACACTTGCGCCGAGATAAACAAGGTTAGATTGGTCTTCATTAGGATCGAACAAGTGTCTTGCACCGCTATCTTCTAACGTTGTTTGATAAGGTCTAGGCGCATCACCAAAATCAATCGAGTTATCTGTAACTTTTACCTCTGCTATAGCACAACGTGCCCCATCATTTTGGTTAGATGTAGGGCCCAATGTAAACACATACGCAGTTGGTGTATAACCCGACACAGGGCTGATGTTTAAATTAACCCTATGGACTTTACCGCTTCGATTGTTACTAAAATAAAACTGCCCTTGCAAATCAAAGTAAGCTGCGCCATTGGCGCCTGTATCACCTGCAATATCGAGATTTGTAATAAAAACAGGGCCACCATTTTCAACGTTGATCTCATATAAGTCGCCGTTTGATTCAACAGCGTAAAGAAGAGTACTGTGCGGATGAAATGCAAAGTCATAAATAGTGAGATTCCAATTAGCAGAGCCTGGAATTAATTCAGCTTGGTATTGTTCATTTTGTGCTGTTAAATTAATGGCGTAAAGGCCAAAGCGCGGATGATATAAGTAATACACAGCCTTGTTTTGCTGCTCATCAACTAAAATATCACCCACATAAAAGTTCGTATCTGGTAAGCCGCTTACATTTAAACGCTCTAACATGTATTGGTTATTTATGCGTACCACACTTTTAGGGGCTTGCTTACTAAAACCATACATGTATTGGTCTTGGTAATTAAAGCCCACCGCATTAACACTGTCGTTATTAGCTTCGCTTGCAAAATCCATTGCTGCTGCAAGCACTGTCGTTTTCGCAGATACTAAATCAACACCATACATCTGTGCGGGCGAACCCTGAATTAAAAATGCTTTACTTGGACACTGCTCAAATGGTGCTGCACTTACCAAGCCGTTAGCAAGTGCCGCTGTTAAGTAAATGAACATGTTAATTTTCATAATTACACTCTCCTTTGGGTGTGTAATTACTTAAAGCAGCAACCATTCCAAAAAATAAATAGCCTTTTAACAATGCGTTATAAAAATCTAGCCAATATTATTCGCAAGTTGCGAGAAGAATAATTGCATAATGCAATTCCTTTTAGCTATAAAAGCAAATCATTCCCATTTAAAAGTATGACATGCTAGACTAGTTGGGATTTAAAAAAATAATAAACCCTACTATGAAACTTAAAGCCGCTGTTTTTCTGTATTTTGCCTTATCAATGAACTGTGCTTTTGCATCATCATTGCAAAACCATATTGACGAAGCCAGAGCAATCAGTGATTACCAAAAACGATATGAGTATTTATTAAGTATCGATAAACAACTTTTAGAATCGGCAAGCCTTGCAGAAAGAATCAGTTTTAACGTTAGATTAATTCACGTTCATATACAGCTGGGGCAGTTTCAGCAGGCGCAAACAATAATAGATGAGCTTGAAGCAGGCCCAAAATACAAAAACGACTCCCCTATATACAGCGAGTTGTATCTTGCTAAAGCACGACTGGCCTACAGAAAAAGTGACTTAGAAACCGCAATTTCGTTATCTCAACAAAATGTCGCGCTATTTCAGCGTTTGCAACTTAGCGATTATGAAATTGACGCCGTGGCGAGCCTTGTCAGTGCCTATCATAATGCTGGTGAGTATCAAGCCGCCTTGAACTTGCTTGAGGTTTATATTCACGACAACAATCGCGAATTAACCTTAAAGCAAAAAGAAATGCTCTACCATGGTTACTCACGTAATCTTGAGCAGTTAGACCGGTTAACGCTTGCTCTGGAGTATAAACTAAAACGCCGTGAGCTAGTTCAGCAGATGTCACCGTCTATTTCATTACAAGCAGGCATAACCTATTCGATTGCTCAAAGTTATTTAGATTTAGGCCAATACGAAAAAGCAAAGAGCGAGTTTATTACAGCGCTTAGTTTTGATAGACAAACGGGGTCACTTTCAGATATCGGACATAGCTTAGTTAAGTTATCACAATGCGAATATGGGCTACACAATTACACTAAAGCACTTGAATACGCACAAGATGCTCAGCAAGTATTTGCTAGTTATAACAGCACAAGAAATACCGCTTGGGCTAAGCATAATATTGCAATAAATTTGCTTGAAATTGATAAAGCTGATCAAGCATTAGCAATTGAAAAACAAGTAATCACTGAACTGAAAGAAGACGATCACTTATATACTGATGTGTTACTTACATTAGCAAAACTATACATTGGCTCGACTGAGCTTAAACAAGCTAAACATTATGCACAACAAGCCTTTCAATTAAGTAATCAAAAAAATAGGCTGCAAAAGCAGATCCTTGCCCTTGAACATCTAATTACAGTTGCACAACAGCAAGCTGATTATCAACAAGCATTGTCGTATCAACGCACTATCACGGAGCTTGAAAAAAACTTTGCCCATAACAACTACAATCAACGTTTAGCAGAGTTACAAAACTCAATTGCTATTCGCGACCGAGATTTGGCCATTCAAAATTTAAAACTGCAAGACCATGAAAAAAGCCAAGCCATAGCCTCACAGCGTCAAACAATCTTATACAGCATTTTATTATTTAGCTTGCTTTTAGCTGTAATGGGCATCGCATTATTAAGAGTAAAACAAAGAAAACAACTGATTGAACAACGCCGGAATTATCTAGATAAACAAATCAGCCAACGTAGTAAGTTATTATCACAAGTTGCCCACGAACTAAGTGGTCCATTAACAGGGTTGCGCTTACACCTTGAAACTCTGCAAGCTGGTCTTACTCAATTTAATGAGCTTACCTACGAAAAGCTCAACCAAAAAATCACCGACATGGCGACCTTAGTTGCTGATTTAAATAAAATCTCTCTTTTAGAACAAAGTAGTTTTCAGCTCAAGCTAACAGCAATTAATGCTGCTGAATATTTCAAAAGTTTACACGCAGATATGGTGATCCAGCTGGATCAATTTGAAGTGGGATTCACACAAAACATAGCCGATGAATTAACATTAGAGTGTGATGCAACAAGGCTTTCACAGTTATTTGCAAACTTAATCAGTAATTCGCTTAAGTACACGCATCAGCCCGGTAAGATTAATTTAACGATTAGCCAAAGCCAAACACAGCTATTGATCCGCTATGAAGATTCAGCCCCTGGCGTGAGCGATGAAAGTTTAACAAAGATTTTTGACCACCTTTATAGAGTGCCAGACTTAAATACAGTTAAACAATCAGGGTCAGGGATTGGGCTTGCGATAGTAAAACAAATTGTCGAAGCCCATAATTGGCGTATAACGGCAGCCCATAGCGAACTCGGTGGTGTCCGCTATGACTTAACGATTGCTATTTAGGTGATTTGTCTGGCCATTCAAATGCACCAACATCACCAGGAAATACAACCGGTGATTCAATTCCATCTTTGTTCACAGCAGCAACACCAAAATAGTAGTTATCGATAACAATATTTTTCAGTGTTGCTTCGGTGACTTTGCCAACATCACGACTAAATTGCCATTGTGGCTCACTGGTATAACGCCAATAGATTTTATAACTAACCACAGTTGGGTCATCACTTTCATGCCACGCCAAGGTTGTACTTGGCTTTACAGCACCTGAAATACTGACCCCTGTTGGTGGTGCAGGCGCCCATGCCATTGATGCCATCGTCACTGCATTTAGTGACGTTAATTTCGCTGCATAGGCAAAATCAACATGATCAATGGTGTCACCGTAGGTAATACCATTTTCAGCACGTAAGTCTTGGTGTTGTTGGTTATAATTTTCGTTGGTTTCCATTATACGCACAGCTGCAAAGCCAACATCGTTAAATGGACGGTGATGCCCTCCTCGACCAAAACGATCGAGTCGATATACCAACATGGTATCCAGATTTTCAATGTAGCGATCTGCGATTGTATCTATGTAACGCGCAAGGTTACGACTTGCAGAATCAACCTCACCACCGGTAAAACGGCGTTTATGGGCTTGCTCTTTGGTTTCAATAACGCGAGTGCCTTCAGAGAAGATACGTGCAGTTGTGTTATCTGTTACCCCATTAATGCCGGTTGAATTACCAATCATGTCGTTGTTTAAAACACCATGAACACGCCAATTATGCTCTTGTGCATATTTAGCTAAAATTTTACCGCCAAATAAGCCTTGCTCTTCACCAGATAAAGCTGCATAAACAATTGAGCCATTAAATTTATACTTTGATAAAACACGCGCAGATTCCAGCACGCCAGCCACACCAGATGCATTATCATTAGCCCCTGGCGCATCTGAGGTATAGTCCATTACATCAGACACTCTCGAGTCAATATCACCCGACATCATAACCATTCGGTTCGCATCAACTTGACCGCGCTGAATAGCCACAATATTGACAACCTCTACCGGGTTTGGAATACGCTTTTCACCGGAAATAGTGTCTTTTACTTCGATGATTTCTAGGCAATTTCCGCACGCTTTAGAAATCGCCTCAAATTCAGACTTGATCCAACGTCTTGCTGCACCAATACCACGTGTATCTGATTTCGTCTCAGAAAGAGTATGGCGAGTGCCAAAATCAACCAGCGTTTGTATATCTTGCTCTATACGCGTTTTTGAAACTGCATTTGCAATATCATGCAAAGCTTGTTGATCTTTATATTGAGGTGTTGTGGCTTGAGCTGCCGAGACCAAAAACAGCGATGAGCTAAACAAAGCACCCGTTGTTGTTATTATTTTACGCTTTAACATAGTTTCACTCCTTCAATGAATAATTCAAGGCTAACTAATATTTCATTTCACGCAATAGTTATGAGTTAGAAAACAAATTATTAGGTTGAATAATCTGAGTTTATCTTTTGTCTAGGTGCTGTGAAGTTTAAAATAAGTAAGAATCGTAGGAATTGAAGGTAACTGCTCAGTTGTAAGTGACACTATGATTTTGTACCTGGTAATGTCATCGTATCATTATAAAACACCACCTGATTGCCACCCGCGTACTTTGCGTTATACATGGCTTTGTCAGCGCACTGAATTAAATACTCTGCATCGCCATAATGTTCTGGAAATAACACAGCACCAATACTTGGCGAGTAAATAAGCTCTGCATCATTATAGATAAGTGGTTTACAGATTTCTGCTTTTAACTTATCAACGGCTTCTATCACGTCATTTTTATTCTTAACGCTTTTCAATACCACGACAAATTCATCTCCACCTAAACGGCCTACTGAGTCACCTTTTTTCAATACATGGCGAATACGCATGGCAATTGTTTTTAACAGCTTATCGCCCGCTCCATGACCATGGATATCATTAACTTGCTTAAAGCCATCAATATCAATAAATAACACGCCTATTACTGTTGAAATGGTATTCGCAATTGACAAAGATTCTTCTAATTGTGTGGTCAGATAATGACGGTTAGGTAAATCGGTAAGTGAGTCATGGCCTGCCATATAAATTAATTTTTGTTCTAATTTTTTTTGCTCAGTAATGTCATAAGCGATTGCCACTCTGACTTGTTTTTCTTTTGACCAATAAACTGACCACAAAACATGGACTATTCTGCCATCTTTTCTTACCCAACGATTTTCAAAACGTGGATCATCATTGCTAGACACTATTTTGTTGATAGCCTGAATTGTTTTTGCTCTGTCTTCTGGATAAACAAAGTCGAGCATCTGTCTATTAATAGCCTCTTCTGGTGCGTATCCGAAAATAGATTCAAAGGCTGGATTTGCAAAAAGCAAAGTACCTTTCGAGTCTACAACACAAACAGCATCTAATAAGAGAGTGATAATATCAGATAAATATTCCGATGTTTCTTGGTTCATACGCGACTAAATTGTTTGCTTTGCAATAAGTATAGACGAAACCAAGCAAGTGACTGAAAGTTTAGGGCTTAACTGGGTATAACTTTTTACTAAGCCAAAGTGATATTGCGCTAAATACAGCAATCCCTAAGAAATCTGCAATTAAATCGAAAACATCTAAAGTACGTGTTGCCACAAAATATTGACTAAATTCTTCTAATACAACGAACGTGGAAACAATGAGCACCGCTAAATAAATTTCATGTCCAACAAGTTTGATAGTTTTAAATTTAAACGCAAGGTTAATGAATAAAGTCAGCAAACCAAACAGGCAAAAATGGCCCAGTTTATCGCCATAAGGAATTGCAGCAACTAAATCAAAAAGCAGTGATTTTTGCCCCGTATTTGCTAAATAAATTACCCAACCAATAAATCCAAAAAAGCTAAGCGCCATTAAAAACAGCAGTCGTTGCAACATCATCTTATTGCCCCATATGTGTTGTTAAAAACAGAAACTGATAAGGGATTACTTTATTCCAGTAATGCCAATCGTGAGAACCCGGACGCTCTATGTAATCGTGACGAATTCGCAGCTTAAGCATAGCTTGGTGCAGCGCTCGGTTTTGCTCTACAAAGAAGTCATCTACACCTATATCGAGCATGATAGCGAGAGTATCAGCGCCTTTTTTCCACGCTGTGTTACCTGCAGCTATTTTATGTAAGTTATTAATAATGGCAATGTTATCCCACTTTTCTTGATTATCGGCATAGCCACCCAATACTTTTGCAAGGCCAAATTCAGCACTAAACGGTCTTACATCAACACCTGCCGAGATTCCCGATACTGCGGCAAAACGAGTTTGGTTATTAATGGCAATATGCAAAGCACCAAATCCCCCCATCGATAAACCTGTTATTGCACGGCCACTTTTAGACCGATTGGTCGAATAGGTTGTGTCTATATAATTGACTAAATCTTCAGCGATGTAAGTTTCGTATTGCGAACTTTTGTCGATGTCAGAATCGAGATACCAAGAGCCGAAGTTTCCATCAGGATTAACGATAATGACGTTATATTGATCGGCAAGTTTTTCGATATCTGTTAGTTTTGTCCAATCAGTATGGTTGCCGCTATAGCCATGTAATACATAAATAACATTGTAATTATTAGATTCTTGATAGCCATCCGGTAACGTTACCGTAACGGGTTTCTCAATGGCGGTTTGTTTACCCTTAAATGTATGGGTTTCGGTTTGATAAGCACAAAGTGGTAAGCTAATAACAAGCGAAAGTGTAAAGAGCAACTTTTTCATAATTAATTCCTTTTTCTTATTATATTTTCACTTCTCACAGAAGATGTAAATAACTGAATAGAGGATAGATTTTGATCGGAGTTTTTGAGCTAAATGAACTGCTAAAAAACCACTCAAATGATATAGTAGTACTACTTTGATTTTTAAAAAGCGTCGTCTATGTATCGTTTATTTGAACGGATGACTAATCCGTTTCCGAAAGAGCAACCATCTCAACCACCTAATAGCTTATTTGCATTTTGTCGTCATTATACCCGTGGCATGGAACTCTCATTGCTACTGATGTCTTTAAGCGCAGCTGCACTTGCTATTTTAGAAGTCTCGCTTTTTAGTTATATGGGGCAATTAGTTGATTGGCTCGGTCAATACACCCCTGATACCCTTTTTGTTGAGCAGCAGGCTGAGCTTACAAAAATGGCAATTGTGCTGCTGGTAGTATTGCCCATAGTTGTATTTTTTCACTCAGCAGTGTTACATCAAGCGCTACTGGGTAACTACCCTATGTCTATCCGTTGGCTAGCGCACCGTTATTTGCTTCGTCAAAGTGTTAGCTTTTATCAAAATGAATTTGCCGGTCGTATTGCGACAAAAGTCATGCAGACCTCATTAGCCGTTCGTGAGTCAGTGATGAAACTGCTCGATGTACTAATGTATATCGTAGTCTACTTTGGTGCCATGGTATTTTTAGTCGCTGAATCTGACTGGCGTTTGATGCTGCCATTGTTAGTTTGGTTAGTCCTTTATGCTGCAATTCAGATGTATTTTGTACCCAAACTCAAAAAAGTAGCCAGCTCGCAGGCAGATGCGCGTTCAGAAATGACCGGACGTGTGGTTGATAGTTATACTAACATTTCAACAATCAAATTATTCTCGTATACGCAGCGTGAAGAGCAATACGCAAAAGACAGCATGGATGTGTTTTTACAGCCGGTATATAAGCAGATGCGTTTAGTTACCAGCTTGAACTTTTCTATCAATACTCTTAATTATTTGCTGGTATTTAGCATTGCCGCTTTGTCATTGTATCTGTGGTCTATTAGTGCCATCAGTGTTGGGGCTATCGCTATTGCAGTGAGTTTATCTCTTAGATTAAACGGTATGGCACAATGGATCATGTGGGAGATCAGTAGCCTGTTTGAAAACATTGGTACTGTTGCTGATGGTATGAAAACCCTATCAACGCCGATTGAAGTAGATGATAAAACAGATGCGAGCACCCTTAACGTTGATAAAGGGTCGATAAGCTTTGAGAATGTACAATTTAACTATGGTAAAGCAGCTAACGAAACCCATCGCGGCCCTGTTATCAATGGCTTAAACCTTGATATAAAACCAGGTGAAAAAATTGGTTTAGTGGGTCGTTCTGGCGCTGGTAAGTCGACCTTAGTGAACTTATTACTGCGCTTTTATGATGTTGACTCGGGCACTATTCGTATTGATGGTCAAAACATCGCTGATGTAAGCCAAGAAAGTTTACGTAAACATATTGCGATGGTGACGCAAGATACCTCGCTGTTACATCGCTCTGTAAAAGACAACATTCTTTATGGCAGGCCAGATGCAACTGAAGAAGAAATGCTCGCTGCTGCAAAGCAAGCTAAGGCACTTGAGTTCATCGAAGACTTAGAAGATAGCAAAGGTAATAAAGGCTTTGCTGCACAAGTCGGTGAGCGAGGTGTGAAGCTTTCAGGTGGTCAGCGACAGCGTATTGCTATTGCACGAGTCCTTCTAAAAGATGCTCCAATTTTGATATTAGATGAAGCAACTAGTGCCCTTGATTCAGAGGTAGAAGCGGCAATTCAAACCAGCTTAGACGATTTAATGACGGGTAAAACGGTTATAGCAATTGCGCATCGCTTATCAACAATTGCACAAATGGATAGACTCATCGTACTTGATGAAGGTGGCGTGGTTGAACAAGGTTCTCACCAACAATTAATTTCACAAGGTGGCATCTACGCTGCCCTGTGGTCACATCAAACCGGTGGTTTTATTGGTGTTGAGTAACTTAGTTTTTGCTGTATTTAACTAGCGAACTGGTACTTGTATCTGCAAGCTAGTTATTTACAGTTTCAAATATAATTCAACCAGTTGTATGTAAATTAACAAGTACGCTGCTTGATTCCACTAATACTAAACGCTAGTATCGACCCTAATATAAACACAAGAAATTAAATTATGAAAAAGTATATTTTGCTTTTTATATTTGCAGCTAGTTTTCAGACTAAGGCAGATACGTACTATCTAGGTGCTGACTATATGCTCAGTGATATTGAAATTAGTAGTGAAAGTGCTAAACCAACTGCTACCTTCTTAAGAGCAGGCGCCAGCAACAATAATATGGCATTTGAGGCACAGTACTTAATATCAAGTGATGACGACAATATTTACAATTTAGAGTTTGAACTTGAAAAAAGCGCCGCACTCTTTTTTGTTATGCAATCTGATGTGGTTAAAGGCTTTGGACTTGATATCTCATTAGGCTATGCAAAAAACGAAATGATCGTTAATTCAGCATCAGAAAAGCTCCCCACAAATTATAATTATGATGGCTTTGCATGGGGAGTGGCAGTTCACCAGCAGATACCTTATATCAAAAATACACAAGTGAGATTAGCCTACCAATCTTTATTTAAAGGAGACGACGTAGAAATCAGTGGTGTAACACTTGGCCTTACTTACCATTTTTAAATAGCTAATCGCAAGGATTTTCATGAACACGCAGTTGAACGTATCAAAACTTTTCAGTATCTCTTTAATTGTTAGCGCTATTTTGGGTTGCGGATCTGAAACTGACTCAACTCAGTTAGCAAAAGAAGTTGAACTTGAAAAGTTACGCCAAGAAGGCACTATCATTGAGTCACTTAGTATTGAAAACTACCAAGTTCGTTTAAAAGAAGGTGACACCCATCAATTGAAAGTAACAGGTATAGATTCAAATGGTGAATCTAGAGACGTAACCAATGAAATAACCTGGAAAACAAGTGACGAGAGTATTGCTAAAATCAATAGTAATGGCTTGTTAACTGCTCTAAAAAATTCGCCATCTAGCCAAGGGTTAATTACTATATCCGCGACGACTATAAATGATATTAGTGATGAAAAACAAATATCTATTGCAGATGTGGCGGCAGAATCAATTAATTTAAAACAAGTCATTCCTGCAACAGGCTCTATCAATACATGCACGCCTGGGAGAGTATCGGCCGATATAACCTACGTTGATGGATATACTGCATTAAATAGCTTGAGAGATATAAACCTAAGTGTCGATGAAAATACAACTGCCAAAATCAATCAGCAAGGCTTTGTATATACATCTGCTGCAGCTGTTGAAAGCACTGTAATTACAGCTGCAATTGGCAATGTTACCGATCAATTATCTGTTGTTGCAGATCCTAGCAATTTAAAAGAAATTAATGTGTCGTTTAATTCTGAACAAGACAATGAGTTAAACATCAGTGTTGGAGATCGAATCCAACTTGCTGCCAAAGCGGTATATCAAAATGGCAATTCAGAGCAAACCGAAGACATTAGCTCAAGTATCAAGTGGTCAGCAATCAACAGTAACTTTATTGGTTTAACACCAAAAAGTATTGACGATAGTGATTCGACAGCTAGTTTTCTTGCACTTAAACCTGGTACCACGCAACTGTTAGCCGATTGTGGTACTAAGCAAAAGATTACAACAGTACAAATTGAAGGTGATGCTGAACTTGATTCTTTAGAAATTAATGATGGCTCTAGCGAGTATTCAATTTCTCCTTTAGGAACGATTGAACTCAAATTGTTCGCTAACTACAGCTCAAATCAATCATCTTTAAATGTAACTGAATTTGCTAATTGGAGTATTAATAACAGTAACCTAGTAACGACTAAATTAGTGAATGCGGGCACAGCTCAAGCCGGCTACAGAGTTACAAGTACCTCAAATACATTAGGAACGGTATTGATCACTGTTCAATATGACACAGAAATTAGCAGTGTTTTAATAAATATCGAATAGTGACTTTGTCAATTTAAATAAATCTCAGGTGAGGCATTGAATCACAATACCTCACCACACTTTTACAATAAACGTAAGCCTATTAATACCAACATCACCATGTTAGCCATTGCTGCAATCAAAAAGAAATAGCTGCGTGGACTTGGGTTCTTTTCTGTTGCTATCGCATAATACAGAATCATATGGATAAGCCTCGCAGCTACATAAATCCAGATACACAAAGCAAATGCCATGCTATTCAAGTTAAGAAAAAAACCTAAAAACACAGTGGCTAAAAATAATGGGCTATTCTCTAGGCTATTCATAAAGGTGCGATGCGCGCGAAACACAAAGCTATCATGACTTAAGGAACTGTCGAGTTTACCTGGCACCGCATTGGGTTGTTTTGCTTTAGTCACAGCCGCAACTATCCACTGAATAGTCAACATAATTAGATAAACATACACAGCCGCGTAAGCTGAAAAAGTGAGTTCAGGCATTTTATTTCCTTTTGCTGATAACAAATATACTTATACCTTGCAATAATCCAACCAATACTCCAGTTAATATAACTGCCTGATTTATAATAATTAAGCATATTTAAAAGCTAAACATGCTGTGCCATTACTACGTAAAGTGTATAAAAATTACAGTGTGGAATAGTTATAAGTTCAACACACTAACGCTAAACGACTCATCTCTTTTACTTTACCCTTGCAAATACTCTCTATACCCTTAAGATCTGCTTTGTTTAAACTGTTAATGCACTAAAAATAATAATAAAAGGTTTTGTCATGCGTTTAGGTCCCGGACTTCTTGTCACCGCCGCTTTTATTGGCCCAGGTACAATCACCACTGCAAGTGTTGCAGGTGCTAATTTTGGCTTTGCTCTTATTTGGACGTTATTATTCTCTGTTATAGCGACTATTTTGTTGCAATCAATGGCTGCTCGTCTTGGTGTGGCTACTGGTCAAGATTTAGCAACTGCACTTAGAACCACTATTCAAACACCGATCTTTAAAGCCCTTGCTGCGATATTAGTGATCAGTGCGATTGGTATTGGTAGTGCAGCTTACGAGGCGGGAAATTTGACTGGTGCAAGTATGGGGTTACAAGAAATTATCCCATCAATAAACCCATTGATCTGGACACCACTTATTGCGCTATTAAGTGCTGCATTATTATACACAGGTAAACATAAAGTAATTGAAACTGCACTGATTGTTTTAGTTGTTTTAATGAGCTTGGTGTTTATTTCAACACTGGTAATGGCGGCACCGCCTCTTGGCCAAGTTATGAAGGGTTTTATACCTAGTCTACCTGATGATTCTCTCACCACCGTGCTTGCCTTAATTGGTACAACTATCGTTCCCTATAACCTGTTTTTACATTCAGGGGTACTTGCTGAAAAACACGATAGCTCACAAGACATCGATAAAGTTATTAAAGAAACGAACCTTGATACCGGTATTTCAATTACTTTAGGTGGCATAATCACTTTAGCCATTTTATCAACGGCCTCAGTGGCATTTTACGGGACTGACGCAGGTAAAATATCAGCTGCTAATATGGCCGTGCAACTTGAGCCTCTGCTTGGGGGTATGGCTCATTATTTCTTTGCTATCGGTTTGTGTGCCGCAGGCCTTACAAGTGCCATCACCGCCCCACTCGCAGGTGCTTATGCGGTATGTGGTATGCTTGGCTGGTCAACACAAATGAGCGATACACGGTTTAAGCTTGTCGCTATTGTTATTTTGCTTTTTGGTGCTTTTGTCGCATCGCTAGGGCTTGATCCTGTTGCGGTGATCATCTTCGCGCAAGCTGCCAATGGTTTATTATTACCTATTGTTACTTGTTACCTTGTTTGGTTAGTGAATCAAAAATCTGTAATGAAAAAGCATACCAACTCGATGTTAGTTAACCTTGTGATTGTGCCTGTATTATTGCTGATATTCGGGCTAAGCCTCTATAAGCTTGTAAACTTGGTAATTTAAACACTTTAAATACAAAAAAGGCCGCAATCGCGGCCTTTTCTCTAAGTGCTCGTGCGCTTATTTTGTATAAGCACGTGGCATCGCTGAATCAGTTGTATAACGTTCACGTAGTTTATCTTGACGCGCTTCGGTTGAAACCTCTTCACCGTTGATCCACATTTTACTGACGTGTGAATTAAGCTCAAATGGATCTGCAGACCACATTACAAGATTGGCACGTTTACCCGTCGCAATTGCGCCTGAGTTTAAACCAAATACATCAGCAATGTTACTTGTAACAGCGCTTAGTGCACCTTGCTGGCTCATACCATAAGATACAGCATTACCCGCATCAAAGCGTAACTGGTATACATTGTGGCTAGAATCGCCCGCTACACCAATAATGACTTTTACACCGGCTTTTTCAAGCTTACCTGCGTTAGCAAGGTTTGCATGTAATGAATCAAAGCTACCCGGTAAGTTAGCCATTGAACTGATGATCACAGGTACATTAGCTTTAGCTAGCGTATCAGCCACAACAACCGCATCATCACCACCATGAATCACTAAATTAATGCCATAGCTTTGTTTTAACTTAACAAGTTCATAGATGTCTGATGCGCGCTGCACGCTTGCAATAAGAGGCATTTCGCCAGCTAGCACTGCATCTAACACTTTTTGTTCAGTCGAAGGCTCTTTTTTGTCGTCTTTTTTGTCATCCTTTTTGGCTGACTTTTGACCTTCTAACTTGTCGATAAGTGTTTTCATCGACATAGCACGGGAACCTTTGCTCTTTTCACCTAAGTGAACAACAAGTGCAACTTGCTTTTTATTTACGCTGTCAAAGCTACCAGATAAATCAACAACAGAGGCAAGACCTGCAAAGATACTTTCACCACCGTTTGGTACGATTAGATCCTGAGTAATGCCGCCTTTACGTGCATAAGGAATTAAGCTACTACGCGGGTTAAATGCAAGGCTAGGATCGAAATCAATTCCTGCTTTATCATCCCCACCATCACGAGAGCCAGCAACAGCACCCACTTCCACTAAACCTAATTGATTCATTGTGCCAATAAAACCAGCGGTTACAATTTGACCTTTTGCATCAATAGTTGTATCAGCATCAATAGATGCAGGGTTGATTGCAACAATTTTACCTTCGTCAATAACGACGCTCGCGCCTTCTAGAACGCCTTGTTCTGTTGACGTGTGCAGTGTTGCATTAACAATCGCTACAGATGCAGCACTCGCAGTTGCCGAGACCAGGCTAGCAGCAACGAGAGACAGTTTTAATGATTGAGTTAATTTTGTCATCAATGTTACTCCTATTTTTGACCTAGCATGAAATCGCTTTGTGCTTGATATTTATCATCATTACGATCATAAACTTTGGCACCATCAATAAACACTTGTTCAGCTTTCGCATAAACACTGAATGGGTTTTGATTCCAAATAACCACATCAGCTTGTTTACCCGCTTCTAGTGAACCTGTTTTGTCATCAATACCTAGTGATTTCGCAGCGTTTGATGTGATCCACTTGATTGCATGTTGTTCAGAAATGTTATAACCAACATCATTCGCACGGTACATAACTTTCCCTGCTTCTTGGTTTAGACGCTGAATTGTTGTGTCGGAATCTGAGTGAACCACTGCACATGAATTTTTAACTGCATCAACAATTGCTACGTTCTCTTGAACCATGTCGTAGGCTTCCATTTTAAAGCCCCACCAATCTGGCCAAAGTGCTGCACAGTTGCCATTTTCAGCTAATAGATCAGCAATCTTATAAGCTTCAACACCATGATGGAATGTACCTGAGTGATAGCCAAATTCTTTACCAAGATCGATCATCATAGCCATTTCCTCTGCCTTGTAGCAGTGGTTATGAATGAGTATCTCGCCATCAAGAACACCCGCTAAGGTATCAAGCTTGATATCACGATGCGGTACTTCGGGATTTTTACCCGCAGCATAATCGCTCTCGTATTTTTCCCATTGACGCTTATATTCTGCTGCTTCTATCCAAGCTGTACGATAGCCGGCCATATTACCCATACGCGTTGATGGTAAAACACCTTTACTACCATAAACACGTTTTGGGTTTTCACCACATGCCATTTTTAAACCATATGGTGCATCAGGAAACTTCATCCCTTGCATCGTATGAGAAGGAATATTTTTAAGCGTTACGCCACGACCACCAATCAGGTTTGCAGAACCTGGTAGAATTTGTAAAGACGTAATGCCCCCTTCACGAGCACGATTAAAACCTGGGTCCTGTGGCCAGACAGAGTGTTCAACCCACACTTCAGCTGTAACAGGGCTTGTCATTTCGTTACCATCTTGGTGAGATGCCACCGATGGTGTTGGATATGCTCCTAGATGTGAATGCACATCAATAATACCTGGTGTTACCCATTTGCCTTGTGCATCAATCGTTTTATCAGCTTGAACTGATAAATCTTTACCAACTTGCTGTACTTTGCCATCAACAAAGAAAACATCTGCATCATCTAAGCGCTCACCTGTGCCAGTTAGTACTGTTGCATTTGTGATCAATGTGCTTTGTGATGCAAGAGGCTTATAGGTGCTTGGGTATGGGTTTTTATTTATAGTTACTTTTGGATCTTGAGGGCCATTGTCTTGGCATCCCGCTAACGCGACACCAAGCGCCATGACCAATACGGATGGAGCAAATTTTTGCATTATGTTGTTTCTCCTTTTTATTATTGAACCACTTTAACCAAATGTTAATTTCAATGCGAACAAACGAGGCAAGTAGCAGTTTATTGGGACGAATTACCTGTTTTGTTTTGCTCTATTTTTTAATGTAATTGTTATATAGCTGCTCTAAAGCACCTTCGGTAGTTAAACTCGGATCTTTGTTAATAAAATGCTTCACAGTGCGAGTTACAAAGTCTGAATTTTGTTTATGCTGCTTCGCAAAACTTTTGATCAGTGAATCAGCATCGTTTGCTGCTGTTACCTTCTCGTGGCGATGGCGATATTGGCTTAAAGCACGATTAAAATCACCGTTATAATCTTCAACCACCAGCTTATAGAATTCTGTTCTGTCTACGTTCAAATCGTTAATGCAGTAATTTAGCGCGTCTTTAAAGTCATAAAAGACTTTGCCTTGCACATCAAATTCGGCACGCTTTTGACGAATAGTTACACTGGCCTCTTCTGTTGCATAACTATAACCTTGAAATGCAAGCCGCTCTGCAGCCTCTGCACCTAACTTCATACCTGCTTTAATGCTATGTACAAATTCATCACTCATATCGTGAAGCTCACTTTCATGCCACATGTGATAAATTCTCAACGCTTTAGCGTATTTTGCTGAAAGTTTCTTTTTAAGCTTTGTCACTCGCCCATCAATGGTCAGTATCCGTTCGTTATGTAGTAACGCAAAACATTCATAACATGCTGGAATAGATATAAATTCTGCGTCTTCACCTAAATCTATAATGCTTTGTAGCATATGTAGTGGTGGGCAAAAATCTCGCTCAGTGGCTTCACAACCGCAATAGAAGCATTGATTAAAATGTTTTGATTCAGATGCATAAGCTTGTTGATAATAGTCTGCTAATTTCGTGGCCACTGGTACTCCTTATACTTTAAATAGCGCGACTAAAAAATGTAGAGTTAAAACGTAAATGTAACCATTACGTAAAAACCAAACCTTTAATACTAGCCAATAAAGATTTTTTAATAATAAAAATAGAAAAATATTTCTCGAATTGTGTCAAAGTTCACACTTAAAAATATACCTTATCAAGCGGTTATTTTTTGTTGTTCACATCTACATACTTACTTACAACTTGTCGATTTTCATTAACAGCAATTACTCTCGGTTAGCGCATACTTTAACTGTGCCCAGCAAATAGGAAGTGTGCAGTATCCAAAGCGAGGTAGCACATATGACGTGTCACATGGACAAACAACTGGAGAGAAAGATGAATACGTTAACAACAGCACTCGGTACAGCATTAATTTTAGGTTCTTCATTAGTAGCAACAGAAACAAACGCCGCACAATTTGTAGCAGCAGATGACAATGTTGGTACTCAAGCGTGTATGGCAATTGCTTCGAACAAACCATTAAACGTAATAAACACAATGCGTGATTTACGCTTAAGCAAACGGGTTATGACAGAAAAGCTACAGTGTAACGAAATGAGCACTGAAAAGTTTGCTAGCACCTATGGGTTTAATAAATCAGCAAGTTATTTAAATTTTGAAACAACAACAAAAACCAGTATCCAAGATATTGCTAAAGTATCTGACGATACAGTCATTGTTATTGCTGGTTCTAAATAATTATGATGAATTATAAGTGGTAGGCCGATACCGGCCTGCTACACACCCTACCCCTATTATATTAACGCAGCGATAAGACCAAATAAGCCGCCAAACACCCCGCCCCAGATCACTAACCAACCTAAATGTTCTTTGATCATGGTTTGAATAATATCTTTTACCATAGTTGGCGTAAGTTCATTTAAACGCTCATCAACTAAACGCTCAACTGTACCATGTAATGACCCACCTAGATGAGAGTTGGCAAATAGCTTTTCATCAAGAATCGTTTTAAATTCGTCGCTCTTTGATATATCAATCACCGCCGCTTTCATTTTTTCAATGAAAGGTTCACGCATAGGCTCTAACGCATCTCGGCCACCAAACATAGACAGCATGCCACCAAATTGTGAGTTTTCAATGACCTCAATTAAAGAATCATAAGCCGGACTTAAATTAACTTCACTAATAACTGGCTCAAGATCAATATTAGGTTTCGCTAAAGCCATGACTTGATCAATTTTCTCTTCTGCAAAAAACTCGGTCATAACTAAGTTACGTATAGCAACTTTAAAAGAGGCAAATTTAAGAGTAATGACGCCTGATCCGTAAAGAAAAGGGACTTTTTCAAACAGCATATGAATTGCAAGCCAGTTTGTTACAGCCCCAGATAAGGCAAATAAACCAACCGTTAAGACAACTGTTTGATCAAATAAAAATCCGACTAATACTAAGGCAACTGCCACTAAATTAGTGATGAGACTTTTATTCATCTGAATCCTCGTAAATTAATTACTAAACTTTAATAATATTAACGCCATGGGTTTGTTAATTCACCGTCTTTTTGCCATAGTTTAATTATATGGTTAAAAGGTGAACAGAATTATGTGGAATTCGGTGAATGAGCAGATAAGCCAAGCGATGCATTTTGAGTTTAAGCATACTTTTAAACGCCAGTTACAATCACCCAATAACGATAAATACTTCCATATTGGTGATGATCTACACCACTTCTTTGTTAAGGTAGCTCACTTAAGTGATTTAGAGCGACTCGAATGTGAAGCTTTTAATTTAGAGCTGCTCACGCAAGAGAGTTTATTTATGATACCCGATTGCATCACTACAGGTTGTAACATTGAGTATTCATTCATCGTTCTAGAATGGTTAGAACTTGATAAGCAACCACATTCAAATTGGTATCAAATGGGTGAACATTTAGCCATGCTTCATCAAAAACATACTCAAGCCATGTTTGGATTTGATAATGATAACTTTTTAGGTCCAACTGTTCAGCCCAATCGATGGCACAGAAAGTGGGATGTTTTTTTTGCAGAGGAACGAATAGGCTGGCAACTGCAATTGTTACAAGAAAAAGGCATTGAGTTAGTAAACCAAGAAATGTTCATCGCCTTTATTAAAGATGCACTGCATAGCCATGTAGTGGAACCATCTCTACTCCATGGTGATTTTTGGCGAAGAAATATGGGGTTTTATAACACCGTACCCAGTATTTTCGATCCAGCTTGTTATTATGGTGATCGGGAATGTGATATCGCAATGAGCGAATTATTTGCTCCACTGCCAGACGCCTTTTACGAGGCATACAACGCCTTATACCCATTACAATCTGGATATGAGCAACGAAAACTCATCTATCAACTTTACCCTGTTCTTAACCATGCAAACATTTTTGCAGGACACTATCTTACTGAAGCAAAACAACAAATCGAATTACTCCTTAAATAACATTAAAATCGTTGTAAAACGAATGTCATAAACCGTTAATCGTGGCTATAGTTTACTTATAACGCGTTCAGATACAGGTGCTAGCCGCTTGTTTAGCGGTTAGTAAGTTATACCAATCTGATTAAATCTAGATTCATTTTTCATGGGTTAAGGTTTAATTCTGATTGCAATTTAACGAACTCAGGCATGCCTGATTAAGGTAAAAGCTGATGAAAGAACATTTCACACAACGTATTTCATGCCCTCATTGTGGCCACCATATACATGTTGCTCTTGATGCAAGCGACGGTGACCAGGATTACTACGAAGATTGCAGCGCATGCTGTAACCCGATCCACTTAAATATGCATATTGATTACGCACACAACAAACTAGAACTTTTCGTTGACAGCGACGACGAGCAAATTTTTTAATTTGCTCGTTTGCTATGTTCTTGTTGGGATAGGTAATTTTCTACGGTGTTTATAATGGTATAGGTTTGTTGATCAACTTCGATATTAAGCTTATCACCAACACTGTACTTATCTAAATTTGTGATTGCGAGTGTTTCAGGGATTAGGTGCAACCAAAAGCCCTGTTCATCAACTTCGCCAACGGTCAAACTTGCGCCATTCACACTAACAAAACCTTTGTAGAGTACGTATTTTTGCCAATCAGCTGCTAGTGATAAGTGCATTTTACAATTATTTTGATCATGATTAATTGCAATAATTTCTGCCATACAATGAATATGACCAGAAACAATATGCCCTCCTAATTCTGTGCCAAAGGTAACTGAACGCTCAAAATTTACTGTGTCATGCTCAGTTAATGCGCCTAAATTAGTTAGTCTTAGTGTTTCATCTATTACATCAAAATCAATAAAACTGCACTCTGCTGATTGTTTTTCAAAACTCACGACTGTCAAACAACAGCCATTAATAGCAATACTCGCCCCCACAGTTAAGTTAGCAGCATAGTCATTAGCTACCTGTAAAGTGAGTCGTAAAATTCCACCTTCGTGAATCGCTTTTTTTACAATAGCTTGGGTTTGTACAATTCCGGTAAACATAGCAACACTTCTTTTCTTCACTAAATAGATAACTGCGATTTTTATTGATCTATGAATAGATTACAATGTTTGTCTGTTTTTTTAGTTGTGTGTTTTTTATGCTTTTTTGTAGTTGGGAAGCCAAGCGCTTAATTTCTTTAGCCATCCCTGTGTTTTTGGCGCAAGTTACACTTATTTTAATGACTGTGGTTGATACAGTAATGGCAGGTCAAGTAAGCGCAACTGACTTAGCTGCTTTATCAATTGCAACTGGTATCTGGAACCCATTAATGCTTGCCCTTCAAGGGATTTTACTTGCGCTTACAGGAATTATTGCGCAATTTTCAGGTTCAAATGATAAACAAGGAATTAGTCATTATTTTCAACAAGGCTTATATTTATCACTGATACTCAGTTTCATAGGTGTCTTAGTAGCAGGTTTTGCTGATAGCGTATTAAATCAACTGGACACCAGCGCTGCGATTACTTCTCTGGCTGAGCAATATATTTACTTTGTTAAATGGGGAATGCTGGGCTTTTTGCTATTTAGCGTGTATCGCAATATTACTGAGGGTATGGGTATGACAAAGCCAGCCTTCTATATCAGTCTAATCGGTTTAGCTGTAAATGTTCCTGCAAACTATGTGTTTATCCACGGTAAATTAGGGTTTGATGCCTACGGTGGTGCCGGATGCGGTATAGCCACAGCACTTGTATTTACTTCTATGGCACTAACTCAAGTCATTTACTGTCATTTCAGTAAAAAAGTGAACGCTAGAGAACTCCTCGCTAATTTTGCATTACCAAAATTCTCAACAATGTGGATCATTACCAAAGTAGGTATTCCTATCTCACTTGCTACCTTTTTTGAAGTAACCTTATTTGCTTGTATTCCTTTATTTATAGCTCATTTAGGTGCTGTCGCAGTCGCTGGCCATCAGATTGCAGCCAGTGTAACCACCTTGCTATTTATGATGCCACTAAGTCTCTCAATTGCGATAAGTATACGTATTGGCAATTTATTTGGTCAGCAGCACTTTGAGCAATTAAGAAATGCAGTAAGAACTAGCTATATTCTGGCAGCTGTAATTGCATTTATGCTAGCCAGTATTACTTTCTTTGCACGTGATATCATCAGCCAATTGTATTCAGATAATCCTGAGGTATTAGCACTTGCCTCTTCAATTATGGTATTGGCTTGCATCTATCAATTGCCAGACGCTTTGCAGGTCTCAGCTAACGGCATTTTACGTGGATTAAAGCACACAGCCCCTATTGGCTACATAACATTTGTTTCATATTGGCTGATCGGATTTGCGCTTGGATTCGTACTTGCTCGTACAGATTTAATTGTTCCAGCAATGGGCCCTCATGGCTTTTGGATAGGCATTATTGTGGGGTTAAGTGCCGCAGCGATTATGTTGATGTTCACTGTTCATAGGCGATTTAAACATGCACCATTTTTGCAAAACCAATAGCCTTCTAAACTCTATTATTGCTCTAGTGTGTGTGGCACTTATTGCCTGCACACCCTCTTCTGGTGATGTAAATCACACCTATGCGCAAAGACTAAATAACGTGCTTAAAACCGAAGGTTTTAAGCTATCTAAACCGAGTACACTAACTGTTAAGCACTTCTCTTATGACGATGAAGACAAAACAACGATCGGCATGCTTGAACTTGCCCAGTTACGTCAGTGTAAGCTTGCAACTCTGATTGCTGAGCACAATAACCAGCTTGGCAAAACGGCAACACCCGCTAATGTTTTGAGTTATCAAATTAAGTTTATACAAAGCGCAAATAAATGCTTAGAAAGCATTGATGAACAAGATGAACTTTCTGAAAAAATAAAACTCACCGCAGCAAAAAAACAAGCAAACTTAGCCAACTACTTTAAAGCTATGCTGTTCAACGAAACCGAGTTTAAACAAAGCTGGCAACTAAGTTCGACTTATATTGATGAAAATACGTCAGGTTTTAGCGAAACCGTGAGCGCATTGGAGCAGATTGCTAAATTAAACAATCAAATTACTACCAGCAAAATAAACGATATGGAGCCCGATAAAATCATCAGCCAACTTGAAGTGTTAAACCGTTTTAAATACAACAAGCTGTTAATTTCGGCGGCTCGAGCCCAAACACATTACAATCAACAATTAACAGAGCTGCTTATGCAGTACACAAATGATGAACTCTGTCCTGCCAACAAGAATAAACAAAAAGCACAAACGCTAAGTAATGTGTTTAAAAAGTTTTATTTGGAGCAGTTACAACCTTATCAATCATTCTTGGTGGGAAGATTAGAAACCCTACAACCACTTTATCATCAAATATGGCGTGACACTGAAATGAGCCCATTAGTAGATAGCGAAAGTAATGAGGCAATTTTACGTAATCTTAAGCGCTCTGCTAAAAGCCATGTAACTTGGTGGCAAGGTTTTTATCGAGCGTGCGAAATTAGTCCGTTATGAGTAAAAAACCAGCACTTAACATAAAAATAGCTAAAGCTGCTTGATTCACACAAGCAGTCGCTATATATTAGCCTCCGTTGTTTAGCCAAGCTGACAACTTTTTAAATCAAAATACAACCGTAGCTCAGTTGGTTAGAGCACTACCTTGACATGGTAGGGGTCGGTGGTTCGAATCCACTCGGTTGTACCATGATTTAGGTATAACCAAAGGAAAGAGCACTACCACTCTTAATGGCCCGGTCCAAAGGTCGGTGGTTCGAATCCACTCGGTTGTACCACGATTTAGGTATAACCAAAGGAAAGAGCACTACCACTCTTAATGGCCCGGTCCAAAGGTCGGTGGTTCGAATCCACTCGGTTGTACCACTATTGATTTTGACACTTCTGTACGACCGTAGCTCAGTTGGTTAGAGCACTACCTTGACATGGTAGGGGTCGGTGGTTCGAATCCACTCGGTCGTACCAATTCTAAATATCCTATAGCATAAAGCTCAGTCGCTTAGCGCACTACCACTCTTGATGGCCCGCTCCAAAGGTCTGTGGTTCGAATCTACTCGGTCGTACCAAATTTATTCCAACCTTTACTAAGATATTACCCGAAAATCTGAATTGTACAGTTGTAGCTAAGTCGGTTAGCGCACTACCACTCTTAATGGCCCGGTCCAAAGGTCGGTGGTTCGAATCCACTCGGTTGTACCACTATTGATTTTGACACTTCTGTACGACCGTAGCTCAGTTGGTTAGAGCACTACCTTGACATGGTAGGGGTCGGTGGTTCGAATCCACTCGGTCGAAGCAAGTTTATTCCAACCTTTCAAAGATATTACCCGATAATCTGAATTGTAAAGTTGTAGCTCAGTCGGTTAGCGCACTACCACTCTTTATGACCCGCTCCAAAGGTCGGTGGTTCGAATCCACTCGGTCGTACCAATTCTAAATATCCTATAGCATAAAGCTCAGTCGCTTAGCGCACTACCACTCTTTATGACCCGCTCCAAAGCTCGGTGGTTCGAATCCACTCAGTCGTACCAATTCTAAATATTCTAATTTGATAATTGGGATCACTCATACCCTAATAGCTTCGACAACTCTAAAGCTGTTACCTGCATATTTTCGTGGATCATTGCCATATCAGTTGTATGAGAGCCATCAGTGAAATCAATAAATGGCACAACTAACGCCGCTGCGATTTGACCTGTGGCATCAAACACTGGATAACCAATATCATTTACTCCATGAGCTTGCGCACTAATTACACTCTCATAACCCTGACTTTTAACGCGATTGATTATATCCTCGAGTTGTTCAGAATTTGCTTGTGGGTGGTCACTTGGCACACGACTTAGCATTAAATCACGCTTTTCTCGTTCAGAAAACGCCAACAATAAATGCCCTGAACAGGTATTTACTAAGGGTGCTTCAGCGCCAAGTCTAACGCTAAAGATACGCGCCGAAGGTGAATCTTGCTGCACTACAACATGACCTTTACCTTCGTAGTAGATCACTAAATGGCAAGATTGCTCTATGGTATAAGATAATCTGTGCATCAAAGGGTTAGCTAGCGATGTTAAACGCTTAATAGGTGGAAACCGATTGGCTAGCCCAAAGAGCTTTAAGGTTAATCTATGCCTATCACTTCCCGCTGGCGTTTCAATATAGCCGCGTTGCTCTAATACCGCCAACATTCTAAACAACTCGCCGACCGAACGATCGAGTCGTGCTGTGATATCCGTGATATTGAGACCGTCTACTTCACTTGACAGCAATTCAAGCAAATCCAATCCTTTTTCAAGCGCAGGAGCTGAATACACTTTTTTCCGTGATTTAGAATCCGTTTCTTTTTCCACTGATATTCACCTTAATATAACTCACTAGTTTTTTGAGACTAGTTATAAAATTTCCTCAGATTACAAAAGTATACATTAGTTTCATTTATGAGAAAAAGCGCCATACCCATTTAATAAGCTGCTATTTGTTCATCCAGTGAAAAAATCCTCTCAACAAGCTTCCACTTAGCAGATTTACTGGATGACGTATCAACCTTTTGAAACTTTTCCATTAATGCTTCCCATTCTTGAACTTTACTATTTTGAGCATCGAATCTGGCTTTGTGTTCAAAACTAAAATCATCGCTGGTATCAAGTATCATAATTAATTGTGTGCCTAGCCGATGAATCACCATGTTCGTTATACCCACTTCTTTGATTGCCGCAACAACTTCAGGCCATACATTTCCCGGGGCATGGTATTTCTCATATTCGGCTATTAAATCATCGTTGTTTTCTAGCTCTAATGTTAAGCAATATTGCATTTCATTTCTCCACTGATGTTTTATGTATATAGATAACGCGATAAGCAAAAACAGCTATCACCATAAAACTAATTAAAGGTAGTAAAAAAGAGGTTTGTACTGCACTTAGTGACTTTATCAGTGGTCCTGCATCAATCATCTGCCCTTGTAGAGGTGGCATTAGCGCTCCTCCAACAATCGCCATGACCAACCCTGAGGATGCGATACTTGCATCGGCTTTTAAACCGCCTAAACTGATAGCATAAATTGTTGGGAACATTAAAGACATACACCCCGAAACAGCAATAAGACAATACAATCCGAGCATGCCCCCGGTAAAAATGACAGCAAACGTCAAGCTCGCTGCAGCAATTGCAAAGATCATCAGCAGTAATGCGGCGTTAACCCAATTAAGTAAAAACGTACAAATAAAGCGACTGGCCAGAAAAACACACATAGCAACAATGTTGTAATTCTGCGCTTCAGAAGCGGTTAAGCCTACTTCAGTCATCCCGTAATGGATAATGAAAGTCCAGCACATAATTTGTGCACCAACATAAAAAACTTGAGCAATCACACCTTCAACATAGCGCTTATTTTTAATAAGTTTTACAAAAACCTCCTTCGCGCTATTGTCACTTTGATTTACTTTAACAGCCTGTGTATTAGGCAAGCGATAAAATAAATAGATAAAAAATAAGACAATGACAATCATAGCAATTACCACATAAGGGTCTCGTATTGTCGCCAAATCAGCTGCCTGCATCGCCATATGATTAAATGGTTCTTCTTTTGAAAAGGTATAAAGTGCTTCGGTAAGCTTTTCATCAACAACTGCGGGGAGCCAATGTGCATATTCTGGATGTTGTAATTTTTCTTCAGCTCTAAACTGTTCTATTTCAAGCTTATTTAGAATCATAGTTGAGGCAACAAACATGCCCATCAACGAACCAACAGGGTTGAATGCTTGCGCTAAATTTAACCGCTTTGTGGCTGTCCGCTCATCTCCCATCGATAAAATATAAGGATTTGCAGTTGTCTCTAAGAGTGCCAATCCACAGGTTAAAATACACAAAGAAGCCAAAAAATAATTAAATTCCATGTAATAACTGGCAGGAATAAATAGTAATGCACCCAGTGCATATAGCCCAAGTCCAAGTAGTATCCCAGATTTATAAGAATAACGCCGAATATACAATGCGGCAGGAATAGCCATCACTCCATACCCTAAGTAAAAAGCAAATTGCACAAGAGAACTCTGTGCATTTGAAATTAGAAAAATATCTTTGAACGCTTTTACCAGCGGGTTGGTAATGTCATTTGCAAAGCCCCAAAGAGGAAAAAGTGCTGCAACCAGAATAAAAGGTATCAGCATATCCGTTGCGATTAATGGTGCAGTTTCCCCTCCCTCTTTTGTACCTAATTGATATGTGTTCATTGTTAATTACGCTCTTAGTTAGATGCTGTTAATACGAACTGCTTAGTACAGTTCATGTTTAAAAGATTGCACGATAAATTCATATATACAATTAAATTTCATATAAGAAAAATATTATTTTGAATATGTCTATTAAAAACAATTGGTTATTTACTATTTTTTTAAAGGTTCCTGGCTGTAGCAACAAATGACAGTGGCTAGAGACAAAAGAAAGATGTTGACTTGTTAAATCATTACAAATATTTTAAATATGAAAAAATAATTCATACTTAAAATAAATTACTAATGTACCAACAAACTTTAATTGTGAGGATTGAATGTCTGGAAATAAATTTGTGTTACTGCATGAACAAGACAACGTCATTGTTTGTTGTCAGGCTGCATACCTTGGTGAAGCGATCACCATTGCAAATGATGAGCTAACGCTAAATACAGATGTCACTGTTGGTCATAAAGTTGCCTGCCGTGCAATTCAAAAAGGCGAACAAATTTTAAAATACGGTGTGCCTATCGGATCTGCCACTGACGATATTGAAAAAGGACAGCATGTGCACCTTCACAATATGAAGAGTGACTATATAGCAAGCCACACTAGGCACTCAGTTAGTGGAGATTAATATGCAGGGCTATTTAAGAAGTAATGGTAAAAAAGGTATTCGTAACACTGTGGTTGTAGCCTACTTAGTTGAATGTGCACACCATGTGGCAAGAACAATCGTTAATAAGTCAAATAACCAAGACATCCAACTTATTGGCTTTCCTGGCTGCTATCCAAACAATTATGCACTTTCTATGATGACTAAACTGTGTACCCACCCTAATGTTGGCGGTGTGTTACTCGTTTCTTTGGGATGTGAAGGGTTCAACCGTGAACACTTAAGTGAAGCTATCAGTCAGTCTGGTCGCCCCGTTAGTACGCTTGTTATTCAAAATAACGGCGGAACAAAAAACACCATTGATAAAGGGGTTCAAGAAGCTGCGGCTATGCTAGAACAAATTTCTTCATGCCCTGTTGTTGATATGACAGTTGATGAATTAGTTATTGGCACAATTTGTGGTGGTTCAGATGGCACCAGTGGTATCAGCGCAAACCCTGCTGTTGGTAAGTGTTTCGACCGTTTAATTACGCAAAATGCAACCTGCATTTTTGAAGAAACCGGCGAACTTGTGGGCTGCGAGCAAATAATGGCGCAAAGGGCCGAATCGAAAGACCTTGCAGACAAGCTTGTATCTTGTGTAATTAAGGCTGAGAAATATTACACGAAAATGGGCTATGGCAGCTTTGCTCCGGGTAATGCAGAGGGTGGCTTAACAACACAAGAAGAAAAATCAATGGGAGCTTATGCTAAGTCAGGTGGCTCGTTAATTAATGGCATTATTAAACCGGGTGAAGAGCCTCACAAAAAAGGCTTATTCTTGATGGATGTAGTCCCTGATGGAGACCCTAAATTTGGATTTCCAAACATTTCTGATAATCAAGAAATCATCGAAATGATTGCATCAGGTGCCCACATCACATTATTTACAACCGGTCGTGGCTCCGTTGTTGGTTCAGCTATTTCGCCAGTAATTAAAATCTGCGCAAACCCTGAAACATACAAAAACTTAAGTGATGACATGGATATAAATGCTGGAAGTATTATCGAAGGTCAGAAAACGGTAGAGCAAGTGGGAGATGAAATCTTTGATCTTATTGTCCGCATTGCAAGTGGTGAACAAAGTAAATCTGAACAAATGGGACATCAGGAATTTTTGTTAACTTATAAAACATTCGACAGCATAGGACCTGCTTGCTTGAATTAATGTGAGCAGAGGACATCATCATGAATAATTACTTTAATCATAAATACCCTGATATATCGGACCTCAAGAAAAAAGCCAAACAACGCATACCACGCTTTGCATTTGACTACCTTGAAGGTGGCTGTATGGAAGAGCGAAGTGTTCAGAGAAATCGAGACGAGATCAATGCTGTACAATTGCGTAGTACATTATTAAAGCCTTTTTCTGGCAGCGATCAATCAGTTGAACTATTTGGCCACACCTACTCTGCTCCTTTTGGAATTGCACCCGTTGGTTTGCAAGGCCTAATGTGGCCAAAAGCGCCTGAGATACTGGCTAAAGCTGCCGCTGAAAAAAACATCCCTTATGTATTAAGTACTGTTTCGTCATCTAGCCTTGAGCGTATTGCAGAAGTGTCTGAGGGTCATGCTTGGTTCCAATTATACAACCCAACAGATGAGAGCATTCGTAAAGATCTATTAAGTCGCATAAAAGCAGCACACTACCCTGTATTGGTTGTCACAGTTGATGTGCCAACATTTGGCTATCGCCCAAGAGATATCCGCAATGGTTTGGCGATGCCACCTAAAATGACACTCTCAAACATCATGCAAATGCTAAGTAGACCCCGTTGGTTTTACGAAACATCGCTTGCTGGCAAGCCTGAAATGCAAACCCTAAAACCCTATATGCCTAAAGACATGCCAACCGATGAACTTGCAGCATTTATGAATAAAACAGTTATGGGCCGTGTAGATATTGAGGGACTAAAGCCTATACGAGATATGTGGCAAGGGCCATTAGTAATAAAAGGATTAATTAGTGAACAAGATGTGAAATCGGCTATAGAACTTGGCGCTGATGCTGTCGTAATTTCTAATCATGGTGGTCGACAACTTGATGCAGGTGAATCACCAGTAAAACCACTACAAACTATCGCATCTAAGTATTCAAAAGACATAAAGATATTTATGGATAGCGGTTTACGAAGCGGCACTAATATTGTGAGTGCCCTAGCAAGTGGAGCAGATTTTACTTTTCTGGGTAGACCTTTTGTATATGGCGTTGGCGCATTAGGTGATAAAGGAGGCATTCATACCATTAATGCATTGATGATGCAGGTAACGCAGATAATGAACCAATTAGGCTGTGAAAAAGTAACGGACTTACCAAGCTTCCTAGTTAAATAGCTGAACAATATGGTAGGAGTATTATGAAAAACGTTTTCAACACTCGTCAACTTGGTAACACAAACCTAAATATATCAACGTTAGGTTTTGGGGCTGCGTCTATGGGTAATTTATATCAACCAGTCAGTGATGAAGAAGCTAAAAAAACTTTATCATCGGCTATTGATATAGGTATCAACTATTTTGATACAGCTCCGCGTTATGGTGCAGGACTAAGTGAACGTCGAGTGGGAGATGCACTAAGGGAACTTCCAAAACAGGATTATATATTATCCACAAAAGTTGGAAGACTCATTAAACCAGACGCGAAAGCGGATGTAACGCAGCTTCGCCATGGTTTTGCTACTCCGATGCCTTTTGATGCTCAATATGACTACAGCTACGATGGCATTATGCGCTCATTTGAGGATAGTCAGCAACGTTTAGGGCTCGCTGAAATTGATATTCTTCTGGTTCATGATCTTGGCAGAGATACTCATGGAGATAGAGATTCATTTTATTTTATGCAGTTCGAGCAAGGTGGTTATAGAGCACTTGATGAACTTAAAAGTAGCGGACAAATCAAAGCGATTGGTTTAGGTGTAAACGAAGTCGAAATTTGTAAGCGAGCCATGAATATTGGCCAGTTTGATTGTTTTTTATTAGCCGGCCGATACTCATTACTTGAACAAGAACCAGTCAACGAGTTTCTTCCTCAATGCATTACAAATGGTACGTCGATAATTCTCGGCGGTCCTTACAACTCGGGCATATTAGCAACTGGCGTTCGCACTAACAAAACGCCCTTTTATAACTACAACCCTGCCCCTAAAGAAGTAATTTTAAAAGTAGATAAAATTGAGCAAATTTGTATAGACCATAATGTCACTCTCGCAGCTGCTGCACTGCAATTTCCGCTTGCACACCCGGCAGTTGCATCGGTTATTCCAGGCCTTGGCAATGCAAAGCGAGTTGCAAAAACTGTACAGCTATTTAATGAAGTGATCCCTTGTGCATTTTGGCAAGATTTAAAATCTGAACAGTTACTTGCTGAAAATGCCCCAGTACCGATGTAATGAGCGTAATTATGAAATCAACATCTAGCTCAATAATAGAAAAAGTAGATAGCCATCAACACTTTTGGCAATTAAGCCGAGGAGACTATAACTGGCTAACTTCTGACTTTACTTGTCTCTATAAAGATCATTTGCCTGAATTACTAGCTCCAGCATTAGAGTTATATGGCATAACGAGCACAATTGTGGTTCAAGCTGCAGATTCAATAGATGAGACATACTTCTTGCTCGAACTAGCTAATAAAACTGATTTCATAGCAGGTGTCGTCGGTTGGGTTGATTTTCAAGCCAACGATGTCATTTCTTATTTAGCGTCATTAAGTAAAAATCCCTATTTCAAAGGTATTCGTCCAATGTTGCAAGATATTGACGACCCTGACTGGATACTCAATGACGATTTTGCTGCTATTTTTGATTTTTTAGCAACCAACAGCCTTACATTTGATGCACTCATACTTGATATACATCTTGAGCAGATAACATCAATTGCAAAGCGCTATCCACAATTAAATATTGTAGTTAACCACCTTGCTAAACCTGACTTAACAAAACCTATGTCAACGAAATGGCAACGCCAGTTAACCTGCTTGGCAGAGTTAGAAAATGTTTCTATTAAGTTTTCAGGACTAATGACACAAGCTGCAACAGATTGTGTTGATGTTGCTATTTATCGTCAATATTTTCAGCTCATTTATCAATTGTTTGGTCCGAAAAGAATTCTTTGGGGAAGTGATTGGCCTGTTGTCAACATGAATGGCAGTTATGATTTGTGGCATGACATTAGTCAGGCATTGATCAATGAATTGCCCAAAGCAGAACGGCAGTTGATATGGTCAGAAAATGCGCGAAATTTTTATAAGTTACTCTAATCACACCTTTTAAGGACACATTATGAATCAGCAAAGCTCAAAAAAAATTGCCTTAGTAACAGGAGGTGGTAGCGGAATAGGTCGAAGTATCTGTTTACGTTTAGCGAAACGGAATATGCATATTCTTGTTGTTGATTTAAATATCGATGCTGCAAACACAGTGATGCAAGAAATAAATGAAAACGGTGGATCTGCACAAGCATTTGCAGTGGATGTAGCTAACCATCAACAAGTAGCTGAGTTGTTTGCAACTATAAAAAAACACTATGCCATTGATATTCTGATAAACAATGCAGGTATAGCCCACATTGGCAATATCGAAAATACCACAGAGTCAGACTTAGACAGACTCTATAACATCAATGTTAAAGGTGTTTATAACTGTATGCATGCAGCTATTGCAAGCATGAAAGAAAAACAAAGCGGCGTCATCATTAATCTAGCATCTGTTGCTTCATCCGTAGGAATTGCCGATAGGTTTGCCTATTCAATGACTAAAGGTGCCGTTTTAACCATGACCTACTCTGTAGCAAAAGATTATTTATCATACGGTATTCGTTGTAACTGTATTGCCCCTGGTCGTGTTCATACCCCTTTTGTTGATAACTTTTTAGCACAAAGCTACCCAGATAATCAGGCTGAGATGTTTGAAAAGCTCTCAAAAAGCCAACCTATTGGTCGCATGGGTAAACCTGAAGAAATCGCAGGACTTGTTGATTACTTATGCTCAGACGACGCTGCATTTATAACAGGCAGTAATTTCCCGATTGATGGCGGTTTCGTCACACTTAATAATTAACTGAAGTAAAGAGAATCATTATGAAACTACTCAGATATGGCCCTGAAGGCCAAGAAAAACCCGGTATTATAGATGGTGACGGTAAAATTCGTTGCTTAAGTGGCATTATTAATGATGTTAATGGAGCCGCTCTTTCAGTTGAGAGCCTAGAAAAAATAAAACGCTTAGACCTTACATCACTGCCTATTGTAGATGAGTCAGTAAGAATCGGCGCATGCGTTGCTAACGTTGGTAAGTTCATTTGCATTGGTTTGAACTACGCAGATCATGCTGCAGAATCTGGCATGGCAATCCCAAAGGAGCCTGAAGTATTCAGTAAAGCCACCAGCGCCATCAGTGGACCTAACGATAATATTATCAAACCTAAAAACAGCGAAAAATTAGACTGGGAAGTTGAACTTGCCATCGTCATTGGTAAGCACGCCTCTTATGTCAATGTTGAAAATGCCAATGACTACATAGCTGGTTATTGTGTTTGTAATGATGTATCTGAGCGTAACTTTCAACTAGAGCGTGGCTGCCAATGGGATAAGGGTAAAGGCTGTGACACATTTGGTCCACTTGGTCCTTGGCTAGTAACCAAAGATGAGATTGCTGATCCACTTAATTTAGATATGTGGTTAAAAGTAAACGATACCCAATTCCAAAATGGTAATACTAAAACCATGGTGTTTGATCCTGCGTTTATTGTTAGCTATCTCAGCCAATTTATGAGCCTACAACCAGGCGATGTTATCTCTACAGGTACTCCACCGGGAGTTGGTTTAGGGCAAACTCCGCCAATTTATTTGAACGATGGTGATGTTGTAACCCTAGGCATTGAAGGCTTAGGTGTACAACAGCAACGGGTCGTTGATTATAAGAAATTACACTAAGTAATAAATCCCAAATTACATTTGATCAGGACCAAAATCCGATAGAGCGACAGCCTATCGGATTTTTATTTAATACCAATCCGAAATATTACTTAATTATTTTCAGAGATAAAAAATCTAACTGGCTAATTTCAAACCAATAATTCCAAGGGCAATCAGCAGTAAGCTGGCTATTTTTAATAGACTCACGCCTTCTGCTAGTAGCGTCATACCTAGTATTGCAGACCCAATTACACCAATACCTACCCAAACGGCATAAGCCAAACTAAGTGGTAATGATTTAAGCGTCACACTTAAGCAATAAAAGCTCGCAGCCATAGTTAAAATTGTAAAGAATGAAATGAGTGGTTTAGTAAAACCGTTTGATTGTTTTAGGCCATAAGCCCAAGCGACTTCAAGTAAGCCGGCAGTAATAAGTAAGATCCAATTCATGGTCGACCTCTTTATGGGGTCGTCCCCGAATTAAAATCACAACTTTAAGGTCGTCCTTAAAGCGGTGTAACACTTCGCCACACCCGACGAAATCTACTATGTTGCGAATACCCTGTCAACGATATGAATTAGATTTAAGCCACAGCTTAGAGGTATATTGTTCAAGTGATTAGGTTGTATATTTACAGCAAAAGACTAAGCTATATGTAAATAACAAAACTTAAATACTATATGAAACTGTTTGCAGCGTTATTTTTATTTTTTTCATATCAAGCTATTGCTAACCTTACTCCTGTTACTTATGAAATGGATGGCGAATTTATTACAGAGCAAGCGGTACGCTTTAATGGCGGGTACGGTTATAACCTAGATGCCAAACACGTTCTAAAGCTCGTTACCCTCGATTGGCCCCCTTATATAGACGAAAACTTATGTAATAAAGGTTGGCTTTTCCAATTTACGGTCAGTGCTCTTCTTGAAAAAGGCTACGGCGTTCATATTAGTTTTTACCCTTGGGCTCGTGCAGTTAGAGAAGCTGAATTAGGCCGAGCCGATATTCTCTTTCCTGAGTACTTCATTGAAAGTAATGTGATTTCTGATAACTTTTTAGATAAAACCCGTAACGATTTACTCGCTTTAAGTCATGCAATCCCGGGAGGAGATCTATCTTTCGTGGCGTTAAAAGGAAACCAAATCCCTTTCAATGGTGACTTAAACTCAGTAAAAGACCTGCCTATTGGAGTGGTACGCTCATATAAAAACACCAAAGAATTAGATGCCATGATCGATAACAAAGAAATTGATACAATCGTGGCAAATAATGAGTATCAATTAATACACCTTTTATTAAGTAATCGTGTAAGCCTCATTGTGGCAGATCTTGAAGTGTTAAAAGCCAGCGTTCATAAATCTGAGTTATCAATTAAGGGTAAGCGACAAATATTAGAATCACTGGTCGCACTAGAACCAAAACTTGAATACAAAGCACTTTATTACTCTGTCAGTAAATCAACACCGCATTGGCAAAAAGTTTTACAAGATTTGAATGATGAAATAGAAATGATGCAACAAAGCGGCAAGTTTGATGAGTTTATTGAAGGCATGAAACAACAGTGCTACGGATTAGAAAAAGCGACGTAACCGCCGCTTTATTTTGATCATATCAGTACGCTATAGAGTACTACTCGGGCACTCTAACCCAGCCTTCCATTAACACACGAGCACTCCGGCTCATACTTGCTTTTGTTACTTGCCATTTATCATCAACAAGAGTTGCAGCGGCACCCACTTTTAAAGTACCAGAAGGATGACCAAAGTTTACCTCCTGACGCTCACCACCGCCTGCAGCAAGGTTAACCAAGGTGCCAGGAATAGCAGCTGCAGTACCAATAGCAACCGCAGCTGTGCCCATCATCGCATGATGTAATTTACCCATCGACATAGCACGTACCACTAAATCAATATCAGTATCACTAACAACTTTACCGCTTGACGCATGATAAGTTTTAGCTGGTGCAACCCAAGCTACTTTTGGCGTATGTTGACGTGCTTTTGCTTCATCAATATGAGAAATTAGCCCCATTTTCAATGCTCCGTAAGCACGAATCGTTTCTAATTTTTCAAGCGCAGATACATCACCGTTAATGGCTTCTTGCAGCTCTGTACCATCATAGCCAACTTCACTGGCGTTAATGAAAACCGTTGGAATACCCGCATTGATCATGGTCGCAGACAACATACCAATGCCTGGCACGTCTAGTTCATCGACTAAATTACCTGTTGGGAATAAGGCCCCTTCGCCATCTGCAGGGTCCATAAATTCAAGTTTCACTTCAGCGGCAGGGAATGTCACACCATCAAGCTCAAAATCACCAGTTTCTTGTACTTCACCATTTGTAATTGGCACATGCACTATGATGGTTTTACTAATATTGACTTGCCAAACTTTAACTTCAACAACGCCGTTATCTGGAATTTTGCTGGCTTCAACAAGGCCGTTTGACACAGCAAAGGCCCCGACTGCTGAAGTTAAATTGCCGCAATTACCACTCCAATCAACAAACGCTTTATCGATAGCCACTTGACCAAACAGATAATCAACATCGTGATCAGCTTTAGCGCTTTTCGATAAAATCACCGTTTTACTGGTGCTTGACGTTGCGCCGCCCATGCCATCAGTTTGTTTTTGATAAGGATCGGGGCTGCCAATTACACGCAATAACAAGTTATCGCGCGCCTCACCTGCCACTTGGGCAGGCTCAGGTAAGTCAGTTAGGTTAAAGAACACACCTTTACTGGTGCCGCCACGCATATAGGTCGCTGGCACCTTAATTTGTGGTTTAAACGCCATTACTTAGTGCTCCTCAGATTCTAAGAAATCTTGCGCGAAACGTTGTAGTACACCACCTGCTGAATAAATTGACACTTCTTCAGCGGTATCTAAACGACACGTCATTGGTACTTCAACGGTTTCACCATTGGCACGGGTGATCACTAAAGTCAGGGTTGCACCTGGTGTTGGCTCACCTTTCACGCTAAAGGTTTCACTGCCATCAATACCTAATGTAGTTCGCGTAGTACCGGCTTTAAATTCTAGCGGTAGTACGCCCATACCAATTAAGTTAGTGCGGTGAATACGCTCAAAGCCCTCGGCTGCAATCACTTCAACACCTGCAAGGCGTACACCTTTTGCAGCCCAGTCACGTGATGAGCCTTGACCATAATCGGCACCTGCCACAATGATAAGCGGTTGTTTACGCTGCATGTAGGTTTCGATTGCTTCCCACATACGTGTCACTTTGCCTTCTGGTTCAATACGAGCATATGAACCTTGCTTCACTTCACCATTTTCTTTAACCATTTCATTCAATAACTTAGGGTTAGCAAATGTAGCACGCTGTGCAGTTAAATGGTCGCCTCGGTGCGTAGCATACGAGTTAAAATCTTCTTCTGGAAGACCCATTTTAGCTAAGTACTCGCCAGCTGCACTTGACGCTAAAATCGCATTTGAAGGCGATAAGTGGTCAGTGGTGATGTTGTCACCCAGTACCGCTAATGCACGCATATTACTAAGCGAACGTTCACCCGCTAATGCACCTTCCCAATAAGGAGGACGGCGAATATAAGTACTTTGTGGACGCCATTGGTAAAGCGGATCGTTGTCTTCACCGTAATCAACACTTAAATCAAACATTGGCTCGTAAACCTTTTTAAATTGTTCAGGTTTAACACTTTGTTTGATCACTGCATCAATTTCTTCATCTGATGGCCATAAATCCATTAAGCGAATTTCGTTGCCTTGTTGATCGTACCCTAATACATCTTTTTCGATATCAAAGCGAATAGTACCAGCAATGGCATAAGCAACAACCAGTGGTGGTGAAGCTAAGAATGCTTGTTTAGCATAAGGGTGAATACGGCCATCAAAATTACGGTTACCCGAAAGTACAGCTGTTGCATATAAGTCACGGTCAATCACTTCTTGCTGAATCTTTGGATCAAGCGCACCACTCATGCCATTACAGGTCGTACATGCAAAGCCAACGATACCAAAGCCAAGTTGCTCGAGTTCAGGTAATAAATTTGCTTCTTCTAAGTAAGATTTAACCGCTTTAGAACCCGGTGCCAGTGATGTTTTAACCCATGGCTTACGGGTTAACCCTTTAGCGTTAGCATTGCGCGCAAGTAAACCAGCAGCAATTACGTTGCGTGGGTTACTGGTATTAGTACAACTTGTGATTGCTGCAATGATACAGGCGCCATCTGGCATTAAGCCTTCTTGATTTTCAACGATGCCAGTGATACCCGCTTTATCAAGGTCCTTTGTTGCAACACGGCGATGTGGATTCGATGGGCCCGCAATATTGCGCCCAACTGATGACAGATCAAAGGTTAACACACGCTCATATTCTGCCGTTTTAAGGCTATCGCTCCAAAGACCGGTTTCTTTTGCGTAAGTTTCTACTAGTTTAACCTGCTCTTCTTCGCGACCTGTTAAGCGTAGGTAATCAAGTGTGTTGTCATCAATGTAGAACATCGCAGCTGTTGCGCCAAACTCTGGCGTCATATTAGAAATAGTTGCTCTGTCACCCAAGGTAAGTGCATCGGCACCTTCACCATAAAACTCAAGGTAGGTCGACACAACTTTTTCATTGCGTAAAAACTCGGTGATCGCTAATACGATATCAGTTGCAGTAATACCTGGTTGTGGTTTGCCTGTTAGCTCAACCCCAACAATGTCAGGTAAACGCATGTAAGACGCTCGGCCAAGCATCACGCTTTCAGCTTCAAGACCACCCACGCCTACAGCAATAACACCTAATGCATCGACCATAGGTGTATGGCTATCAGTACCAACTAGTGTATCTGGGAATGCCACGCCATCGCGGTTTTGGATCACCGGTGACATTTTCTCTAAATTGATTTGATGCATAATGCCGTTACCCGGCGGGATCACATCAATATTTTTAAATGCTGTTTTCGTCCAATTGATAAAATGAAAACGGTCATCATTACGACGATCTTCAATAGCACGGTTTTTTTCAAAAGCATCCGGTTCAAAACCTGCGTGTTCAACCGCTAATGAATGGTCAACAATTAACTGTGTTGGTACCACAGGGTTTACTTTTGCAGGATCGCCGCCTTTTGAAGCAATAGCATCACGTAGGCCCGCTAAATCAACTAACGCTGTTTGACCTAAGATATCGTGGCACACAACACGAGCAGGAAACCATGGAAAATCTAAATCACGCTTACGGTCAATCAATTGCGACAGCGCATCATTTAGCATTTCAGGTTCACAACGACGAACTAAGTTTTCGGCAAGTACTCGCGATGTGTAAGGAAGTGTGGCATAGCTGCCCGGTTTAATTGCATCAACAGCAGCGCGAGTATCAAAGTAATCGACTCCTGTGCCTGCTAATGGTTTTCTAAAATTTGTATTCATGATGATTCTACTTGTACTTGGTGACGGTGAACAAAGGTGGGCTGATTGTTTTTGTATTTATTTCGCCCCTTCATAAAGGGGCAGCTAAGCTACCCCTATCACTGATTTAATTAACGATTAACGCTCAGAAATTGGCGTATAGCTGCGTGCTTCTGGGCCCGTATAATCTGCACTTGGGCGAATGATACGGTTGTTAGCACGTTGCTCTTTCACGTGTGCTGTCCAACCCGTAACACGGCTCATCACGAAAATTGGCGTGAATAACTTAGTTGGAATACCCATGAAGTGATACGCAGATGCATGGAAGAAATCAGCATTACAGAATAATTTCTTTTCACGCCACATAACTTCTTCACAGCGAACAGACACTGGATAAAGAACATCGTCACCCACTTCTGCAGCCAGTTTTTCTGACCATTTTTTGATGATCACGTTACGTGGATCTGATTCGCGGTAGATAGCGTGACCAAAGCCCATGATCTTGTCTTTACGCTCAAGCATACCCATCAGTGCATCTTCAGCTTGATCTGGGCTTGTGAAGCCTTCAATCATATCCATAGCGGCTTCGTTTGCACCGCCATGCAGTGGACCACGTAAGCTACCGATAGCACCCGTTACACAAGAATGAATATCCGACAATGTCGATGCACACACACGCGCAGTGAATGTCGATGCATTAAACTCATGCTCAGCATAAAGAATTAAAGACACATTCATTACTTGCTCAAACAGTGCTGATGGTGCTTTGTCATGTAATAAACGTAAAAAGTGTGCACCTACCGAATCATCATCAGTTTCAGTGTCGATACGAACGCCGTCATGACTAAAACGATACCAGTAACAAATAATGCTTGGGAATACGGCAACTAGGCGGTCAATCGCATCATTCGCTTGTGAGAAATCTTGCTCCATTTCTAGGTTACCTAGCATAGAACAACCGGTGCGCATTACATCCATTGGGTGTGCGTCTTTAGGGATGTTTTCAAGCACTGTTTTTAGTGCTTCAGGTAAACCACGTAGTGATTTTAGCTTTGCTTTATATTCAGTAAGCTCAGATTCTGTTGGTAATTCACCACGCGACAGTAAAAAAGACACTTCTTCAAACTGCGCTTTATCTGCTAATTCACTAATATCATAACCACAATAAGTTAAACCTGAACCTGACTTACCTACTGTACACAGTGCTGTTTCACCTGCTACTTGACCACGTAAACCTGCGCCGCCTAATGCTTTATCTACCATGAGTGTTCTCCTTATATGTTGTCGTTATGATTTTTTAGCTGAGAAAAGGTTATCGAGTGTGTTTTCATATGAGTGGTAATCTAAAAACTCATATAATTCTGCACGTGTTTGCATGTTGTCTAATTGGCTTTGTTGTGAGCCTTCGTTAAGAATAGACGAATACACATTAAGCGCTGCTTTGTTCATCGCTCTAAATGCACTTAATGGATAAAGTACAATTTCAACACCAACTTCGCTTAACTGCTCTTTTGTATAGAGCGGTGTTTGACCAAATTCAGTGATATTCGCAAGAATTGGCACATTTAACGCTTTAGCAAACGCTTGGTAATCTGCTAAATCATGCACAGCTTCTGCAAAGATAGCGTCTGCGCCAGCTTCAACACACGCTGCTGCGCGGTCAATCGCTGCATTTAAGCCTTCTTTTTGGAATGCATCAGTACGCGCCATAATGTAAAAATCACTGTCTGTTTTGGCATCAACCGCAGCTTTAATACGGTCAACCATTTCATCTTTAGACACGATCTCTTTATTAGGACGGTGACCACAACGTTTTTGTGCTACTTGGTCTTCAATATGGAAGCCCGCAGCACCCGCTTTAGTCATTTCTTTAACGGTACGAGCAATATTAAATGCACCGCCCCAACCTGTGTCAGCATCAACAAGAAGCGGTAAGTCGGTAGCGCTGGTAATTCGACGAATATCTTCAAGTACGTTATCTAGGCTAGTCATACCTAAATCTGGCATGCCGTATGACGCGTTAGCAACACCTGCACCTGAGAGGTAAAGTGCTTGGTGACCTGTTTTCTCTGCCATCATTGCGCAGTACGCATTGACGGTGCCAACCACTTGCAATGGCTTGTTGTTGGCAATTGCCTGTTTGAACTTTAATCCTGCTGACATTGGATAACTCCTATCTTTGAACGGTTTCAGCTCTTTGGCTGACTCTATTTTTAAATCTAAATTGTGACTGTTTAACTACGGTGCTACTGATTTTTTGCTGCGAGTAAGTCAAACTTAGTCTGAATATTTGCCTGAGACGCGCTGATATGGCGTTTCATAAGCATTTCGGCTAATTCACCGTCATGGTTTTCAATGGCATTAATAATAGCCAAGTGTTCATCAAATGCTTTTGATACACGTGGCCCAACCATACCCATTTGTACACGGTACATACGAATTAACTGGTACAACTCATTGCATAAAAGATGAATTAAATGTGCGTTTTTCGACCCTTTTATAATGCGATAATGAAAATCAAGGTCGCCCGCTTCTTGGTAGTATGATTCACCTTCTTTTACACGCTGTGTTTGTAAGTGCTGGTTCAATAACTGCTTTAAACCCTGCACTTCTTCAGGTTCCATGTTGTCGGCAGCTAACCGACAAGCGAGCCCCTCAAGGGCACTACGTACCTGATAGACTTCGATTAAACGCTCAGCGGTCAGTGCGACTACACGGCAACCAACATTGGCTTTACGCTCGACCAAATAACAGCTCTCTAAACGATTTAGCGCCTCGCGAAGGGTGGCACGGCTTACACCATAGCGTTTAGCAAGTTCTGGCTCAGAAATTTTGCTACCCTGCTCAATGGTGCCTTGTACAATTTCACGACGCATGTCGACAAACACTTGGTCTGATGCCGTTGTTATCGTGATATCGTTGTAGTTATCGTTGGCTTTTTGCTCTGTCATAAATAGGTCTATTTAAGTACTAAATTAAGATTGTCGACAATTTGTGAGTTCACTATGCGCCCTATCATCGAATGTGTCAACCTTGAGATCGGAAAAACAGACTAAAAAACCAGCAAAATGTCGACATAAAATGATACTTATCAAAAATAATGACTATAAAAGACATTTATACCGGCAGTTTGTCGACACTTTAATATCGCCCGTAAAAAGCTAAAAATATCCCCTGACAGCGCTATAAATGGTATGATCCGCCTATTATTACGTGACGTGAGAGCCATTTAGTGGACGCTAATACATATATTCCAGATTCATTTATTGATGATGTAAAAAGCTACCTTCCTGAACATTTATCATTAGACGACTTTATTGCAGCCTGTCGTCGCCCACTTAGACGCTCAGTTCGCGTAAATACATTAAAAATGTCAGTCTCAGAATTTCAGCGTCAATGCGCCAAAAAAGGATGGGAGTTAACAGCAATTCCATGGTGCGAAGAAGGATTCTGGTTAACACGTCCAAGTGAGGAAGAAGAAGCCCTTGCAATCGGTAATACCGATTTACACTTAAGTGGCGCTATGTATGTGCAAGAAGCCAGCTCAATGCTGCCGCCGGTTGCACTGAGAGCCGAGGTTGAGCAAAGCAATACGGTATTAGATATGGCATCGGCACCAGGTTCAAAAACATCACAAATCGCTGCCATGATGGATAATAGTGGCGTGTTAGTTGCCAATGAATTGTCCTCGTCACGCTTAAAAGTATTGGCAGCAACCCTCAAACGTATGGGTGTTGGTAACTGTGCGTTATCACATTTTGATGGTGTGATCTTTGGAGATTACATGTATGAGTGCTTCGACAGTATTTTACTAGACGCCCCGTGCTCAGGTGAAGGCACAGTTCGTAAAGATGCAGACGCCCTAAAGAATTGGTCAATCGAATCTAATATTGATATTGCTGCTGTGCAAAAAGCACTCATCAAAAGTGCCTTTTATGCCCTAAAACCCGGCGGCACATTAGTTTATTCGACTTGTACTTTAACACCCCTTGAAAACCAACAAGTGTGCGAATACCTATTAGCTGAGTTCCCTGATTGCATCGAAGTACAATCACTCGATAGCCTGTTCGATGGCGCAGATAAAGCGACAACCAGCGAAGGTTATTTGCACGTTTGGCCGCAAACTTACGATAGTGAAGGTTTCTTCATCGCTAAATTTAAGAAAATAGCGTCAAGCGATAACCCCAATCAAAAAGTTAAGAAAGGCGCATTTCCGTTTGCTAAGTTTGATAAAAAGCAAAGCGAAGCGTTTATGCAAACAATTAAAAAACAGTTCGGTCTAAAATCACTTAAAGGCACCTTAATGCAGCGTGATAAAGAGCTTTGGTTGTTTCCTGATGGCTTTGATGAACTGCAAGATAAAATTAAATACTCACGTTTAGGTATTCAACTTGGTGTAATTCACAAAGGTGGGGTTCGCTTAGCGCATGAATTTGCCACCGTATTTGGTCAAGATTGCGATAAAAATACCTTTGAGATGTCTGCTTGCCAAGCAAACGATTACTTTAACGGTAAAGATATTCGGCTCGAAAAACCAACTCAAGATAATGGTGAAGTAGTGTTAATGTTATGTGGCTGTCCTGTAGGCCTTGGTAAGTGGCAAAAGAATAAAATTAAGAACTCATTACCACGTGATTTAGTACAAAATGCCCAGTTGATAACTTGGGTATAACTTGCGCATAAGGCTTGTATAAAGTAGGCACCTTTTTAGGTAAAAAGCCGTAACAGGCTGATTTTAAACTAGTATAAAATTTGTACATTTACCGTGCAATTTCCTGCTTATTAACTACACTTAAAAGTACTTTCTACTTCTCCCTACTGAATTTAGAAGGTGTTTTTTTATAGTTAGCGCAGGCTCGCACGAGCCACCCCTAAGCCCAGAACAATGCGGATTCGTTCTGGGCGTTTTTTTATTCTGAGTATTCGATTAATGTGTGTTTAAATCGAATTCTGTAATTTGGTTGTCAGCATGAATTAGTTCATATTTTGCGAGCAAACCATCATTGAGCTCTATCAAACTGATAGCTGCATTACTAACCAAATACTTTTGCCCTTCACCCATGGTTTGGTGTTTATCAACTTCCATCTGCCAACGTTTAGTAAAAAAGTTAAGTGGGCTTTTTGGGGCATATAAAATCGAATCTAGCTTATCGAGTACATTAATGAGCTTGCGAGGAAACTCATTTTTAATACCACTGGCGGTTAACTGCCAAATACGGTTTTTATGTTTGCCAAACCGCTTTTGCACTGAAAAACAAAATGAATAATGTACATCACCAGAGAGTATCAAGGTTTCTTTTGGTGTATCTTCACGGCGGAAAGTATCAAGTAGCTTTTTAGCGGAACCTTCGTGGGCCATCCAGTTTTCAACATCAACTAGTAAAGGTTGCCCACAAAAATTAAAAATAGCTTGGATTGCTTCAATTGATTTAACACCAAACACTGGGGCTGGAGATACAATAATCACTTTATCGTGAGACAATAAGCTTTCTTCTAATTCCGTTAGCCTCTCCCAATCAAGTAAGCCAGATGGTTCATTGAAGTTTTGTTCATTACGCCAGCGATGGGTTCGGGTATCGAGCACCACAACTTTGGGTATGGTATTAAGCTCATAATGCCAATGGTTAAAATTGAGTATTAGCTTATCAAAGTCTTTAAAATGCCAACTCTGCTGCTTTAAACTCTGCTTAAAACTTGGCAATAAAGACAATGAGTTAGTACCCGCATCATTACCAATCCCTTGCATTAACCAATAACTAATCAGGCCATTATTTACTATGCGTCGGCTAGCTGGGTGCTGATAAATAGCCTGCTCCCATCCTGCGGTTAAGTTCCAATCATCGGTGACATCATGATCATCAAACATCATCAATGTCGATACATTGGCAAATAATCTTTCGACACTACCAAGGCCTTTTGCGAAACCAAGTAAAGCGTCTTTTTCAAGTTTGAATAAATTAGCGTATTTAGGAGCTAATGCTGGGCATTCAATTGTTTCAAACTCGATTAACTGCCAAGTAATAGTGCTAAAGTTTAGTAAATAAAGCGCTATAAATTCTTGAAAATGGATTAAGTGGTTTTCAGCTTTTAAACTTGAGAAGTGCGGCTCATCTTTTTTGAGCCAATAACCAACACCAAATTTACTGCGTTTTTGCCAAGGCACTTTAGGTAAGTGTAAATGGCGCTTATAAAGTTGTTGTTCAAACCCTGCTGGTAAATCTAAATCAAGTTCGGGCTCTACAAACACACCAAATAAACTAATCACTTTTTCAATCGCAAGTAACATGGGTCCTGCGACATCATCTGCATATATTTGATCGCCAGATAACAATAATAAGTCAGCACCTGCATTAAGAGATTGACGCTGGTCATTTTGCCATTTGTCAGCAGCAACGAGACTATCTTTTGCTGGGTGATGAGGGTTACGACAGGAACCATGAAGAATTCTATCGAGCCTATTGGGGATCACAAATGCAGGAGATTCAGCTCGCTCGTAGCAATAAGACAACAGATCAATGCTTTTATCTTCATCATGTAACGAATAATAGATCAGTGAATCTACTGTAAACTGGCCACTGACTGGCATGACATTGATGAAATTTAAGTAAAGATGTTGCCCTAATTGAATTGACTCTAAGTTAGAGTAAGTATCAACACCTTTAAACTCAATTCGGTATTGGCAAGGCACAGTTGTAACAAATTGAAAGCACACTCGCCCTGCATCTGCTCGGCGTACCATTGGCCCCATTACTAACTGAGGTAAATTTGATACGCCTTGCACCACTACGCCCTTTTAGCTTGATTGAACAACGAGTAAAAGTTGTTAGTTGTTGCTTCGGCTAACTCGTTAAAAGTAAGTCCTTTTAACTCAGCGATGTAGTAAGCTACATCTTCAACGTAGGCTGGTTGATTTGTTTTACCACGATAAGGAACAGGCGCTAAATAGGGTGAGTCTGTTTCAATTAATAAGCGATCAAGCGGGATTTGCTTTACAACATCTTTTAGCTCAACGGCATTTTTAAACGTAACGATACCCGAAATCGAAATATAAAAGCCCATATCAATGGCTTTTTTGGCCATTTCCCAATTTTCTGTAAAGCAGTGTAATACACCACCACAATTCTCTGCATTATGCGCACGCATTAGATTAATGGTGTCTTCTCTGGCATCACGAGTATGAATAATTAGCGGCTTATTGAGCTCATTAGCAACCTCGATATGACCAACAAAACTTTCTTGCTGAACTATATGGGTGTCTTTTGAGTAATAGTAATCTAGACCGGTTTCACCTATCGCAACCACTTTATCGTGGCTAGCAAGTGAAATAAGTTTTTGCTTATCGAGTGCGTCTTTTTGATCAAGTGGGTGAACGCCGCATGATGCAGAAACATCTGGATAGTGTTTGATTTTATCCAGCATCGTTGGGAATTGATCTAAAGTGACACTCACGCACAAGAAATGTTCAACTTTCTTTGCGCGAGCATTTTCAAGTACTTGGTCTAAATTAAGGTCGAGTTTATCGAAATCGAGCCTGTCTAAATGGCAATGAGAATCTACAATCATGGTACTACTTTTATTACATGGTATAGGTCGGATTGCCAGAGTTTAACATAGTACCCAAAAGTTTTTCGATCTTCGCATTCAAATTCGTTTTGTCATCAATAAAATTCACACCGATACCCGGTGGATTTGAACTTTGAGCACCTTGCGGGGTGATCCAAGCAACTTTACCTGTCACTACATCGTCTTCCAATGCATCAGGTAAAGTAACTTTTAATGCAAGTGAATGGCCCATTTCAAAACGCATATTAGTGCGAACAAATAAACCACCATTTTTTAAGTACGGCATGTAACAGCGATATAATTCTTCTAAGTCTTCAATATCTACTAATAATTCTTGCACGATGTATCCTAATTTTGGCTTTCACGTAATGAAAACGCTAACTTCGAAATGGCCAGCGACATATTTAAACCTAGCACATGCGAGCTATTATACAGAAATTCTGCTATGGCTTGTTGCGCTTTTTGGTAGCTGAAAAAATCCATCCCTAATACTAATTTTTCCTTTAAATGTTCTGTTAAAAACAGAACAAATACATTAATCAAGGTGCTATCTTTGCTAAGGATCTCGACTAAAGCACTGAAATTATCGCTGTCTTTTAACTCAGTTGCAAATTTATAGAGGGAATCTATTGAGTCTAATTGCTTTTCATTATACCAATGCTCAATAAGCATTGGCTGCTCTACAAATAGTTCTAACCAAGAATAATGAGGTATATTAAATTCACCCAACCATTTTTTAGCTAGGCTAGGATTTACCTTTACCTCATGAACTGCACAGCGGCTTAAAATTGTGGCTGGCAATAAAGCCAGTTGTTCACAGGTTAAAAGCAGGTATCGATTTAAACTGGGTTCTTCAAGAGTTTTTAACAAGGCATTTGCAGCTGCGGTAGTCATTTTATGACTGTGTTCAAGTACCACCACTTTATTACCATTTTGAGCTGATGAATGATTAATAAAATCTGTAATTTCACGCACTTCATCAACACCAATAGTTTGGCCTTCAGCCTTTACAACGCGCTTGTCGGGATGTGTGTTTGCTCGGTTTAATTGACAGCTTTTACATTTTCCACAGGCAATTAGGTTATGGGCATTAGAGCACAGTAACGCATCAGCTAACATATCAACTAGCTCACGTTTTCCTACACCGATATCGCCATTAAATAACTGTGCATGATGGAAACGTTGCTGCGAATAGCTTTGAGCTAATTGCTGATATAAAGGTTCAAGCCATGGCAAAGGCATGCTAATTCACACCTTTGAAGAATTCATCAAGCACACTGGTAATAGCTGCATGCACTGCAGGCATGGTTTGATTAGCATCTACTGTTTTGATGCTGTTGTCAGTGCTTGCAATTTCAAGATAACGTTCTCGAGTGCGCTCAAAAAAGCCTAAAGCTTCTTGCTCTATACGGTCTAGTTCACCACGTCCTTTTGCACGTTCAAGACCCACTGCAGGTTCAATATCTAAATATATCGTTAAGTCTGGTTTTAAACCCTTTAGCACCATATCAGCTAAAAAAGAAAGTTGCTCTTGTGCAATCCCACGACCACCCCCTTGATACGCTTGCGATGAGAGATCATGACGATCACCTAACACCCAAGTGCCCTTTTTAAGTGCTGGTTCAATGACATTAGCAACCAATTGCGAACGTGCCGCATACATAATTAACAGCTCAGTTTCAGAAGTGACTGTTTCTTGATGAGCCTGTTTTACGATACTACGTAGTTCTTCTGCCATGGGTGTTCCACCTGGCTCACGTACATTGATAAATTCGATCTGCTTATTTTCTAAATAAGCTTGGCACACGGCAATTGCCGTTGATTTTCCAGCCCCTTCAAGGCCTTCAATCACTATAAATTTCGCTGTCATATGACTCTATTCTGGTTGTTAATTCAATTGATACTGTTTAACTGCGCGATTATGTTCTTGTAACGTTTTCGAAAATTGATGGCTGCCATCTCCCTTCGAGACAAAATACACGTACTCAGACTCAGGCGGATTAACTGCCGCAAGTAGCGCTGCTTTCGATGGCATGGCTATTGGTGTTGGCGGTAAGCCTTTTATTTTATATGTATTATACGGTGTATACGTTGTTAAATCTTTGCGCTTAATATCACCATCAAAATCCGCACCTATACCATAGATAACTGTCGGATCGGTTTGCAAACGCATATTGGTTTTTAAACGATTAGTAAATACCGCCGAAATTAATGGTCGCTCAGAAGCAAGGCCGGTTTCTTTTTCAATAATCGACGCGAGAATTAAAGCTTCATAGGGTGAGTTTAAAACTAAATCTGGCGCTCTTTTTTGCCATGCAGCCTCTAATTCTTGCTGCATTTTGCTGTATGCGCGTTTTAATAAGCCACTGGCACTATCTTCACTATGGTAATGATAGGTGTCTGGGAACAACCAGCCTTCTAAATTTTCTTGCGTGTTACTAATCTGAGTCGCTAAATTTTCTGGATCTAAATCTTGTGTTAAATGAGGTTGTTTTGCTATGTTTGCCACTACTTCACGAAGAGGTTGCCCTTCAATAATAGTGAAACTAAAGCTTACTTGTGCACCTTCATTGATACGGCGAATATTATCAATCACAGCGCTTGTATCAAGTTTATACAGACCCGCTTTTAAATCAGTAAGAGTCGGATCTAATTTAGCGAGTACCTGAAATTTAAAGCAGCTATCAACCCATTGTTTTGCTTGCCATGCTTGGCAGAGTTGATTAAAGCCAGTGCCGCGCTCTACTTTGAATAAAGTACTGTTTTCAACTTTTAACGGCATTTTTAGTGCTGATTGAAGCTGTTGATAGCCAATACCACAACATAGCAATGCTAATAACAGCACGCTAACAATGACTTTTATCACGTATTCTCCTTGGCAAACTGCGCCGCTAATAGCGCGTTACTGCGTACAATATCAAACTGTGTATCAGCAATACTTGTAACCGGAACCACACCCATTAAACTGTTGCACATAAATACGGCATCCATAGCTAGCAACTCATCCAGTTGGATTGCTTTAAACTCAATGGCTAACTTACCACATAAAGCGTTTAGATAAACCCCTGTAATACCGCAGCCATCTAACTTGGGTGAAACGATTTTACCGTTTTTAATGGCGAATATATTTGCAGCTGAGCACTCAATCACATTATTTTTATAGTCAAGCACCACAACGTCATCACATTCAACAGTATGCATGTGCTTTTTTATAAGTACTTGCTCTAAACGATTTAGGGTTTTTAGTCCAGCAAGTAACGGTTGGTATGCAAGTCTCACGTCACTTATTGCTAATTTAACACCCTGCTGTTGCCAGGATTGATAGTGTGAAACCGCAGGTAATACAGTGATAAGTACTTGGATATTGGGCGTATCTGGTAAACCATAACCACGACCACCTGCGCCACGAGTGACGACTATTTTTAAAATACCCGTTTGTGTATCACTAATTGCTTGGTTAACTTCACACTCAATTGCGGTTAAATCTAACTCTGGGAAAAATAGCCTTTGCGCGCATTCTTCTAAACGCGCTTTATGTAAATCCCAGTGCTCAACCTCTGAGTCCACCACTGAGGCAGTCGTGAAAAAGCCATCACCGTAATTTAAGCCACGATCTTGTGTGCTTATTGTGGTGTCTGGTGTGATTATTTTTATTGTTTGTTTTAATTTACTCATACAAAAAAGCCCAGTTAAACAACTGGGCTCTTCTTTTAGTCCGTTGTTAAAAAGAATTATACCTTTTTAAACAGCAACGAGCCATTAGTACCACCAAAACCAAATGAATTACATAGTGCGTAATCCAATTTAGCGTCACGTGCAGTGTGCGGTACATAGTCTAAATCACAACCTTCATCAGGGTTATCAAGGTTAATTGTAGGGCTTACTTTCTGGTCAACAAGTGACAAGATAGTAATAATTGACTCTACTGAGCCTGCTGCACCTAACAAGTGGCCCATCATTGATTTAGATGAACTTACCATCACATCTTTCGCTGCATCACCAAAAATAGTTTTAACGGCTGATGTTTCGGCTTTATCGCCTGCATTAGTCGATGTACCGTGAGCATTAATGTAACCAACTTGGTCTGCATTAACTTGTGCATCGTTTAATGCATTTTCCATTGCCAGTGCTGCGCCTGCACCGTCTTCAGGTGGAGAAGTCATGTGATATGCATCACCACTCATACCAAAACCTACCAGTTCAGCGTAGATTTTCGCACCACGTGCTTTTGCATGCTCATATTCTTCAAGTACGATAACACCGGCACCATCAGCAAGAACAAAACCGTCACGGTCTTTATCCCAAGGGCGTGATGCTGCTTGTGGATCGTCGTTACGTGTTGATAGTGCACGTGCCGCATTAAAACCACCCATACCAATTGGTGTAGAGGCTTTTTCTGCACCACCGGCTACCATTGCGTCTGCATCACCGTATGCAATCATACGCGCAGCATGACCAATGTTATGTAAGCCTGTTGTACATGCCGTAACAATTGAAATGTTTGGGCCACGTAAACCATGCATAATCGATAAATGGCCCGAGATCATATTGATAATAGTCGAAGGCACATAAAATGGTGAAAGCTTACGCGGACCACTATTTAGTAGTTTAATGTGGTTTTCTTCGATTAACGTCAAACCACCAATGCCAGAACCCACTGCAACACCAACGCGCGTGGCGTTTTGTTCAGTGATCTCTAGACCAGAATCTTGTAGTGCTTGTACACCCGCTGCAATGCCATATTGGATAAACAAATCCATTTTCTTTGCATCTTTCGGTGACATGTAAGCTGATGCATCAAAGTCATTCAGCAAACCTGCGAATTTGGTGCCGAAACTTGAGGTATCGAAATGTGTGATAGTTTGAATACCACTTTTACCGTTTAACAAACCTTGCCAAGTAGATTCAACATCATTACCTAGCGGTGTCAACATTCCTAAGCCAGTTACGACGACTCGACGTTTAGCCACGGGTTGCCTCCAATAAGGAAATTATTTTAGGTAGGTGTAAACCAAATTATACCAATAACGTTATATCGCGTCATTTGAAGAAAAAGCTAAATTAGTAATATGGCAAAAGCTTCATTGTTAGTGATTTTGAATCAGAAACTTCCACTACATTGTTGCTAGGCTTCACCTTCATAATTAGCAATTTTTACTGCTAATTGGTAATAATTAGTATCATTCTATAGATAGACTAAGGGCAGCTAAACGCTGCCCTTAAAAATCAAAATGCGTAAAATTACTCAGCGTGAGCTGTAACGTAATCGATTGCAGCTTGAACTGTAGTGATCTTTTCAGCTTCTTCGTCTGGGATCTCAGTGTCGAACTCTTCTTCAAGAGCCATTACTAGTTCTACAGTATCAAGTGAGTCAGCACCTAAGTCGTCAACGAAAGAAGCTTCATGTTTTACTTCTTCTTCTTTAACACCTAGTTGCTCAATGATAATTTTCTTTACGCGTTCTTGGATGTCGCTCATTCTTCTTTCCTTTATTAAAAACGCCAATGCGTTATTTTCAGATTGCGGCGTAGTTTACGCCGCATAATTCTGTGATTCAAGGATTTGCTGATAATTACTTATCTGGTCAAACCTCTTGATTGGTATTTGTTCATTTATCGCTTATTTTCATAGCGAATTCAAGTATGTTTAAAGCAAGATCACAAAAAATTCAACAATTTTCGATAATCTTTCGTTAGCAAGTTTTTGCCAACTTTCATTAAACCATGTACATCGCGCCATTTACGTGCAATGTTTCGCCTGATACATACGCAGCAGCGTCAGATGCTAAATAACACACTGCAGCAGCAATTTCTTCAGGTTGACCTAAACGACCAGCAGGTACATTTGCAAGCGTAGCTGCTTTTTGCTCATCAGTCAGCTCATCTGTCATGTCTGTTTGGATAAAACCAGGCGCTACTACATTAACTGTAATACCACGTGAGGCAACTTCGCGTGCTAATGACTTAGTAAAACCAATAACACCCGCTTTCGCCGCGGCGTAGTTTGCCTGACCCGCGTTACCCATAGTGCCCACTACAGAACCAATATTAATGATACGGCCATTTTTCTTTTTCATCATAGGGCGTAATACAGCCTTTGATAAACGGAAAATTGAGCTTAAGTTAGTGTCGATGATGTCATCCCACTCACCGTCTTTCATACGCATTAATAAGTTATCACGGGTGATACCCGCATTGTTAACTAATACGTCAATATCACCTAAATCAGCCTTAATTGCAGCAAGTGTTGCCTCAATCGACTCAGGATCGGTTACGTTAAGAGCATAACCTTTACCGTTGTCACCTAAGTATTCACTGATTTTAGCAGCACCTGATTCGCTTGTTGCAGTACCCGCTACTTTTGCACCTTGTGCAACTAACGTGTTTGCAATTGCTTTACCAATACCACGGCTTGCACCAGTGATTAGGACAACCTTGCCCTCAAGAGAAAATAAATTTGTCATTCTATTCCTACTTATTTCGCTTCATCAATCGTAGCTTGCGTATTAACCGCAGCGCATACCATTGCTTTATCAATTCGTTTCGCAAGACCCGTTAAAACTTTACCAGGGCCAAACTCATAGCTTTGTGTAATACCTTGTGCAACCAATACTTGTACTGTTTCAGTCCAGCGTACTGGGCTGTATAGTTGACGTACTAATGCATCTTTAATTGCTTCGCTTGATTGCTCAGCTTTTACATCAACATTGTTGATTACATCACACTTAGGTATATTAAATGTTAAAGCAGCTAAATCAGCAGCTAATTTTTCAGCGGCTGGTTTCATTAGTTCACAGTGAGAAGGTACGCTAACTGCAAGTGGCAAAGCACGTTTAGCGCCGGCTTCTTTACATGCTTCTGATGCACGCTCAACCGCCGCTTTGTGACCTGCAATTACAACTTGACCTGGAGAGTTGTAGTTTACTGGTGAAACAACGTCACCATTTGCTGACGCTTCACAGGCAGCTTTAATTTCATCATCACCTAAACCGATGATTGCAGCCATAGAACCAACACCCGCAGGTACTGCTTCTTGCATGTATAAACCACGGTTCTCAACAAGTTTAACGGCTTCGCTTAAGCTTACAACGCCAGCACAAACAAGCGCTGAATATTCGCCTAAACTGTGACCGGCCATAACAACATCAGCTTCAGGGTTTGCGTCTAACCATTGACGGTAAATAGCAACACTGGCAGTAAGAAGTGCTGGTTGTGTACGATGGGTTTGATTTAATTCTTCTTCTGGACCATTAAGTACAAGTGCAGCGAGATCATAGCCAAGTGCTTCAGATGCTTCAGCGAATGTTGCTTTAGCAATTTGTGAATCAGCTAATAGTTCAGATAACATGCCCACAGCTTGTGAGCCTTGACCTGGAAATACGAGTGCAATTTTATGTGCCATACTTTGCTCTTATAATTAAACAAAAAAATATTCATCAGTAGGCAGCATAACAAGTTTTAACTATGCTGCACTACTTTGTTGTTGGATGTGTTTGCTCAAAAATCGCAGCGATTTTTTCAGGGAGTTGGCGTTCGACTTCCCGCGCGGCTTCATCAATAGCAGCATGAAACGCCTTCGCAGAGGCATTACCATGGCTTTTAACAACAATACCGCGCAATCCTACCAGACTTGCGCCGTTATACTGGTCGGGGTTCACCCGCTTGTAGAGTTTTTTTATCACTGGACGTAATAAAAATGCTAAACACTTGTATAAGAAATGTTTGTGTAAGGCTTTGGTGAGTTTATGCATGATGAGTTTGGCAATACCCTCACAGGTTTTTAATGCCACATTACCTACAAATCCTTCGCAAACTATAACATCGGCTTTGCCACTGAAAATATCACTACCTTCACTATAACCTGTGTAATTAAGATATTTACACTGCTGCATTAACTGTGCAGCCTGTTTTATTCCTTCGTGCCCTTTTATGTCTTCAGAGCCAATATTCAATAAACTAACTCTAGGATTTTCACAACCTAGAGCTTGCCCTGCTACCACAGACCCCATAATGCCAAATTGATAAAGTGTTTGTGCATCACAATGCACATTGGCACCTAAATCTAACAAATAGACAGGGTTTTTACGTTCAGTTGGAACAGCAGAAATTAATGCAGGGCGTTTTACGCCTGGAAGCATCTTTAATACATAATGCGCCATAAAAAATAATGCGCCCGTATTACCAGAGCTTACACATGCTTGCGCTTCACCCGATTTAACTAAATCAAGGGCAACTCGCATTGAAGAGTCTTTTTTAGAACGAACTGCTAAAGCGGGTTCACACGCATTAGTAACGACTTCGCTACAATGACGAATAATTAAACGAGGGTGTGAAACAGAATCGAGTGCTTCGAGTTCTTTTAGAATAACCTGCTGATTACCACATAAGATGAGTCTTAAGTTGGTATTCGCATTAACTGCGTTTACTGCAGCGGGGATAGATGAACGGGGGCCGTAATCGCCCCCCATCATATCTAACGCTATGGTTAGATTGGTCAGCATATAGCAATCTCTTAGTTAGAAATTACTTTAACGCCTTTATAGTAACCGTCAGCAGTTACGTGGTGACGACGGTGAGTCTCACCAGAAACTTGATCTACAGTTAAAGTTGGACCACTGATCGCATCGTGTGAACGGCGCATGCCGCGTCTTGCACGAGACTTTTTGCTTTTTTGTACAGCCATTAGTCTTCTCCTAAGAATCTTTCTTAAGTTGTTTCAAAATATCAAATGGATTTGGTTTGTCATCTTTTGCTGCTAATTTACCAAAGCTGGCAGGCTCTGATGAATAACTGCACGAGGTTTCGTTGTGTGTAGGCACTATTGGAATAGCCAAAATCAATTCGTCTTCGATTAACTCAAATACGTTGATTTCACCGTTTTCGTCCAGTTCTACTTCATCGTAACCTGCAGGTAGATGATCTGACTCTGCATCCAAACCAACTGGCGAATACACAAAGTCTTGTTCCAAATCCAACCCTAATTCACCATTGCAGCGTTGACAAGTTACAGTTACATGTGTTGATAAGTTTCCACTTATTACCACTAAACCTTGCTCATCAATTTTGCAATGAATCTTTACCGCTATTTCACCTGCTTCTTCCTGCACAACTTGCTCTAAACGAGAAAGTTTTTCAAGCGGTACAATACCGTCATACGTTAAACGATGTTGTGCTGCTTTGCTGGGATGAAGAGTGATGGGAATTTTCACCTTTTGCATAGGGGCTGCATCATATAGATAGTTAGTAAGTTAGTCAAAGTAAAAAACCATTTTTAGCCGGTTTTTAACGATCTTCTGCTTTGTTTTCGGATTCAATGTGGCTTATCCTTGGCAAAATACAATTTTCATCCAGAATTTATTATGAAACCAACACTTATATTAGCGTCAAGCTCACCATTTAGACAGCAATTATTAACTAAATTCAATCTACCTTTTGAAAGTTTCTCTCCAGATATTGACGAAACCCCTTTTACAACTGAAACACCCGAGCAATTGGTAGCGCGTTTAAGTGAACAAAAAGCCCGTGAAGCAATAAAGCATTTTGATGAAGGTTTAGTCATAGGCTCTGATCAGGTTGCGCTATTCAGCAATACAATTTTAGGTAAGCCGCATACTAAAGAGAATGCTATTAAGCAACTATCGGCATTTAGTGGCCATACAGTGACATTTTTAACGGGTTTGAGTGTATTTGATATAAAAAGTGGTAAAGCAATTACCACCGTAGTGCCTTTTGATGTGACATTTAAAACACTCACATTTGAGCAAATTAATGCCTATTGTGATGCTGAACAACCATACAATTGTGCTGGAAGCTTCAAAAGTGAAGGGTTAGGTATTTGCCTATTTGAAAAACTCAGTGGCGATGACCCAAATACACTTATAGGCCTGCCACTGATCACATTAACTAAACTACTGGCTGAGTTTGGTGTTGACGTATTGACATGCCGCAATACTTAGTAAAATCTATTAAATAACATAGATTAAAATTCAAGCTAAAAAGGAAAGGCTTTATGACTCGACAAGGATTGTTAAAAACTTTTTTTCTATCAGGGTTAAGTTTGTTTACGGGCAAAATACATGCCTCACAAGAATTAATAGAAGTTTACTCATGCAATACGTGTAATTATGAAAAAGCCAAAACAATTGCTAAAGAACACCTCGCCCAGCCTGACTGCCAATGGGAACCTTCATCTAATGAAAGGTTAAACCTTAGTCAGCCTATTTTAAAATGCGATACTTCATCGAAAAACTTGATAATAGCAAATCCATTAGATAAAAGAGCTTTTAAATTTAATGTTAAAGCGACAAACAACTCATCAACTCCTCAAGAAAAGGAGATTATCTCAACGATCGAAAGCTTGTCATTAACCACCTCAGAAAAAGATTTATTAAAAGCTTTTTACAATATAGACAGAGGTTTCAGAACCGCAGTATCGAAAAGTTCTTACATAATATCCTCTAAAATACAAAGTCCGCTTGAGCTTAAATCAACGAGTTCAAATAACGAAGATAGTTGTGCCTCACACCCAATTAGTTATTTTGGCAATCAACAATATCAAGCTAACCTCCATGAAGATTTAACAAAACTCATAGAAAAAGAACTTTTTGATGCAAATTGGTTTGATAACTTTAAAGTCTCTGATGTGACTGAAAGTGTGCTAAAACTCAGTAAAGGCGACTTTGGATTTCAAATAAGTCTTCAACACAATGAAATAGGCTCTTATATTAGTAAGGTTTATGGAAGTTCGGATAACCTTTTAAACTTTGAAGTGAAATATAATGGTGAATTTAATATTGGTGGTACTCGTAAATTAAACTTAACTTACAAGTTAAACCGTGGCGCATCGACTATAGATGGTATTAGAATGAACTTATTATTCAGTCCTGTAGTAGATTTAACCGATGTTGCTATTTCAAATTGTTTAAGTGATTTTATTGAGGAAAATAGTAAAGTAATTGAAACGATTGATAGCCACACACGTAGTAATAAGCATTTAGCAAGAAGTTGTAGCCGAAAAATTAAAAAGGAATTGTGCTCTACTGAACACAATGGCCAAAAATGTACAAACTCGATTATTAGCTTGCGTTGTTAGTGTTTAAATTGGCTAAGCAGTTAAAGCAAATATTGCTTTAACTGCTGGTATGAATCAACAACACATATCGGCGTATGTTTTTGTAACTGCGCCGGGCTATGAGCGCCAAAACTAACACCAATACAGGCAATACCTGCAGCGTTAGCCATTGCCATATCGAGTTGGCTATCGCCAATCATTACGGCATCACGTTTAGCTATGCCCTGCTCGTGCAAAATTTGCTCAAGCATATCCGGTGATGGCTTCGACTTAGCATCATCTGAGCATTTTACATTTACAAAGTACTGACCAAGACCTGACTCATTAAGTAATCTGTCGATGCCTTCACGCCCTTTACCGGTAGCCACAGCGAGTTGCATGCCAGCCTCGCTTAGCTGCTTTAGCACAGTTTCTACATCTGCAAATAGCGGCGTAGGTGTTACATCCAACTCACGATACTGCGCTTTATAACCTGCCACTAGCTCATCGTTTAAATGTGCATGGGCAGGAAAAAGCACTTCAGCGGCTTTTGTCAGCGACAAACCGATAACATCCTTGGCTTGCTGTTCAGATGGAATATCAATTCCTAATTCACGAGCCGTATTACGCAAACAGTTGACGATTTTTGGCACTGAGTCCATTACAGTGCCATCCCAATCAAAAATAACTAACTTAAACTTGTTCATTATCTGCACGTAGCTTTTTGATACAGTTTTGAAGTGCATTATCTAATGGCGCTTCAACATGCATAGTCGTTTCATTTTTAGGGTGCATAAAACGCAAATCATGGGCATGTAAGAATAAACGATTCAACCCAGTTAACTTATTCACGTACTGATCAAACTCTGCCACACCGTATTTATCATCACACGCAATTGGGTGGCCTTTGCATTGTGTATGCACACGAATTTGGTGTGTACGGCCAGTAACTGGCGATGCTTGTACTAATGAGCATTCAGCATAACGCTCAAGGACACGAAAACGTGTATGCGATGGTTTACCCTCGGTATTATCTACACGCACTACTCGCTCACCTGATTTTAAGGTGTTTTTACGAAGCCCTTCAGTAACGTTTTTAGTTTTCGCATCCCATTGACCATCAACAAGTGCCCAATAGTTTTTTTCCATGGTTTTTTCGCGCAACTGCTTATGTAAATCAGTAAGCACTGAACGACGTTTTGAGATAAGTAAACAGCCTGATGTGTCGCGGTCTAATCGATGGACAAGCTCTAAGCTGCGCTCTTCAGGACGAAGCACACGTAGTGCTTCGATTAAGCCATAGCTTAAGCCACTGCCACCGTGAACAGCCATTCCTGAAGGTTTGTTGATAACCATTAAATACTTGTCTTCAAACAAAATCGCATCTTCAAGTTGTTTAACTTTATCAAGTTTCTTCGGAACGAACTCTTCCTTTTCAGCGACTTTAATAGGTGGAATGCGAACAACATCGTTAAGTTGTAATTTGTAAACAGGTTTAATGCGTTTTTTATTTACTCGCACTTCGCCTTTACGAAGGATTTTGTAAACTGCACTTTTAGGCACACCTTTTAGGTGGGTAATAAGAAAGTTATCAATACGTTGACCTAGATGGTCTTCACTGATGGTAACAAACGAAACTTGTAAGCCGGTTTTTTCTGACATTGCCTAATCACTGATTTAAGTAAATAATTTAGTTGCTAACCCGGTTGTATTAGTGGGATAATCACCGCTGCGAACATAAGTTTGCAAGTAACAACGGTGCTTTTATCACATTAATACATTCGTGATGCATATTCTGGGTTGCCGATCATACAGATCCGCGCTAAGTTTTCCAAAGCTTTTATAATTACCCAGCCAACACGAGCGTTCAATTATCGGCGGTGCGCGTAATATATCGCCTGAATAATTTGAGCACGAATGTTGATTAATGAACATAAAAAGCAATTGAACAAGATAAATTGACTGATAGTGACAACGTAACATCGTCATTCAGAAGCAGCTGTTGTAGCAAGACATTGAATAAAAATTGAAATCTGGTCGACTTCAGGACAAAACTCGTAAATTAAAACCGCAAAAAATGCGGCAGTTTTGGCACCAAATAGAATCTAATAACATGACAGCATGTTATTGTCTGCCACACTATACTGATGCTCAATGTAAGCAAACAACCTAGGGTTTTGACTTTACCCAGTCGTGAGACTGCACAAGAATAACCGTCAAATACCACTGAACAGACGATTTTACTTCGTCATGTCAGCGACAAAATTAGTAGAGTAACAATATGAAACGTATGCTAATCAATGCGACGCAGCAAGAAGAAATGCGCGTTGCACTGGTTGATGGCCAGCGCCTGTATGATTTAGACATAGAGAGCCCGGGTCACGAACAAAAAAAAGCAAATATTTACAAGGGTAAAATTACCCGTATCGAACCATCACTAGAAGCTGCCTTTGTAGATTATGGCGCTGAAAGACATGGTTTCCTTCCACTTAAAGAAATAGCTCGCACCTACTTCCCACAAGGCTATACGTTCCAAGGCCGTCCGAACATTCGTGACGTGATCAAAGAAGGCCAGGAAGTTATCGTGCAAGTTGATAAAGAAGAGCGTGGCCAAAAAGGTGCTGCGTTAACAACCTTTATCAGTGTTGCTGGTAGCTATTTAGTACTTATGCCGAACAACCCACGTGCAGGTGGTATTTCTCGCCGTATCGAAGGTGATGAGCGTACTGAACTTAAAGAAGCACTAAGCCGTTTAGAACTTCCTAAAGGTATGGGCTTAATTGTTCGTACTGCAGGTGTTGGTAAGTCTTTTGAAGAACTAGAGTACGACTTAAAAGCATTATTGGTGCATTGGCAAGCTATTCAGCAAGCAGCTGACAGTGGCCCTGCTCCGTTCTTAATTCACCAAGAAAGCAACGTAATATTCCGCGCGATTCGTGACTATTTACGTCGTGATATTGGCGAAATATTAATTGATAAAGCACGTGTATTCGAAGAAGCGAAAGCGCACATTGAGCGTTTCCGCCCAGACTTCATGAGCCGCGTTAAGCTTTATCAAGGTGATGTGCCGCTATTTACTCATTACCAGATAGAAAGCCAAATCGAATCAGCTTTCCAACGTGAAGTTCGCTTACCATCAGGTGGCTCAATTGTAATTGATCCAACTGAAGCGTTAACATCTATCGATATTAACTCGTCAAAAGCCACTAAAGGCGGTGATATCGAAGAAACTGCGCTTAATACAAACTTAGAAGCAGCAGACGAAATTGCGCGTCAATTACGTTTACGTGATTTAGGTGGTCTTATTGTTATCGATTTCATCGATATGACCCCACCACGTCACCAACGTGAAGTTGAGAACCGTTTAAAAGATGCCGCTCGCCCTGATAGAGCACGTGTTCAAATCGGTAAGATCTCACGCTTTGGTCTACTTGAAATGTCGCGTCAACGCTTACGCCCTTCATTAGGCGAAGCGAGCCAAGGCCCATGCCCTCGTTGTAATGGTCAAGGTACTATTCGCTCAAACGAATCAATTGCTCTGTCTATCCTTCGCTTAATCGAAGAAGAAGCAATTAAAGACAACACATCACAAGTTAATGCACAAGTGCCTGTTGCTGTTGCCGCTTACTTGTTAAACGAAAAGCGTCGTAGTGTTCAGCGCATCGAAAAGCGCCACAACGTTGATGTAGTGATCATTCCTAATCAACACATGGAAACGCCACATTACGAAGTAATTCGCTTACGTAAAGACGAAACAATCGAAACAGTGAGCTACGAGCAAGTTGTTGCGCCTGAGCCAGAAGCATTTGAAATGGCTAAAGCGCCTACAGCACCAGTTCGTGAAGAGCCAGTTTTAAAAGGTGTCGTTATGCCGACTACACCGGCTCCTCAAGCAGCACCTAAAGCTGAGCAAGCAACTCCTGCAGCTAAAAAGTCTGAAGGTGGTTTATTTGCTGCAATTGGTAAGTTCTTCAAATCGTTATTTAGTACTACTGAAGACGAAACAGAGAAAGAGCAAGAAGAGAAAAAGGCAGCACAAAGACGAAGCAATAATCGTCGCAACAACGATAACCGTCGTCGTAGCAACAATCAGCGCCGTCGTAACTCTCGTAACAAACGCCCTGAAGACGCACAGGCTAAAGAAGAAAATACAAATACTTCAACACCTGAGCAAAAAGAAGGTAACGAAAATCGTAACAAGCGTCGTCGTAATTCTAACAACACAAAGCGTAATGAAAAACGCACTGATGATGTAGAGCAAACGACAAAAGAAACGGCACAAGAAACACAGTCTGAGCAACCAAAGGAAACTAAACCTAAGGTTCGTCGTCAACGCCGTAACTTGCGCAAGAAAGTTCGCGTTAAAGACGAAAATGCAGATGATGCGAATTCAGTACAAACTAATGAACCGGTAGAGCAAGCACCAAAAGCTGAAAAACCAGCTAAGCCTGCAAAAGAATCGGTTGCAGTTGAGACTGAACAAGCAGAGCAACCAGTTGCTGAATCACAAGTAAAAGCTGAACCAGTGAAAGCTGACGCTGAGCCAAAACAAACAGAGCAAGTTGAATCTGTAGTTGAAGCATCAACTGATGAAGAACAAGCTCAACCTCGTACTCGCTCTCGTCGTTCACCGCGTCATTTACGTGCCGCTGGTCAACGTCGTCGTCGCCCAGAGCAAGACGAAAAATCAAGTGATGCGAAAAGTGACGCTCCTGCGTTTATTCCAGTCGCTGATCAAGCCGCTGCAGAGTATGAAGCTGAGTTAAAAGCAAAGCAGTCACAAACTGAACAGCCAGTACAAGCTGAAGAATCAGTTAAAGCTGAAGAACCAGTAAAAGCTGAAGAACCAGTAAAAGCTGAAGAACCAGTTAAAGCTGAAGAACCAGTTAAAGCTGAAGAGCCAGTAAAAGCTGAAGAGCCAGTAAAAGCTGACGAACCAGTAAAAGCTGACGAACCAGTAAAAGCTGACGAACCAGCACAAGCTGAAGAGCCAGTTAAAGCTGAAGAACTAGTAAAAGCTGAAGAGCCAGTTATAGCTGACGAACCAGTACAAGCTGATGAGCCAGTACAAGCTGACGAACCAGTACAAGCTGAAGAGCCAGCACAATCTGACGAACCAGCACAAGCTGAAGAGCCAGTACAGGCTGAAGAGCCAGTTAAAGCTGACGAACCAGTACAGGCTGAAGAGCCAGTACAAGCTGACGAACCAGTACAAGCTGAAGAGCCAGTTAAAGCTGAAGAGCCAGTACAAGCTGAAGAAGCTAAACCAACACCTAACAATGAAAAAACAATGTTAGTTAAAGGTTCAGCAAGCGCAGCAATGGCAAAACCAGCGCCAGTTGCAGACAGCGAGCCACAACCTACTCCGGCGGCTATGGCACATGATAAACGTGACGCTATTCCTGATAGTGGTCTACGCCCAGGTTCAGTAAAACCTGCAGGTAGAGCGCGAGCAGAAATGACGAAAACATTATCTGCCGACTAGTTGATAGCTATATAAAAAAGCCGCGTTATGAAACGCGGCTTTTTTGTTTTAGATGTTCACTAAATCTCGATTTTTTGTGTGCCGATGGCACTGGCGTATCCGCCCACTAACACTTTTCTCACGCCCTGCTCATCCGAGTAAACACTTGTAGAAATATGTGAGCGACAGCCCATTGCTCGACCTTGTTCAAACTGAAAATGGTTTTCTTGCTGAACAAATACATGTTTAGTTAAATAGCAAGCAAGCGCACCATTGGCACTCCCCGTTGCTGATTCTTCAGGTATACCAACCAAAGGAGCAAAATTACGACAACTTGCTGTTAGCCCACTTTCGCTCTCTAAAAGCTCAAATGCGTGAACACCGATCACTTTATGTTGTTGACAAAATTCGCTCAGCGCTGCTTCATCAATAGTCATTTTATCTAAGTAGCCATTAGGCACAGCAACGATAATATCAGGCAAGCCTGTGGTTATTATGTCAATTGGTAAACCTGTTGCTGCAAGTATAGTTTCATCAAGCCCTAATAAGCCTGCAAGGTCACTATAAGAAAAGCCACCAAGATATTTTGGTAAAGCTTGCTCCATAGTAATTTTGCCGTCTTCGGCAATTGTGACGCCTAACAAACCCGCTTTTGTTCGCTGAGTATAATAACCTGGTTTTAATAAACCCTTTTCATAAAACGTAGCGAACACCGCAAGTGTTGCATGGCCGCAAAAATCAACTTCTTCTGTTGTCGTGAAAAATGATACTGCAAAGTCAACTTCATGATCTTGGGCTACAAATGCCGTTTCTGAAAAGCCAACTTCTTTTGCAATCTTCAATTTTTCTGTATCTGAAAGATTGTCAGCATTTAATACCACACCTGCAGGGTTGCCACCTGTTCCCTCTGCGGTAAATGAATTAACTAAAAATGCAGTTATTGTCATTACTTTTTCCATACTTAAGTTAAAAACTAGGATCACCGCACAAGCTTAAGATATATCGTTATGTCACTAGTGCCTTGTTAGTTGAGATCCAAATTGGCTGATTTTTTATATATTAGCTGAATTAAAAACACGAGTATAAGCCAAATAGTAAAAGCACAAAAACACTAAGATGTGTTGGTTATTTAAGGTTTAATTCTTACTGTTCTGAATCTGACATCGACATTATCGCTACACCCATACATCATTTGTTGCAGTCAATTGCCCACCCGCATTACCTGTATTTACCACCCCTTTGGGTTCAACAAGCATTATTTTGCATTCGCTGTTTGCTTTTGGTTTATGCTCAACGCCCTTAGGAATTACAAATAACTCACCAGCTTCCAAAGTCACAGCGCCATCCCTAAACTCAATTTCAAGCATCCCTTCAATAACTATGAATACTTCATCAGTATCAGGATGATCATGCCAAACAAACTCTCCTTCAACTTTAGCGAGTTTGAATTGATAGTCATTCATTTCGGCAATGACCCGTGGCGACCAATGTTCAGTGAATTTAGAAAACTTATCTTTAAAGTTAACTGCTTGGTAAGTCATCGTTACTCTTCTCCAAAAGGCTCTTTGCGTAAGTCAAATTCATAAAACAACATATCATTTATCACTTCATCTTGCTGAATAAATGAAAGTTTATTTAAAAGCTTAACTGACGCGGTATTTGATTTATCAACACCAGCGATAAGCTTATGCCATTGTGGGTGGGTATAAGCCAAGTCGATAAAGCCATGCAGTAATTCAAATGCAAGGCCCTTCCCCCAATATTGCTCAGCTAATAAGTAACCAATGTGGGCATTTGGGTTATCGCTATATATGAACAAGAACCCTATAATTTCACTTTCTGAAGACTGCAGCATTAATAAATGGCATTCTTTAAGCATTTTATTAAGCCACTCCTCAGCCGCTAATTTAGATTCTATGCCTTGAAATAACTCGGTAAATTTGCAACTACAGCGGGGGTTAATATCGAAGGTAAAGCTTTAACTAGAGCAGTACGCTCTGATTTAGCTGCATTAGAATTTACTTCAATGACATTTAATCTTGCAGTGTTAAATGAAAGTGTCATTTACCCTCTTTTTAAATTTTAGCTTAAAAGAATACCCTAATGGATTTACCAGCATTGAGCCAGATAAATCATAGTTAGATAAAAATTTCGACTAAATAGCACATGTTTAAGAAGCTTATAAATGTCAAAGCAAGAATTGATTTTCGTAAGAATTAAAGCCTGTGTATTTGCTTTTTTAGGGGGCACCATGACCAAAAGCCACTGTGAAACATACATTAGAAATACATAAGAGCTGGCACATACTGATATTGATAAACATATTATCGATATAAAAAATTAAATTTAGTTAATTAGCTGCCAAGTTTAAAGCGACTCATCTGATTTAAAAATGACCCACCCTTTACTAAACCATATTAAAGAAAACACAGCACTAATCAGGCTAACAATAAACACTATTGTTGCGCTAAATTGCATATGCGCTAACCCTTGTTCTAAATGTGATGCTCCCTCTTGATTGTTCGGAACATAGTTGAAATACCAAATCAAACTAATAAATAAGCTTATGATATGTAGGCCTATAATTGTATAAAAAAATGGCTTAGATACTTTTACTTTTGGATAGAGCGAGTTTAATAACGCGAAAACAACAGGCCAAAGCATCGTCATAATATAACGCTGAACTTCAACATGAAAATACATTAAAATATCTTGTGGTTGCTCTTGTGCAGTAAGAATTGTCACACCATATTCTGGGCGTGTTGTAGCCAAGCTTCTCCCTAACAGCACAATACCTAGCAAAAATAACAAGACTCGAATATTTTCAGGTTTTAATAATCTAAGGATTCTATCCATATATCCCCCAAATAGCGCTAAAGTTAAGAGACCTAGCCAAGGCACTGTTAAACCAAATTTACAGTTTTAACTTATAATCTCTCCAGCTTTTCCTTTATTTATTCTCTAACAACCTCGTATAAAGCAGGCTGCCCGACTAAACCTTCTACTCTTTCGCTGTTAAGTGCTAATTGCATCTTTTGCACTGCAGAATTAAAGGCGTCTTGGCTTTCCCACTCAGCTACATTGATTAGTTTATATTTGGCTTCACCCAAAAATGATTGTGTTTCTAATGAACGGTGTAACTTAGTTGATATATACCCCGGTTGCGTTTTTAAAAAATCTCGATGGGATTCCCAATATTTGATTGATTCTTCTAACTTGCCTTCAGGAACAATAAATGGATTGATTAGTACAATACTTGATGACATTCCTTTACCCTCGATATTTAAAATGCAACTCAATTAGATACTAAGCAGCTATTGTGAGCTCATACTCAAAAATACGACTTATTCTTGAATATCCATTTCTATTGTTATCACTTTATTTACGGCTTTAGAATACTAAAAAACAACGTATCTCAATTTAAAACCAACCATAAAGGACCAGCTCACACTCTTCTTATTTGAGATAATTGCAAAAATTTTCAACGTGAGTCCAAATAGTAAAAAAAGCCCAGCTAAAGCTGGGCTAAATAAGAAAGGTTGCGGTAGCTAAGAAAGTTAACTTTCTTCTTGCTCCATAAAGCGCTGTAACTGGTCTTTAAGATTAGGTGGAATACCTTTAATAACAAGTGTGTCTGTTGCTTCGTTGTAGGTAACTCGCTCACCTAAATGTTTGCGTTCGAAGCTCACACTAACACCACCGCCCATACCTGAAAACTTAACCATGCTGGTAACTGTTTTCTTATCAACAGGGAACGACTCTTCTAAGTCATAATTTTGTTCTTGGCAAAAGCTTTCAAATGGGCTGTCGTCACTTTTTGATAATGTCGCCGAAAGTTCTTTAACATTGGCATCTTCACCTGTAGTCACACAATCATTACAGTAATCAAAAACTTGTTTGCGTAGCTCGTCTTTTTCTGACTTATCGTATTGTTGCTCAGATAAGTAATCTTCTACGGCATTAAGCATAACTTGGCTTTGCTGTTTCGGATCAATGCCCTCTTCACAACCTAAAAAGTCTAAGAAGAAGTCTGCTACTTTACGACCGGCACGACCTTTAATAAACGACACATAGCGATTATCTTCTGGTTGCGCATCCCACGCTGTTAAATCTACACGTGCAGCTAATTGCATACGCGAAATATCTAAATGACGTGATGACGCTAGATCAAGCTCAGAAGTAATTGAGTAGTGCTCTTTAATATTAATCATGGCAATTAACAAAAAGTCACTCGCAACATACTGATAATGGCAAAAAACTAAATAACCCGTTTCGTTGAAGGCATACTTATTTAGCTCTTCTTTTAGCACATTTGTCGCTTGCTCTGTCATGTGCCAAAAACCAAGCTCGTTATTACGGTAGCTTTGCATAGCTGAAGCAACAATACTGTTTTTCTCGCCACTGAATGCGCAATAACCTTTACCCGGCTTACCATTGTATGCATGGTGTAGCTGTTCAATAAAAACGGCTACTTTATCGTTAACAACCATCTCATCATTGCGTAAATGAATATCTGTGTCGTCATCTTTTTTGTCTACATAATGAACGACTAATTTTTTAACATCTATTGTCATCTTTGTTTTTCACGCCTCTGGTGTTAAAATACGGGAATATAACTCTTTTTACCGAACCAACTGATGCCTATCATATCAAAATATTCTAATGAGCAAGTAGAACAAATCGTTGATCAGCTGATCGATGTACTAACAGAGCACAAAGCGCCTGTTGATTTAAGCCTTATGTGTTTAGGAAATTCTATCACGCATATTTTAAAAGAGCATGTACCATCAGAGAAAAGACAAGCGGTTGCCGACAATTTCGCCAAAGCATTAGCGCAGTCGGTTAAATAAGATTTATGAATTTATCGCAACAAAGTCAATTCTCATCAAAAGTAAGTCAGCTTCTAAGTTGGGGACATTGGTTCACCTTTGCAAACATAGGCTTAGTACTATTTATTAGCGTAAGCTACTTAGTTGCAGACAGTGCACCAACCACCTTTATGGGCTATTTATACATGCTCGTAACTTGGTTAAGCCACACCAGCTTTATTACTTTTATTGCCTTTGTTTTGACGATATTTCCATTAAGCTTAGTGTTTCCATACCCTCGGCATATCCGAGGGATGGCGGCTATTATCGCAACGCTTGGTGCTTCATTATTGACACTTGATGCCTATGTGTATTTCAACTTGGGTTATCACTTAAATACATCTGCACTACCCGAAATTGTGTCTTTGCTTTGGCACCGCTTAACAAGCTCACCTGCTCTTACCACGATTCTAGCGGGTGGTATTGTACTTTTAATTTTAGCGTTTCAGTTATTAGTAAGTAACTATACATGGCACCACTTAGCACGCTTAAAGCAATATAAATTTCCGCGTTATGCGACAAGCACGATTCTAGTGTGTTTTGCACTGAGCCATAGCATTCATATTTGGGCTGATGCCAACTTAAAGTTCGACATCACTAAACAAGATAATGTATTGCCATTGTCTTATCCAACAACGGCAAAAAGCTTATTAGCTAAAAATGATTTACTAGATATCGAAAGCTATAAAGAAGCGCATGATGTTAGATTAGACCCACACAACATAGATTACTTAGCACCTACTCCACTTGCTGAATGTAAGGCTGACTCAAGTGCCACAATTGATATTTTGGTATTTGAAAACAATAACGCTCTTGAGCAATTTGTTAGCACTGAACCTGCACTGCGTAAGACAGACTTATTCTTACAACCTATCGAAGCTGAAGACACGTTATTTAGTTTAGTGTACGGCCTACCAGCATTTTACAAAGCCCCGATTCTAGACAAACAGCAACTCCCTGTTTGGCTTGCAGATAATCGCTCAATACAAATTAATGGTTTTGAACAATTCGAATTTATTAACAACGAAGATATAAATCCGGCTATTCGTCTTATTCGCGCGGACGAATCTACACGCCCACGTGAAGCAGCAAATGCCGTTTTTGCCTTTAGTTTAGCTAATAACAGCAATGGTATTGTCACTGCCTCACGCTTATACAGCTCAGACAAAAAAGTGGTGCAAACTGATGGTCTTATCCAACCAAGCGATATCATTGCCACAAGTGTTGGCCATTATTTCAGCTGTAATACGCTCGCAAAGCAAACTATGCTGGGAAGCAATTTATATAAACGCCATGATGATACCGGTGTTAACTATTCTCAAGATGTTTTCATTGCCTTTAAGAAAGACCGAATTACTCTGATTGACTCTGATGGTAATTTTAAAAATATTTCTGCTGCACAAGGTTTTGCGATTGAGCAAAGACTTGATGTTCCGTTTTTGGTGCAAAGTATTAAAAAACTAAAACGTTATACGCCTTAGTGATTATTGATAAATCATTATTACGAGCTAGTTTTAAATATACCCACACAGAGCCCTATTACTGATTTAGGAGACATGGATGTCATGAAAACTATAATCACTTTTTCAATAATAGTTTGTTTGTTGACCTGCTCCCTTTCATCACTTGCTGCAACAACTGAATACTATAAGTGCGTCACAGACAGAGGCACCGTTTTTAGTGAATACCCCTGCGGTAACCGTGCAACCAAGCACAAAATCCACGTTACCGATCCCGACATTAAAGCACCTAATAATTATGTTAAAGAGCTGAATGAATTAGAGCGCCAGCAAATTATTAGAGATCTCGAAGCAGAGATCCGTAGTTATAAGTATCGTTTAGATATTTTGAGCCGCGATCGAGATAGAGCGCAATATCAACAAGAACAACGCTTAAATAAAAGGTTGTCAGATAAAAAAGCGAAAGAAATTAACAAAGACATAAATAAACAGCTTAAAGCAATTAATAAGCAATACGTGCGAGACGTGAAAAACATTAACAAAAAAATCGCAAACTTAGAGAAAAAACTCGCTCGATATAATTAAATACACTTTACTATTGGGTTTAAAGAATAAATAACATATTCTTAACACCTATAGAGTTATTGCTCTATATTGGTATAAGTAAGGAGTTTATATGCAGCCACAACACATTGCAGAGTTAATTTTATCTGGGTTTCGCAATCACTATAAACTCTTTCAAGCAATTACTGCTAAAGCGCCACTCGCGTTTGCACAGCGTGATTGGCAAAAAATAAATGAAATAAGCAAACTCAGAATTAGCCATTACGATGATCGGGTTAACGAAACCATTGCTAAGCTCAAATCGCTTAATGAACAGCAAATTATTACCTTAGACCAAACCTGCTGGCTTGAAACCAAACAACTTTATCAGCAATTTTTGCGCTTTCATCCTCAAGCAGAACTCGCCGAAACCTTTTACAACTCAGTTTTTTGTCGTTTATTCCATCGCCGTTATTTTAATAATGACTTTATATTTGTAAAAGCAACTCTAGCAGATGCCCCAGCTTTGCCAATGGAAGCCGAATACCGTAGTTACCACCCGGTTGTTGATGGTTTAAGACCTACTATTCGCAAAATTATTAACCAGTTTGATTTTAAAGCCCCCTTTGTTGATTTAGAACGCGATATTCGCTTGCTGGTAAAAGCCTTTTATAAACAAGCGCCCGATACACATCATCAAGCATGGCAAATGCGCTTTGATATACTGCAAGCCCCTTTTTACCGTAACAAAGCCGCTTATATTGTTGGCCGGGTCGTTTCAGAAAGTGGCGTACAGCCATTTATTATTGCGGTATTGCACCACGAAGACAAAGGCCTATACCTCGACGCCCTACTTACCAAATCATCGCAAATGCGGGTTATCTTTGGTTTTGCCCGTGCTTATTTTATGGTTGAAACCCATGCACCATCTGCGTTAGTGCGCTTTTTAAATCAGCTTATGCCTAATAAAACACTGGCAGAGCTTTACAACGCCATAGGTTTTCATAAACAAGGTAAGACCGAATTTTATCGTGAGTTTTTAAGTCATTTAGATCATTCAAATGACCAGCTCGTTATAGCCCCCGGTACACCAGGTATGGTAATGATGGTATTTACCCTACCCTCGTTTGGCTATGTATTTAAAGTCATTAAAGACACCTTTGGTGAAAGCAAACCCTTTGGCCGCGATACCGTATTAAAACGCTACCAATTAGTAAAAAGTCATGATCGTGTCGGTCGCATGGCCGATACCATAGAGTATTCGAACGTCGTATTTCCACTAGCCCGATTTGATAGTAAATTACTTGAAGAGTTACATAAAACCATTGGTTCTTCGATGATTATTGAAGGCGAATGGCTAATCATCAAGCATTTATATATTGAAAGACGGATGACACCGTTAAATCTTTATCTTGAAAATGCCAGTGAGCAACAAGCTTTTGAGGCAATAGAAGAATATGGCCAAGCCTTAAAAGAAATGATCGCCGTTAATATTTTCCCAGGCGACATGCTGTTGAAAAACTTTGGGGTGAGTAAACATAATCGCGTTATTTTTTATGACTACGATGAAGTTCAGTATCTAACCGATATGAATTTTCGTGCTTTGCCTAAAGCCAAAACGTACGATGATTACCTAACTAATGAGCAAAGCTACTCTGTAGCACCACAAGATGTGTTTCCAGAGCAATTATGTACCTTTGTGACAGCAAACCCGGTGTATAAGCAATACTTATTGAGTACACACCCAGAGCTTGAAGATCCAGCCTATTGGCGACAAGCACAATACAACTTTAAGCAAGGTGTAGTAAGCCATATTTACCCATACCCTGCTGCACAACGATTTATCCATTATTGGTAAACACCAAGGACACAGAATGAATATTAGTAAAATAGATTTAAACTTACTTGTTTACCTAGATACTCTTCTCAGGGAATGTAATGTAACCAAAGCAGCTAACCAGCTTAGCATTACCCAGCCAGCAATGAGTAATGGCTTAAAACGCTTACGTAATTTATTTAACGACCCAATTTTGGTGCGTACCAGTGAGGGTATGGTACCGACAGAGCGTGCAAAAGAGTTACAGCCAGTGATCCGCGGCATATTAATGACCCTTGAGGAAACACTTGCACCAAACCGCGAGTTTGAAGCATCGCAAAGTAAACGTGTTTTTCGCATCATGGCCAGTGACTATGCAGCAAGTACCCTTGCCCCACGCTTATTAAGTAAATTACACGAAGAAGCCCCTGATACCACGCTCGATATTTTGACCCCAAGTGATGTAACCTTCCACGATGTTGAAAACGGTAAGGTAGATATGGCTATCAACCGTTTTGAAAACTTACCGCAATCGTTTCACTATAAACAAATTTGGAAAGACAGCTTTTGTTGCCTAGTAAAAGCAGATAACCCGATTATTAAAGACTTCAGCCTCGACAGCTATTTAAAAGCGCGTCATATCTGGGTAAGTAAAACAGGCTTTGGTGTAGGTGTTGGTATGGACCCTAAAGATGTGCAAAAGCTAGGTTGGGTCGATGAAGCGCTCGCTCACTTTGGTAAACACCGTAATATTGCCACCTTTACCCGTAATTACCACGTTGCTATTCACTTAGCGAAAGAACAAAACTTGGTTGCAACGTTGCCTTCAAAAGCCGCAAATATTTATTTAGACGATCCGGGCCTTAAAATTCTTGAGCCACCATTCCCTATTCCGCCATTTGAGCTCGATATGATTTGGAGCCCGTTATTACACCGTGATGCAAGCCATATTTGGTTACGCCAAAAGGTTGCAGAAGTGGCCGACGAGCTTAAGTAAGATTTTACCCACCAAATTGTAATTATTGCTGATAAGCCAAGTATTAGCTTAGCTTATCAGCAGTACCCCTCCTATTAAAAAACAACAACCACCTGAAATACAATAACTTTATATTTAAGTAATGAACTGGAATATGCTTTGCAAGTATCTAATTGCATTGTTTTTAATATTCAAAAAGAGGTCATTATGAATACTCATCAAGGACAAGACGTTCATCATATTGCAGATATCATCCAAGTTATGAATAGCGGTATCGATTTTTATGAAAAAGCACAGGAAAAAGTAACCGACCCAAGCATAATTGCCTTATTTCAACGCATGATAGATGCGCGTAAAGTAAGTGTCGAGCGCTTACAACCTTATGCTATTAACGAAAATGGCGAGCGCGAAAATGGCTCTGATTTTGCTGTAGAAGCACGTAAAGCCTATACATCACTAATTACTAAACTAGGTGCCGACAAAAACGCCACCTATGTTAGCGAACTTGAAGAAGTTGAAGATAAAACACTAGCTGAAATCAAACATGCGCTTAAAAAACCACAACCACATGATTGTGAAGCCGCGTTATCAAAAACCCTGCTGACAATTCAAAGTTGTCATGCTGAAATGAGTAAAATGAAAAAGCATTAAATTGTGAGAGTGCAAAGCCCAGTTAAGCTGGGCTTTTATCTGTTTAGATATAGATGTTACTTCAAACTTTTGGCGCTCAAGCCTCCAATAACAAGTAACGCCCTATTAAAGTGTTGGAATAGCAATACCGGTTTGCCGAACACCAAATTAGTTATTAAAATCAGCGCATGGTAAAAATGTCACGAATTGCGAATAGTTTTTTAGGTTAACGTCGTTCACATAGAAGACCATTGCTTATTTAACCCTATTAAATGAACTATGCCTAAAGATAGGCAAATTATCGAACTCCAAACCCAAAACTCAGGTGAGCGTCCCATAGGTGAGTTTATAAAGAAAAAGCCTGCTATCCCACGAACAAAATAAATTAACGTTATTAATATAAGAACAGTCCGAATTAAAGGGAGTTTAAATATTACTCCAGCAGCTGAAAACGCATACATTGACCAGATGGAGAGTACAAAGAAAATTCCAGTAGTAATCAAAGTTGGTTCTAAGCTCCCCTGCTCAGAAAGTAACGCCATTCTCTCACCCGCACCAAAAAAGCGATACCATGGTGCACCAAAATAAATACAACCTAAATGAAGAATGGCAGCTAAAGCATTTAATGCACCCGCAATAATTAGATAAATATTCATACCTTATGGAACCTCCATTTAAACCTCTTTTACCAATGCCATAACCGACAGAAAGAATAGCAGGCTAAAAAATTAAATACGTAGGAGGGCAAGCCCGCTGTTTTATATCCTTTGCAGCTAAAGCATTTATGATGCTTACAATACTCCAACCAGACCTAAAAGCCCAATGGGTAACAATAAAGTCCATTGCGGCAACTTTACGAATGTATGATACTTAAAAAAATACCAACCCACAGTTATAAAGACACAAGAAAAAATAACAAAGCTTATCGATATTCCAATGACAATGTTTTGATATAACCCTAAATTGAACCAACCAATATATGATAAAACAAAACCTGAGATAACGAGGATAGTTGATACAATGTGCCAACACCCTAATAGAGTTGCTTTAGGAATGTCAGGAAGATTAGACTTTAGAAAAGGTTTAACTGGATCAACTTGACCTGCGAAGATATGCACAATCGAAGTAAATATACATACGATTCCTGCTGCAAATACCCAAGTATTCATCGTACACTCCTTGTAAAAATAATCCCACATTAAATCGTGAGCAATACATTACAATATTTAAGCACACTCTAAATAACTCAACTAAAAAAAGATAAAACATCACGCATTATATTTCTTTTAAAAAATTTATGTGCACTTATTTACTGTAGCCAAACCTAAATCTATATTCGCAACAATATATCCATATTCTTTTTTATTTAAATTTTTAGTCTGATATTGTCGCTTAGCTAGTTCGTGTGTCCAAGCCTTTTCACACGGAGCTAAGGGAATAGCTGTATCAATCGATAAATGATGCTCTTCCTTTATTACACCGCCTTTTTTAACAATATTTTTGGCACAAAGGCTTAAAGCATATTCAACAGCAAATTTATCGACACTAGGCATACCAATAAATTCTACGTCGTAAGCAAGCTTTTTATGACCTTCAGTATCAACATAATAAAGCTGACCCGATGTAGTACAGCCTGAGCTAAAGAAAATAATGATAATCAATAAAATATGCTTAGTGCTCACTTTGCTTCCTTTAAGTAATTTATTATTACTATTACTAAACCTTGCTCCATTAGCCTATACACTGCTGTAATACTCATTGAAAGCTATGTAAGAAACTAATTTTTGAGATTTCTATATTAATCACTTAAGACATAACGACATCATAGAAAATGTAATAATGTTAGCTAAAATCACTGAGGGACAAAAATCTAATCACCTTTAAGACAGATTTATCATTTTTTATCTTATTATGTCTCAATTACCCATGATGTCGACGAATGTGTTTGATTAAGCCTAATTGATTAAACTCAAGTGAAACAATATTGGTTTTATTGTACTTGATAGTTTTGTCTAAATGAGCTGGTTTAACTTTACCTGATTCAGTCATTTTTACCAAAACTACGTTAGCACCAACCATAATCTCATTTATTTCTATTGAACTATAAATAACTTCATCATTTAGCTTACTTATCATATCCTCGCGAAGTTTTATTTATCTGAATAAACAAATTTATATTTGACGTGTTCATCAATGAAATCATCAGCTAGTAACGAGATAAAGTAGTCTACTTCTTTAATTGTTGTGTCGGGCTGCTGACGCGCATTTTTGCCGCTACAAATGCTTTAGCTTTCTCAATTAATTGCTCTGAAGTGAATTGGTCATTTGCATTACTGGTAAATGAAAAAAGAAAACAAATGAACACTAAAATAGATTTTTTCACGAAACTCTCCTTGTATACCTAACATTATGGTATTTATACGACACGTTGTTTGCGTTGCATAATAGTTTGTTGAGCTGAGTTGCTACATGCTCAGTTGGTTAAGTGGGTGTTGTTTATGCTACAGCTCCCTGTAATGCTCAGCGCTTGTAATGTATCCATACACATAAATTTGGCTACATTAATAATTATATTTTCACGCTTAAAAGACCTTTAGCCTGAACAGTGAAGGAAGTTAACTAATAGACTTTATACAGTTGCATTAGCCGCTTAGTAATTCGCATTTATTTAGTCACTGTTCGTTCTCTACCGAAGTTCGTCTAACTGCCAATTATAGGCAATCAAGTATGATTCGTAACTGCCACGCAAAGGTTTATTTCAAATATTTTAAGATCTGTTTCGAGCGATAACCAGTCATCGATATTTACTAAAATCAGTTTGGTTAGCTAATATAATAAATAAAACTTGCTTCGATAATTTTTTACAATTAACTTATTAAGCACCAATGAAAACTCATCATTTACAAAAAACAAAATTTTGTTAAAAATAAACCCATCATAAAAAAGCTTTAAATCAAAATTAAAACGCAATATTATCATTATATTTTCATGGATTTATATAATATGGAATACAAAACTAATAATAACTATGGATTTACCAAGCTTTTCTCTAGTTATTTTTGGCTAGGTTTGGTTTTGGTTTTATTTTCTGTTATTTTGGATTTAAAGTTTCCTAATATGCCTTTTTGGGCATTAGCATGTACAGGACTTCTAGAGTCTGTAGGTATAGCCATTTTAGTCGCCTCAATCTTTACTTATGCATCAGGAACCTCTGAATTTGTTAATAAAATCAAGTCACTATTGCAAGATATTGTAGTAAGCAGGAATTTTTTAGGGAATATTGATTCTGAAAGTAAACGGGACGCATTAAGCGCGTTAATAAAACCATCGATAGAAGAAAAAAGAATTTATTCAAATATCGAAGATTACTTAAATACATATATCATTCAAACTATGGATGTAACAAATAAATGTGTAAGAAGTAATTACAATGTTCACGCAAGAGCTTATTTAAATAAAGAACACAATACTATTTGTGTAGACTCAAATATTAGCTATCGTTTGTACCCGACTAAAGATGGCTATAGTGATATTAAAGTTGGTTTTTTAGCTTCGGAAATACTTTCCACATGTAATCAAATTGTAGTAAATACGCCACATGGTGATAGAGAGGTATTTGAAACGCTCGAATTTAAAGAAGTTGAAATTGATGTTGGTAAAGCTAGAATTGCCACTATAGATTTATCAAAACACGCTAAAAAATGTTCCCATTTAGACATTTCTCTTGATATGACTGAATCAGGATCGGACCATTGGATTATGTTATCTTTTGGAGCAATGATGCCAACGGATGGTTTCAAACATAGTTTACGTTGTGATGATGGCTTAAAAGTAAATAGTTTTCATACTTTCATTCATGGCGCTCAATTTTATACTGACAAGCCATCTGATACAGAAATGATTACTTCTTGTAATGAATGGATAAACGAGGGTACAGGTCTTTCAATACTTGTATCTCTTCCGCACGAAATGGCTAACAAACCAATCAAACAGGACTAAAAAGTTTACTTAGTTTCGCTTATCTACACTTTTTTGCAAATAAATTTTAGTCGTATATTAGGACCTAAGCCCATAAAAATTATTACCAGAAACTCATCTAATACTGCCGACAAACTAAATTCCCCCTACTGTCTCTTCTAACACATACACACCTGTCAGGTTTATTAATTACTTTTAATCAAACCTGACGGATACACTTAAGATTTATTGACCCGTTAAACGCTTAGCAAATGAAATTGCATAAGCTGTTGAGCGTAATTTGAGTACTTTGTCATCGCTTGGCATAAAGCCTTTAGATAGTAGGTTTGGGTCATAATTAGTGAGATCGCAACCTGACTCACTTGTCGATTCTATGGTGAGCTTCCCTAATTCAATTGTTTTGCGATCAGCAGGCCATTGTACTGAAGGGTCAGTTAATGCATCACCGGGCTCGGCGAATTCAGCTTGAAAAAGATAATGAACCTTCCCTTTCTCTAAATCCTCTTCAAGTCGCTTAGCCAGAAATGACTTAGGGAAGGTTTTCATTTGCTCTTCAGTTAGCACCTGCTCTGGCTCTTCTGGCACCATGGTCCACCTAAAGGCATGCTTAGCGCCCTTTTCATCAACCATGTAAAAGGTATGCACACCAAAATAACGCGAAGACACATACGATGCTGGCGGGTTATGGCTTTGTAGCCAATTAAATTGCCCTAAGATACTCGGGTTTTGTTCTCTGTATGCTTTTACTTTCGCAAAATCGATTTGACCTGTTTTTTCGTCAGGTACTAAGGTACTTAGCAAACCAAAAAATGCTTCTGGGCTGTTGCCTGCAAATACTGGCGTAGTAAGCCCTGCAATATTATGTACATCACCATTTTCTAGCACAAACTGCACCCCCATTCCACGCGGCGAGCGTGATGTTTCATCAGCATGAGGGTTACCACCGCCCATAGAAAAACGAATATTTGCTTTTGACGGTGCGTTAAATAAAGGGCTGATTGAATACTGTTTTGCTGCTTGATTAGGTGTAAATGTGCCAACAGCGCACACCCCTTTGGCGTGACCTTTTCTGATTCCGGGCTGCTTTCCTGACAGCTTTTCAAATAAATTAATAAAATCTTGCCCGTTTACTGGTTGCTCAGCAAAACTTGCTGTTGGTAAAACAAGGCACATAGCACAAACTAAAGACTTAATTTTTAGCATTTATCCATCCTTTAAACTTAGTTCCAACAAAAATGACCAGACTAACCTCAAAATCATTTCATCAAAGCTAATAAATATTTTTACCAACAAAAACGCTACAAACATTTAATAAACTTAGAATATTTATTTAACTACAGTATTTTTAAAAGCTGCTAACTTTAAATTTAGGATCCTAAAAACTGCTGTGGCGCCCAGCATTTTAAAAATAATCCGTGGTATTAATCACGACTATGACTAGTCCACTTAATCGTGACTTTTGTGGCTTGGTCAAAAACAACAAGGACCTAATTATGGTGAAACAACATAAAAAAACCACTGCAAACGCTGATGTAGATATGACTCCTATGCTCGATATTGTGTTTATCTTGCTGATATTTTTTATCGTCACAACCTCATTTGTTAAAGAGCGCGCTATTGAAGTGAATCGCCCTTTAGCAAAACCAAGTCTTGAAAACCCTAAAAAACAAGCGCAATTTACTATTACTGAAAACGACAGTATTTATTTTGCAAACCGGCTTATCACACCAGAGCAAATAATCGCTAACCTTGCGTTATTTGCCGCACAGTTTGAAATGACCAACGTGCAAGTAACAGCAAGTGAGCAAAGCAGCCACAAAACCTTGGTCACCTTGCTTGATAAAATAAAACAATATCAAGATGTGCCAATTTCTATAAGTACGTCTTTATAACTAAAAAAGGGCCAAATGGCCCTTTGCAAAGTTAAATAATAAAAGAATCTAAAGGGAGTTTAGAACTTGTACTCTGCACCTACGTAATAGTACGCACCGTTAAAACCAAATGGTGCTGAACGACGTGAGTAAGTGAATACACCTGGGCTTGAAACAATTGTGTTGCCGCTTGCATCAACAATCGTACCCGAGCGTGAATTACCAATGGTGTTCTTATCTGGGTAAACATCAAATAAGTTATTTGCACCAATGTTAAATGACAGATTTTCGTTAAAGAAGTAGTTAACTTTTACATCAGTTAAGATTTCAGCACCGTATGTTTGACGACCACCGTCTTCAACTGTGTATTCGCCGTAACGGTTTAGTGATAGGTTTACAGTCCAATCTTCTAAACGGTAAAGCGCACTTAAGTTAATGCGGTCTTCTGGTTGCCATTCTTCAATAATTGAGGTTTCTTGCGCAGAAAACACATCTTCTACCGGAATAGTCTCAAGGCCACTGCCTGATGGCGTAAATAAATCAACCACATCTGTTTTAGTGAAGTTAGCAGCAAAGGTGAAATCAAGCGTACCGCCAAGGCCTTCTGTGTTCCATGTTGCAACTAAATCAACACCTTCGGTTTCGGTGTCTGCACCATTTAAGAAGAACTGCCCCGCACCTGCGCCTGAACTTTCAAGTGCAGCATCTAGCGTATCTGATAAACCTTTACCTAAACGGTTAGAAATAACGATACGGTCGTCGATATCAATCGAGTAGTAGTCAATGGTTAAATTGATATTGTCGGTAACGTTATACACAATACCTAAACTGCGGTTTTGTGATTTCTCTTCTTTTAGCTTAGGAATACCAATTGATTGCGCTAAGGTACTGTCGTTTCTGAACGTACCTACTTGCTCAGCGACTAAGCTGCCATCATCACCCACAACAAACTGTGTACTTACGTTATTAAAGTAAAGTTGTTGCATAGAAGGTGCTCTAAAACCTGTGCTTAGTGCACCACGTAAAGACACATCTTCAGTAATTGACCAGTTACCCGCTAGCTTAAAGTTAACTGTATCGCCAAAGCCTTTGTAGTTATCGTAACGTACCGCACCTGAGATGATGACATCATCGATTACATAGGTTTCTGCATCCATGTAGAATGAGATCACATCGCGCGACTCATCAACTGATGATGCCGGATCTGAGCCACCAAAACCTTGCGTACCACTTGCTGCATCAACACTACCAACACCGCCATTTAAGCCAGAGTAAATGCTAACGCCATCAACTGTGTCGTAATCACGGTATGCGTATTCACTACCTTCAAGAATGCGGAACTCATCAGTACGTAGCTCAGCACCCAGTGCTAATGAAAAATTGTCGTAGTCTTTAGTGTAATCAAGGTTGAGTGTTTGAAGCGATAATTCAAGGCCATATGCATACGCTGAACGCGGGATAGTGGCACGAATTTCATCAGCGCTTAAACCTTGGTTATAACGAAGGTAGTTTGCGTATGAGCCATTGATTGTGTCGCTTGTTGTGTAATCAATGCTGTTTTCACCATAGGTGTACGATAAATCAATGCTTGAATCATTATCAAACGACTTTTTAAAGCCCACGTTGTAAGACACGTCATCAATGATGGTATTAATCTTAGGTAAGAAACCCATAGGAATGGTTGCATCACCATCTTGTAATACTGGGTTACCATTTGTATTTGCGTTATGACGGAAAAACGCTGCTGATTCGTTTTCACGATTTGAATAAGTGATAAAGCCATATATCTCACCACCAGCAAGCTCATAGCCAGTATTAACAGTTAGAGCAAATTGCTGTGAATCTGCATCACCAATCCTAAACGTATCACGAGGTGCTGTTAACTCACGAGGGTCGCCAGCTAATAGTGTACCGTCATCAAGTTCTGTACAGCCGTAAAATTGACAAGAACCATGAAGGCCTGCACGGTTAGTTGGCGCACGGTCACGGTAATTAATTGTGGTGTTAAGATAACCTTCATCACCTAAAGCAAAACCTTTGTTGAAATCAACAGTAACCGTTTCACCATCGCCTTCTGAATACTCACCGTAGTTGATAGCAGCTTTACCGCCTTCTTCGGCGTCTTTTAATACGATATTGATAACACCTGCAATGGCATCTGAACCATATTGTGCAGCAGCACCATCACGTAATACTTCGATACGTTTGATTGCAGCAGCAGGGATAGCGTTCATGTCAGTACCAGCCGTACCACGACCTACTGACGTATTAATGTGGATAAGGCTCGCTTGATGGCGGCGTTTACCGTTGATAAGCACTAAGGTTTGATCTGGCCCTAAGCCACGCAATGTTGCTGGGCGAAGTGCATCTGTACCATCACTGATAGACGAGCTTGAAAAGTTAAACGATGGAGCGATTGCTTGAAGCATACGGCCTACTTCTGTTTGGCCTGTATTCTCAAGTGCTTCGGCACTTAAAATGTCAACCGGAACCGGTAAATCTTCAACCGAGCGTCCTGCTACACGGCTACCGACAACGGCAATTTTTTCGATGTTTTGTTCTGCTGCTTGATCTTCTGCTAATGCTTGCGTATTGGCGGCTAGCAGTAATGGCACGACTGCAGCGCTGACCCCTGATACTTTGATCATGTTGTTATCTTTCCTATCTACTTGTTTGAGTTTTATCCTCAGCAAGCCTTGTTGATCAACAACCGCATCAAGCTCAGTACCTTCTAGCATCGCATTCAGTGCATCGAGTTTAGTGTAAAAACCAAATAACGATTGTGCCTGATATTGCTTCGCTAATTCGAAAGAAAATATGACTGTTTGTTCGGTTTGCTTTGCAAATTCGATTAAAGCCAAATCAGCTCGTTGCGCTTTGATGTCAAATTGCAGCATTTGTTTTTCAGCTGCAATTGCTGTTTGGCCGACGGTAAGGCCATAAACAACAAATGAGGCTGGTAACAACTGCAATTGCTTACTGTGCAACTTAAACAAACAGGTGAGGGAAAAAAATCCACTATGTAAATTTAATTTTTTTTTAATTAATTTTTTGTGACGAGAAAGTGGCGCACAATTAACATCATAATATTGGCGTATTCTCATAGGCAGAACTAACCTTTTGAAGCGAACGTTAAGCTAACACGATGCTCACCCAAACGTTGATGATTAACTGACAAATTTGCCTGTAGTGAATCAAGTAGGCCTTTAATATCGCCAGCTTTAAACACACCAGCTACCTTTAAAGATGCAAGTTCAGGATCGCTAAGCTCAAATCTCGTTGCTGTATAACGACTAACTTCTTGAAGTGCCTCGCTTAATGGTTCACCACTAAAGATCAGCATTCCATGTTGCCATGCAAGATCGCGTTGCACATCATCTGCTGAAAGCTGCTTAATTGGCTCAGTTTTACTGTGTTTAATCAGCGCTTTTTCACCAGATATAACAACATTCGCTTTTAGTTTTTTTATGTCAGAGCTGTTATCTGAAGCACTTTTTAATCTGTCAAAGTCACTTGCATCTACATGAGTATTTGGATCGGCAATCATTACTTTGCCTTCAGTGACCACTAATTCTAAGTCTGATGCAGTATTTCGCTGAACATTAAACACTGTACCAAGTGCAGTAAAAGATTTATCACCCGCGATCACTGTAAATGGACGGCTTGCATCTTTAGCAACGTTAAAACGCCCTTCGCCACGGTTTAAAATTAACTGGCGACGAGTTCCCGTATAAGCCACTTCAAGTTTTGTATTGGTATTAAGTTGTACAATCGTGCTATCTGGCAAGACGAATGTAGCTTGCTCACCCACTTTTGTCCGGTAAATCTTATTAAATTTCGCGTAATCGTTCTCTTCACTTTGCCAATAACTAGAATAAATCAACATAATGCAACCAAACAGCATCACAATTAAAAAGCTGGCGGCTGTTGCCATGCCAAATACTGCGGGCTGTTTTTGTGGTGCTTTGTAAGGAAACAGGCTACTTAGCTCGTTAAGTACACTCATTTCATCCCACAAGGTTGCAAGCTCAAAAAGTGCTTCTTGGTGTGCAGCACTTTGATGGGCCCACATATGTAATTGGCTTACTTCATCTTTTGATAAACCACGGTCAATGGCGCTTATCCACTGACTCGCCTGCTCTTGAATCATTTCTTTTGATGAAAACGGGTGAACATTACTCATTTGTTCACCTCTTTAGCAGCGAACTCTGTGGTTGTAGGGTGACTGTGGGTTTGAACGTCGTGAGATTTCATTGCTCGGTGAACATGTAATAAGCCTTTGGCTATGTGTTTTTCAACAGTGCTTTCGCTGAGTTCCATTTTAGCAGCAATTTCCTTTTGGCTTAGGCCGTAGACTTTCTTTAAAATAAAGCATTTTTTTACTTGTGGACTTAGTTCGTTAGTTACTCGGCAAAAAAACAAAAAGCGTTCTTTTGAGGTCACTTCATCTTCTAAGGCCATTGAGCGCATTTGATACTCAACTTGTTGTTGCTCATCTAACGACTCTTTATATTTATTATCCCATTTAGCAATATGGTTTAGTGCTAAATGTTTTGCCGTTTTCAGCATATAACTATGAGTGTACTCGATATTTTGTCTAAGATCGGCCTCATAACTTTTGATAAACGTCTCTTGCACAATATCTTCTACATCATCAGGGCTGACGATACGTGATACAAAGCGCCTAAGCTTGCTCGATATCTCAGTAAAAGCAGTGATCACACCTGTTCTATCTGTCATCCTTAACTCACATTTATTATATTTTTATTGCTTTAGGGTACGAGATTTCAGTTTAATTACAAGCCATTTGTTAAAATTTTGTGCCTCACGTTAATACACCCAAATAAAATCATATTTATACCTTACATTTATTTAAGGAAAGCTGCTGATTTTAGTACATTTGTATAACCAACTTACCATCACAGCAAATCTAATAAACAATAACTAACCAAGCCTCAAAAGTAGATAAATATGATTTCTACTGGTTTACTTTGCTAACTCGTTTTAATAATCCTCATTAAAGTAGTTTTTTGTATCGATATAATCCGAGCAAAAGTAAACTAAAGGGTGTACCTTTTGCTATTTTGGGTATAAACTAATCGGACTTTAAAATTGCATAGGACTGCCTTTGAGTTTTGGATGGCATTTCTTTGCTTACTTGCTTAACAATTGGACTGTGGAGTAAACATGCGTCTGCCTTTCGCACCTGCCAAATTATCTTTATCTGCTTTATTATTGGTTACTGCACCTATACTTTTATCTGCTTGCTCTAAAGCACCGGAGCAGCAAGGTCAAATGCACCCAGCTGCGGTTGCCACAATGACCATGAAAACTGAAGATGTGCCTTTTACTATCGAGCTGCCTGCAACGTTATCTGGTTCAAAAGAAATCGAAGTTCGTGCTCGCGTTACCGGTATTCTTGAATCACGTAACTTTGAAGAGGGCCAACGTGTAGAGCAAGGCCAGTCATTATTCACTATTGATCTTGAACCTTATCAACTTGCGGTTGACCGCGCTCAAGCAGCACTTGATGGCGCAAAAGCAGCTTTAATTCAAGCAGAGCGTGATGTAAAACGTTTAGCAAAGCTACGTGCCGAGAAATCCGTTTCGCAGCGTGACTACGATAACGCAAGTTCAGCCAATGATATTGCAAAAACAGATTTAGCTGCCGCTAAAGTAGCTCTGAAAGAAGCACAACTTAATCTTGAATATGCGCAAGTTAAAGCCCCTGTCGCAGGTGTAATGGGTCGTGAGTTTGTTTCTGAAGGCACTTATGTTTCTGGCCCAGATTTATTATTAACGCAAATGACTCAGTTTGACCCGATTCGCATTCGTTTTGGCTTATCTGAGCGTGAACAATTACAAATGCGTCAAGATGTTAAAAATGGCTCACTCACTTTACCTGAGCAAGGCCACTGGCAAACACAAATCAAATTACAAGACGGTTCTTTATACAGCAAAACCGGTGAAGTTAATTTCTCTGATGTCCGTATTAACCCGAACACAGGTACCAGTGAGTTTCAGGCAATTATCCCTAACCCTGATTTCCAACTTCGCCCGGGGCAATTCGTTCGCGTTGAGTTAAGTGGTGCAGTTCGCAAAAACGCTTTCATCGTGCCACAACGAGCCGTGCTTGATAACGGCACCGGTAAGTTTGTTTATGTAGTAAGCAAAAACGAGCAAGGTATGGATGTTGCGTTACCTGCCCCTGTCACTGTAGGTGAATGGATCAAAAAACCAGAAAACGAGCAATACCAAAATTTTTGGTTGATTCGCAGTGGGTTAAAAGAAGGCGACCAAGTTATTGTTGATGGCATGGCACGTATTTTCTTCCCGGGTATGCCAGTCAATGTTGGCAAACCAACCACTAACTCAAGCCACGCAGAATAAGCACAGGGAGTCTTATGTTTTCTCGTTACTTTATAGACAGACCCATTTTTGCGTTTGTTATATCTATTGTTATTGTGCTTGCGGGCCTTGCTGCGATGCGTAGCTTACCAGTTGCGCAATACCCTGAAATAGCACCACCGGTTGTACAAGTCACCGCGGCCTACCCTGGCGCATCTGCAGGAGTACTCGAACAAACCGTTGCTACACCGATAGAAAATGCCATTACCGGTGTTGAAGGCATGATGTATATGTCATCAACGTCAACCAGTGCTGGTTCAACCACAATCGAAGTTACTTTTGAAATTGGTACTGATGTTGACCAAGCCGCTGTAAACGTAAATAACCGTGTAAAACAGGTTGAAGCACGTTTACCTGAAGAAACACGCCGCCAAGGTGTCGTTGTTCAAAAAGGCTCTTCTAGCTTTTTACAAGTGCATGCCTTTTACTCACCAGATGGTACACGCTCGAGTTTATGGACATCTAACTATGTCACTATGAACGTGCTTGACCGTATTAAACGAATTCCTGGTACAACGAGTGTACAAATTTTTGGTGCTAAAGATTACGCTATGCGTATTTGGCTACGCCCTGATGTTATGAGCCAATTAGGGGTTACGGTTGAAGAAATTGCCGGCGCAATCCGCGTACAAAACTCGCAATATGCCGCAGGTAAAATTGGTGCTACGCCAACAACTCAATCTCCTCAAGAACTGGTTTATAGTGTTACAGCACAAGGCCGTTTATCTGAGCCTGAGCAGTTTGAAAACATCATTATTCGTTCAAATACTGACGGCAGTAGCTTACGCTTAAAAGACGTTGCCCGCGTTGAGCTCGGTTCGAAAGATTATAACTTCAAAGGGACGATTAACGGTAAAGAAGCGGTACTGCTAGGTATCTTCTTACAGCCGGGTGCTAATGCTCTTGATGTGGCTGAAGAAGTAAACAGTGTTATTGAAGAAATGAAAAGCCAGTTCCCTACCGGTCTTGCTCATTTAACCTCTTACGACACAACCCGCTTTGTTGAGGTATCAATTCGTGAAGTAGTAAAAACATTGCTTGAAGCCATGGTACTGGTATTCTTAGTGGTGTATTTATTCTTACAAAACTGGCGCGCAACGCTTATTCCGACTCTTGCAGTACCGGTTTCACTACTAGGCACATTTGCTGGCATGTATATGCTGGGTTACTCAATTAACTCACTCACCTTATTCGGTATGGTGCTCTCTATTGGTATTGTTGTTGATGATGCCATCGTGGTACTTGAAAACGTTGAACGTATTATGCACGAAGAAGGCCTAGGTGCTCGAGAAGCTGCCGTTAAAGCCATGGGCGAAGTAAGTGGCCCAGTTGTGGCAATTGTTTTAGTACTTTGCTCTGTGTTTGTGCCAATTGCATTTTTAGGTGGCTTAACCGGTGAGTTATTCCGCCAGTTCGCAATTACTATTTCGATTGCTGTAAGTTTATCGGGTGTGGTTGCCTTAACGATGACGCCAGCTCTTTGTGTGCTTATTTTAAAACAAGAACACAAACAAACCGCCCGTTTTTTCTTATGGTTTAACGACATGTTTACCAAGATCACTGGCCGTTATGTAGGTGCTGTTGGTTTTATGGTGCGCCGTGGTCTGTTAGGTGTGATCTTAATGACGGGTATGGTTGCTGCTACAATTGGCCTTTGGCAAAATACGCCTGGTTCACTTGTACCAGATGAAGACCAAGGTTATTACATCTCTGCCATCTTCTTACCAGATGGGTCATCACTTGAACGCACAGAGCAAGTAACACAGCAAGTTGTCAAAGCCGTACAATCAAACCCAGCTAACGAAAACGTAGTGGCGTTTACAGGTTTTGACTTTATTGGCGGTGGTTACAAAAACAGTGCTGCAACCTTATTCGTGACTCAAAAGCACTGGGATGAGCGTGAAGTTGATACCAAAGCGCTAGTGCAAGAGCTCTTCATGAAAACAGCGGGTATTAAAGAGGCGCTTGTACTTGCCTTTAACCCTCCTGCTATTTTTGGTTTAGGTAACACTGGTGGTTTTGAATTCTACATTCAAAACAAAGGTGACAGTGACCCAGATAAACTACAACATGCAATGCAGTTGATGACAGCTGAAGCACAAAAAAGCCCTATAATCAGTGGCTTGCAAACACTTTGGCGCCCTGATGCACCACAGCTACGTGTTGATGTGGACCGTGAGCAAGCGCGTGCTATGGGTGTCGAAATTGATGACGCGTTCACTGCCCTTGCGGGTAACTTAGGTACTTATTACGTTAACGACTTCAATAAATTTGGTCGCGCATGGCAAGTACTGATGTCTGCAGACGCTGAATTTAGAATGAAGCCTGATGACATTGGTCGTATCTATGTTAAAAACAACCAAGGTACTATGGTGCCACTTTCAGCCTTTACCACTATTGAGTATAGCCGTGGCCCTGAAAACCTTAACCGTTATAACAACTTACCAGCAGTTAAACTAATGGGTAATGCAGCACCGGGTTACAGCTCGGGGCAAGCCATTGCTGAGGTAGAACGTATTGCACAAGCAGTACTACCACCTAATATGACCTACGAATGGACAGGCTCTGCATTCCAAGAAAAACGTAGTTCAGGTACCACAGGAATTGCCTTAGGCCTTGCTGTGATCATGGTATTTTTGATTCTAGCAGCTCTTTATGAGCGTTGGTCACTACCGCTGTCTGTCATGCTTGCCCTGCCATTTGGTACATTTGGTGCGCTTATAGCAGTATGGGTTGTCGGTATGACAAACGATGTGTATTTCCAAATTGGTCTTGTCACACTACTTGGTCTTGCCAGCAAAAACGCGATTCTTATCGTTGAATACGCCTTGATGAAACATCAACAAGGTTGGAGCGCAAGTACTGCTGCACTTGAAGCTGCACGTTTACGTTTTAGACCAATTATTATGACCTCTCTAGCCTTCATTTTAGGTGTTGTGCCGTTAGTACTGAGCTCTGGTGCAGGTGCGGGAGCTCGTCATAGTGTTGGTACGGGTGTTATGGGCGGTATGATGGCTGCAACATTCCTTGCGGTATTCTTTGTGCCACTGTTCTTTTATTGGTTAACGGCGCGTAAGTTAACTGAAAAACGCTCAAGACAAGAGCTTGCTGATGAGATAGCAAAACATCACCAGCAAGAACATGTCAAAACCCAAGAGGGTAACCTGTAAAAAATGAAGGGCAAACAATGAGTTTGCCCTTTTTTTTGATTATTTGATTACTAGCAATTTACTGCTTCGAGCGCTAGTATTAAGGAAAGATGTGTGGAGTGCAGCATGAATAATCAAAAATTAGCCGAATTTGAACAATTTTTTCAAATCAACGAGAGCAATCGCGTCAATTTATACGCCGTTGAACCTGAAGCTGTGCCAAAAACCAATGCTGAACTCGAAGCTGATATCCCCGCTTTATTTAAACTTGCTAACGAAGTAAATGAGCTTGAACAAGCAACCTTACGCCCGCTTAGAAACCTAGGTGATGTTGCACAAGAACTAGCACTATTTTTACAAGCACAATCACGTAAAATTGATTTAATTATGAGCCATATTTTAGCCTCTGAACAGCCAGAAGATGACGCTAACTATTGCGATAGCTATGGCGGTGGCGGGGTAAAATTAACCTCATCAGAAGTATATGAACTTGGACAGACATTTCGCACTAAATTATTCTTACAACACGAAGCATCTGCCATTTATTGCTATACCGAATTAGTCGCCATTGAAAAATGTGATGATGATAAATACCAATATACCTTATTGTTTACGGCGATTCGTGATGCTGACCAAGATTTAGTCGTAAGAGCGGCCTTACATGCCCAAACTCGCCAACTAAAAAAACGTCAACAAGAAAACAATTCGCAAGACAGTTAAAAATCACGCTTTATCGCGCACAAAAAGCTGACATCTATGGCTAAAATGCTAAACTAGCCCCACCTTAGTTTGTTTATTACCTTCATGAAATTTAGACTTTTACCTGAATGGGCTGAGCAAGATGCTGTTATGCTTACTTGGCCACACCAAGATACTGATTGGGCTGCAAATTTAACGGCTGTAGAGCCTGTGTATGTGGCACTTTGCCAAGCAATAAGCCAGCAACAAGATGTTGTGATTGTGGCCCATGATAATGCCCTTAAAGCACATATTGCCGGATTACTTGAAACCGCAAATGTTGATGCTAAGCGCATTCACTTTGTGGTGACACCCTGTAACGATACTTGGGCACGCGACCATGGCCCATTAACCTGTGCGAATATTGATGACGCAACAGAATTAAAAGTAATGGATTTTATTTTTAATGGTTGGGGCAATAAGTTTGCAAGTGAACTTGATAACCAAATTAACCAAGTGCTTGTAAAGCAAGTTGCAAACCCTAAAAATGGTTATCAGCAAAGTGAACTGGTTCTTGAAGGCGGCGGCGTCGAAATCAACGAGCACGGCGTACTACTGACTACAAGCGAGTGCTTGTTAAACCCAAATCGTAACCCAGCACTTACAAAAGCAGATATAGAAAAAACGCTAGTTGAGCAACTTGGCGCTACGTCTTTCCTTTGGGTTGATCACGGTTATCTTGCGGGTGATGATACCGACAGCCATATTGATACACTGGTACGTTTTGCACCAAACAACACCCTTGTATATGTACAGTGTGATGATAAAAATGATGAGCATTTTGCTGCCCTTGATGCAATGGAAAAGCAACTGCAATCATTTAAAACAGCAGAAGGTGAAAACTACACGCTGATTGCCTTACCTTGGCCAAAAGCAGTGTTCAATGAAGATGGTGACAGACTCCCTGCCACATACGCTAATTATTTAATTATCAATAAAACCGTTTTAGTACCAATTTATGGTGATGAAAACGACCAACTTGCGCTTGGTCAGGTTGCCAAAGCATACCCAGATCACACTGTGGTGGGTATTAATTGTGTGCCAATTATTCACCAATTTGGCAGCTTACACTGTATTACAATGCAATTACCGCGCGGCTTTTTAGCAGGAACAAACAATGACTAAACCAACGCATTTAAAGGTTGCTCTTGTTCAGCAATCAAACACCGATAATGCTCAAGACAATATGGCAAAATCTATTGCTGGTATTCGTGATGCAGCAAGCCAAGGCGCTAAGCTTATTGTTCTTCAAGAGCTGCACCGTAGTTTGTATTTTTGCCAAACCGAAGATGTAGACGTTTTTGATTTAGCAGAAACAATTCCGGGCCCAAGCACAGACACCTTAGGCGCACTCGCTAAAGAATTAAATGTGGTGATCGTGTCATCATTATTCGAAAAGCGTGCCACAGGTCTTTATCACAACACCGCTGTGGTTCTAGAAACTGACGGCAGTATTGCCGGCAAATACCGTAAAATGCATATTCCTGATGACCCAGGTTTTTACGAGAAATTTTACTTCACACCGGGTGATTTAGGTTTTCAGCCTATTCAAACCTCTGTTGGCAAATTAGGCGTGTTGGTGTGTTGGGATCAATGGTTCCCTGAGGCTGCACGCTTAATGGCAATGGCCGGTGCTGAAATTTTAATTTACCCAACAGCCATTGGCTGGGATCCGCGTGATGAAAAAGACGAACAAACACGTCAAAAAGACGCGTGGGTTATTTCACAACGCGCTCATGCAGTTGCCAACGGTGTACCGGTGATCAGCTGTAACCGTGTTGGTCACGAAAGTGATCCAAGCGGTCAAAGCGAAGGTATTCAGTTCTGGGGCAACTCGTTTATCGCGGGCCCTCAAGGTGAAATCTTAGCCGAAGCTAACAACAGTGATGAGCAATTATTGGTTGTTGAATTAGACCAAGCGCGTAGTGAAAACATTCGTCGAATTTGGCCTTACCTTCGTGATCGTCGTATCGATCACTATCAGGACTTAACCAAGATTTATCGAGACTAAGCAGTAAAAACAGTTTAAAGGAGTAGTAAATGGCGTTTGCGCAATGGGCAGCATTGCCTTGGGTAAAATCTGAAAAAGATAAAATTCAATGGGGACAACTTACCGGTAGCGGACTGAGCATCGCCATCGCAGAAGGTGTAAAACAACACAACGAGCTGGTTGTGATTGTCACCCCAGATACGCCAAGCGCCCTACGCCTTGAAACTGAGCTCGAATTTCTATTGCCTGAAAACCCAGTCATGGTCTTCCCTGACTGGGAAACTCTACCTTATGATCATTTTTCGCCGCATCAAGATATTATTTCTGCACGCCTAGCCACCTTAAATACATTAAAAAAAGAACAACAAAGCGTATTAATCGTGCCAGTATCAACCTTGATGCTACGTACAGCCCCTGCTTCGTTTATTTACGGTTCAACCCTTAACTTTAAAGTGGGCGATACCTTAGATACCCATACACTGCGTGAAAACTTAGAACAAGCGGGCTATTTACATGTACAACAAGTGATGGAGCATGGTGAATACGCTATCCGTGGTTCTATCGTTGACTTATACCCTATGGGTAGCCCTCACCCATTCCGTTTAGACTTTTTTGATGATGAGCTCGACAGCATTCGTTTATTTGATGTTGAAAGCCAACGCTCTGATGAAAAAGTCGACAAAATTGAGTTACTGCCAGCTCACGAGTTTCCAACTAACGACTCAGACATCGAGCGTTTTCGTATCAATTATCGTGAACAATTTGGCGCAAGTTCTGAGCAAGACTCAATTTATATGCAGGTTACCAAAGGAACTTGGCCTGCCGGTATCGAATATTACATGCCACTGTTTTTTGATGGACTGGCGACTATCTTCGATTACTTACCAAGCAATACGACGTTTATGCATTTTGGCGATATTGAACATGCTGCTGACCAATTTTGGCACGATGTAAATGTTCGCTACGAAAATCGCCGTGTTGATCCACTTAGACCACTACTTGAGCCAATTAAGCTCTATCAAAGTGTTAATGAGCTGTTTGGTGAATTTGGTAAATACGCACGTATTCGTTTATCGCAAGCCAAATTAGGCACCAAAGCAGGCCATACAAACCTTGCCAGTAAAGAGCTGCCAAATGTACGTATAGATCATAAGTTACATGAACCGTATCAAGGTTTAATAAACTATGTTGCTAGCGAGAGAAAACAAAAAGGCCGCGTGCTGCTCTCGGTTGAATCGGATGGCCGCCGCGAATCATTACTGACATTATTAAAACCAAGTGGTTTAAAGCTCAAAGAGTTTGAAACTTTTAGCGATTTTACCAATAGTACAAGCGATGTTGGCCTCATCGTTTCGCCACTTGAACAAAGTGTGGTGTTAGACGGTAAACCGCGTTTAACCATTATCACAGAGCAAGAATTATTAGGTATTAAGGTATCGCAGCGTCGACGCCGTAAACACAAATACGAAGCCAGCCAAGATGCGCTTATTCGTAACCTTGCTGAGCTACGTGAAGGCCAGCCAATCGTACACCTTGACCACGGTGTAGGCCGCTATCAGGGGCTTGAAACCATCGATGCTGCCGGTGTTATCACCGAGTTTGTTACCATCATTTACGCCAACGAAGCGAAGCTTTACGTACCTGTTTCAGCGTTACATATGCTGAGCCGCTATTCTGGTGGCGAAGAAGCCTCTGCCCCGCTCCATAAATTAGGCTCCGATGCGTGGGAAAAAGCTAAAAAACGTGCTGCCGAAAAAGTTCGTGATGTGGCTGCTGAGCTATTAGATATTTACGCAAAGCGCCAAGCAAAACCGGGTAACCAATTTAAGCTTGATGGCAGTGCATATCGTCAGTTTAGCGATAGCTTCCCATTTGAAGAAACTGACGATCAACGCAACGCCATTGAGTCTGTTCTTGGTGATATGCAAAGTAAACAAGCGATGGACCGTTTGGTGTGTGGTGACGTTGGCTTTGGTAAAACTGAAGTGGCAATGCGCGCAGCCTTTGTGGCCGTTAACGATAACAAGCAAGTTGCGGTGCTGGTACCAACGACACTGCTTGCTCAGCAACATTATGAAAACTTTAAAGACCGTTTTGCCGATTTACCAATTGAAGTTGGTGTTTTATCACGCTTTAATTCTACAAAAGAGCAAAAAGATACCCTAGATAAAATGGCTGAGGGTAAATTAGATATCGTTATTGGTACACACAAGCTTATTCAGCAAGATATCAAATTTAAAGATTTGGGCTTATTAATTGTTGATGAAGAGCACCGCTTTGGTGTGCGTCAAAAAGAAAAAATCAAAGCATTACGTGCCGATGTTGATATTTTAACACTTACAGCAACCCCTATCCCACGTACCTTAAACATGGCAATGAGTGGTATGCGTGACCTGTCAATTATTGCCACACCACCTGCAAAACGTTTAGCAGTTAAAACCTTTGTTAGACAAAGGGATGCAGAACTAATTCGCGAAGCAATCCTGCGTGAAATTAAACGCGGTGGTCAGGTGTATTTCTTACATAATAATGTTGAAACTATCGACCGTGTTGCTGAAGAAATCAGTGAATGGGTACCCGAAGCCAGTGTTACAACGGCACATGGTCAAATGCGAGAGCGCGAGCTTGAGCAAATTATGAGTGATTTTTATCACCAAAAATATAATGTCATTGTGTGTACCACCATTATCGAAACCGGTATCGATGTACCCACTGCCAACACCATTATTATGGATAGAGCAGATAAGCTAGGGCTGGCCCAACTACATCAGTTACGAGGGCGTGTTGGCCGAAGCCATCACCAAGCGTATGCATACCTTCTAACAGGTAATCCTAAGTCGTTAACCAAAGACGCTGTAAAACGTTTAGAAGCGATAGAATCGCTTGAAGATCTAGGCGCTGGCTTTGCACTTGCTACCCATGATTTAGAGATTCGTGGAGCGGGTGAATTACTTGGTGACGACCAATCAGGGCAAATGCAAACCATTGGTTTTAGTTTGTATATGGAAATGCTTGAGCAAGCCGTTAACGCATTAAAAGAAGGTAAAGAGCCAACTCTTGAGAATTTACTAGGTCAACAGACTGAGGTTGATTTAAAACTACCAGCCTTATTACCTGAAGATTATATTCATGATGTAAATGCTCGTTTAGGAATCTATAAACGCATTGCAAGCTGTGCTAACCTCAACGATATGGACGAATTACAGGTAGAGCTAATAGACCGCTTTGGTCTGCTACCTGATGCCACTAAAAACTTATTTAGTTTGCAGCAATTAAAACTGCAAGCAAGCAATATTGGCATTAAGAAAATTGAAGCAAATCCGAAAGGCGGTTATTTTGAGTTTAGCCAGCATACAAAGGTTAACCCTAGCTTCATTATAGGTTTGATACAAAGTGCACCACAGGTGTATAAAATGGATGGCGCGAATAAATTGCGCTTTGCGATTAGTGAGGCAAACCCTCGCGAACGCTTGAAAATGGTCACTGCAATGATTGCAGATTTCGAGAAAAAGGTTAGCCATTAATGTTGTTAAGAAATAGTTTTTTGTTGCTGTGTTGCTTATTTACAAGCTCATCGTTTGCAACGAGATGGTTTGAAATTGAAGTACTTATCTATAAACAACGCCCAGCACCTTATTTACAAGAAGATTTTTCTTTAAAGCATGATGAGATTACTGCTAAGCGCGAAAAAGATCTGCTTTCTCCAGCTTATACAGCGCAAGCTAGACAAGAGTGCTTAAATGGCGACAGTCGATTTCAGTCTACGACATTTGCAGATGCTATTATTACCTCGAATCCCCACTCTAACGTGTGCGATGAAAGTGTTGATTATTTATCTAGTTATGACGAATTACCCGTAACACCCGTAGTCGAAGCTCGCGACGACACGGATGAAATTTATCTACTCGCGCCCGAGCAGCTACAGTTTATCGAACAAAAAAAGCAACTAGATCGTAAAGGTCTCACGCCGATACTTCACACAGGTTGGCGTTTTCCTGAAATGAGCGAAAGTAAAGCCCCCAGTATTAGATTGTTTTCAGGTGATCACTTTTCACAAGCGCTCGATAGCCAAGCAACTACTGATAATGACTTTATTAATCTAGTTAGCCCGGTACAGCAATATATTCCCGAACAGTTACAAACGATACCGAAGTGGGAATTAGAAGGTTTGATGAAAATATACGTTCGCCATTACCTGTTTATTCATGCTGATTTTGATATTAGTCAGCGTTTAGAGAGTGGCGACTATGAAAAAGCACGTTTTTCACAATTTAAGCGTGTAATAAGTAATGAAATTCATTATTTCGATCACCCTCGCATGGGGATGATTGTACAAATAAGACGTTATAACCATTAATGGAAACTATTATGAAAAAATATATGGCAATTGCTGCTGCAACGGTAGCGCTTACTTTAGCTGGCTGTTCAAAAGTTAACTTAGAAAACTATGAAAAAATTAAAATCGGTATGGATAAAGCTGAAGTTGAAGCGATTTTAGGCTCAGCGGATAAGTGCGAAGAAAAAACACTTCATACTAATTGTATTTGGGGCAGCAAAGACAAAAATATCGAAATTACATTAGTTTCAGATAAAGTGTCGCTGTACAGCAAAACAGGTCTAGACGCTAAATAAACCTACCAGGGTGGTAATGTACCACCCTCGTTTCTCTTTATTTAACTGACGTCGAATATATCCTTTCAATATTAACAATTTTGCTGCGATTTAAGGTGATTTTGTAGCGCTGCATCAGTGTTTTTTCATCGTTTTGTGTAAAAACCAATACCATATTTAGTTGATACCTACGCTCAACTGCTTGCTTAGATATTTTATTGCTTTCAAGATGATAAAGTTTACCTTCACCGCGTTTTAAATAACGTGCGAATGGCGCTAAACTAAATTGCATCGTTTGTTGTAGGGTATCGTAACCCGGTAAAAACTCTTTAGCATTAACGTGTGTTTCACTAGCAAAATGTAACCATTGAGAAGCCTGCTTGTTCTGATGGCGACGCTTAGAGAATATTTGTCTAACCTCTTTAGGGATACGCTTAAAAGCTTCGTATTCTAGCCAAATATACTGACTAGCAATGCGGTCTTTAGTGATACTATTTCTAAATTGAAAACGCCATTTTGGCCGCCCTCTTACTATTGCACGCCATATAACGCGGGTAATATCCTCTTTGAATATCTCTCGCAACCCATAAATTACACCTAAAATCAAAATTAAGGTTGCAGTTACCTCAGTAAAGGTTGAACGGGCGTTTAACACAACTAACATTACAAAGGCCATGATAACAGCCGTTACAGATCCCTTTACAATGCGCTTTAAGTAGCTATTCAAATGTCGGGTATGACGAGTTAAAACCACACCATGTTCAATCAAACGTTGTAACAGGCGCATTTTATTAGTGATTCGATTGGCATCTTCAAGGGTTGATTGCGAGTTATATTCCTGCTCGTCACGGTAACTATTTTCAGTTTTACAAAACTCTAAAAGCTCGCTGCGCTCTTTTGCAAAATCGCTACTGCGTGGTCCTTCGTCTAGCAACTTTAAAAATGACTGTTCAACATGCCAACTTAAATAGTTATCGGCATTTTTATAAAATGGCAGTAGTTTTTCATCATCTGGTGTGTAGCGTCTCAGCTTTTTAAGCAGCCCTTTGGTTTGCTCACATAATTCAATGGCTGCAGGATAAAACTCTTCAGCTTCTTGGTATTTTAAGGTGTCTTTAATATCAGCATTCAGCGCTAAACGAACTTGGTAGCAATATAAGTTTAAATTTTGTCGATAATCTTGCTGCTCACCTTTGTTTTTACTAACAAAGCGACTTCTCACCAAGGGTAAATGAATATTGTTGGCGTTATAAGCTAAATGTGATTTGAAATGGTTATTAAAAAATGACTCTTCACTAAGTGTTTGTGGATTAACACTCATCTCATTAGGGATTGAGAAATACAGATCTAACCGCTGCTCTGCACGGGGAGTGAGTTCAGGCTCAATAATAAAAGATAGGTTTTCGTCTTGTTTAAGCAATATCACCTCGTTTGTTAAAAGTACCTCTACAGTTTACGCGTTGATAAGCTTTCAGACAATAAAAAAGCCCCGTAAAACGGGGCTTTAATAATCATTTCAAACTAGATTAGAACTTAACGTTCACACCAGCGAAGAAACGACGACCTAGTACATCGTATGTGTACGGGTCAGTGTTTGAGTCATTGTTACCTGAGTAGTAAGGTGCTTGCTTATCGAATAAGTTGTTAACACCTGCAGAGAATGACACTGTGTCGTTCATGATGTATGAACCACTGATGTCGTGGTATACAACAGTACCAACGCTTGGTACTAGACACTCGCTGTCGTCAGCAAGACATGCATAGCTGTCTAGGCCGTCGATCATACGTGCTTGGTATTGTGCATCCCAGTTGTCGCCAGACGCGTTAAGAGTGAAGTTAGACTTAACTTTCGCGTAGCTACCGATACCAGAAGTTACAAGACCTGTGTAATCGATTGTGCTTGTGCCTGAATCAACGATGTACTCATCAAGGATAGTTACATCAAGACCTGTGCGCCAGTTAAGACCTGCAGCTTCAAATGCATACTTGAAGTTTACGTCGTAACCTTTAGTCGATTCGTTACCAATGTTTTGTAATTGGTTGTTGAAGCTAATACGACCAGTGCTTTGGTTGAAGTTGATTGCAGAAGACTGACAAAGTGCAGTATCTTGGTTTTTGTATGAACCTGTAGCAGCGTCAAGACAGTTCTCAACGATGTATTGGTTGTTTACGCTTGAAATTGAGTTTTCGATTTCGATTTCATAGTAGTCAACAGTCATTGAGAAACCATCTAACCACTCTGGAGCGTATACGAAACCAGCTGTTACTGTATCAGCAAGCTCTGGCGTTAATTGGTCATTACCACCCACAGTTACTTCAGCTTGGTCTTGAGCGCCAGGGAAGTTAACTTGTTCGAATGAAGGTGATTTACCTTGGTAAAGCTCAGATACTGTAGGAGCACGGAATGCAGTTGAACGAACAGCACGTAGCATTAGTTCGTCGTTTACACGCCAAGTTAAACCTAGTTTCCAAGTCTCATCTGAACCAAATGTGCTGTAATCAAATGCACGTACAGCTGCGCTTAAGTCAACCATTTGTGCAAATGGTGCATCAGCTAGAAGTGGAACAGCAAATTCTACGTATGCTTCGTTAACGTCGAAACGACCACCTGTTGGTTCAACACGTGGGTCATTTGCAAGACCTTGTGAAGTTAGTGAATCTGGAACGTACCATGCTTTTTCTTCACGACGTTCGATACCCGCTGCGAAACCAACGTAACCAGCAGGAAGTTCCATTACTTCACCATTAAGGCCAGCTGAAAGAACTAATAATTGGCTACCACCTGAGTTGTTTTCAGTGTAGTTGTACTGTGCAAGGTTGCCAGCAGACCAGTCAGCTTGGTTTAGTGGGTTAAACTCACCTTCACCGATTGCATCTTGGATTGAACCCATGTTTAGAAGGTTTGTTGCACGGTCAACTGAATCGTTACGACCGAATACTACTGAAGTATCCCAGCCCCAACCGTTGTCGAATGAACCGTCTAGACCGATTACTGCGCGTACTGTGTCAACTACTTGCTCATAACCACGAGGACCTACGTCTGTCATACGACGACCGTAAGAGATGTCTTCTCCGTCAGCAACACCATGAGAAAGAAGTGAATCACCCATAGTTTCTGCATCGTATTTGAAGTCAAACCATACTGGCTGTGGAGCCATTTGTTGAGTTGACCAACGCTTAGAGTAAGTGAATTCAGACACTAGACGCGTTTCATCAGTTACGTCAAAGTGGCCGATACCTGTAAGGTTTAAACGACGCATTGGCGTGTATAGGTAGCTTGTTGCTGAGTAGTTGTATGCATCACCAGCAGCAGTGAAATCATGCCAACCACCATCTGCTTGACCTTGAAGGTCTGCATTTTCAGCCCAAACGTGGCCGAAAGGTGTATAAGAAGAACCACCACAGTAGAAGCTACCGTTGTCGTAATCTTCTTCGATAGGACAATCAGAGAAATCACGATCTGCTTGAGAAGCATCACCACGGTCAGTGTATTGTAAACCGATTACAACGTTACCACGGTCAAAGCTTGAACCCATTGTGATATCGAAAGACGTTTCGTCTGCATCGCCTTCACCAGTGATAGCACCGTTAAGGTTCATGTCTAGACCTTCGAAGTCGTCTTTTAAGATGATGTTAACAACACCCGCTACCGCGTCAGTACCGTATACAGCAGATGCGCCGTCTTTTAGTACTTCAACTTGCTTAATCATTGATACTGGGATTGTATTTAAGTCAACAGTAGATGCAGCACCAGTACCAGAGTTGATCATACGACGACCATTTACTAGTACTAGAGTACGTTGTGCACCAAGACCACGTAGGTCAACACGTGCGTTACCACCTGAACCGTTGTTAACAGCAGGGTTGGTCATTGCACCGCTTGCTGCAGTCATTTTTTGTAAAACGCCATCGATGCTTGATGCACCCATTGCTTTGATGTCATCTGCACCAATTAATGTTACAGGACTAGACGTCTCCATATCGGTACGCTTAATGCGAGAACCTGTAACTTGAATCTTTTCGATTGAATCTGCCGCATCTTCAGCAGCTAATACTTGCATGCTTGAGAACATTGGGATTGCTGATACAACAGCTAAACCAAGAATTGATTTTTTCATGTGAAAACCCTACTTGTTGGAAATTTACCTTAGTTAGGTAGCGCTCGTTATTATTCGAATCACGAGTCAGCGGCAGGCAACTTAGGCTCAGTTAACTGAACGAAAACTGAATGATAGAACAATAAAAAAACAGCCTAAATTTCTAGTTTCCAATTGGGGTAATAAGGTTTCACGATGTATCAATGTTAACAGAAAAAAACACTATAAAATCAGATTTCTACAATACTTTACAACCAAAAAAAATACGATTGAAATCAATTGCACGAACTTTGTAATCAAGTGTAACTAGGGCCGTATTGAGGCTACAAATGAAATTTTTACAACTTGATCACACATCGTTATAAAAACCGTAAAAGCTTGGTAAGACTGCTAACCATAGTTATTCACTAAAATTAACTAATTAGACAAAGTTAGTCGGTTAATCGCTGTATTGGAGGACGTTTTTTTAGATTTGTTCCAAAACTTTGTGGTTTTCTTGGAATAAGTTAGTTAAATGGCGTCGATTTGTAGGAAAACTAATTTGATGGTGTGTATCACTTAGTCAAATAAACAGTTACTTGGTGATACACATATAAATGTTGCGATATTAAGGTTGGATAGAATCGAAATAATAAAAAAGCGTGTGTGTTTTGTTACTAGCATCTTGATAGGTCACGGTCATCTTCCATGTCATGACGGGTTCTGAACACGCCCCTACCATTGTATTAGCAGTCCATATTTGTTCAGTGTTAGTAAACTGAACTGGGATGAACCCCATATACATAGATACACCTTCAAGTTTAGCTGAGGGATTTTTGGCATCATCTGGCAACTTCAAGTTAATTGTAAAAGGGGTTTCTGGGCTAACTTTAGAATTACTTAACCAAACTTCTACATTATTAGTAAATTGACATCGGCTATTATTTTCACAGCTTGTACTTGCGCTACCCTCTTCTATACTTTGGTAATCACACGCAGCAGTAAAAATACTGATCAGGAAAACTGGGAGTAAACTAATTCTCACTTTCTTTGCCTGTATAAAATAAAAGCGGATACTAGTCAGGTCATAGATAAAAGACAACTATGCTCGATGGAATAAGCTAATAAAAATACAATCACTGACAAAAAATAACCAACAAAACATCAAAAATTGATTGATGTCATAATTTTATGCAATTGACCTATCTTTTTTAGGTCAAAAATTTTATCATTTCCATCGCAAAAATAAGGGTTTCTCGAGTTTGTTTTCTGAAGCTAACACCTTTTAGCTAGCTTTAGGTAACACACTTGTGAAGTAATAGTAGGCCCCACTTTTATCAAGTGGGTAATTCATTTCTAAAACGCATTAATTGCAGCGGAAGCCAGAAAATGAGCCAAACAGTAGCATCACAAACTGAGTACAATTATAAAGTTGTACGCCAATTCGCTATTATGACAGTGATTTGGGGCATCGTTGGCATGAGTGTTGGGGTTCTGATTGCTGCCCAATTAGCTTGGCCAGCACTTAACTTTGATACACCATGGTTAACTTACTCTCGACTACGTCCGTTACATACGAACGCAGTAATTTTCGCATTTGGTACAAGTGCTCTTTTTGCGACGTCTTATTACGTCGTACAACGTACGTGTCAAACGCGCCTTTTCTCAGATAAACTAGCAGCCTTCACCTTCTGGGGTTGGCAACTTGTTATCGTACTTGCAGCGATCACCTTACCTTTAGGTATCACAAGCTCAAAAGAATACGCAGAACTTGAATGGCCAATCGATATTCTTATCGCCGTTGTTTGGGTTACATACGCAGTTGTATTCTTCGGTACGCTAATCAAGCGTAAAGTATCGCACATCTATGTTGCGAACTGGTTCTACGCTGGTTTCATTATTACTGTTGCCGTTTTACACATTGTAAACAGCATGGCAATTCCAGTTTCACTTACTAAATCATACTCTATCTACGCAGGTGCTGTAGATGCAATGGTTCAGTGGTGGTACGGTCACAACGCTGTTGGTTTCTTATTAACTGCTGGTTTCTTAGGTATGATGTACTACTTCGTACCAAAACAAGCAGGTCGCCCTGTTTACTCTTACCGTTTATCGGTAGTTCACTTCTGGGCACTTGTTTCTTTATATATCTGGGCAGGTCCTCACCACCTACACTACACTGCGCTTCCAGACTGGACGCAAAGCTTAGGTATGGTTATGTCAGTTATCCTATTCGTTCCATCTTGGGGTGGTATGATCAACGGTATCATGACGTTATCAGGTGCATGGCATAAACTACGTACTGACCCAGTACTTCGTTTCTTAGTTGTTTCTCTATCTTTCTACGGTATGTCTACGTTCGAAGGCCCAATGATGGCTATTAAGTCTGTTAATGCGCTTTCACACTACACTGACTGGACTGTAGGTCACGTACACTCAGGTGCACTAGGTTGGGTTGCAATGATTTCTATCGGTGCTATCTATCACCTAATCCCTGCACTATTCTCACAAGGCCGTATGTACAGTGTTAAACTAGTTAACACGCATTTCTGGTTACACACTGTGGGTGTTGTTCTATACATCGTAGCAATGTGGATCTCAGGTGTAATGCAAGGTCTAATGTGGCGTGCAGTGAACTCAGACGGTACGTTAATGTACAGCTTTGTACAGTCATTAGAAGCTTCGTATCCGTTCTATATCATGCGTTTCCTAGGCGGTGTTTTCATCGTAACAGGTATGCTAATTATGGCTTACAACGTTTATCGTACTATTGCTGCGAAGAAAGATTCGCTTCAATTAGACGCTGACGCACAATTAGCATAATGGAGTAGCACGATGAGCAATAATAATTCACAAAACAAACACGAAATAGTCGAAAAGAACGTTGGCCTTATGGCTATCTTGACTGTTTTTGCTATCAGCTTTGGTGCATTGGTAGAGATTACACCACTTATGTTCCAAGACGATACGACTAAACCTGTTGATGGCTTACGCCCTCTTACAGCGTTAGAAATGGAAGGCCGCGATATCTATGTACGTGAAGGTTGTTACAACTGTCACTCACAAATGATTCGTCCTTTCCGTGACGAGGTTGAGCGTTATGGTCACTACTCTGTAGCTGGTGAGTCAGTATGGGATCACCCATTCCAATGGGGTTCTAAGCGTACTGGTCCTGACCTAGCTCGTGTTGGTGAGCGTTACTCAGACGATTGGCACCATGCTCACTTAATGGACCCACGTGCTGTGGTTCCTGAGTCAAACATGCCAGCGTTTCCTTGGTTAGATGAAAACAGAGTCGATACAACCCATACTCTTAAAAAGCTTCAAATATTCCGTGATAGCTTCGGAATTGATAAATCAAGCGACCGTTACGACGGTAAAGGTTATGGTAGCGACGAAGAGTTAAAAGCTGACATTGCGAAAATTGAAGCCATGAACGATGGTAAAGGCGCGACTGAAATGCAAGCTCTTATCGCTTACTTACAACAGCTTGGCACACACTTGAAGTAATTATTATGGATTACGGAACATACAGAGGCATTTTAACTCTGGTAATTTTAGTACTGTTTATTGTGATTGTTGTATGGGCATACAGCAAGCGTAGCAAAAGTCGATTTGATAATGCTGCTAATGCCATATTTGAAGATGAAAAAAAACACAACAACACAATCTCTAACGAGGAAAAGGAGTCTGAGAAATGACTAGCTTTTGGAGTATATGGGTTATTGTATTAACCCTTGCGTGTCTTGCTATCATCTTCGGCCTACTTCTGTGGAACTTGAAAAACTACACAGGTGTTAAAGAAGGCGAAAGCTGTGGTCACGAATTTGATGGCATTGAAGAACTAAACAACCCACTACCAAAATGGTGGACTTACATGTTCTTCGCGACATTTGTATGGTCTGTTTATTACCTTGCAGCTTACCCAGGTTTAGGTAATTGGGAAGGTTTAGGTAAATGGACAAGTTCTAACCAAGGTATTACTTCTCTAGCTGAGTCTAAAGAAGCAACTGAACAAGCATTAGCTAATGGTGAGAACGTTCAATTAGACCAAGAGTTTATTGCAGCAGATGAGCGTTTTGGCCCAATCTTTGAGTCGTACGCGAAACAAGATATTGAAGCACTTGTAAAAGACGAAAAAGCGCTTGAGATTGGTCAACGTTTATTCTCTCAAAACTGTGCTCAGTGTCATGGTTCAGATGCACGTGGTGGTTTAGGCTTCCCTAACCTAACTGATAAAGATTGGTTATATGGTGGTACGCCAGACAAAATCAAAGAAACACTTCTTTATGGTCGTGTTGCTGCGATGCCACCTTGGGGTGATGCACTTGGTGAGCAAGGTATTAAAGAAATGACTGCTCACGTACTAAGCTTATCTGGCCGTACTGTAAACCAAAAAGATGCCGAAGCAGGTGCTGCGAAGTTCGCAATGTGTGCAGCGTGTCACGGTGCTGACGGTAAAGGTTCAGTTGCACATAACTTACCATTTGGTGCACCTAACCTAACTGATAACATCTGGTTGTATGGTGGCTCTAAACGTGCTGTTGAAGAAACACTTAGAAATGGCCGTGCAGGTGTAATGCCAGCATGGAAGGACATTCTAGGTGAAGATAAAGTACACCTATTAACAGCGTACGTTTACAGCTTATCGCAAGATAAATAACCACGTCGTTAATAAAATGTATAAACAATTAATCTTTTAATTCAATAGATTAATTAAGATCAAAAAAGCCTCCATCTGGAGGCTTTTTTTTAGTCTTTTGCTTTTAGATCCGATAAAATGCGTACAACATTTTTTAAGGTATAAGTACTATGAAACCGACTCCTTGGTATAAAAACTTTTGGCCATGGTTTTTAATCTCCTTCCCGCTTGCTGCAATTATCGGCTGTTTTGGTCTAATTTATATGGCTATTGGCAATGGCCCTGATATGGTTGTTGATGACTACTATAAAAAAGGCAAGGCAATTAACCTTGAACTCAGTAAATTCAATAAAGCCAAAGCACTATATCTACATGGTGATTTAGACGTAACTGATGATAAAGTTAGCTTTAAGTTTACTAAAGGTGATGCAAGCCAAGTTCACTCTTTAAAAATGTCATTTTATCATCGCACCATTAAAGCCAACGACTTCAATGTTAGTTTAATGAAAAACGCTCATGGTGACTTTACAGCCCTACTCGACACTCACGTTGACGGTGCATACACAGTGTTTATTGAACCTATCGATAATAGTTGGAAGTTAAAAGAAGACATTACTCTTCCTACTGATAAAACAATTTCGATTAGCCCTGAATATAAGTAGTAAACTCAAATGTCCGATAATTGCTTTCATTGTCTTGAAAGTGTGCCAAAAGGCTTTAATGCGACTGTCGAAATAGACGGTAAGGCACAACCTATGTGTTGTATTGGTTGCCAAACGGTTGCTGAGAATATCGTCGCCCAAGGCATGACCGATTACTATAAGTTTAGAACTGTGCGCTCTGGTAAAGTAGAACAACTTGTTCCAGAGCAGCTTGAGTTAATTAAGAGTTACGATAACGAAGATATACAAGATGAGTTTATTTCAGCCACAAATGACTTATCAGAAGTGCTTCTTACCGTCGAAGGTATCACCTGTGCTGCCTGTGCTTGGTTAATCGAGAAACAATTACTCAATTTAAAAGCAATTAAGCGTGTGGATGTAAATACATCGACTAATCGTGCGATGATCCAATGGGATAAATCGGTTACTCCACTTAGCCAAATTATCACCTCATTACACGAAATCGGCTATAAAGCTTACCCGTTTCAGGCTGATCTTGAAGCGAGTCAAAAACAACAAGCCGCTAAAGCCTATATCCGCCGATTAGGTGTTGCAGGTCTGATGACTATGCAAGTAATGATGTTCGCTTTTGCCATGTATTTTGGCATGTTCTCGGGCATGGAAGAAAACTTTGAACAGTATTTCCGCTGGATAAGCTTAGTTCTTGCTTCGCCGGTTATTTTATACAGCGCCCTGCCGTTCTTAACCAATGCAATTAATGGTTTAAAAGCCAAACAGCTCAATATGGACTTACCCGTATCTTTAGCGATTTTTGGTGCTTATGGTGCGAGCTGCTATGCCACATTAATGTCGGTTGGCGAAGTTTATTTTGAATCTATCTGTATGTTTACCTTCTTATTATTACTGGGTAAATATTTAGAATTTAGAGCCCGTTTAAAAGCCAGTGAATTTACTGCTAACTTACAAAAACTTTTGCCTTTAACTGCACGAATTATCAATAGCGATAATCAAGAATCAATTATTGCGGCTAAAAAGCTTAAATTAGGCGATGTTGTTTTAATTAAAGCAGGCGAAACCATTCCTGCTGATGGTGTTGTGATCAAAGGTAAAACAACTGTTGATGAAGCCATGATGACAGGCGAGCATCAGCCAGTTAATAAATTTATCAGCCATCAGGTTTACGCTGGTACTATTAACCACGATGGCGTGATCAGTATTGAGATCAACAAAATCGGCCAAAATACGCTGCTTAATCAAATTATTAAGTTACAACACACAGCATTAACCAAACGCCCTCGATTAGTTGAGATTACAGATAAAGTCGCGCAGTGGTTTGTTGCGTGTTTATTACTGTTTGCCTCCATTACAGCGATTGGCTGGTATCAAATAGACCCTGAGCATGCTTTTTGGGTTACTATTTCGGTGCTTGTTGCAACCTGCCCTTGCGCCCTTAGTTTAGCGATTCCAACTGCCCTAACCTGTGCCGTAGCCAGCCTTACAAAGCGTGGCATTTTAATTAAACAAGCCCATGTTTTAGAAACGCTACCACAATTAACAGATATCGCCTTCGATAAAACAGGTACTTTAACGCAGGGTCGTTTCACTATTGAGCGTGTTGAAATGGTCAGCAGCCATTATAGTGAAGCTGATGCATTACGATTAGCAGCGCAACTTGAAAGCTTCTCAGAACACCCAATTGCTAATGCGTTTGCAACTTACAACGACACGGTTAACCCTATCGAAAATGTCACAATCGAACCGGGTAAAGGTATTACAGCAGAGCTTAATAAACAGCACCTAGCGATAGGTAAAAGCGGCTGGTTTGATACCGAAAAAGCAGATGCACAAGCAACCTTGTATGTCGATAAACAAGTAGTTGCGCGCTTTTATCTCGCCGATAGCTTACGTAACAACGCAGAAAAACTAATCACAGAGCTGCACTCTCAACAAATAAAGTGTCACATGTTAACGGGTGATGCATCAAACAGTGGTGAGCGAATCGCAAAACAGTTAAATTTAGATACCGTGCATGCAGCATGTAGCCCTCGCGACAAACAAACTCATGTTGAAGCACTCGCAAACAAAGGCGCCATCGTTGCCATGGTGGGTGATGGAGTCAATGATAGCCCAGTATTTGCCAGTGCCCATTTATCTATTGCAATGGAAACAGGCGCTGATATTTCCAAAAACAGTGCTGATGTGGTATTACTCAATAGTGATCTAACCGCCATCGAGCATTTGCTCACAGTGTCGAAAAAGACGCGCCGTATTGTTAAGCAAAACTTGGCACTATCACTTATTTACAATGGTTCGATTTTACCACTGGCAGCCCTTGGGCTTGTTGCTCCTTGGATGGCCGTCATCGGTATGTCTGCAAGCTCCATTTTGGTTATTACCAACTCATTAAGGTTATTAAAACTATGAGTATCATCTACATGCTTATCCCGATTGCCATATTATTTGTGCTAATTGCTATTGGGGTGTTCTTTTGGGCTGTAAAGAGCGAACAATTTTCTGATTTAAACAAACAGGGCCACAGTATCCTGTTCGAAGACGATAAAGAGCAGCACAACAAAAGTAATGATTGATCCGCTGTTTATTAGTGCATTTGTAATGGGTTTGCTAGGCAGTGGTCACTGTCTAGCTATGTGTGGTGGCATTGCCAGTAGTTTACAACTTGCTGCTAACAAAAACCGCGCAGTCAGTTTTTCTGTTGCTTATAATCTGGGACGTGCGCTTAGTTACATGATTGCTGGTGCCTTAGTCGCTGGAATTAGCAGCCGTTTTGCAGCGCAAAATACCACTATTTCTATAGCATTATCGTTTTTAAGTGGTATTTTTATGCTCCTCGTTGGGGTTTATATTATGCGCTTAGCGGCGACCCTACAGTGGTTAGAAAAACTAGGAAAAACCCTAGTATGGCAGCATTTAGCTAAGCTCAATCGTTATTTATTACCGGTCGATACAACACCTAAAGCCCTACTCTATGGCGCTTTATGGGGTTGGTTGCCCTGCGGATTAGTTTATTCAGCACTGACTTGGGCTCTCACCAGTCCATCAGCACTACATGGGGCTGGAGTAATGTTATTTTTCGCGTTAGGAACCTTTCCTGCGATGATAAGCGTAGGTCTAGTCAGTCAAAAAATACACGCTATTTTCAACCATGTTTGGACTAGGGTTATTCTAGGCAGCGTAATAATATGGTACGGTATATACTTATTAATTATAGCAACCGATAAGCTAGTTCATTAATCTTACGCGTTGTTAACTTATTTGAATGGATTTGATGTATGGACTTCTCACAAAACAAGTCAAAAGGCTTATGCACAATTAGCTGTAATAATTGCAGTATTAGCCAGCTATGTTTGCCATTTTCATTAAACGGTCAAGAAATGGATCGTCTCGATGAAATCATCGAGCGCAAAAAACCACTGCACAAAGGTGACTTTTTATTTGAGTCTGGTGAAAGCTTAAATGCGATATATGCGGTACGCTCAGGTTCGTTTAAATCTTACACGTTATCTGAGCAAGGCGATGAGCAAATTACTGGTTTTCATTTAGCTGGTGATTTAGTCGGTTTCGATGCAATTAACAAAATGGCTCATCAAAGCTTCTCGCAAGCACTTGAAACCTCAATGGTATGTGAAATTCCATTCGATACCCTCGATGATTTAGCAGGTAAATTACCAAAGCTACGCCAACAAATTATGCGTTTAATGAGTAATGAAATTAACTATGACCAAGAAATGTTATTGTTACTCAATAAAAAGTCAGCTGAAGAGCGCCTAGCGAGTTTTATCTATAATCTTGCAGAGCGTTTCGGTGAGCGCGGTTTTTCGCGTAAAGAATTCCGTTTAACCATGACACGTGGCGAGATCGGTAACTATTTAGGCCTTACTGTTGAAACAATTAGTCGCCTTTTAAGCCGCTTCCAAAAAGCTGGTTTTATTAAGGTTGAAGGTAAATTTATCACCATTTTGGACCAGCAAGCACTTGCAACAACAGCAGCGATTAAATGTAAGTAGAGTTTGATTTAAAGCAACTTTCTATTGTTTGCCCCTTTAACTGTTCTAAATTTAGGTTACACTCAAAGTACTACTTTTTGCGGAACAGTTAAGGAGCAGCACATGGACGCAATTAAACGAATTTTAGCAGTTATAGACCCAACCAAAGAGCAGCAACACAGTTTAAGTCGCTCAATTGATCTAGCCAAAAAATCTGGCGCGACCATCACCGCTTTCCTCAGTATCTACGACTTCTCTTACGAAATGACCACGATGCTTTCTGCTGATGAGCGTGAAGCGATGCGTGAGGCGGTAATCAAAGATCGCCAAGCATGGCTAGACGAGCAAATTGCACTTTATCCTGAGCTTACCATTGATAGCTGTGTTGTTTGGCATAACCGTCCTTACGAGGCAATCATTAATACTGTTATTAATGACGGCTATGATTTAGTCGTAAAAGGTACCCATCAACACGATACGCTTAAATCAGTTATCTTCACACCAACTGACTGGCACCTAATTCGCAAGTGCCCTGCTCCAGTTTTACTTGTTAAAGAAAAAGAGTGGCCAGCACAAGGTAATATTCTTGCAGCAGTGAACGCGGTAAGTGAAAACGAGCAACACCTTGAACTTAACAAACGTATTATTAATGATGCTCGCTTCATTTGTGATTTAGCGAATGCCACTCTTAACCTTGTGAATGCATACCCTGCAACTCCGGTTAACATTGCTATTGAAATTCCTGAGTTTAACCCGGGTGTTTATAACGAATCAGTTAAGAAACATCACTTTGAATCAACGCTTTCGTTAGCTGAAGGGTTTAATATTGATAAAGCTCATTGCCACATTGAAGAAGGCTTACCAGAAGATGTCATTCCTGATGTTGCTGCACGGTTAAACAGCGAATTAGTAGTGATTGGTACTGTCGGTCGCACGGGGTTAAGCGCGGCGCTTGTCGGTAACACTGCAGAGCATGTCATTGATAGTCTTGATTGTGATGTATTAGCGTTAAAACCAGACGGCTACGTCAGCCCTCTTGCTAAATAACATTTTTAAAATGCATTAAAAAAGCCCCAGTTCGGGGCTTTTTTTATATACAGTTTGAGGGTTTTTATATATTTGTTACATCGATAAATAATGATTCATCAATGTTTGTCGATGAGACCACCGCCTCGCTAAAGTCATAGCTTTCACGATTGCCTTCTCTATCAAGTGGTAAGTTTTCAAAATCAAATAAGTTTCTGTCTGCAAGCTGACTTGGGCTAACATTCTGTAAAGACTTAAAAATACTTTCAACACGACCCGGAGTTTTCTTATCCCACTCTGTCAGCATGGCTTTAATTGATTGACGCTGAAGGTTTTCTTGCGAGCCACACAAGTTACAAGGAATAATCGGGAAATCTTTATGCTCGGCGTATTTAATTAAATCTTTCTCACGGCAATATGACAACGGACGAATGACTACGTTACGTTCATCATCAGAGCGTAATTTTGGTGGCATCGCTTTTAATCGTGAACCATGAAACATATTTAAGAACATTGTCTCAACAATGTCATCCATGTGATGACCAAGTGCTAGTTTTGTCGCGCCAATTTTTTCTGCGAATGAATAAAGTGTGCCGCGACGAAGTCGTGAACACAGACCACACGTCGTCTTACCTTCTGGTACTTTTTCCTTTACTAGTGAGTAGGTATCTTTATCAACGATGTAATACGGGATATTTAGCGTTTCAAAGTAATCAGGCAAAATGTGCTCAGGAAAGCCTGGCTGCTTCTGATCAAGGTTTACCGCAATCACTTCAAATTTAATTGGCGCTGCTTTTTGTAAATTAAGCAAAATATCTAGCATCGCAAAAGAATCTTTACCACCACTGATACACGCCATAACAACATCACCGTCTTCAATCATGTTGTAATCAGTAATCGCGTTACCAACATGCCTTCTTAGACGCTTTTGAAGTTTATTAAATTCAAGAGTTTCTTTTCTAGTATCAGTTTGATTCATTTGCTCTGCTCATACAGGCTTTGCTAAGCCATGTTTCATAGTAAAAAGTTCGGCGTGGATTATACGGACTTTTTATACGAGTTGAAATGATTAGCTTGGGATTATTGTCGTTGTACTCTGCAACTTAATTTATATAAAAGCACAAACAAATCGAAAACAATACATTCGTATTTTACTGTATACACATAGGCTCACTTTGAGCAGGTATAATGCTCCTCTTGGCTGTCATCTGCTGGTGTGCACCACTTTAACAATACCTCTTTTAGAGATTCATACTTTATTGGTTTAGCAATGAAATCATTCATCCCAGCATCAAAACAGCGCTGCTTATCTGCACTTAATACATTAGCAGTCAATGCAATGATAGGTGTTGATTTAAAGGCTTCTTTCTCGCGTATTTTTATTGTTGCCTGAGGGCCATCTAAAACAGGCATTTGCATGTCCATGAAAATAATATCAAATAACTGTTTCTCACATTGTAATATGGCTTGTTCGCCATCATTTGCTATTTTTATTGAGCTAATATTAAATTCATTTAGCATCGCTTCGATAACGACCTGATTGATTTCATTGTCTTCAACAATCAGAACATTTAGTCTTGAGAAATCAAAAGACTCATCTGGAAATTTCATCAGCGTTACCTCTTTTATATCAGCATGCTTAAAGCTCTGTTTTGCTACCATCTGAAAATAAAAACGTGAACCAACACCAGCTTCACTTTCAACATGTAAAGTTGTGCCCATCAAATTGAGTAACTTACTCGAAATAGCCAAACCTAACCCTGTACCACCAAAGCGACGTGTAATTGAGGCATCAGCTTGTGAAAAGGCTTCAAATAAATTACTCATGTGCTCTTTGACTATACCAATCCCAGTATCTATTACGTTAAACGTTAAGCTAAATTCATCATTACGTTGAGCAATTTCAACACTCAACGTCACATTACCCCGCTCTGTAAATTTAATTGCGTTACCAAGTAAATTAATTAGTACTTGTTTCAAACGCGTTTCATCTCCTAAGAAGATGGCCTCTTTGCCATCAGGGCTTGTTTCAATATTAAATTGAATATTCTTGCTATGTGCTTGTTCTAAAAATAGATGCTGGAGTTCATCTAACATACTGCTTAACTTAATTGGTTGAGATTCTAGCTCAATTTTAGAAGCCTCTATTTTACTTAAATCCAAAATATCATTAATAATCACTAATAAACTCGAACCAGAAGACTGAATAATAGCAAGCATCTTTGCCTGTTCTGTAGTGAGTGTTGTTCTACTCAATTGTCGAGCCATTCCTAAAATACCATTCATAGGAGTTCTTATTTCATGACTCATATTGGCGAGAAACTCTGATTTTACTTTTGTCGTGTGCTCTGCAACTTTTTTTGCTTCAGAAAGATCACGACTTAAAATACGAAAGCTATCTGCTGCGCTTGCAAGAACTCCAATTTCATCTTTACGGTTTAAATCATGTATTGGTGCCGATAAATCCCCTTCTAAAAAGCGTTGAAAACTGACAGTGAGCCTCTTGATGGCTTGAGATATTTGTAGATGAAAAAAAGCGGCAAGCGCTAACACATAAATAAACACGACAGCCGCCAGTGCTTTTAATATTTTTTCGGTTTTAGAAACTGTGATTTCCGCGTCTTTTTTGATCTGATTCAAATGGGCTAAAGAATTCTCTCTTAGCTTATTTGCTAGTGTACTAAACTCGATTGCATCCCCCGCCATTACAACATTTACCAAACTAAAGTAGTTGCGATTAGCCTGAATAGCTTTTGAAAAAGCGTTCTGATAAGTGCTCGCTAATGTCGCTGTTCTTATAATTTCACTCTGAACATCATCTTGTTGTGTCATAGCTAGATCATTATTAAGCCCAGATAACACTTGCAAAGCATTATTAACGGCAGTTCGTTTTGTATAGTCTTTTTTAGTTAAAAATTGATAGGCATCACGATGTAGCACATGCCACATATTGAGGCTTTCGGCGATGATCAACATTTGTTCGTTTGAAACAGCTAGCTTCTTTAGGTTTTCAAGATGAGTAACGGCCTCAAAATAAATGCTCGGAAGTTCAACTTCGATGAGCTCTGATCTAATTTCATATCGCTTCGTGAGCACACCTAAATTATCACTATATCTGTCGATTAACTCAGACATAGAGTCTAAATATACTTGGCTATCACTCTCATCTGATTTCAAGTTAACTTCATTTAAACGGCTTTTTACACTGTCGAAATTCTCTATGATTTTACTAAAAACAGCTTCACTTCCAGACGAGCCATAGACAGAGATATCTCTTTGCATTTCAACAATATCTTTGTTTATGCTTAAGATGCTTACTGCATAATTGCTTATACGGCTAATATCATTGAAAGACACTTCAATTGTTTTGAGGCGCTTGTTCATCACAACAAAGCTTATTCCCATGACTAATATCACCAGCATTAATGCAAGTAATACTTTAGCTGCCAGTGACTTAGAAATGATATTAATCAATTTAATTCCCTATGAGTTTAATAGCTCATACCACTTATCTAAGCTGTAATCATAATTAGGCATTACTGTATTCCAAACGGCAATATTCGAAAAACGCTTTATATAACTGCCACCATCTCGCATTTGGCCCGCTTTAACTGACACTTTTCCATCTGTACCTTGCAGGTCTATTGATGCAGCTTTTCCTTCATACCAATAATCCCATTCCGGCTTTGACATAAGCGGCTGACTGCGCTCGGGGTTAGAAATATAATAACCTTGGCGCGCAATAAATGCTCCAGGATAGCCAGATAACCACCAATTCATATACTCATATGCCGCATCTTTTACATGCCCTTGTGTATTTGAAGATAAGCACATAACCCCATGCCATGCACGGTACCCTTCTTTGGGAGAAGCATAGACAACAGGTATCCCCTGTCCTTTACATGCACTTACACCTGGAGAAAACATACTTTGAATATTGACCCGTTTCATTTTCATGAAATCTACAGACTGCGGAACAGACGTCCAAAAGCCAGCGAAATGACCTTGCCTTTTTTTCTCGAGTAGAATTGCAAATAGCTGATCTATTTCAGAAATACTCATATTGCCAATATCGTTGAAACGCATCAGTCCTTTGCCTTGAGCTGCTAAAGCTGCATCAAAGATTCCAATAGTGGGAGCATTCACTAAAGCCACTTTACCTTTGTTTTTTTCATCAAGTAACCAAGCCCATGACTCTGTTTCATAAGGAATACCTTGTTCTATAAAATTAGTGTTGTAGCCAAATGAATCAACATTATGGACATAAGGCATAAAACTAATTTGCTTTGTAGGTGTAGTTCCCAAGGAGCCATCGGCTTGAACATAAAGTAACTTGTTAGGTGAATCTCCGGCTCCTATGCTTGCTTCAGGTGTAATCTTGCCTGTTTTAGTCAAAGGGTTAATTTCTTGCCAATAGTTTAACCTATCAATATCTAATGGCTGTATTGCACCAGCTTGCCATAGTATGTTGATTGAATCAGACCATTGCTCATAGAGATCGAATGAATTTGGGTTTGCAGCTGCTTTTTGTAGTACAGCAGCACTGCCCATTGGGGTAAACTCAACATTAATGCCTAACTCACGCATTGCGCGTTGTCTGAGCTCTTCTTGTAATGTGACATGTGTCCCCATAACGCGCAAAGTGATTTGCTTTTTAGCAAAAACATAGGGGGCTTTAAACGCCAACGTTGATACCGCAGCACCTACGCTAAGAGTTTTCAAAAAGCGCCGACGATTTTGAGCATGATTCATTACATTACCCCAAATTTTTATATACATTAAGTATAGGTTAAATTTGAAGATAGCCTAAACTTAGGCAATCGCAATGTATTGTTAGGGTTAGGGATATAAGTATAAAATTGCTTTAAACCTTATGTTTAAAGCGCTAAATGTCCTTTTGCTGCAATAATGGATTGTTCAATTGCCGTATTTTTAACAGGCTTTGATACAAACAAATCCATCCCCGCTTTTTTACAGGCGGCTTTATCATCTGCAGAAGTATTCGCAGTTAATGCAATTATAAACGTTTTATTTTCAGGACAAATACCATTAGCTCTCAGATAACGTGTTGCTTCTAAACCGTCAAGTTCAGGCATTACGCAATCCATAAATATCAAATTGTAGTTATTTTGTTTGCATTTATTGATCGCATCGACGCCATCACATGCAAAGTCTGCAGTTAAGCCTAATTTTTCTAAATGGGCTTTCAAGACTAACCGGTTAATCTGATTATCATCAACGACCAAAATAGCGAGAGGAAGAGTTGTAAAATCAATATTACTTACATCTTGTTGTTGATGGCTTTGAGGTTGACCTTTTTCTAGAGGAAGTTTAATTTCAAAACAACTGCCTTTTCTATGTTCGCTCTTCACCTCAACTGTGCCACCCATATAATCAATTAGCTCTTTAACTATTGCTAGGCCAAGCCCTGTACCGCCTTTTTTTCGATCTTTACTTATCTCTTGTGTAAAGGGTGAAAATAGCGACTTCATAAAGTTTTCAGTCATTCCAATCCCTGAATCAGTGACTTTAAAAGACAGAAGCACTTTATCATTGAGCTCTTTAGCACTGGCAGTTAACGTTACCTCACCTTGCTCAGTAAACTTAAGTGCATTACTCAACAAGTTCGAGACTATTTGTGTAATGCGAGTATTGTCACTGAATGTCCAACACTCATCACTGATATCAATCGTCGCATCAAAGCTAAGGTTACTTTGTTGATACAAAGGAGAATACAAAGAAACAATATCAACAAAAATGGTTTTCAATAAGAAGTGACTAGGTTCAAGCTTAAGTTCGCCGTGATTAATTTTTGAAAAATCCAACACTTCATTAATAATATTCAGCAAAATATCTGCACTACGCAACGCTATTTTGAGTTTCTCTTCACGCTTTTGCTCTGATTTTTCATACAACAAAGTCGTTAACATGCCTGTAATACCATTGAGCGGAGTACGAAGTTCATGGCTTATTTTGGCAAGCAAAATGCTTCTATCTTCAAGTGTACGTTCTGCATCAGCTTTTTGTTTTTTAAGCTCTTCACGTAGCAGTACCGACTTAGTAACATCTTGAAAAGTACCAATTATCCGAACACACGCCCCCTCTTTAAATTCAGCTTTTCCGACTGTTGATACCCATATAGGGTTGCCTTTAGCTGTTATCAATTCAATTTCAATATTCCAATCTTTACCTTGCTCAATAGCTTCTTTGACAACTTTTTCAATGGCTTGGCGGCTTTCGCCTTGTTTGTAAAATTGAATAGCATTCTCGAGATCGGGCTTGAAATCTTCAGGGACTTCATGAATAACTTTAGTTTGCTTACTCCAGTAAAGATGATTGGTGATTAAATCTAGCTCCCAAGAGCCAATTTTTGCCACCTCTTCAACTTGTGCAAGCATAGAGTTCTTTTTAATTAATTTTTCTGATGATAAATTACGAGCAAACTCATTGCCCAACCATTGAGCAAAAAGTTCAACATAATCATGCGCCTCTTCTGTGAATGGTGCTGTAGATTGTGCCGCTGAAAAGTTAACCGTACCAAACACGCTTTTACCAATGTGGATAGGCGCACCAATATAAGATTCTAATTGGAAGTTCTTGTAGCAAGGGTGTTCAGCTATGTAGCTCTGTGATGCATGGTTAAATGATAATGCTTTATCTGCAGCTAATGTATGTGAACAATAGGTTCCTGCTACATCAAACTGAGACCCAACAGGGATCGCATCGTTTGGAGAAACCACGTGAATAACTGTATATACTTGTTCTTCAACACGACTCACAATTGCAAAATCAAGATTGAATATCGCTAAGCCAAAATGCAGCAATTGCGCCACTTTATCATCAAAATTAGTTTGCTGATTCGATACAATATCGTGAAATTGGCGCAGAAAGTTCACAGTCACTCCTTGTCATTTTTAAGCTGCGATTTTTAAGTTTTTAGCATACCAGTAAAATAGCTATTACACACTTTAAAACTTAGAATATAGAACTAAGATAATAACATTTAGCAACCCAAAAACATTATTAGTAGCCTTTGTTTTTATTATAAATTGGTAAAAGCCCGCATCTTAAACAATACTTTATACTTAAAAAATATAACTTTCTTGTCGTTGGTTTTTCTATGTCGCTTAGAACCCAGTTTTTAGCTTTACTAATACTATTGCTTTTATTGGTTACCACTAACACTGTTTTAGTTATGCTTTTAGATAAAGAAGGCAGGCAAAAGCACGAGGCAGTTGATCATACACACGAAATAATTGACGAATCAGAAAAACTTTACACCCAAATAGTTCATGCCGAAACAGGCCAGCGTGGTTATCTTCTTACACAAAATACATCTTATTTAACGCCCTACTACGACGGTATAAAAAAAGCAAAAACACACTTTTTAACCCTGACTAAAATTACAATACATCAGCGAGAGCAGCAAGAAAAACTATCTCAACTTGATGTTTTAATAAATAAAAAGTTTGACGAGTTAGATTTAACTATTAATTTAGTGATGCAAAACAGTCCCTCTGCAATCCAAGCAGCAATGGAGGTTGTACAAAGCAACGAAGGGAAAGAGTACATGGAGCAAATTCGCAAATTAATTTCTGAATTTCAAAATATACAACGTGAAAAGTTAGATATAGAGATGTCAGATTTTCAACAACACAGTTTGTTGTTAACGTATCTAATTTCAATTCAAATTCCACTGCTTATTTTATTATGCGTTTTTTCAGCAGTTTTTATTAATAAAAAACTCTTCATTCCGTTAAAGCAATTACTGCATATTACTGAACAATTAGAAAAAGGAGATAAACCTAACGTAAGTATTGTTTACAGGCATGATGAAATAGGTCACCTCCTTAAACGATTTCAACGTATGAGCAATATCATCCATAAACGAACTAAAAGATTAAATTTTCAAGCAAAACACGACCATTTAACAGGTGCTCTTAACCGCTCAGACCTAGAACCCCATTTACGCCAGGCCATTAATACTTGTTCAGTAGACAACAAACTGGCACTAATTTTTATTGATATAAATAAATTCAAACAATTAAACGATAATTATGGTCATAGTATTGGTGACAAGGTGTTAATTGAAACAGCAAAACGTATCAGCTCTACTTTTCGAGCCGATGACGCCATCTACCGTTATGGTGGAGATGAATTTATCATCATCGTAGAAAACATCTCAAAGATTGAATATATAGAACCTATGCTTAATCATTTATTAAAGAGTTTTGAAGTCTGTTTTGAAATAGAACAACATACTTTTGACATCGATTTAAGTATTGGTGTTGCTCTCGCTCCTGATCATAGTGACGATTGGAAAACGTTAATCAACCTAGCAGATAAAGCAATGTATAACGCAAAATTAAGCCACAACGCCTCATATTGTATTCATGGTCAAGCTTGAATGAAAAACTAATCGATTCAGCTACTTTTTACGTATAGTTTGCAAATATCATCATCACTATGTATAAAAAATAGACCAACTGTCTTCTAAGGTGTCACAATGCATATATTATTAACGGGTGGAACAGGTCTTATAGGCAAGCATTTGTGCCCATTTCTTTTAAACCATCATAAAGTGACTGTTCTTACTCGTAACCCTATCCAAGCGGCCGTCTTGCTTACTCACCAAGTTGTGGCTGTTAAGTCATTAGACGAGGTCGATTTTGAACAGATAGACGCAATCATTAATCTAGCAGGTGAGCCTATTGTTAATAAGCGCTGGAGTGATTCACAAAAACGAGAATTATTAGATAGTCGTATTAAGCTGACACAACAAATCACAAAAAAAATCAACCGCTGCAATTCACCACCGCACACTTTTATTTCTGGCAGTGCGATTGGCTTTTATGGTCGACAAGGCGACTGCAAAATAGATGAAAGCTTTAATGACATTTACCCCGAGTTTAGCCACGTACTATGCCGAGATTGGGAGCACGCAGCAACCAAAGCTGAATCGGAAAAAACGCGCGTGTGTCTACTCAGAACTGGTGTGGTGTTATCAAAACATGGCGGTGCGCTCGATAAAATGTTACCCGCATTCAAATTTGGTCTTGGCGGCCCTATAGGTCATGGTAAGCAAGGCATGTCTTGGATACATATAGATGATATGATCCAGCTCATTTTATTTGTACTGTCTCATCAAGACATCTGTGGCCCTATCAATGCAACAGCGCCTAACCCTGTTGATAATAATGAGTTTAGTCAAACCTTGGGTTCCGTTATTTCAAGACCAGCAATGCTAAGAATGCCTGCTTGGGTTTTAAAGCTAATGATGGGCGAAATGTCTGATTTATTACTTCATGGACAATTCGTGATCCCTGATAAACTTTTAAAACATAATTATCGTTTTCATTATCCAGAACTTAAACCAGCATTAGAGAGTTTAAGGCTTTAAGTAAAAATCATTAGTTGATTTAATCAGCGTGGTACATAATAATTAATTATGTCGTAAAGTGGAATTAGGGATATTCATGGTGGACTTACCCACCATAATCAGCATTTCGGTATTACTGAATGTGGTTATTGGTGCCTTCTTATTGTCTCTGTATTTTTTGAGACAGCAACAAAGCTATTTGTATTGGGGAAGTTCGTGCCTGATTTTTGTATTAGCCCAAATTACAGCCACCTCACGAGTGTTTATTGACCTTCCAATTTTGACACACTTTATAGCCAATTTACTTATAATAGCCGCTCCACTAGCTGCAGTCTTAGGTATTCATGCCTATAACAATAGAGAAAAATACTACTTAAAACGTTGCTTATATCTTCTACTAGCTACTGCAATGCTATTATTTCCCATGTTTCAACTTGGTTTTGATCAATTCGTCACGACTGCAATTCTTGCCTTTAGTTTTCTCTACGCAGCAAATGCTTTACGTAGACTAAATGTTGAGCGAATTATCCACTTGGTGCTCTTGCAGCTATGCTTTTTCATTCACAGCGCCATCATGTTTGTTCAATTTGGTCTTTTAGTGATGGAGCACTTTAACTACATAAAGGCAGACATATCACAAGTGTTTGCCATTATTCTAATTAGCCATATCATCATCACTACACTTACAGCAATGATCTGGCCATTACTCATGTTTTTAGAATCAGAACAAGTACTCAGTGATCTTGCTAATCGAGATTCATTAACTGGATTACTCAATAGACGAGCTTTTATAACTATTAGCAATAACTATTTGGAACAAGCAAACAATAGCCTCAGTGAATTATGCGCAGTCATGATTGATATAGATTTTTTCAAAAGAGTAAACGACAAGTATGGCCACGAAACTGGGGATGAGGCATTAAAGTGGGTCGCAAATAAAATAAAATCACAACTTAGAGAACACGACTTAGTAGCTCGAATTGGTGGAGAAGAATTTGCAGTTATACTTCCAAGCACTAACCAATTACAGGGTGAAAACTTATCAGAGCGAATTCGCTTAGCCATCAATAACGACTATTTTACTTTCAATGATCAACGCATAAAATTAACCATCAGCGTGGGCATAATCACCCATCAGTCAGGAAGCAATAATATAAACGAGTTACTTGCCCAAGCAGATAAAGGACTTTACAAAGCAAAAGTAAACGGTAGAAATCAAGTCGTTACTATGGCTTTTTAAAAATACTTTACGCTAAGCTTGTATTCAATGTACTTAATTCATTATTGACCCAGTTTTTGTCTAAACATTGCTCAAGGTTAAGCTCTGCGAACTTTAAGAAGCTACGAGCAGCATGAGAAAGATGACGATCAGTGCGCACCACGAAGTACCAGTGACTAGCAAGCTGAACATCAACTACATCAAGGATGCAAAAAGAGCTATCGTTTGTTGGCAATACATGGCGCGATACCACACCAAGCCCCATGCCAGAGCCTACAGCGACTCTAATCGCTTCGTTACTAGCCATTTGCACTGTATTACTCAATACTAAGCCACGACTTTGCAGCTCACTCTCAAATAGCATTCTAGTTGCAGAACCAGGCTCACGTAATAAAAAACGCTCCTTCATTAACTCTTTTAAAGTCACTTGCTGTTGCTGAGCAAGTGGATGGTGCATAGGAGCAATAAAGACAAGTGGATTTTGCAAAAATCGCCCAGCCTTTGCATGTTCTAGTGACGGCGGGTGACTAAATACATAAATGTCATCTTCTCCTCTTTCAAATCGAGCAAGTACTTCTGCCCTATTACCAATTTCCAGCGGTAATTCTACGTGAGGATGTAAATTACTGTATGGGCCCAGTAACTTAGGTAAAATATATTGTGCAGTGTTTACAATGGCTATTTTGCAACGCCCTCGCTCTCCTCCTCTAAGCTCAACTAAATAATCTTGATAATCATCAAATTGTCCAAATACTTGTAGGCACGTTTGATAAAGCGCGAAACCCGCTTCAGTAATATGAATTTTTTGCTGATTAACAATAATTAAAGGTTCACTAATACTTTCTTGTAAGCGCTTAATTTGTTGAGAAACCGTCGGCTGTGTTAAATGTAACTGCCTTGCTGTTTCACTGATCGAACGAGTTTTAACAACTTGCATAAACACTTCTAATAGCCGAAAAGAAATATGTCTTAGATCCATAACCACCACCCATAGATAAAAACCTATAAGATACTAGCATTTATTTAATTATTTACTATGCTTCTTTTTGTTTAAAATGACGACATTTTAAATTCAAAGGAGAATAAAGTGCCTGATATTGTTGTAATGTTTTTTATTTTGGGTCTAGCTGCAGGGTTATTGCGCTCAGATCTTAAAATTCCACAAGCAACTTACGAAACGCTGAGCCTACTGCTTATGCTAACAATTGGTTTAAAAGGTGGCATGGTGCTGCACGGCAGCTTGCATTGGAAATTACTGCCTGAAATGGGCGCGGTGATGCTTCTCGGTGCAGGTATTCCTCTTCTTGTTTATCCTATATTAAATAAATTGCTTGGTTTATCAGTAGCAAATAGTTCAAGTATTGCAGCACACTATGGTTCAGTAAGTGCCGGTACATTTGCTGTTGCTTTGGCTTATGCTGAGTCAAATGCTTTAGATGTTGGCGCTGAAGTAACACTGTATCTAGTCATGTTAGAACTGCCAGCAATTATTGTCGGTCTGCTGCTATTTCGCAGCCTTGGTAATGGCTCAAGTAAACATTTATCACTTAAAGCACTGTGGCATGAAACATTAACAAACAAAAGCGTCATATTGTTAGTCGGTGGCGTAATAATCGGCATGATGTATGGGACTCAACAAGGTAGTCAAGTAACCAGTTTATTAACCAACAGTTTCAAAGTCGTACTGGCCTTGTTTTTACTTGAAATGGGCTTAATGGCAGCTCAAACACTACGCCCTATCCCATGGCATCACTGGCGCTTAGCACTTTTTGCTCTTATTACTCCTAGTATTCTTGGCGCGATTGGAGTCGGTGTCGGAACCCTTTTACAGCTGGAACTTGGTTCAGTTGTTATTTTGGCAAGCTTAGTAGCAAGTGCATCATATATTGCCGCACCAGCAGCCATCAAAGCAGCCATCCCAGAGGCTGACATTGGGTTGGCTATGCTCTGCTCCTTGGGCATAACTTTCCCATTTAATGTATTAGTTGGTATTGGCTTGTATCACCATATGGCATTAAATATTTGATAAACGTGCACTTTATGAATGCGGTTTCAGAAAAAGTCGTTTACTATTGGTAGAAAATAATGTGCAAGGATATGCCATGTTCGATCAAGAGTTAAATTCTGAGCAGCAACATATAAGTGCAATTTTTCAACGCTTATGCGAAGTATACCAAGTAACCAATAACACTGAGCTTGAGCAAGCTTTAGCTCTCAATCAAGGCTATAGCAAAGAATGCATTCAAAGCGCTATTGTCCCATATGAAGTGATTGATAAAGCGAGTAAACACGCTCAGGTTAGTTTTGATTATCTACTAAGTGGTAAGAAAGATAATTTAATTAAACTAGAAGGCCCATTGTTACAGGCAATTAATAATGGGCTTTTAAAAAGTATCAAAAAAATGTCAATAGCGGGGTTAATCAAGGGTGAAAACCAAACTCAAGATGCACTCAAACAGCTAGCTGATATTCAAGTTAAACAGATAAAAAATGAACTAAAACTACAAAGCCAGATAAAATAATCTGGCTTTTAATTTTTTCCTTTATAGAGCTTGTTGTAGATCTCAGAAATATTATTTTGTTCATCGTAATACTTCTGCAACTCACCTAAAGATAGCTCTTTTAATTGCTGGTTTTTAAGATCAGTTGCTTCTACCCACTGAAACTTTTGAGGGCTTGTACTGTTATCCATCAGGCTACATATTTCGTTTTTCAGAGCCTCCGCTCTATTAAACAGTTTTATGGCTTTGTTGATATCCGTTTCTTGCTCTGCCTGTAGCGTACACCACACCACCTCAACAGATTTGCTTCTGATTTGTTCTTCAAAAATATTTTTGCGTGCTATTAGCCACGTGCTTACAGCTAGCAAAACTGCTAATACAACAATGGCTATGTAAATTAGTTCAAGCATGACGATCCCTCGGTAAACTAAATGTTACTATACACCCAAACTTAGTGCGCAAAACATCAGGAAAAAGCATGATAAATGAAAGTACAAGGCTGATATACAACACAATAAAACTGTAAAGATAATGTATATGGGCAAATTCTTGCTGCAAATCTAATACAACAAATTTAATCCAAATTATTAAATGGGAAAACGTTAAAATGAGGAAAAGCTTTGAAACCTTAAAGAATAATTCATTAAATCTATAACTAAAAACTATGTGAATTCTATACATTGCTAACAACATAATTGAATTTGCGATTACAAAGCCAACATATACATTTTGCGCTCCTGCTGCTGAATTATGATTTTTTACATACTCTAAAGCATATTCCATCATCAGCGCTGTTAATAAATAATTTACACAAACACTTGTTATAGTAATAAAGTTACTAAAGTACTCCCTCTCTTTTAAGGCCTTTCTCAAAGAGTTTAACAGAGCAATCAAATAACTTGTTGCTATTACAGCTTGAAATGAAAATGTATCCGTATATGGCTTAATTACTAACCATTTATTATAAAGCTCTTGCAGGAAGTCCACAGACGAAACTCTTTTTTCTTTCATATTAGAGTGTTAGGTACAAAAAAACCAGCTATATGCTGGTTTTATCTATTAATTTTCTTTCTTTTTTGGATTAAGAATAATAATTCCACCCGAGTTCTTTAAGTTTTCTTGTTTCTTCTTTGGGTTAAGAATGATTATACCTCCAGAATTGCCAAGTTTTTCAACAGAATAATTTGAAGCTGGAGTTGCGTCGAATGCTAAAGTAGATAGTAATAAAGCTGATAAAGTCATTTTTTTGTTCCTTCATTGTTAAAGATAGTTTTCGTTAGCAAATACCGAGCCACAGAATACAAAACAGCTCAAAAACTAACGACACCTCACTATATAAGCATAAAAATTAACCGCAAGGCCATTTTTTATACAGCTCGTGTTTATAAAAGTTACACTAAACAGCCACATTACGTTTTACTCTATAAACTAGCTAGGCTCTATGCCATAATTCTGACAATTCAGAAAATAACTCAAAACGGCTCGACGCTTAGCAAGGTTTAATGCATGGCTTATCCAGAACAACAACAACCAACAATTTACTGGCACGACTACGAAACATTTGGCGCAAGTCCGCAAAAAGATCGTCCAAGTCAGTTTGCTGGCATTCGTACCGATCTTGATTTAAATATTATTGGTGAACCGTTAATTGAGTATTGCAAGCCGGCGGCTGATTACTTACCCCACCCCGAAGCATGTTTAATAACAGGTATTACCCCGCAAATTGCGATGCAAAAAGGCTTAGTTGAAGCTGAGTTTATGGCAAAAATCCATGCTGAATTTAGCCAACCTAACACCTGTGTTGCGGGCTATAACAGCATCCGTTTTGATGATGAAGTCACACGTTACAGCTTATACCGTAACTTTTATGACCCATACGAACGTGAATACAAAAACAATAATAGCCGCTGGGATATTATTGATTTAGTGCGCGCCTGTTATGCACTGCGCCCAGAAGGCATTGAGTGGCCGCTTAAAGAAGACGGTACACCAAGCTTTAAACTCGAACACTTAACCGTTGCCAATGGCATTGAACATGCTGCCGCTCACGATGCTTTAAGTGATGTAACGGCAACTATAGCACTGGCTAAATTAATTAAAGAAAAACAACCAAAGTTGTATCAGTTTTTCTTTAGCTTACGTTCTAAAAAAGCACTGGCAGATTTAGTTGATGTGTTTAACATGACACCACTAGTGCACACTTCATCACGAATTCCAGCAAATCAAGGCTGCACCAGCTGGATTGCACCAATGAGCTTTCATCCAGTTAATAAAAACGCCATTATTTGCTTTAATTTAACTGAAGATCCGCAAGTCTTATTAGATTTATCTGTTGAAGAGCTACGCACGCGCCTTTATACAAAACACAGCGATCTTGGCGAAGACGAAGCACCAGTAGGCCTTAAACTAGTGCATTTAAATAAGTGCCCTATTCTTGCGCCAGCAAAAACCTTGTTACCAGAGAACGCGGCGCGATTAGGTATTGACCGCGAAAAGTGCTTACAAAATCTCACTATTTTAAAAGCCAACACAGAACTTCGCTATAAAGTAACCGAAGTATTTAACGAACAGCGTGATTACGGCGAAACTAACAACCCTGACTATCAACTTTATGATGGTTTTACCAGTCATGCTGATAAAGCTAAATTTGCCATAATACGAGATGCAAGCCCTGAGCAATTAGCCTCAATGCAGCTTGATTTTGATGATAAAAAGTTTGCTACTTTGTTATTCAGATACCGAGCTCGAAACTGGCCACACACACTTAGCCAAGACGAGCTAGCAAAATGGCGCCAGTATTGCCAAAACAAGCTAATGCATGGCGAAGATAACCCTTCAATCAGTGGCCAAGATTTCATGATCACCCTTGAGAATCTGGCTCATGAAAATGATGATAACGAAAAAAATCTGCATATTTTAAAAGCGTTATACAATTATGCACAAAGCATGTAATAAAAAACGCGACAATAATTGTCGCGTTTTTTATTGATATTACTTTTTATGTAGCGCTTCAATACGCGCTAATAAACTTGAGGTGTCGTAGCGGCCGCCACCTAAAGCTTGTACATCGGCGTAATATTGATCAACTGTTGCCGTCATCGGCAAAGTTGCGCCGTTTGCCTTTGCCTCATCCAAAGCGATGCCTAAATCTTTACGCATCCAATCAACAGCAAAACCAAATTCGTATTCACCAGCCCACATTGTCTTGTAGCGGTTTTCCATCTGCCATGAGCCAGCTGCACCTTTCGAGATGGTTTCAATCACTTTTTCACCATCAAGGCCCGCTTGTTTTGCAAAGTGTAACCCCTCAGCTAAGCCCTGCACCACACCAGCAATACAAATTTGATTTACCATTTTACAAAGTTGACCAGAGCCTACTTCACCTAATAATTGGCTAAAACGGCTAAACGCAGCCATTACAGGTTGAACAACATTAAAATCAGCTTCGTCGCCACCAACCATCACGGTTAATACACCATTTTCTGCCCCAGCTTGACCGCCAGAAACCGGCGCATCTAAAAATGCGATACCTTGTAGTTTCGCTTGAGCACCCACTTCACGTGCCACTTCAGCTGATGTTGTAGTGTGGTCAACTAAATAGCTGCCCTCATGCATGCTTGCCAGTACACCATGTTCACCATGTTCACCATGTTCACCATAAACAACTGAACGTAAATCATCATCATTGCCTACACACATGAAAACGATATCAGCCCCTTTTGCTGCTTCACTTGGCGTTTCAGCGTATTCACCTTGATACTCTGAAACCCACTTTTGCGCTTTAGCCGTTGTGCGATTATAAACTGTCACGGTGTGACCTGCGTTGGCAAGGTGACCCGCCATTGGGTAACCCATTACACCTAATCCGATGAAGGCGACTTTCATTGACATAAAACTGACCTATTTGAGTGATAAATTAGTAACAATTTCATTATCTCAACCGAATAACTAAAAAGCGAATGAAAAAAAGTTCATTTAAACCGTTTAAAAACACACAGGTAAAACATGGATAGTATATATCGTTTCAATGCCCAGCTTGCATCTGGTGAAAACTTCAGCCTTGAATCGCTACAAGGAAAAACAGCGCTTATTGTCAATATTGCCAGCAAATGTAATTTTTCAGTGCAAATGGCAAGCCTTGAAAAGCTTTATCAAGACTATAAACAGCAAGGATTTACCGTACTCGGTTTTGCCTGTAATCAATTTGGCCACAATGAACCGCTTGATGGCAATGAGCTACAAGCCTTTTATCAGCAACACTTTGATGTTAGCTTTCCCATTTTTAACAAAGTGTTAGTGAACGGCCCAGAGGCCCATCCTTTATTTAATTATTTAAAATGTCATACCCGTGGAATAGCACAAAACCGCGCAATTAAATGGAATTTCACCAAATTTCTTATAAACTCAGAGGGTCAACTCGTTGCGCGATATGCCCCGCGCACCAAACCCGAAACCCTCAAAATGGTGATAGAGAGTAATTTAAATGATGAAACTGGCCTTATTCAGTGCGCAAAAGTATGAGCAACCGTTTTTTGAAAGGAATCTAACTGAATACGCTGAGTCTGTTTCGCTCAGTTATTTTGAGCAATCCTTAAACAGCAATACCACCCCCCTTTGCCAAGGCTTTGATGCTGTGTGCGTGTTTGTTAACGATACAGTCGACAAACACGTCATTGCCGATATGGCTGCCCTAGGCATAAAGGCAATCTTATTACGCTGTGCAGGCTTTAATAATGTTGATCTTGATGCTGCCAAAGAGCATAACATCAAGGTTTGCCGTGTGCCCGCTTATAGTCCAGAAGCCGTGGCAGAGCATTGTATTGCCCTTATGCTAACGCTCAATCGAAAAACCCATAAAGCCTTTAACCGAGTACGTGAAGGTAACTTTGATTTAAACGGCTTGCTAGGCTTTAACTTATTCAAAAAAACCATCGGGATTATAGGCTGTGGCAAAATCGGCCTAGCACTGGTAAATATCTTAAATGGCTTTGGGGCGAAAGTACTCGTTTGTGACCCAATGGCTGGTGAAGGCCCTTACACCCTATGTGATTTAGACACATTGCTTACCCAAAGTGATGTCATCTCATTGCACTGCCCGCTCAACGAGCATACCCATCATTTAATTGATGCTAGCGCATTTAAGAAGATGAAAGACGGTGTCATGCTGATTAACACCTCTCGTGGTGCACTTCTCGATACTCAAGCCTGTATTCAAGCGCTTAAGTCTAAAAAGCTCGGACACTTAGGGCTTGATGTGTATGAGCAAGAGTCAGAGTTATTCTTTAAAGATCACCGTGAAGAAATCATGCAAGACGATATTTTTTCACGCCTTATTAGCTTTCCGAATGTGTTAGTCACAGGCCACCAAGGCTTCTTCACCCAAGAAGCACTTAGCGAAATAGCCTGCACTACATTGCAAAGCGCCAATGAAATAAGCCAAGGTTTACCATTAACTAACGAGGTTATTTAATGGTAAACCTTAAATTAAAAAAGGCGTGAGGTTTAAATCCCACGCCTTTTACTTTTGTCTTTTCCCTTGAAACTAGAGACTTGTAACTCAAGTTTCTATTTCAACAACGCCACGTTCACAAATACCGCCGTCATTAATAACGGACAGACAAAGCGAATGTACTGGGCAAACCAATAATGGGGGCCACTCGATACTTGATGCAATTTATTACCACGCTGCCATAACCAGCCAACAGTAATGAAGTAGAACAGTCCCATTAAAGGTAATTGGTACTGTGTAAGCACCATAATCACTAAGCCAAATAACCAGTCAAAGTTTAAGATGATTAGTGATGAAGCGATAAAGACGATTAGCGTCACAAATAAGGTCGCTTTTTTTCGCTCAATACTGTGATTCTCAACTAAAAATGCCACTGGAATTTCAGTCGATGAAATAGTTGATGTCACTGAGGCAATCGACATTAATACAAAGAATAATAAGCCAACGAGTAAACCCACTTGGCCCATAGTGCTAAACAGCTCAGGTAAAATCGCAAATATTAACTGCCCTTCACCAACCAATTTACCGCCGCTAAATACCTCTACACCGTTATGTTGAGCAACAAAAATAGCCGGAATAATCAATAAACCCGCTAAAAAGGCCACACCGGTATCAAGCAGTGCCACAGTGCCAGTTAATCTAGGTAGGTTCGCATCTGGTTTTAAATAAGAGCCATAAACCATCATACATCCTACACCTAACGACAATGAAAAGAACGCTTGCCCCATTGCCGCAATAATTAAGTTTGCATCAAGAATTTGACTAAAATCTGGTACTAAGTAGGCTGCAAAACCATCCATCGCACCATCAAGTGTAGCGATATAAGCAATTAAAGCCACTAATAACACTAGCAATAATGGCATTAAGCGGCGTGACCAAGTTTCGATACCTGATTTAACGCCTTTTAAAATAATACTCGCAGTGAGAATAAGCATCAGCGGTGTAAACACAAAGTTGCGTGCCATGGAGTCGCTGTGTAAAAAGTTACTTAACTCAGTAAAACCAAAGAAGTTTGCGATTGGCTCAAGCGCATAAGCGAGCATCCAGCCTGCGACAATCGAATAAAAGCTTAGCATTACAATCGCACCAAAGAGGCCAATATAGCCAGCTGCGGCCCCCACTTTAGGTGCTGTGTCTTGCCATGCATTTGATAATGCTTTTACCGGATTAGCTTGTGCTTGATGACCTAAATATAGCTCAGTATAAAGAGCCGGAAGCGCTAATAAGAAAATAACAATAAAATAAACAAGTAAGAATGCACCGCCGCCATGGTTTGCCGCTTGTGTTGGAAAGCCCCAAATATTACCTAAACCTACCGCCGCACCAGAAGCTGCTAAAACGAAACCTAATCGACTTTGAAAGCCGTCACGAACTTGTGCCATACATCTACAAATCTGTTATTATTTTTCCTCATTAAACCATAATTACAGTCAACTGCGTAAACTATTTACGTTTGTTCGTGCCTATAAATGTGCATCTGCTGTAAAAATAAACAAAACTAAATACGAGCCTTCGTGTAAGCGTCAAACCATGAGCAGCCACTACTTTTCGAATACTCTTATCATCGAGCAGCAAAGCCAAACAACGGCCAAAAAAATTATGCTGATGGATGCAGCACGTATTGATGTTGCAAGTTTACCCGTTGATAAATTACTCAGTGGGTTTGAATTGAGCGTACTTGAAAAACGCAAAGTTCCTAGCGCCAAGCAAGAGTACTTAGCGACTCGCCTAACGTTAAAGTATTTGTATCAACACGCTTACCCTAATGACGATTTAGCCCTTAATGAAATATCGAGCCAGTTTGATGACAAAGACAGTAAGCTCAAATTATATACAAAACGCAGAGAACCTGTGTGGGCCTGTTTATCACATTCAAATGGTTTAATTGGCGCTGCTCTTAACCCAGAACAGCAGCTATTTGGTTTTGATATTGAACAAAGCAGTAAACCTCGCCCTTTTCTCAAACTCGCAAAGCACTTTTATCATCAAGATGAAGTTGACTTAATTAGCCGTTTTGATGCTCCCGATGAACAAGCACAGTGCTTTTTTAGAATTTGGACATTAAAAGAGGCGCTTGCCAAAGCAAGTGCTCAGCCGATTGCGAAACTACTTGCTCCTAATGTATTCGAAGAATTGAGCAAACATAATTTCAGCGCGAGTAGTAACTCTATTGAAGGGTTTGATATAAGTGTTGTGGCACAAAAAAGCACTGACTGGCAGTGCTCTTTTATTAATTTTAACGACCTACGCCGCGACTTGGCTTTCTAATAGTCGGCTGTGAATAGCCTGCACGACTTCATCTGACTCACTTTGCTCAACTAAGAAGCACAGGTTATGTTTACTTGCACCGTGGCAAATTAAACGAATATTAAAATCACTCAATACCTGCATTAAGTTCATTTCTTGCTGACGTAATTGAATCTCAGAACCAATTAAAGCCACCAGCGTCAAGTTGTTCTCAACCGACACATGACAAAACTCAGAAAGCTTATCTAAACAGGCTTGATCAAGCTCAGGACGTGATGCATTTGGCGCATTATCTAAAGTAATTGCAACACTGATCTCTGAGGTAGTAACCAAATCAACCGAAATATTAAACTCACTTAAAATGGTGAATACACGCGCTAAGAAACCACTCGCAAGAAGCATTTCTGGGCTTTTAACGGTTAATAGAATTTGGTTTTTACGCTGCGTTACTGCACGAATACCCGGTTGCTGAGACTTTTCTTTTTCAATCCATGTACCGCCTAATTGCGGCTCACGGCTTGAACCAACAAACACACTAATATGGCTACGGCTCGCTGGTAAGATAGTTGCAGGATGCAGCACTTTTGCTCCAAACGTGGCCATTTCTGCCGCTTCATCAAAGCTTAAGCGAGCAATTGGGCTTGCTTTGGCGCATAAACGCGGATCAGTACTGAAAATACCCACAACATCGGTCCAAATATGCACGCTTTTTGCGTTAATTGCTTCAGCGAGTAATGCAGCACTGTAATCTGAACCACCACGCCCTAAAGTCGTTGTTTGATTATGTTCATTGCTACCAATAAAGCCTTGAGTTACAACAACTTGCTCATCAAGTAGCGGCACTAAATGCTCTTTAGCAGCCGCAGCGGTTGCTGCAACATTAGGTGTTGCTTTAGCAAATTGGCTATCTGTTTTTAGCACTTTACGTACATCAAAACGCACCGCATCAAGACCTTGACCACGTAATACTTGAGTGAACAAATACGATGATAAACGCTCACCAAAGCTCAGTAGCTCATCTTGCTCAGCTACTGACTTAACCCCTTCTGATGCCAAAGTTTGAAAAGCCTTAAGCGTTTCATTAAAGCCATGTGCTAAATCAGCATCGAGCGACAACTCTGCCAAAATTGCTTCTTGAATGGCGACTACGCCGGTAATGTGCTCATCACGCTCAACCGCGCTCAAATCACGTTTACACAATGCAACTAAATGATTGGTCACGCCAGCACTGGCACTCACAGCAACAATACGTACTTGGTTATCAGCACAAACGATTTCTGCGCAGCGGCTCATAGCATCAAAGTTAGCTACACTGGTACCGCCAAATTTTGCAACAACGTAATCTGATTTTGTATTGGCGGCTAATTGGGTATTCATGTCGTCTCCTTTTGTGGAAAACTATCCACAGTAAATCAAGAAGAACTCGGCAAGGGGGTGCTTTGAAAATAAAGAGTAGTCCATGCCAGAAGCTCTCCACCTAGTTTGGTGACAGTTTTGAGGATTCAGCCCCATAAACCGAAAAATAACCGTGACGTCCGGATAATTTTCTCGGCGAGTACTTCCCTCATTAATGGTCATCGGCGTTCGTCACCTCACATTAACTACCTAAGTATCGCACCTCTTCTGAATGTTAAGTTAACACCTGGTTAAAATAACAAAGCCTGCTGTTAAAAGCAGGCTTCGAAAGTTAACGTTTAGACGTCTAGCTGTCAAGTTGTTTTATGAAATTAAACTGCCCGCTAAGTGCGAACCGTAATAACCAACGGTATAAGCAATTAATAAATAAACCGACATTTTAAGATAGCTCATAAAGGTCAGTGCTTTGACCTTACTCATGGCAATAATACCTGCCGCAGAGCCGATAATAAGCATTGAGCCACCTACCCCTGTTGCGTAAGTAAATGATAGCCATTGCTGTGGACTCATCACAATATCTGCTTTTAAGAGTGCTGCAGTTAAAGGTACGTTATCTACCGCCGCCGATAATAGCCCCATTAAGTAATTGGCATATTCAGGCGCCATCAATTCATAAAGGTGAGTAAATTTAGCAAGCATGCCAACTTCTTTTAATGCGCCAACCAGCAATAACACACCCACGAAGAACAATAAGGTGTCGTACTCAATTTCACGAATATAATCGATGATTTTTTTGTTCACATCTTTTTTGCGCATTAAAAATTGCGCAACCAAAAACATCAGTGATAAACCAAATAAAAAGGTTAATAGCGGTGGCACACTATAAAGTACGCTTAAAGTTAACGTGGCTATGATGGTCGAGAAGAAGATAACCGCAATGGTAATATCGGTTTTTTCAATACGACGAGCTGTTTGCTTTTCAAATACCACATTACCCGACATACCCACCGATAACATTGCCGCTAACAATGCAACACTTGCAAGTGCAGGTACAATTAATAATAACAAGTTAGCAATGGTGACTTTATCGTCTAAGAAAATCATCAGTGTTGTAACATCACCGGTGATCAGCGACACCCCACCCGAGTTAACACTGAATACAATTAAGGTTGCGTATTTTATTAATTTTTTAGGATCTAACTTCAGTGACATCACTACCGCAAGCGAGATTAAAGTTGCCGTTATGTTGTCTGATATCGATGAAAATAAAAACGCAAAACCACCAATCAAAAACATCAGCTTTCGTTCACTGATTTGATTTGGCATAATTTTATGCACAATATTCTGGATAAAGCCTTTAGAGTTTAAATACGCTACAAAGGTCATCGCAGCCATTAAAAATAGCCACAAAGTCGCGATTTCTAATATATTGTGATCCAGTTGATGTTGCATGGTTTCTGGGCTTTGCCCATGAATCGGAGAGATAAATAAGATAATCCAGCATAAAGTGCCAAAAAAAAGCGTCGTTTTGGCCTTGTTTACATGGATAATATCCTCTATAACGATAAGCAAAAATGCCACCGCTATCAGGGTTAGGATAAGTGGGGTTACCATGGTGTTTGAACAACCTTTATAATAATGTAAAAATTGTAAGACGAGTGTTTCGGCGCGGATTCTAGCAGCATCGACAGCATAAAACTATTCTCAATTACATAATTTACTACTAATCGCTAACACCAAAGTCTGAATTTACTGGAGCCTTATGATCCCAGCTAAAAAGTTATTAAATACCCTTACAGAGCATTGGGGGGTGTTAGAACTATTATTTAAACGTTTTAAAATGGCTGATTTCAGCTTGAAAGACGTACAAAATGCGATAAAACAAAAACAACCTACTTGGTCAAATGAACGCATTTATAAAGAAACAAATCGTTTATTGAATCAAGACATCATTATTCCACTGGCTAAGTCATCGCAGTTAGAAATCAACCGCGCGATCGCCGATTTTGCAACTTTCTTGCTACAAGAAGAGCACCTAGGTCTTGCCCAAGAAATTAGTGTGCTCGTTGATGACCTTGCTCGCCTTGGTAACCGCCTTGCTAAAGCGGGTGAAATTGAAGATTACGACGAGCTACGCCGCTTTAGCCGCATTATGGATGATCGGGTTCGCAAAATAATGAAATTGTTTGCCCATAATGAAAACGCAATTTTAAATATTGTTGAACAAGCCAAAGCTAACAACGCAGTGCAATCTTTGCAAAAGCGCTATCAAGCAGTCATTGAAGCGTTCGATGAATACATCGAGCCTATGCTGGAAATGGTGGATATTCGTGGTGACTTTCATGCTTGCTTTCATACCATCGAATTGCAAATTAGCACGCAAATAGAGCAAATTGACCGCCTAGGTAAGTCATATCAAGACAAGCGCATGCTTGAACAATTACGTACCCGTATTTTAGAAATGCATTTAATTGGTCGTGAAAGCTTACGTAAAAGCGCCGATATGCTGATGCCGCTGCGTGAAGAATTACGCCGCAATAACCTAATTACTCGCCAAGCAGCTAAAGTGCTTGGTTTAGTGCGTAAAAATGGCGTCGATAACATGTTAAGTGCAGTACAGCCTAACTTTGTTTCAGACGCGCAACGTTTTTCACTTGGTCAGCAACGTCATATCGTGGCCTATATGGCAGGCTTAGTTGACTTTGAGCACGATGAATATCAGCTTCCTGAACAGGATGATGTACCTGCGTATCAAAGTCCGCATATTCCTGATTACAACGATGTTAAAACCCAATTTAGAAGACGCTTTAAAAAAGCCAGCAAAAAAGCTCAGCCACTCCTTAGTTTTTTAGATGAAAGCTACCCAGATCTTGAGGCTGACGAAATGCTGTTCTTGTATCAAAAACTAATTAGCGATGGCGACCTTGAGATTAGCCAAAGCCAAGAGAAAGTAAAAATAAAAATTGCCCAGCAACACTTCTCTCTTTACCCATTTAACTCATCGATTGCTGACGATAAAAAAGCAACAGAGCAATAACCATGACAGATATTAATTTAGATGATTTAACGCATCTGCAAGCTATTAATAAAAAGCTCACATCAGGCTACCACATTAGCGAACAAGACACGCTGATGTGGCAAGAGCTTGATCAACACATTGATGCTTATCGCGCGTTATTTAACACCCTTGGCCATGACTTACAACATGATAGCCGTGGCTTTTACTATTTTGGCAGCGACGAAAGCACCCCAAATATGGGTAAAATTTCGCGTGCCATCGCACTGACTATCTACATCTTGATTGAGCACTATGCCAATACTGGTAAAGATCCAATGCGGGCCTTGTTTGACGAAGTAAACGACCTTGAACTAATGCAAACCTTAGTGCAAATCAACAAGCACCTGTTTGATCAATTAGAAATCTTTTCAGGCTCAGATTTACGCAAAGACGTTTACCTTCGTATGGTACGTTTAGGTCTTGCTCGCGAAGTAGAAAATGGCTTTATGCTGCAAGCACCTATTTATCGTTATATCGATGCATTAATGGAAGTAAACGAAGAAACCTACCTAGGAGATGACGAATAATGCAAAGCCAAAGCCTATACGGACTCAGCAAACTTGCGCTTTTAAATACCGCTGGCTATGCAAAATGCGTGATCCCGCTGGATAAAAGTAGTTCAATCTGTGCACCTAATAATACCGGTAAAAGCTCGGTAATTAATGCCCTGCAATTTCCACTGATCAATGATTTACGTTTAACAGAATGGGATGGCCACGATTTAGACGAAACCCGAAAATTCTACTTTTCGTCAGACCAATCCTATATTTTACTCGAAGCTGACCTACCTAATGGCCCTGTGGTGATTGGTGTTGCCGGCCTTGGTAAAATTGCTGGTTACGCGCATCAGTTTTTTTGCTACCAAGGTAAGTTGAACCTTGAACACTACACTCAAGGCAAAACCATTGTAAAATTCACCAAGCTTTTTAATCACTTAAAAGAGCAAGGCTTCAATCCAATTGAATTAAAAGCGCAGGAGCTAAACGCCCTACTCACTGGCGGCGCAACCCCATTTGATGGCGATATCAACTTAAAGATGATCCCCCTCAATAACGTGCAAGATTCAGCAATTTACAAAGAAATTTTCCGCCGTATCCTTAACTTGCATAAGTTAGGTGCCAGCGATGTTAAACGCTTTATGTTACGCGTATTTGAGCGTCATATGTCAAACTCACAGGTCGACTTTTATGAAGTGTGGCGACGTTCATTCGATAAAGTGAATCGCGCTAAACGTGAATTAAAAGCCCTTGAGTCAATGCAAGAGCCTATCGCAGCTCTTGAGTCTATGCTTGAAAACCAAACAGTTTTAAAAGGTAAGCTTGCTGCCTATGCGCCAAAAATTGACCAAGCACTGATTGACTTTGAAACCTATCAACAAGAGCAACTATCTGAGCTAAATATTGCCCTTGAAGATATCGAACACGAAAAGCATGAGTTCGAACAAAAGCAGCAGCTGTATATTCAGCAATCACGTGATATTGAACGTAAGCAAACACAAATTGAACAATGGTTTTTAGACTATCGAGCGCTTAAATCTGAGTTTGAATTGGTGAATAAAGCCACTTTAAAAGTAAGCCTTACGCAACTTAAGCAAGATTATGAATCGCTATCGCATTCATTAAGCAGTGCCCAAGGTCAAAGCTTACACACCCTTGATTACCGCATTAGCGAAACACAAAAGCAAATTAAGAGCTTAAAACTGCAGTTAAAGAATCTCGAGTTCAATTTATTCACTCGTATGCGTGAAGATTTATCTTTGAAAGAAGTTGAAGAGATTTCGCGTATTCTAAACCCAGATATCTTATCGTTTGCCACCACCAGCAATGGTGATGTTGAGATCACAGACGAAGATGCCTTTGGTGAGTTTTTAGAGCAGTTATCGGCCAATGTTAAAGGCGGTGTACTGACTCTTCCTGGCGCGACGATTAAACTTAAAAAGCTAAGTCCTGTGCAGATGCAAACGGGCGAAAATAAAGAGCAATTAACCGCGCAACTCGCTGCTCTTGAAAACTCACTGAAAGAGTTTAAACAGCAGCGTGAAGTCGCTGCGAATGTCGCCGAAAAGCAAAAAGAAAAAGATGCCCTATATGATGAGCTAATGGCCTCTGAAGAAGCATTAAAACGCTTTGAACAATTTGAAGTGATGCAGCAATCTGTCGATGCACAAACTCTACTAAAAGAGCAATTAAATGCAGAGCGCGAACAAGTTGACGACTACCTGCAAGACATTCAAAAGAACAGTGGTTCAATCAGCGACCGTCGCTCAATTATTAAATCGAAAAAAGATCTGCTTGCGCGTCAAGCTGACCGTTTACGCCAAGTTAAATCAGAACGTATTGATCACACGCTTGATTTTTATTCAGGCAAAGTGACGCCATACATGATTGAAATCAGTATTGATTTTGATAATTTAAGTGATCTTATTCATCACTTTAACAAAGACTGCCAAGAACTACGCAACTTTGATATCAACGTACGTAACACCTACATGCATATTTATAATGCGGGTATTACTAAGTTTGATAACGAAAACGATGAGTTTACTAAATACGAAAAGCTTATTAGCGCGTTTCATAACATTGATAACGAGCGCGATGCTGTTGAGCGTCAAGGCCGAGTTGCGTTAACCGAAGTAGCCGCCACCATTAAAGGATTGCGTGAAGACTTAGACCGCCTACGCCGCGAAATGAACAGCTTTAATAAAGGCATCAGTCAGCATCGGATCTCTAACCTTCAAGCATTCAAAATTAATGTTATTCCGCGCAAGATGTTAGTTGATAGCATTGATACCATTATCAGTACCTCAAACCAGTTTGAGCAAGGCGATACTCTAGACCTATTAAGTCAAGAGCCTTATAGCGAGTCTGCGGTAAACGAAGCGAAAGATCATTTAATTAAACTTGCCTCAGAAAAAGCAGGTTTAACACTGACCGACTTATTTGATATTCGTTTTGAAGTAGTAAATCGTGCTGGCGAAACTGAACACTTCGAAAAAATAGACTCAGCCGGCTCTAACGGTACTCGTATCACCATTAAGCTACTTTGTGGCATGCTGTTTATTCGTTATTTATTAAGTGATCAAGAGCAAAACCTGTATCGTATTCCGATTTATATCGATGAAGCAGCTGATATCGACCCACAAAACCAAAAAGCAATTATCGAAACCGCTCTTAGCTTTGGCTTTGTGCCGATTTTTGCCTCAGTTAAACCACAAGTCAGCTGTGATTACATCGTCCCAATTCGTACAGTGAAAGATGGTGCGCAAAACTGGGTTGATGAAAAAGACTGGATAGAAGTTGAACACAGTGCTTAATTGCAAAAATTAATCATTGCTGTAGTCAAGGATGGTTATACCCAAGCCACCTTAAGATGCAGCATTCAGCGTTTCACAGGTGCTTAATATCAAGGCGTTACTTTGCAACAATGGCAGTCCCTTTTAAGAAGTAACAACGATGAGAGTAAGTGCCTGAGAAGCGCCCAAAGGGTTGCTTTAAAAGCGATTTATAACTGCGTTATTGATTTTACTATTACTTGCAATCAATGCCTTGCCTAAATCGCTTTTAATCCCAACTGAAACTCGCACTTTGAGGTGGTTTGGGTATTTATTACAAACTATTACTGACTCTTTTGTAAATTTACCGTAAATCATTTAGTTGAATTATTACTGTTTTATGTTATTAATTTAAATGATGGAAATTTTGCCAAGGAGCAATAAAGATGAAAAACTTATTAATCGCATCAACAGTTTTACTTTTAGCGGCCTGTGCTAAGACACCTAGTTTGGATTACGACAAATCAGCAGATTTTAGTAATTATAAAACCTTCTCATGGGTACCTAATGCGAGCCTAACTGAAAACGTAATAAACTATCAAATTAGCCCTTTAACGGAAAAACGTGTGCGTGAGGCCGTAAATGCTCAGCTTGAAAAAAATGGCATGAAGTTAGTTGATATGGCACAAGCTGATGTACTTTTAAACTACCATGCCTCGGTTGATACCAAAATTAATGTTCAAACAATGAACATGGGGTATAACTATTGGGGTGTTGGCCACAACACGTATACTGTTACGAATGAATATGATGTTGGCACATTGATTTTAGATGTTGTTGACAAATCATCAAATCAACTTGTTTGGCGTGGAGCTAAAGAAGGTCGTTTAAAAAAGAAACAGTCACCACAAGAGCGCACTGATGCAATCGTAGATACAGTTGCAGATATTCTTAGTAGCTTCCCACCACAAAAAACTGATAACATCTAAATTCTGTTTTAGTTGAAAAACCGTGCGCCTAGCACGGTTTTTTATTGTCGTTTGAAAAGTTCACCTTTTTCTCCTACATCGTGCTTTATAAGTCAAAATAACTATAAATAATTCGCAATACTTTCTGGACGAATGAGTTAGATAGAGCTCAAACACAGCATTCAATCCGAAAATTAATCATTGATTCAGTCAAGGATAATTATACCCAAGCCACCTCAAGATGCAGAATTCAGCGTTTCACAGGTGCTTAATATCAAGGCGTTACTTTGCAACAATGGCAATCCCTTTTAAGAAGTAACAACGATGAGAGTAAGTGCCTGTGAAGCGCCCAAAGGGTTGGTTTAAAAACGATTTATACTGCGTTATTGATTTTAACAATAGAACCACTATTACTTGCAATCAATGCCTTGCCTAAATCGCTTTTAATTCCAACTGAAACTCGCATCTTGAGGTTGTTTGGGTATTTATTACAAACTATTACAGTACTTTTTTGTAAATGTGCCATAGTTTTTAAATAATCATTCCGTTGAATTATTTTTATGTTATGTTATCAATCAAGTAGTGGAAATTTGCCAAGGAGCAAACAATATGAAGAACTTATTAATCGCGACGGCTGTATTATTTTTAGCGGCCTGTGCTAAAACGCCTGACTGGGATTACGACAAATCAGCAGATTTTAGTAATTATAAAACCTTCTCTTGGGTACCTAATGCGAGCTTAACTAAAAACGTAGCGAACTACCAAATTAGTCCTTTAATGGAAAAACGTGTGCGTGAAGCCGTTAATGCTGAACTTGAAAAAAGCGGTATGAAGCTTGTTGATATGGCACAAGCAGATGTACTGATTAACTATCATGCGTCAGTTGATACAAAAATTGATGTAGATACCTTCAACGTAGGTTACGGTGCACGCTGGAATTACTGGGGCATGGGTTATAACACGCAAACAACGACTCGCGAATACGAAGTGGGTACATTAATTTTAGACGTAGTTGACCGCGCTTCTAACCAGTTAGTTTGGCGTGGCGCTAAAGAAGGTCGTTTGCAAAAGAATCAATCACCTGAAAAGCGCACTGAAGTTATCAATGAAACCGTTGCTAACATTCTAAGTAACTTCCCACCGCAATCTATTAATCAAAACTAAACACCGTTTTAGTAAAAAGACCGCGCAATAATTAGCGCGGTTTTTTATTGCCTGCTGAAATCTGGTTGGAGTGGTATAACTCAGTGATTCAGATACAATACCCGCAATTTTCAGTGCGCCTAACTAGCCCACTACCCCAGATTAAACAAAATCAAGAGAGTTTTAGATGGTACGCGCAGTACAGCTTACACTTCCCGCTTTATTCGTCACTTGCTCAGTGCTAGCAGAAGACACCAACAACATTGAACAAATCACCGTTGAAGTTTCAGCAACCGCAAATAAAGAACCTGTAGGTACTTTTGATGCGCCGGTATCAAATTTAGAATATGACCCACGTGTCGATTTGCAATCGCGCAATATGGCTGAAGCACAAGCTGATGTAACCATTCGTGGTGGTATCTTTGAAAATACCGGCTTTCGTGTTGGTAGCAGTACGTTATTTGACCCTCAATCTGGCCACTACTTTGCTGAAATTCCAATTGCCCCACAGATGCTAACAGGCCCTTCAGTACTTACAGGTGCTGATAATGCCCTTTATGGTATGAATAGCTCGGTTGGCACAGTTTCATTTGGCTGGCGCCCTATCACAAGCACTGGCAGCGTTTCACTTGGCACAGGTACGAATGGCTTTAATTTACAAAGCATTCATGCTGCCCATAGCCAAAAGCTGGATAGTAAACCAGATTGGCGATTAGGTTTTGAGGGTGAATACTCACACTCAAAAAGCGATGGCTCAATTGAGAATGGCGACCACGACTTTGAACGTGCCTCAGCGCGTATTCAACTTGCAAGCTCTACCTCGCAAACCGATTTTATGTTTGGACGCCAAGAGAAGTTTTTTGGTTGGCCAAACCTTTACACACCATTTAATTTTAACGAAACCGAAGATCTTGAAACCAAGCTTTTCATGCTCAATCACAAGCAAATTTATGGTAAGGGCAATAGCCTTGAAGTGACTGGTTATTATCGCAAACATAACGACCATTATGTATTATCTCGTGAAAACCCAGCTATTTTTGAAGCGTTTCACGAAACCACGGTTAAGTCATTGGCACTCTCTGGGCGTCACCGCTTAAATAACCGCTATGCTATTAATTATGCTGGCCAATTTATTGCTGATGAAATTGAATCAACGTCTCTTGAAAACAACTTTACGTCACGCAATTACACTAAGCTCAGTATCTTACCTGAGTACAAGGCGGCCCTTGCAGCTAACAAAGAGCTTACTATTCGTATTGGTGCTGCATTTGATGATACAAACCGTGATAGCTCAGCTACCTCATTTATTGCCGATGCAAGTCTGAAAGTAGCTCATCAAAATGGCAGTGAACATACCTGGTATGCATCATACGCCGAAGCAACACAAGTTCCTGGTTATACAGCAATTGGCGGCAGTGAAACGGGCGGATTATTCAGAAGTAACTACAGCCTTGAGCGCGAAACCACCGATAACCTTGAACTAGGTTTACTGATTGAACAGTCTTCGTGGCGTTTAGATTCAGCTATTTTCTACCGCAAAGATAAAAACCTTACCGATTGGACATATCGCTTTGATGCAACCTCAGCTCGTTTTGCAAACCCGGTTGATATAGACACCTTCGGTGTTGAGTTTTTAGCGAATAAATCGTTTGAAAGCACTGAGTTGATTGCCAGCTACACCTATTTAGAGAAGTCAGAAGACTATGGTACGGCAGATATTGATGCGAGCTTTTATGCGCTGAACTACCCTGATCACCGTGTAACACTGGGCGCAGTATGGCAACCGATGGATGTGCTTGAGCTACGTATCGATAACGAATGGCGTAAACAACACAGTAACCGCCTACGTAGCTCTGATGATGAAGCCTTCTTTACACAGTTAACGATAAAATTCACACCTGCCCAGCTTGATAATGTGTTTGTTACCTTTGCAGCTGACAATATTTGGGATGAATCATTCGAAGAAGTACCGGGTACCCCCGGTCGCGGCGAGCAATATACTCTTAGCGCTACTTATACGTGGTAAGCAAAAACAATAATGCCAGTCAATTGACTGGCATTATTACTATTCATAAATAATATTATCTAGCTAAAAATTACTCACAAGCTTCGGTATTAAGCTCAAATAAGAAAGGATATTTTCTTTGTGGCTAAATTCATTCACACTTTGTTGATCAAAAAATTGTAAGCCCGAAAGCTCATTCTCAACTCGGCCTTCGAATGATTTTAACAACTGGCCTTTATCTACATTTAGTTTGATATTAAAAACTATAACGACACTCATCGTATTAGTTAGAAGAAATGAATTAAGGTCTACCCAATCAATCATTGAACTGGATATATTCGCTTCTTCAAATGCTTCTTTTAGTATGTTCTTTTTAATATCATCGGCCTGCATTACTTCTAACTCATCCCTTTGAAGGCCACCGCCAATAAGGCCAAGAAAATAAGTGTCTGACTTTGTTGATTTTTTACCAAACACAAAAAAGTCATCACTTGTCGAAATTAACGATCCTGTATTTATATGGTATGGAAAGTAACAACTCGCTAGGCTCTGCTGTTTGCTTAATTTCATTAAAGAGCGAATTGTAGAATATGAGATAGTGCTCAGCTTTAATTGCAATGAACCTTGTTGTATTTCATCGATATTTTCTAATCGATAATACTGCCCATCCCAAATATCAGTACCTGCGCTTTGCGCATCTGCTATAACCTCATGCCAATAATCTTTTAGAACTTGTTCGTAAAGGGCTATATTTAGGCTCTATTCCGATGCAATAACATCATAAGTTTCAATCTCCGAAACATTTTTTATTAGTATTTTAGAATTAGGTATCACAATTAATATTCCAAAAATTGTTACTCTATGAAGAATGCATATAAGCTGATAACAAGCTCACTTAATCTCTGAGTTTGGCGGCCGTTAGCATAGAGTTAAGGCTGGATGATATCCACACACTTAAAAATATATCCATGATCATGATTCTTCATTCTACAAGCATCTATAAAATGACTTCTTCGATTACTATTAAGCAAATGGTAATAGCTTGGTTCATATATAGAAAGTTTTTTAATAACTATCTTACCCTTCGGGTAATTTGAAGCCTTGACATTTTTATCGCCCGCGGTCATAAGGTTAAAATTAATGTTACTGCGTGACTGCTCAGCGGAGATTTCTCCTTTTAAAATATACTCTGTATTTTCATAAAAATTCTTAGCTAAAAATGACAAATTAGCGTGGGGTAATTTTATACTAAAAAAGCCATATTCATCGGTAACTACTTTTTTAAACAGCTTTTTTCTATTTAAAAAATAAGAGAAGGTGATTTCAACATTACCAACTGCAACATTACTATTTGAAGTTGGAGCGGTCAGTTTTCCATCTAACCTATAAGTATCCAAATAGAAATTAACTTCTCCAAAATAATCAACGTCCACTTTTTTACCTCTAGCAGAAACCATTAAAGTGAGTTCGCCAAATATAGCCCTTGAACTAAAAAATGATTTAAACTCCTCGAAAGACTTAGGTGTAAGTATGCCATCCTCAACATGGAAATAATGTGATATATCAACAGATGATTGTTTTTCTAGATTTATTTCTCTACCGTCAACTCTGGCTAAATTAATGATAAAAGAGGGATTTTCATCTATATCTATCGGTAATTTATTATGTGAGAACGAAATGTCAAAACTCGAGAAGTTTTTATCTATCGTATTTTCTGTAATACTGGAGACAGACATATTTGCCCACTCAGCATAACCATGATTTTCATTAAGGGGAATATACACTGAATTAGTTTGGTAGTTCTCTTCAGTTAAAGTCACCTCGCCAAATGAAGACACCCTGCCAATTAACGAAATTCTATTTTCTATAGTTGGGTCAACATTGAGTGTGATATTAACCGTATCAACCATTTCACCGACAAAATCACCATTAATGAAAACAAGCATATCATCAAAAAGGCTTTCTGAATCATCTATCGAGTCCCCATAATAGCCATTGTTATAGCCCATAGTTACATCAACTGTTACTGTCTCTATAGATGAAGAATTACATGTAATAGGCAAAAGAAAACAGGTAAAGCATAGAAAAGCTGAAATACAATTGACCATTATTTAATCCTTTAAACTAATGTCATTTTTTAACGTTAAACTCATAAAGATGAAAGAGCAATTATAATTTATTTATTTATTTAGAAACCCTTTCTCCCGTCGGTGGCGAACAATATACTCTTAGCGCTACCTATACTCGCTGTTTAACCAGCACTCCTTGGTGACTCCTTCCTAGATAAGTAAGCGGCTAGTCCTGAATACACATCCATCAATATATGAATCAAAATAACTAAGATAATACTTTCAAAATAAAGGTATAAACCACAAAATACTAAGCCTATTAATGCTGTTTTAATTACATGCTGCCAGCCTAAGTAAACATGCCATAATCCAAAAACGAGACTGCTTCCAATAGCTGCTGTGATCCAATAGCTGTGTAATTCAATAACGCTTAATAGATACCAACGGAAAATAAGTTCTTCACAGACGCCCACAGTCACTGAAACAACAAAGGTGAACATAAAAAGTTCTGAACGAGACTTCGGCATTAAATCATTAAGATTGTCGCTGCTATGCTGTAAAGAAGTTACAATTTCATTCCTTATCTTTTCACTTTGTACAATTGTGTACATCACATAAATCATATAGAAAATAAATAAAAAAATAAGTGTGCCTGCAATTACAGTCTTCCATATAGTGCTCGGCAAAATGATTGGAGGAGTTACTGGGAGCTCACCTTGATAATATAAGAAAATTAGCAATCCAGTCAGGCACCACAGTACAGCTGATGTCTTACAATATTCAAAGTTTTTATTATTCGATTTATATTTTTCTAATACTAAATCTATAACGGGGAAAATAAGAAAAATAACGAGTAAAATAATTTCAATCGCTGACATCTAAAAATCCTTTTATGCAAATAGAATTGTTAACTAGTAAAGCACAACTTTTTAATTAGACAGCGATTTTACAAAACTTTAAGCAAAACTAAGTCATCTGCTCAAGTTCAGTAATTAAATAAAGTGCTTGTTCGTTAGTGGTGCCACACACATCAATAGTGGCAGAAAAGTCACTACACACCTTAGGCCTTGATTCATCGCCAAATAATTTACATAGATTATTATCATCAAGTTGAATACAGCGCTCTCCCGCCGCTTTCCCGTTGGGCATCCCAGGAATTGGAGAGCTAATACTGGGTGCAATACAACAGGCGCCACAGCCTAATCTACATGCCATTTTATCTGTCATTGAGTACCTCTTATAGAACCTTTGTAGCGCCTTTGTAATATGTGTAATGGTTTGTTACATCTTCGAACGCCTTGTAAACACTTTATTGCGTATGCTTAGCCTATCAAATTTATTTTTAATTACCGTCAACCGTGAGGGACTATCCCGTGGCTAGTAAAAAACAAATCATTCTCCCAATCGCCGTATTAGTCGGCGGACTAGGAATGGCATTCGCATTTGCTTCAATGAAGCAGCCGCCAGCAGAAAAACCAGAACAAGATACGCGTCCGCTTGTATCAATTAAACCTTTAAGTTTTGATGCTGTAACACTCGATGTAAAATCATACGGCATTGTCAAACCAAAAAACCACACAGACCTAGTTGCACAAGTGAGTGGCCAGGTTGTCTCGCTGTCTGAACAGTTTGTACAAGGCGGATTTGTTAAGCAAGGCGATATTCTAGCACGTATTGACCCAAATGATTACGAAGCTGCACTCATTGAGGCAGAAGCAGGTCTAGCGCAAGCAAGCTCTGCTCTTGAAATTGAACGCGCACAAGTCTCTGTTGCACAAGCTGAGTGGGACCGCATCAAAGGTGACTCAAACCAAGTTATCCCTTCTGAGCTTTATTTACGTAAACCTCAACTTGCGGAAAAACTTGCAAACTACCGTGCAGCACAAGCCAGTGTTAAACGCGCCAAACGCAACCTTGAGCGCACTTACATTAAAGCGCCATACGATGCGATTATTGACGAGCGACTAATTAGTTTAGGCAGTGTAGTAAACCCAGGCAATAGCTTTGGTAGCCTAAGCTCAACATCACTGGCTGAAATTCGCTTACCTGTTGCAGATAAAGACCTACAATACCTAAACAATCAAGGTATTGGTGCTAACGTATCAATTAACGCTGAATTTGCAGGTAAACAAACAACGTGGCAAGCGACTATTGTTCGTAGCGAAGGGGTTGTTGACCAACGCAGCCGTATGAATTACCTAGTAGCACAAGTAGCAACGCCTTATGAGCAAAAGCAACCTCTGCGTTTTGGCTCGTACATTAATGCCACCATTGAAGGCCATGCATTAGACAACGCAATTGTTGTTCCGCATCACTTAGTTAAAGACAATAAAGTAGCCGTTTTACAAGATGGCGAAACCCTTACTTTTAAAACACTTAACATAGTGCGCGAACAAAATGGCATGGTAATCGCCGATAATGGCCTTGCTAATGGTGAACAACTTATTACCTCTGCTCTTGAATACCCAACTGAAGGCATGGCAGTCAAGCTAGATAATGCAAAACTAAGTGTGCCAACAACGCAGTTAGCGTTAAAAGAGGAATAAGCCATGACCACGCACAGAGAAAAAGGGCTTATTGCCTGGTTTGCTCGCAACCCAGTTGCTGCAAACCTACTTATGATCTTCATTTTAGTGGGCGGCTTATTGACAGCAATGTCGGTGCGTAAACAAATGTTCCCACAGTTTGAAAGTAACTGGATCAGTATTCAAGCTGTTTACCCTGGGGCTGCGCCACAAGAGGTAGAAGAAGGTATAACCATTAAGGTCGAAGAGTCTTTAGAGGGCCTCGAAGGCATTAAACGTTTAATTACTTATTCAAACCGTGGCTTTTCACAAGCTTGGATAGAAATCGAAGAAAAATACGACCCGCAAGAAGTACTCGACGAAATCAAGATGCAGGTTGATTCAATCAATACCTTCCCTGCTGAGATGGAACGCCCTATTGTTCGCCGCGAAAAGTTTGAGCAAGAAGTCATGATACTCGCTTTGTATGGCGATATGAGTAACTACCAGCTCAAAGAGCTTGGTAACGACATAAAAGATGAGCTACAAGCTTTACCACAAATAAACTTGGTCAACTTTTACAGTGGCTTAAACTACGAAATTGGCATTGAAATCAGCCCAGATAAACTACGTGAGTATGGTTTAACTTTCCGTGATATTGCCACAGCCGTGCGTAGCTTCTCTGCCAATATGTCAGCGGGTCAAATTCGCTCTGAAAATGGCTACATTTCAATGCGTGTTGAAAACCAAGCATATCGTGGTAAAGAGTTCGAAAATCTGCCTTTATTACACCTACCTGATGGCGCACAGGTGTTATTAGGTGATGTAGCAACAATTAACGATGGCTTTGAAGAAGGCTTACAATACTCTAAGTACAACGGTAAAAATTCACTGACTTTTGAAGTAAATGCATCAAAAGATCAAGACATCACTAAAGTTGCTGCGGTATTAAAAAAATACCTAGCAGATAAAGCGCCACAGCTTCCTGCTGGTGTAAAACTATCACCGATTGTTGATTTAACTTACTACCTTGAAGGTCGTCTAAACATGATGATCGACAACATGGTGTGGGGTGGTATTTTAGTAATGGTGGTACTTGCCCTATTCTTGCCACTGCGCTTAGCATTTTGGGTCATGATGGGTTTACCTGTGTCATTCCTAGGTGCATTTTTAATGATGCCTCTGGGCTTTATAGACATCACAGTTAACTTAGCTTCTTTATTCGCATTTATACTGGTGCTGGGGATTGTGGTTGATGACGCCATCGTGGTTGGTGAGTCAGCCAGTGCTGAAATTGAAAAACACGGTCACAGCCTCGATAACGTAGTACGCGGCGTAAAACGCGTTGCTATTCCAGCAACCTTTGGGGTGTTAACCACAATTGCCGCATTCTTACCGCAAACATTGGCATCAGGCCCTGGCTCTGCGTTTTCTAAAGCCATTGGTGGTGTAATTATCCTTTGCTTAATTTTCTCATTGATTGAGTCAAAACTAATTTTACCGGCTCACTTAGCGGCTATGAAAAATAAACCTGCGAATCCTAAAAACCCGTTACACCGTTTACGCTTAGGTATGGATAAAGGCCTGAAAAACTTTGTTGATAATTACTACACTCCATTTATTGGTCGCTGTATTCACTATCGCTACACAGTGATTGTTGGTTTTATCTGTGTACTTATTGTCAGTGGCGGTATGTTTGCGGGTGGTTTAGTGAAATTTGTTGCGAACCCTAAAATTCCGCATGATTTCCCTCGTATCTCTGTTGAAATGAACTTATCGTCATCTGAGCAAGCAACTCTTGAGACAGCACAAACAATTGAAAAGCTGATTTTAGATGTCGATAAACAACTTGAAGAGCAATATGGTCAAGCAATGATCCGCGACTTATCGGTTAGTTTACGCGGTCGTACAAGTGCTCGTATCATGGCAATTTTAGTTGAACCCGATTTACGCCCTATTGATACATTCCAATTAAGTGCTATGTGGCGCGAACAAATGCCACCATTACCGGGGGTGAAAACACTTAATATTGAAGATAGTATCATGAACGGAGGTCGTGATGACGGCGATGTGAGCTTCCGCCTTGAAGGCAAAGATATCAACAAGCTAAAAGAGGTTGCGGCTAAGTTAAAAGAGAAATTAAATAGCATGGAAGGTGTGGGTGATGTTAATGACTCACTACAATCAGCAACCGATGAAGTACAACTTGAACTTAAACCGCTTGCTTACAGCTTAGGCTTAACGCTTTCGGATGTGGCATCACAAGTCAGCTTTAGTTACTACGGCCTTGAAGCACAACGTATTTTACGTGATGGTGAAGAAATTAAAGTAATGATCCGCTACCCTCGTGAATCTCGTGATGCAGTAAGTGACATTACAGATGCACGTATCATTACACCCACTGGCGTGGAAGTGCCGCTTGCTGAAGTCGCTAAGGTTAATATTGTTGATGGCGTAAACCGCATTCGCCGTGAAAATGCTAAACGTACCGTAAACGTATGGGCTGCGGTAAATACTGACCAAGCAGAGCCGTTTGCCATTGCTAAAGAAATTCGTGACGACTACTTACCTAGCCTATTGAAAAGTTACCCAGGTGTAGAAAGTAATGTAGCTGGCCGTATTCAAGAAGAAATGGACAGTGTCGCAGAGCAAGTACGTGATTTTGCTTTATCAATGATGATTATCTTTGCGTTACTTGCTATTCCACTACGCTCATACTCGCAACCATTCATTATTATGTCGGTTATTCCATTTGGCGTAATTGGTGCGATGTTCGGTCACATGATCTTAGGTATGACGATGAGTAGCCTATCGGTATTCGGTATCATCGCAGTTGCCGGGGTTGTAGTGAATGACTCGCTAGTAATGGTCGACTTTGTTAATAAAGCCCGCGCTGAAGGTGTAGCAATTAAAGAGGCTGTGATGCAGGCTGGTGGCCGACGTTTTAGAGCTATTTTATTAACCTCAATCACCACATTCATTGGTGTATTACCAATCATTATGGAAACAAGCTTACAGGCTAAAATAGTTATTCCAATGGCCGTTTCACTTGCTTTTGGTGTGTTATTTGCGACCGTTATTACACTGATATTAATTCCATGTCAGTACGTTGCACTTGAGGACTTTAAACGCCTAATAAGTAAGCTGAAAGGTAAAAAAACACCAACTGAATCTGAGTTACAGACAAGTAGTAACTAATAATATTCCACTATCCCAACCTAACGCTTGGCAAAGTAGTTTGCCAAGCGTTTTTATATCTATTCACTTAATTAACAGGTCTATTTTGAAACAATAAAACCTCGTTGATTACAAAGCAAAAACTTTGTTATTGAGTTGTTCTTGCATTGCTATTGCTCTGGTATTCATGCTGTCGTAATAAGTAATTTTTAACGATAGATTTAATTCATCAAAATGACTAAGAATTACTGCTTGGTAATATATCTACTCACTAGGTAAAGTGTTCTGTTTTTAATATTAATACGGATTACTATTACTAAAAAATAAGTAAATTTGTTCCTATATTTTGTATTGCTTTGCTAAGCTTAAATTAGCATTTAATAAATGAGTCTCTGGCTCAAACCTAATACGTTATAAGGACATAGCTATGAAATTTTTTCGTCAAACGGCTTTGGTTAGTTGTTTTTTATTAGGCACACCTGTATTAGCCGAAAACCAATACTTGCAACAACAGCTTGAACCTATTCTCATTGGTGAATCACACACCATTGAAGAACAGCAGATCCACTCCCCTGAAATGACCATTGCCACATACAAGGCAAATGGCTTTGAGCAAGTTTGGGCTGACATTAAATATGCAAAGCAAGTACTCAACTTAGTCGCACAGTCAGAACTTGAAGGTCTTTCACCCAACGATTATCACTTTGATACATTACTGGCACTTATAGATGAAGTAGATAAACGTGGCACTGATGCAGCCGAGGCACAGTTTGACGTACTAATGACTGACGCAATTATGACCTATGCGAAACATTTGATCCGCGGTAAAGTTAACCCAAAACAGCTAGCATCTACATGGAACTATGAACAATTTGATGTCAGCCCTGATGCTGCAGCAGCTTCTTTACTCAAACATGTAAAATCTAAGAGTCTTGATAAAGGATTAAACAACCTTAAGCCCGTATTACCCCATTATCAAAGGTTAAAGAAAGCGCTAGTATTTTACCGAGAGCTTGATGCAAAAGGTGAGCTACCTGCAATTTCCTTGCAAAGTAAAGCACTTAAACCGGGTCAAACAGACCCAGCAGTGCCGCTCTTAAAACAAAAACTACATCGCTTAAATTATTATACTGGTAACCTATCAGATGCTCACGAGTATGATGATGAACTTGTTGATGCTGTCAAAAAATTTCAATACGCTCATCAAGTTGATGACGATGGTATTATTGGCGGTGCAACTTTAAAACTTCTCAATAAAGACTACAGCGAATATGTGAATGATATTTTAGTTAATTTAGAACGCATTCGCTGGGTTGATAATACGCTCACAGAACGTTTTTTGATCGTAAATATAGCTGGTTATAAGTTGTATTTATTTGAAGATAACAAGCTTAAATGGCAAACCAACGTAGTAGTAGGTCGAAATTACACAAAAACGCCTATTTTTAAAGGTCAAATGAGTTATATCGTGATGAACCCAACTTGGACTGTTCCACGCAGTATTTCAGGTGGCATTATCAAAAAAATGAAAGAAAATCCTAACTACCTAAATGAAAAAGACTTTGTTGTGGTTGATAGCCGTCGTAACCCAGTTGATAGTGAGAGTATTGATTGGGCAAATGCAAGCCGGAAGAACTTTCCGTACTGGTTTGTACAACAACCATCAGAGAATAACTCGCTAGGCCAAATTAAATTTATGTTTCCCAATAAATACTCAATTTATTTGCACGATACACCAGCAAAAAGCCTATTTCAGCAAGACCAACGTGCATTTAGTCACGGTTGTGTAAGAGTCGATGATCCTTTCACCTTAGCTGAAAAAATCTTAGGAACCTCAGATAATTGGTCTCGCAGTGACATTGATGACACTATTGCCGCAAAAGAAACTAAAAAAGTTAGCTTATCTAAACCATTAGACGTGCTATTAATGTACTGGACTGTCTCAGGGAACGATCAGGAAGGTCTTCATTTTTATAGCGATGTTTATAACCGCGATGCAGAACTATTAAAAAAGTTAACTACGCCATTAGCTAATAATTCAATTTAAGGAAAATTATGAAATTAAGCCGTGTTATTTTTTATCTATTTTTCGTTATCAATGCCCAGCGGACTCTAGCCATTGAGCTAAGTGACACGTTACATAGTTTAATTTTAGATGCAAACCAAGTTCTGACTCTTGATAACACGGCTGATTTTACTCCTACTGCTGTTTCAGATGTTGAAACAGCACGACTAGGACCAACCAGCATTGCCATAAATGCGCCCAACAATGCGGGTTTCTACAACCTAGTACTGAGTAATGGTAAAGTCACTAAACACTTGCTCATTATCGTGAAAAAACCTTTCAATTCAGGCAATAAACAATTGAATAATTACCAAATAGGGCTATACCCTGCCCCTTATAAGAATTACCCACAGTACACTGCGCCAAACGGATTTATCGAAATTTTTGAAAAAGACTTATCACGTCAGCTTACTCCTCATGTACAAATTAAAAATGTAATTTGTAAGCAAGTGAGTAGCTTTCCAAAATATTTATATATAAATAACGACGGCTTGATGATGCTCGAAGAGTTACTCACGTTTGTACAAAGTGAAGGGATTAAAGTCAGCAAATTTGCCTTTATTAGTGGCTATCGAACTCCCCACTACAACCGCTCTATTGGTAATGGCAAACACAGCCGACACCAATATGGTGATGCCTTTGACTTATATATAGATGAGAATGGCGATGGCCGAATGGACGACTTAAATGGCGATGGAAAACTAACGATTGCTGATGTTGATGTACTTTATAAAGTGTTCGAAAAATTTCAAAAACAGAGCCGCTATAACGGCGGTATCGGTCGCTATAAACCCGCCTCTCACCACGGTGGTTTTGTTCACATAGATAATCGAGGATTTACCGCTAGGTGGTAATACAATCTTCATATAATCCTTGTTTATATATTATCCAATTGCATTACTGCTGCTTGATTGCTAAGTTATTGTGAGGAAGGGAAAATCACTGTGAAGAGGTGATTTGAGACAGTGGTATTGAAGAAATTTAATCACCCTACTCAATTACACACAACCATCAGTTAGAACAACACACTATCTCAGCAACGGAGATCCAATAAGCCCCGCTGGTTATTGGCAAGCACTTCAAAATGGGAGTGTATCTGTAGTGCATTACAGTAATTTAGACCACACCAGAATGGTAAGCCTTATCAATCAAGCCATGCGCAATGAGGTTTTACATAGGTTAATGTAACCAACAAATAACAAGGACAGTAATGAACATATTCTGTAAGAAATTAAGGTTGCTTGTAGTTTTTTATTTACTCGCAACTTCAAGCATTGCACACAGCCAAAACAAGCAGGAAGAGATGGCTGATTTTATCCAAGGCTTTCATGACTACAAGCAGTTTAATGGTAATGTATTAGTCGCAAAAGATGGAAAAGTACTGTTTGAACAAAGCTTTGGCTATGCCAACTTTGAATGGGATATAAAGCATAGTGATAAAAGTAAATTTAGAGTTGGTTCAATTACCAAACAATTTACCGCTATGTTAATTCTGCAATTAGCACAAGATGGTAAACTTAAACTCGATGATCACCTTGCAAAATACCTACCTGACTACAGACATGATATAGCCACTAAAATTACTCTTCGCCAAATACTTAATCATACCTCTGGTCTTGGTAATTATACTCAAGCAAAATCGTTTCGTGATGAGTACAGCCGAAACCCCTACAGTGTTGATGAATTTATTCGCTTGCTATGTAGTGATGATCTAGTGTTCGAGCCTGGCACTGAATTTCGTTATAGCAATTCTGGCTACTTTATTTTAGGGGCGGTAATCGAAAAGGTAACAGGTCAAAAATATCAAGACGTATTACAGAAGAACATTTTAGATCCACTCGATATGAAGGATACAGGCTATGATTCTCACAATAAAATCATTAAATTTCGCGTATCGGGTTACGACAACGGCCTAGCAGGCTATAGCAATACTGATTATTTAGATATGTCTATCCCGTATGCTGCTGGGTCTATGTATTCAACAGCACGAGATTTACTAAAATGGGATCAAGCTCTTTACTCGGATAAGTTATTGAACAAAGAGTATAAGAGGCAGATGTATCAAGTTTCTGAGCAAAGAAATTATGCGCTTGGATGGGAAGTAACAAATCTTGATAAAAGCACCTATGGAAAAGCCCTAACACGTATTCAACATGGTGGTGGCATCAATGGTTTTAATGCATTTATAAGTAGGATAATCGAAGACAAATTACTGGTTATCATTTTAAATAACACCGGTGGTGCGCCACTCACTCCCATGACTAATGGCTTACTTGCAATCTACTATGGCAAACCCTACGAAAAAGCGACAGAGCATGCAGATAGTAAACTTTATAACGCATTTAAACATGAAGGTATTGCAGGGTTAAAGAAAACCTATCAGCAAATGGTGAGTGATGATAATACGCCAAGAGAAAGGTCGCTAAACTACTTTGGCTATGAATTAATGCAGATGGGTGAGCTAGACGCCGCAATAACAGTGTTTGAACTCAACAACCAATCTTATCCAGAGTCCGCAAATACGTTTGACAGTTTAGGTGAAGCATATTTAGCTGCCGGTGATAAACAAAAGGCATTAGCAAGTTACAAAAGTGCGTTAAAACTAAACCCTGACAGTGAAAGTGCCAAACAAGCAATTGAGAAATTACAATAAACAAGCTCAGCTACTCTATACCTAAAATAATTAGTTATCGAGTACCCGCTTATCTAAAATCCCTTTTTCAATCAGTTGATTGAGAATCGCCTTGGTTTTTTCTCGGCATATATCACGAACTAAACGAACTGCGGGTGTTATTGACTGACGGCTTGGGCATATTAGCCAAAGCTCTGCACATAAGTGAGGGTAATTTTGCATTACTGGCACTACCCGCCCACTTAGCAAATCATCACTGATATCAATACATGATTTAACCGCAAGGCCTTTACCAGCCACACACCAACGCCTTACCAAGTCACCATCGTTAGATGCTCGGCGGCCTTGCATTTTTACCTTAAAACGTTCGGTTCCATCGGTAAAATCCCAGACATTATTAATGATATCTTGAAGTTGATAAAATAAACCTTGATGCTGGGTTAATTCATCAGGATGTGTTGGCGCGCCATATTCGGCAATGTACTCTGGGGTCGCACATAACAGTCGTGGCACATTACAAATTTTAAAACCATATAAGTTTGAATCAGATGGCGAGCCATACCTAAGTGCGAAATCAACGGAGTCTCGGTAAAAGTCGACATTACTATCGCTAATATGCGGGCGCATACTCAACTTTGGATATTCATCGAGTAACTCATCTAACCAAGGAATAATAATATTGCGGCCTAAATCTGACGATAGTGCGACTCTTAGCTCCCCTTCGATTTCATCATGCTCACCTTTTAAAGCAAGTGTCGCTTGCTCAAGCATGAGCACTGCTTGCTGACACTGAGGTAAAAAGCGCTCCCCAGCCGCAGATAAGCGCAAATGACGAGTTGTACGAACAAATAACTCAGCACCCAGCGCTGCTTCAACACGTTTAATTGCCGCACTGGCGGTAGCGGCTCGCATGTCTAACTTTGCTGCTGCGGTTGTAATACTGCGAAACTCAGCAACCTTGAGGATTAATTTGAGATCTTCAACCAGCATATTAACTAAAATTTTTTGATAATGTTTATTCGATTATGCGCTTTATCGCAAAGTATGCAAGGCGTAAACTGCACCTAATTGTTATACATGCGGGAGCAAATCATGACACACCCTATTATTTCTGACTTACAACGCCGTTACACAAGTAAACGTTACGACGCTTCAAAGCACATTAGCCAAGCAGACTTAGCTGTAATTTTAGAAGCATTACGCTTATCGCCATCGTCTATTAATTCTCAACCTTGGAAATTTGTAGTCATCGAATCAGATCAAGCTAAGCAACGTTTGCATGATAGTTTTGCAAATAAGTTTCAGTTTAACCAACTACATGCTAAAACAGCATCACACACCATTTTATTTGCTTATAACCCAAGCTATAAACGTGCTGATTATGAAAAGGTAATCGATGCTGATATTGCCAATGGTCGTACAAAAGCAGAAAACAAAGAGCAAGCATTTGGCGCATTCGCTTTCGTTGATTTAAATACTGATGAGCAAGGAGTTAACGCACATTGGACAAAAGCTCAAACTTACATTGCTTTAGGTAATACCATGCATACTGTCGCTCGTTTAGGTATAGATTCAACCCCAATGGAAGGCGTAGATAAAGACTTACTTGGTGAGCTTTTTGCTGATGAGTTAGATGGTTATGTATGTGAAGTGGCACTCGCTATTGGTTATCACGAGCCAGAGCAAGATTATAATGCTGCATTACCAAAATCGCGTTTAGATAAAGATGCGGTGATTACTGTAGTTTAAAGCCTAAAGATTATGCAGGCTTTGCCTGCATAATTGTTATTTTAGGTCAGTCTTCACAACCACATTACTCGCCATACCTTCACACAAATCTGCTGTTATTGTGGCAACAGCACCATTAATTAATGCTAAATTAGGGGCTACGTGGCCAATGTCGGCATCAACAATAACTGGGAATAAATTACCTTTAAATGCGAGCTCTATTGCTTGGTATTCATCAAAGTAGCAGTCGTTATTAATTGCAGGGCTGCGGCCAAATACCACCGCATTTACATCAGTAAAAACATCATTCAACTTTAACGATAACAAACAACGTGCAAGAGCCATCGGACTAAGCTCTGCATTTTCTAGGTATAAAATTAATCCCTCAGGCGCATACTGCTTTTTAAATTCATGCAATGCATAGTAATTTGAGGGTAACAACAGACCTAACGTATCTAAACAGCCGCCAATTAAGCGTCCAGACACTTCAATTTGGCGTTTATCTTTATAGTTAATACATCGCCATTGGCTTGGAGCGGTATAGTCAAATTGAGCCTCAGGCTTAGCTTTATAATCAATAGGCTTTTGCTGATAAAAAGGCGACGCGACTTGATGCAGTTGCTGTTTTTCTTCAAGTGACATGGCACTGAATATATTTGCTAAATAAACATCGGGATCGTCAGGGTGAATTTGCATTAAATTTGCAGCGTGCAAGGTTGCCCAGCCACAACGAGTTGTTAATGCACACGCAAACGTGCTGATATCTGAAAAGCCAACCAACCATTTAGGCCTTGCTTTACTTATGGCATTGAAATCCAGAAGAGGTAAAATTTCCATGGTAAGATCACCGCCCCATGGCGGCATAATGGCTGCTATTGAATCATCAGTTAAATACTGCATTAGCTCATCAGCACGTTGCTTTGCACTATTGTGTGACTGACGTAAACAGGCACCTTCAATAACAGTAAAACCTTTGGCAGTTAAGCCATTAAGTACTATGTCTAAGCGTTCATGAAAGACTTTATCAACACCTGATGAAAAAGCACATATGGCTATTTTATCACCTTGCTCAAGCGGTTTAGGATATTGAATTTTTGCCATTATTACTCCTTCATTACGACTGTATAATAGCCAACGTACCGAATAAATCCACGCCTGTAAACAGGCATAAAAAAACCGCGGTAGTAAACCGCGGTTTTTATCAATGCTTGGTTAAGCTATTAAATATACTCAACTTCAATGATTTCGTACTCTACCTCACCGTTTGGTGTTTTAATGATAACGGCATCGTCTACCTCTTTACCAATTAAACCTCGTGCGATTGGCGAGTTAACAGAGATCAAGTTATTTTTGATATCTGCCTCATCATCACCTACGATTTGGTATTTCACCTCAGCGTCGGTTTCAACATTAACGATAGTCACTGTAGTGCCAAAAATAACCTTGCCAGTTTTTGGCATTTTAGTTACATCGATGATTTGCACATTTGAAAGCTTCGCTTCGATTTCTTGAATACGGCCTTCGCAGAAACCTTGTTGCTCACGAGCAGCATGGTATTCAGCGTTTTCTTTCAAATCACCATGTTCACGCGCTTCAGCGATATCAGCAATAATTTTTGGGCGTGTAACTGTTTTTAATTCGTTAAGTTCTTCGCGCAGTAATGCTGCACCACGAACTGTCATCGGAATTGATTGCATATTATTCTCACTTAATCCAAGGGTGAATGTATCACCCTTGGCACATTTCCTTAGTTCATTCGCTGGTGTAATTCCTGAACTGACGTCACACTGCTACGGTCGTCTGCTTGATTAGCAGTACAGTTAGCAAATGCCGCGTTCAGTGTCGTTGTGTAGTTTGTCTTGTGCTGTAATGCACCACGACGTAACACCTTCGAATCTTCAATCGCTTGGCGACCTTCAGTAGTGTTTACAATATAGCTGTATTCACCATTTTTAATTCTATCAAGAATATGAGGGCGGCCTTCGAATACCTTGTTCACGCGACGAACTGCAATACCTGCTTCTTCAAGGGCTTTAGCAGTACCACCTGTTGCATCTAACTCAAAACCAAGGTCAGTCATGGTTTTAGCTAGTTCAACAATACGTGGCTTGTCACTGTTGCGTACCGATAGTAACGCGCGACCACCGCGTGGTAAAGTGTTGCTTGCACCTAATTGTGCTTTAGCGAATGCTTCGGCGAAAGTTTCACCAACACCCATTACCTCACCCGTTGAGCGCATTTCTGGGCCACGGATTGGATCAACACCTTGGAACTTAGCAAATGGCAATACCACTTCTTTAACACTGTAGTAAGGAGGAATTACTTCTTTAGTAATACCTTGGCTCGCCAGCGACTGACCCGCCATACAACGTGCCGCTACTTTAGCAAGCGCGATACCTGTCGCTTTAGAAACAAACGGTACTGTACGTGCAGCACGTGGGTTTACTTCGATTAAGTAAACTTTACCGTCTTTCACAGCAAACTGTGTATTCATTAGACCTACTACGCCAAGCTCAAGTGCCATATCAGTCACTTGCTTACGCATCACGTCTTGAACTTCAGCTGTTAATGAGTGCGCTGGTAATGAACATGCTGAGTCACCAGAGTGAACACCTGCTTGCTCAATGTGCTCCATGATACCACCGATGATTACTTGCTCACCGTCACAGATTGCATCAACGTCAACTTCGATTGCGTTATCTAAGAAATGGTCAAGTAGTACTGGCGCTTCATTTGACGCTGATACTGCTTCAGTCATGTAACGACGTAAATCGTCTTCATCATATACCACTTCCATCGCGCGGCCACCTAGTACGTATGAAGGACGTACAACAAGTGGGAAACCGATTTCAGCTGATTTTGCAATCGCTTCTTCCATTGAAGTTACTGTTGCATTCTCTGGCTGAAGAAGGTTTAAACGCTCAACTAATTGTTGGAAACGCTCACGGTCTTCTGCACGGTCGATAGCATCTGGTGAAGTACCAATAACTGGCACACCGTTCGCTTCAAGTGCACGAGCAAGTTTAAGCGGCGTTTGACCACCGTACTGAACGATAACACCTTTAGGCTTTTCAACACGTACGATTTCTAATACGTCTTCTAGCGTGATTGGCTCGAAGAATAAGCGATCAGATGTATCATAGTCAGTTGAAACAGTTTCAGGGTTACAGTTAACCATGATTGTTTCGTAGCCGTCTTCACGTAAAGCTAATGCTGCGTGAACACAGCAGTAATCGAATTCAATACCTTGACCGATACGGTTAGGGCCACCACCGATTACCATGATTTTATCTTTGTCAGATGGGTTCGCTTCACACTCTTCATCGTATGTTGAGTACATGTAAGCTGTGTCTGAGCTAAATTCGGCAGCACAGGTATCAACGCGCTTGTAAACAGGCACGATATCTAACTGGTGACGCTTTTTACGAATTTCTGCTTCAGAGACACCAGCAATTTCTGCGATACGCGCATCAGCGAAACCTTTACGCTTAAGCTTACGTAAGAACTCAGCATTTAAACCAGCCATACCAACTTCGCTGATTGTTGCTTCGTCTTTTAAGATGTCTTCGATTTGCACTAGGTACCAAGGGTCAATCTTAGTTAGTTCGAAAACTTCTTCTACGCTCATACCGTGACGCATTGCATCTGCTACATACCAAATACGCTCTGCACCTGGCTCACGTAATTCACGGATGATTTTTTCTTTCGCTTTCGGGTCATCAAGAGCAACGATTGGGTTAAAACCCGTTGCGCCTACTTCAAGACCACGTAATGCTTTATGTAATGACTCTTGTTGGTTACGACCAATCGCCATAACTTCACCCACAGACTTCATCTGTGTTGTAAGACGGTCGTTTGAACCGGCGAATTTTTCGAAGTTAAAACGTGGGATCTTAGTCACAACGTAGTCAATTGACGGCTCGAAAGACGCTGGTGTTTTACCGCCAGTGATGTCGTTTTGTAGCTCATCAAGGGTGTAACCTACTGCTAGTTTTGCAGCGATTTTCGCAATTGGGAAACCGGTTGCTTTTGATGCTAGAGCAGATGAACGCGATACACGTGGGTTCATCTCAATGATAACCATACGGCCATCGACTGGATTCACACCAAACTGTACGTTTGAACCACCTGTTTCAACGCCGATTTCACGAAGTACCGCCATCGATGCATTACGCATGATTTGGTATTCTTTGTCTGTTAGCGTTTGCGCTGGTGCAACCGTAATTGAGTCACCAGTATGAACACCCATTGGGTCAAAGTTTTCGATAGAACATACGATGATACAGTTGTCGTTTTTGTCACGAACAACTTCCATTTCGTACTCTTTCCAACCGATTAATGATTCATCGATTAGAAGCTCATTTGTTGGTGATAAATCTAAACCACGCTCACAAATTTCATCAAATTCTTCTTGGTTGTATGCAACACCACCACCGGTACCCCCCATAGTGAATGATGGACGAATGATACATGGGAAACCTATGCGGCTTAGTACATCGTGTGCTTCTTCCATTGAGTGAGCGATTTCTGCACGCGGACACTCAAGACCAATGTTTTTCATTGCAGCGTCAAAACGCTCACGGTTTTCAGCTTTATCGATTGCATCAGCAGTTGCACCGATTAACTCAACGCCGTGTTTAGCCAATACACCGTGCTTATCTAAATCAAGTGCACAGTTTAATGCAGTTTGACCACCCATAGTAGGAAGTACTGCATCTGGCTTTTCTTTTTCAATGATTTTCTCTACCACTTCCCAGTGAATTGGTTCGATGTACGTCGCATCAGCCATTTCAGGGTCAGTCATGATAGTTGCAGGATTCGAGTTTACAAGAATAACTCGATAGCCTTCTTCTCGTAGTGCTTTACACGCTTGTGCACCAGAGTAGTCAAATTCACAAGCTTGACCGATTACAATCGGGCCTGCGCCTAAGATAAGAATGCTTTTTATGTCGGTACGTTTTGGCATTGTTACTCCGGTTAAATTAGTTTGAACGTGCTTGCATCAAATCGATGAAGTGGTCGAATAATGGTGCCGCGTCGTGTGGACCAGGGCTTGCTTCTGGGTGACCTTGGAAGCTAAATGCTGGTTTATCTGTGCGGTGAATACCTTGTAGCGTGCCATCGAATAGTGAAACGTGCGTTGCACGTAAATTCGCTGGTAATGTTGCTTCATCAGCTGCGAAACCGTGGTTTTGCGCTGTGATCATAACAACATTGCGGTCAAGATCTTTAACTGGGTGGTTACCACCGTGGTGACCGAACTTCATTTTTACTGTTTGTGCACCTGAGGCAAGAGCAAGTAATTGGTGACCTAAACAAATACCAAAAATTGGCGTGTCTGTTTCAAGGAAAGTTTTAATTGCTTCAATCGCGTATGTACACGGCTCAGGGTCACCAGGGCCATTTGATAAGAAGATACCGTCTGGGTTAAGTGCTAATACATCTTCTGCTGATGTTTGTGCAGGCACTACGGTTAATTTACAACCGCGGTCTACTAACATACGTAAGATATTACGTTTAACACCGAAGTCATAAGCAACAACGTGGAACTTCTCGTCTGCTGCTTCTAGCGTTTTAAAGCCTGAACCTAATGTCCAGCTTGATTCACGCCACTCAAAATTTTCCTTGGTTGAGACAACTTTTGCTAAATCCATGCCTTTTAAGCCTGGGAAGGCTTGCGCAGCTTCAAGCGCTTTTTTCTCATCTAACTCGTCGCCCGCGATGATACAACCATTTTGAGCGCCTTTATCACGTAAGATACGTGTTAATTTACGAGTGTCGATGTCTGCAATACCTAAGATATTGCGTTCTTTTAAGTAATCACTTAACGATTGCTCGTTACGGAAATTACTTGCTAGCAGTGGCAAATCACGGATCACTAGGCCTTTAGCCCAGATTTGACCCGCTTCTTCGTCTTCGCTGTTAGTACCCGTATTACCGATATGTGGGTACGTCAAAGTTACGATTTGTTCCGCGTATGAAGGGTCAGTCAAAATTTCTTGATAACCAGTCATAGACGTATTGAATACTACTTCGCCCACTGACATGCCGTCAGCGCCGATTGCAGTACCGCGAAACACTGTGCCGTCTTCTAGGACTAACAGAGCGGATTTAGTCAAGTTAACCTCCTAACAGTAAAAAACGGGAGTAAAGTCATTTGCTCTACTGCCCGTTTATAGCGATTGGAAACACGCATTTATGAATTTTTGGCAAATTGGCGCTATTCTACAGTAATTTAGCTTGTAGATCTAATCTTAATTAATAAAATAGTAAAAATAAGCGCTATTAACTAAAAACTCGCTGAAACTGCCAAAAATCAAACTAAACTACTTCAAGTCAAGCACATCTTGCATATCATAAAGTCCAGCTGGTTTATTTTTCAACCAGCCCGCAGCTCTTACAGCTCCTAATGCAAAGGTCATTCTTGAACTTGCTTTATGAGTTAATTCTAGCCTTTCGCCAGAAGTTGCGAAATATGCGGTGTGTTCACCTACTATATCCCCGCCTCTCATGACCGAATAACCTATTTCATTTTGCGATTTTGCATGTTCGTCATTGCTTCTGTCAAATCGTGCAACTTCATCGTGTTGCCAGCCTTTTGCCTCAGCAATTGCTTCTCCAATTGCCAGCGCGGTGCCCGAAGGTGCATCAATTTTGTGACGATGATGAGCTTCAAATATTTCGATGTCCATGTCATCGCCAAACTTCACAGCCGCAGTCTGCACTAAGTTAAGCAGTAAATTCACACCTACGCTATAATTGCGCGCAAAAACAATCGGAATATGCTTTGCTGCTTCATTTAAAGCATCAATGTCGTCTTGATTAAGACCCGTGGTACCAATTACCATCGCGATATTTTTTTCTACGGCTGTTTTTAAATGACTACGCATACCTGCAGGTAAGGTAAAATCAATCAGTACATCAGTATCTTTTACATCTGACTCTTTACTAAATGACACATCAGCTGTTGCGGCACTGTTTAATTGATTAACGGCAATATCTAAAAGTGGCGAGTTGTCACGAACATACGCGCCCGTTAAAGTTGCATCTTCTTTTTTTGTGACAGCTTCTAAAAGTGCCAGCCCCATACGGCCGTTTGCACCAAATACACCTATACGATTCATACTATTACCTTACCTATTCTTATTAGCTGGCTAGATTTTATCGAAAACTCATGTAATAGTCAGGTTAGCTTATAAAAAACACTGAGCTAATTTATGCTGAGTTTATGTTTTATAAAATAACAACAATAATAACAGATAGTCTTTGCATTTAGCCATCTATACATTTAAACTTCTTCCTTTGCGCCGATTTGGTCTTTGGCTTGCGGGCGCTGTTGATGTCTTTTAGACACAACTAAATACAGCTAAAAGAAGTCTTTGGCTGTGTTATTGGTTATCTAACGAGGAATATGATGCAGCCATCATTTAATAAAACAAAAGCAAAATTATCTTTGCTGCCGCTTTTGGTGTTTGTCGGCTTATTTTTAGGCGCTGGCTTATACTTACAATCTCAAGGTGTTGATTACGCTTTTTATCAATTACCTGCTCCAGTGGCAATTTTACCTGCCATCATGCTGGCGTTTATCTTAAATAAAAATACCATCAACCACAGTGTTGAAACCTTTATTAAAGGTGCTGGCCACAGCAATATCATCACGATGTGTTTGATATATCTTCTCGCTGGTGCGTTTTCTGCGGTTGCCGGTGCAACAGGTGGTGTTGATGCCGTTGTTAATGCAGGTTTATCACTTATACCGCCAGCATTATTACTACCGGGATTATTTTTAATCGCCGCTGTTGTGTCGACTGCAATGGGTACTTCAATGGGTACTATTGGTGCTATTGGTCCGATTGCTTATGCCGTCGCCCAAAAAACAGGTATTGATCCATCACTGATGGCAGGCACGATTGTATCGGGTGCCATGTTTGGTGATAACTTATCAATTATCTCTGACACAACGATTGCTGCAACCCGCACGCAAGGCTGTGAAATGAAAGATAAATTCCGCGAAAATTTAAAAATTGCACTGCCTGCTGCAGCATTAACAATCGGTTTGTTATTTTTCTTAACACCTACTGCAGAAGCTGTAGAAACTCAAGACTTCGATATTTTATTAGTATTGCCTTATGCCTTTATCTTGGTACTCGCGGTAATGGGCTTTAACGTATTTGTGGTGCTATTTAGCGGTATTATCTTTGCTGCACTCATGGGCTTTACTGGCAGCTATGAAGGGGCGAGTTTTGTTAAAGATGTTTATAAAGGCTTTACCGATATGCAGGAAATTTTCTTGCTATCGATGTTTATTGGTGGACTTTCAGAATTTATCCGTATTAATGGTGGTCTTGATTATATTGCTAACAAAATTCAAGCAATTACTAAAGTTATCGCTAAATGGCACCGTAAAGTTGCTGATCAATTAGGGATTGCAGCCCTCGTTATGACCAGCAACCTATGTATTGCTAATAATACGGTATCAATTATTGTTGCAGGCCCAATTGCTAAAAAATTAGCGGATGATGGCGAAATTACAGGTAAGCGTTCAGCAAGCTTGCTTGATATTTTTGCTTGTGTAACACAAGGCTCACTGCCTTATGGCGCACAAGCGCTATTGTTGGGTGCTACTTTTAAAATTAGCCCATGGGAAGTATCAACATCATCTTATTATTGTTTTATTCTTGCTTTTACTGCAGTAGCGGTAATTTGCTTACGTCGGAATAAAGCATAAGTTAAATAATTTTTGCCAAGATACGCCCAATTTAGGGCGTATCTGCTATAATCCTCCTGTATATACCCAAACCACCTCAAGATGCGAGTTTCAGTTGGAATTAAAAGCGATTTAGGCAAGGCATTGATTGCAAGTAATAGTGGTTCTATTGTTAAAATCAATAACGCAGTATAAATCGCTTTTAAACCAACCCTTTGGGCGCTTCACAGGCACTTACTCTCATCGTTGTTACTTCTTAAAAGGGATTGCCATTGTTGCAAAGTAACGCCTTGATATTAAGCACCTGTGAAACGCTGAATTCTGCATCTTGAGGTGGCTTGGGTATATAACCCTTTACACCATCAATATTGAGATATGAACTTGAAAAAGATCCTTTCTGTTGCTGCGCTATGTGCAGTAAGTACTTCAGGCTATGCCGCTAATTGGAGCTCTACGCAATTACACGTTAATAACGGTGAACACAAAAATCCGTTTTCATTAACTAAGTCAAATACCACGGTTGTTTCATTGCAACACGCTTCTGGTTACGACTATGGCGATAACTTCTTTTTTATTGATTACAGCAATGACGACCGTCAAGATGGCTATCAAGACAAAGACTTTTATGGCGAGTGGTATTCAACATTTAGCTTATCAAAAATCTCTGGCAATGACTTTTCATACGGCGCAATTGCCGATGTAGGCTTAACAGCAGGTTTTAATGCAGCGGGTGACGCAAAAGTACTGAAGTATTTACCAGGTGTAAAATTGAACTGGCAAGCTCCGGGCTTTAGCTTTTTATCTACCCTATTCACCGCTTACATTGATGACAGTGAAGGCGTAGCACGTGGTGGCGCACCAACTGAATCAAACAGCTGGATGATTGATGTTGCATGGGGTTACCCATTTACTATTGGCTCACAAAAGTTCAATGTAACAGGCCATGTTGAATACATCGCTGAACGTGAAAATGAATTTGGTGAAGATGTAAAAGCGTGGATTTTAGCACAGCCAATCATTACTTGGGATTTAGGTCATGCAATGAGCATGAAAGAAAATACCCTACTGCTAGGTCTTGAGTGGCAATACTGGCACAACAAGCTAGGTACAGACACTACTGAGTCAGTACCACAACTTCACGTTGAGTGGACGTTTTAACGAGTTGCTAGTTGCTAGTTGCTAGTTGCTAGTTGCTAGTTGCTAGTTATCAAATTAAAGCCTGCAGTTATCTAAACTACAGGCTTTTTAAATTTTAGAGTAAAATTTGACATACATTCGATCGTGGTTCTACAGTTAGATTTTAGGAGAACCTCATGAATAAATCATTTATCATTAGTAGCTTACTAGCTTTAACTACTTCTTTCCTAGCCAATACAACTGAGCTTAAACCTGCAATAAAATGCGGTTTACCAAAACCTTACTCAATGCCAAAACTTGATCAAGTTACTTACGACGGAAAAGCCTGTTTTTGCCAAGAAAATGATTGTAATTGGAAAGATATAGATATTACTCTTTTAATTGAGGGTATAGCTATGGTTAGTCTGGCGCAAAAATGTGGTATTCCTGAGCAGCTATCCGCTCCTTCAATCGAGCAGACAACTTACCCAGGAAAAGTGTGTATTTATGAGAATAAAAAATATTATTGGCAAAATGTTGATATTCAACCTTTGCTCTATTGATCATAATTTACACTGCGGGGTTTTCCCTTTCGCTCTAGCCGCTTGTTGAGCTTTTAATGCATCTGACATGTGCTTTTGAAGCTCTTTAATTCGGTTACCCGGAGCTGGGTGAGTCGACATAAACTCGGGTGTACCACTACTACCTGCTGCACTCATATTTTGCCAAAGAGATACTGATTGCTCTGGGTTAAATCCTGCTTTTGCCATTAAATCTAGACCTACAATATCTGCCTCTGATTCATGTGAGCGACTAAATGGTAATACCACCCCATATTGTGCGCCTAAACCCAAAGCCTGCATGATTTCGCCTCGATATTGCACATTCCCCATATCAAGTGCCGCACCACCAACTTGTAAGCCAGTTTGTAAAAGTGCATTCTGTGAAACACGTTCATTTGAATGTTCAGCTATCACGTGTGCAACTTCATGACCTAAAACAGTAGCAAGTTGGTCTTGGTTTACCGCTACTTTTAATAAACCAGTATGAACCCCGATATAACCACCCGGTAAGGCGAATGCATTTGCAGAATCGTCTTCAAATACTACAACTTCCCAAGACTGTTTTGCATACTCATTTGGCAGTACAGAAATTACATCATCGGCAATACACTTAACATAGCTATTAACTCGTGGGTCTTTATTAACAGGCTGCGTTTTTTTCATTTCTGCAAAACTGGCTTGTCCCATTTGATTCATTTGTTGATCAGAGTAAAGCGCAATTTGCGTGCGTCCTGTTGGTGAGGTTTTACAACCAGCTAAAACAGCGGTAGCTAACACTGCCATCAATAACTTTTTCATACGAATCCTTGAAATACTTGGTGCAATAATCGCTAATATAGCAAAGCATTGCTTAATTTTATATGAAAATGAACGACCTCATTATCAGTTGTTGTTTTTTCGTTAATTCTTTTACTTAGCAGGCAAACTAAGTTCACCACAGGGGTTCACACTGCTACAATAGTGACCTAACTTTCGATTAATGAGTAACCAATGCCTTCCCCAGAGATTTTAAATAAACGCATTTTATTACCGTTACTGGCAAGTATTGTTGCAATTACCCCTCTTGCCATAGATTTATACCTACCTGCAATGCTGGTAATTGCAAACGACTTGCAAACGACGATGCCAAATGTGCAAATTTCACTGAGCATTTATCTTGCAGGTTACGCCCTTGGCATGTTGTTTTTTGGTCCAATTGCCGATGAGCTTGGTAGGCGACTACTTGCTAAAGTAGGCTTAAGTTTATTCGGTATTAGCTCATTGGCTCTGGCATTTTGCCAAAATATTGAATTGTTTTGGTCTTTAAGAGCCATTCAAGCTTTTACCGGAGCTGCTGCGACGGTTGTAGTGCCCGGGATCATTCGCCATATTTACCGCGAAAATACTGCTAAAGGTATGTCGTATGTGTCTATGATTATGATGGTGGCTCCACTGATAGCCCCTACCCTTGGCTCACTCATTATGGGCATCTCAACCTGGCAGGTTATTTTTATCGTTCTAGCAGGCTATAGCTTTACAATTTTAGCCTTAGTCCAAATACATCTGATCGATATTCCTATATTTAAAAGTAAACAGCGCGGTTTAGCATTGTTTTTCAATAGTTATAAAACGGTATTTTCACGCCGCAGCGCACTTGCCGATATTGCCAGCTCTATGTTTGCCTCATTCGCATTCTTTTGCTTTTTAACATCAGTGCCTTATGTATATCTCGATTTCTTCAAAGTAGATGAGCAATTGTTCGGTGTGCTATTTGCTTTTAACGTGTTGGCTTTAATGTTCGGTAACTTTATGAATACACGTTTAGTGCCACGTTTAGGCTCTCGTAAACTTTTATTTATTGGCCTTGGCATTGGCTTTGTTGCTGGCGGGGCATTGTTATTATTCAGTGTGATGCATTTATCGCTATATTTCATCGTTGCCACCATTGCACCATTAATGATGAGCTTAGGTATTGTAGCAAGTAATGCAGACTCATTGATTCTTATGCAATTTGAAGAAAAGTCAGGTACTGCAACAGCTGTTATTGGTACACTGAGATTCGGTAGTGGTGCTTTAGTTGGGCCTATCCTTGCTTTTGTTCATCCACAAAGTGCTATTCCATTTTCTGCGATGATGTTCAGCGCACTGATACTGATATTACTTGTACAGCTTTGGCATCGAAAACGATACCAATCGACTTAAATCTTGAACACAATTTTAATAAAAAAAATGCCTGTAATTTACAGGCATTTTTTCTATCTCTTTAAAGCTTATTCAGCTTCTTTCGATACCATAACCATTGCAGGACGTAATAAACGGCCATTTAATGTGTAACCTTTCTGCATTACTGCAAGAACAGTGTTAGGTGCTACGTCATTGCTTGGCTGAATTGACATTGCTTGATGAAATTCAGGATTAAATTGTTCACCCTGAGGATTAACAATTTCAACACCGAATTTTGATACCGCATCATTAAAACTCTTAACGGTCATTTCGATACCTTCAAGCACAGGTTTAAGCTGTTCATTTTCTTTATCAGAAAACTCAATTGCACGCTCTAGGTTATCGATAACAGGTAGTAATTCGTTGGCAAACTTTTCAAGTGCAAACTTATGTGCTTTTTCTACATCTTGAGCGGCACGACGACGCATGTTCTCAACATCTGCTGCAGCGCGAACAACACTGTCTTTTTGATCGTTTATAGTTTGCTTAGCAGCTTCTAACTCGCTGTGCAGTAGCGCGATTTCTGCTTCAGGGCTCATTTCTTCGCCTTCAACTTGCTCTGCTGCTTCAACGGCTGCATCAACATCCGCTTGCATTTGTTCAAATTCTTCGTTTAGTTCAACTTCTTGCTCTGGTGATTTTGTCTGCTCAGACATAGCTTACATACTCCAATTCTTTACAACTGCGGTAATTATGGGGATTGAATAAAAAGATTCAAGAGGCTGATGAGCCGATTAACTCAAATTCTTGGATGATTGCTTCTATTTGTGCTGATTTTGGACAAATAACACAAAATCGACTCTGATATTCTTGGTTATTAAAGTATGGAACGCTGATAACCATTAGCTCATCACAATCAGTAAATGGTAGTTGTTCTGTATTAAGAACCGATAAACCATTTTTAAATGCCAACTTATCTTCAACGAAATTTAAAAATGATACGCCAATATTAAGACTGGTTTGGCAATCAACTTGGCGATAAAGATAATTTTCGCCCACCACAATGCTATTATCAGAGCCCAGTTTTTGACTTAACTGTCTTGTCCATTGTGTGAGTGAATCATGACAATTATGCGGTGCAGTGTTGGCCATCGCCTTCATGCGATACAATCCTTCCATCAGGGTTTGTTGACTGAACACCGTGTTTAGCCAAGTCGCAAATTGATAACGCACAGCATCACTTGAATCCTCAGGTTTAGTGATACAAATATTGTGGCTTTGCCCTGCTCTATCAAGCAACAAAATAAGCCAGTTGCTAGCATCAAAATCAAGTACTTCAACACGGAAAACCAGTTGTGAACTTACCTGTGGCAAGCCAACACAACAACAGACCTTGTAACGTTGACTCAAGCCATGAGCTAATTCAACAAGCTGGGCTTGCTGTGGTTGCCAATAAGTTGCAATTTGCGGTAACTCAAAAAACTCTGACAGCCAATATTCAAACCCTTCATTGGTGGGTACACGGCCAGCAGATGTATGAGGTGAATATAATAAGCCCTCTTTTTCGAGACGTGCCATCGCATTACGCACCGTAGCTGAGCACACAGCCATGCCTTTTTGTTTAGCAATTCGTGATGAAGCAACAGGCAACCCTTCACCATTACAATAAAGGCTCATTACTGCTGAAAATATTTGTTGGTCACGCGGATTTAATTTCATAATTAATACATCTTGCTCCTTGACCTTTGATATTTGGGCGCTGCAAGTTTATTTCAAGTTATTTTCAAAGCATTAATTTTTAATGTAATCTATTGCTATGAAAGTTTAAGTGCAATTAACATGGATTCACCGTTCAAGACCATAGGTTTGATTGGCAAACCTAATCACAGCGCCGCAGCCACGACCCTGCAACGCCTTCATACTTTTTTACTTGCCTTAGGCTTTGAAGTGCTCGTCGAGCAACGAACTGGACGCCAACTTGACAACGTACCAGCCGAAAACTTAGTTAAGTTAGTTGATTTAGGTGAACGGGCAGATTTAGCCATTGTTGTTGGCGGCGATGGAAACATGCTTGGTGCTGCTCGCGTTCTTGCGCGCTTTGATGTTGCAGTTATTGGTGTAAACAGAGGTAACTTAGGCTTTTTAACTGATTTAAACCCAGAAGGTTTTGAAGCAAGTCTTGAACACGTCCTGAGCGGACAATTTATCGAAGAAAAACGCTTTTTATTAGAAGTTGAAGTCTATCGTCATGCCGAACTTAAGAGTGCGAATTTGGCGGTTAATGAAGCTGTTCTTCATGCCGATAAAGTTGCCCATATGATTGAGTTTGAAGCCTTTATTAACAACGATTTTGTGTTCTCACAGCGCTCAGACGGCTTAATTGTCTCAACACCAACAGGCTCAACTGCTTATTCATTATCGGGTGGCGGGCCTATTCTAACACCTGAGCTGAACGCAATTTCATTAGTACCTATGTTCCCACATACTTTATCAAGTCGTCCCCTAGTGGTTGATGCCGATAACGAAGTGCGCTTAAAGCTCAGCCTCGAAAATACCGACAGTCTGCAAGTAAGCTGCGACAGTCATGTGGTTTTGGCGGTATTGCCCGGAGATGAAGTGGTTATCAAAAAGGCCGATAAACACTTGCGCTTAATTCACCCTAAAGACTATTCCTACTATGATGTTTTGAGAAAAAAACTTAATTGGGGAAGTCGGCTATTTTAAATAGCAATTTTTATCTTAAATAATTGCCAAGGCAGATTGATTAGCGCAAAATAATCATACTTAATGCTGTAATTTTTTAAGGATACTTCACCGAAATGAGCTATATCGTTTTTCTTGCTCTGTTATTACTTATCACCTTGCTAGGGTGTTACTGGATGGTTGAAAGCAACCGTCGTAAAGCGATTGAGGCTGAAAAGAAACGTTTTAACCAACGTGTAAAAGAAATTAATAATGACTTTAAAAGCAAGTTGATTGACTTTAGCGAAGGCAAACTTATTCGTCCGAAAAATGTTTCGCGTTTAAGTCAAATTACGAGTAACTTTTTTGTTGTTCAAGCTCATAATGAAGAAAACCTTGCTCACCTTGAATACATCAGTGATTTATTGATAAATACCATCATAATGGAAGCGAGCAAAGCGCAGACACCAGAAGAATTAGATCAATTAGCTGACCGCCTTCAATATTTCATGGCTGAACTTCCTTACAATGGCATCGAGTACAACAAGTCATTTTATCAGGAATCTTTGCCGTCGCTAATTGAAGTCATCAAGTATCAGCCGCCGACAATGCCCTCAGATGAACAAGCAAAAGAGCTGAACTCATCGAATCCAAAAGACATAAACCAAGAAAATCAGAACGCAGAATTAAGCAAAGTTTAAAATTTAATTTGCAAAACCCAAAAACACTGTATAAATTAACAGTTAATTAGCTGGATGGATAAACAGTATGTTAATTGGGTTAGAAATTAAAAATTTTGCCATCGTCAGTAACTTGAGTACTGAGTGGCACAATGGCATGACCGCCATTACAGGTGAAACCGGCGCAGGTAAATCAATTGCCATCGACGCGCTATCATTGTGCCTTGGTGAACGAGCTGATGCAGCTGCGGTTCGCCCAGGCTCTGAACGCGCAGAGATCTGCGCTGAGTTTGATATTAGCCAACTTCCGCTCGCCCAACAGTTTTTAGAACAGCATTTACTTTCAAATAACGACGGTGAATGTTTGCTGCGTCGAGTTATTTGTAAAAATGGCCGCAGCAAAAGCTATATTAATGGCAGCTCAGTAACCGCTGCGCAATTAAAAGAGTTAGGTCAGTATTTAATTTCAATTCATGGCCAACACGCCCATCAGCACTTGTTAAAGTCTGAGCATCAATTACATTTACTTGATGCTTATGCAGGCCACAACCAGCTATTAACTGATGTTAAAGAGCGCTACAAAGCTTACCAAGCATTACTCAAAGAATTTAATCATTTAGAGCAGCAGCAACAGCAACAAGCAGCTCAAAAGCAGTTATTAGAGTATCAGGTGGCTGAACTTGATGAATTTGCTTTACAGCCGGGTGAATTTGAGGAGATTGAAGCTGAGCATCACAAACTAAGTCATAGCCAAACTATCTTAGAGTCATGCCAGCGTGAGCTACAACACTTATACGAAAGTGACGAGCTAAGTGCTTGTTCAATGTTACAACACAGTGCGCAGCAATTTGCTGAGCTTGCTAGTTATGATGAAAGTTTATCGAGCATTGCAGCGCTACTTAGCGAGGCTGCTGTACAAGTTGAAGAAGCAAGCCGTGAAATTCGTAGTTATGTCGATGTAACTGACTTAGACCCCGCTCGCTTAGATGAAGTTGAAACACGGTTAACAGGTATTATGGACCTTGCCCGCAAGCACCATATAAAACCAGAAGAGTTAGTTGAGTTTCATCAATCTATCAGTGAAGAGTTAGCATCAATCAGTTATAACAGTGACCGTTTAGGTGCGCTTGAAAGTGAAATTGATGATGCGCTTGAGCAATACAAACAGGCAGCACAATTATTAAGTGAAAGCCGTCATAGTTACGCACAAACACTTAACCAATTAATTAGCGATAGCATGGCGAACTTATCGATGGAAAATGGCAAGTTTGCGATTGATATTCAGCAAGCTACCGATAAAGCGCCAAGCTCAATGGGCTTTGATATGGTTTCGTTTTTAGTATCAACTAACCCAGGTCAACCAATGCAAGCACTTTCTAAGGTGGCCTCGGGTGGTGAACTATCACGTATTAGTTTAGCGATTCAGGTTATTATTGCTCAACGTGTTACAACGCCAACACTAATTTTCGATGAAGTCGATGTGGGTATTTCTGGCCCAACCGCTTCAGCCGTTGGTAAACTTTTACGCCAACTCGGTAAATCGACACAAGTTATTTGTGTAACTCACTTGCCGCAAGTAGCAAGCTCTGGGCATCAACAATTTTTTGTGGCCAAAGAAATTGCAAACGGCGAAACATTTACGCAAATGAGTAAACTGTCTAAAGATGGCCGTATTGATGAAATCGCCCGACTACTCGCAGGTGACAACATCAGTAAAATGGCAAGAGCGAATGCCAAAGAGCTTATAAACGCGCATGCCTAATTTGAATGCTTGGGTGTTTAGCTGCTAAAGATTTATTAGTTTAGAGTTTATGAATGAATATTAAAAATATGTTTTTCACTGTGGTGCTTGGATTGGTTGCCTTAAGCTCTAACCATTCACAAGGTGCAACAGCTGCTCCGCCTTCTCAAAGCGCTCAGTTATTCGTTACGTTAATTGAATGTATATTATTTATACTCCCCACTACCGCATTTTTACTGATTGTTTGGAGTCGTTGGAAACATTTACGCTTTAAGCAGTTATTACAAACTGCATTAAATTCGTCATTGCTTTTGATGCTAATGAGCTTGGTAACGGTCAGTCTTTTAGCACAAAGTATTTCACCATGGATAATTGTGCTTGCAAGCTGCCATGTATTATTGGTGGGAGTTAATTATTTATTAGTTAAACAGCACACCAATAGAGTGAAAAACACCTTAACTGGTTGCTGGTGAATAATTTTATATTAAAAATCGCGAAGCACTTAAAGCTTCGCGATTTTTGCATAACCAGCAAATAGTTAGTCTATTTCACTGGCATAGTTAAACAGATTCATTAGTAGTCGGTCTGCCATACTGGTAACCGTAGGGCCTTGAGTGATGTTTTCTGCTTTATGTTGAAGTGTAAGCATACCGCTATCAGCCAAGATAATATCGCCTGTTGCAGGGTCTTTTACAATAGTTGGTAAGCCTTGTTGATTTACAGCTAAAATTTGTGCTCCAGCTGGCATCTGAGAAAAATAACCTCTTGCACTTCCAGCCTGATAAAACTCAGTTACCTCTCCAAATGGTCCTTCAAAAATTCTTTGTTGTTCTTGAGAACCTACACCATCAGGGTTTGGTTTACTTGGCCCATCCACATAACCATTGGCTGTTACCCTATAGCCCCATTTTGGATAAATCTTCTCTTCAGGGTAATCAGCATCACCTGCGATAATTGCGACATTACCCTTTTTTAGTGACCAATTATATGCTTCATTAAGTTCTGCATCAGTGAAATTACTCAATCTGAAGCTACCTATAAAAAAGATATCTGTATTGTAATTATCTAGTGCTTGTTCGGTAATTGAATTTGACGCTGCAAAGTCATGATTTATTGAAATTGGTTTATTAATTACACCATTTTCACCAAAATTTGCTGCGCTTGTTAGTTTTTCTAAAGACCACTCCATTAACCAACCATTAAGCGTATAACCAGCCCACGTAGCTTGTCTGGCTTGATCGATACTCGTGATAACGATTGACTCTGATTCTACGCTACAAATTGGCTCAGCATAACAAGCAACTGGTTTTAGTGTATTAACTGCTAAATCATTTATGCGCATTGGATAGGAGGCTACTTCACATGTTTTACCCGTGTCTATAGATGCCTTATATAACTTAGTTACGTTGTAATTACCTTGATCGTTAATCACTTCACGAGAAATAAGCAGCTCACCATTTTGATCAAGCGCAGCGCCTGTTACAGTAGTTAAACCATGTTCTGACTTTTTCGATAGTTCAAGTGTAGAGAGATCTAATGAGAAAATACTGGTTGCAGAAACTAAGTACACTTCCCCATTTTTAACAACCATATCACCGCGTAATATATCTGAGCTATTACCATAGCCAGTCATATTACCTACAAACTGGGTCTCGCCAGAATCAGGATAAATAATATAGAACTTACTCCCTTTAGAGCCATAAATAACATCACGGTCTGGATCATACGCTAAACGTGTCATTGGACTTGTTCGGGCAACTTCTGTGTGCGTATTTGTCTGCATATCAACGTAGGCTAATTTAGTGTATTTATACTTTTCGCCTTTAATCGGTAAGTCTTTCAATTCATCATCAGATAAATTCAATGAACTTGGGTCTAACTTATAAGTTAAAGCCCGTGGTGCTGACACATAATATAGACGATTACGAGTACTATCGAATGCCATTGCCGCTGAAGAAAACTTCGCTTTTGAGTGAATTGCTGCCGTTTTTGCTTGCTCATCAAGCGAAAACACAACACCTAAATGACCTCGGCCAGAGTTAATACCATACAGCTCGCCAGTACACATGTTTGCATAGGCACCTGACGAGAGAGCGCTGCAAAGTGTCATTATCGAAAAAATAGACTTTTTCATTTTATATTCACCTGAAAAATAAAACCAAACCTTATTTACTACTAATTGAAAATAAGAAAGGTAATAAATGTTAATTTTTTATTTAAATACTACAAAGTAGAATATTTACTTTTAAATCATTACAACACAATAGGAAAACCCTTATTTTTAGAGAGAACAATAAAAACAGATGATTAAAAACTAAAAAAGAAAAACATTAATATTAAGTAAAAATACAAAATAGAGAAGGAGAGAAAAAATAAATTGAGGAGCTATAATATTAAACGTTTAAATAATTAATAAAATTAAGTTTTCATATAATTAACCATCGTAAAGTAGTTTACTTCACGATGGTTAAAATGAAGCGAATTAATCTATATCACTAGCGTAGTTAATTAAGTTTAAGAATAAGCGGTCTGCCATGCTAGACACACCTGTACCTGAGGTGTAATTTTCAGCTTTGTCTTGAGAGTTAACAATACCGCTATCAGACAATAAAATATCACCAGTAGCTGAGTCTTTTACTATCGTTGGCAAGCCATCTTGATTAACTGCTAATACTTGCGTACCTGCAGGCATTTCAGAAAAATATCCTTTAGCACCACCCGCTTGATAGAAACTCGTTACACCACCAAATGGACCAGCGAAAATAGCTTGTTGAGCTTGAGTATTAACACCATCAGGGTTTTGAGTATTTGGCCCATCTACATAACCATTACGAGTAACTGTATAACCCCATTTGGCATAGACTTTTTCATTCGGCATATCAGAATCAGCCGCAATAATAGTTACATTGCCAGATTTTTTTGACCAATTGTAAAGCTCTGCAAGTTCAGCATCTGTAAAATCGGTGTCATGAAAACTTCCCATAAAAAAGATATCTGTATTGTAATCATCAATAGCAGCTTCAGTAATTGAGTTTGCAGCAGCAAAGTCATGATTTATTGAAACCGTTTTATTAACAATACCATCTTCACCAAAGTTTGCTGAACTAGTCAGTTTTGCTATTGGTTTATCAAATAAATAGGCATTTAAAGTATAGTTTTGCCAAGTTGCCTTTCTATTTTTATCAATACTGGTGATAACTAGTGGCTGAGCACCAATACTACAAGTTGGCTGGCTATAACACGCGACTGGCTTAAGTGTGTTTAACGCTAAATCATTAATTCGCATTGGGTATGTACCCATTGCGCAGGTTTTGCCCGTTTCAATCGACGCTTTATACAACTTCGTAATGTTATAATTACCTTGATCATTAATAACTTCTCGTGAAATTAATAACTCTCCATTTTGGTCTAGCGCAGCACCTGTTACTGTTGTTAAACCATGTTCAGACTTTTTCGATAATTCAAGTGTAGAAAGATCCAATGAAAAGATACTGGTTGCAGAAACCAAATACACTTCACCGTTTTTTACAACCATATCGCCGCGAAGAATATCTGAGCTATTGCCATAGCCAGTCATATTACCTAGGAACTGCGTCTCACCTGACTCAGGAGAAATAACATAAAGTTTACTGCCTTTTGAGCCATAAATAACATCGCGATTTGGATCATACGCTAAACGTGTCATCGGATTAGATCGATTAAGAACGGTGTGTTCTTTTGTATCCATATCTACATAAGCAATACGAGTATATTTATACTTTTCACTTTGTATCGGCAGGTCAGCAAGTTCATGGCTCGCTAAATTAAATTCACTTACATCTAACTTATATGAAAGCGGTCGTGGAGCTGCTACATAATAAAGTCGGTTTCTTGTGCTATCAAATGCTATCGCTGCAGATGAAAACGCAGCTTTTGAATGAACAGCTGCGCTTTGCGCTTGTTCATCTATTGAAAAAACGAAACCTAAATGACCTCGACCAGAGTTAATACCATATAACTCGCCCGTGCAGTTATTTGCCGAGGCATGTGATGCAAGTACCCCACATGCTACCAATATAGATAAAATAGATTTTTTCATTGTATTTTCGCCTGAGAATTAATCAAAACTTTATTACTAGCAAAAATGATAAATAAATTATTTATTATTATGCCAATTGTGTATAAATTATATTCAGCTTGATTTTAGGCTTCAGATATCTGAAAACAATCAGAAATTTTTGATAATGAGACAAAAAGGTGAAAAATAATAACATGTAAGGTTTAAACAGATTATTAGCAATCCTTTTTCACTAAACAATATAAAATAGCGAAAAACGTTAACTAATAACTCCATAATTTCTACACATTTTCTCGTTAGTATGCGTACACATTTAGCCCATTCTAACCTCTAATGAAATACTCTTTACTTATCGCTATTTATTTTTTGTCATGCGCGAGTGTAGCAACCACACTGCCAAGTTCTCTATTAAATCAAGTCACTGACCTTGAAAACCAAGGAAAAATCAGTGAAGCCCTCACAATTCTTGAGCAATACAAAGATCATAATAGCACTTCATCAACCTATGATGTTGCCATGGCTCAAGCGCCACTTTTACGTAAAAAAGGTCATTACAACGAGGCGATTGAACTGTTACTGCCATTACAAAAAATTGCTAATTTGAGTAAAGAGGATCAATACCAGATCCAAAAAGAGTTGGGGATCAACTACCGCCGCCAAGTAAAAACAATTGAAGCAAAGAAGCACTACATGGCAGCCTTAGCGCTTGCAAACGAACTTGAAGACAAAAATCTACAAGCACAAAGCCATAGCAATTTAGGTTCGCTATACGACACACTTAATGATCTTGAACAATCAATGCACCATCAAGTAAAAGCACAGGGCTTGTTAGAAAACAGCGATAATTATGAACTGGTTGCCACTAACTTTTATAACTTAGCAAACCTTGCTCAAAGACTTGATGACCTTTCTCAATCTGAGTACTTCTATAAAAAAGCGCTTGAGTTTGATATTAAAACCAAAAACCAAATGAATATTGCAGACACCAGCTTACAACTTGCCAAGTTAGTGTATAAACGAGGTGACTTAGAGCAGGCGCTCCCCTTATTAAATAACGCCTATACCCGTTTAGCCGACGTCAACGCCTATGAGAATATGGCTACCGCGAAACATACGCTAATGCAATTGTATTTAAAAATAGACAACCAACATATGGCGCTCAGTAGTGCTGAATCAGGGTTAAATGCTGCGCTTAAGTCTGGCTCGACATTAAGCAAAATTTACTCTTACTTTAATTTAATCGAACTACATCTAGCACTAAAAAACCCTATATTGATTAACCTTTATTTAAGTAACACAAAAGAACTACTCGCTGATATTGATAACCGCTTATTGAATCAAAAACAGCACGGTTATACCGCGATTTATGCTGAACTTATCGGTGATTACAAACTAGCAGCTGAGCAGCTAAAACTTAAAAACACACTTGCCGAGTCGTTGTTTGAAGAGCATTTAAATCAAGCTGTTGAAAAGAACAAAAAACAATTAACCGCAATCGAGCAACAGCAGCGCATTGATGATGAGATACAAAAAAACAAACTCGCTACAGCTCAAATGAATAATCAGCGATTAGAAAAACAGATATGGCTGTTATCAGCCGGCATTGTTTTATTGTTCAGTACGCTTGCCTTAGTGCTGTATTACTTTAAGCATCGAAAAGCTCTATTTAAAGCAAAGCTATATCAATATAGCTTGATTGAAAAAGACAAAATGCTTGCAGATATATCCCATGAATTACGCACACCACTGAGTGTATTAAAACTGCATATCGAAGCGCTGGAACTCGATATTCAAGAAAACCGTGACCTAGCCTACAGCAAAATTAATGGCAAGATAGCACAGCTAAATAACTTGATATCCGATGTATATCAGTTATCTCAAGCTGAAAACAAAACTCTTACATTAAATCTTCAACAATATAATGCAGCACATATTTTTACTGAATATGAGCAAGACATGCGCCGCTATGTTTGCAGCCATCAACTCACATTTTTAGCTGACATTGTTATTGCTGAAGGAGTTGAAATCACCGTAGATAAGCAAAAGCTTGACCAAATTCTCAACAATATTTTTACTAATGCCTGCCTATACACAGACAGCCCTGGCCATGTTCGCCTTAAAGTAAGAGCAAACAACCAAGAGTTGTTTATTCAAGTTGATGATACCTCTCCTGGGGTAGGAAAAGCGCATATAGGCAAATTATTCGACCGTTTATATCGTGTTGAAGAGTCTCGTAGCCGTGCATTAGGAGGTTCTGGTTTAGGGCTTTCGATCTGTCAAAGTTTTGTAGAACTAATGTCTGGTAATATTAGCGCATTACCGGGTAAGTCAGGTGGTTTATGTATCAGGATTTTACTGCCTTTAAGTAATAAATAAGCGCTTTCTTCTCCATTTTTTCACCACATTTTATTGCTTAAATAGCACTATAAACTACTGTGGAATGGAACCATGTCAGAGTCATTAAAGCATGCTCAATGGGCTAAGTCTGTTGAGCGTAAACATCGTCAAAACAAAGTTAAAAAAACCAAAAAGTCTCATCTTCCTTTCAGTGCTGCTATCGCTAGCTTGCTATTAAGTGCTGGGCTTTATTATGTAAGCTATGAAAAGCCAGTAACGTCCCCTCCACTGTCTGAATCTGCAAAACAGCGTATATCACAGTTTTTTGCAAAACAGTTTTTATTAGGTCATTGGCGTTTAAACAAGATTAAATATTCAACTAATGCAATTCAAGTGTATGTACAAACGCCAACTCCAATTGCTCTTGAAGGTGAGGCGCTAAGCCAATATTTACATTACGCATTATGCCCACTTCCTAGTAAACAAATTTGGCAGGATATTCAATCCAGAGAGTTATCAGTGTATGTATTTAGCCATTCTGTTAGAAAAGGTGAACGTACCGTTTGCAATAAGGTGTGAAAGCGATGAACGCCAAATCAATTGATTTGACGTTCATCATAACGATAGCCTGCGCCGTAAACAGAAGCGACTATCTTAGGAGAGAACTTTAAATTCTTAAGTTTTTTGCGGATGTTTTTGATATGGCTATCGATAACACGATCGGTAATGTCAAAGTTATTAGGTTGAATATGATCAAGTATCTGCTGCCTTGAGAAAACACGTTTTGGTGCTTTATATAAAAGCTTAAACACGTCAAATTCGACCTTAGTTAAACCGAGCGATACACCTTGAATTTCAACTTCTAAGGCATCTTCGTTTAGACAAATAGTAGCAGGCATCTCAGTTGGCTGCTGGGATATTAGTGTACATCGTCTTAAAATAGCCTTAACACGCATGACAAGCTCTGCGCCACTAAAAGGTTTACACACATAATCATCAGCACCATGCTCTAACCCTTTTAACCTATCAGCCTCTTCAACTTTAGCGGTTACCATAATAATGGGTACCATAGAAAAAGCGCGGATCTGCTTCATGCACTCCACGCCATCTAAATTAGGTAACATAACATCTAGAATTATTGCATCTGGATTATTCTCTTTGACCCACGACACTACGGCGCTGCCATCAGTAATGTGATGAGTAGTAAAGCCAGATGCATTGAAGAACAACAGCACTTGTTCTGCAATATCTAAGTCGTCTTCAACGACTAATATCTGCGACATTTTTATTTCCGTTTCATATTTTTTATTATTTTTAATTGCTTCCTAACCATCGCTTTAAACGCGTCTGATAAGGTTTCGTCTAATAAAACCATAGTCAGAATATCGTGCAGATCTTCACTTTTCATAACCTCATTAAGTAAATCATTTTCAGATTTTGAACTTGGTTGAAAACAGTTTAGTTGCTCATGATTAATGTGTTCGCAAAACATTTTCTTTTTTTCCATGTTGTTAGCATCAAATGTCCATACTGGATCCAAACTTCTTTGGAACATTAAAGCGTAACAATGTGGAGCAAATATGGAGCTAGCACTAAACTGTGAAGACAAATTAGAATCCAACCATTTTTACTGAGCAATTATACGTTGCTGGTTCTGATTTTTCATTTTCTTTATCGGGGATTACTCTCAACAAATCAAATGTTAGTTGAGGTGATGATTTTGCTTTGATTAAGCATAAAAAAAGCAAGCCATCGGCTTGCTTTCAAAATCGTACATTAAGTTAAGTAGTTATACGCCAAGATATTCCATTATACCTTCAGCTGCATTTCGGCCTTCGAAAATAGCTGTAACAACTAAATCTGAACCGCGAACTATATCACCACCCGCAAAGATTTTAGGGTTCGTTGTTTGGTGAGTAAATTCTCCTTGCTCAGGAGCATTAATGCCACCCCAATGGTTAATTTCAACGCCATACGGCTCCAACCAATCCATTTTATGAGGTTTAAAACCAAATGCCATTAGCACTTTAGTTGCTTCAATAACATGTTCAGAACCGGCCACTTCTTCGGCACGACGACGGCCATTCTCATCTGGTTCACCCAACTGAGTTTTAACCATTTTTACGCCTGCAACTTTGCCTTGTTCGTCAACCACAATACCTTTAGGTTGAACGTTAAAGGTAAATTCAACACCCTCTTCACGGGCATTTTTAACTTCACGTTTTGAGCCTGGCATGTTTTCTTCGTCACGACGATAAGCACAAGTTACTTTTGTAGCACCTTGGCGAATAGAGGTTCTTACACAGTCCATTGCTGTATCACCACCGCCTAACACGACGACTTTTTCGTTAGCCATATCGATATAAGCTTGTTTGTCTTCGGCATAGCCCATAACACGGTTGGTATTACCAATTAGGAATGGTAGTGCATCAAACACACCATCAGCGTCTTCATTCTCAAGTCCTGCACGCATACTTTGATACGTACCAACACCTAAAAACACGGCATCATATTCAGCGAGTATTTCATCAAGGGTAACATCTACGCCAACCTCAGTGTTTAACTTAAACTCGACACCCATTTCAGTAAAAATTTCACGACGCTTTTGCATCACTTCTTTTTCAAGCTTGAATGAAGGAATACCAAACGTAAGAAGTCCGCCAATTTCTGGATGACGGTCAAACACCACAGGTTTTACACCGTTACGTACTAAAATATCCGCACAGCCCAGGCCTGCCGGGCCTGCACCAATAATTGCTACTTTTTTGTCAGACCAAACCACATACGACATATCTGGTTTCCAGCCCATCTTAAAGGCTGTATCTGTGATGTACTTTTCGATATTACCGATAGTAACAGCACCGAATTCCTCTTCAAGTGTACATGAGCCTTCACACAAACGGTCTTGTGGACAAACTCGTCCACACACCTCTGGTAAGCTATTTGTACGGTGAGACAGCTCTGCCGCTTCTAAAATACGGCCAGTACGAATGAGCTTTAACCATTGTGGAATATAGTTATGTACTGGGCATTTCCATTCACAGTACGGATTACCACAATCTAAACAGCGATCCGCCTGTGAGTTAACTTGTGTCTCAGAAAATGGCTCGTAGATTTCTACGAAAGATTGTTTACGTGCTGAAATTGGCTTTTTACGCGGATCAACACGTTGTACATCGATAAACTGGTATACATTTTCGCTCATACTACCCCCTTACTGAGCCTGAACACGAAGCTCTGCGCTGCTGCGCGCTCGGTGTCCGAGTAAACTTTTTACATCACTAGATTTTGGCTTAACTAATTTAAACATTGGAATGTATAAATCAAAGTTAGCTAAAATCTGCTCAGCGCGGTTTGAGCCTGTAAGCTCTAAATGCTCAGCAATTAGGCCGCGTAAATGTTCTTGGTGTGATGCCAACCCTTCGAGTGTGACAATTTCAACAAGCTCAGGGTTAATGCGTTTTTCAAAGTCATTGCCTTCATCAAGAATATAAGCAAAACCACCTGTCATACCTGCACCAAAGTTGATACCTACTTTGCCAAGTACGCAAACCACACCACCGGTCATATATTCACAGCCGTTGTCACCAACACCTTCTACAACCGCTTGAACACCAGAGTTACGAACTGCAAAACGCTCACCAGCACAACCTGCCGCAAATAATTTGCCGCCTGTAGCACCATATAAACAGGTATTACCGGCAATAGTCGCTTTGTGGCTTTCGAACGATGAACCCAGCGGTGGACGAATTACCAGCTTACCGCCAGCCATCCCCTTACCAACATAGTCATTCGCATCGCCTACTAATGTCATTTCAAGGCCACCAGCATTCCATACACCAAATGATTGACCCGCTGTACCATGAAGCTCAATAGAGACAGGATCAGCAGCCATACCTTGGTTACCATGTTTAGAGGCAATATAGCCCGATAACATCGCACCCACTGAGCGGTCAGTATTACAAATACGACTTACCAATGAGGTGCCCGATTTTTCATCAATCGCTTGTTTTGCTTTTTCAAGCAAGGTTTCATTTAGCTGACCTAAATAATGCGAGCTATTTGGCGCACTACAATACAAGGTTTCACCCGTAGGGTTGTTAGGCACAGCAATCACAGACGACAGATCTACTTTCTTTTGCTTCTCTGTTTTGCCTTCAATAGCTTCAAGCAGGTCCAAACGACCAATTAAATCGGTTAATCGAGTAACCCCTAAGCTTGCCATTATTTGGCGCGCTTCTTCGGCAATAAACTTAAAGTAGTTCATCGCCATTTCTGGCAGACCATGATAATGCTTTTGACGAAGCGTATCGTCTTGCGTTGCAACACCGGTCGCACAGTTGTTTAAGTGACAAATACGCAGATACTTACAACCAAGTGCCACCATAGGGCCAGTACCAAAGCCAAAGCTTTCAGCACCTAAAATAGCCGCCTTGATGATATCTAAACCCGTTTTAAGGCCACCATCAGTTTGTAGACGAATACGATGACGTAAACCATTTTCTACTAGCGCTTGCTGGGTTTCAGCAAGACCAAGCTCCCAAGGACTTCCTGCATACTTAACAGAAGTAAGTGGGCTTGCACCTGTACCACCGTCATAACCAGCAATGGTGATTAAATCGGCATACGCTTTTGCTACGCCAGTTGCGATAGTACCTACACCCGGCTCAGAAACAAGTTTCACCGAAATCAGTGCATCTGGGTTTACTTGTTTTAAATCGAAAATAAGCTGGGCTAAATCTTCAATCGAGTAAATATCGTGATGCGGTGGAGGCGAAATCAAAGTCACACCTGGCACTGAGTAACGTAATTTTGCAATATACGGCGTTACTTTTTCACCCGGTAATTGACCACCCTCACCTGGTTTTGCACCTTGCGCCACTTTAATCTGAATTACATCAGCGCTACGTAAGTAGTGCGGTGTTACGCCAAAGCGGCCAGATGCAACTTGCTTAATACGCGAGTTTTTCTCTGTGCCGTAGCGAAGTTTGTCTTCACCACCTTCGCCTGAGTTTGAACAACCACCTAAACGGTTCATTGCAATCGCGAGCGCTTCATGAGCCTCTGGCGATAACGCACCAATACTCATTGCTGCTGAGTCAAAACGCTTGTAGAGCTCAGTTGCCGGCTCAACGTCATCGATATTCACCCCAGCTTCAGGTATTTTCACTGCCAACATGTCACGTAAATTGGTGATCGGGCGGTTATTTACTAAATCAGCGTAGGCTACATAGTCGCTATATTCCCCAGAACGCACAGCTTTTTGCAGTGTTTGGATAACGTCTGGGTTATAGGCATGGTATTCACCACCATGAACATATTTTAATAAGCCGCCGTGGCTTAATAATTTACGTTTACTAAAAGCCAACTTATGTAGTTTGCGTTGGTCATCATCAAAGTCAGTAAAACAAGCCCCTTTGATGCGACTTGCCACGCCATTAAAACAGGTTTCTACAACTGCATCTGATAAACCTACGGCCTCAAATAACATCGAACAGCGATACGAAGCAACAGTACTAATGCCCATTTTCGACATGATTTTATATAGACCTTTATTTATCGCATTACGATAAGCAAGGGTTACTTCACAGTAGCTCTTGTTTAAGATCTTTTTGTCAGTCATCGCAACTAACGATTCATACGCAAGATACGGATAAATTGCTGTTGCACCAAAGCCTAGTAATACAGCAAATTGGTGTGCATCACGGACACTGCCCGATTCAATAATGATATTTGATTCACAGCGTAAGTTGTTATCAACTAAACGTTTTTGAACAGACCCTACCGCCATTGCAGCCGGGATAGGCAAGTGCGTTTCACTAAAGTTACGGTCACTTAGAATAAGCATGACACAGCCCGACGCTGCTTTTGCTTGCGCTTCATCACAGATACGGGTGATCGCTTTCTCTAAACCTTCTTCTTTGGTGTAAGTAATATCAATTTTACAATAGCTGTAATGCTCATCGTCAGCATTGATAAGCTGTTGCATGTCTGCATACATCAAAATTGGCGTATCAAACTGTAAACGCTTAGCATGGCCTGTTGTTTCATTAAATACGTTTTGCTCACTACCAATACAAGTAGCTAAAGACATAACGTGATTTTCACGAAGTGGATCAATCGGTGGATTGGTTACTTGCGCGAATTTTTGTCTGAAGTAATCGAACAGTGAACGATGACCTTCTGAAAGTACCGCAAATGGCGTGTCATCACCCATTGAGCCTGTTGCTTCTTGACCATTTTCGCCCATTACACGAATAACGCTATCAAGTTCTTCGTTGGTGTAACCAAACATTTTTTGGTACTTAAGCAGAGTTTCATCATCAAATGAACGGTTGCCCGCATCTTTCTCTGAGAGTTGCTCAAACGGTGTTAAACGCTTAACGTTTGCTTCTAGCCATGCTTTATATGGATGGCGTGATTTAAGGTCTTGGTCAATCTCATCTGAATGCCAAATCTTCCCTTGATGAGTATCAATAACTAATAGCTCACCAGGGCCAACACGGCCTTTCTCAACCACTTCGTCTGGTGCGTAGTCCCAAATACCTACTTCTGAGGCAAGGGTAATGAAACCATCTTGAGTGATTACATAGCGAGCTGGACGCAAGCCATTACGGTCAAGGTTACAGGCTGCAAAACGACCGTCAGACATTACAATACCTGCCGGGCCATCCCATGGTTCCATGTGCATTGAGTTGAAGTCATAAAATGCACGTAAGTCATCATCCATGGCACGGTTCTTTTGCCATGCTGGTGGCACAAGCATACGCATAGCACGGAATAAATCCATACCACCCGCTAAGAACAACTCAAGCATATTATCTAAGCTTGAAGAGTCAGAGCCGCTTTCATTCACAAAAGGCGCTGCTGATTGCAAATCAGGAATAAGTGGTGAGGCAAACTTGTACGCACGGGCACGAGCCCACTGGCGGTTACCTTGAATAGTATTAATTTCACCATTATGCGCTAAATAGCGGAATGGTTGCGCTAATGGCCAACGAGGTTGTGTATTAGTAGAGAAACGTTGGTGGAATACACAAATCGCACTGGTCATGCGAATGTCAGCTAAATCTAAATAAAAGTTAGGTAAGTCTACAGGCATCATTAAGCCTTTATAGACGGTAACTAAACCAGATAAGCTGGCAATATAAAAATGTTCATCGTTTTCGAGGCGCTTTTCTGCACGACGACGAGCTACATACAAGCGACGCTCTAAATCTTTTGGACGCCAGCCTTCTGGTGCGCTCACAAAAATTTGTTCAAAGCCCGGTAGTTGTTTTTTTGCAATTGGCCCTAAACATGATGAATCTGTTGGCACTACACGCCACCCCTGAATACTCAAGGTTTCTTTTTCAAGTTCTTCACTCAGCACATCTTTAGCTGTTTGTGCAAGTACAGGATCAGCATTTAAAAATACCATGCCGACTGCGTAGTTCTTACCTAAATGCCAATCATGTTCGCTGGCAATAGCACGAAAGAAACTATCGGGTTTTTGCATTAATAAACCACAGCCATCACCGGTTTTGCCATCTGCAGAAATACCGCCTCGGTGTTCCATGCGATCTAAGCCCGTGATTGCTGTTCGAATCAAGCGATGACTCGCTTGACCATTGACCTGGGCTATTAAGCCAAAGCCACAATTATCTTTTTCTAATTTTGAGTCATATAACATAGACCCCTCCCCTTGCTACAACGACTAGCGATTCAGTCTTTTGCGACAGTGCTAGCAGACGAACAAAACTATCGCCAATTGTTCCATGAGTCAATAGAGATTTGAATACATATTCATATTCTTGAATATTTCTCACTTGGAGGCACATATTAAATACTAAGCAATTTCTTTACATTTAGACGTATTTTTACCGTTATTTTTTTATGACACTGGTGTCAAATTTAACAACTTGTAAAAAACCAATCTAAAAACCCGCACCTTTACGTTAACGTAAACTGCACCAACAAATGAATAATTATTCAACTTATGAATATCAATGCAGCTTTTTATGGGGTCTCACCTAGCACAGTTGCATCATTATTTACTCTTGGCTTTAGCATAGTTACAAACTATGTATCTGAGCAGACTACCTTAGTCGCAATGACTGAGTTTCTTTACCTATGCGTCAACAAACAGCAATTTAAAAGTGTCCGCTGCGGACACTTTTTCTGTCCGCGGACAGGCAGTAACTCATTAAACAAAATAAAATGCATTAAAAATCAATACATTAAATTTTGGCACGCTACTAGTATAGATAAGACATCAGCGAAATTGAGGATTTCAAAATGTTCACTATCAGTTTGTTTATGGCTTCTCCACTTACCATGCTTGCCGTTGGCTTCATGATTGTGTGTTTTGAGAATCGTAAGGAGTTATGATGATTAAGGATACCAGCGCCCAAGATATTACCGTGGCTAAGAAAAACACTATAAAAAAACCACTTATGTTAGCAGCGGGTCTAATACTTGTTGGTGCGCTTGGCTTTCAAGCTTTGTTTGCCAGTAACGATGGCAGCATTTCGGTTGATGCAGCAAGCCTACAAATTAGTGAAGTGAGCCAAAAGACGCTCACCAGAGATGTGGCAGCGAGCGGTAAAATCGTTGCAGCTAATGCGCCAAAGGTTTATAGCCCTGAACGTGGTTTTGTCGATTTAAAAGTAAAAGCCGGTGATAGCGTTGAAGTAAATGAAGTGATTGCAACCGTTACCAGCCCTGAGCTAACCAACGAATTAAAACAACAACAATCAGTATTAGCGCGATTAGAAGGCGAATTACAACGCAAGCAACTTGAAGCGCGCAGGCAAAAGCTGAGCCTTACCAAAGCACTCGATTTAGCTCAGGTAGAACTAAATGCCGCAGATAGAGAAAACCGTCGCGCTAAAATCTCTATCGAGAAACATTTAATCAGCCAAATAGATTTAGAAAAAGCCGTTGATGATTTAGCTCGTGCCAAGCTTTCTTATAAGCATGCTGAGCAAGAAGTCAGCTTAGCTAAAGATACCCTCGCATTTGAGCTAAAAGCAGCAGAGCGCGATCTGGCGCGTCAGCAATTGATTGTTGATGACTTACTAAGGCAAGTAAATGAACTCACCATTACAGCCAGCGTAAGCGGCATTGTGGGTAACTTATTAGTGCAACAAAAAGAGGCGGTAACACAAAGCCAACCGTTAATGACATTGGTCGATTTAAGTAACTTTGAAGCAGAACTGCAAGTACCAGAAAGCTACGCCAACGAGCTAGGTCTTGGTATGCAAGTAGAACTTACTTTAGGCGCACGTCATGTAACAGGCACCCTATCGGCTATTTCGCCTGAAGTGAATAATCGCGAGGTCACTACCCGCGTACGCTTTGACAATGAGATTTCTGGCATTCGCCAAAACCAACGCTTAACCGCACGTATTTTATTAGAGAATCGCGACAATGTATTGCAGGTAAAACGCGGCGCATTCTTACAACAAGGTGGCACCCATGCTTATAAAGTTGACGGTGACATGGCTTATTTAATCGATATAAAAACCGGTGCAAGCAGTATCAATGCTGTCGAGATTATCGAAGGCGTAGAGCCTGGCGATAAGTTAATTATCTCGAATTACGATCGCTTTAAAAAAGCACCCACACTGGTTTTACGCTAACAAATAAAAGGAATAATCAACATGCTTACAATGAACAACATCAGCAAAGTATATCAAACAGATATGGTACAAACGCACGCCCTTCGCGACTTCAACCTACAAGTAGAAGAAGGTGAATTTATTGCCGTAACGGGTCCGAGTGGCTCAGGTAAAACCACCTTTTTAAACATTGCCGGTATGTTGGAGCCGTTTAGCGAAGGCCAATACATGCTAGACGGTATTGATGTGGGTAAATTAAATGACAACCAGCGCGCAGATCTCCGTAATCAAAAAATTGGTTTTATTTTCCAAGGCTTCAACCTTATTCCAGATTTGAACTTGTATGAAAATATTGAAGTACCACTGCGTTATCGCGGTATCAAAGCTGCTGAGCGTAAACGCCGAATTGAACAATGCCTTGAGCAAGTTGGTTTAGCCTCACGCGCTAAACACTTACCGCAACAACTTTCTGGTGGTCAACAGCAACGTGTGGCCATTGCAAGAGCCCTTGCAGGTGAACCACGCTTTTTACTCGCCGATGAGCCAACTGGTAATTTAGATAGCCTAATGGCGCGTCAGGTAATGGAGCTGCTTGAGCAAATCAACCGTGATGGCGCAACCATCATCATGGTAACCCATGATCCAGAGCTTGCCCGCAGAGCACCTCGTAATATCCAAGTTGTTGATGGCCAACTCGCAGACTTCACTTTGTATCAAGGCACCCAAAACCTTAAAGCGGCTGGAGTGTAACCATGTTCCTTCATTATTTAGATTTAAGCTGGCGCAGCTTTAAGCGCACGCCACTAGTAAGCTTTTTAATGGTGCTGGCTATTGCCATTGGTATTGGCGTAACCATGACAAGTTTATCTGTGTATCACATGATGTCGGCAGACCCTATTCCTGAAAAAAGTAGCGATCTTTATTCTGTGCAGTTACAAACCATGGATGAAGGCCGTACGTGGTGGACAGTCGATAACATGCCACTGCAATTAACCTATCAAGATGCGGTTAATCTTAACCAGGCCAAAGCTGGTGGCAAACGTGTCACTATGGTTAGAACGGGTTTTTCGGTTTATTTAGACTCAGATAAAGTTAAACCTTTTATTGGTCAAGCCCGTCTAACCACCCCTGATTTTTTCGATATGTTTAACCTATCGTTTATTTATGGTGGGGTTTGGAGCGCGCAACAAGAAGCCGATGCAGCACCTGTCGTGGTTATCAATAAAGAATTAAACGACAAACTATTCGCAGGTGAAAACCCCGTAGGCAAAATGGTGTACCTCGATGATGCTAGTTACGAAGTCATTGGCGTGATTGATGATTGGGATATCACTACTAAATACTATGACTTGAATAACGGTGCATTTAATAAAACCGAACAACTGTTTTTACCATTTAGCCTAATGAAAGCACGCCAGCTTGAAAACTGGGGTAATACCAATGGTTGGAAGCACGAAAAAACCAATACCTTTAATGACAAGCTCAATTCAGAAATGGTGTGGTTACAGTTTTGGGTTGAACTAAAAACACCTGCAGAAAAGCAAGCTTACCAAGACTTTTTAATGGCCTATATGCAAGAACAACAGAAGCTAGGTCGTTTTAACCGTGAAAAATTAACCGCCACCCTACGTGATGTAAATGAGTGGATGAAGTACAACAATGTTGTCAGCGAAGACAACGAAATTCTGGTTGGCCTAAGCTTTATGTTTTTAGCGGTATGCCTTGCCAACATCTTAGGCTTGTTACTTGCGAAATTTTTACGTCGCGCTCCTGAGGTCGGTGTACGCCGTGCATTAGGTGCCAGTAAACGCCAAATATTCTTTCAACATATTGTTGAGGTAGCCATGTTAGGTTTCTTAGGTGGCATCTTCGGAATTATTTTGGCGCAAGTGGGGTTATTAGGCGTACGTCAAAGCTATAGCTACTACCAAAGCTTAGCCACAATGGACTTGAGCATGTTACTCAGCGCACCTGTGATTGCAATTAGCACCTGTGTTATAGCGGGTCTGTACCCTGCTTGGCTGGTGTGTAAAACCAACCCAGCAATTTACCTTAAGAGCCAATAAGGAAGACACCATGTTAGAAATCAAACCTATCTTTCACGCCTTATGCCGCTCAAAAGTTGGCGCTATTTTATTGCTGATCCAAATTGCCATCACCACTGCAATTGTTAGTAATGCGGCGTTTATTATTCAAGACAGGATTAGCTATTTAAGCCAAGAAACAGGCTACCCTGAACAAGACATTTTCGTTTTTAATGTCATGATGTTTGGCAAAGATGTGTCTCCGTCTCAGCAATATGAGCTTGATGAAGCCATGCTTCGTCAAATACCTGGGGTAGTTGATGCTGCTTATTCGAGTAACACACCGCTTTCGGGCAGTGGTTCTTCGTCAGATTTTAGCTTAAAACCAGCACCTGAAGAGAGTAAATCAGCCCGTACTTCTTACATGTTTATCGATGAGCATGGCATTAATACCTATGGCGTTAAACTCATTGCTGGGCGTAACTACACTGAAGACGAAGTGATCGTTACCGATAACTATGATGAGCTTTCAAAAGTAACCGTTGTCACTAAAACCCTACTCGATGAGCTGTTCCCTGACGGCAATGGTTTAGGCCAAACAGTCTACTTTGGTGACATTCCAATGAAAATAATTGGTGTTATTGATCTAATGAAAGGCCCATGGCTTAAAGACAGCCGTCCAGATAACGTAGCACTGCTGCCTTTTATTAAGCCTGGAACAAATGCACGCTTTGTAGTTAGAACAGAGCCAGGTCAACGTCAATCAGTCATGAACCGTGTTGAAGAAGCCATGCTAAAAAACTACAACAAACGCGTTATCTCTCGCATTCGTGGCTTAGATGACGATAAAGAGTCATACATGGCTGAAGATACATTAATGATGCGCATGCTGATTGTACTAATTACTATTTTAGTGTTGGTGACAGCCCTAGGTATTTTCGGCCTAACGCTGTTCAATATTAGCAAGCGTACTAAGCAAATAGGCACTCGCCGCGCTTTAGGTGCCAGAAAGTCAGCCATCATCAGCTACTTCTTAGTTGAAAACGCCATGATATGTGTTGTTGGTTTAGTGATTGGTGTGATTGCTGCCGTGTATTTAGGCCAGTTGCTCATGCAGCACTTTTCAATAGCTCAGCTTGATATTAGCTACGTGCTTGCTACAGCGCTGGCAGTGTTCGTTATGAGTTTATTAGCGGTACTTGCACCTGCAAAACGGGCGGCGAATATCTCACCGAGCATTGCAACTCGAACAATTTAGTTCTCCCAACCTATGCTACACTGGATTAACAGTGTAGCATTCATCTTGCACCCTTATTAGGAAAATAACTAAAACAATAATATGGAAAAAATACTTATCGTCGATGATAACCCAGCCATTTTGGATGCATTGTCGTTATTACTCGAAATTCACGGTTTTGATGTTGTTACAGCAAGTAACCCGTTTGAGGCAATTCAGGCCGTACAATACCAACGCATAGCGCTTGTTATTCAAGACATGAACTTTACCGCCGACACCACTTCCGGCGAAGAAGGCAAGGAACTTTTTTATGCCTTACGAGACATTAATCCTCACCTACCGATTATTTTGATCACCGCATGGACAGAGCTTTCTACTGCGGTTGAACTTGTCAAAGCAGGGGCTGCTGATTATTTACCAAAACCATGGGACGATGCCAAGCTACTTACTTGTGTAAATAACCTAATAGAGCTGGGTAAAGCAAAACAGCAAAACGAAACCTTTACCCGCCACCAGCAAGAGCGTGACGCATCTGTGCAACAAGCAAATTTGGTGGGCTTGGTTTATAAAAGTACCGCTATGGAGCACATTGTTAATCTTGCGATTCAAGTGGCTAAATCGGATATTTCAGTGCTGATCACAGGCCCTAACGGCAGTGGTAAAGAACGCATTGCGCAAATAATACAGGCCAATTCATTATTAGCAGATAAACCCTTTATCACTGTTAATGCCGGTGCTTTGCCTAGCGAACTTATTGAGGCTGAGTTATTTGGTGCCGAAGCGGGCGCCTATACAGGTATTACAAAACAGCGTATTGGTCGTTTTGAAGCGGCCGATGGTGGCACCCTATTTTTAGACGAAATTGGTAACTTACCACTTTCTGGGCAAATGAAATTATTACGCATTTTACAAACTGGTGAATTTGAACGTTTAGGCTCAACACAAACACGTAAAGTGAATGTGCGGGTGATTTCAGCAACCAATGAAGATTTAAGCCATGCAATTAAAACAGGTCAATTTCGGGAAGACCTTTACTACCGCTTAAATGTTATTGAGTTAAATTTACCAAGCCTTGCCCATCGCCCAGATGATATTTTAGCTTTGGTCGCACACTTTTTACCTGAGCGCACACTGTCGCTTAGTACAGAAAAAGCCCTGCTCGCCCATAGCTGGCCGGGTAATGTTCGTGAGCTTGAAAATGCCTGTAAACGCGCTGGCGTTTTAAAACCCACAGGGGTGATTGAGCTTGCTGATTTTGGCTTACAAGTTGAAACAAACAGCCCATCACAAACAAGAGCAGAGCCTAACAAACAAGAGATTGAACTTGCCATGCGCGAGTACAAAGGTGTGATTGCTAAAGTGGCTCGCCATTTTGGCCTAAGTCGCCAAGCGCTTTATCGCAGGCTTGATAAATTTAAGATTGAATACTAATGCGTTTTTCGTTTCGATATAAAATCATAACCTTATGCATGGCAGCGTCTGCATTGCCACTTATGTTGGTTTGTTACTTTGCGGGTATAAGCTTGTTTTACAGCCTATTAGCCCTGCTCGCTTGCGCTTTGATCAGCGGACTTTTTGCCGCGCAATTATCAACCCCGCTTATTGATGGCATGAACTCACTCGAAACCGGGTTGCTTAATTTTAAAGATGGTGAGCTGGCTACATTATTAGCCTATGATGGCAGTGATGAGCTAGGTGATTTATGCCGGCTTTATAACCAAACCGCAAAACAGCTTCGCCAAGAAAAGCAATGGATATATCAGCGTGAGTTGATGCTCGACAAAGTACTGCAAAGCTCCCCGCAAGCTGTGCTTTTGACTAACGACCAAGGCTTTATTGTGTATAGCAACCACAGTGCTCGTAGCTTACTCGATGCTAAGTCAGCCCTTGAAGGTGCCAAGCTCGAAAACTTATTAGATTCAAGCTGCGAGCAATTAACGCGTGCCATTCACAAAGGCGTTGATGGCTTATTTACCCTCGATAAAGCAGATCAAGAATCACAAACTTGGCATATGGCAACAGGCCGATTATTACTTAATAATCAGTTTCATCAACTTTATGTTTTTAAACAACTGACCCGTGAACTAAGCCGCCAAGAAGTAGAGGTATGGAAAAAAGTCATTCGTATCATTAGCCATGAGCTTAACAACTCACTAGGGCCAATGTCATCGATGCTTCATAGCGCGCAACTATTAACAAAAGAAGTCGACGAGCCACGCTTAAAACGGGTATTTACCACCATTGAAGACCGCATAAAACACCTTAATGAGTTTGTGCAAGGCTATGGTAAATTTGCCAAGTTACCCACCCCTCAACTATCAACGATTAACTGGCCGACGCTGATTGAGCAATTAAAAAGTCAGTGGCAGGTTAAGGTATCACTTGATGAACGTGTAATAACTGATGCTGATCACACTCAGCTCGAACAATTACTTATAAACCTATTAAAAAATGCCTATGAATCGGGTTCAAACCCCGAAGATGTCAGCTTAACTGTGCAACAAGAAACAATTGGCACACACATCACAGTGAGTGATAAAGGCAAGGGTATGAGTGAGGCTGTAATGGCCAACGCACTAATCCCCTTTTACTCAACCAAAGCAACTGGCAGTGGTTTAGGGCTAGCACTGTGCAGAGAAATAGTTGAAGCGCACCACGGGCAAATTAGCCTACATAACCGTGAGCACGGTGGTTTGAGCGTGCATGTTTTATTACCCGGGTAATACCACCGCTTACTAATCTTAAGCGAATGGCTATAAAAAAAGCCGCAGTTTGCGGCTTTTTTCTACACTAAATATAATTATTCAGCGTCTTTTTCTTTGTACTTTGCAGCTGTTTCAGTGATTAGTGGCTGTAATTCACCACGTTGAAACATTTCGATGATAATGTCACAACCACCGATAAGCTCGCCTTCTACCCATAATTGTGGGAATGTTGGCCAGTTTGCGTATGCAGGTAACTCTGCACGGATATCTGGGTTAAGTAGAATGTCAACGTAAGCAAACTGCTCACCACATGCCATAAGTGCTTGTGATGCTTGTGAAGAAAAACCACAGTTAGGTAACTTTGGTGATCCTTTCATGTAAAGAAGGATTGGATTTTCAGAAATTTGCTGTTTAATTTTATCGATGGTTTCCATTTACAACCTCAAAAAAGACATTAGCTTACTACATTGGCCTTGAAAAAGTTTCACAGTGGCCTCAGATATATAACTTAAATCGGCATTCGTAGCCACAATTTAAAATAGTCTTTAGCAATAGCATTGCTGTTTGCTAAAACTTGAGTAAAATACTCAACAATTATAGTAACACTATAATACCACTTGGTATAGGGAAGTACGCTGTTTACCTTGCTATTACCTATAACTGAGTGGACTATCAACCAAGAAGATGGAGATAAAAAATGGCATTTGAACTACCGTCACTACCATACGCAATCGATGCATTAGAGCCACATATTTCAAAAGAGACTCTAGAGTTTCACCACGGTAAACACCACAACACTTACGTTGTGAAATTAAACGGTCTGATCCCAGGCACAGAATTCGAAAACAAATCTTTAGAAGAAATCGTATGTTCTTCAGAAGGTGGCGTATTTAACAATGCTGCACAAATCTGGAACCACACTTTCTACTGGAACAGCCTATCTCCAAACGGTGGTGGCGAGCCTACAGGCGCAATCGCTGACGCGATCAACGCTAAATGGGGTTCTTTCGACGCATTCAAAGAAGCGTTAAACGACAAAGCAGTAAACAACTTCGGTTCAAGCTGGACTTGGTTAGTTAAACTAGCTGATGGCACACTTGATATCGTAAACACGTCAAATGCTGCAACGCCATTAACTGATGAAGGTGTTACTCCAATCCTAACTGTGGATCTGTGGGAACACGCTTACTACATCGATTACCGTAACGTACGTCCTGATTACCTAAAAGGTTTCTGGGCATTAGTTAACTGGGACTTCGCGAACGCTAACTTCGCTTAATCTTCTGTTACAAACAGTAATCAAAAAAGACGCTTCGGCGTCTTTTTTATTGCCCTTTGCACGCCCCTTCTGACCCGCAGCCAACCACTCACCCAAAAAGCCTAATCAGGATGAGCTTTTTTCAATTAAATTCTTAATTTTCTTGCGCAAAAATTCAAAATCGTGACTAAGCTTTAATTAACCTTTGCTTTTCTCTTAATCTAATTACACGTCATTTTAGCGGGTTTTCGGAGGTCTCTATGAGTATTTTTGAGCATTACCAATCACGATACGAAGCAGCGCAAGAAGAAGAATACAGTATTGAGGAATTTCTCGAGATCTGTAAGAAGGATAAATCAGCTTATGCCAGCGCACCTGAACGGTTATTGATGGCTATTGGCGAACCTGAAATTATCGACACATCAACCGATGCGCGCTTAAGCAGGCTGTTTTCAAATCGTGTAGTTGCACGCTACCCGGCATTTCACGATTTTTATGGTATGGAAGATGCCATAGAGCAAATCGTCTCTTATCTAAAACATGCTGCGCAAGGCTTAGAAGAATGTAAGCAAGTGCTGTATTTACTTGGCCCTGTAGGGGGTGGTAAATCATCCATTGCTGAAAAACTAAAATACTTAATGCAACAAGTACCTATTTATTCAATTAAAGGCTCGCCTGTTAATGACCACCCTTTAGCCTTATTTGATCCAAATGAAGACGCCGAGCTTTTAGAAAAAGAATATGGCATTAAACCGCGTTATTTAAAAACGGTGATGTCACCGTGGGCTGCAAAACGCTTAAGTGAATTTAATGGTGACATTAGCCAATTTAGAGTGGTTAAGCGCTACCCATCTATTTTAAATCAAGTTGCGATTGCTAAAACTGAGCCCGGCGATGAAAACAACCAAGACATTTCAGCGCTCGTTGGTAAAGTCGATATTCGCCAGCTTGAGCACTTTGCACAAAATGACCCCGATGCGTATGCCTACTCCGGTGCACTTTGTTTAGCTAACCAAGGTTTAATGGAGTTTGTGGAAATGTTTAAAGCACCAATCAAGGTGCTACACCCACTACTTACAGCAACGCAAGAAGGTAACTACAACGGCACAGAAGGCATTAGCGCCCTACCGTTTAATGGTATGATTCTGGCTCACTCTAATGAATCTGAGTGGCAAACATTCAAGAACAATAAAAACAATGAAGCATTTTTAGACCGTGTTTACATCGTCAAAGTACCTTATTGTTTACGTGTTTCTGAAGAGGTTAAAATTTACAATAAACTACTCGAAAATAGTGAGTTACATGACGCCCCTTGTGCACCCGGTACATTAAAAACACTGGCGCAATTTACCACCCTTTCACGCATGAAAGAGCCAGAAAACTCAAGCATTTATTCAAAAATGCGGGTGTATGACGGCGAAAGCTTAAAAGACACCGATCCGAAAGCGAAGTCGTATCAAGAATACCGCGACTACGCAGGTGTTGATGAAGGCATGACTGGGCTTTCTACCCGCTTTGCGTTTAAGATTCTGTCGCGGGTATTTAACTTCGATACTACCGAAGTAGCTGCCAACCCTGTGCACTTATTTTATGTGCTTGAGCAACAAATTGAGCGTGAACAGTTTTCAGCCGATGTTGAAGAGCGTTACTTAAGTCACTTAAAAGGCTACCTCATTCCTCAATACGTAGAGTTTATTGGTAAAGAGTTACAAACGGCCTATTTAGAATCTTACTCAGAATACGGGCAAAACATCTTTGACCGTTATGTCACCTATGCTGATTTTTGGATCCAAGATCAAGAATACCGTGACCCAGATACCGGCCAGCTATTTGACCGTGCAGCACTTAACGCAGAGCTTGAAAAGATTGAAAAACCTGCGGGCATTTCAAATCCGAAAGATTTCCGTAATGAAATAGTCAATTTCGTACTGCGTGCACGCGCGCACAACCAAGGCAAGAATCCGCTTTGGACTAGCTACGAAAAACTTCGCACGGTTATTGAGAAGAAAATGTTCTCAAATACAGAAGATCTCCTGCCGGTTATTTCGTTCAATGCGAAAACATCAGCTGAAGATCAGAAAAAACACGAAGACTTTGTCAATCGTATGGTTGAGAAAGGCTATACCCAAAAACAAGTACGTTTACTTTCTGAATGGTATTTACGCGTTAGAAAATCGCAGTAAAAAACGTTTGTTTTAAGGGGGTTGTTATGGCGCATTTTATTGACCGACGCCTGAACGGAAAAAACAAAAGTACCTTGAATCGTCAACGGTTCATCAGGCGTTACAAAAAACAGATTAAAGAAGCGGTGTCTGATGCCATTAATAAGCGTAGCGTAACCGATACCACCAGCGGTGAGAGTATTTCTATTCCGCAACGTGATATCAGTGAGCCTATTTTTCATCAAGGACGTGGTGGTGACCGTGAACAGATCCATCCAGGCAATGACCAATTCTCTACGGGCGACAAAATTAAGCGCCCGCAAGGAGGCGGTCAAGGTGGTGGCTCTGGCGAGGGGGAAGCCAGTGATTCGGGTGAAGGACAAGACGACTTTGTGTTCTCTATTTCAAAAGATGAATACTTAGACTTATTGTTTGAAGACTTAGAGCTGCCTAACCTGCAACAAAACCAGCTCGATAAACTGGTGCAAATGAAAACCCATCGAGCCGGTTTTTGTAACGATGGCATGCCAAGCAACATTGATATTGTGCGCTCTTTACAGGGCTCACTTGCGCGAAGAGTTGCAATGACTGCTGGAAAAAAGCGCCATCTTGCTGAACTTGAAGGTCAGTTAGCGCTTTTAAAAGCCGAAGATCAGCCAGATAAAGCGGCTATCGCTTTGCTTGAACGGCAAATTGAGGAGCTGCAAAGTCGCATTAAAGCAGTGCCATTTATCGATAATTACGATTTACGTTTTCGTAATTATGAAAAACGACCACACCCCACAAGCAAAGCTGTGATGTTTTGTTTAATGGATGTGTCCGGCTCGATGGATCAAGCGACTAAAGACATGGCAAAACGCTTTTATATTTTGCTTTATCAATTTTTAACCCGTAGCTACAAAAATATAGAAGTCGTTTATATTCGCCATCATACCCAAGCGAAAGAAGTCGATGAGCAAGAGTTTTTCTATTCTCAAGAAACGGGTGGCACCATCGTCTCCAGCGCATTAAAACTGATGAACGAAATCATCGCTGAACGCTATAACCCTGAAGAGTGGAATATATATGCAGCGCAAGCGTCTGATGGCGACAACTGGGCAGATGACTCACCAAATTGTGGAGAAATTTTACGTAACAAGCTTCTAAAAGCAGTACGCTACTATGCGTATATTGAAATCACAGCCCGTGCTCACCAAAGCTTATGGCGAGAGTATCAATCAATAGCGCAAACCCACGACAACTTTGCAATGCAACATATTCGTGGCGTTGAGGACATTTACCCAATTTTCCGTGAATTATTTAAAAAGAATCGTCAGCAGCAAGGCGCCGCATAGCCTTGCGAGTGAGGTAAAGTATGGCCGATAAACGTATTAGCGACGGTCCTGATTGGACATTTGATTTATTAGCAGAGTATCAAACTGAGATTGAACGGGTCGCGAAAATTTATAAACTCGATACCTACCCGAATCAAATTGAGGTGATCACTGCAGAACAGATGATGGATGCCTATTCGAGTGTGGGTATGCCAATTGGCTACAGCCACTGGTCGTATGGTAAAAAATTCATTCAAACTGAGCAAAACTATAAACGTGGGCAAATGGGCCTCGCTTATGAAATTGTTATTAACTCAGACCCGTGTATTGCCTATTTAATGGAAGAAAACACACTGCCAATGCAAGCCTTGGTTATGGCCCACGCCTGCTATGGTCACAACTCATTTTTTAAAGGTAATTACTTATTTAAGACTTGGACCGACGCCAGCTCAATCATCGACTACTTATTATTTGCAAAAAACTACATTGCCAAATGCGAAGAAAAATATGGCATTAATGAGGTCGAGAATCTCATCGACTCATGCCATGCATTAATGAATTACGGTGTGGATCGCTATAAGCGCCCACAACGTATTTCGCTTTATGAAGAACAAAAACGCCAGCAAGAGCGCGAAGATTACTTACAATCACAAGTGAATGAGCTGTGGCGCACTATTCCTACCTCGCAACAAGAGTCTAAAAAACGTGAGCGCCGTTTTCCTGAAGAACCGCAAGAAAATATTTTATATTTCATCGAAAAAAATGCCCCATTACTTGAATCATGGCAGCGTGAAGTAATCCGTATTGTGCGTAAAATTTCGCAATATTTTTATCCGCAAAAACAAACTCAAGTAATGAATGAAGGCTGGGCAACATTCTGGCATTACACCATTTTGAACCATCTGTATGATGAAGGTAAGCTCACCGATGCCTTTATGCTCGAGTTCTTACAAAGCCACACCAATGTTGTGTACCAACCGCCTTACAACAGTAATTATTATTCAGGGATTAATCCTTACGCCCTTGGTTTTAACATGATGGTTGATATTCGTCGTATTTGTGAAAACCCGACCGAGGAAGATAAAAGATGGTTTCCGGAGTATGCCGGCAGTGATTGGTTAGAAACGCTGCACTTTGCAATGCAAAACTTTAAAGACGAGAGCTTTATAAGCCAGTTCTTATCGCCAAAAATTATCCGCGATTTTAAGTTATTTACTATTATTGACCATGAAAAAGAACCCACCCTAAATGTGGGTGCAATTCATGATGAAATGGGTTATCACCAAGTACGTGAAAGTTTGTCAGCGCAATACAATTTAAGTAACCACGAACCCAATATTCAAGTTTACGATGTTGATGTTAGAGGTGACCGCTCTTTGACCTTACGCTATGTGCCACATAACAATATCCCCTTAGCAAACTCAAAAGATGAAGTATTAAAACACCTTTACAGGTTATGGGGCTTTAAGGTAAAACTGGAACAAGAGTCTTCAACAGGGGAAGTGTCACTACTGGGAGAATGCCCAAAAAGTGATGCCCGACACACTACAGAGTGAACCGAATGAATAAAAAGTTACTGGTTATCATCGATTCTGTCGACGATGCAAAAACGTCGTTATTACACGCTAAACAAAAAGCTAAAGGGGTTAAGCATATTGATATTGTTGCTTTTAGCTATGAAGACACCAGTAGCATTTTATTTTCTCTTCCGCCAGATGAAGCTTTGGCTATTCAAGATAAAGAGTTAGCGAAACTGCGTACCTCATTAAGTCCGCTAATTAATGACTATTTAGAAGTCGGTAGTTACACATTACAAACACTGTGGCACGAGAGCCCCGTGCAGTGGCTGGCTAACGAAGTAACCACCTCAGACTATGAGATGGTAATTAAAACCCGCCATATTGATGAACAAACGCAATTTAGCGAGCTTGACTGGCAGCTTATTCGATTTAGCCCGCTGCCTCTTTACCTAGCTGCTGACAACAAGTGGCGTAACAATACCAATGTACTCGCCGCGCTCGATTTAGGTAGCGAGAAAGCCACAAAATACTGTTTAAATGAAGCAATTATAAAAACCGGCCTTGCCTTCGCAGAGGATTATCAGAGCGAATTTTTTGCCTGCTATACTGTCCATGTGTCGCCTTTCTTGCGAGATTTAGGGATTGTTTTTTCTGATGAGCAGGTAACTAACGCTTATGAAAAATTACCGGTTGCGCAACGTGCACTAATTGAAGCTCATAATTTAAAAGAGCAACTCAAAATTAAAGCTGGGGTGGTTGAACAAGTTATACCTAGTGTCGCCGCAAAACTTAATGCTGATTTAGTAATTATGGGGTCAGTGGGTAACACGGGCATAAAAGGGCATTTAATCGGTAATACCGCTGAGAAGGTCATGAAACTGTTAAAAACAGATATTCTCGTATTACCACCAATTGGAGTGTAAAAAAGGGTGAAGTTTCGCCCTTTTCCGTTAAGTTATAAATCTGAATACGCTGTAACTTTATTACGGCCGTTTTCTTTAGAGTGATATAAAGCTTTATCTGCAGCTTCAACCCACTTTTCATAACGATCGAACTTTTCGTCAAAACAAGCAAAACCAATACTGACGGTTAACTGAATTTGTTTTTCACCAAAATAAATTGACGAGTTCTCAATCATTGAACGCAGACGTTCAGCAAAAATATGCGCACCATCGAGATCAGTATCCAGTAAAGTTACTGCAAACTCTTCGCCACCATAGCGACCTGCCAAATCAGTTTCACGTAATGTTTTTCTAAGTAAATCAGCAATGTGACGCAGCGCTTCATCACCGCCACGGTGACCGTGTTCATCATTGACCTTTTTAAAGTGGTCAATGTCAAACATTAATAAGGTACTGCAGCCGCCACTGCGTACGATACGCATATGCTCTTTACGCAGTTTTTCTTCCCAATATCCCCTATTCGTTAATTTTGTAAGGGCATCAGTTCGACTCATTTGCTCAAGCTTACTATTGGCTTCTTCTAGCTCTTTTTTATTTACCGCTTCATCGGTTACATCATAAATAATGATACAGATATGAGACACTTCACCAGTGGTCGTGGTTAAAGGAATAAAGGTGGCATTTTGATACATATGATCCGCTTTACCAGTAATTGGGCGGTAATTTTTAAAGCGGAAAATATAAGGCTGCTGCTCCCAGATAGTAAAAGAGCGATTATTTAAAATGAACACTGACTCTGATTTGCTACGGAACCATTTCTCGTCTATTGATGGAAACAAATCAAACAAATCTTTGTCTTTCACGGCACTTGGTAACAAGCCTGAATGGTTTTCCATAAACCCATTCCAAATGCAGACTTTGTAGTCCCTATCAAGCACCACAAGACCTACATCAACAGTATTAAACATATCCATTAACCAATGGAGTTCATTCATATTAAAATCAGATGCAGGCATAGTTTAATCTTCTAGTAAATAAGCGACTTTGTATTTTAAGGTTTTGAGCGAATCCTCAGTAAATAGCAGCATTAAATCACAATTAATATTATGATTTTCGATGCCATAGCTGATCTCAATCGCCAACGTTCGTTGCCAGCGAGATTTATTAGCCTTTACCAAATCAGACACATCACAATGTTGACCCAGAACCACAGGGTGCCCTTGACTAAAGCGCATATCAAGCTGCTTTGAAAGACCACTTAAAATAGCCCCGATCAGAATATTGCTCACATCCATTAGCAACTCAAGCTCAATCTTGTTGTTAAGCTCGCCTTCGTAATTCATGAGTGACGCAATTTCTTTAAAGCTTGAGTCATTTAACAGTAGCAAAGCTTCACCAGAAACACCGCCGCCTATAAAGCCTTGGCAAACCCCAGAGGTAGTCGCATTGGCATCAATAGAACGCAGTGCCATGTCTAGTTCATTAACTTCTAGGATATTAACATTCGGGATAGGCAACTTTACAAACACATTCAGTAAGCGTGCAAGCAAGTCCCCTGCTTGTCCCATTGCAACATTGGTAAGCTCTTGATAGATATCACGTACATCGGGGTCAACTTGTTCGCCCAGCCGGTGTGATAGACGCTCACGCATGGCTTTGTCTTTAATACCATGGTGTTCAATGATATTAGCAAGCTTTTCTGCAGAGCAAGGTTTTTGAATAAAATCAATGGCGCCTAACTCAAGCACACGTTGATGAGCATTAGGTTGGATATCACCTGAAACAACCACGGTAAGCACATGAAGATCTTGGTCTTGAATGGCTTGAAGTACTTCATAGCCATCCATCTCAGGCATATTTAAATCAAGAAATAGTATTTCAGGCTGAATTTTTTTGATTTGCTCAATACAGTGCACACCGTCTTCAGCAAACTCAATTTTAATATCCCAATCATCGGGTAAAGAGCGCGCTAATTGCCGACGAGCTAACTTTGAATCATCACAAACTAATACCGATGTTGACATATACTCTCTCTAAACCCACACTTTTTTACTAGCCATCTTTAAGAGTGCTAACTTTATTCTTATTTTAATTCATAAAAAATAGCGGCACGGACACATGTTAATCAAACTGCTCGTTTTTTACAATTTTAAATTAGAGTAAACCTTGGAGCAATTAGATGAGTATAATACACTCAGCTTAAATGCGTTAATTTGAAGGAATTATATTATGTTACGCCCACTTATTTTTGCACTCAGTGCAGTTTGTACGTTTAGTTACGCAAATGACTTACCAGAAAATAGTCTTGATGCTGGTAAGGTATCAGCTCAGTCAAAGCCTGTTACCCTACTAGGACAAGGGGTTGAAGTCGGTCAAAAAGCACCTAATTTTAAAGTAGTAGATGATAGCTTTACACCTGTCACATTAGACAATTATCAAGGTCAAGCTGTTTTGCTTAGCGTTGTACCAAGCTTGGATACAGGGGTGTGTAGCATTCAAACCAAACACTTTAATGAAAAAGTAGCTGCTGAGTACCCGAACATAGCTATGCTCACATTAAGTGCTGATTTACCGTTTGCACAAAAACGTTTCTGTAAAGCAGAAAATATCGACAAAGTCGTCACCTTATCTGATTCTGTATGGCGTGACTTTGGTAAGAACTACGGCTTAATTATCAAAGATATGGGCTTATTAACTCGTGCAGTATTTGTGCTCGATAAAGAACATAACATCGTTTACAAGCAACTAGTCGATAACCTCTCAAAAGAGCCTGATTACGACGGTGCTATTGCCGCATTGAAGAAACTGTAATATCAGAAGACAGTTAAACAGATACAAAAAAACCGCCCTGAGGCGGTTTTTTTATTAATGAATCTAAAAGGTTAATTAACCTAATAGCTCACCAAGTTGTTGGCTAACAGCTTCAACAGCTTGGGTACCGTCTAGTTTATGGTACTGAGTGTTGCCTGCTTTTGCTTCAGCTTGGTAATAATCAACTAATGGCTTAGTTTGGTCGTGGTAGATACCTAAACGCTTACGTACTGTTTCTTCAGTATCGTCATCACGAATGATTAGGTCTTCACCTGTAATGTCATCTTTACCATCAACTTTAGGTGGGTTATAAACTACGTGATAAACACGACCAGAACCTGGGTGTACACGACGACCGCCCATACGCTCAACGATAATTTCGTCAGCAACGTCAAATTCAATAACGTGATCAACCACCACACCATTCTCTTTCATTGCATCAGCTTGAGGAATAGTACGCGGGAAACCATCTAGTAAGAAACCTTTTTCGCAATCTGGTTTAGCGATGCGCTCTTTAACTAGACCAATAATAATTTCATCAGATACTAATTGACCTGCATCCATTACTTTTTTAGCTTCAAGACCAAGTGGTGTACCTTCTTTGATTGCTGCACGCAGCATATCGCCCGTAGAAATTTGTGGAATACCGTATTTGTCCATCAAAAACTGAGCTTGAGTACCTTTACCTGCACCCGGCGCGCCCAAAAGAATAATGCGCATATCATTGTCCTCTGTGTGATACTAATCTTAAATTATGGTCGATCAGTGGAGTTTTGTTCTTAGAGCCTGAATTCTTCCACAACTGAGGCTATACCTCAAGTAACTTATACCAATTGCCTATATTAGCAGCAATAAAAAAGGGAGCACTGCTCCCTTTTCCAACTCATTCAGCTAAAACGCTTATTTGCTTAAATCTAGCATAAGCTTGTTCAAGCGAGTTACAAAGCCAGCAGGGTCTTTTAGAGTACCGCGCTCTGCTAATAATGCTTGGTCAAGCAGGACATGAGACCACTGGCTGAACTTGTCTTCATCTTGCTCAACGTTTAAGTGTTTAACAAGCTGATGCTCTGGGTTAAGCTCAAAAATAGGCTTTTGCTCAGGCACAGTTTGACCAACAGATTCCATTAACTTTTGCATTTGTGAACTCATATCGTGTTCATCGGCAACAACACATGCTGGAGAATCAGTTAGACGGTGCGTAAAGCGCACATCTTTCACGCTGTCGCCAAGTGCTGACTTAATACGTTCAACTAGACCAGCTACTTCTTTTTCTGACTCTTCTTGCGCTTTTTTGGTTTCTTCGTCATCCATGTTGCCTAAATCTAAGTCACCACGGGTAATTGACTGGAATGATTTTTCGTTGAACTCAGTTAAGTAGCTCATCATCCACTCATCAACACGATCGCTCAATAGCAATACTTCGATGCCTTTCTTACGGAAGATTTCTAAGTGTGGTGAGTTTTTCGCTGCAGCAAATGAGTCAGCAACCACATAGTAGATCTTATCCTGCTCTGGTTTCATACGTTCGATGTATTGCTCAAGCGATACATTTTGCGTGCTTTCGTCAGTATGTGTAGAAGAGAAACGCAGTAGCTTAGCAATGGCTTCTTTATTTGCCATATCCTCAGCGGGACCTTCTTTTAACACCTGACCAAACTCGTTCCAGAACGTTTGGTAATCTTCTTCACGGTTTTTCGCCATACGCTCAAGCATTTTAAGTACGCGTGATGTACAACCTTTACGGATCGCTTGCGTTACTTTGTTGTCTTGTAAAATTTCACGCGACACGTTAAGTGGTAAGTCGTTTGAGTCAAGTAGACCTTTCACAAAGCGTAAGTAACTTGGCATAAACTGCTCTGCGTCATCCATGATGAAAACGCGTTGTACATACAGTTTTAAACCAGTTTGACGGTCACGATTCCATAAATCGAATGGTGCTTTTTTCGGGATGTATAACAAGCTTGTGTATTCAGTTTTACCTTCAACCTTGTTGTGAGCCCAGCTTAGTGGCTCTTCCCAGTCATGACCAATGTGCTTATAAAACTCTTTGTACTCTTCATCTGTTACTTCTGACTTATCGCGAGTCCAAAGTGCAGTTGCGCGGTTAATACCTTCCCACTCGCCCGGCTGCGCTGGGATTTTCTCACCATCAGGACCTTCAGATTCAGGTACTTCTGCTTTATACATTTCAACTGGAATAGAAATATGGTCTGAATATTTAGTTACGATGCTACGTAAACGGTACTCATCAGCAAATTCTTTCTCATCTTCACGTAAGTGTAGAATGATTTCGGTACCGCGTGTTGGCTTGTCAATCTCTTGTAATGTGTACTCGCCCTCACCTGCAGATTGCCATTCAATACCTTGGCTTTCACCTGCTTTACGAGTACGCACGGTTACGTTATCTGCAACGATAAATGCAGAGTAAAAACCAACACCAAATTGACCAATCAATTGTGAATCTTTGCTTTGGTCGCCTGTTAGGTTTTGGAAAAATTCTGCGGTGCCTGATTTTGCAATGGTACCCAGTGAATTGATCACATCTTCACGGCTCATACCAATACCGTTATCAGTAATGGTTACCGTGTTTGCTTCTTTATCGGCACTAATACGTACTTTTAGATCGGCATCGTTTTCGTATAAATCGCCATTAGAAAGCGCTAGGAAACGTAATTTATCTGCTGCATCTGACGCGTTTGATACCAGCTCACGTAGGAATATCTCTTTATTAGAATAAAGAGAATGAATCATTAGATGTAGTAACTTGCCCGTATCTGAGCCAAATTCATGTTTTGTAATGTCTTTTTGTTCTGCCATGGTAATACCTTTAACACTTTTGGTACACAGTTTGGTACACATTTCAATTGTTAAGCTTTCGCTTCTGAATCGAATATTGTGTCACTAGGTAGACAATTCAAGTGCTAACGGCAATAAAAAGCACGGAGACTTAAGCAGAACGCTCAACTAACTTTAAATGCAACTTAATACAATTGGATAAACAATGCATATTATCTTGATGCTATTTTTGGTGATCTCTGGCATGGCTTTGACTGAACATGTAAGCATACTTTTAGGTGGTCCAGTTTTTCTATTAGGGCTAGCTTGTTTTAATCTTGGTTCAGGTATATGGAGAGAAAAACAAGAAAATTATTTTATAATTGTTAGTCTTGTTTGCTTAGTTTTGCTACCTTTAGGAGAGTTATTTAACTATTAATTAAACTACAACATAATTAAGCTCAAAAAGAATCTCTTAAAAGGAATTTCATGGAACTAACATTAAGTAATGCAGTCCAATCGATCAGTGGCAGATATAATGCTGATTTATTTTTATTGTCTGGAAGTCTTACTTATTTGGCTGATGAAGCAGTAATCGACTTAGTCGAGAATCACCAAAATAAGAAAAATACTGTAATTTTATTTTTGCAAACATTAGGAGGTGTACCCGATATTGGTTACCGTATTGCTAGATATTTAAAACAAGAATACGAACATGTTATTTATGCTATTCCAGGTTTGTGCAAAAGTACTGGTACCCTGATGTCTCTTTCCGCTGATAAATTGATTATGAGTAAAAGAGGCGAGTTTGGGCCTCTTGACATTCAGATTGCTAAAAAAGATGAAGTTGGAGAGCTCGCATCAGGTTTGAACATATTTCAAGCTCTAGAGTTTCTTGACGAGCAAGCCCGCTCAATAGTTGCAAACACTTTTGCAGAATTAAGAAATGGCGCAGGTTTAAGTACAAAGCAAGCTTTTGATGTAGCACATAAGATTGCTACAAGCTCTCTGGACCCTATATATGCTCAAATTGAACCTGTCAGACTAGGTGAATTTAAAAGGGCAATGCAAATAGCTGAGCAATATGGGACCAAGTTAAACTCGGGGAACTTAAAGCCAGGCGCTTTAAATAGGTTAATTTCTAGTTATCCTTCACATGGCTACGTGATAGATAGACTAGAGTGTAATGAGCTTTTCAACAATGTTGAAAATGCAGACATTGAATTTGAGCTATTAATGAGTACAATACGCTCACTAAAAATTACTGAATCATATTTTCGAAACCTAGTCGTTGAGTTTACTCCACAGGAAGATATCTCAGTTGAAAATGAGGAAGGTGATAATGATGAAAAATCTGATGAACATTAAACCAGATGTTAACAGGACTTCTGAGGACGGTATGAAAAACCTAATGAGGGATTTATTCGAAAGGAATAAACCTACACCTGAAGAGTCTGTTAAGCGATACCAAAGAGCTAATGAGCGAGCTAATAAAAAGCTTAAGTTAGCCTAAATTTTCCCTTTAAACCCGCAAAAGCGGGTTTATTTATCCCTGCACTCATATACTTTTGTCATCACGAATTCAGATTCTTTCTCAGATATATATAATTTGTATTTAATCTTCACTCTTAACCACATTTCTAAATATTCACAATGAAATGCCTTATTTTCCGGCATCCATTCTAATGGTGATTTAGCACCTTTAGCTTGATTTGAATTATCTTCAACCGCTAATAAGTTTTCAAAATCATTCGCAAAAGCCCGCTTTTGTTCTCGAGTCCAATTTGCAGCACCTGTTTCATGTGCATGAGCTAGAGGAACTACGTGATCAATGTCTAAATCAGATGCTTTAGTAAAAACTTGTAAAGTATATGGATCTAACCATTCGCCCCATGAAACATTACAGCCTTTATTTCTTTTGAATTTTACAGGAGCTCGAGAGTCGCGGATCAGTATCTCAGCTCGAGTGTCTTGGCAGTCAGAGTCTGCATCTACCCAGTGAGGCCAATCTTTTCTGTTGTAACTTGTTAGAACTGGTGGAGAAGTAGGTGTGATTACTGAAGTAGATTTGTTTGTATAAGCTTTTTTCTTTACGCCATGACAATGATAGCCACCATTTTTTCGGTCATTGTGACAGCCTTCTGAATTTGTTCGTCCACTATGAGCAGCAGATGATAATGAAATCATGGATAACGATAAAAAAATGAACAGTTTCATATAAATTCCCTTTAAAACACTTAAAATTTGTTGACTATGGTTCGTTATTTTGTGTACTTTTAAATTTGCCCTCAGTTATAAATTAAAAATGCTTATTTTTTCCATTATTTATCCTTTAAGGGCATTCCATCTGTGGAGACCCCCCATCCAAGGGTCAGAAGCTTTGGACGATTGGGGTAGGTCCAATTTCAATATTGGACCTACTTTTGATTGAGATTAAATTAGGCTTTTATAAGTTTATAACTTATCTCGAAAGCAAATCAGATTACTTACATATGAACACTTGATCTTTGCCCCTCTTTTTTGCTTGATAGACAGCTTCATCCGCATGTCTAATTGAGGCAATAATAGTTTCGTTATAATTCAACTGACTAATACCTACAGAAAATGTAAAGTTCACCTTAGCATTTAAGTAAACTATGGAGCAGTCATGAACAGATTTTGAAATTCTCTCCAATACTTCTTTTGCTTTATCAAAAGTTAATCCTTGAAAAGCGATGACAAACTCTTCTCCACCTAAACGACAAAAAAGATCACTTTTTCTCAATGATGACTTTACAATTTCTGCGAATTTACGAAGAACTAAATCACCTGCCTCATGGCCAAATTTATCGTTTATTGATTTAAAATTATCAAGGTCTATCATTGCAAAGGATAAAGGTTGTTTCTCCCTTACATGTTGATTAAAAATTACATCTATAGATTCGAAAAAGAATCTGCGATTATGAACACCCGTTAACTCATCTTTAAAGGCTAAAGTCTCAAGCTTCTTCTCAAGTTTAGCTTGTTCTCGCGCCATAAATCGATATGTACAACAATCCGCTAAAACTTCTGTGAAATGAACCTCTTCTACCGACCACTCTCTAGATTCACCTACTTGCTCGCAACATACAACTCCAATTGGAAACCCTTCTTTAAAAATTATTGTATCCAACATTGACTTAATGTTCTGTGGCTTGAGGTAATCATCGCAAAAGCTCTTGGTTCGTTCATCTGTTTCTGCATCATTGACAACTATTGAGTTACCAAAAAATATTGCAGAAAAGTATTCTGGATGATTTTTTTTCTCGATGATTGGAGGTTGTGGTGGAACTTCCGTAAAGTACCACTCAGAATTCAAAACACACTCCAAATATTTACCATCTTCAATCATCCAAATTGAAATTCGACTTACATCTAAAGCATTAAGTCCCAAAAGGATAATCTCTTTCATGAATAGATGTGTATCGGTGAGTAAATCCTCTCGCTTAGATGCAATCCTTCTTATTAAATTTGAATTAGCTACTAAACAACTTTTATCACTAGCCATTTGATTCATATTTCTTAATTACTTCATTCTTTTAAATTAGCATAAATAAATAGGGTTATATAAACTTTTAGAATGAAATTTGACAACAATTAGTTTAGCTCCTATCTTACAAATGAATTTCATAAAATTTTCATTTAGTAAATTCCCAAGCATTATAAATACCCAAGCATACAAACTTTCCTACATTCCTTTGTTTGTATGCTTTTTTTATTTTCCGCCTAATCTAAATGCTAAGTAAGCTTTATGGTAAATAGCATTAATTTGCTTCTGGATTTTATCTACCTTCTCTCGTTTCTGAGAACTAGTTAACTGTTTGCTATCATTAATTGCATTCTTGACTTTGGTTAACTTTGATATAGAACGCTGAACCTTTGCTAGCCCTGCTCTAGAACGTAGTTTGCTACCTTCATCTTCAAGCAGTTCCTTAATACGAGTAGTATCACCAAGCTCCATAGCGCGCTTATAACTTCCATAGGCTTGATTAGCAGCATCAAGCGCATCATAGAACTCATTTGCAAACTTAGTGTTCGATTTGGGTGTGTCACCTTGGTAGAAAGATTTGATCACCGGGTATCTATTAAGTGGTGTTTCAGCATTAACCTTACCAATGGCTTGTCTCGCAATCATATCGCTGATTCCAAGAACATAACTCCCCATCGTACCGGTATAACCTAAAATCACATGCTCAATTTTCTTAGGTGACCAACCAAGCGTTTTGCCCAATGCAATTGCGGTGTCACTAGTGAAAGCACTGTAACGGTCTTGGGCTTGTTTATTTTGATCTGCCATGCCTTCAATAGGTGCATCTCTAAAGAATGAACGGTTTAATGACGTTTCAACAAGCGGCAGTATAAATTGGGGTGTAGGGTTTAATGCCATCGTTGTTAGGGCTGCATGCATTAATGACTTTTGCAGATCCTTGCTGCTCTGGTTACCCGCGGCGTAGTTAAACAACCTCTCTGGAATGGTGCCAAAAATCACGCCTAACTCAAATGGCTTAGGAATGCGCCAATGATCATCACCAGAAAAGAAATGCCAGTTAGCATCTTTATCCCAATCAGGTAATGCTTGGTAACGTTCGTCATCATCATTATACATAGCCAATGCAAGACTAAAGGCTGCGACTTTAATACCTTTCATTGCTAGTTCACGACTGAGCACTTTAACTAATTGATCATCACCTTGTGCTTTAGCCGCTCTTACTAGTTTACTCATGCCTTGTAAACGTGCGTTAAAGAATGGCAATACATCAACCATGAAATTAATTGTCGTAAAATTACCTTTAAGGCTGTAATCCATTAAGTCTTTCGCTTCAAAAGCTGCTTGTCGCTTACTTTTGTTGTTTGCTAATGCCGCTTCATATGTGCTTAACCGGTTGGCATTCTCAACCTTGTCGCTTATATTCCGGTATGTTTCTAGTAACTGCTTACCGTTGGTCACTAAACTGCCTAGATAAGTATTTATCTCGTTATCAGATAAACCTTTTTTTGCTAGCGCTCTGCGAGTTTGCTGTGCAGCGGCCTCTGGATCTGCTCCATGAATATAACCACCTTGGAAAGCAGCTCCACTGAATATAAGGTCTCGGTACGCTTCATCTTCCTTAAACGCTTTTTTCAAACCTTTAACGCTGTCTGCACCGAATTTGAACCCATCTTTATTGATCATCCAAGCATGCGCCGCATCACGAATAAAGTTCTTTGCAATAAAGTCAGGTGACAATGTTATACCTGCAGTTAAAAACCTTTTTGCGCTACGGCCGATTTTATTAACGATGTTCTGGCTGCCAGAGCTGTTCACTTGAATAAGTGAGCGCATGAGAGCAGGATCACTAACTAAGTAAGCTTGTGGCTCACCGTTTATCATAACCCGTACTTTACTGTTTCGATTCAATTCTTCTTGCGTCATGCTTTTAGCATCATCGCTTTTTTCATGGATCATAAAGTCAGTGCCATCAAGGTTTGATACGACTTCCTGCATCGCTTTGTTCTTGAGTGATGCTTCTATTAAAGTACTTTGGCGAGTGATAATGTTCTCTAATAGATCCTTGGTAGATTGCTTGCCGCCCTTAAGTTCTTTAATTTGCGCTGACTGGCCTGCAATGCCTTTGCGAGTGTGAGGCTCGACAATAGAACGTTTGATTGCATCCATTTCTGGATCAGTTTCACCCATATCTCGGAAAAATGGGACATAGTATTCTTCATCGAATGACCTGCGCTGCTGTGTATTAATGAGCCCAGCACCTTGTGCTACATCGAGAATAGCTGAATTGATTTTATTGTACTCGGCTCTAACCTCTTCAAAGAGTTTTTCTTTTCCTTTCGCTAGTGATTTGAGCTCTTCAATATCAGCTTTTGATAAATTATTTTCTCTTCCTTGTGCCTTTAATCGTTCAGCTCTGTGAGCCCCCATCCACGCTAACCAATCATTTAGATCGTTTTCAACCATACTAAAAACTTCGAGTAAGCCTTTCGTGTTTTCTTTACGTTGAATGATCCCGTCTTTCCATTGCGGAGCACCATAATTGAATACACCATGTAATACGTCAGAAACCCCTGCCGCCAAACGCGCACTTACATAGCCTTGTTTATTGGGATCAGTTACACCAATCGCTTCCTCCGCTTGTTTAATGCCTGCAAGACCATCAAAGATACCTTCATTTAACCGGTTCCAAAAAGGAGCGCTCTTTAAGGTCTTCATAACTTCAGCCGTTCGCTCTTTCGCTTTATCTGACAAGGTTTTCTGAGCACTTTCAGTTAAGCCCAGCTTTTCTTTGGCAGTGCGTTTATCAGCAGTCGTCGTTTGACTAAACTTATTCCCCGTTTGGCTGTATGCTAACTCCCCTATTGAGTCGGTGTATGGAGCACTTTTCGATTTAAAGCCTTTAACAATACTGTGCAGCATTTCGCGCATATGAGTAATTTCATCATCTTCACGATACACAATACCGGCTTTATCAAGCTGTGCTTTTAGCCAACGCTTCAATGCCTGCCACCAGTACTTAAGCTCGCCTTTACTAGGCTCATTTTCAACAAATCGTGCAAAGATCTCTTCTGCTTTTACGTCATCACTGGAATCCCAATAGTCTTTATTGGCATCTTTCCAATATTGTTCAAAAGCTTTTCGGCCCTTCGTTTTCTTTATGCGATTTAAGAACTCTTGATGTGCTTCCTTACCTATAACAGTGTCTAAACCACCATGGGCGATAGTTTCATGTGCTAAAGTTCGTTTTAAATCTGATTCGCTTTCAATATTCTCTGCTATTACATAGACCGTTTTAGTTTTATCGTTATAAGCCCCCTTAACGATTGAGTCACTTAAACTCATACGCCATAGCTTCTCGGCATCGTTAGTTGACTCAAGTACATGAACATTAATTCCGTTGGCGCCATTCAAAGAATTAATGAAAGCATTTGCAGTTTTTTCAGCATCACCTTTTGCAACACCTTTAGGCTTTTCTTTGGCATTGGATTTAGAGAAGAACTTGATCCCTTCAGGCGTTTCTTTATGTTCGATTGTGTCAAACAATGCTTGATATGCTTCATTGATTGGGGTTTGCTCTGAACTCAATGGGTAAGGGAATGTATTGCCTTCTTCAAAACCAAGCGACTCCGCCGCACTCCAAGCTTCATCACTAACTACATTTGCTAAATATTCGTTTTTGATTTTGTCTTTATTCAACTTATCGATTATGAATGTCTCAAATGAACGCGCTGTCATTTCAACATTTGTAGACCAATACTTTTTAGATTTACGTTGATCTAACTTTAATGACCGGCTGGGTAAATCGCTTGCATTAATAACATTTCGTACCCTCTTAAACGCTTCAGCCATTTCTGGACGAACTTCATCGCCTTTTAAGTGATATGGTGACTCTGTAATAAAATCTGAACCGCTATTTTTTTGCCTGCCAAAATAATTATCCAGAGCATGCCACCATTCATGAGCAAGGGAACCTGAACCCGACTTCTTAGTTAAGTTAATAACCATGTTGCCTGATTCGTAATGAGCTGCTGCGGGCTCTTTGCCTCCCGTTCCTCTGGCACCAAATGCAAGGCCAAGCTGACCATTTAAACTAAGCGCTTTCGGTGGCACATCTATCGCTTCTGCTAAATCCATCAATGCATCATATGCTTGGTTGAGATCCTTTTGTCTCTTACCCTGTTCAACCCAATTCCCAAATTCCACACCACGAAACCCAAATGCTTCAGTAAACGTACCTGGTGTAACATTATCAGAGTGTCTTTCTGGTCCTGTTCGTTCCGCATTCACAGGCTTACGCATATTCGGTGTGGACTTTAATTTCTGCAACTTCTCTTCAACTGCATCTCTGTTAGTACTTAAATGCTCTCGAGCTTCGCCCGGTGTTTTGAAGTCTTGAATTTTTAATACACCACTCGCACCCTTCCAGCCCAAATACACTTGGCCGGTATACCTGTCACGAAACACATTGATTTTGGAATGTCTTGCTTGTCTATTTGTTGATTGACTCTCAATCTTAATTATTTCAGCTAACTGCTTTTGAGCTTCTTCTAATGTCTCAACTGCATTATCTAAGCTTATACGGCGACCTTGTTTTTCAATAGTGTAAAAAGTTTTAGCTGGCTTGTGTTCTTTGCCATTGAACAAGCTATATTTGGCAGAACGTATGCGATATTTCGCCGCCTCTTTCAGAATTGCAGGGTTCGCATTTGCAATTGTGCCTAAAGCCTCTTTAGCGCCATTTAAAGTACCTTTGCGCATGAAGTGACTAAGTAAGTTAATTTCACTTTCAGGGTCGGCCCCCTCTTTCAAAACTCGATTAATCGATTGCTTAACTTTATCTACATAATCAGCCCAGTCGCTGACCTTATGACTCAATTTTGGTTTTGCAGGTATGCTCCCTCTTGCCATTGCAATAAAAGTTAATGCTTTAGGATCTGCGCCTTCATCTGACATTTTTTGGTAATCAGGTTGAGGCAAGGCTTTGCTAAGTGGTTTCGATTTTATTGAGTCTGATTTTTCGTCAAGGCTTTCTGCAAACCCGCCCCATAAATCTTTACGAGCACCACCTAACTTTTCACCGAAATCTTCAATGACTTCTGAATCACTTGTTTGCTTTCTTTCCTGTTCGCTAGGCACAGAAAAGCCGCTCTGTGGCGGCTCTGCATTTTGCTCTGGTGTCTTATCATAAGTTGGCGGCTCTTTATCTTTTATGCCGAACTCTTTTCTTAACTCGTTATAAGCCTGCCGATTAATACTTTCAGGTGTGTCAGTATTAAACCGCTGATAAGTTTCAAAAGGCTGCTCTGCGAAGGCTTTATCAACAGCAGACTCATACCCTTCATCTAGTTTTTTCATAGCAGCTTCATAGCCAGGTGAATCTTTTTTAAGACCTTGCTTTTTAGCTTCAGTTTGAAGCCATTTCCGTTTAGATGTTTTCAGGATTGGTGGCAGTTCGTTTGTTTGTTCAAGGGTTACCGAGTCTTTTTCAATTGATTTACTAGTGTTGTCTTGAGTTTCAGTACTCGGCATTTCTTTTGCCAGTGGCACTAATCGCTCTATTGGTGCATCTAAACGAATTATTTTAACAGGCTTATTCTTTTCACTAGCAGCTAACCATTGGTGGTGACCATCTAATATATGGTTATCATTCGACACTAAAATCGAACGCTCGCCGCCTTCGTATTCTTTAGCTTGTGTAACTTTGTTAGGTGAGAACTCGGCTTGTGTTGGTTTCAACGACTTCGCTGAAACTGTATCTTGCTTGTGTTCAATCCCCCTCGCTTTCATAAAGTTAACCATGGCACCGCGATTTTCCGCCTTAATTTGTGGCATTTCAGCACGCGGTATTTTTTTAGTTTGGCTTTGTGGTGAAAAAGCCTGCCATTCAGAATCTATCATTTCGCCTTTAATGTCGGCCTGTTGTCCTGTGGCTTCTTCTGATGCGGGCTCAGTGCCCTTACCTTTATTTTGAGCGGGACTTTTAATCGTCCAACCGAAACCATTATCAAAGGAAACTGCTTTAGTTTTATCACCAGCTCTACGTGCTGCACGCGCCTCTTTGCTTAACAATGCATCGCGTTTGCTTTTAAATGGTTGTCCGTCCCTTTGAACGTTTATACCACTTTGATCACCTGAAAAAATTATATCTTTATGTGGCAATAAGTTCTCAGCGTCACGACCTGCTTTCTCTACTCGTTGTTGAGCCTCTTGCTTAGGCCTGCCATCTTCAGCAAAGATAATATCTTTTTGTTCAATGCCTTCTGGTTGCGCGGCAAGATCAGCAAAAACCTTTTCACGCGCTTGGCGATCCGCTATTTCTTGTGATGTTGGGAGTTTACCCTGTTCTGGCTCTACAGTTCCTTCGATTGGTGCTTTTTCAATCCCTTGCCTGTGCTCAGGCTCGGCTTCTAAGTAGTCACCTTCATGCGTGTACTTAATGGGGCTAAAACGGTCTTCAGGCGTTGGCTCTGTATTTAATCGGGCTTCTTTAACTTGAGTCTGGATTGAAGGTGAACCATTGCCCTGCTCAAGATTTCGCAAAGACTCTTGTGTAGGACTAGAGATAAAATCACCATATTGCCCAATGTCTTTGCTAGATTCACCAAAACCTGCCTGTCTAGCTGCAGTGGGTGTGTCATAGTTCACATCACTAACTGCATCATTTTCACCTGGATTAGTTGTCACATTTTCGTTAGGCGAAGCCTGCTCAGGTAATGGCTCTGGTTGTGACGCTGCATTAAATAAGTCGTTATCTATATCAAACTTTTCTTTCATTGTTCGAGCAACAATTGCCGAGGCTTCAGCATCAGTAAAGCCTTGCTTTTTAGCTGCTTCAAACTGTTTCACTCGCACCATATCAATGGCTTCGTCTTGAGGTACGCCCGACTCAACTAAGCTATCAGCACTATTCTTCACGACCTCAGCTGTCCTTTGCTGATAGCTCAGTGCTTTTTGTGTTGCCTCAGAGCCAGTTCTAACTATACCCCCTACAACCAAACCGCCTACAAAAGCCTCGTCCAATTTTTCAAACTCATCCAGACTTTTGCCAGCCCCCCACTGCGCTAATGCTTCTTGGCCTGTCTCTGTAACGCCTTCACCAACTGCGCCTTTTAGTAGCCGTTTAGCAATACTAGGATCACGTACAGCTTCTGTTAATTCACCTTTACCATAACGCTTTGCTGTCTCAAGAACTCCATCTCTTAAAATATCTTTACCTAGTTGGCCCATGCTAGCTTTAATGCCAAGTCGTTCAAGTAGCATTTGCCCAGCACCTGACACAACTGCGCGTGTTGCATCTTTTTCACCTTCAGGCTGTTTTTCATAAGCTTCTTGTGCAAGGCCGCCGGCCATACCAAAAGCACCTACCCCTGTTGCTGCTCCTGCCATGTAAGGAATAGAGCCTGCGGTTAACTCACCTGCATAGCTCGCAAAGTCACTTAGGCTATCAATGTCTTTATATGATTTAACTGTAGGCTCATAGCTATTTTGTTCTTCAATATTTCTTTCAATGCCTTCTTGAGCCCATTGAGATAGCGAACCATCTTTACCTATTGTTTTAGCGACACTTTCAGCGAACGAACCCGCTTCTTGTTCAGCAGCACTTTCACCAACATCTGTAAAACCTTTTACAGCTCGGTAACCTAACTCTTCTAGCTTATCAACACCTGCACCAAATGATGCAGCTATTCCACTTTCTGTCTTTTCTTCAGCAAATGGATCTATAAATTCAATTTCTTTCTTAGTGAATGGGTCTATTATTTTATTGCTCATTTGATAAATACCCTTGCTGAATTGCAATTTGAATGGCTTGTTGTTCTGACAAGTTCTTATTAGCTTCCATAAATTTAGCTATCACTCCTTTTGCATCAACACCATCAATATGACTAGTGTATTTAACTGTTCCCATTTGCTTTTTACTTAAGTTTTCTGAAGAGCTATTTTTTTCATAGATGCTGTCTAATTGTTCCATCTGCTTCTGGAACTGGGCCTCTACACCTGCAATCGCCTGTTCTTTGGCTTCTCCCTCTAATGGAACAGTTGTTCCTTTTCCTGACTCAACATCTGCTAACGCTTTTGCCTTGGACTCAAGCAATTGCATCTTAGCTTTTCTGTATTCAGCTTCTTTGGCGTCATTAGCTTTAGATTGAGGGCTGGTTCGAATACCCATATTCGCATTTAATTGCTTTCCTAAACGATCGTAATACTCTGGCCGTTCCATCATATCTGCCATTGTCGCAGCAGAATTGATAGTTCCGATAAGTTCTTTTGGTGTGAAAGTTAGAACAGGGTCATCGCTTTGTGATGTTCTGCCTTTAGTCATTGGCTTGACTTCTTTAGAGCCGTTTTCATATGTAACTTCTAACGCTAATGCGACGCGGCCTTCTTTATCTTCAACAGGCACAAAACCAGCGAAATTAACATCTGCGATTTTTGCACCGACTAACTTATCAAAATGCCCAACAGATGAATTAATTTTCTCTTTGAAAACGTTATTGAATAACTTGATTGAGTCGGGTTCGTTTACTTTAGAAAGTTGGCCCGTTTTGATTGCTTCTCCCATAACACTGTGTAGTTGCTTAACGCTTTCACGTAATGATGGGTCAGTGTACTTTCTTGGATCTTTTGTTGGGTTTCTCGCAAACACTTCTTCTAAAGCTTCAGGGACTCGACCATCAGCTCTGAATGCTTGCCAACCTAAAGCAATATCGCCTTGGTCTTGTTGATATAACTTTTGCTGTTCTTGCCAGTTTTGCTGCCATGTTGTCTCAGCAGTACGCTGTTCTAGAGATTTATTACGATAGTCATTCATTGACTTAAGCGTTGCATTTCGATGTTCATTGTTTTGCTTGGCCTGCTGATTTCTAAATGCCACATCTTCTGCACGCTCTGCTTTTCTTTGTTTGTCTAATTCAGCACGTCTCATCTGTTCTTGCTGATAGCGTTCCTCATTTCGCTTATCTAAATCACTTAAACGCTGCTCATTGAATTGACGCGACTGATGCCGCTCCATCATGTTGAAGCCCTTTAACGCGCCATCTACGAATGCACCTGCCATAACTCCCCCTTATAAAGAACCAGCAGCAAAACCAATTACAGCACCAATAGCAGTGCCCCAGCCTGGCATTATCTGTGTGCCAATCATTGCACCAGTTGCAGTGCCGCTCATTTGTGAGTTTTTTTGCGCCTGATCAGCTTGGTCATTTGCTATTTCTCGATTTTGCTCCATATCTGAGAGCGTTTTGAGTGACTGAGTTGATTTGGCCTTAGTGCTTTGGCCTGCGTTCATAATTGAATAAGACATTAGACGTTTCCTATATCAGCAAGCGTGCTTGTAGCACCACCTTGACCGGTTAGTATTTTGTTTTGCAGGTCATCAACTGAACTGCGGGTTTCATTATTGACAGATGCCGTAGTGAGGCTTTTAAGCAGATTATTATTGTTATTATCTTGCTTGCTGTTTGCAGCGTTAACACCAAAACGTGCTAGCTGCCGATCCTCGCTTTCTTTAGCAATCTTGAAGTTGCTATCAATGTTCTGCTGATTTCGTTCAAGCTGTTCTGTTAAAAGCGAATCATCCGTTGCTAACGAAAATAATTTTTCTTGCACAGGAAGATAACGCTTTTTGTAATCTTCGAATTGTTGGCGAGTTAAATCTGCTAACGCATCTTGATAGCGTCCTGTTCGAATTTGCCCTGAATCAACTGAATAAAGATCGAATGGGTCATCTGTTGTTGCCGGTGTGTCTGCCATGATTTATTACCCTAAGTTAAAATTCATACTACACCCATGTTAGGTGTACCTAGTTGCCGGGGTTTGCCCGGTTTCAAAGGCATTGTCATAATTTAAGTTGGTATTGTTTGTAGCGTTATAGGTGATTGTGTTGGCATTGTTTGCATTTACAGCGGGCTGATTCTTGTAATAACTAGCCCCTGCACCTGCTATTGCGCCAGCTGCGCCAAGTAAGTTATCGCTTTGCTGTTGTGAAATGCTTGCATCATTGAAGGCTTTACGCTGTGAGCTTTGTGCAATGTCCGTTAGAGTAGCCGTTGCTTCTTGAGATTGTCCTTGGCCCATCGCCATAACATTGCTCATTTTGTCTATATAGCGTTCTTGGCCTGCTACCTGTGACCGTGCTGTGGTGTCACTCGATACAACTGATTGCTTGTCGCTTAAGTCGCTTAACGTGCCCTTAAATTTACCTGAATTTGGATTGACACCACTTGCAGCTAAATTCGTGCTTGTATTTGTTCTGGCACTAGTGAATGCTTTTTGGCTACCAAGGTTGGCGCTTTCAGCAATATCTGAATAAACATTTTCATCGTTAGCTTCATTAGCATCATCAATAACCATGTTTTCAAATGGGACTATGCTATCTTGGTAATAGGCCCATTCTTCTGCATAGACTTTTGCGAGCTCTTTCTCGTACTCAGTCTCTTTAATATCCCCGCCTGATTTACTCATGCTTTACAAACCTCTAAAAAATGCCGCCAGACAACTAAACCGTCACGCACACAAAATCGACGCCAACCATAAGCCGGTGCAACTTTATTAAAACCTTTGCGTGCTGTTGAAAACTCTATGAAGGATGCCCGGCCACATTTGGCAAGGCGAATGATGTGATAGAGATACCGGTTGATTGCATCGCCCCCATGACAGGAAGCAACACACACTTGGATATACTCATGTTTCATTTGTGAACGCGGCCTCAAAACAACGAAACCATCAGGCGCTACAAACAAAAAAGCCCACTCATTTGAGCAGGCTTTATCTATTTCATTGAACAAGTTGGGTTCGTTCGCCGTGTTACCTATTCGCGTTATTGGCTCTTTAAGCCGGTCACGGTGGTTGGCCCATGACACACACTGCAGATACGATTTGTCCATTATGTAAAAATACTAACCTATATTGGGGGGTTTTGCCATTAACTAATGGTTGAGCCATCTTTGAATGTTTGGCAAACGATATTTTGCCCGGGGGCTGAAATACTATGAGTACCACCTACTGACGTTTTTTTAATTTTCAACGTCACCGTAACACTGGTATATGCTGGAATAATTGCGGCTAATGTTCTTGTTACTACTGTCTCAGTGCCTGGCTCATCAGAAAACTCATGCCTGTAAACATCCCTAGCGGTCGTAAAACCTGACACGAATAGCATGACATCAACCGAAGGCGCGTCATAATACTCATGGTAGGCTTTCACCTGAATACCACTTACAGTGACGCTTCTAGCAAAAGGAAGGCTCGATATATAAAAATTAATTACCGTGTATTCACTGTTCGTAGAGTTTGCATTTACGTTTGAAGAGGTTTTTACCTTTAAGTCGGTTACATCACCTTCTATATTCGCAGCATAAACGGTACCAAAAAAACTCGCATTGTTGCCAAACAAGGTATTGATATATGCCTGATCAATTTGTGCACTCCCAATAGCCCCATTAGCTATGTATGTCGTTACATTTGAGCTAAGTATCTTATCAAGACCTGCAAAGCGTCCAGAATCAGGAATGTCATTTAAATAAGGCTTGTTCTGTTCGTCGTATGATTTCTGCCACGATGACCAAGATGTGCCAGAAACTGACGTTCTTCTATATGTGCCATAATCACCGTAAAAAACTTGTGTTATTTTTCCACCTGACGAGTCACGCCAACCGACAGTAGTTACCAATGTACCGAATGAACCCGCACCAGGTGCACCTATTGCAGTTCGAGACTTGAACTCTGTGAACGTCCCTTGGCCTTTATAATTCCAATATGTATCAGGTGAATCATTAGAATTACGGGTGTCACTAATCGCGGTGCCTAACGCCACGTTATTTGATGTTTTATCAGCACCACTTTCAGGCTTTCCACTTCCTGTTACTGAATCCCAAGCGATACCACCTGAACTAAGCATGACATTGCCGTTGTAGTCTTTGATAGTAACAGATTCAAGCGTAGCGCTTTTGGCTAGCATATTTCCGTTAGGGTCAATTGAGAAGTTCCCACTGCGAGCGCCATTGCTACGGTTATAATTTATAGATGGTGCACTAAATGAAGAACCTACAATTACTCTGTTAGCAAGCAAGTCATCTGTTACTAAGCTTTTAATATACGCTTCATCTATTACTGCGTTATTAATCACTGTTTTATTACCAGATACAGCAAAGAATGGGGTACTGCTATTAGGGTCTTGATTAGTTATAACTGCAAATTTAGCAGCTTTCACAACAAATAAAGGTTCTGAACCATCGTTAACTAGACCAACACTGGCGCTTATTCCATTTACCGTAGTTTTAACTCCCCATAGCGCGCTAAATACACCTTGGTTATTTGCTACAGTTTGACTAACTGATTCAAGCTCTGCGCTTACACCGTTAATCTCTGATGAAAGTGTTTGCTTTGCTTGAGAAATGGCACTGTTTGTTGCAGCCTTTGTGTAATAGTCGTTATATAGTGATGAATACACTGAGCCCAGTTGTGATTCAAGCGCCTGTTGGGATTGGCTTATAGCCTCGTCCGTTGTCGCTTTCGTGTAATAATTCAAATATAGGTTACTTGAAACATTGTTGATCTGTGAACTTAAGATACTTTCCCTTTGTGCAATTGCTTGGTCTACTTGCGCTTCAGTGTAATAGTTCTCAAAAATGACTGACTCAACATCGTTTATCTTTGAACTTAACAGTGTTTGTGTTTGTGCAATCGCAAGGTCTACTTGTGCTTCAGTATAAAAGTTCTGTTCTAGATTAGACTCTACATTACCAATGCGTGAACTTAATGTTGTTTGGGCTTGAGCTATAGCTGAATTAGCATCAACTTTAGTAATGAAGTTTTCTTGTAAATACGCACCAATACTATTCCCTTCTGGATCTTCTATTTCACTTTTCAATGCTGTAGTAGCTGATGAAATAGCCTCGTCAGCATTTGCTTTTGTATAAAAATTCTCTACTAAATCAGCCCGAACATTTCCAACCTCACTGCTTAGTTTAGTAAGCTCGTTAGTTGTAGATAGCTTCTCTTCTGCAACAGTAGATTTTATATTTTGAAGCTCGCTTTGACTTTCACCTACTGATGAAATTAAAGCCCCAATTACTTCAGTTGCTGATTTCTGCTCACTTGCAATAACATTCTGAGTATCAATGATTTCAGCTTCAACCAGCCTATTTCTATCTTGCGCAATATCATTTGCTAAAGCATTTTCAATAATCGACTCAGCACTGATTTCAAACTCAGCACGTAACACTGACGTTGTATTTGCAATCGCTTCCTGTGAACCTGTTTTAGTTTGAAATTGGTCAAATAGTTCCGCAACAGTTCCACCACTTTCTGGATCTTCAAACTCACTTATAATTGACGTAACAGCGCTGCTTATTGCTTCATCTGCAGCGGTTTTAGTATAAAAATTTTGGTAAATATCAGCCGCGAGGCTAGTGCCATTAATATCTTCAAGAGTCGCTTTCAGTTGAGTTGTTGCTTCGGTTATTGCTTCATCCATTTCAACCGTTGTCGAATAGTCATTGTGAAGCGTTGCACCTAGACTACTCCCCTCAATATTCTCGATTGATGATTTTAATAGAAGATCTGCCTGACTATACGCAGCATCTGTTTCGGCTTTTGTATAATAGTTTTCATCTATGCCTGTTGTCACTGCAAGTAAGTCATTATCGACTGCCGCTCTTAACGAGTTTATTTGGTCACTTATTGCCGTATCAGCTTGAGTAACTGTGTATACGTTGGTGTAAATATCCGCACTAGCTTGATCGATACTAGATTGCAGCTGTGTAGATGCCTCACTAATCGCGCTTTGCATATCAGCTGTGGTTGAATAATTATTAAAAAGCGTTGCACCTAAACTTGTCCCATTGGGATCTTCAATCAGGGCTTGAAGCGCGTTAATTGAATTTGCAATTGCACTATCAGAATCGGCTTTTGTGTAATGGTTATTTTGCAATTCAGCATTTAAGTTGCCCAGATCTGAATTTACTGAACTTGCCAATACACTAACAGCGTTAGTAATAGCCTGATCTGTATCGGTTTGTGTATAGAAGTTTTCATAAATATCAGCGCTCACGCCATCCATATATGATTGTAACTGGCTAGATGATTGGCTTATCGCACTATTAACCTCAACCTCAGTAAGGTAGTCTGATTTTAATAGTGAACCAATACTTGTGCCTTCAGGATCTTCTATGCTGCTCTTAAGTGCTGTAAATGCTGTTGCAATTGCTTGGTCAGTATTAACTGATGTGTAGTAGTTTTCTTGAAGGTCTGCAGTAATATTTTGGACCGTTTGACTATCACCATCTTCTATTAGTTGGTTTAATTCTGATCTGAGTGCGTTAACGCTTGCTGTAACAGCGTTATCCGCGTCAATCGACGTATAAAAGTTTTCATAAATATCAGCTTGTAATCCATCAATGTTACTATTTAATTGTGTTACCGCATTAGCTACTGCTGTATTTGTCTCTGCTTTTGTCGAATAGTCACTAAATAAAATAGCACCAATGCTGCTCCCTTCAGGATCTTCAATCTGAGCTAGTAATGCTTGTGTACTTTGCGTAATCGCCTCATTTGTACTTGCCTTTGTGTAATAATTATTACTCAAATTAGCAGTGACTTGGCCTAGCTCTGTATCAAATTGCGCAGCTATATCCAGCGCTGAACTGCTTATAGCGCTATCGACATCAGCTTTGGTATAAAAATCTTGATAGATCAGTGATTGAACGCCGTCAATGTTGGACTGTAGTTGTGTTGATACAGTACTTATTGCGCTTTCTGTATCTGCCTTTGTGAAGTAGTTAACCTCCAAGTAAGCAAAGTTATCGTCCACTTGGCTTTGCAATTCACTCGTTACTTTTGCGCTCGCTAATTTTTCCTCAGCGACTGTCTTGGACAAATCTGTTATTTTTGATTGGCTGTCATTGAATTGTGACTCAATCACCGTTATCGATTTACTTGCAGCTTGTACTTCTGATGTGATCACCTCCTGTTGTTGAACAATATTTGCTGTGATCACTTGTTGGCGCTGAATCTCAATGTCATTTGCTAATGCATTTTCAATAACCGATTGCGCCAATGGCTCAAATTGACTATTCAGTTCAAAGACCGCACTAGCTATTGCTTTGTTAGTATCTGTTTTTGTGAAGTAGTCAGATATTAATAATGCGCCTAAACTGTCTCCCTCAGGGTTTTCTATTGCCGCTTTTAGTAATTCAGTCGAGTTAGTAATAACCTGATCTGCTTGAACCTTGGTATAATAATCACTGATCAGTGTTGACGTGATTGTTTCTAAATCACTATCAATGAGCCCCTTTAATTCAGTTGTTGCTTGTGCTGTCGCACTATCAGCTTGCGCTTTTGTATAAAATTGCTGGTTTAAAGTAGCATTTATCGCATCTTGAGTTGCTTGCCCTTCATCTGCAATTGCTGATTCTAAATTAGTAGTTAATTGAGAAAGTGCATTATCAGTGGCTGTTTTTGTGTAGTAATTAGTTTGAAGAGTCGCACCCAAGCTTGCGCCATTAGGATCTTCAATGCTTGATTTAAGTTGATTACCAAACGCTGTTATAGCTTCATCAGCTTGAATGGCCGTATAGTAATCATTGTTGATCAACGCACCTAAACTAGTGCCTTCAGGGTTCTCAATTTCAGATTTAAGTTGTTCCGCTGAAAAGCTTATTGCACTATCAGTTGCTACTTTCGTGTAAAATTGATTGTTAAGAGTGGCACCTAAACTTGAGCCGTTAGGGTTTTCAATTTCCGACTTTAGGGTCTCAGTTGCAGATGCTATAACCTGATCTGCAGTTGCTTTGGTGTAGTAAGTGTTTTCAATATCACCCGAAAGAGATAAACCGTTTTCCTCAATTTCAACACGTATAGACTCTGCAGCTGCAGCGATAGCTTCATTAGCTTCTGTCTTTGTTAAAAATTCTGACTCAATACGTGCTGACATATTGCCTAGCGTCGATTCAAACTCGATCAGCTTAACTGTGTTATTTTGCCAGTTAACATCATTAATAATTACAGAATCAATTAACTGCCTTGCTAAGTCGTCGTTACTGAGTTCTATTGACTCGACGCGCTGCTTTGCATCCTGTGCACTCGATTTAGCAATGTCTGTTTCTATCAACAGTGACTGAATATTGTCTGAGATTGAGGGTATATCTATTTTAAACTGAGAAATATCATTTTGAATATCGGGAATAGTCTCAAGAACAGAATCAATATCAGCACGTAAGTTGGGAATGGACACCTTAACGTCATCAAGTTCTGCTTGAATATTAGGAATGCTTGTAAGCTCAATATCGTCCAGTTGTGAACGTATAACACTCAACTCATCTAACGTTGCATCAAAGCTGTTTGATAGGTCAGTAACATCAATTCCTAGCTCGTTTATATCAAGCTCTAAGCTAGGAAGCCGAGCATTCTCGATATTATCAACCTTGCTAGCTATATCAGGTATCTTGTTAAATTCACTTTTAAGCCAATCATCTAAATGTGATAGCTCAATTTGACTGCCAATTTGATCAAGAATACTTGATGCAGACTCTTGGGTTTTAACCTTTACGCCCGCAGCACCTTGTGTTGGTCCTTTCATATCAGCAACATTGACAAAACGAACCCAATAAAAGTATTCGCTATTCATGTTAACCGAATCGCTAAATGTATCTGTTACTTCTGTAGCAATTAGAACGGCACTGCTAAATGAATCTGTTTCGCTTCTCCATATTTCTGCATAAGCATGGCCGCGATACGTTGGCCTGTCCCAAGTAAGCGCAATAAAAGTGAAGCCACCAACACCCTGCAAATTAACTGGCTTGTGAGGGCGCTCAACCCCGCCGACTGTAATAGGCAAACCGCCATCATTAGTGTTTCCATTTTTAGCACTTTGACGTAACGCCGCCATTTTCATCTGATCAAGGTTAACCAGATCCTTTACTAGCAGTGCTCTATTCTCACCACTACCACGCTGCCCTGTAAGTAACTCTATATTTTCAGCCAGCGCACTTTGAGTTTGCTTGTCATTTTGGCGGCCAATACCTGGGAAATCACTTCTCTTCAGCTTCTTTGCCATTAAACAGCAACCTCGCGCATTGTTGTTGCAATTGATACGCTGTGTATAGTGCCACTTCCATAAACCTCAAACGCCCATGAGTCGCCGCGTGTTGGGGGTAACCTAAATGCTGTGTTAGGGATTTGACCTGGCTCAAGGTGTATCACTTCAATCTCGTCTGCAAAGACGCGTATACCAGACTGACTAAGATCTACTCCTTTTACCATGCCGCAAGCAAAGCTAATATCTTGCGCCTCAAAGTCCTTAGACCGCCAGTGATAATTCATCACTGCAGGACTTGATCCCCATTTGCTTAGGTTTCCACCTTGGCATGTGTATAACGCGTCATCAATTAAGCTGTTAAACCCACAATCGGCGGTTGCTGTAAAATGCCTAAAATCGCCAGTGTTTGGGTCAAATATAAAGCCTTTGTCTAAATCCTCTCCATAAAAAGCTAGATATCGCCCCTCTTGCTGGTACGCTTCAATTGTCTGAGGATCATAATCTTGCCATTGCTCTCGAGTAATAACTTGATTGGTTAGCATGTTAAGGCCACTTGTTGAAAGTGAAATTAAACCGTCTGGGCTAGCGTAAATAAGTGAACCATTAACAATGACCGCTGATCGCCCACTTACACAAGCTTGGTTAAACTCAAGTTTTTGACCTGCCATTGCGCTGGGTGTAATACCACTAAACAAATAAGGGTAACCTTTAGTAAGTACTGCTAATGTATTTCCAAGCGCTGCTACAGTCACAATTTCATGTTCTGTTGTTTGCTGATAGTCACTCGGCCAAGCGTAAGGTAAATAGGCCTCGCTAAAGCAAACGGTGCTGTCAAAAAAGCCAGCTAAAATACCGTTAGCCATTGAAGTTAATCCGATCATATCTTCGTTTGGCATTTCAAAGTCATATGTATCAAGCGATGCGCCTAACTGATCGCCTTGAATATCATCGGTGAAAACGTTTTGTGAGATAGGTATTTCAGCTACAAATAGATAGTCAGCTGAACCGCCGCCAGTTGCTGTTCTGTAAATGCGCCTATGTGTGATGTTTGATACGTTTACGTTTGGTGGGGAAAATACCAGTGATACATATGTTCCTTCTTCATCTGGGTATTTAATTTCAATCCTTTGCGATGCTTCACCAGGTGGACCTTCTTCACCTGCTGCAGTGACATAGGTGTGCGTGTAATAGCGAGTTTCGTCATCATTAGGGTCTATAGTTGAACCATCTTCATTCTCGTCAATCCCCTCAGTTACAGATGCAATGATAACGACTTCTGGTGCTTGCACCCCAAGCCTGTATGCTGATGCAGGCATGTTTACACCTTCAAATATTTCATTCGTTGTCACTTTGGGATATCCATCACCAGTAAAGTACACTCGCTGCCAAGGGTCATCAGTAATGGGACTTGGTACCGCGTGAACCTCTTTATCCCATGCAAACCAATATTGATTTAAGTGCTGGTAAATAGTTTTAGCATTATTTATAACGGCAATACCAGTTAAGGCTGGACGTTTTAGCGGTGATAGGTTGCCATTATCAAAATGACAACCAAATGCTTTTGAGGCTGATTCGTTAGGAAGTAAACGCGGGTCGAGCTTAGGCCGTTCACCGGCAAAAGTTTTAACAGTGATTGCAGGCATGATATTCGCTTAATGTAAGTTAATAGGTGGGCTGGTTTACTTGTTAAGTTTTATTACTTTGCTTTCCCATTTGTGCGCGCGTTGGCAGTGGTTATCTCCGTCGAAAGGCTTCGCTAATACATCAATTATTTTCATTTGTAGATAATACCGCTTGTCAGCTCTAAGCCTGTAACTTCGTGCCGATATAGATTCTAAATTAGTTCCATGGCAAATATTGCAAATAGTGATATCTATTCCATATAAGCCATTAAAAGCCCACCGGCATCCAAACACTGTAAACACCGTTAGCAAGATAAACGGCACGATAAAAAAAAGGCCACATAAAATGTAGCCTAGTAACGTTCTTGCTGTTTTTAAGAAGTCCATATTTCACCTATTCAAAGAAAGCTTTTCTAGCCAAAACAAACTGCAAACCAAAACTTTTAAATTCAGTCTCATCGTCCAGTGTTAGGACTTTAACGCCTTGTCGTGTTTCTGCATTGAAATTTACAGGAAAGAATTCGTTTTCTACCTCAAACTCTTTAGCGAGTTCTAAAGCACTTTTTAAAGCAGATAGCCCATTTTGGTTTGACTCATTGAGTGACACTTGGACACCTTTGAACTCAATGCCAATAAGCTTATTTATATGCCTTTGGAAAGGTTCAAGTACTTCATCTGATGTTTTCAGTGGTGGTCGTTCTGGTGCTTCAGGTAGGGGCAATGGTTGAACTTCAACTAATTCGCCCTCTTCATTTTCGTATGGTTCAGGTAAATTAGCATTGTGCTTTTCAACATCTTGAAGATCTATTAGATAGTTAAAATACAACTCAGCCCAATCCCATTGCAGTATCTGAGCATGTAACTGAGCAAACATATCAATGTTATCAATTTTGCCTTTATTAATAAGATCAGGGATATTTTTAGATATTGGCCGCTGCAACAAGGTTGGTAAACCTTGCTCGTCAACAACAGGGTTTTGCTCGGCGTCGAGTTCAATAAACTCAAGAATTGGTGTTAGGTTATTTGTCATTTTTAATCCATCCTAAAGGTTCTACGCAACGTGCTGTACCAACTAAAACCGTGTTGCCGTTTTCGTCTAACATTGTCGTTTGATTATCTACAATGTGAATTTTGCCATCATCACCCCAATCACCGGCAGTGGCATCATAGGCAAGTTGAGCGTAGGCGTAGTTAATAAAGCCTTGCTGGTTCACAGCCACGTTGTAATTGAGGGCTTTAAATCCTTGGCTGTTATTGTTTGGACTGCCTAGAGATATTGGCGTATGAGTTGGTGCGTATTCAGCTCCATCATCAATACGTCCATCTTTAAAAGTCATGGACGTTAAAGCCAAGTGTTGGTTTATTATATGGTTCGATGCTGTAAAAATTCCGCCTGTTAAAGAGTAACCTAGATAAATCCCTCTGCTTGGGTTGTGATTTTTCCCAGCGAAAACTTCTCCTATACCTTTTCGACCCCCATATACATCTGTATTTCCAACGGGAATTGTTGATTTAGCTTTTGTTTTATAGCTTAAAATTTCAACACGCCCTAGAGGTGGGGTGCCTGTGGAGTCTAAAGTGTTTTTTATAGGATCTATGATAAAAGACGAAGTGCTCCAAGTCGCTCCATTGTCATCCGTACGTGAGCGCGTTGTAAGGGTGTCAAAGGTCAGTTTTGACAACGTTACTTCTGACCATTGCTTAACCCCATCAGGGATGAAGCCATTAAAGCTGCCAATCCAGCCATCTTTTAGGTCCTCGCAAAGGAGTATTTTTGGTGGTTCACCTACAACCTCTTTGTGAGTATATTCACTTGCTACGGGGATTTCTAAACCTTGAGGTAGATACCCAGCCTTATCACCTACTATTAGAATATCAACAGTGAGGTCTCTAGAATTGCCCGTATCTACTATTTGAACGGCACCATTTTTTTTTCTAAGAACCACAGACCCACTAACGTTAACAGGTTCCATCTCATACCAATCACCATTATCAAAGTTTTCATATCCCGCCCTGAAGGTTGCCCCTGCATTTGCAACTACCTTGACAAATACCGTTTCTACGGCAAGTAGTGATGTATAAACGTCTGGTTTAATCTCTAACCTATCAAAGTAGAGGCTAGTACTACTGGGTGGTGCCTCAACATTTCTTTTAAGTGGCGAAGTTAAAAGCTCTCTACCACGATATTCACCAGATTTAATTTTCAAATCTTGCTCTGCAAAATCTTCAGATGTTAAGCCCCAAGCGGAGTAACGCATATCACGACAAACACCACCTTGGCCGCTTGCGTAAATGACATCGCAAAGCCTGCCATCCGAACGACCTGAATAAGGGTATTCTAGAGTACCACTTGCTTGGCATACTTTTTCACCAAAGCACTCAGCTTTTGTTAAAGGCTTATTATCTGTTACATCCCACGGACTGCCTTGGCCTAACGAAGCTGTGTCTATGTTCTGACAAAGTTTGCTACCTAAGGGGTTTTTAGGATGAGCAATACCTTGATTTAAACGCTCCACTGTACCGCACACCAAGAAATAACATTCACCATCTACAGCTTTCGCTTGATTAGCTGTCGTGGCTCTTAAATAATAAATAGCAGGGTCATTATTGAAGTCTACTAAGAAATTGTTATTGTTACCTTTAGGTATAAATACACCATCTACAGCATACGCCGTATCATCATTTGTCACACCTTGCGCATTTATTCTTGAGTAAGATATAGATTCAAATTTTAATTCATTTACATTAGAACCCGCGTCTATACTGTTCCAATCACCATTACCTAACCCAGCAAAACTACGGCCATGCAAACTCCATTGATAAAATTTACCTGTTGCATCATCGAAATAAATTCGGTTGGCGTTACCGCGATCATTTTGAATAGCAATGCGCTCAGCTTCGCTTGCTGTTTGCCAGTTTACCCCCTTGCCTCTGGTTGATGTATCACCCTCATACCATGCAAAATAAGCAAAAGGTCTATCATTATTATCTTCCGTCGGTACACCGTTTATGTCACTAGCTACACTTTGGATTAGGCCATTTTTATACACATAAGGGTCGTCATCATTAATTTCACGCAAGCCTGCTTCAAACCCCCACATATCAAAGCGGTTCGTCACAACTTTATTGGTTTCGGTTTCGCTTGCGAATGCTATTGCAGGGGTTGCATGTGTTACAGATACACCGGTTGCACTATCGTAAGTACGCGTACCATCTTCAGTAGGGGGTAGTTTTATCCTTATACCATATGAATCGGAAATATCTGTAGAGGCGTATAGCTCAGTAATATTTCCCGCTATATTTACATTAGCAAAATTAGTATTAGAGGTTCCTTTTGACGAACCGATATTGCGGTCACACCCTAAAATCAATGAGTTGGGTGTTGGGTTTGATGTTGTGGTTCTTGTAAACAAGCCGCCTTTAGCTGCATCGACAGGGAAAATACCTCCAGCCAAAGTGGACTCGTTATATCGCCCAAAATGCACAAATCCACTCGCAGCAAACTTTTCATTATTAGCTGCTCGCATAGCTTCAAATTCAACCTTGCGCATAGCCCATGGGTGTGGATGGATAGCATCAAGTTCAGCTAGCTTTTCGGCGTGGTCTCGCACCATTTGTGCAGGTGTTTTGAGTTGTGTTTTTACGCCGTGACTGTCAGTTAATTCTTCAGCTGCATTATCAGAATTAAGCCATGTTCTTAACTCATCTAGAAATAGTTGCTTTTGATTAAATTGAACAGCTATTTGGCCTGCAATACGAGTAAGCAATGTTCCTGATGTGTTGCGAACAATTGCGTAATTAACTGCACTCTGAGTTGCCCCCTCAAATTCTCTATCGAGTGTTAAGCTTGAATCACTGTTTACCGCAGTTACCTCGTACCACGTTTTTGCATCTAAGGTAAAAATATCACCTACCGCAATAGAAATAACATCATTTTGCCAATTGGTGTTCACGCCAACAATTGACTGCTGACCATTTGTTACATTAACAGTACCGACTCGATACCATGCACCTGCGCTAGCTGTCATAGCTTACCCTCTCTGTTGGCCCATCATTGCACTGTCAGCTTGGTTCTTTTGCCCCAGCTGGTTCTCAAATGCTTGTAAGTGCATTGTGCTTTTGTTTGGATCTGCAGCATATTCCGCATCCTTCATGTATGAGCGGTAAAGTACCCATTCGATGATCGCGTTTACGTAAATATCATCTAGCGCAATAACAGCATTTGTATCGTGTTCGGCCATACCAATAGACGCTGGTGCTTTTGAATAAGCTAGCGTTAATAGGACACCATCAGTTACACCTGGATAAACGTAAAACGTTTTTGGCACACGCTCATCATAAATATAAAGCTGCACTTCCGTTGCATCTGTACCGGCATACCACGATTCATGATTATCATCGAGCACTTGTCGATTGAATGGGCCGCGAATAGCCTTGCCTGTTGCGTTACGTGTGATATCAATCAGTCTCAAGGCGTCAGCAGGTAACGATTGTTTAGTGCCTTCTACGCATGCGAAATCATCAATATCAATGGTGTAAGAGTCAGGCCGACGTAATACGATTGCACGTTGAGCGTCATTCAAATAGTTCAACAGCTCTCCTTCAGGCCATCGCACAAAGCCCGGATCATTAAGCAGCTTATTAACTCGCGTTATAATTTCTTTTGAGGTGACAATAGCCATTAGTAAAATTCTCTTTGGTTAGTTGGTCGATGTTCGTCCAATGCATTCACTGCTTCTCGGTAAGCCAACCGGTAGCCGTCGATAAAATTTCGTTGGTAATACTGAGAAAAACTGATATCAGTCCATTGTGTATTAGGCATTTTCATCAAGGTAGATGCCGCTCCATCTGCAAGGTAATCAGCATATTTATTGATTAAGGTGTCGTTCGCATCGAAGGTATCAGGCAAGTAAAAACGCGGTGTAATGAAGTAGAAAACTCGATAAACAGGTGTGCTCTTTGTTAAATACACTTCCCCATCAATTGATACGCTGTAATCTAAACCTCGCTCAAGCTCATGGCCGTTTGCATCCAAAACAAAATTAACACCACCAAATGCGTGGTTATCTTCAACTGCAAGTGCAGCTGTCTCACCTTGACTGAACTGTTGTGAGCGAGCCAAATACAATGACTCAGCGCAGAACTTTTGATATGCACGTTTAAGGTGATCAAGTGCAAACTTTTCAAGAACGCCACCGCAACGCTCTCGAACAAGCGGTATCAAGGTAGACAGCTGAGCCATGATTATTCCCCGCCTTTTTCACTCGTTAAAGCACGGAATGCATCACGCACTTTTTTGCGGTAGTCATCTACTGGCTTTTTAGGGCCTTCGATTTCTAATTCATGGGCAACAACGAATGTATCAAGCTGTTTTGAACTGTACTTACCAAGATCAACTTCTTCACCTTCAACAGTCACTACCATATTGGCATCAGCTTCTGCTTTCTTCGCTGCTTCTTCTGCAGCAAGGCGCTCTTCTTCAGCAATCTTGTCTAACATTTTTTGTCGTTCAATAACGCCTTCTAGCTGGCTTTCCTTAACCCATACGGTCGGAAAGTCTAAAAAACGTGGCGCAAGTGCATCATCTACTGGAATAGGCTCATGTCGTTTGAAGATTAGGCGAGTGCCGCATACTGTATCTTTCTTTACTCGTTTTGAGCCAATATAAACAATATTCGTAGCCATTTTTATGACTCCATAAATCAATAATTTAAAATAGAAAAGCCCTGCGAAAACAGGGCTTTTAACAATGTATCTTAGGGCTAATTAATAGCCTTTGAAGCGATACTCCAACTGCACAGTAACTTCGCCTGTAGCTGCACCTGCACCTGAGCTAAGCAGCTCTAAATCACTTGGACCATTGTCACCAATGTATACAGGCTTTACGGGTACAACAGTGCTACCAGAACTTACCGTATCCACTTCAATTAACGATGTTTTACTGTTGTCTTTATCTGATAAACGAATTGTGATTTCACTATCCGCACCTAACGCATCATTTAAAACACGTACACCCGTAATTTGTGTGCCAATTGGTAACTGCTCTGACAGTGTTACTGACGCGCCAACACCTAAGCCGGCTAACATCACACTTGCTACGTGCAAAGACAAATTGCCTTGAGCACCTTTATAAAATGTTTCTCTCATGATCTTGTTCGCTTTTGAAAAGTTAAGATGGAAAAGGCAGTGTTAACTGCCTCTTTATGATTTACTGAAGTGTTACAGCTGTATCTAGAACCATTGTGCCGTAATCATTTACTCGGCCTTCACGATCTGCAAATCGAACTTTCTTACAGCCATTCATCCAAACAATGGCTGTTTCATTGCCGTTGTCATGGTCGACTTTCTTTGTGCTCATGTGGAAGTGAGTGCCTGACTCGGCTTTACCGTATGCATTACCTAGCGCTTGACCACCCAGCAAGATAGCGCGATCGATATCCGTACCCGCTGTTACTTGTTTGGTCGTTGCTAACTTGTCATTGTTTGAAACAGTGACAGTATCACCTGCATAGAAACGTACAGGCTTACGATATTGACGAACAAGAATGTTACGCCACATGATTACATCACCTTTGAATACTGGGTGATTAAAGCCGCGACCACGCGCCATTGCTCGAGACATAAGCTCTTGCATTTTCTTCTCTGACGCACTATTCCATAGATCACGCCACTGACGCGGAGTAACAAACAGGATGAAGAACGGCGACTCGTTAGCCATTTCGTCTTTTTCAAACGAAATATGCTTCATTGGATTTTGCTGCTCTTCAAGGATCAACGCTAAGTCATCGAGTTTGTCTAACGTTAAAATATCAGCTGGGTCCAATGTTTCAAATGACGTTGCATCACCACCAAAGATATGACGGTCATAAGTAGGCGCTTGAACTTCATTAACCATGATTTCGTTAAACTCTTCATGGTCATCAAGTGGGACAATAATGTCACTTGGGTTAAATGAACCGCGTGCACCTGCCAGGTGGTACATTGCCACTTCATCTTTCAGGTCGTTGTAGTAATTACCTAACAGCGTTTTAGCCGTGCTAAGCAGGTTATGCTTAGTACGCTTTTGGCTCATCTTACCGCCCGAATCAACCATCTTACGGCCTTGGTCAATGCGCAATTCAAACACGGTTTTACTTAAGCTCTCGCCACGGCCTTCCAGTTTTTTATCACCCATTGTTGGTAAACCGTTAAGGTTGTGGAATAAATCCATTTCAACCGTATCACCGGCTTGTGATTCCAAGTCACGGATCATGACAATTGGCGCACCTTTCTCTGTTTGGTTTTTGCCATGATTTGTGTCTTTTTTCGCAGATTGCGGAGCACCGCCGGTCAACATGTTTACAAACGTGTTTTGACGGCGAGTGTGTGTAAACAGGGCTGCGCCAAATGCTTTTGCAGCCTGTGCTCTAGTGATCGTACTCATTTTTAATTCCTAGAATAAAACGTCCGACGCTTCAGATAACAAGGCTTCGATCTGAGCCTCTGTCATATTTGACATTTCATCAGTCATCGTTGCCGCATCCTTATCGAGCAAACTTGCATTTGCGCTAAGGTCGCTTGCTTGTGATCCTAAGTCGGTCGGTGAATTGGGGATTGCAGCAGGTGGGACTTCGCTTGGCTTAGGCTTGTGTTGCTCTCCAAACGCTGACTGAACACGCTTTTCAACTTCTGCAAAGCGCTCTGCTACTGATTTGTTTTTAAAAGACGGGTCACTTGCGAGCTTTTCATCAATAACTTGGGCCATTTCCCACTTGTCTGAATCATTATCACGCCACGATTTCAGATGCTTTGAACTTTCAAAAGCAGTTTGGACCGAATTATCACTTGCGGGCTCTTCTTGCTTCTGAGGTTCTTGGGATGCTTGCTTATTAGCGTTGTGCTCTCGGAGTTGTTCAGCTAAAGCGCCGACCATTTCCCCTAGGTCTGGATATTCCTCTTTGATACGTGCCAATAATTCAGGATCTTCAAGCATTTGCTTAGGCAATTTACGTGCGTCGATACCCGCTTCTTTTAACTGACTGCTGTGCAATTCAGCTAATTGCTTAGTTTCTTCGTACTTGCTTTCCAGTTCTGCTTTTTCATCGGCTATACGTTGGCTTGCCGCTTCTGCGTCTGCCGCACGTTGTCTCGCTTTGACTAGTACATCGTAAGGCAAGCTGTGCTGGCCGTTCTTACTCGTAATGTCTGTAGCTTCAACGTAGTATTTACCATCGATTTCAACAAAACCTTCAGGCACATCACCTTTTTGCTCACTCGCTTCGGATGACGATTCCGGTTTTACGTCTGTTTCAGCTTGTTCTTTGCTTTGTTCCTGTTCGGCTTCAGCTTCCGCTGCAGGCTCTTCTTTCGTGTCTACTACAGGCTCATTTACTTCACCGCCATCTTCATCACCAAAAAGCGTGTCACCATCAAGATCAACGTCGGCCAAGGCCGCTTCGATTTCTTCTGGTGTGCCGTTTTCTAAAATATCGTCGAGATTATCCACTTATGACTCCATCACTATTTGACACATAGCTGCGAAAATTAAAGTTGTAGGCTGTACGCTGCCTTTGCGAGTTGTTGTGCATCGCACAAAAAAGCCGCCTTGGGTTTCCCTAAAGCGGCTTAATTTCTGCGTAGTACATACTTAATTGGATTTATTACCGGTAAGGTTTCCGTAACCTCACATCAACACTTCCCCAGCTAATTACATTAACTGCTTTGCGTTGCTTAATGCTTTGATTTAATTGTTCTGACTTAAATTGCTGTACTTGATGGCTTTCAACTGGCTTGAAAGCTGGCATTATGAACTTTAAAAAGAATTGTTTTAATAGGTTCATATTTAGCCCTGAATAGCTTGTTTAACTATGGCGCTAAAAATAAAGTCTTTAGCTTGTTGTTCTTCCGGTAGATGGTGGAACGGGACCATACAAGGATGCTCTTTTTTATCAGCATCCTTTACCTTGCCATACTTCCAACCTTGAATAGCTTTCTCAGCCATCCAGCTATCATGCGAAGCACTAGCAGGTGCATCAGGGTTCAGAATATGAAAGGCAACACCTTTGATCGCTGAGTCAATTTGCCACTGTGGTGCCATTTCCCAACTTGGCTGTTCTTCACGAAGTGCTTTGCAATAAGCTCGGTTTACTTCATGGCACATTCTCGCAATAGCGGTGATCTGCTCTAAATGCTCTGCTGGTATATGTTCGATGCTTTCTAATTGTGCTATTTCTGACATTTTTACACCTGTATTGCGTCTAGTTGCTGCTGTAAGTTTGTTTGGATTGATGACTTAAGCGCTGCGACTTCTGCGTGTTTCTTCTGTACCTCAGCAATGATGTTTTGCGTTTCGGCTTGGATCTTCTCGTCTTTCACGCCTTCAGTTTCAGCTTTCTTCTGAATTTCATTGATACGTGCTTCAAGCTGCTTGTTTTCCAGTACGATTTTTTGCACCTTCTGCTGAATTTCTTGTTGCTGCAGCTGCTCCATTGCTTGTTGTTTTTCAGACTGAGCTTGCGCCTGTGCTAATTCTTCCTCGGTCATATCCTCTTTAGCTTTTGGAATGTTCAAGGCTTGGCGTAAGGTTGATAGAAATTCTTCTTTGTTTGGCAGATCCATCAGCTCTACAAGCATCGGTAAAGTTGCTGCTTGAGCTTCTGGCGGTATTTGACTCATGGTATTACTGAGTAGTGTCGCTTGTTGCTGTCTGTATGTTGGCGTGGCTTTCACTGGTGCCAGTGCCATGTGTCCGCGCCAACGTGCTACATCGTTATTGCGCTTACCTTCAGGGTTTGGCTCATTGATAACGATAGATCGGCGCTTTGCTTTATCTTCACGGTTAACAGTTACCTCGATGTTATTTTGAGGCTTAAGCTCTTCGATAATATAAGCAAGGAGCAACTCACCTACTTTGTTTCGCGAGTAATGGAAATTATCATTTATTTCAGCAAGTGTTGTTGTGCCTTGCTCTACCAAGTTGGCAATTGCTACACCACTTGTTGCGTTACTGTCTTGGCCTAACATCGAGTTATATACACCGGCACAATCTTGTATCAGCTTCATATCGTGCTGCATCAAGTTAAACTGTTGTGCTGCAATGCCTACATCGTTTTGAATGCTTATTGCATCACTGGCCTTACCTTTGTTCTTGCGTTCCGGATTAAGCTTGATGTAGCCATCTGGCTTTTCGACCTCTTCCTTTACACGTCTATCTGATAACTGTGTTGCATCTTCGTCAGCAATTACACGTCTTGCCTGCAATAAATAGTTCAAACGTATAACACGTGCATTGATACCATCTTGTGCAGGCATCATTCGACTAACTAAACCGTAAGGCTCGCCACTTGCGTCTTTTTGATAACCAATGAATGGAACAAGGTTAAACATGCCGCCTGGCGCTTCGCTTGGTCTATCAATAATACGATGTGGGCCAATAAACCACGCTTCACGGACATTAGGGAATGCTGCATATTCCAGCTGAACTTTACCGCTATTAACAGCTGCAACATGTGCCGTATTGTTCTTATCAAACTCGATAACACGGCCGTCAGACAGTCGAATAATGTGAGCACGCTTCCATACTTTGTAGTAGATAACTTGTAGTAAAACGCGTTTACGTGTTGTGTCTAACCACTCACTAGTTGCTCTATTCCAGCTTTGTGCATCGCTCCAAGCAGATTGCAGTGCATGATCTTCGGTGTGTTCTTCATCCAACGTTCTCAAGAAGTCTTCCCAGTGATTAACTGATTGCTCCAAGATTTCCTTATGCTCTGGAAAAGTCGCTATTGCTTCATCTAAATCAAGCCATTTTCGGCGAGCAATCCAGCGTGCATCACTTCTATCAGCTTCAACAGCATGAAAGTCCCACCAAACCTCACGACGATGAATAAACTTAATTCGGTATGGCGCTGCAAAAGGGATTGGGTTTTTAGTAACTTCTACCCAACCAATACCCGCTTTTAATTGACTCGCGTATGCATCAGAACACGCTCTATCGCCATTGGCTAAGCGCCAATAGTCTTTGAACTTTTCATTAAGTGCCTTCGCTAACTCTTCGCCTTGTTCGTCATCAGCTGAAACCATCAAGTCAGAACGTGAACGAGCTTCTAAACCTAATACGCCATCAATTGTGGGACCAATCATGTTGTGCACTATGTCTGGTTGCCCACGATCTTCTAGAATAGCTTTAACTTTTGCACTTAATTGATCACCATCATAATACGCACATGCTTTTGTTGCGGGTGTTCGCCAATCAGGTTGTGCGTCAATGTCACCAAGGATCGACAACAGCTTATCTAACGACAAGCCATCTTTGTTCTTTGCAAAATCAGCCATTTATTATCGTGCCATCCAAGAGTTAGGGTTGTGCGGTGCAGGAGTATTATCTTTAATGAGTTTCTTCGGCATTCTGACAAGCATTTCTTTAGCAATCATGTAGCTCATTACTTGGTCATCAAAGCCGCCGGGCTGCGCGCCCATGCGTCCTTTTTTATCGTAAACAAAGGTGTTTAATTCGTTGGCTGTTCCGCGCCAAACAATGCCGTCCTTGTCATGTGTAAGTAGTTCATCCAAACCACTAGTGAGTATTGGTTTAGACTGTGCACTGGTATGCCACCCTACTTTTTTTGTTTCTTCGTCCGTGTCTTCACGATCAATGTGTTCTTCTGTGTAAATCCGGCTAGTCGGGTAAATCTCAACTAACTCTTGAAGTGTTGCATGACCGTGGTTGTTACGCTCTATGCCTATAAACGCCTTGTTATACATCAAACCAATATGCTTATTGATATGAGCAAAGCGTTTAGGATCTATATGACCAAACCAATGAGCGACTTGGCGACCGTCTGATTTAGCGCAAACATCTAATGAGCTGCGATCGCCGTGCTCAAGTCCTTCTGCAACATCACCACCGATCGCGTATTCTTCGTCATCGTCTGGCAGTTCCCAAACGAGCAAGTAACCAAGTGTTGATTGTGCAAGCTTGTCAGCCGCTTTAGATGATAGGTCAACCTTGCCATTCATCTTTTTGAGCTTGCCTGTATATGGCTCAATTTCATAAACAATGAGCGGTTTCTTACAGCGGCCCTCGACACGCATCAAATCATCACTCGCAAAGACTTTACGGCCTGACGTTAAAAACGCTTCCATTGGCGTAGATGGGAACTCTTGCTTCATTTTGTCTTTCATCGTGCGGTCCTTGCCGATATACCAGCTTTTTTGCTCATCGCTTAGCGTAGTGCCGTTAGCGAGCTCGACGGATGCAAAATACTTATCTTGTGCTTTTGTTAGCTTTAAGCCGCCGGTTGGGACAGGTGCTATATATTTTGGATCTTCAAACCATGGGAAAAAATGAAACTTAAAATTTTGCCTGGTTAACGCAATGCCCGACTCAAGCAACTCCATTGCCTCGCATGACATATCGAAAAAGTTACCTGCTGCGCCCTCTGCAGTGGATTCAACGAATATCAATGAGCCATCATGCACAGCATTGAATGAGCCGCTTTTAACTTCCTCTGCCCGTAATGGGTATTGAGCACATATCTTGCCGTATTCTGATACGTGTAACACCTGCAGCGTGCCGGAGCGGAACGACACCGCGACACGTACCCAGCTATCATTGTTAAACCAGATGCCAGTGCCCGTTTTACTTTTAATCGAGCGCTTACCTGTCTTTAGCCAGCTAGGTAGCCGTTCGTATGGGTAAAGTATCTTGGACGCAAATATCGCGCTTGCTTCGTCTTTACCTTGAGCAATAACGCCACACTGCCTGTTATCGTTAAACATGGCGTGATCAAGAATGAATACCTGTATTGCTGTACTAAACCCTAATTGACGCGCTTTTAAGATGATGTTTAAAAACCACATCGTCATAAACAACACGGTTTGTGCTAGCCGGCAACGAAATAAAACCTCTTGGCCTTTCTCGTTAGCGATTATGTAAAGGTTGTTTAGTCGCCACCACCAACAGTCTAAATATGGCTCACAACGTTCTAAGAGGTCTACATCATCTAAAGTGAAGCGTTCCTCTTCTGTTAACCAGGTGCTTTTAGGGTATTTAGCAAGCTTTGGCTGCATTATTCACTCACCACCTGATCTAAGCCGTCAGTGCGACTATCAATGAAGTTATCAAGTTTGCTAGTTCCACCCGCTTCTTTTCTAGCTTTCGTAGCTTCGTGTTCAGCAATTTCCGCTTGATGTTTACCGCGCTTAGTTGCATAAACCAGTGCTTTAGTTTGTTGTGATATTCTTGATGTTTCAGCAATCAGTTTGCCGCGTGCGAGTGAGTCAGTTTCAAGGTTCGATAGGGTTTTTATAATTGACTCAACGCGAGTAATGTTTCTATCGAGCGCTGACTCTGCTTTGAATAACGACTCATAGAACCGCGCTGCTGTATCAACATCAGTTTCAGGATCTTCGAGCTTCTTATTGATCCCTTCCATGGCCTTCATAACCATGTGAATCCGAGCTCGACAAAGCGCGAGTTCATCTTCAAGGGTCGTGGCTTCTACAAGTTGATTTACTTCATTCTCGAAGTACTTTGTATAGCCACCATGCGTTACAAGGTGCCGGTTTCGAGTGCCTGGCTTTACACCGGGCTTTTGCTTGCCTTCCTTAGTTTTACGCTCTCTAGCCTTCGGTTGTTTCTTTAAGTTAGTTTGAGGCAGCTTTATATAACGTCTTGCTGTTGCGTAATTAAGGCCGTGATTTTCACAGAAATCACGCGGACCTATACCACTTTCTTCATGCTCCTTTAAGAATAGTGTCTTTAAATCGTCCCATTTTGACACTACTGTTCACCGTAGCCTGCCTTGCACTCAGCTAATGCTTGTTCATCATCACGCACCAGTTCTCTCATTCGTGCCTTATGGTACTCAGCATCTTCACGGCGTTTCTGAAGTTCAAGCTCATGCTTTTTGCTCTGATAACGCCAGTTCATTAGAAACGTTATTACTGTGAACAAAATACCAAGCGCAAGGGCAATGTTATTAAGTGACAATAAGCCACCGACACCAGTACCGATACTTGCGGTGTAACTAGCTGCTGCTGTTGATTTATCCATTGTTAAATTCGCTGGCCCATTGTTTGGTTCGTTTAATGTCTTCATTGCATTTATCTATGACAAACTCTAAATACTGCGCATACGCTAACAAACTCGCGTTTCCTGCTATTTGTTTAATGTCGATGTTACAGTTGGATAGATATTCTTCCGGCGGTGTTACGTACACGTATTTCGTCTGTACCACCGTCCTTGTCACACTCGCTGGTTCTTGCGTACTTGAGCAAGCGGATAGCATTACAAGGAACGCTATCATTAGCCCATTGTTTAGTAGCTTCATCGCTTGACTCTCGTAACTTGTCTATTTCAGATTGTGAAGTATGTAAGCTGTTCGTTAGCTCGCTTACTTCATCTTGGTAGGCTTGATTAATGCGTGATAATGACTCTCGCTCACGTATTAATTTTTGATTCTGTTTTTCGGTTAGTTCAACACTTTGCGCTAAGAACTCAGTTTGCATTGTTAAGTTATCAATCTCTAAGCTTTTACTTTTAATCGTTTTATTAGCTTCTGTAAGATCGTTTTCAATCGTCACAAGCTGATATGTTGCGTAAGCCAGCGCTGCTAGTAATGAGACGATAGCGATTCTTTCAATGCTGCTGAATAGTACTTTGAACATTTGCTACTCCATCAAGACACATTGAACGCTCGTTTTCTCTTCGCGTGATTAAGCCTGGTAACTTTTGGCCTTTAGCAAAAATCCAGCGTGACAACTCATTGCAAGCGCCAATGCGATCGTTATTGTTTAGCTTTTTAAGTAATGTACTGCTTTGAAAGTTGCCTGAGCCTACGTTGTAGTGAAATGATAAATACGCAATGTGCTCGCCTTGACTCAGTTTTGTATTGATAGCGCTCATTAGCTGTTCGTTATGAGTTGCCAAATCATCAGCTAACAAGTTCAAACACTCATCTTCTGTGTACTCTTTGCCAACAACAGCTGTTTCAGTATGGCCGTAACAAGAAGTCGCTATGCCAACAGGGTCAACATAGCCAGTTAACTCTTGGCCCTCGAAAGTAGCGACTGTTACACCTGCAGCCGCAAGAATGCCGGAAAACCCCAGCGCTATAAGTTTTCCTGCTTTCATGGTTTGTTCTCAAATTTTAGGTATAAAAAAACCCGCGAGGTGCGGGCTAATATTCATTTAAAGCAGTTATTGCTTTAATAATTTGTCAATATTACGAATATGTTTTACTGCGATACTTAACTCATCTTGGCTCAGAAAACTTTTTCCAATCGAAGAATTAACCCAAAGTAAGTGTTTTAGATTATTATTTTCAGCTTCAATCAAGCTTAACTTTTCACTAAGTGAGTTATAACTATTTGATAGATCATTATATAAAGTTTCAAGATTCTTTAATTTCTCAGCATATTTTAATGCTTCGTTATGAGCCTTAAGATGAAGTTCTTCAGCTTCAAGCTGCTTTTCTTTTATTTCATTTCTTGAGATTTCATAAGTACTGGACCGTTCTTTTTCAGATGCAATATCACTTAATAATTTTGAATTTTCCTCACGCTCTTTAATTAAGCTTTCTTTTGCTTCTTTTTCTCTTATTAGTAATTCATCATATTTATTTGTTAAGTCATGGGCCCTAGATTTAGTTATAGATAATTCATCTAATATTTGTAAATGCTCATCATTGGAAACCATCTCTTTCCAGCCTTTGGAATGAAGCCATTGATTAAACCAATTGCCCGCAAAGCGTTTCAAAAGTTCTACAATGTTATTTACCCAAGGGATGACAACAACAATGAGTAGTGTAAGCACAAAAGGATAAATGTAATGCCATTCGTAAGGGATTTGCTGTAATTTAAGGCTTGGCTTTAACGGCTCATAAAAGAACCAATAAAGTAGCTTCCAGTTCCACGTACAAGAAACCCAAAAATAAGTAAAAATGAATGGGCTTGCTAATCTTTCTCTGAATAAGTCCAGAGTGCTACTATCATCTTGAACGGTCATTTTACATCCCTTTAAAACTAAAAATCCGCCAAGTCATAAACTAAGCGGATTTCTTCAACATGGAAAATACTATATCAGGATTGGGGGGTTTGCAAGTCAAGATTCAAAGACTAATTAAAATTGATTAATAAACTATTTTTTAGTTTAGTTTAAATCTCAACAAGTGCTATAAATGTAAAAAACAGAATCATCTAAATAAAGTTTATAACAGGGAGGAAAGATGGAAAGAGGAATTATAATCACTCCAGATTATGACATCTTAGATAATGGTCATGGTTTACGAATAAACGGCGCTGTTGACCCTATTAATCTTAGGCAATACCTTCTTTTCTGGGATCGAATTGATTTTCCAACAAATAATATGATTCATACCGGAGGTGGAAATGATGTAGATTTTTTAATTCAGGAAGGGATAGCAAGATCGTCAGCTATTCAATTCGACCGAGTCAACGGTAATGAAAACGGCTTTATTTTCTTAGCAGCTCAAATGGCAGCATACGAAAAAAATAATGAAAGTGAGCATGAAGAATGGAGTATCGCACAGCCAACCCAGCGATTATATGTGCCTAATCAATATTCCCAAACTCAAGGTTGTCTTGAATTTGAGCTTTACGACGCCGTAAGCATACCAACCGCCGATGTGCCCTTGACAGATATTTGTGAATTTAAACTAAAAAGAAATGATGAACTTCTTGCTTTAAGAGACTCTATGGACACTATAGTCGATAGCATTTTGAACTCTCAAAACATTCCTAAACGAAAAAATAAAGCAATTAGTAAGTTACATAGAGATCTAAATGCTTTTAATCGTGTCATGAGTGAGACTAAGTTTGAACGTATAAGTCGCTCACTAAAAACTGTAGCTACTGACCCTTGGTTTGGAGTAGCAGGAGCTGGTGCTTTGGTCAAAGACTATTTACCTGATAATTACCAGCCTTATGTGCAAGCACTAAACGTCGCTGCACTTGGTGGCTGTGCATTAAAATTTGCATATAATGAATTAAAAGTAGGCAGAGCAGTACCAGATAATTTTAAACAATTTGCATACCTTTCTTCAATTAAAAGAGAGCTTGTTTGAATCAGTAACGCACTGAAAATACATAATAGATAAGATAAGCCAATTCAGATTCTCAGGGTCTAAATTGGCTTTCTAGTAAATTAAGTCAAGTTTCTACAAAACGTCCTTTACGTTGCCCCGATGCATTCGCACAGAACTAATCACGACACCTTCAAAAAGATACTCATCATGCTTGGTTACTTTTACAGGTGGGTATTCATCGCTTGCAGAAAGCAGCAAGTTATTCTTTAGGTCAGCAATTTTACAAACAAACACGCCGTTGTACGCGCAAACAATAACATCGCCCTGCTTAACATCAACGCTGCGGTCAATGATTAGCAGGTCGCCGTCAAAAATTCCGACTCCTTCCATCGACCGGCCGCTAGCTATTCCATAGAAGGTTGCATCTTTGTTCTTCTCGATTAGCCCAGCAACTCCATTTTGAAATTCATTATAACTATTTCCTTTAATAACATTACTTAGCAACACGCTCATAGCTCTACCTGTATTTGAGTTTTACATAACATTAATAATTAGTGGTTTCTCAAAATATTAAAATCAGTAAATTCTGAGTCCTGCTAGGTATAGTTCGTATTTCATTAGGGCTAGGTTAACTGTTTTTATCTCGCTCAATTTTGTCTGCCAAAGCTCTTAGCTTATATGCAATCGTCGCCTTGGTATCATTCTTATTGAAATAAGCCTCTAAATGTTCATTGTCGATATCTAGAGCTAATGTGAAATTGCAGTAATCTCCAAATCCTACTGGCTGTACTTTTATGTTTGTGAGTTTTTGCTGCATGTTATTTCCTTAATTCATGCTCATTGCGCAAATAGTTGCGCATTTAAATGATAAAAAACTATTTAAAACAATGCCGCGTTAGAACTTTTTAAACTAATTCATAGAGTTAAGATTTGGAAAAGTGCGCACTCACATGGCCTTGTTTATATAGCAATCACAACGTTGTAATATTTGGGCTTAATTCTTTTCTATAAACAAAAAAGCCCGATGATATCGAACGGGCTATTAATAAAACTTTATTATGCAACCTTTTGTGCATCAATTTCTTCACAAAGATTAAAGACTCTTGAGGATGCGTCTAAGTACATTTTCGCATCACCTTCTGAAATGTCATCTCCTAGCTTATAATCAGCCTGTGCCCTAGCATTCCTAAGGTTATTTAGCATCATTGATAGCCGTCTTAAGCTGTTCTTCTCTATATTAGGCTCATATTTATGGGCTTCACCTTCAAGGTATTCTATAAAACTTTTATGAACACCCACACCTTTGTACTCTATGGGTGCACAACTCAAAACTTCATGAGCTCGATGGTAAGCTGCATAGTAAGAATTTTTAATACAACATCTATAAGAAATTTCACCAATATTGTTATCTAATGAAACTTCTGCTTGTGAATAAAAATCAGAAGGGCAAACAGGCATAGATCCTCCTTGATTATCAGTTTAGAGGCCTGAATCTAATGGTTAGTCCATTCTCAAATAAATCTTCATCGAGAAATGCATCAAATAACTTTTCATTTAGCTCTGAGACTTCCTCATACGGACTGTTAATCCTAAAGAAAAGGTCAATTCCTTCTTCTTCAAAGTAATTCATACCACATGTATGAATATGAGTGCCATTATCCTCTAGAACTTTTAATGCAGTGTCCACGTGCTTTTTGAGCGTATCTTCTTCAATACCAAACTTAGCTAAAGCAGAAGGAATATATTCTCTCTTCTTTTTAGCATCTTCGAATTGTTCCTTAAATTCTTCCAAGCCAACCTCCATAGGTTCCAGCCGTTCCAGTATCATTTTGATTCTGGTTAGGTCGAGGTATTTACATGCAGTATCAAGAGCACTCATAAGAACCGTTACTGAGTCTGTAATTTTTGCATACTCTGAAAAATAGTGATTAATAAGCCGATACTGGCCTAATGCAGCTAGTGCACTTACGTGATTAATGGCTATGAATGGACTTGCTCCACACTGCTGCACTGCAGTTTTGAAATACGACTCACCCTCTTGAAACGAATCAGCGGCAAAGTGCAATAAACCTTTTAAAACCAATTTTGGCTCAACTTCAGGAAGAGCGTCAATTTCTTTAACTAATCTAATTCGAGTAAAATTATCCAAACTTTGCGGGTTATGGATAAACACAAATACATCATTTAGGATAGTATTTGCTTTTGTCTCAGGATTTAGTTGCTGACTCATCGAGTTCCCTAATACTTAAAAGTGTTTATCTACCAAAAGCGGTCAAATATTCTACTCTTTTAACCTTCCATAGTCTAATAAATTAGAGCTTTATACTGTTTTACTCTCACATATTTCGTTATATTTGTAAAACATTCTCTATAAATATTAGGCAACATCTTCCATCTTTTCATGAATGTTTTTAAATATATCTCTCTCCCATTCGCTAATTAGCCTTAAAAGTTCTTTGGTTACTTCGTCATGTGCGCAACTGTAGCTTTTATGGTTGATACCGATTATTTGGCACCGGCTTCTCTTTGATATTGGCTTACGCCCTCTACCATGGCAATGAATGCAAATTTCAGGGCTTAGGCTTGTCGCTTTCTCCCCAGGCGCTAAACCGCTGCCATCGCATTCATTGCATACCGGCTGTACGTGCTCATATATTGCCGACATAACCAAGCCGTTTAATGTGTCGGGCTTTATCTTGTACTGTCGTATTTTGATAAACAGCGTTGCATGCATCGTTAAAGAGCGCACTACGCGTTTAAGCCTTTGCTCTTCACCTACATAGCGAAAGTAAGCCCAGCTAGTTTGGCAAGGTGGCAGTCCAGCAAGTGCATGTGCTGCCGTTCTCCAATCGATAACGTCTTGACCGCTGCCGCCAAACGTACCCGTTAGATTAAGTGTTTTAGTTGTTAGTTTTGCTAGTAGTTTAATCGGCTGCATTCTGTTTACCCCCAAAGCGCAATCATTGCTGCGTCGCGTTTGTCTTCGTTTGTTCGGCCTTGCCACCCTGTGATTTTATTGAAGTAATTGCCGTCTTTTTTGGCTTGTCGCTTATGTGGTCCTTTAAGAGGTCTTACTTTAGTAACTCGGTAACCTTGGCTTTCAAGTACTTCACAAATTAGTCGAGCTGTTGCTTTACAAGCACCTACGTCTTGGCAAATTTTTTCGCGTACTGAGCGCTTGTTCTTAACTTTCTCACCGAATAGCGGCTTTATGGCTTCGGGGTTTTCTACTTTGATTGTGATTGAATCTTTTGGCCCAGCTGCAGCGATGTATTCAAATAGGTCAACAAAGCTCAATGACTCAAGGTGTAAAATAGTTTTTCCTTGGATGACAGCAATACCACTTTTCACAAAGTCGGGATCTATTCCAATTGTTAGCATGCGCTTGGTACCTCAATTAAACCTTGCTCTAATAGAATTGATTGCGTTCTGATCATCCCCTCATATGCATACAAACGATTGATACGCGGATCGCCTACTCGAGTTCTGTTATCAATAACATCGTGGCATGCCGAGCACGCATACGTTGCATGTATGTCATCACACTTCTGGCCCATACCTGAGCCTTTCCCTACATGCGCAAGTACCACTGTTTCACTATTGCCATTGCACACACCAGGTATGCGCACTTGGCATTGTTGGCCTCTGGCGCTATTTCGAATTTTCTTACTAATGAGCGACATTTGTTTCCCCATATAGAGCGAGCATGTATAAATCGTCAGGCCTTGTTAGCATTAGCTCTAAGTACTCCGCACAGTATTGCTCTAGCCAATTAAGGTATTCAGTAAACTCTTTGGTATTCAGCTTTCGAGTGCGTTTTCTGACGATGATTGGCTCTTCATTGCCTGCTTGGATAACGCGCACACCAAACTTTTTGCGCACAAATACTTCGTGTACATCTTCTGAGCTGTTTTCTTGCCCAAAATGCTCTCGCAAGTGTTCAGCTATTTCCTGATTCCACACCCACATAAGTCGGTTTTGAGCCAGCGAACGCTTGGCCTTAAACTCCTTAAACTCAATCACAACGTCTTTACCAAAGCGCAGCATATCCCTTACTGCTTGCCCTATTTGAGGCATGTAATACTGCGCATTAGTAGCCGTTATTACTTTCTTTGCCATTTACGCAGCCTTCTCAGGTTCTTTTGCTGACTCTTGTTTGGCTACTTCCTCTTGATGTGCCAGTTTCAATACTTCTGAAGTTGCCGCTAGCATTGAGTCACGTAAATCACGGGGCAAGTTGTATCGCTCAGTGATCACTGTCGTTGACTTAACAAGTAGCTCAATTGCTTTGTTCACATTTGCTTGGCTTCCCTCTTGGATAGCTTTTGCTGCATGCCCTTTTGCAGCGGATAGAAACCCATCACTGATAAGCTCGCCAGTTGGTGATAGTTGCTGTAATGTACTTTTCTTAACTTGTGCCATGGTTTACCTCTATGCGGTTCTTGCTTGTTTAAATGTTTTTTCCATTTCAGCGTTGAGCGAATAACCCTGATGTGATGGAACTTTATTTGATGTGAAGTTACCCGGGTGAGCTTTTACATTACTCATCTGGTTTGCTGCCTTACGATGCTGACGGCGAGACTCTTCACGTTTTATCTTTTCCTGCTTAAATGCTTCTTTCTGATCTTTGATGTACTGAGGTACACTAGGAACACCAGCAAGTTTTGCAGCTCTGGCCATTACCCTATTACCCGCTGCAGTAGCTGCATTTAAGTCTCTTGCGCTTGGCTCATTTATTCCTTTAAGCACCGCTTCCTTGGCCTTACGCGCTTCAACGACTGCAAGCCAATACCCATCACCTAAAATCTCTTTTAGTGCACGGATGAATTGCTTTTGGTCTTGTTCGTAAGACTTCATGGCTCACCCCACGTACTTCAAGTAAGCCGGTGGCGCTGAGTACTCAAGCTGTAGCGGTATAGGGTTTAGCTCTCCTTTGCCGTAAAGCTCTGCAAGCTTTGTGTATTTCTCTTTAGCCATTTTCTGCCAAGCGCTATCAGTTAGATTTGTTCTTGCTGCGGCGATACTTTGGTTAAGCCAGTAAACTAATGGCTCAGACCATTCTTTGTCTTTGCCGTAGTTTTTAACTCGTTGGTCGTTTATCTCAGCCATGCATTGCGCAAGTGTTGGCATACCACGAGATTGAAGGCATAAGATTTTGAACTCGATAGGATTAGGCGCGTACCGTTCACTTGTCGAAAGCAAACGAGCCATTTCAAGCGCTGCACGAACATGCTTCGCAATGATCCCCATGCCGTACAGCTGTTTGGCGTATTCGTTTGCAAACAGCATCAGGTTACCGCGCCAGTTAAAATCACTATTTGGGTAGTATGCTTTTAGCGAAGGCAAAACTTCGTCGCTGATCAGTTTCACTAGGACGTCGTTTGCTTGTCGTTTATCGGTTTGGCTTATTTTTGATACTTGAGTATTCATCAAAGAACCTCGTCATCGTGTGGTGTTGGTATATGCGCGACTGATTGCTGAAGTGCTGCCAGCTGATCGCCAACATTACCGTTTTGTCGCTGGCTGAAATGGCTTGGCGCATAGCTGTTTTGATTTGAATTAGCTATCCAGTTGTATTTGAAGCCCTGCCAATTCCTAGTTATGCACTCAGACAAACAATCATCAACGCTAATGCCGTTATCAAAAGCTATTGTGAGTTGGTTACCGAAAGTGTTTATCACTGTCTGACTGAGTGATGCTTTCTTCGCTTTTCGCATCGCGACCCAATCATCAAAAATTTGTGGTGATGGCATTTGGGGCCATAGAGAAAAATCAAATAATTCGAGCGGACTTTTTTTGGTACTTTTTTTATTATTATCTTTTGTATTAGTTTCTTTTCTTATGTGGCAGTCATTTTCGACTAGTTTTTTAGTCATTTTTGACGAGTCTGCTAGTCGTTTTTGACTAGTTTTAGAGTCGCTTTTGACTAGTCGTTTTTGACTAGTTTTTAGTTGTTTTTGACTAGTTTCAATTTCAACCCAGTCACTAACAACTGGATTTATACCTGTATTCTTTCCATCGCGGATCAGCACTTTTTTTGACACTAAACCCTTTATGATTTTTCCAATGTTTGTACTGTCAATACCGGTCAAATCACTTAACTGAGTATTAGTGATCCAGTCTGCTTTTTTTTGCCAACGAAACGTTTTGCCAATAACGGCAAAAATTATTTGATACTCACGCGCACTTAACTTCACTGGCGGACTAGCAAGCGTGTCCGTTAATTTTTGCGCAAGCCTGTCGTAGCCGTTTTCAATATCAGCTTTCACATACCCACCATCTTTATGTTCATGCCGCACTACTTGATTGCATGTTGGTTCATCCTGTGACACAGGGAACTTGTAAATCTCTGCTAAATTAGCCATACTTACCTCGATGAATTGAACCCGCTATCGTGCCGACCAAAGCTGATGCGGGTTTTGTTTTATCTGCGAGTTACATCAGCCTTTGCTGTAGCTCGCGCCTTAAATTCTTTTGCTTTATTCAGTTTTCTTCTTCCAATAACCACGCAACCAATTAAGTCAATTACAAAAGCCATCACAGCTAACATGGCTAATAAATCAGAAATTGTTTTATGTTTACTGACGAGAGTACTTATCACCATCAACAGCACCCCAATGCTTATAGAGTGACGAACTATAAAGCTCATACTCAACGCCTAAACTGGCGTCTTTGTATTTCTCGAAGTTCAGCGCAGCCAATACATAAATTCGTTTTAACTGCCTTTCTACGCTCTTCAGGAATATCAGCACCGCACTCAATACACTCTAATGACTCTTGAACGTCTTCTTGTTTTAAGTTCGCTAACTGTCTTTCTTGTTCTCGCTCTATTTCAATTTGAGCGTTATCAGCTGCATCCATTACGACTCCATTAACTACTTGAATAAATTTTAAAAAACACACATTCTGTATGTTCGCTATAGGCGGTAGCGACAGGGAGAGTTAGTCTATTGGCTTGCACAGACCGTTGCCCTAGACGTGATTAGGGACTAATAGACTCCCCTCCCTTGCCTCCGAGTTTGCAAGGCTCGGAACTCGTCGGCCAAATTTTCATTGGTCGCTGAGCGCTCGGCGACTTGTGATGGAGTGAGATTTCTCATGAAGTTTCAAGTCTCTGTAAAGATCACTACAACTGTTAACCTTTCACGGTTAACACATCACAAACTGCCAATTTTAAAGCGCCCTTTTGTCTGCTAGCATGCAAGTGCGAATTACAAAAACCAGCCACACAAAAGGACTAAAAATGAACTTCGATATTTCTTCTTTTAATAGAATTGCTAAACCGCTTTTAAATACCCTCGCTGAGCAATTCCCATTACCACTTAAGATCCACCTTCAACGTTATGAAGCCCCAGACTTCGACGTGAAAATGGATATACCTTTGTTAAGAGCAACCCTTTATTACCTAGCAGCAAATAACTACTTGATGTTTGAAGGCGATCACGCAGATAACGCCAATTACTACTTAACATCAAAAGGCCTAGAACTTCTTAAAGTCGATTTTGAAAAAGAGTTCAAAAAATCTTCTTCTGTTTATGACCAAGGCAAAGTTGGCTGTTAACTCACGACTCATTTACCGGCTTACGGATCCTTTTCGTAGGCCTTCCACATAATTAGTAACATCAAGAACAAATCCATCCCGAGCACTGCCATGAATACCCAATTCATCTGCCTTTGTACTTATCACCTCGCCTAGCCCTTTTGCTGCCTCGTCATATTTGATATAGCTATCTCTTTTTTGCCCATCTGATAATCGAACTTCATCTTTAGCTTTAGGAAAATCACCCTCGCTATATAAAGGCGTAATTTGTTGAGCGTCAGTTAATGAGCAAATAGCTTTACCATTACAGTAAAAACCTGATTCTTCGTCCGTATCTTCTACAAGCGCCTCGACAAAAACACCCGCACAGATGCGCCAATTAAAAGAGAACGAATAAAACTTGCCATCAACCAGATTTAAATTGTTATCGCTCATGTAAAACCACCTTCATATATTGATTAAAAAAGCGTCCTTTCGTTTGCTAGGATGAATATGCGAATAAACAAACAGCAAACAAAAGGACTAAACATGCCAAATATTGATCACTTACCACCTGTGCTCTGCCCGGTGTGCAAAGCAAAATTCAATAAACCGCCTAGTTGGTTTCATGACCAATCGGTGTACATTTGCCCCTGTGGGTATGAAGTCCCAATAGATAATGCGATCAAGGCGCACTTCGCCATGCTCGCAAAACAGATCTCGGAATTCCCTAAGTTTTGATTCAGGCCATTCAGCCCATTTAAGCTCCGTTGTAAAAATGGGTTTATCAACCAGATGCAACCAAGGTGGCGGCGTATCTTCATTAATAAAACTCATGAGCTCGTCACTCATATTCAAGCCACCTTCAATGATGTAGCTTTCACTGAAGCCGGTTCATTTGGATCAGGGCGAACCATTTGCTCGAGCTCAGCTGTCACATGCAAAATAGCTGTAATAGCTTGTTGTGCTCGCTTTTGAATAACATCGAAATTTGATTCGGTAATAACGCCATCAGAACGTGAAGTGTGAACAGCTTTAGCAAAGTCACCGCATGCGGCTTGTAACTGAAGTATTTGGTCAGCTAGTTCTTCATCTGATAAGCCAACATCAGGTAAATCAACAACAGTTTTGCCTACGCTAAATGCCCAGGCTTCTAGTGAACGGTAGTCTTGTGTTAGGTCTGACATTGCAATAATTTGTCTGTACCCAAGAATGTGAGTGTCACAACCATCATCCAACTTGCTTCTAAGAACCGTTGGGTTCATACCCATCTGTCTAGCAAGTTCAGCAATGTTGTAGTCATTCTTATAACTTTCAGCTGCTGCCATTGGGCATCGTGCGGCTGGTGCATGAGCACACGTACTTTTTTTAGATAAAAGCATTTATATTATTCCTTATGCTGCTTCTTGTTGCTCAACCGGATAACAAGAGTAATCAACTTTCAATTTGCCTTGAGTTATTTTTTCTAACTCTAAGGCTCTGCCATAAGGTAAAAAGCCAGCTTTAGACCATTTACTGATAGTCGCTTTATTGGCAGGAAATCGAAACGCGTCACCAAGAGCCTTACGATCTCCGCTAAAGTAATCGATAGCATCGGACGTTTTCATATTGTGAGCCTCTTCACGATAAAAGTTTCCAAAAGTGTACGATCGATTTGGTAATTATGTCAACCAAAGGAAACCAAATAAGCAATACAATGTTTACTAATATAAACTTAGAGAAGAAAAGCATGTCATTTGAGCAACGCTTGAAGTCACAGATGAAAACTTGCGGTGTAAAGGCGGCTGATATTCATAGAAGATTAGGAATATCTAAAAGTACAGTGAGTAAATGGATGAACGGCATGAATGAACCTAAAGGTGAAAATGCTGTTAAATTAGCCACATTTTTACGTTGTAATATATCTTGGCTACTTGAGGGTAAAGGAACTCCGAATAAGAATATCGAGCTAGAGTTAGGCCCCGACTTAAGGGGGGCTGCGCCTTTAATTTCATGGGTACAAGCTGGCAAATGGAAAGATATTGATATGGAGAGCTTGCATCAATCAACAGATACAACTTTCTATCAACATACTGCAAATGTAAGTGACCAGGCTTTTGCTTTAAGAGTAAAGGGTGACAGCATGACTAGTTACTCAGGTGGAAAATCAATTCCGGAAGGTTCAGTGATCATAGTAGATCCGAATATTCAGGCCGAGCATGGCAAAGTTGTAGTTGCTCGATTAGAGAGCAGTAATGAAGCAACACTAAAACAATTAGTCGAAGATGGTGGGGCAAGGTTTTTAAAACCATTTAACAATAGCTACCCAACCATGCCAATAAATGGTAATTGTACTATTATTGGAGTAGTAAGGCAGGTAATCCAAGACTTCTAACGATTTTAAAGTATCAAGGAAACTATTTTCATGGAAAGATTTAAAAGTTTTTTAAAATTAATCGCTTACTGTACAGCACTTGTTCTAATATTTATATATGCATGGAATGCTTTTTCTAATAGCTATGACCTCGCACAAAATGGCAAAATTTCAATAGCTAAGGTAATAGATTACAAATTAGAAGAAACAACTGGTCGCAAAGGAAGAACAAGGACACATCATTTACACTTATTGTATTTTGACAATCAGACAGAATGGGTTGACCTTCATAAAACATACGAAATAAATACAAGGCTAAACATAATATATAGCTCTAAAAATCCCAGTAACATAACTTTTGGCAATTCCAAATTATCTACTCTCGAATATTTTAAGAATGATATTGGTATAATTGGTTTGATAGTTGGTATCATTGTGATGATTTTCATAGCCTTTGAAATAACAAACCAATTTAGAAAAACTATAAACCCGCCCCCACCTCCAAAGCTAAGCAACTCTCAGAAAAATGAAATTCTATTAGAACAACAGCATGCAAAATCCCGCATTTCAGCCCCCATTAAAAGCGCAGCTATTTTTGCATCAATAGCCTTTTGTATTGCACTATACTTGAGTAACTCTAATAACTTTTCGGAGCAGGTTGTTGCATCAGTAATTGTAGCTTTTATCACATTTTGCTTTAGTTATATTTTACTCTATAAGCCTGCAGAAAGACGAAAATAGATCAAACTGAACATGTCAGCCCTCCAACATTAATTAAGCATTATATGACTTAATAAACCTGCTTAAAGCTGAACCTTGCAAACAAAAAGTACACTTTTGGAAACTTTTTGTTTGACCTTTTTGTTTCCTTGTGTAAACTTACCATAAAGTTTCCTAAAGTGAACAAAGGTATCAACATGGATAGCAACACTAAACAACATAAAGAGTCAGTTGAACTAGCACTACATCGTCTAATTTCAGCGTCGCTTACTTTCGCACTAGCTAAGCACACAGCCTGCGTGAGCATTTCACCAGCTAATGATGTGGTTTCAATCTTCATAAAAGACGAGTCAAACGAGACTGTTGCCTTAGAGACCATCTTGCTAAATGCGAAAGATTCAGCACAAAAAATCAATGCGGTAATCGACGAGCTTAATCAACTTAACTGCCCTCTTGATTTAGTGAGCTAAGACCATGGACGTTACAAAAATAAAAGACTTACTGGCAGACCCTTTTGAAGAACATGACATTGAATGGCGTGTTCAGCAAAGCGGTGTTTCTAACAAGCAAAAGCCTTGGGTAATGGTTATTCCATACATCACTAACCGCGCAATCCAACAACGATTAGATGACGTTCTAGGTCTGGATGGCTGGGAAAATGTCTATCAAGAAGCATCTAACGGTAAAGGCTACCTTTGCGGGTTAAAAGTTCGCATTGGTGATAAATGGGTAACTAAGTGGGATGGCGCAGAGTACACGAATATAGAGCCCCTTAAAGGTGCTTTATCGGGTGCTATGAAGCGAACAGCCGTTCAATTTGGTATTGGCCGTTACCTCTACTCTCTTGAATCAGAGTTTGCAACTTGCTTACCAGTTAATAACCGTTTCGAGTGTGATGGTGAATACATACGCATTCCACTTAATAAGCAACAGAAAAACGGCCCAAAAATGGAAGCGCAATGGTTTCCTCCTCAACTACCTGATTGGGCCTTACCAAAAGCTAAATTCGATAAGTACTTAGAGGCGATTGAGTCTGCAGAGTTAATGGAATCAATGCGCGAAGCTTACAACAAAGCATACAAGTACGCTGAAGCTGTAAACAGAATCGATATTCGTGACAAAGCGATAGCAATCAAAGACCGCAAAAAGGCTGAGCTTGAAAAGCTAAACCAAGACGAAGCAATAAATAAAAACAAAAAGTTTTTGAATTGGATTAACACGAAAATCAGCGATCTGATCACAAGCGCTGAGAACGAATCAATTTTAAACCTTAACCACAAGAAACTGCTTCAAGAGGTTAAGGGCCATTGTAGAGCTAACAAAATTGACGCAACCAATTTTGTTAGCCAGGTAAACGAAGCGCATCAACAAGCACTAATCAACCTAAGAAACTAAATGGAGCATAGCACCATGACTACAGCAAAGCAAAGCACTGCAACAAACCTAGTAGAAGTCGTATTTCAAGAAGACCTAACAAAGCAAGGTCTGGCAGAACTTCGTAAGAAGTATCCGAAGTCTTTGAAACTTGATATGCAAGATGACGATGATTTCAAAGAAGCTCGTAAAATTCGCACTGAGCGTAACAAACTTGCTAAAGCAATCAATGATCGTCGAATTAGCTTCACTAGTGAACTTAAAGATCACGGTGATGACTTAATCAATAAAATTGATGTGATTTACAGCCCAATCATTACAGCGTTTGAAGCAGAAGATAAACGCCGTAAAGAAGAAGCTGCACGTATTAGAGCAGAACACGAAGCGATGCTAGATAAACAACGCTTAGAGATTGCTGAGTTCAAAGGTTTTATTCAGCAATGCAAGGGCAAAGACTCTCAATATATTGCTGATGCACTGGAGTCAGTAGATCTCATCGAAACTGATTCATTCCACAAAGACATTATCCATGAAGCTATCGACGCTAAAAAAGAAGTGATCGATACACTCAATGAAATGTATCAAACAGCGAAAGCTAACGAAAAAGTGGAAGCTGAACGCGCAGAGTTACGCGCCAAAGAAGAGCAGATTGAAAAAGAGCGCACTATTGAAAACCGCATTAATAAATTGCGTAACAGCCCTATGGATTTCTTTGGCAAGTCTAGCCAAGTGATCCAAGACCGTATTACTCAGTTAGAAAACTACACACCTACTGAAAGTGATTTTGGGCCACGTCTAGATGAAGTTATCCAGCTTCAAGCACAGGTAATTCAGCAATTGAGAATGATGCTTACACAAGCCAAACAACTTGAATCTGTTAACTCAGTTGCTCAGCCAATTGAAGAGCAAGCTACCAACCAAGATGTGCATAGCGTTCAGCAGACTCAATTTGAACAGCAAGAAGAAAATCAACTTCAATCTCAAGATGCACCGCTTCTAGGCGGGACAATCAAGTCAGACGTTTTTGAAGCTGCATCTACTACTGATGGCTATATCCCTCTGGACTTATGGCCGAGTGCAATGGACCGAGCAGAGAACGATGAGTTAGACCGCGTTTGTGATCAGCTAGAAGTAGCAGAAAGTCACATCGCATTTTTAGAAGCAGAATTAAACAAAGCGCTTGCTGCTTAATTCCAAACTTTAAACAAATGTAGCGCCTTCGGGCGCGCCATTTAAGGGGAGAAACTATGTCATCAGTAACAAGAATAGCTCAACACCGTATGACTCAGCACTTGCGCTGTAACAACATCATTTTTGGGTCAGCCATAGTAGTAAGCGCAAAAAAAGAAAACGTGGAAGGTTGGGTTTTACCTGGTGGGAAATTTACTCGAAATAGAACTGAAGCGTTTAAAACGTGCAGAAAGATGCACAGCCTAATTGAGGCTCTAGGTGGCATTCAATCAGTAAGTCACACAGATAGAGCGGCTTAACTATGATGCACGATTACATGGCAATCCGCGGCAACTCAACACGCGCTTGTAAAGCTCGCAAGCGTAAAGAGTTTTTCAAGATGGCAGCAGTAAACACAGCACGCATATTAGTGCTTGCCATCATCGTTTTAATTACAACTAAGTAGGCATAACAATGAAAAACATTCACGTATTTGCAGCGGAATTACCAAGCATTACAGTTTTAGAAAGCAAAGTTGCAGAAGACCAAGGCGTTATATTTACACCACTAACTGACAGTCAGTGGAGCAACCTGGGCTTTAAAGTTAACCGTCAGTTTATAGCGTTAAATAACGGCTACCGCATTGACTTTACTTTCAGCTATAAAGAACACCCAAAAGCGCAAATTATTGAGCGAGTAAATGAACATATTGAAGCGCTTGGCTATGAGCCTAGCAAAGAAGAAACTGGCAAAATAACGCAAGAAATTAGCGCTGATTTTTGCGCTCGTTCAATACCAAAAACAACACACTTCTCAGCTTATTACCACACTAAAAAACAAACGCTTATTTTTGACTGTAAAGCAGCATTAGCTCAACGTGCATTAGGTTTACTGCTAAAGCTGATTGAATCGATTGAAACTAAAACCCTGCATTGCAGTGGTATTTCAAACTCGCTGACCACAAACATGCTGCAGCAACTATCTCGGCCAGACGAACCATTCGAAACCGATAAGCTTTACTTTGCTGGCTTTGAAGTTGGTGATTTATTGGTTATGCAAAACAAAGATAAAGACGTTGCCCGTTTTAAGGGTGACTACCCTACCGAAAACATCAAAGAACTTATTGAGCAAGGCTATGAAATAAAAGAAATCGCACTTTCAAAAGATGGGATCTCATTCAATTTAAATCATAGTTTCAAGATCAAATGCATTAAAGAGCACTTTGAAGTTGAAGATGCCAGCTTTGACAACGCAGAAGATTACGAAATTTACAAACAAACTATCGCATTAGAGTTAATGACTAGTCATTGTGAGCAGTTAAGAGAAGCGTTTGATAAGCAAAATAAAGGCGAAGAACATCAAGAGCACTTGACAGAAGAACAAGACGACACTAACGAATCATTGCTCTCAAAATTTCAAGACAAAAATGGCAATGATGAATTCTATGACGAAGCAGTAGAGTTTGTTCAAAAGTCACAGCAGGCATCTGTCTCACGTATTCAACGTAAATTTCGAATTGGCTATAACCGAGCTGCTCGATTAGTTGAACAGCTTGAAGCAAACGGCATCATCACCGCGCCTGGTCATAACGGCGCTCGAGAAGTATTAGTTAAGTAAGGAGTAAACCATGGCTCGCGGAGTTAATAAAGTAATCTTAGTTGGCAACTTAGGGCAAGATCCTGAAGTGCGTTACATGCCTAATGGCAATGGTGTGGCAAATATCAGTGTGGCTACAACTGATAGCTGGAAGGATAAAAATACAGGTCAATTGCAAGAGCGCACAGAATGGCATCGCGTCATATTGTTCGGGAAACTTGCTGAAGTGGCCGGTGAATACTTACGTAAAGGTTCACAGGTTTACATTGAAGGTCGCTTGCAAACTCGCAAATGGACCGACCAATCAGGCCAAGAAAAATACACCACAGAAATCGTAGTTGATATGGGCGGACAGATGCAGATGCTTGGTGGCCGTAGTAACGATCAACATCAAGGAACTGGCTATCAAGGTGGTGGTTATCAGGGCGGCCATCAACAAGGCGGATATCAAGGTGGACAGCAACAAAGAAGTCACCATCAAGGCGGACAACAGAACAATCAACGTCAAAGCAATGCTCGTAATAACAATTCGCAAGGTGGATTTACCCCTAAACCTCAACAATCACAGCAGCGTGGCGGACCACAAAACCCGATGGAACCACCAGTCGATTTTTACGATGACGATATTCCATTCGCCCCTATCGGCTTGCAGTACCCTGCTCTATTGATGTGTATGTAAGGAAAGTCCCATGTTTGAACAATTTAAAGGCAATAAATTCAACCTTATATACGCTGATCCCGCTTGGTCATTCAGCAATAAAAAGACAGGTGGAAGCATGACAAGCGGTGCTAAGCATCAATACAAGTCGACAATGACTGTAGATGAAATAAAAGCAATGCCTATAGATGACATTGCAGCCGACGATTGCATATTGGTTCTGTGGTATGTCGGCGCAATGCCACAAGAAGCCTTAGACGTTGTGAAAGCATGGGGTTTTACGCTTAAGAATATGAATGGCTTCGTATGGAACAAACTTACTGTAAATAACATCCCATTTTTTGGTATGGGCTTTTGGACCCGCGGTGGAAGTGAGTCAGCCATTATCGCAATTAAAGGCAAGCCTAAAGTTGCTAGCCACTCAGTTAGAGCCGTAGGTCACTTCGATCCAGAAAGCTTAGACGAAGTTTTGAAGCACACAATATTTAGCGGTGCTTTTAAGGTGGGACAGCATAGCGAAAAGCCAAACGAGTTTAGAGAGGCATGCGTAGAGCTCGCAGGTGATGTGCCTCGTATTGAGTTATTTTCTCGTAAGCGTGTTAAAGGCTGGTCTGTTTGGGGTAATGAAGTGGGCAAATTAAATAAAAGAAAGCACAACCGAGAAGCTGCTTAAAGGTGTTAATCATGGAGCAATTAGAATTTATTTTGCTGGAAGCGGAACAACAAGAAGCTGTGAAAGGCAAAGATAGGTCAACACAACCAAAAGCATGCCAAAGCTGCAGTAACTTTATAAACATAGGATGGGAAAAAGATCCACTGCATCCTTTGAATGAAATGCTTAAAACGGAGTGTGAAACTATGGTTGGGTTATGCGAGTTAAAAGATAAAAAGTTATTTGGAAATCAAATATGTGGAAAATTCAAAATTCATATCATCTTAGATGGTAACACAAATCTTCAAAATATAACTAATAGGCCGGATTAATTATGTTTTTTGTAAAAAGCAAAAGGTGAAAGCATGAAAAAACGACCAACCTGCAAACAGTACCTAACGCATCTATTTCGACAAATGCGAATAGCAATGCCTGATAAACCAGGCGAACCAGTAAAGCTATTTCAGCTTTACATGAATGATGTAATGACGGAGCCAAAGATACGCATTTACTACAGCACAGTGAATGGACGCACTTATTACGATATGGAAATACCAGACCAAGACGAAGATTTTGCAGAGCGTTTAAATGCAGTGGCAGGACATATAAACAGTGCCATCTATTTGGCTGCAAACCCGATTGATAACAAGAAAACAGCATAGGTGATTTATGAGCTTACCATCAAGCAAATTTTACACAACAAAAGAAGTTGCCGCTATGGAAGGTGTAACAGAGGACTACTTAAGAAAGCAGATTGCTAAAGGTGACTTTATGAAGCCTACCATTGAAGGTAGGCCACATCGCTGGTTAAAAACCGTGATAGATCAGCATTACGCTGATTTAGACAACTCATTAAAACAAAGCGCATAATATATGCTTACTAGTCAAAGCTTTTTAATTGTTACAAAGGTATTTAGTGGGAAGACTTAACAGGTTAAAACACAAGTAATTATAATGTGTAGTAGCTCATATTTGATCGTGCAATTTCTATGAATAGGTTTGGACTTCACCTGACAGGCCGCCATAAGCGAAAAAAGGACCTTCGGCTCTGTGCCATTTGCAGACATTAGCAACGCCTGAGCTCAGGTGCATTTGAGACAACGCCTGCTTTTGCGTTAGCAAAAAAGTGGGTGGCGGATCAAATGTCATCTGCAGAGACTTTTTAGGCAGCGTTCACCGTATTC